>Ga0307500_10000001_pt1 | contig 525175 bp, 531 predicted proteins | sample 14_S_MG_FD_201362 | JGI IMG/M metagenome (GOLD analysis project Ga0307500, IMG submission 201362) | Soil microbial communities from Populus trichocarpa stands in riparian zone in the Pacific Northwest, United States - 14_S | ecosystem: Environmental > Terrestrial > Soil > Riparian zone >... | reverse complement strand
ACAAGATATTATCTGGATAATTAACAACAAACCCAGGAAGATCCTGGGGTATAAGTCGGCTCTGCAGCTGGCGAAAGAGAAAGGAGTATTACGAGGGTAGGTGGTGCACTTCGGGGGTGAATTTAGGTCCAGGTGAACCGTACTATATTAGCATAAGTACTACAAATTGTCAAGATTTGTGTTGTAAAAAAGACTTGCATTCCGGTGGCCCAGCGCGTATGGTCAAATTAACAACACTAAATAAACAAAAATACACATGTTAGAGCTGTTTATTACGTCGAAAACCCGGCGAAAAATTATTGTAATCTATACCAAATATCCCGACTTCCGGATGCACGTGCGGGGACTGGCCAAGATGATCAAAGAGGATCCTGGCAATGTGCAGCGAGAGCTGAAGCGTCTGGCAGAGGTTGGGTTTGTGCATGTTGAGAACGAGGGCAATTCGAAAGTTTATACGGCTAATCCGAAGTTTGCGCTGTATCGCGAGTTGCAAGGTTTGGTGCTCAAGAGCCAGGCGCGGCGGGGGAGCAAAAGCGTATGAGGCGGTTGCTGGAGGTGATTTTGGTACGCAATCCGCGGCGGCCAGTGGTGCGACCGCGGGCCATGTGCCGGGTGCCGGAGCCGCCGATTGGGTTTGTGCGCCGTAGCGATCCGAACTTTTTCTTCCTGGCACGTAAGTATTAGAATCTGCTGATGTCTGGTGCTGCCATCGATTACGAACAATATCCGCTTAAGCGGTATCGCTTTTGGTCGGTTTATCTTCACTACAACCAAGCTTATCTTGGGCGCTGTTATATCGCTCTCAACAGGTCGGGTAATTTGGACCCTTTTAGCGATACTACCGTTGCCGAGAGGGCTGAGCTGGAGTCGGTGGTTGGTGATGTCCGGGCTGCGTTGAATGTGCTTTATGGGCCATCACTTTTCAATTATGCAAATTTTCGCAATACATGGCCGCGTTGTCATTGGCATGTGATTCCTCGCTATGAGACGGCTAAAACGATTGGTGGGGTTGAGTTCCGTGACGATAATTGGGGCAAAAACTATGCTCCGTACGATAGGAATTTTTCCATTCCGAGAACGCTCCTGTTGCAGATAAAGGCTGATATTTCGCGGGAACTTTCCTAGCTGTGGGGTTGGAAAATCCAATTTCTGTCTCATCATGTCGGTAAAAATGACACAAAGTGTCAAAAATTACCGATATGAGTCGAAGCGGTGTGGCTGGGGCAGCCTGATATACTGAGTGAATGGATAGCGTTATGCGCCAGGGAGCGATTCCTGAATTTATTGCCGAATTGCTGGCGGCTCGGGGTATGACGCCGGCGGAGATGGGTGTTTTTTTGTATCCGGATTACGCTCGGGATGTGCACGATCCGAACCTGTTGCTCGACATGGGGGTGGCAGTGGAGCGGATTTTGGCCGCTGCGGCTCGGGCTGAGCGGGTGGTGGTGTACGGCGATTACGACATTGACGGCATCACGGCGAGCGCGGTGCTGATGGAGGGGTTGGCGGCGTTGGGACTGGAAGTGTCGAGCTACATTCCTGACCGATTTGAAGAGGGGTATGGGATCAATCAGGCGGCTTTGGAGCGGTTGCAGCTTGAGGGTGCGCAGCTGGTGATTAGTGTGGATTGTGGGATCACGAGCGTGGCTGAGGCGGCTTGGGCGCGCGAGCATGGGCTGGATTTGATCATCACCGACCATCACGCGGTGCCGGCGGTGCTGCCGGAGGCGCTGGCGGTGATTAACCCGAAGCGACTGGGGGATCCGTATCCGTGCAAGGATTTGGCCGGCGTGGGGGTGGCGTTTAAGCTGGTGCAGGCTCTGCAGGCGGCTGCGGGTAAGCCGGAGCGAGGCCAAGAGAAGTGGCTGCTTGATCTGGTGGCGATGGGAACGATCTGCGATGTGGTGCCGCTCGTGGGCGAAAACCGAGCGCTGGCGAGCTTTGGGCTGCGGGTGTTGCGGCGGACGCGGCGCGTGGGGCTGCGGGCGCTGGCCGAGGTGGCCGGGGTGGATATCGCGCGGATAACGGCTCACGAGGTGGGATTTGGCTTGGGGCCGCGCATGAACGCGGCTGGGCGGCTCGAGCACGCGGCCGGGAGCTTGGAGCTCGTGATGACCGATGATCCGGCGCGGGCGGTCGAGCTGGCCGCTGAGCTGGAGGCGCTCAATCAGCGCCGGCGGTCGGATCAGGCGGCGATTTTGGCGCAGGCCGAAGCGATGGCGGCGGACCACGCGGACGACCGGGTGTTGGTGTTGGCGCATTCGGACTGGTCGCACGGGGTGGTGGGCATCGTGGCTTCGAAGCTGGCCGAGAAGTGGCAACGGCCGGTGCTGCTGGCGCAGGTGCTGGGTGAATCGGTGAAGGGCTCGGCTCGCAGTGTGGCGGCATTTAATATGGTGGAGGCGCTGCGATCACAGGAGTCGCTGTTGAGTAAATTTGGCGGGCATTTTTTTGCGGCGGGGTATACGTTGCCGGCCGGTAATTTGGAGGCATTGCGACGGGGGTTGGGCGAGTATTACGACCGCACAATGGCTGGTGAACCGACGGGGGTACACGAGCTGACGCCTGAAGTGCGCTGGGGTGATTTGGCCCGGGTAAACGCCCAGTTGCTGGAGTGGCTGGATTTGCTCGAACCGCACGGTAATAGTAATCCCCGGCCATTGGTGGGGATTGATGGTCTGCGGTTGCAGTCGTTGAAGCGGGTGGGATCCGACCGCCGGCATTTGAGTTTGCGAGTGGGGGATGCGGCAGGAGCGTCGCTCGGTGCGATTGGTTTTGGCTTGGTGGAACGGTATCCGGAGCTGCGCGAGGGTGGGCGGGTGAATTTGATGGGGACTTTGAACAATAATGAGTTTCAAGGCAAGCGGTCAATCCAGATGGTATTATCGGAAATAGTCTATGAGTAAACTTAGTATTCAATATGATAGTTCGCGATTCACGGCGGCCGAGAATGCCCTGATCGCGCGTGCGCTCAAGTTTGCGATCGCGGCTCACGGTGATCAGAAGCGCGCCACCGGAGACCCGTATGTGATTCATCCGATTGCGGTGGGTGAGATTGTGGCGGCATGGGGGCTTGATAGCGAGGTGATCGTGGCAGCACTCCTGCACGATGTGATCGAAGATACGTCCGTGACGGCCGCGGAAGTAAATAAGGAATTTGGCCCTAAGGTGAGTGAGCTGGTGGATGGCCTGACCAAGCTCAAGCTTTCGACGAGTCCGCGGCCGTCGCCGGCTAGCGCGCGATTTGAGCACACAAGCGAAAATTTGCGTAAATTGCTGCTGGCGACCACCAAGGATTTCCGCGTTATTCTCATTAAACTGGCGGATCGTTTGCACAATATGCGCACGCTGAGCGCGCTGCCAGACGAGAAGCGAGCGCGGATTGCGTGGGAGAGCCTCGAGATTTTTGCGCCGCTGGCGGACCGGCTGGGAATGGGCCGGCTCAAGTGTGAGCTGGAGGATTTGGGATTTGAGAATGCGCGGCCGGAGGAATTCGCGAATTTGCGCCGGCAGGTAGAAGAAATTACCCAGGACGCTGCGAAGTATATGACCGGACTGCAGCGGGCTATCGTGCGGCGGCTGCGGGCGGCTGGGGTGAAGGTTATTAAGATTGAGGCTCGGCAAAAGCATTATTTTAGTATTTATAAAAAGCTTATAAAAACCGACGGCGACATTGATAAAATTTACGATTTGGTGGCGGTGCGCATTATCGTGCCTGATGTGGCGGCGTGTTATCAGGCGCTGGGGGTGATTCACCAACATTACAAGCCGCTCATTTATCGCATCAAGGATTACATTGCGGTACCCAAGCCAAATGGATATCAGAGTCTGCATACGACAGTGTTTGGCGAGGAGGGGCGGATATCGGAGATTCAGATTCGCACGCAAGAAATGCACGAAGCGGCAGAATTTGGCTTGGCAGCGCATTTTTACTACGATTCGCATAAAGGTACCGCTGAGTACGCTAAGCGGAGAGGGGCTCGGGCGTTGCCGGCGAATCTGCGCTGGGTGAGTGAATTGGCGCAGCTGCATCGGGCGTCGGATAGTGGGCAGGACTTTGTGGAGGGCGCGCGGTTGGAGCTATTTGCCGACCGGATTTTCGTGTTTTCGCCCAAGGGTGATTTGTACGATTTGCCCGAGGGAGCGACGCCGTTGGATTTTGCCTTTGCCGTGCATTCAAACTTGGGCCTGCGGGCGCTGGGCGGGCGGGTGAACGGCCGGCTGGTGCCGCTCGATACGCTGCTGGAAAACCGGGATGTGGTGGAGATTATTACCCGGCGTGAGCCGGCTCCTAGCCGAGATTGGCTAAACATTGTGGTGACGAGTCATGCCAAGACCAAGATTCGGTCGTGGTTTCGCGCGACGAGCCGCGAGGGCAACGTGGCTTCGGGTCGGGCGGTGCTTGAGGCGGAGTTGCAGACCTGGGGCATCAAGCGGCTTGAGGATTTGCCGAAGCGCGTGATGAGCGATGCGCTTGATGGCCTGCACTTGCGGACCCCCGAAGATCTGTACGCGTTGATTGGCGAGGGTGGTTTGGGCGTGATGCAGGCCGTGCGGCGGCTGGTGCCGGAACCCTCGAAACCGAAGCACGCGCTGGGGGTGAAGCGCCAGGAGCCGACCGGCCGGATTTTGGTGGCGGGCGGGGAATTCCCGCACAGTTTGGCGTTGTGCTGCAGCCCGGTGTATCCGCAGCCGCTGTTGGGATACGTGACGCGGGGCAAGGGGGTGACGGTGCACGCGTTGGGCTGCCGCAATACGCCCCAGGATATGGAGCGCTACACCCCTTGCCGGTGGGAGACGGATGATGATACAGAGGTTCTATCAGTGCAGCTTGAGATAACGGCGGGGAACCGGATTGGGCTGTTTTCGGACGTCACGGGGGTGGTGGCACGCGAGAAGCTTAACATCGGGGGGTCAATGGTGTCGGATCAGGATGAGGCGACGGGTATGAAGGTGCTGAAATTGACCGTGGAGGTGCCGGATTTGTTTGTGCTATCGAGGCTGCGACGCGAGTTGGGACGGTTGAGCGGGGTGGAGCGTGTTCGCCGCATTACTTAGCGGGTTTGCGGGTGCCGGGGCGCCGTGGTACGCTCTGTGGTGATCAAGGTATTGAGATGGCAAAGCAACAACAGTTACAGAGCTTAAGAGGGATGTACGATCTGCTGCCGGAGCAGACGGCAGCCTATGATTATGTGCTGGCGGCATTTCACTCCGTGGCCGAGTCGGCCGGCTACGGGCGCATCGAGACGCCGTTGCTTGAGGACCAGGCGCTGTTTGAACGCGGCGTAGGCACCGATACGGATGCGGTGGCGAAGGAGCTGTACGGCTTTGCGGATCGCTCTGAGCACAAAGTGGCGCTGCGGCCGGAATTTACGGCTGGGATTGTGCGGGCGTACATTGAGCACGGCATGAGCTCGCTGCCGCAGCCGGTGAAACTCTATAGCTACGGTCCGCTGTTTCGCTATGACCGGCCTCAGGCGGGGCGGCAGCGGCAATTTAATCAGGTGAACGTGGAAGTGATCGGTGAGGCGTCGCCTAGCACCGACGCGCAAGTAATTATGCTGGCCCAGCGGTTCTTCCGCCGGATTCGGCTGGCCAATGTGACGCTGCAGCTCAACAGCATCGGCGACACGGAGTGCCGGCCCAAGTATCGCCAGGTGCTGGTGGAATACCTGGAGGCTAACGCCAAGAAGCTGGCGGATGTGGACCGAGAGCGGGTGGCCAAAAATCCCTTGCGGGTGCTTGATTCGAAAGAGGTTGCTACCCGGGCGGTACTGGCCGAGGCGCCGCAGACCTTGAATTTTCTGTGTGAGGCCTGCCAGACGCATTTTTCGGGAGTTTTGGAGTATTTGGACGACCTAGGGGTGGCTTACGAGCTCAATCCGCTGCTGGTGCGGGGTTTGGATTATTACACACGGACGGTGTTTGAATTTTATGGTGAGCGCGAGGGATCGCAGTCGGCCTTGGGCGGTGGCGGGCGCTACGATGCGCTGGTGGAACTGCTCGGTGGGCAGCCGACGCCGGCGGTGGGTTTTGCCCTGGGCGCCGAGCGGATGTTGATGGAGCTTGAGGAGGCCGGTGTGGCACCGATGGCCGGCGCCGACAAGCGCGTGTATGTGGCGTCGCTCGGTGAGCCGGCGCGGCTGGCGGCTTTCCGGCTCATCGAGCAGCTGCTCGACGGCGGTGTGGGGGCGCTGGGGGCGGTGGATCGCGACGGGATTGGATCGCAGCTGGCGCGGGCCGACAAGCTTGGGGTGCCGCTGGCAATTATTATTGGTCAAAAAGAAGTGCGGGAAGAAACGGTGATTTTGCGCGATATGGCGTCGGGAGCGCAGGAAATTTTGCCGCTGGGGAGCATTGTGGCCGAGTTGCGGTCGCGTTTTGGGGTGGTGTAGGGGTAAAAGTTTCGTGGCCCCAAGCAGGTTGCTTGGGGCCACATGGCGGGCTAGGCGGGCACGATGCCCACACGCTGGCTCGGTGGCCATCGTCGCCTCGGCGGCGCTAGCCCGGGCGGGCTAGGGGGTCTTGGTTGGCTTCGGCGCCGTCGTCGCGACCATCACCTGGAAGGATCCGACCACGTCTCCGTTGAGGGAGATCACGTTGGTGCCCACGGTGGGACGCGTGAGAGCGATGGCCTCGTAGGTGTGGCACCCGTCCTGCGGCAAGAGCGCCACGGGGCTGTCGGCGTTGACCCGAACCACGTCGTAGTTGGGGCAGGAGTTCAGCAGCCCCTTCGGGGGCTGGTGGTGGCTGGTGAACCGCACGTTGATCTGCTCCGGCGGGTTGCCCAGACTCAGGGTCAGCGGGTCGACCGTGGCCTTGCCGGCCTTGTCGATACTGACGTTGATCGTGATGTTGGCGCCTGCGGCAGTGGCCGTGGCGGGGGCCGATCCGGAGCTGCTGCAGCCCGCCAAGAGGGCGGCTGCGGCGAGGGCTGCCAGAGCGAGCGGACGAGCGCGCATCGTGAGATCCCTTCGAGAACGTCACTGGGCCGAGTGCCCGAGTGATTATTGTATAATAGCATTATTCTTACGCTTTGTCAATGGTTGAGATCGAGTACCTTGAGCCGATGGCGTATTGTAAAAAGTCCCCGTAAGGAGCAGAATTGGCTCGAACTAGGAGGAAACGGTCGTGGTATTCGTGGATGTTCTGATTGGTTTAGTGGTTCTGATGGTGATTTTTGGGCTGCGCATCGTGCAGCAGTACGAGCGTGGGGTGGTGTTTCGGCTCGGTAAGGTGCGGCATGACGTGAAGGGTCCGGGTTTGCGGGTGATTATTCCGATTGTTGACCAGTTGCGGAAGGTGAACATGCGCATCATCACCATGGCGGTGCCGGGGCAGCAGGTGATTACGCGCGATAACGTGTCGATTACGGTGGCGGCGGTGACGTTTTATCAGGTGGTGGATCCGACCAAGAGCTTGGTGGCGATTGATAACGTGATGTCGGCGATTAATCAGATCGCGCAGACGACGGTGCGCAACATCGTGGGGCAGCACGCGCTCGATGAAGTATTGAGCGAGACCGGTAAGCTCAACCAGCTAGTGCAGGATTCGTTGGAGTCGACGACGGCGCCGTGGGGGATTCAGATTAGCCGGGTGGAGCTCAAGGACATCCAGCTGCCGGATTCGATGCAGCGGGCCATGGCCAAGCAGGCTGAGGCGGAGCGCGAGAAGCGGGCCAAGATTATTGCGGCCGACGGTGAGTTCCAGAGTGCGGCTAAGCTGGGCGAGGCGGCGGATATTATCAATGCGCATCCGATTGCTTTGCAGCTGCGCAACTTGCAGGTGTTGAGCGAAATCGCGACCGAGAAAAACTCGACGATTATTTTCCCGGCGCAGTTTATGGATACGGTTAAGAGCGTGAGAGATTTTATCGCGAAAGAGGCGAAGTAGCGTTTGGCACGACGCGTAGGCCGAGAATCAGGGCGAAGGTGACGGCAAACCCGCACATGATGGACGGCAGACCGCGGCCGGTAGTGGGGAAGAGGAAGTAGATGGCGTAGCTGGGCACCATGAAGGCGAGGTAGCCGCTGGCCATCCAGCCGAGGCTGGCGCGTCGGCGGCGATTCGTGGCAGTAAAGGTGCCGGCGATGGCTAGGGCGAGGCTGAAGAGTAGCAGCCCGACGTAATAGTAGGCGTACCAGCGGTCGAAGGGGTGAGCGAGCTGGAAGATGACGTAGTTGCCGGTGCAGACGCTGGCGTTGAGGGTGGAGGGCACGAAGGCTAGGCCGGCAATGAAGACTCCGGCGGCAGTGTAGGCGGCGGCAATGAGCTTGGTGGGCTGTCGGCGAATGAGCGTGATGATGTGGAGGCCCAGCGGCGGCAGGAGCGTGATGAGGATGTAGCCAAGGCGGGACCAGAGCAGGGTGGGGCCGTGCTCGCCGCAGACGTTAAACTCAGCGAACTGGAAGCCGCCGAGGCAGATGAGCATGGTGATGGCGAGCCGGTGAAGGGAGCTGGTGGCGTAGCGGGTGACGATCCAGGCGGCGAGGCTGAGCTCAATGACGACCGTCGCGATCATGACCGGCGGCGAGAAGCATAAAAGTGTGGAGGGGCGAAAAAAGGTTCGCATTGGCCTAAGCCTAGCGCTTTGGCGGGGGACTTACAACTGCTGGCTAGATGCCTAGGCGGTGGGCGATGCCCAGAACTTTGCTGACGTAGGCATTGGAGTGATTGTAGTTGTAGAGGGCGGCTGAATACCGACCCTTGTCGGCGCCACCGGCGGCGAGATAGCGGCCGGCGGTGAGGAGCGAGTCGCTGAGGCCGGTGATGTCTTTGGCGCCGTTGCCGTCGCCGTCGAGGGCGTAGTGGGCGAAGGTGGCCGGCATGAATTGCATGGGCCCCGTGGCGCCGGCCGAGGAGCGTCGGTTGGTGTTGCCGCTTTGGCCGGTTTCGACGCTGTGGACGGCGGCCAGGATTGGCCACGGCGTGCCGGTTTTGGCCTGCACGCTCAGATAATCGGCGGCGAACTCGGTGCGGAGTCCGGCGGAGGCCAGTTTGGCGGTGGCGGTGACGGCGGGATCGGCTGCTGGGGCGGGGGCTGCGGCCGTTGCGGGAGCGGGAGTGGCGGCTACGGTGCTCGCGGCAACGGCGGGTTTGGGGGTGGGGCTGGCGGCCGCCTCGGCCCAATTGGGTACGAACGCGGCTTTGGCGTGCTGGTTGTAGCTGACCGCAAATTGCATCAGATTGAGCGCCCCGGCGAGAGCGGTGCTGGCGATGATGGTGGTTTTGAGTCCGAAGGTCATGGGTGTAGCGGGATTTCTTTACGAATTGGGTATTTTGTGCCATAAACGAGCTCACGTCAATCTTAAGCGGATTGGAGAGGGGTTCTCTGCGCAATGCAGTCTTCGCTGGGCCAGCGAACGCGGACCGTCTCTTCGGGGTGAGCGATATCAGAACCGGCGCTGGCGGGCGCGAAGACTACATTACTCCGAGAATGCCTCTTTCCCGAGCTGCTCGTTGGCGGTGGTATACTTTTGTCATGGATACCTGTATTTTTTGCAAGATTGCCAATGGCGATCCGGCTGAGCTGGTGTGGAGTAATGACGTGGCGGCGGCGTTTAACGATTTGTACCCGAAATCGCCGGTGCACGTGCTCGTGGTGCCCAAGCAGCACATCGAGAATCTCGATCATTTGGATGATCCGAAGCTGGCCGGTCAACTGCTGCTGGCGGTGCGGGAGGTGGCGCACCAGGCCGGGCTGAAGTCGGCGTGGCGGATGGGTGTGAACAACGGCTCGTCGGTGGGGCAGTCGGTGCCGCATCTGCACTTCCACATTCGAGGCGGGGAGAAGATGACCGATTAGGGTCGGTTTGTTGATAAGACCGGGGGAATCTGCTAGGATACCTGGGCGATTATTAATTTGATCAAACGCCAGCCGAAAGGAGGTGAATTCGCATGCTACAAGTTACACGCAAAGACGACAAAGAGTCGTTAGAGAACATGATCCGGCGCTTCAACAAGAAAGTGCAGCAGTCGGGCGTGCTCGGTATTGCCCGTCGGGGTAAATACTTTGAAAAGGACCTGACCAAGCGGGCCCAGCGCGAAATCGCTATCCGCAAGTCGGCCCGCAAGGCCGCTAAGGCTAAGGCGTATCTGGGCCGCTAATTGGGCGGCCGTTCGGAGAAGTACCCCGCGGCGTGCGGGGCTTTTCATTGGCGTAGACTGGGATTTCGCCTTCTGGCGGCCGGTCGGCTACAATATCAGCAGTGATTAGGATATAACGGTGACAATTCTCGAACAATTAACGGCGGATATGAAGGCCAGCATGATGGCCGGGGATGCCCAGCGCACGGGGGCGTTGCGCTTGTTGCGCGGTGCGCTCAAAAATGAGGAGATTAAGACCGGCCACGAGCTCGATGAGGCCGCGATGCTCAAGGTGCTCCAGCGGGAGGCCAAACAGCGGCGGGATTCGATCGAGGCGTTTCGCAGTGCTGGCCGCGAGGATCTGATCGCCACCGAGGAGCAGGAGCTGGCGGTGATTGCCGGGTATCTGCCTGAGGCGATGAGCGAGGATGAGCTGGCGAAGGTGGTAGATAGTGTGGTGGCTGAGCTCGGAGCCAGTGGTCCGGCGGCGATGGGCCAGGTGATGGGGGCGGTGATGAAGCGCGTCGGTGCGGCGGCCGACGGCGGCATGGTGTCGCGATTGGTGAAGGCGAGGTTGGCGGTATGAGCGTCAAGACGCCGAGCGAGGTACCCGCGGCGGATGATCACACCCGCCGTGCGCATCCCTATGCACAATCGAATTTGATTGACGGCATGATGCACGCCTTGCACGGCGTCAAGCACGTGTTTGAGCACGAGCGCAACGCGCGGGTGCATTTGGCGTTTGCAGTGTTGGCGTTTTTGTTGGGCGTTATGTTGCGGCTGTCGGGAGCGGAGCTGGCGGCGGTGTTTTTCGCGGTGATCTTGGTGTTTTTGGCCGAAATTTTTAATACCGCGATTGAGCGGACCCTCGATCTGATTGATATGGAAGAAAACCCGCGCATTAAGCTGATTAAAGATATGGCAGCGGGAGCGGTGCTGGTGGCGGCGGCCGCGGCGGCGTTGATTGGGGCGGCGATATTTGCGCCCCACGTGGTGGAGATGCTATGGGCAAATTAATTGTATTGATGGGGCCGACCGGCGCCGGCAAATCGGTGCAGGGAGACTTTTTGGCCGAAGATTTGGGTGGAGTGCATCTTTCGAGCGGCAATTTGCTGCGGCGCGACCCCAAGGCCGCGGCGATGATCGCGGACGGCAAGCTGGCACCCGCGGCCGAGGTGGAGCGGATCGTGGGCGAGGCGGTGGCGGCGGTGCCGGATGAGCAGCCGATTATTTTGGACGGCTTTCCGCGAACCATGAGCAACGTGCGTTGGATGGAGGCTGAGCTGCCCGCGTATGGTCGTGAAGTGACGAGCGTGGTATTGATTGAACTGGATCTGGAAACGAGCCTGAAGCGCCTGGGGCTGCGCGAGCGGGCCGACGATGCGCCCGAGGTGGTGCGCGAAAAGTGGAATGAGTACGCGCGCAATACGCAGGCTGCGATTGAGCACTATGAGACCCTGGGTCTGCTGCGACGGGTGGACGGCCGGGGTGACATCGAGACGGTGCGACGGCTCGTGCGAGCGGTTTTGGCATGATGAATCAGGTAAAAACGGCGGCCGAGGCCGAGCGGCTGCGCACGAGTGGTGGGATTTTGGCCGAAGTGCTGCGGCGGCTGTCGGCGGCGTTGGAGCCGGGCCAAACCACCGGGTATCTCGGCGAGATGGCGGCGCGAGAGCTGGCGGCCTTGGGCGGAGAGCCGGCGTTTTTGGGGTACCGGCCGGATGTTCATAGCACGCCGTTTCCGTCGACGATTTGCATCTCGGTTAACGACGAGATTGTGCACGGCATACCCGGCCCGCGCGTGATTCAGGCGGGTGATTTGGTGGGACTGGATTTTGGGGTGACGTTTGAGGGTATGGTAACTGACGGCGCCGTGACGGTGGTGGCTGGTGGGCGTCCTACGGCGGCGCAGAGTCGTTTGCTGGCAGCGACCCAGCAGGCGCTGGGGCTGGGAATGTCGCAGGTGCGCGACGGTGCGCGAGTGGGTGACATTGGGCACGCTATCGAGGTGCGCTTGCGCCGCGACAAGCTGGGCGTGATCGAGGAGCTGAGCGGCCATGGGGTGGGCCATCGGGTGCACGAGGAGCCGCTGATTCTTAATTATGGCCGAGTGGGAACGGGCTCGCGGTTGCGGGCCGGCATGTCGATTGCCATCGAGCCCATGGCGACCCTGGGCGGACGTGATATCTATGTGGCTGATGACGGCTGGACGATTCGGACGGCTGACGGCAGCTTGGGGGCTCAATTTGAGCATACGGTGCTGGTGACTGAAGACGGGTGCGAGATTCTTACTCAATAAGCCCGATATTGAACACTTTTTGTGTTCAAGTAATTGAGCCGTTCGAGTGTAGAAATTGAACCTGCTGGGTATTCAATATTGCGTATTCAGCTTCGTAAGAACTATAATGTCATCCAGTAGGGAGCACCGGCAGACACGTGGCCTCAAGACCAGCGGAACAAGTTTATATAGGACTCGATATTGGCAGTACCAAGGTTTGTTGTATCGTGGGTCTGCACGAAGAAGGTGCGGCGCTGCCGAGCGTGATTGGCGTGGGCTTGGCGCCGGCCAGCGGTATGCGCAAAGGCGTGGTGGTGGACGTAGAGGAGACGGTGTCGGCCATTACGGCAGCGGTGGACGAGGCGGAGCGCATATCGGGCGTGGCGATCGATCAGGCCACCATTTCGATCGACGGGGCGCATGTGTCGAGCCAGAACTCCAAAGGTGTGATTGCGGTGGGGCGGGCGGATCAGGAAATTATGGTCGAGGATTTGGTGCGGGTAGAGGAGGCAGCGACGGCGATTCAACTGCCGCCCAACCGTGAGATTATTCAGGTGTTTCCGCGGTCGTACTCGGTGGACGGCCAGACTAATATCAAGGACCCCGTGGGCATGCACGGGGTGCGGCTGGAGGTGGAATCGCACATCATTAGCGGCTCGGTGCCGGCGATCAAGAATCTGGATCGAAGTATTCACCAGGCGGGGATCGCCATCTCGGGCCAGGTGTTGGTGCCGATTGCGGCGGCGCGGGCGGTGCTCACGAAGCGGCAAAAGGAGCTGGGCGTGGCGCTCGTGGATATTGGCGCCGGTACCACGGGTGTGGCGGTTTTCGAGGAGGGCGACATTCTGTACTCGAGCGTGATTCCGGTGGGGGCTGGTCATGTCACGAACGATTTGGCAATCGGACTCAAAACCAGTGTGGATACGGCCGAGAAGATCAAGCTCAAGTACGTGCGCGCCCATACCAGCAAGGCCAACTTGAGCGAAAAGATTCGGATCGAGGAGCTCAGCACCGAAGACAATGTGGTGACGCGTCGAGAGCTCCAGAATATTGCGGGAGCGCGCCTGGACGAGATCTTCCACATGGTGCGCGCAGAGCTGCGCAAGGTGGGCAAAGACGTGATGCTGCCGGGAGGCGTGGTGCTCACTGGCGGAGGCGCCAAGATGCCAGGGATTGATGAGCTGGCGAAGGAAGCTTTGCAGCTGCCGGTGGTAATCGGTAAGCCCGAAGGTTTTACGGGGATTGTTGATCGGATAAACGACCCGGCTTTTGCTGCGCCGGTGGGATTGATGCTCGAGAACATGACCCATGCGGAAATTGAGCCGGCGGCCGGGGCGTCGTTGGGTCAGACAGTGGATCGCATCCGGAAGACACTGCGCAATTTGCTGCCGTAGAAAAAGTTTTTTACTCAGTTTGTTTTTTAAAGATCCGTGAGGGTCTGTTTTTGATTTTGAGATGAGCTTGGTAGGGGCATTTTTAGTTGTTTTTGAATAGATTATTTGTTCGTCTAGAAAGCCAAATTACGGCGAATAAATAATTTGCATTCATTTTGTGAGACGGTTATAGTCAGCCTTGTACTCGTAGTTTTTGGCAGAGGCCAGCGAGTCCTTGGTGGTAAGGAGTTACACAGTATGGCTGAGATTATGCCCGACGTTGATACGTCAGCTCGAATCAAAGTAATAGGTGTGGGTGGGGGCGGCAATTCGGCCGTAAACCGCATGATTGAATCCAAACTCCAGGGCGTGGAGTTTGTGGTGATTAATACCGATGCGCAGGCGTTGTTGCACGCCAAGGCGCCGAGCAAGATACATATTGGCCGCGAAACAACGCGCGGTTTGGGCGCGGGGGCAGATCCCGAGGTGGGTCGTCGGGCGGCTGAGGAAAGCGAGAAGGAAATCTACGAAGCCGTGAAGGGCGCCGATATGATTTTCATCACACTCGGCGAAGGCGGCGGTACTGGTACTGGTGCGGCGCCGCTCATTGCGTCGGCGGCGCGTGAGGCGGGGGCGCTGGTGGTGGCGATTGTGACCAAGCCGTTTACGTTTGAGGGCGAGCGGCGGCGGCGCAGTGCGGACGCGGGGATCGTGGAGCTCAAGGAGAACGTGGATACGCTCATCACGATTCCCAACGACCGGTTGCTGCAGATGATCGATCGCAAAACGAGCTTGGTGGATGCGTTTGGGATTGTGGACGAAGTGTTGCAGCAGGGTGTCTTGGGCATTTCAAGTCTGATTACGATTCATGGACTCATTAACCTCGACTTTGCCGATGTGAAGGCGATCATGAGTAATGCGGGGTCGGCGCTCATGGGCATTGGCCGGGCCAGCGGTGATAATCGCGCGGTGGAAGCGGCGCGGCAGGCGATTGATAGCCCGTTGCTCGAGACGAGCATTGAGGGGGCGCGCGGGGTGCTGTTTAACATCACCGGCGGCCGCAACATGACGATGCACGAGATCGACGAGGCGGCCAAGACCGTGACCGATGCGGTGGATCCGGATGCCAACATTATCTTTGGGGCAGTGCTCGACGACCAGCTCGATGACGATTTGCAGATCACCGTGGTGGCGACGGGCTTTGATGTGGCCAAGCGGACAGTGCATGATTTGCCGGGACGCCGCGACATTTTCGTGAAGACGGCGCGGCCCGAGCCGGAGCGCGAGCCTGAGCCGGTGGAGCCGGAGCCTGAACCAGAGCCGGTGTTGCCCTACGCCCCGGAAGTGGTGCCGGCGCCGAGGCAGCCGTTTATCAATGAGCGGCCGCAGGTGGCGCCCGAGCCCGAGGTGGTGCCGATCGAGGTGCCGCGGGTGGAGACGGCGCCGCCGCGGCGGTTTCCGTCGCTGGCGTCGATTGAGCCGGCCGACGACGAACCCGCGCCGCATCACCGCTATGGCCAGGTGGCCGAGCCGCCGCGGCATCACGCGGAGGCGGCCCACGCACCGGCCTCGGAGCCGGCCTACGAAGACAAAATCGAGGAGCCGACACCGGCGTCGGCAGTTCAGCACCGCACGGTGGAGCCAGACTCGGGCATGCCGCTGGTGGAAGACGACTTGGATGTCCCGGCCTTTATTCGCCGCAAGGTGGAGTAGCTCGCGACTGGCAGTGCTATAATTGCGGTTATGATTGTTTACCTGCTGTACAACAAGCGCACGTCGGCTGAGCGGCTGATGGCGGAGTTTAATGACCGGTTGCAACGTGAGCAATTGGAGACGGAATTACTCGATGCGGATACGCCTCGAGGGATTCAGCTGGCGGAAAGTTATGATATTGTGGGCCGGCCGGCGGTGCTGATCTTGAAGACTGATGGGGCGCTCGTGCAGGTGTGGCAGGGTGAAGATAGCTTGCCTGCGCCTTCGGATGTAGCTTATTTGGCCCGGCAATGATTGCACTCGTGCTGGTGACATTTGTGGATTTGTTTGTGCCGCTGTTTTCGGGGGTGTTGCTGCTGCGGGTAATTTTGAGCTACGTGATGCGGCCGGGCGGCTGGTTTATGGACGCGCTGATGGGGATTACTGAGCCGGCGTTGGCGCCCGTGCGCAAGCTTTTGCCACCGGCGGCCGGCATTGATTTTGCGCCGCTCGTGGTATTGCTGTTGCTGCAGGGGCTGCAAACCTTCGTGGATAATTTGTTTCGCTAAAGGGGTTGGTTAGACAAGAAATTTGCGAAGCTGCGCGGCCACTTTTTCGGGGGCGTCGGTGTTAGGGGCGTTGTGTTCGAGGTTTGGCATCATGATGAGATTGGCTTGGGGCAGCGTTTTTTGGAGTGTTTCGAGGCCGAGTTTGAAGTGCGGTGCGCTCTTGGTGCCACCGAGGAGCAGCGTGGGGATGGTGACGGCGGCAAATGTGGAGTACGCCGAGTCGAGTTCGTAGACGAGGTCGATGTCGACGGGCATGGTGGGCAGGAGCTGCTGAATGTGTTGGCCCCAGGGCTGTCCGTCGGCAGTTTTGCGCAGGCGCATCATGACGGCCATGAGCGCGATGAGCGCGGGTTTTGGGAGGGCGCCTGCGTCGCTTGAGAGCTGGAGTCCCTTCATGATGGTGGTCATAGCGGTGGCGTAATGCTTGGCTGCGAGGGCTTGCTCCATGTCGGGCAGCCAGCCGCGGGGGATGGAGCCGTTTACGGAAACCGGCGGCTCGTAGACGGCGAGTTTTTTGAGCGAGGCGCCGAGGGCTGCCTCTAGGCTGATGAGGCCGCCGATGCTGTGTCCAAAGAGGTACGGCGCGCCGGTGGTTTTGACGACCGCCTGGATGTCTTGTTGCTCGGTGGTCATGGAGTGATCGGGTTTGATGGGTCCGCTCTGCCCGTGTCCGCGCCGGTCGACGATGTGGACGGTGTAGCTATTGGCGAGGTTTTGGGCGAGAGACAGGTAATCTGGGGCGGACCCCATGGACCCGGGTACCAGCACGAGCCCGGGGCCGGTTCCGAGCGTGAGGTAGCTTATGGTGGTGCCATCGGCGGCCTGGAGGCTGTGTTGGGTTGGGTTGAGGGTGGGTGTCGTCATGTTCACTAGTATAGCGTAAGTTTTTGGCGTTGGGCTGGGGTTTGCGAGGTTATGGTTGGGTGCGCATACGGATACAATGAACAGGCGATGAGGAGTATTATTAGCGCATGAGCGAACTTAAAACCCAAGTAAACGACGCCAGTGTGACCGATTTTATGAACGCGGCGCCGGAGCCCAGACGCGAAGACGGTCTGGTGCTGCTGGAGCTGTTCAAGAAAATTACCGGCGAGAAGCCCAAAATGTGGGGCACGAGCATCGTTGGGTTTGGACAGTACCACTACAAGAGCGAGCGCAGCCGCCAAGAAGGGGACTGGATGCTCACCGGGTTTTCGCCGCGCAAGGCTGCCCTCACGCTGTACCTGATGCTGGGTCATGGGGATTATGACGAGCTGCTGGGCAAATTGGGCAAACACAAGAAAGGCGGGGGCTGCCTGTACATCAACAAGCTAGCCGATGTGGACATGGGCGTTTTGGAGGAGCTGATCGGGCAGTCGTACAAGCATATGAAGGACACAAACGGCGGATTTGAGAACTCCTAGTCGAGCGGCTGCCAGAGCTCAATTTTGTTGCCTTCGGGGTCGTATACCCAGGCAAAGCGGCCGTAGTCTTCGTTCACGCGTTTGTCGTCAATTTTGACGCCGCTGGCTCCCAGCTGTTCGAGCATGGCGTCCAGGTCTGACACGCGGAAATTCAGCAGGAATTGCTGGTGGGCGGGGAAGTAATCGGTGTCGGCGTCGGCCGGTGAAAAAACGGTGGGGCCGGCTTCCTGATGCCAGGGCTCGGGGTTGGCCGCGCTCATGGCGGTGATGCCTAAGTTGTCGTCGTACCATTTGGTGAGGGCGGCCGGGTCCTTGGCGCGGAACATTACAGCGCCGATACCGGTGATGGATTGTTTGGTCATGATCGGCCTCCTTCTTTGCCGTCGAGTTTTAAGGTATTTGACGGGTCGCTGTGAGCGCCGCCTGAGTCCACGTGTTTGTCGCTGATCTGGGCGCCGTGCTTTATGACGTGCACGAGGGCCATGGCATGGCCGTGACCGAGGTCGAAGTCTTCCTTGAGCCAGGCGACGATGGCGCCGGCTTTGGTGGCGGGGTCGTCGAAACCTTTGGCCTTGGCGAGGGTAATGAAGTCCTGCGGGCTTTTGCCCGTTTTGGTCTCGATATTGTCTAGGTATGCTTGGAAAGACATGACGGCTCCTTGTTTAACCCTTAACTTTCTGGTAATCCAGATCGAGATCCTTTTCCCAGTTTGACCCATCTTTGGATAATTCGCCTTTACCCGTCATGGTGCGTCCGTTCGCGGAAATGGTGAGGCTATAGCGCTGGGAGAAGCTGGAAGCATCGCGCCACCATTTCATGACGTTGTGCTGGATGCTGACGCTATAGTTTCGCGAGACGCCTCGCGTGTCGTAGTACTGCATGGTATAGGTATCCAGCTCGTCGTCACTGCCAATGACGGCCAGGCCGGCGGGGATGCCGACGGGTTCTTGAATGCTTGAATTCATGCGGATAAAGCCGTCGTGCCACTCAAAGGACGTGCGGCCATGAAGAATGGTGCCGGGGATCATCCCATGGGTACCGGTGGTGTCCCAGGTCCCGATGATGGGACTGAAACGCTGAAGGGCGGGGTTGGGTGGAAAGTTTGAGGGCTTTGGCTGTTGCATAGGTTTAGTTTACAGCACGCTACGGGGGCTGGGGAGTATGGGGGCCGTGGCGGTATAATCTCAGAATAGGAGAGAAACACAGATGTCTGATATCCCATCAGTAAAGCTCAATAATGGTCTTGCTATGCCTCAATTTGGCTTGGGTGTGTGGCGGATACCGGAAGACGAGGCGGCGGATAATGTGCAGGCGGCGATTGCGGCCGGGTACCGGCTGATTGATACGGCGGCGATTTACCGCAACGAAGCCGGGGTGGGGGAGGCCGTGCGCCAGAGTGGCGTGCCGCGCGCGGAGCTCTTTGTGACGAGCAAACTGTGGAATAGCGACCAGGGCTACGACTCTACCATCAAAGCCTTCGAGGCGAGCTTGGAGCGGCTGGGCCTGGACTACCTGGATTTGTACCTCATCCACTGGCCGCAGCCAATGTACGACACGTACGTGGAGAGCTGGAAGGCGATGGAGCGGCTCTATAAGGAGGGCCGGGTGAAGGCGATCGGGGTGAGCAACTTTCAGCCGGCGCATGTGGAGCGGCTGGCGGCGGAGTGCGAAGTGGTGCCGGCGGTGAATCAGGTGGAATTGCATCCGCTGCTGACGCAAGCCGAGGTGCGGGCGTACGATGCGGCGCACGGGATTGTGACGGAGTCGTGGAGTCCGTTGCGGGGCGTGATCGGCGAGGGCATGCCGGACGTGCTGCGCGATATGGCGGCTAAGTATGGCAAGACGCCGGCGCAGGTGGTGCTGCGGTGGCACATCCAGCTGGGGTTGGTGGTGATCCCGCGGTCGTCCAAGCCGGAGCGCATCCGCGAGAACCGGGACATCTTTGATTTTGAGCTCGACGCGGCGGATGTGCAGGCGATTTCGGCCCTGAACCGGGACGAGCGGCTGGGTGCGCATCCGGATACGATGGACAAGCGGTAGGCTGGACAGCTTTTTGGTTCATTTGGCAATGTAACGGTTGGTTCGTCAGAGACGTATAATGGCCTTTATGAATATACTGACCAAAGCGTTTCAAGAAATTACATTTGATGACGTAGTGGAGTGTTGTCGTGCAGAAACACTCGAATCGGCCGTGTTGGATTATAAGAAGTCCATGCCAGGCGATTTATCGAAGCATTTTGCTACTTTTTCCAATACACACGGTGGGCTAATTATTATTGGTGTCGAGGAAGATAGCGTCACCGGAAAGCCTAAAACATATGAAGGTATCGTATTTGATGGCAAACTCATAGACCAAGTGCATCAGTTTGCTTCAAATGTGTCACCTTTTCCTCGGTATGAAGTACGAGCAACGGACGAAAAGGCTGGGAAGATATTTTTGCTGGTAAAGATTTTTGAGGGTGATCAGCCACCCTATATGTCGAATAGTGATTCTACGATACGGTTAAGAACAGGCAATATTAGTACACCTCTCCGAAATGCCGATTCGCGTGAGTTAGAGAAGCTGCATGAGAAAAAGGCAAGAGCTCAAGTTCTGCGCCAAGATGCTCTTGCTAGCTCTGATCTCATTTACAGAGCAGCGCTAGACAGGGCTATCGGCGAATGGAAAGAAAAGAGACAATTGGACCCGAGTAGCGTTTCAAAGCATGAGCCGGCAGAAATAGAATCGCCTTTTAGAGTTACGATCATGCCAATTTCTCCATCTGAAGCAATTGTTAACTATCGATTTATCAAGGATAAACTTGATGAATATCGCGTCCGAACAAGATTTTATAGAGATTTTCCGGAGCTCAATGTCGAAACGATGCCTGGAGGCATAATGTTTGCTGCTTGGTCGTGGATTGATAGTGATTTCAGATACGGCGAGGTGACAGAAAAAGGTGTGATTGACTCGGTTGTCGATGTTCTAAGCGCTGATCCGACCAAAGGTATTCGTCAGATCGCCATGGGGCATATGGTATCGAATTTGGTAAGGCAACTCGAGGTTGCGAAGAAATTCTACAATCTTATCGGCTTCAATGGTTTGTTGACTTGCAGAATATCATTGGATAAAGCCAAGGGAGTGGCTGTTTATGGGCCCTTACCTGATGGTTGGCAACGGAGCTCGTTTGGGAGTGGGTCCGAGCTTACCAAACTTGGGTCTTACGAGTGGGAGGTGGCTAATTTAGACACCGTAAAGCTTAATGATATTGAGTCGTTAAGCACCGAAGTTCTTGAAACAGTTGAAAGATTTTATTGGGATTTTGGAATGCACACTCCAAACAAAGACATGCTAAAAGAATATTTGAAACAGCAAGGGTGGAAAACCCCCTGAGTTATATGCTGTGTTTTAAGCCGTCGGTGATGGATCGGGTGGCTGGTTCATAGGTCTGATCGCCAAAGTTCGTCCAGATCGATTGTTTCACTTTGCGGTTGTTCGTCCCTGTCTAGCAGGCCTACCTTTACTGACAATGGAAACTGCGTCATCTGTCCTGCAATAAAACAGCAGCCTATTGATAAATTTGATATTGAATCAAATGAAAGCTTATCAAGGTAGCTAACGGCTTTATTGATTGCCCACAAGTCATTGTCATTCATTAGCCTATGGATGAAGTAGTTGTGGAGTTGCGAGATGATGGTAGGGGAGATGTCCGATGGGCGTTGGCTGGCGATGGTAAGAAAAACGCCGAACTTTCTCCCTTCTTTAATAATTTCTTCGAACGTTTCAAGACGGTAATCCTTCCAAGATTCTGCCTCTCGACTCGAATTTTCTGAGAGAATATTGTGCGCCTCGTCGATGATAATGTTGAGCGAGTTATTCTTGTCGGTTTCTCTTTTTTCCTTTTGGTTGTCGTAATTCGTCTTGCAGATTAATAAAGGGATTATCTTTTTAACTTCTAAATTGACGTTTTTTAAGTCAATAATGTGTACATTTGACCCAGTGGAATCTGGAAGCTCATTCCTAATATCAAACACCTTATTCAGCATGTCGAAGCGTTTTTTCAGACGTCCAACTAAAGGGCTAATATGCTCTTGATTTGCGTACCCATTAAGAATTTCGAAGTAATATTGGTCTAATACTTTGAACTGTATCTGCTGCAAGATGTTTAATGGTGTTCTGACTGATACGTTAAAGTACCCGGCTTCCCCAATAAAAGCGCTTTCATTTGTGTCTGCATAAACCTTAATGCCACCGCTAATGAAGTAGAAAGCGCAATTGTCGTTACCGTGGTATTTTAGATCGTCAATATTCTTGCTATCTCCAACTATCTTAAAACCTAGCTGTTCAAAGTCCTTAACGAACTTTTTGAGAAATGGAACATTAAAGCTTTTATCCTTCATGACTAGGATGTCTTTTAGTTTTTGGGTAATGCTTCTGATCTCTTTTTCGTGGTTTGCGTTATCAGTATCAAACCAGTCTCTATCAATTGCTCTGTATAAGAAGGGCTGCTGTGTCTTTTCTGTGGCATCCAATAGAATTGACAGAACCTCCAATTTCTCAAGCTCTGACTTTAAGATGGGATATTTGCTTCCTGTATTGTCGCGTGTTTTTAATTTATATAGGATTTTTTGGTCTGTTAGGATGTGATCGTTTGTCGCTTTCGAATATTCGCCGTTGAAGTCGATGAATATGAACTTTGACTTTGATTTGAAGTTGCCGCTTAGATTATTTAGTTTGAATAACTCAGAGTACATTTTGGCGAGGGTGTTGGACTTGCCGGAACCAGTATTGCCGAAGATACCAATATGTCCCGCAAATAGTTTTTTAACCGCGATAGATATATTTTGTGTTTCCTCATCAATTAACGAGCCAAGTGGTATTGAGAGTTCTTTTTCGTTAGATAGTTTATGGAGTTTTTCAAACTCGCTTCTTGAAAGTAATTTGCACTCGCTGCCTATCAGCGGCATCTCTTTTATGCCATGCTGGAAGTTGTGATCGTCGTCATAAAAACCGAAAACTGAAACATTCAGGAAGCGGTTTATTTTTTGTTTTTCATTGGCATAGCTTTTGTTGGCCTGGAATTTGTCTTCCTCAAGGTATTCGCCTTCAACTTTGCATATGATCTCAGTGAAGCCTTTCAGGATTTTAATGTAGTTCGAGAGTCCGACGGAGACATTTTTAATCGTCCGTCCTTTAAAGAATAGATGGGGGAGATTCTTGTCCTTATTAACCTTAACAACAATGTCTTTTCCCTTGACACTGTATACGCTACCGATTGTAAAAACCGAATCACTGGTTAGGCGTTCTTGTAGACTGAAATTATTCGCCATCCTCGTGAACCTCAGGTTTGTCGTTGAAAATTTTTGAAATATAGGCAGTAATCTCCTCGAGCGAGAATTCGGTTTCCGGAGAGATTATATACAGGTTGGGGTTCTTTTTTTCGTTAAGCTTGTCTGATGCCTCGTTATATGGGGAATGCGCGAAATAGATGACCACAAGAGTGGGGTTTGACTTCATGACCCCGTATAGGAGGTCTTTTATGTGTTTATCCGACAGCGAGAATCCGGCAATTAGTAATACGCTGTTTTCTTTTTCAAGCTCTAATGTGAACTTACGCAGCATTGATGCGTAGCTTCTGTTAAGCACCGTTTCGAAATGCTTTTCAGCATTCGGATTAATAACTGCGATTTGCTTGTAGCCTTCATCAAAATCGGTGCCTGTTTTGGTGTCCAGGCCGTTCTCGATGTGTTGTCCGTTTGAATAGGTGATCACTTCGTCTTTTGCTTGCCATGATAGCGAGCCGTGTAACTTAATGATGTTGAACAGGGGAATATCTGAAGTGTTATCAAACTGTAGGCTTTTGTATTTTTGAATTTTATTGAAGTTAGATACGCTAAAAACAGGGTTGATTTGACCTGCGAAGCCATCGTTGTATGGAATATTAAGCCTCTCGCAGGATGCTTCAATGAACATGTCAAAGTTGGTCGTAAATATATTTATTTGTTTATTGACGATATGTAGTGACCTTTTGGCGACTGTGTCGACCCAAAAGCCGAGGAACGAGTCGTAGTTTTGTCGTGTCTTTAGTAATTTTCTTTTCTCGGTTGGACTGGTTTCTAAAGTTTCATCAAGGACTGCTTTGGATTTAAGGATCAGTTTGTAGTAGTCTTTTTGCGCAGCTTCCTTTGTGGCCTCATTATTCATCCTTTCTTCGATGTCCTGGAGAGTTGCAAGGTAATCGCGCGAGCACCCAGATCCTAGTAGGAGGTTAATATGGCCGCTTTGGATTATTTCTTTTAGTTCCTTATTGCTGATTGTCTTCATGATGTTTCTTTACAGGGTTAGCTCTTAATTATTTGATCAGCTCGTTCATTTATTGTCTCTAATATGGTATTATAGCCTCACAATTAGATAAAAGCACTGTGCTGAAAAAGCGCATGAGCGGCTATCAACCGCGAAGCTGCGGGAAGAAATCGTCTGATAAGCGAGAGTAGAACCCGACGTAAATGTCTCGGACGTTAATCGAGAACGAATGAAGTGTCCCATCTGGAAAGCAGGGTGGAACCGCCCGAAAGGGTCCCTGCAAACGGATGGATTTTTGTATTTAAGGAGCACCCATGAAGAAAGCACCACAAGCCGATTTTCCCGCTTTTGAAGCCGAAATGCTGAAAGCGTGGAGTGATGAGAAGACATTTGAAGCGAGCTTGAAGAATCGCGAGGGTAAGCCTCGGTATTCGTTTTATGATGGGCCGCCGTTTGCGAATGGGTTGCCGCATTTTGGGCATTCGTTGGTGACTGCTATTAAGGACTCGCTGGGCCGGTATCACACGATGCAGGGTGAGTATGTGGAGCGCCGGAACGGGTGGGATACGCATGGGTTGCCGGTGGAGTTTGCGATTGAGAAAGAGCTGGGGGTGAGCGGGAAGAAGCAGATTTTGGAGCTGGGGCTGGCGAAGTTTAATGAGGCCTGCCGGGCGAGCGTGTTCAAGTACAAGGGCGATTGGGAGGAATTTTTCCGGCGCATTGGGCGGTGGACTGATACTGAGAATGCTTATGCTACTATCGACCGCGACTACACCGAGAGTGTGTGGTGGATGCTGGGCCGGGTGAACGAGAAGGGGCTGCTGTATCGGGGGTATAAGAGCATGCCGTATTGTCCGCGGTGCGAGACGCCGCTGAGCAATTTTGAGGTGAATGAGGGGTATAAGGACGATGTGCCGGACCCGAGCCTGTATGTGAAGTTTAAGCTGGTGGATGAGGACGCGAGCCTGCTGGCGTGGACGACGACGCCATGGAGCCTGAGCGGCAACGGGGCGGTGGCGGTGCATCCGGATGAGGCGTATGTGTATGTGCAGACGACGGAGGGGGATGAGGTGCTGGTGCTGGCCGAGAAGCGCTTGAGCGCGCTCAAAGGTGATGACTTCACGGTGCTCAAGAAGGTGAGCGCCCGTGAGCTGGCGGGTAAGCGGTATGAGCCGCTGTTTACGGTGGAGGGGCTGGACAAGCTTGAGGGGTATGAGAATTTGTACCAGGTGCGGCTCTCGGATACGGTGAGCGTGGAGGATGGCACGGGTGTGCTGCATGTGTCGGCGGCGTACGGCGAGGAAGACCTTAAGATCGGCCAGGATAATGGCTTCCCCGTGCTTACTACGGTGGACACGAGCGGGCGCGTGAAGCCGGGGATGGGGCTGGATGAGGTGGAGGGGGTGTTCTTTAAGGAGGCGGACCCGGCGATCGTGGAGCATTTGACGCGGGCGGGACGGGTGTATGCGGCGGAGACGTTTACGCATACGTATCCGTTTTGCTACCGGTGTGACTCGCCGCTGCTGTATTACGCTATTACGACCTGGTTTGTGAAGGTGTCGGCGGTGCGGGACGATATGATGCGCACGGCGGAGCAGATTCATTGGCAGCCGGCGCATATTAAAGACGGCCGGTTTGGGAAGTGGCTGGAGGGGGCCAGGGACTGGGCGATTTCGCGCAACCGGTACTGGGGCGCGCCGCTGCCGATCTGGGTGAATGAGAAGGATGCGGATGACTATTTGGTAGTGGGGAGTCTGGATGAGCTGGTGAAGCTGGCGGGCCTTGAGGGCAAGCCCGAGGATTTGCACCGGCCGGGCATCGACGAGGTGGTGATTCGCAAGGACGGCAAGGTTTATAAGCGGGTCGAGGAGGTGTTTGACTGCTGGTTTGAGAGCGGTTCGATGCCGGTGGCGCAGCAGCATTATCCGTTTGAGAATGAGACAGTGTTTGATGAGAGCTTCCCGGCTGATTATGTGGGTGAGGGATTGGATCAGACGCGGCTGTGGTTTTATGTGTTGCATGTTTTGAGCACGATTGCATTTGACCGGCCGGCGTACAAGAACGTGCTCGTGAACGGCATGGTGATGGCGGCGGATGGGCAGAAATTGAGCAAGCGGCTGCGGAATTATCCGCCGGTGGAGGACGTGTTTGCGACCGAAGGAGCTGATACGCTGCGGTTTTACTTGCTGGGCAACGACCAGGCGGTGGGCGCGGACTATATGCGGTTTAACCGCGAGGCGATGCGGGATATTCAGCGCAATGTGTTTGGCACGCTGTGGAATAGCTACTCGTTTTTGAGCATGTACGCGGAGATTGATGGATGGAAGCCGGGCAAGAAGCTGGTGCGGCCGGCGAGCGACAATGTGCTCGATCGGTGGATGCTGGCGCGGCTGGACGAAACGACGACGGCGATGACGACGGCGGCTGATGCCTATGAGCTGGCTCAGGCGCTGCGGCCGCTGCGTCTGCTTATTGACGATTTATCCAACTGGTATGTGCGGCGTTCCAGAAGGCGGTTTTGGAAGAGCGAGGATGATGGCGATAAGCACGGCGCCTATGTAACTTTGCACTATACCCTTGCCCGGATCGCCCAGCTTTTGGCTCCGTGGAGCCCGTTTGTGGCGGATAAGCTATGGCGTGGTTTGACTGAGGGTATGGATGAGGTGGTGAGCGTGCATCTGAGTGATTGGCCCGAGGCGGGCGAGGTGGACGCGCGGTTGATTCGCGAAATGGCTCTGACGCGCGAGGCGATTACCATGGGATTGGCGAAGCGGGCCGAGGCGAAGATTAAAGTGCGGCAGCCGCTGGCGAAGGCGACGGTGCGAGACACGTTGGACCCGACGTACGAGGCGTCTGGGCAGCTGAAGGCGCTCGTGGCTGAGGAGCTCAATGTGAAGCAGGTGGTAGTGGCGGCTAGCGGCGATCCGGATCATGTGGCCGGTACGGCGATGGTAGAGCTCGATATTGAAATCACGCTCGAGCTGAAGGCCGAAGGGTTGATGCGCGAGGTGGTGCGGCAGGTACAGAGCGCGCGCAAGGCGGCGGGGCTGGAAGTGGATGACCGGATTGTGTTGACGCTGGCGACCGAGGCTCCGGAACTGGCGGCGGCGTTGCGGACGCATGGTGAAACCATCAAGACTGAGACGCTGGCGACGAAACTGCTGACGACCGGCGCGACTGGTGAGGTGCCGGTAAAAGTGGATGGGGCTGAGCTGTACATCGGGATCGTGAAGGCGTAAATGGTGAGCGGCTCCTTGTCCGCTCGGTGGAGGGATAAGGAGCCGCGGTGGCGGGCTAGGCGCTGACGGTCTGGCGGAGGTCGCCGAAGCGGGTCATCAGCTTCAGCTGTTGGGCTGCCTGCCGGTACGACTGCCGGTCGGGGCCGAACTCCAGCTCGGGCCGCCATGGGCCGAACGAGCAGGGTGCGAAGCAGAAGCGCAGGAGGCCTCGGCGGGTGAGGCCGACGAGCACGTAGGCTCCCTGGCAACCCATGGTGCCGGTGGCGAAGGGTGTGAGGGTGGTGTCTTCGAAGGGGGCTCCCCAGGGGGTGAGTGTGACCCGGGGCTGCCGCTCAGAGCCTTCGGCGATCCGGCTCAGTATGCATTCGGTGTCGGAAATGTGCACGAGCATCCTCCTAGCAGTCGTTGAGGCGTGCTGGTTTTGTATTATACAAGAATTTCAATTAAGTTCAAGAGTGATGGGGCTATGTGCGGGTGGCTTGGTGCGAACGGGATGGCGCGGGCCGGGGAGGGACGGTAAGATAGGGGAATGTTGAGCCGGCGCTTCTGGAGGCATTTTGACTGGGTGTTATTTGGGGTCATGATTTTGCTCGTGGCGCTGGGTTTGCTCGTGATTTATTCGACCTCGTTTAAGGCTACCAAGCTGGTGAGTCTGACTGATGTGTGGCACCAGCTGGCGTTTGCGATTGTGGGACTGGGGGTGTTTTTCTTTATGGCCCGGGTGGATTATCGCACCTGGGTGAAGCTGACGCCGTGGTTGTATGGGGTGACCTTGCTGTTACTCGTGATTGTGCTTGTGTCGTCGCGGGCGGTGCTGGGGGCGCAGCGTTGGATTGATCTGGGGTTTTTTCAATTTCAGCCGAGTGAATTTGCGAAATTGGTGGTGATCATCGTGTTGGCTAAGTTTTTTTCAGATCATTACGATCAGATGCATCGGGTGCGGTATTTGGCCATGTCGTTGGGGTATGTGGCGGTGCCGATGTTGTTCGTGATCCGGCAGCCGGATTTGGGTACAGCCTTGGTGCTGGCGGCGATTTGGCTGGCGATGGCGCTCGTGAGTCGGGTGCGCAAGGTGTATTTGCTGGCGCTGACGGGTGTGGCGGTGGCGTTGTTGCCGGTGATTTTGAGCCATCTCAAAGCGTATCAGCGCGACCGGTTAACGGTGTTTTTGAATCCGCATGCGGATCCGCTGGGGGCGGGGCATAATGTGATCCAATCGACGATCACGATTGGCTCGGGGCAGGTGTTTGGGCGGGGGCTGGCGGCGGGATCGCAGAGTCAGCTGAATTTTTTGCCGTCGCTGGCGCAGCATACGGATTTTATTTTTGCGGTGCTGAATGAAAAGCTGGGGTTTGTGGGGGGGATGTTGCTGCTTTTGCTGTTTGGGGTGTTGCTATACCGGGGGGTGCGGATTGCGTACATCGCGCAGGATCGGTTTGGGATGTTTTTGGCGGTGGGAGTGACGGCGATGATTTTGTTCCATCTGTTTGTGAATGCGGGAATGAATATGGGGATCGCGCCGGTGACGGGCATTCCGCTGCCGTTTGTGAGCTATGGCGGCACGGCGCTGATTGTGGCTATGGCAAGCCTTGGTTTGCTCGAGAGTGTGTCGACGCGGCGTAAGAAGTTGCAGTTTGAGGGATGAGATTTGGGGATGAGGGCGGGGGTGGGGCCCGGCGCTGAACGCCGGGCCCCGTCGCGTTGATGGGTGGAAGGGACGGGTGGTGGATCAGGCCGAGGTCGGTGCGGCGAGGTGGCGGTAGCCGCCGTCGCCGGCGATGCCCAGGCTGAGCAGTCCGCCCAGGATGGTGATCGGCGTCGGGAGCTGGCCGAGACCTCGGTCCGAGAACTGGGCGGCCAGGGCCGGCAGTACCCGGCCCACCATGTGCTCCTGCTGCTCGCCCGAGGAGCGCCAGCCCTCGGCGACCAGCAGCCGGCCGTCGTGGAGCAGGAAGGCGGTGTGGGCGGCGAGTCCCTCGGGTAGCCGCTGGCCTTCGGGAAAGACCGCTTGGCAGACCGCCGTGTAGATGGCCTGCATGACCTCGCGCTTCAGGCCGCGGTATGGCCAGATCACGACCAGCCCGAGCGGCGTGCACGAACCGTCCATGAGCTCGGCGAACTCGTTGGGGTTGCCGTTGAAGTGGCCGAGGAGTTGGCCGAACGGCAGCGGGAACGGCCGGGATAGGTCGTGCACTGTGAGCCCGGTATCGATGGCGAGCTTGCCCTCTTCGAAGACCTGCGGGTCGTCCCAGGCGCTGAAGACCGTGATGCGATCGGCCAGGAGGCCGAGGTTCGGAACGCTGTTGCTGAAGGCGAGAGCCAGGTCCGTCACCTGTCCCGGGAGTGTGCCGCCGAGCAGCAGATCGCCGGACGGCAGGCGGTTCAGCATTGTCGCCCGAAGGTCCCGGTAGGTGTCCCCGGGGTTCGTGTACGGGGCGGGGTCGATGGCAAACGTGGGACAGAATGGGGCAGTTGGGGGCTCAGAAGCGGTCACGAGTTTGATCCCTCCTCGCGCCGGTAGGGCGCGAAGCTCATTGAATGGGTGGGGCCGGAACCAAGGTTGGTCCGGTCGACGTCCTCAGAGCGGCAACATTACCTCCTAGTTGTCAACGCGACCTTCCCTGTTTAGCCTATATGAGGCCAATATGCAAGGGTTTTGGTTGCTAAAAGGGAGCTTTTCTGGTAGTCTACCTTAGTTATGCGACATTAAATACAGGCACGCCTGCTAGACCCAGGCACGAAAGGGGCTTTGTAGCCATGCAAGCAGTCATTACTTCCGGGGGGAAGCAATATATCGTAGAAAAAGACCAGACGCTCGAGCTCGAGTTGCTCGGTGATGCCAAGAAGCTGGAGCTCGACGCGCTACTCGTGATCGACGGCGACAAAGTGAAGGTCGGCGCGCCGTTTGTGGATGGCGTGAAAGTGCAGGCTGAGGTCGTGGAAGAGGTGAAGGGCGAGAAGATTAAGGTGCTGAAGTTTAAGGCCAAGAAGCGCATTAAGCGGCTGACGGGTCATCGGCAGCATTACTCGCTGGTGAAGATTACCAAGATCGGTTAAAGAATGGCCCTCCGGGGCCGTTTTTTGTTGGCGAGACCGGGAGTGGAGCAGCGCTGCGCAGCCATCCGACGCGCGTCGTGTTATTGCACCACCCAGTAGTCGAACGAGTAGCTGGTGGGGTTGTTGTTGGGGGTGGCGAAATCGGCGGCGCCGATGGTGAAGCCGGTGGCGGTTTTGAGGATGAATGGCTGAAATTGGGCCGAGCCGGGGCCGATGGGGGTGATGACGATGTGGGGCACGCGGGGGTAGGCGCTGCGGAAGGTGACGGTGACGAGCTGGGCCGACGGGGTGCTGCCGGTGTGGGGCGCGACGGTGACCGTGACGGTGCCGGCGGCGTCGTTGCCGTCGACCGAGGCCGAGGTGGAGACGCCGGTGATGGGGGCGGCGGACGGGTTTTGGCCGCTGATCGAGAGGTGGCCGGCGAGGTTGAGGGTGCCGGCGACGGAGATGTCGTGGACATTGAGACTAGTGGCCGAGAGTGAGCCGCCAAAGGTGCCGTTGCCGGTGGCATTGAGATTGCCGGTGATGGTGGCGCCGGCGCCGAGGATGGCGGGGCTCTGGGCGGTGAGCGGGCCGGTGACGGTGAGTGCGCCGCGGATGTTGGTGATGCCCAGCGTGCTGGTTTTGTCGACGGTGAGGTCGGCGAGGGCGGCGGTGGCGGTGACCTGCAATCCGCCGGTGACTTTGAGATCGGAGCCGACGGCGACACGGTTTTTGAAAAGGGTGGAGGAAGTGATAGTGAGGATTTCGCCTCCGGCGCCGGCGGAGTTGCCGTCGAAGAAGGCGCCGAGTTTTTCGAGCTCGGATTTATCGAGGGTGGCGACTTTGGTGGGGGTCGGGGTGGTGGAGGAGTGGGCGCGGGTGAAGTAGGCATAGATGCCCACGACAATCGCGGCGGCTACGAGAGCGCCGACGAAGGTAAAGAGCGTGGTCATGATGTCGGCGCGGCGGTAGATGGAGGTGATGGAGGCTTTGCCCCGGGGGACTTTTTTGTGGCTGTCGCCGGGGGTAAGCACGGTGGGGATGGTGCCGTCGGAGAGTGGGTCTTTTTGGACGGAGGCGGCGACGGCTTTGGCCTCGGCGGAGGAATCGGCGGCGGGATCGGCAGTGGGCGGTGCGTCTGGGGTGGGGGCTGCGGCTGGGGGCGTGGTTTGACCATCCGGCGGGGAGGCCGGGGCGGGGGTGTTGGTTTTGGGTTCGTCTGCCACGGTTTTTGCGTTACTCGTATCTTGATTAGGTTATAGCATACTGCTTGTGGTTTGAAGGCACAATTGCCCGTTGCCAAGCGATTGACTGGCGAGCGGTGGGAGCATAAGCTTGATAGTAACGTTGTGACGACTGGAGTGTGGTATGCGAGGTGGTGGCAAAATGTGGCGGGCGGCTCGTGAGTTGGGGCCGGTGTTGATGGTGGCGGTGGGGGTGTCGTTGGTGAGTACGTTTGCGGGGGCGTGGCTCGATCACATCCATCAGGTGGATGCGGAAAGTCGGGCTAATAAACTTGTCGTGGCGGCGCCGGGGCCGGATGGTTCGCAAACCTTGACGGTGGGAGAGTGGGGCGTGACGCTGGTGCTGCCGTTGGCTCGGCAGTTGCCGCTGGTGAGTTATGCCGGGCAGGGCGGGTCGGGGATTGGACTGTCGGCCGAGGATGTGCGGAAGCTTGGCGAGGCTTGCGGGGCCGATCACAACGCGCTGGGGGCATTGCTGCGGCTGCCCGGTGGCTCGTTTGTGGCTTCGAGCAGGCATAATGGGGTGGATTATTTTATTGCCACGCTTGCGGGATACGATTACGTATATCATGTAGCGCCGACGGCTTGTCTGGACACGCCGGGAGCGGTGGGGGTGGTGAACCGTGAAACGTCGATTATTCGGGAAGCTATGACGACGCTGGCGCCGACGAGCCGCTAGCCAATCTGGTTATGGTAAAATCGAGATAATGCTTGTGATCCCGAGGTATAGTCATTATTCGCACACCGGGTGGCTTGCGCACCACCGGGATACGTCGTATGCGCTGTTGCTGTTTTTGACGATCGGCGTGGGGTTGCTGCTGGCTGGATTTACATGGTCGGTACGGGCGGATAGTTGTGATCCGTCGCCGTCGACGACGTGTAGTGCGTCGTATGGGGTGACGGCGGTGGTGCCGGGGCCGCGGCCGGCGAAGCCGGCGGTGATTACCTCACCGTCGAGTGGCCAGACATTTGGGACCAACCCGGTGACGGTGGAGGGTACGTGCCCGGACAAAGCGCTCATTAAGGTGTTTACGAACGGTATTTTGGTGGGCAGTGTGATTTGCGACGCGAGTGGGCACTTTAAGGTGCCGGTGGATCTGGTGGTGGGTAGAAATGATTTGACGGCACTGCCGTACAACACGCTCGATCAGGAGGGTCCGACCTCGCCGACGGTGACCGTGACGCTCAATCAGCCGCCGGGCGGGTATGGGTTTTCGACGGAGTTGATTTTGCAGTCGGTGAACTTCTACCGCGGCAGCGAGCCGGGGGCGGAAATTACCTGGCCGGTGGAGATCGTGGGCGGCCAGGCGCCGTATGCGGTGAGCGTGGATTGGGGTGACGGGACGTCGGATTTGATAACGCGGCTGGCGCCGGGGCCGTTTACGGTGAAGCATACGTATCGGAAAGTGGGGACGGGGTATTTGGGCTCGTTTCCGCTGATTATTCGGGCGACGGATGCGGTGGGGCATACGGCGTACTTGCAACTGACGACGATTGTGAACGCGGCGACAGCGGGGGCGGGAAATAAGGCGGCGACGGTGCCGGTGGCGACGAATTTGCTGATTATTTGGCCGCTGTGGATTGTGCTGCTGCTGATGATCGTCTCGTTTTGGCTCGGTGAGCGGCGCGAGAAGCGGATCATGGAGAAGCGATTGGCGGCGCTGGCATGAGAACAAAACCATCTGGCAGCCCATCGCGGCGTCGAAACCTCCAGTCCTCACTCACCGTAGATCTGACTACGCCTCGTTCCGGGCTTCGCTTTCTCCTAGCGCTGCATCTGCCAGATGGTTTTGTTAGGAGGCCCGAGCGTGAATGACGAGGAGCTGCGGCGGACGGTGCGGCATGCGGCGCAGCTCCACGGGGTGTCGCCGCAGGAGGTGGTGGCCGAAGTGGCTGGAGACGGCCGTGAGCCCGGCGAGGCGGAGCGCCCGCGGCGGCGAGGCCGGGCGCATATGGCGGCGTGGCTGTCGTCGCTCGTGGTGGTCGGGGCGCTGGCGGGCGGCGTGGTCGTGGGCGTGATGCGGCTGGTGGACGGGCCGGTGGAGGCGCAGGCCAAGGTGTTGGGGCAGGTGCAAACTGAAGCGGCGCCGACGGCTACACCCGCAGACACGAATGTGCTGGCGGGACTCATTATTTCGTTTACGTATCCGGGTATGTTTGACCAGGTGTCGCAGTCCAAAAGTGACGCGCAAGTGCTCGAGCAGTATACGATAGGTTCCAAAACGAATTACAGGCATCGGGTGGCGGTGGAGGTGCGGCCGTTGCCGAGCGGCCAGCTAGCGGACGATGCGAGCTGGCGGGTGCGCGAAATCCATGCGGCGGATTACCGGGCGAGTGCCGAGGTGGTGGGTGGCGAGACCGTGAAGTTCATGACCAAAACCGATGGCCACGAGCAGACGTTATTTTGGCCTCATGGAGGCAAAAACCTGACAATTTCGATCACTAGCACTGATCCGCACGACGATATTTCGGCGATTATGGCGCTTATTAAAGGTAGCTTGCGGTGGAAGCAGTGATGGGCAAGTGGCTGGGGGTGTGGTTGGCCGGCTGGATGATAGCGGGGCTGCCAGCGAGCGGAAATTATGAATTGAATTCGTACGGCTTCGGCAATGGCGGGACGGCGAATTCGAGCTCCGCCAATTACCGGATTAACGGCGCGGCGGGCGAGGTGGCGGGGTCGGCCTCGTCGGCCAACTACAAGGCGGGAGCGGGCGAGGCGCACGAGAAGCAGGCCAATGTGCCGACGGTGACGATTAGTAATGATGACAACTGGTACAACAAGCTCAAAGTGCTGATTGGCCCGGCGAACAATCCGAGTGACGCGGTGTTTGCGGTGGCGATTTCGACTGATAATTTTGTGGCGGATACACGCTATATAAAGAGCGATTTGACCATCGGCTCGTCGCTGAGCTTTGGTGATTACCAAACGTACGCGGCCTGGGGTTCGGGTGCGGGGGTGATGGTGCGAGGGCTGGCGCGGAGTACGGTGTACACGGTGAAGGCCAAGGCGTATCGAGGTAAATTCACCGAGAGCGGGTATGGACCGACGACGAGTGCGGCGACGGTGGATCCGCAGCTGGCGTTTGACATTGACGTGGCTACGACGGATACGAGCACGAGCCCGCCGTATCAGATCGACTTTGGGAGCTTGCTCGTGAGCACGGTGACGGATTCGGCCAAGCGGGTGTGGGTGAGCTTGGATACGAACGGCGAATCGGGGGGCAAGGTGTATCTGAGTGGGCAGAATGCTGGGCTCAAAAGTACGCAGGCGGCTTACACGATTGGGGCGGCGACGGCGGATCTGAGCGCGGTGGCGGAGGGCTTCGGGGCGCAGGGGGTGTCGGCGACGCAGAGTTCGGGCGGTCCGCTGGCGCTGACCGCGCCGTATAACGGGTCGGCGGCGAATGTGGGCACCGCCGATGCGTTGATCCGCGAGATTTTTTCGGCGCCGGCGCCGCTGGTGGGTGGTCGCGGGTCGTTTATTTTGAAGGCCAAAACCAAACCGCTGACACCGGCGTCGGGAGATTACGCAGAGGTGCTGACGGCGGTGGCGTCGGCGAGTTTTTAGCCAGGGACTGGGCTTATGCTTGTCAACTGTTGTAAAAAAGAGTTGACAGGCATAAGCGGTTTCCGATAAGCTGGGAGCAGATTCTTAAAAAGTCCTTAAAAGTCTCTCGAACCACCCAATCACTGTGGTGGCGAAAATAAAGTTAAACAAATGAACAAACCAAAAATCAGACTTATCGTCGCCGCCGTCGCCGCTCTCGTAGCAGAGTTATGGGTGCCGGCTTTTTCGGGAGTTGCCCAGGCGGCTCCGCCGCAGTTTACGCAGGCGTTTGTGCGGCCGGATCGTCATAAGGCGCTGACGGCTACGGGCGTGATGGTGTGTGCTACCCCGTCGGCGGCTTCGACGAGTGCGACAGAGACGTTGGTGGACGTGACCTTCCCGACTGACGGTGGGGCGACGGACTTCGTGGTCAACTCGACGGCTTCGAACTGGACGGTGGATACGAGCGACTTGCCGGCGGGAGCTACGGCGTGGCCTAGCATCGGGACGGCGACGACCGTGAGCGGCCACACGGTGCGATTTCCTTCGGGCGACTTGACCGCGGCCACGCAGTACTGCTTTCACACGGCGGCGCGGCTGACGAACGGTTCGGCGACGACTTCGGTGAGCATCACTGGTGCCACGCTGGTGACATACGACAACGCGGGTACGCCGCTGCCCGTCAACCAGACCAACTGGGCCTACACGGTGACAACCGACGACAGTATCGTGGTGAGCGCGGTAGTGCCGCCGAACTTCACGATCGCGCTAAGTGCCTTCACGGATGCGTTTACGACCAACCTTGATCCTACCAATATTGTGTCGACGGCGGGTGTGACCGCGACCGTCACGACCAACGCGGTGGGCGGCTGGATTGCTTGGGTGAAGGATCAGTACGCGGGCTTGCACTCGGCGGCGGCCAACTACACGATTGATTCTGGCCTGAAGAACCCCTACCCGACTCAGCTGCACGTGACGGGTGACGCCGCCTTCGACCTGGTAGCGAGTGGCGGTGGTGTGGGACGCGAGGGATACGTGATGGACGTGGATCTGACGACCGATGCGACGGGTGGCTGTGGGTTTACTACTCCCTACGGGATCGATGCCGCCTTCAACAGTGCGAGCGGTAACGGCGGCGGTGTGCTGAGCAATACGAGCTATCGCCCGATCGCCAGCTGTGGCGGCGCCGCGCCGGCCACCTCGGACGGCGATGTACTGACCCTCTACGAGCGCGCGGTAATCCGCGGCGGTACGCCGGCCGGATCAGACTACACGGATGTGATCACGGTGGTGGGCGCGGGTAACTTTTAAGAGGAAGGTAATGAAGCGCGGGTCTTTCGGCCTCACAGACCGATAGGCAGTTGCATGCTTCTTATGCTTCGGATACACTACTGAGCAAGTAGTGTTGATGGAGTTTGAATGCACCGCTGGAGTCGGCGCCCGTCTTTGAGAGTAGTTTCGGCTGTAGCGTTGATGCTCAGTGTGGTGGGACAGCTCCTCCCGGCAACGGCCGAGGGGGCATTTCAGCAGGCCTTTGTGCGGCTCGATCGCATGAAGGTCAACACGGCGACGGGGGGGATGGTTTGCGCCACGCCCGCCACGGTGGGAACAGAGGCTAAGGTTATCGTGACGTTTCCTTCGACATATACGCTCAACACTACGGCGGCCAACTGGACGGTGACTACAACCAATATTCCGGCTACGGCAACGGCTTGGCCGGGCATTACGACGGCTTCGAATGCGGATAACGGTACCAAAGCAGCGACATTTCCTTCGAGCGACCTCACAGTAGGCACGCAGTATTGTTTTAATTTTTCCGGCACGAGTACGCTCACGACGGCGTCCGCGGCGGCCAATAGCCAGCAGGCGAATATTCAGACGCAGACTTCGGGTAGCGTGGTGGTGGACTTTACGTATGTGGCTTTGGCGAATAACACCGATGACTCGATCGTGGTGACGGCTGTAGTGCCGCCGTCGTTTATTTTGACGCTCAGCGGGTACGCGGATACGTTTACGGGCAACCTTGACCCGACGGTGGGGTCCGGCGGCATTGTATCGACGAACGGGGTGACGGCGACCGTGACCACGAACGCCAAGGGCGGCTGGATCGCGTGGGCGAAGGATCAGTTTGGGGGGCTGCATTCGGCTTCGACGACCTATACGATCCCGACGGCCGGCACGGTGAATGGTGCGCCGTCGACGATCAACGGCGGGGCCGAAGGCTACGTGCTCGATACGGATTTGACGACCGATGCGAGCGGCGGCTGCACGCTGGCGGTTGATGCGGAATATAATGGCGCTACAACGGCTCAAGGTGGTACGCTTAGCACCACCTATCAGCCGATTGCTGCGTGCACCGGCGGGACGGCCAACGGGGATGTGATTTCGCTGATCGAGCGAGCGACGATTTCGGCGGCAACGCCGGCGGGTAATGATTATACTGACACGATTACGGTGGTGGGCGCCGGTAATTTTTAACCTGGGTCTTGAGATGAAGCGAGTGATTGTGCGGATAATGGGGGTGGCGCTAGCATTGGCTTGGGGGCTGGCGCCGGCGGTGGCGAGTGCGGCGGATGCGCCGGCGCCCGGCACGGGAGCGCTCGTGCTGCAGGTCTCGCCGCTGCCGATCAATCTGGAGGCGGATCCGGGCAAGAGCGTGTCGGCCGATTTGCGGGTAAAACAAAATAGTGGCAGTGATGCGCGGCTCAAGGTGTCGCTCATGAAGTTTCGCGCGTATGGCGAGGAGGGCAAACCGGAGCTGATGGACCGGCAACCGGGGGATGATTATTTTGATTGGGTAAAGTTTGATAAGACGCAGTTTGATGCTCCGGCGAACGTGTGGCAGACGGTGAAAATGACGATCAACGTGCCGAAAACGGCGGCGTTTGGGTATTACTATGCGGTGGCGTTTTCGCGCGTGGGGGACGATGTGAAGCGAGGCGAACGCACCAACTCGGTGGCGGGGGCGGCGGCTACGTTGGTGCTGCTCGACGCGCGCTCGCCGAATGCGAAACGTACGCTGGGCCTGGCTTCGTTTACCTCGATGCACCGGATTTATGAGTTTTTGCCGGCGGATTTTAAGGTAGCGTTTAAGAATACGGGCAACGTGCACGTAGTGCCGCATGGTGATGTTTTCATTATGCGCGGGAACAAGCAGCTAGGGGTGGTGCCGATCAATAGTGCGTTTGGGAATATTTTGCCGGGATCGAACCGGGTTTATCCATCGGAGTGGACCGAGGGTTTTCCGGTGTACGAGGATGTGGTGGAAGACGGTAAGGTGAAGCTGGACAAGAACGGCAATCATGTCCAAAAACTCAAGTGGGACTGGACGCAGCTGACGAAGCTGCGGATTGGGCGGTATACGGGGCATTTGTTTGCGGTGTATGACGATGGTAAGCGCGATGTGCCGATTGAGGCCGACGTGTCGTTTTGGGTGATTCCATGGCGGTTCTTGGCGGTGCTGGCGGTGGTGTTGGCGATCGTGGGCTTTGGAGTGTACTCGGTGGTGCGGGGGACTTTGCGCGGGGCGCGGCGGCTCGGCCGGCGCCGAAGGTAGGTATCGAGATGCGGCGGGGGAGAGCGTGGTGCGCTGGGATTATTTTTGCTTTGGTGAGCGGTTTTTGGCCAGGATGGGCGAGCGCGGCGACGGGCGGGACGGGTCTTGTGGTATCACCGGCGTTTGCGCAGGTGGTGGTGCCGGCGGATAAGCCGAGTGTGCAGTATGCGCTGAAGTTAACGAATCGCAACCCGACCGATCAGAATTTTCGGTTGAGCGTGGTGGACTTTGGGGCGCTCGACGAGCAAGGTGGGGTGGCGTTTTTGGGCACGCCGGCGAGCGAGCTCGTGCACAAGTATGGGTTGGCGTCGTGGATGGTGCTCGAGAAGAATGCGGTGTTTGTGTCGGCAGGGGCGACGATGGAGGTGTTGGTAACGATTGATAACCGCGCTACGCTAGCGCCGGGCGGCCATTATGGGGCGGTGTTGGCGACGGCGGTGGATGACGCCGGGCAGCCGGCGAGTCAGCAGGTGGGAGTGAAGCAGGTACTTTCGAGCTTGGTGTTGGCGGTGAAGGATGGTGGCCAGCAGGTTGATTTGCGCTTGGCGTCGCAGACGAGCGCGGCGGGGTGGGTGCGGTTGCCGGGTCGGGTGGAGCTGCGGTTTCAAAACGGCGGCAACGTGCATGTGGTGCCGCGCGGGGTGGTGGAGGTGAAGGACCCGGTGGGGCGGGTGGTGGAGCGAGCGGCTATCAACGAGGCGTCGGGAGTAATTTTGCCCGAAAGTTTTCGGCGCTATCGGGTCGGTTTGCTGGGCACGAAGGTGGCGTGGTTGCCGGGACGGTATTCGCTGACAACTACATACCGGTACGACGGCACGGAGGCTACCAAGACGTTGGTGACCGGTTTTTGGTATGCGGGAGCCATAGTGGTGTGGATGGTGGGGTTGCTGGCGCTCGCGGCGGTGGGCGGGTTGGCGTGGTGGTTGTGGGTGCGGCCGCGTCACCGCCGATAATTTGATGATCTGGTGCGTGAGCTTGGGTTAAAATTCATGTCCCCGGGAATATAGTTTCGGAGAGTGCGGAGCGAGGGGGAGAGCGGGTGTCGTCACCAGAGGCATTTTGGGGCTGATAATGCTTGTGTTTTACCTGGAAAATGGCTATGCTTAGGGAGTAATTGTGTGAAGGTGTGCGCGTACCCAGTCGTCTCGCAACGAGTCGAAGATTTCGGGTAACGGGTGGAAACAGCCGACGCATGGTAACCAGGGCGCTGACGGCGACTGGGGTTTTTGGGATACTGGTGAGCGTGGTGATGGCGTCGTGGGCCGGGCCGGCGGTGGCCGCTACTGGCATCAACAAGCAGGTCAACTTTCAGGGCAAGGTGGTGAATTCGAACGGTACGAATGTGACCGACGGGAGCTACGGGTTTGTGTTTAAGTTGTACTCGGTGAGCTCCGGCGGGTCGGCGATCTGGACCGAAAGCAAAACCTTGACCGTGACTGATGGGATTTTCCAAACCAATTTGGGCTCGGTGACGGGCTTGCCGGGATCGGTAGATTTTAACACCGACAATATTTACCTCGGAATCAATTTCAATACTGATGGCGAGATGAGCCCGCGGATTCAATTTACGGCTAGCCCGTACGCGTTCAACTCGGATCTTTTGGATGGGCTGGACAGCTCGGCGTTTGCGCAGTTGAACCCGGCCTCGGCGCAGAGTGGTTCGCTCAACGTGACGGGTAGCGTGCAGGCGGCGACCTCGCTGCAGGCGCCGTTGGTGGATACGGCGACGGCGTCGGCATTGTCGATTGGCACTGGGACGGCGACGAGCGTGACGGTGGGGCGAACGAGTACGTCGTTTACGATTCAGGGCAATGCGAGCTCGGTGTTTACGGCGACGAATGGGGCGAACACGACCACGGTGAGTTTTGTGACGCCGACGGGTACGAATGCGATTAGTTTTCCGGATGCGGGCGGTACGCTGTGTACGACGGTGGCGACCACGTGCAGCGCGACGTATCAGGCAGCGAGCGCGACCGGCTATTTGCTCAAGAACGCGCAGGATACCTCGAGTGCGAGCGTGACGGGGGCGCTGCTGGCGTTGACCAACACGAGCACGAGCGGCAACCGGGTGCTTGATCTGACCAACCAAGGCACGGGCTCGACGCTCAACCTTGTGGCCAATGCGAACCCGGGGGCGGGGGCGGCGCTGCTGAAGGTGAATAATCAGGCGGGTAGTCCGAGTGGGAATTTGGTGGATTTGCAGCAGGGTGGTACGAGCCGGTTTGCGGTGGCCCAGTCGGGGGCGGTGACGCGGTCGTCGAATGCGCAGGGCACGGATGCGGATTCTTTGACCGCGAACTCGCTGACGACGGGAGCGGCATTGCGGGTGACATCGAGCAATAATTCGGCGGCCAACACGCCGTGGAGCGCCGTCGCGCTGGCGGTGACCAATGCCCAGGGTACGACGGCGGTGAGCGGGGGGACGATCGCCGGGCTCGATGTGCAATTTGCGCAGAGCGCGACGGTGGCGGGCAACACTGAAACGGTAGCGAATTTGGCGGTGGCGGCCAACAGCGGCTCGCCGGCCGATAGCGTGGTGGGTTCGATCTTGAACCTCGCCAATAATGACACGGCGACGGGGAATCAGATTGCGGTGACGGACGCGCTGAAAATTAACGGTGCGAATGTGACGAACGGGATTAATTTGAGTGGGACATTTGGGACGAATTTGATCACGGCGAGCAACTTCAGCGTGAGCCAGGCGGGGGCGGTGGTGGGCGTGGGCGTGAATTCGGGGACGGGATTGATTCAGGGTACGGGTGGTTTGACCGCGACGGGGGCGGTGAATCTAAACATTGGCGCGGCTACAGGTGCGATTACGTTGGGGGGCGGGGCGGCGCCGCTTGCGATTGATTCGACCAACTTTGATGTGTCGAGTGCGGGGGGCTTGAGCGGGATTACGGGTTACGCGCAGGCGAGCGGGAACTTTTTGCAAAGCGGTAGCGGGACGTTTGGGACGGGTACGGGAGCGGTGTCGCTCGGTGGCGTGACGGTGGTGCAGCCGACGGCTACGAGTACGGCGGCGTTTAGCGTCAAGACGCCGGCGGGTGGCACCAATGCGAACGTGTTCACGGTTGACACGACCAACAGCCGGGTGGGCATTGCCTTGGGCGGGAGTACGGCGCCGACGCTGGCGCACGAAGGCCTGGAGGTGAAGGGGGCGCTGCGGCTGAGCGGTTCGAGCAGTGCGTACGTGGACACGTTTACGACGCCGGTGGGGTCGGGGGTGGATACGAAGATTAATATTCCGTTGTATGATCCGGGTGGTTCGGGGCAGGTGCTGGCGTTTGGGTTGCCGTCGGGAGCGGCGACGAATTCGCGGGCGATCTCGGTGTTTGACCGGCGGGGGTGGAACGGCTCGAGCTATGTGGCGACGCCAGTACAGCCGGCGGTGGGGTTGTTTAGCCCCGACGAGAACAACATTTTGGGCTTCTCGTGGGAGGGCACCACTACCACTGGCTACTTGAAGACAACGGGCGGCAATATTGCAGTGCGGTCGGGGTCGACCGATCTGATCACGGCGCTGTCGGGTGGAAACGTGGGTATTGGGCTGAGCCCGAGCTACAAGCTGGATGTGAACGGAGACGCCAATATTGCTTCGGGTTCGGCGTACAAAATTGGCGGGACGAATGTTTGTACGGCGAGTGGCTGTACGGCGACGGCCGCGAGTGCTATTTTGAACCAAAATGCGGCTCAGCAGACTTCGGCCAATTTCTGGATTTCGGGGACGGGCCGGCTCGATACGTCGCTGCAAACGCCACTGCTCGATACGGCGACGGCCGTGGCTCTGGCGGTGGGTACGACGAACGCGACGGCGATTAACCTCAACCAGAATACGACGGTGGCGGCGGGCAAAAATTTGAGCTTGGCGAGCGGCGCCGGCACGTTTGCGCAGGCGTTTACGGGGACGGGTGACGCGCACACGATTACGGCCAATGCGCTGACGACTGGCTCGGCTTTTAAGGTGACGTCGGCGAATAATACGGCGGCCAATACGGCGTGGAGTGCGATTTCGCTCAATCCGACGAACGCGCAGGCGACGACGGCGGTGAGCGGCGCGAATTTGATCGCGGGGCTCGACCTGGAATTTGTGCAGGCGGCGACGGTGGCGGGCAACACCGAAACGGTGGCGAACCTGGCGGTGGCGGCCAACGGTGGCTCGCCGGCCGATAGCACGGTGGCGTCGATCTTGAACCTGGCCAACAACGATACGGCGACGGGCAATCAGATCACGGTGACGGATGCGCTCAAAATCCAGGGTGCCAACGTGACGAATGGGATTAATTTTAGTGGGACGTTTGGGACGAACTTGATCACGGCCAGCAACTTCAGTGTGACTGGGAGTGGCGACTTGACCGCTGCGGGGACGATCACGGGCAGCACGGCGGTGAAGACGATTAGCCTCGATACGCCGAGCGCGGGGGCTTTGAGCATTGGTTCGGCCACGGCGACTTCGGTGGCGATCGGCCGCATGACGCAGAACTTTACGCTACAGGGGGCGGCGGGACTCGGCGGCTCGAAGATCACGGGGACGGGCGGCGGGTTTACCTCGGCGCTGACATTTGCGACGCCGACGAATACCCGAGCGCTGGTGTTGCCGGATGAGGGCGGTACGCTGTGTATTCAAAATTCGGCCAACTGCGGGTTTTTGCTAGGGTCGGCGGGTTCGTACATCATTAACCAAACCAGCCAGCAGGCGAGCTCGAATTTCAATATTTCGAACACGGGTGTGGCGGGGGTGAGCTTGGTGGCGCCGCTGTTTGCGACGGCGGATGTGGCGAGCGGCTCCTCGGCGGGGGTGACGCTGCGGTCGGGCAACGGGACGGCGGCGAATGCGAGCTCGGGGAACGTGACGATCGACGCTGGGTCGAAGAACGGCTCGGGGTTTGCGGGCAACGTGAACATCGGGGCAACGAACGCGCTGAACGTGAACATCGGGCGCAACGCGGCGACGGCGAGTGGGGTGGCGGTGTCGCTGCAGGGGCTGGCGGCGAGCAGTAGCTTCATTTTTAATGACGCTACCAACACGAATCAGCTGACACTGACCTCGGCGACTCCCACGGGTGCGCGGAGCTTGGTGCTGCCGGATACGAGCGGGACGCTGTGTGCAGACTCGGGCAACTGCGACGGCACGACGGGTACGGGTTATATTTTGAACCGCACGGGTACGACGCAGACGGGGAATTATCAGATTAGCGGGACGGGGCGGGCGAATACATCGCTGCTGACGCCGCTGCTGGACACGCCGAGCGGCACGACGACGCTGAATATCGGTACGACGAACGCGACCGCCGGGATTAATTTGAACCAAAATGTGACGGTGGCAAGTGGCAAGAGCGTTACGGTGCAGGGGGCGTTTACGCAGTCGGGTGGGGCTGTGAGTATCACGAGTAATGCGGCGGCGGTGCTCACGACGACCTCGGGCGCGCTCACGATCACCTCGGCGGCGGCGGCCACATGGAGCACGGCGGCGGGGGATTTGGGCGTGAGCGCGGCGGCCAATTTGAACCTGAACGGCACGGCGGTGAATGTGGGCGCGGTGGGGGTGCAGACGGCGGCCTCAAGCGTGCACATTGCCGACACTACGAGCGCGACGGGGGCGCAGGTGGTGACGATTGGCTCGACGGCGGCCAACGCTGGCAACATCACCACGGTGCAGGGCGGCAGTGCGGCCGGGGGCGGGGTGGTGCTGGCGGCGACCACAGTGGGGCTGGCGGCGGCCAATGTGACGTTCACGTCGGGCGGGGCGCGGACGCTGTCGGTGGCCGCGGCGGCGAGCGGGGCCGGCAACAGTTTGACGATTAAGGCCGGCACGAGCGGCACGGGAGCCAACAACGGCGGCAACCTGGTGCTGCAGGCGGGAGCGACCGGCGGCAGCGGCACGACGGGATCGGTGGTCGTGAAGGCCAACGGGACGGATTCGGCGACGGCCTTTGATGTGCAGAATGCGAGTGGGGTGTCGCAGTTTGCGGTGGATACGGTCGGTAGCCAGGTGATCACCCAGGGCATGACGCTGCAGAGCAACACGATCACGCCGAGCGCGGCTATGACGGTGGGATCGACGACGCAGACGTTGACCCTGCAAGGCGGCAATAGTACCAAGATTACCGCGACCAACGGTGCCAATACGGTGAGCGTGAATTTTGCGACCATCGCGGGTGCCGGCACGTACCAGTTTGCGAGCCCGACGACCAACACGACGTACACGATTTGTACCTCGGACTTGAATTCGTGCGGGGCGGGCAGCACGGGCTATTTGCGCAAGGGGACGGCCAACGAGACCTCGAGCGCCAATCTGACGGCGGGACAGTTTCTGTATCAATTTAGCAACAACGGCTCGCTGGCCTCGAATGTGCTTGTGCTCGCCAACGGCACCGGCACGGCCAGCACGCTCAAGGTGACGGCGGCGGCGAACGCTGGGGCGGGTGAGGCGCTGATTTATGCCAAGCTGACGAATGCCTCGGTGGGCGGCAATTTGATCGATCTGTGGAGCGGTCCGAGCGGGACGGAAACGAGCAAATTCTCGGTGAACGCAGCGGGGGCGGTGACGACGGCGAGTACGATTAACGGACAAACAATTTCGAGCACCGCGAGCTTCACGGGCACGGTAGGGACGGGTGGCTTGCTCACGGCCAGCAGCCTGACGGTGACGAACGCGGCGACGTTTAGCTCGGGGGCCACGGTGAACACGGCGGCGCTGACGGCGAATGCGGGTGCGAGCATTTTCAGCGGTATTAACAACAACGCCGGGGGCATTACGAGTGCGGGTGCGGTGAGTGGGCTGTCGAGCTTGCAGTTTAATACGGCGGGCACCATTGACGCTAATGCGGCGGTGGCGGTGAGCATTGGGACGACGAACGCATCCACGCTGAATATCGGTCGTGCGGGGGGCACGCTGAGTTTGCAGGGCAACACGTCGAGCGCGCTGACGGTGTCGAATGGTACGAATACCACGAGCTTGCAGTTTGCCAACCCGACGGGCAATATTATTTATCAATTTGCGGCTGGTACGGCCGGCACCTACCAGCTGTGCTCGACGTTGGCGGCTACGTGCGGCACGACGTACGCGGCGTATTATGCGAACGGGTACATTCAGCTGGCGCCGGGGACGGCGCAGGCGGATGCGAGTGCGAACCCGAGTATTTTCATTAATAAGAGCACGGTGAGCGCGAACTACTTGCTGAGGCTGCAGGCGAATGCGGCGGATGTGTTTGGGGTGCAGGCCAACGGCATCGTGACGGCGGCGGGGACTACCTATCTGGGCGGGACGTCGTCGAGCTATGCGATGCAGGTGGATACGGCCAACTTCAAGGTGCGCATTGGTACGGGGACGCCGACGCTCGGCAGCGGGGGAGCGAATGCTACGGCGGCGCTCTACGTGAGCGGGTCGAGTGAGTTTGCGGGGACGATTCGGGTGGGAGACGGCACCAATAACGCGACGTTTGATGCGACTACCAAGGAGGTGACGTTTGCGGGAACGGCGCGGCATGCCTCGGCGGTGCGGCTGACGGGGGAATTTGCGGGAGCGGTGCTGGATGCGGATGGTTCGAATAATACGGGGACGATGACGGCGGCATACGAATCGACACAGCGCTTTGGGTACTACAAATGGGTGACGAGCCAAGGTACGGCTCAAGATTACGACATCGTGGCGACGGTGCCGGTGCCCGATGATTTCAGCGCCTGGACGGGTTCGCCGACGTTTTGGACGTATGGCAGCGCGGGTAGCTCGATGTCGGTGACGATTACCGATACAGCGGGCACGGTGGCTACCAACTACAACGCGTCGGCGCTGACGGTGAGTACCACTTGGACGGCGCGCAGCGTGACGACGCCGGCGATCACGGGTACGTACACTCAGGGTTCGAATATGATCGTCCGGATTCACCTGACGGCGGCGGCCACCACAGGTGATGTGCGGTTGGGGACTATCACATTACCTTATCTGACGAGGTGGTAGGGTGAAGCTGGGTATCAATCTCGATGTGCGCCGGCCGGTGCATGCGGTGGTGATGGGGGTGTTGCTGGCGGGTATGGTGGCGCCGGTGGCGGATTGGCTGGTAACGAATGAGCGCTATCGCATGACGCCGGCGGCAGCAGCGGTGGCGGAGCGGCCGAGCCCGGCGCTCATGAGCAAATTGCGGTATGACAAAGATAAACACGCGAGCGTGTTTAATGCCGAGGGTCAAGCCGACGCGTGGTCTGATCCGAAAGATAAGCTCCAAATGGCGGTGGGGGCCGGGGGCAAAAAAGACACGCAGCTGTATTCGGCTACGTTGCCTGACAATCCGGCGCAAGGGGTGGAGGTGCACGACAATGTCAACGACGTGTCGGTGAAATTTGTGCCGCAGGTGGCGCTCATGGAGGGGCGGAGCAGTAATGGGCAGGTGACGTATCCGCTCAAAGATGCGGCGGGGCAGATGATGTTTACGCCCAAGGGCAATGGGCTGAAAGAAGACATCGTGCTGACCTCGGCGCCGAAGGCGGACGCGATGGAATTTCATTATCGTTTGGATATTCCGGATACGGTGGAGGCGCGGCTGGAGGATGACGGGAGCGTGGGATTTTATACGGCCAGTCCGGAGCTGTATGGCAATGTGAGCTACGGCAGCGACAATGACCGCGAGATGCTCGATAAGGCGCGCGTGGCGGGGGCCAAAACCTACTTGATGTTTGCGATTCCGGCACCGGTGGTGCGCGAAACGGGCCAGCGCAGTGCGGTGAGTGCGCGGTTTGGGCTGAGCGGGAAGGATTTGGTGGTGCGGGCTCGTGGCTTAGCCAAAGCAAATTATCCGCTTTCGATTGATCCGACCTTTTTGTTGCGGAGTACGGCCGACTTTGTGTTGGGAAGCGTGGACGACAACATCGACCTCACCTCGGTGGCCGACCAAATCGGCCGGGCGCCGCTGAGCGGTGGATCGGTGGTGGCGTGGACCACCGGCACCAACATCACGGTGGCACGGTACGCGGGGGCGCTCGTGGCGTACAACAATTTTGTGTATCTCATTGGGGGCGGCGCCGACAGCGGTACGGCCACTACGCCGACCAACGTAGTGTACAGCGCTTCGATTGGGGCGGCCGGGGCGCTGACCTGGACGGGTACGAGCACCAACCAGAGCCTGAACACGGCGCGGCAGGGGCTGGTGGCGTTTGGTTACAACGGCTATTTGTATGCGGTGGGCGGGGAAAATACCAGCAACAACCCGATCGCGACCGTGGAGTACGCCAAGATCAACTCGGATGGTTCGGTGGGGACGTGGAGCACCACGACTAGCCTGGGTACGGCGCGGGCCTACATGGCAGGGGCTAATTATCAGGGCGTGGTGTACGTGATGGGTGGTGAGGGCGCTACGAGCAACGGGAGTTTGCTCACGAGTGTGGAGTATGCGCGTATCAACGGCGACGGCACCATCACGAGCTGGACCACTACGACCGCGCTGGGGACGGCGCGCGACCGGTTCTCGGGTGCGGCTTACAATGGCTTCGTGTACGTGACGGGCGGCCGCACGGGTACGCCGACGGTGCTCAGTACGGTGGAGTACGCGCCGATCAAAAGCGACGGCACGCTGGGCTCGTGGATCAGCACGACGGCGTTTCCGACGGCGCGGCGCGATCATGGGGTGGCGGTGGAACGCGGCCACATTTATGTGTACGGCGGCTGCCGGGTGACGGGATTTCCGTGCGGGGCGGCGAGCAATTTCATTTCGGATACGCAATACGCGGTACTGAATGCTGACGGCAGCGTGGGAGAGTGGCAGCAATCGAACGACTACACGGGTGCCACGGCTCCGGAACGCAGCAATCCGTCGTCGGCGTTTTATAACGGATATTTGTATTTTGTGGGCGGCTGCACGATTGAGATTAGTGCCAATCAATGCGACGGCGACGACCCGAGCCCGGGGCCGGGAGTGCGCGGTGGAACGTTTAAAACCAACCTCGATAATGTGGGCCGCTTCGATAACGGCATGAGCGGCCACAGCGGTTTTCCGTTTGACAGCAACTCAACAACGGCGCGTATGGGCGGCAAGGGCGTGGCGCTCAACGGGTACATGTATTACATCGGGGGCTGCAGCACGGCCAATAACGCGACGTGCAACAACACCTATAGCTCGCTGGTGGAGTACGCCCAGATCAATGCGAACGGCTCGATGGGGGCGTTTGCCTCGGCGGGTAATGTATTGATCGGCAACGGCACCAACAAGGCCGGGCGGATTGGGCACATGGTGGTGGGGTACAACAACAAAATTTACGTGATCGGGGGTGTGGAGTATACCACCGGCAATGTGGATTCGTACCAAGCGACGGTGCAGTCGGCGACGCAGGCATCGAACGGTACGCTGGGGACGTTTACGATGGAGGCCAATGCTTTGCCGGGAGCGCTGGCGTTTGGGTATGCGGCGGTGTGGCACAATATGATATTCGTGATGGGGGGACTGAGCAATGGCACGACGGTAGCGACTACGATCTATAAATCGACCATCGCGAGCAATGCGCCGGGGGCGTGGGCGACGGCCAAGCTGACGTCCAATCCGGCTACCGCCGCGACGCTCGCCAACGCGCGGTGGGACATCGGCGGCGGGCAGTGGGGCAACTGGCTGTATGTGGTGGGCGGCATGTCGACTTCGGGCGGGACGTACGTGACAACGGCGCATGCGACCGAGCGGATCGCGATCGACAACAGCGGGAATTTGACGATCGCCGATCTGGGGACATTGACAGGGGCGTTTGCGAGCCGGGGGATGGGCATGGCGGTGCACAATGGCTATTTGTATAGTTTTGGCGGGTACAATACGGGATCGACGACGCAGCAGGCGACGATTCGCTGGACCAAGCTTGATCCCACGACCGGCAGCCCGACGGCGCCGGACGCCGGCAATGTGTGGGCGGCGGCCAACATTGGCCAGGCGACGACGTTGTCGTACACCAAGACGGATGGGCAGCTCTCGACGGCGCGGGGCGAGACGACGGCGGTGGCGACGGGTGGGTACATGTACATCATGGGCGGGTGCGCTGGGACGCTGGCGGCGGGGACGTTCAAGCAGTGCGCGACGGCGTTCGTGACGACGGCGAACACGACCGAGCTGTATGAGCCCAATAATGGTGGCAATGGGCAGACGGGGGCGTTTACCACTGGTACCGGCAATGTGGTGGATTTGCCGACGGTCGGCGGAACGGCGGGGCGGGCGGATCACGCGTCGGTGGCGTACAACGGTAAGCTGTATGTGATCGGAGGCTGCCGAGTGTACACGACGGGGGCTTGCAGTACGGGGCTTGGTGATATCGAGCGAGCCGACATTGATCCGGGAGGCAAGGTGACGGGCAGCTGGACGGCGCAAACTTCGCTGCCAAGTGGCGAGGTGCGGTCGTCGTTGCAGGCAGTGGCGTATAACGGGTATTTGTATGTGATCGGTGGCAAGAGTGCGAGCTCGGGGGCGACAGCGACGGTGTGGTACACCACGATCGATAGTACGGGTACGCTGGGCGGCTCGTGGACGAACGCCGATCTGCCGGCTGGGACGGATCGCACCAGCTTTGGGGCGGCGATTGCACGCGGTTATTTGTTTGTGGCGGGCGGAGATAATGGCTCGGGAACGAAGAAAAGCGATGTGTATTACGCGGCTATTAATACTAGTACTGGCGGGCTGGGGACGTGGACGCTCAACACGACAGGATTCACGACGGCGCGGTCGGGCTTTAGCCTCGTGTCGTATAACGGCAAGTTGTACGTGATAGGTGGTACCGATGGCACCAATAATTTGCTCGATGTGCAGTTTGGCACCGTGGCGGCGGATGGTTCGATCGCCAGCTGGAGCTACACCACCGATGTGGCCCGCGGGATGGTGGCGCGGCAGGCGGTGGCTGCGAACGGCTATATGTATTTTGTGGGAGACGAGGGGTCGACGGCTGAGGTGCTCTATGTGGACATTAATGCGAATGGTACTCTCGGTACCACCCAACATTCGGCGAATGCGATGAGCGGCGCGCATGCGCATGGCGCGGCGGCGTTGTTTGGCGGCGTGATGTATGTGACGGGTGGTTGTGTGTTGAGCGCCGGGGTATGTACTACCGTGTCGGCGGCCAATGATCGCGCGGGGCAGTTCGCGATCGCGCGGACGGGGCATTATTCGAAATTGTTTAATACCGAGGTGGATACCTCGCCGAGTCAGCTGGTACTCACGGGATCGCTGTCGGGGCCGGAAAGCAAGGTGGCGGTGCGGTTTTACACCGAGCAGGCGAGCGCGACCCAATTTGGGGTGGCGCAAGTGTTTGACCCGGTGATTTTTAACAACTTCTACGGGGTGCAGCCGCTGGATTCGAGTGGTGCGAATACGGGGGTGGCATTTAACTACCTGATTGTATTGGTGCTCGATGACAGCTTGTCGGGTACTTTCCCGGATGTGGCGACGAGCGCGGAGACGAACGTGTCGGAGATTGATTTGTACTACCACGCCAACCCGACGCGGCGGCTGCGGCACGGGGCGGCGTTTACGAACACGGGGTGTAATGCGACGCCGGCGAACGGCTGCATTTTGGACACGGCACCGTAAGGCTAGCGGGGGGTTATTTGATGGTGAGGGTGGCGCCGGTGGGGGTGCCCAGGATGTTGGCGGCGCCGGGGGTCGAAATGAGGGCCGAGCCGGCGGCGAAGCTCAGAGCGGCGGTGCCGGGCGTGGTTTTGGCGCGGAAGGTGACTTTGGCGACTGAATGGTCGGAGCTCACGGGTTTGATGGTGCCGCGGGCGATCTTGACCAGGCCGTTTTGGCCGGTGGATTCGGCCGCAATGCTAAAGGCGCCGGTGGCGGCGTCGGCGCTGACGAAATCGAGCTTATCGGCGGGGTAGGTGAAGTTGGCCTGTACAGCGTTTACGGCAGCGGCGCCGCTGTTTTCGCGGATCTCGATGGTGAGCGTACCGCCGGCGGTAATGGTGCCGGCGGCGGGGAAGAGATAGAGGGTGGCAGTCGAGGCGGGGGTGGCGGCGGGGGCGCTGGGAGTGGGCGTGAGGGAGAGGCGGTGGCCGGTGCGGTTTTGGTAGACCACGGCGCCGATGCCGCCGAGTACAAGCACGACGGCCAAGAGGGTGAGGGGCCAGTATTTGCCGAGAATGACAGAGGGGGGATTTGGTTCTACGCGAGGCATGGTGGAGTTTCCGTGATTACTATTGCGTTACCAAGTAATCATAACTCAATACGGCGCCGCTGGGTGGGGCGGTGTCGGTGTGCACCTGGAAGCCGCCGGTGGTGCGGGTGACATAGGCGGGCGTGGCGGCGCCGGCGCCGGTGAGCGGAGTGAGCAGCACGTGGACGGTGGCGGTGTAGGCGGCGCGGAAGGTGATGGTGCCGAGCACGCCGCTGGGTGGGCCGCCGCCGGTGTTGAAATTGAGCGTGCCGGCGGTGTCGTTGCCGCTGATGCTGGCGGTGCCGCCTGAGCCGACGGCCGGGCCGGTGACGAAGCCCGGCGTGGGGCCCTGGGTGGTGAGGTGGCCGACGACGAGCGGACCGGAAATGCTGAGGTTGCGCACGGCCAGTGAGCTGGCGTTGATGGCGTTGAAGCTGGCATTGCCGCCGACATTGATGCCGCCGGCGAAGGTGGCGAGTCCGGTGACGCTCAGTGTTTGCTGCAGGACGGTGGTGCCGGTGACGTTGAGATTGGAGCCGACATTGAGGCCGATCACACCCCCGCCACCGGTGACATTGAGCTGGCTGAGGGTGACGGGGCCGTTGGCGTTGAGGCGGCCGCCGATGGAAAGGTCGCCGGCCACATCGACCTTGCCGCGGAAGAGGGCGCCGGCGCCGATGTTGAGGGTTTGGCCGGAGCTGCCGAGGCTATTGCCGATCTCGCTGAGTTTGGCGAGCTCAGCGGGGCTGAGGGCGGTGACATTACTCTTGGGTTCGGTTTTGGCCGGCTGGTTGAGCCGGGCGTAGTAAAATCCCACTACCCCGCCGACGGCGAGCAAAAAGGCAAAGAGGCCGACCACGGCGCCGACGACATTGGCCCGGTCGGTAAGTCGGTGCCAGCCAGCGTGCCGGTTTTTGGCCGGCGGAGGCGGTTTGGGGAGGGGCGTCTGGGGAGACGGCGCCAAAGGTGGGGTGCTGCCCGGGGGCATGGTGGCTCACTAGCTTACTATGAGCTTCAGTATACTGCTCAAGCTTCGGATATTCCATCGGAGCTTGAGCGGATTGCGCGTGGTGGGCAAATGGTTCAAGATGGATTTTAATGAGACGTTGGAGTCGACAGTTGGTGGTGGCGTGTGTCGTGGCGGTGGCCGCGAGTGGGGCGGCGCATGCCGAGCTGCAGCAATCGGCGAGCTATAGCCTTAACGAGAGTGAAGTGGGAGCCGGCGGGGATTTCACGGGGGCTTCGTCGCATTATAGCTACGCGCCGGGGGTGGACGATGGGGGTAGTAGTTTGGGTGAAACCGCGGTGGGCACTTCGAGCTCGACGAATTATTCGTCGGGAGCGGGGTTTAATACGACGGCTCAGCCGGGGCTGACGTTTATTGTGAATACGGCTACGGTTAATTTGGGGGCCTTGTCGACGAGCGTGAAGGCGACGGGAGTAGCGACGTTTTCGGCCATCAACTACACGACGTATGGCTATGTGATAACCGCTATCGGGACGCCACCCAAAAACGGTAGTCACGCGCTGACCCCGCTGACTACCGATACGGCGTCGAGTGTGGGGACGGAGCAATTTGGGGTGAACACGGTGCTTAATACGTCGGCGGCGGTGGGCGCCAATCCGGCGCAAGTGCCGTCGGGATCATTTAGCTACGGCGTGGCGGGCGACGGGGTGACCGGAACCTATGGCACGACGCGGCCGTATACGATTTCGGATAAATGGCGCTTTAACAGCGGTGAAGTGGTGGCTTCGGCGCCGAAGTCGTCGGGTGAGACGGACTACACCATGACCTTTTTGGCCAACATGAGCACGACGACGCCAGGTGGAAAATATACGAGTACATTGGAGTTGGTGGCTACCGGGACCTATTAAAGTGCTTGCCGCACGCGAGTTCATTGACACTCGAAACAGTGCTTATGCTATGATGAATTGGATAGTGGCCGCAGCAAAATAAATGAAGGATTTATCAAGCACATGACCAAGCGGGAAATTTTATACGCTCATTACCGCGGGTTGATGCGTCGGGCGGTGACGTGGTTTGGGTTGGTGTCGTTGGTGCTGGGGGCGTCGAGTATCCCCACGGCGGCGAGTGCGGCTCAGATTACGGCTCGGTCGACTACGCTCACGAGTTCGGCGGCGGCGGCGAGTACGAGCTATGCGTTTACGTGGACGGGTCCGACCGCGACGACGGTGAAGGGAATTAAATTTCAGGTGTGTGACTCGCCGCTACAGCAAACCACCTGTGCGGCGCCGAGCAGTGCGAGCATAGCGACTGCGACGTTCCAGACTACGGCGCCGACCTCGGCAGCACTCAGTAGCTTTGCGATTTCGGGAACGCAGAATGCTACCCAGGTGATCATTTCGAACGCCACGGGTACCGCGGGTAATGCTACATTTACCGCGCAGTTTAACGCGGTGACCAATCCGAATACGGCCAACTTGAGTTACTACACGCGTATTACGACGTATTCCGACACGGGGGCTTCGGCTGAGCTCGACTTCGGCGCCATGGCGGTGTCGACGGCGCGCCAGATTAGTTTGGCGGCGAACGTGCAAGAAAGCCTGACGTTTTGTGTGGGCACGAGCGGCACGGGTTGCGGGGGCGGTGGTTTGACTGGAACCACGGTGAACTTGGGTGTGGGCAGCGACAACGTGTTGAGCTCCTCGACGCCTTCCGGCGGCATCTCGCTCATGGCGGTGGATACGAACGCGACTACGGGATACGTGATCACCTACATCACGACGAGTCCGGGCGGCACCGGCGGCACGGCTTGCGCGGGGAGTCTGAGCTCGAGCAACGACTGTATCACGGATTTTGGGGGCACGGCGGGAACGTTTGTGGCTGGGACGGGGAAGTTTGGCATTAACTTGCGCGATAACGCTACGCCCAACATTGGCGCCGACATTAGTGGGTCGGGTTCGGGAGCGGTGAGCGCGCCATACAATACGATCGACAACTTCGCGTTCCAGGCCGGTGCTACGCCGCGGACGGTGGCGAGCTCTACTGGGCCGACCGTTCCCAACCTTTACACTGTGGCCTATGCGGCGCAAGCAGGGAATACGACCAAGCCTGGTGCATATAGTGCGACGTTTACTTGGGTCGCGACCGGTACGTTCTAATTGATTTCTCGTCCGCGGGGGTGAGTAAGCTATGAAACAAACAAAAAAAATAATAGCGGCGATGGTTGTGGGGCTCGTGGTGTGTGCTGGGTTATCGCCTGTCGCGCAGGCGGCTGGCCAGCTGACGAGCCGCAATGCGGTGGTGTCGACCTCGGCCGGGGGCGCCACGGGGGTGGCGTACACGATTGGGTTTACGCTTTCGGGGAGCCAATCGTTGGGCTCGATCAAATTTGAGATTTGTGACTCGCCGGTGCTGACTACGGCCTGTGCGGGTACGGGTGACTCGAGCGGGGCCAGCCTGGGGGCGGCGACGCTTGGGAGTATGTCGCTCGGCTTGGGGTGGTCGGTGGGGTCGCAGACGGGCGCCTCGGCCTCGGGGACGAATCTGGTGCTGACGCATTCGGCGGCTACCTTGAACGGTGCGGCCTCGGTGGTGCTCAACAATGTGACGAATCCGAGCGCTAGCAACAAAGAGTATTTTCTGCGCATCTCAACCTATACTGATGCGGCGGCTGCAGCGCCGGCGTATCCGGGGACGGACTTTGGGGCGGTGGCGATGGATACGGCCAACCAGATCGTGGCGAGCGGCGTGATGCCCGAGAGCCTCGTGTTTTGCGTGGGAACGAGCGGGACCGATTGCACCAATATCACGGGGTCGGCGGTGAACCTGGGGGTGTTTTCGCCCACAGCCACGAACACCGGCACGAGCCTCATGAGCGCGAGCACCAATGCGGGTTTTGGCTACGCCATCACGCTTCACGGCACCACGCTCACGAGCGGCTCGAACACCATTGCGGCCATGGGGACGCAGAGCGGGAATTCCGGCGGTTGCACGCCGAGTTGTAGTGCTGCTACAGGGGTGGCGCAATTTGGCACCAATGTGCGCGATAACGCGACTCCCAATGTGGGCACGGACGTGAGCGGCCTCGGTACGGCGACGGGATTTGGCGGCTACAACACGCCCGATAGCTTTCGGTTTTTCAATGGCGATACGGTAGCGAGTGTGGCGGGGGTGACGAAGAGCAATGTGTTTACCAACTCGTATGTCGTGAATGTGGGCGGCGATCAAGCGGCAGGTGTGTATACGGCGACGTTAACGTACATCTGTACTGCAACGTTTTGATCATGGGCAAACTGCGCACTGGACTCATAGTGGCGGGGGTGTGGGTGACTGGATTGATGCCACTGGCCACCGAGGCGGCTGGCTTGGCGCCCCGCAATGTGGTGGTGGGATCGAGCGGCCAGGGCGTGAGCACCAGCTACGCCGTGAACGCGACCACGGCGACGGCGGCTAGCATCGGCTCCGTGGGTTTTCAGATTTGTGGTGCGCCCACAGGGGCGTGCGTGACGCCGGCTGGCGTGGTGACTACGAGCGCGACGTTGGCGGCGCAGAGCCCGGGCGGGTTTAGTATGGTGAACGGCTCGAATGGAGCGCCGTATATTACGCGCACGGCGGCGCCGGTGGGTGCGGGAACGGCCATGAGTTTTACGCTTGGGTCTATCACCAACCCGAGCACAGCCAACTTGAGCTACTTTGTGCGCATTACGACCTACACGGGCACCGACGGTGCAACGGGGGCGGTCGATACGGGCACGGTGGCGCTGAGTACCGCCCAGCCGGTGCAGCTTACCGGGGTGACGCCGGAGATTCTGGTGTTTTGTGTCGGTACGTCGATTGCGGGCAACTGCACGACGGTAAGTGGCTCGACGATTGATTTTGGAGATTTTTCGCCCACGGTGACGCGGTCGGGCACGAGCGTGATGCAGGCGCAGACGAATGCGGCGAATGGCTACGCGATCACTGTTACGGGTACCACGTTGGCGTCGGGTGTAAATACGATACCAGCCTTGGCGACGCAGACGGGGAGTGTGATCGGGACGAGCCAGTTTGGCCTGAATTTGCGGGCCAATGGGACCCCGGCGCTGGGGGCAGATCCGAGCGGTGCGGGCAGTGGGACGTTTAGCGGTGCGTATGGCACGCCTGATTTGTATCGGTTCGCGAGTGGTGACGTGGTGGCCGCGGGGCTGGCGCCCACGAACGCGAATACGTTTACGTCATCGTATATCGTGAATATTGGTGGCGCGCAGGCGGCGGGAGTGTATACGGCGACTATGACATATATTTGTACTGCTTCGTTTTAATGGCTTGGCATTCGTAAACAGTCGAGTTGCGCCATATCTGGCTTATGCTATACACTGATCGTAATGCGTAAGTGGTATGTGAGTGGACTAATTAGTCTCCTGGGCGTTGTAATGGTGGCCCCCACGTTGGCTTGGGCCTCCACGCCCACGCCGCCCGTGGGTTCGCCCGGCCAGGGATTGGAAATTTCGCCGCCCGTGATCGAGCTCGAGGCGGATCCGGGCCAGACGGTCACGGCTGCTATTCGTGTGCGCAATGTGACGCGCGGTGAGTTGATCGCCAAGGGCAAGGCCGACGACTTTGGTGCCGGGGCCGACGAAGAGGGTAAGCCGAGGTTGCTGCTCGATGAAACGGGCGCCACGCGGTTTTCGCTTAAATATTGGGTGTCGGGGGTGCCGGATTTGAGGTTGGCGCCGCAAGAATTGAAGTCGACTACGGTGAGCATTGCGGTGCCGGCGAACGCGGAGCCGGGCGGACACTTTGGGGTGGTGCGGTTTACGGCGGTGCCGCCGGAGCTTGAGGGTACGGGCGTGGCCTTGTCGGCGAGCGTGGGGACGTTGATATTGCTCAAAGTGAGCGGGCAGATTAAAGATCAGTTGTCGTTGACGGAATTTGGTGTGACGCGGCAGGGTAAGCCGGGACCTTGGTTTGAGTATGGGCCGCTGGACTTTTTGGTGCGGGTCAAGAATGACGGCAGTGTGCACGAAAAACCGCAGGGGTCGGTGAAGATCACCAATATGTTTGGCCGGCAGGTAGCTAATCTGAAGGTTAACGACAAAGGTGGCAATGTGCTGCCCGATAGTATTCGGCGGTTTGAGCTGGCTTGGAGCGAAAAGCGGCTGTTTGGTCGGTATACGGCCAAATTGTCGTTGACGTACGCCGGGAACAAAAAGCTCGATAGCACGCTGACGTTTTGGGTGATTCCGTGGCGATTGATCGGGCTGGTGCTGGTGGGCCTGTTGGTATTGTTCTTCCTGCTGCGATTGGGCCTGCGCCGGTACAACCAGCACATCATTGAACAGGCGAATAACCGCCGGTAATGCTGGGCAACGAGCATTTTGGCAGGGTGAGGCCGCATCGGCACACTTCGTACGCGGGATTGTTGTTTGGGCTGCTGGTATCGGGGTTGTTGCTGGTGGGCGCGAGCCTGACGGTTTCGGCGGCGGCGCCGGCGGTGAATCCGCAATCGGGCTCGGTGGGGCTCATCGGCACGGTGCGCGGGCCGGCTCCGAGCGTGTCGGCGACGATTCTGAGCCCCAGCGATGGTTCGCATACCTCGAGCATTCCGGTGACGGTGTCGGGAGCGTGTCCGGCGGGGACGTTTGTGACGATCGAGAAAAACGAGGTATTTGCGGGCGCGACCGTGTGTCGTGACGACGGCACCTTTTCGCTGCTGGTGGACTTGTTTGCTGGGGCCAATCGCTTGGTAGCGCGGGTATCCGATGCGCTCGGCCAATTTGGGCCGGATTCGCCGGCGGTAACGGTGTTTTATGATGCGCCCTCGCTGGACCGGACGGCGGGCACGGTGGGCAAACAGCTGTTTCTGGAGACCAGCCAAACAGTGCTGGGGGGCAATCCGGGGGAACAGATTGCGCGTACGATTACGATTGTGGGTGGCGTGGGTCCGTACGCGGTGAGCTGGGATTTTGGCGATTACGCCACGAGTTTGTCGAGCCAGACGGGAGAGGGGGCGGTGACGGCTCGTCACACCTACGCGCAGCCTGGGACGTATCAGGTGATCGTGCGCGTGACGGACAGCTTGGGGAATACGGCTTATCTTCAGGTGGTGACGGTCGTGAACGGACCGGTGGAGGCTTACGGCGCGTCGCACGGACTGGGGGCCTTGCCGGGGGCATTGGTGACAGCCTGGCCGCTGTATGGTTTGGCGGTGGTGATGGTGATATTTTTTTGGCTGGGCGAACGTCGCGAACTGCGAAAATTGCGTCGTCGACATTTGCTTTTGGAGCGGTAATTTTCGGTTTTTCCACGGTTTTTCGAGGCTAATACTGCTTGCGTTTCCAGATAGGCCAGCGTACCATGAGAGCGTAAGTAGTTTGTGAGGAATGGGTCAGCTCCAGCACGGTTTTTGTCGGCGTCTCGTTCGCATCACTCTACGTATAGCCCTGACCCTCGCGGTTGCTGGGTTCGTTGTGGTTGGGGGGGATGGCGGTCAGTCGTCGGTTCAGGCGGCAGCCGGGATTAATAAGCAGATTAATTTTCAAGGCCGTTTGCTGACCAACACTGGGGCGGTGGTGGCCGACGGTAATTACAACCTGCGGTTTAAGATCTATCAAGACGGTCCGGGTAACGTAGCAGGTGATACCGGCGGAACCTTGAAGTGGACAGAGCTGTGGCAAAATTCGGTGGCCTCGGGGTCGTCGGCGGGGGTGGTGGTCAAAAACGGGTACTTCTCGGCGACGCTTGGCACTTACTGTGCGTTTAGCGGGGGGAGTTGCCAGGGTAACACGAATACGGCTATAGACTTCAACCAGGATACGCTGTGGCTGAGCATGGATGTGGGCGGGACGGCGGTGTCAAATACGCCCACGTACGACGGCGAATTGCTGCCGATGAAGCGACTCAGCTCGGCGGTGTATGCGTTGCAGGCCGATAATGCAGGGAAGTTGGGTGGGCTGACGAGCGGGCAATTTGTGCAGCTGGCCCAGGGGGTGCAAACCGACAGCTCGACATCGAACCCTTCGATCGGCATCAACAAGACGGGTGGTACCGCGGATATCATCAACCTGCAGCGCGGCGCGGCGGTGGTGCTGCAGATTAACAATGCGGGGCAGACGGTGTTTCGGCCCAGCACCGATTCTGTGGCGGCTCTCGTGGTGCAAAAGGCGGGAACGACGACCAATATTTTGACCGTGGATACGTCGAATAACCGGGTGGGGGTGAATCTGGGTACGGCTAATCCGCAGGCGACGTTTGAAGTGAACGGCGGAGCGATTTTCTCGGCGGCGGGTTCGAATCTGACATCGTACGCGGCGGTGACGGGCGGCATCCCGAGTACGCTGGCGGTTTCAAAGTACGCCGTGGCGGCGGGAGCGGCGGTGATTGCGACCGGGCTCACCGGTGCGGCAGCGGATCACGGCACAGGGTTGTCGGTGTTTGACGCGCGGACGAATAGTAACTTGTGGCCGGCGATTGCGCTGTGGAGCCAGAGCGAGAATCGATTGGCGGGTTTTTCGTGGGAAGGCGGGAGCTCGACGGCGTATTTTAAGACGAGCGGCGGGGATCTGGCGCTGAAGTCCGACGCTACTACCTTGCTGACGGCCAGCGCTTCGGATTTGAGCGTGAATATTCAGGCTTCGGGGGCATACAAAATTGGCGGGACGACGGTATGTAGCGGTACGGTGTGTACGCCGGCGGCGGGTTCGGGCAATTATATTCAGAATAGTACGGGCTTTCAGAACGGCAACTTTGCCCTGGTCAACAATGGTTCCACGAGTGCTGATACGGCCGTGATAAAACAATCGACGAGTCAAACGGGGTACTTGTTGCGGGTTCAAAATAGTGGCGCCACCGTGGATTATCTGACGGTATCGGCGGCGACCGGGACGGTGGGCGTGACCGGGGCGGCTGGCGGGTCGCAAACGGCCTTGAACGTGGCAACGAATGTGGCCTCGAACACGGGCGTGGTGATTCAGGGCGCCAGCAGCCAGACGGCGGACTTTTTGCAGGTACAGGATAGCACGGGGGCGACCATTGGCCGAGTGAACGCGGGGGGAGATCTGGAGATGTTGGGTATTATCAATAGTTCCTTTGGCGGTATTGGAAAAAGTGGGAATGGTCTGCTCTATTCGGAGCAATTTGACAATGCGGTTTGGACGAAGACAAACGTGACTACTCCGGTGGCTGATACTGATGCGGCGCCGAATACCTCTACCACTGCTGAGAGTTTGGCCGATAGTAGCCCTGGTGGCTTGGTGAGTCAGCCCTCGACTTTGGTTGCGTCGGGTTCGACTTTTATCTTTAGTGTGTGGCTCAAAACGACCACTGGCACGCAGGCGGTGGATTTGCGTATTGATGGTTCGACTTTGGGGACGGGAACCAAAACTACGGTGACTGCTACTACGACCTGGCAACGGTTTAGTGTGACGCAGAATGGCACGGGGTTTACGGGTAACATGGTGGCGGTTATTTTCCCCGGCGGTACCGCTGGATCGGGAACGGTGAGGGCATGGGGGGCTCAATTGTGGACGGGTTCGACTGTCCGGGTTTATAGCCGAACGATTGGTAATGCCTGGGCTTCGGGTAGGGGGGTGGTGACTAGCAGTGGGCTCTTTGTTTCAGATGCAGCTAGCAACGCAGTATTGGTGGTGCAGGGTGCGGTGAGTCAAAGCGGTGATTTGTTTCAGGCGCAGAACAGCGCGGGTACGACATTGGCAAAGGTGAGTGCAGCCGGGGCACTGACGGCGGTGGGGGTGAATGCGGGGACGGGGCTCATTCAGGGTACGGGGGGTTTGACGGTGACGGGGGCGGTGAGTTTGACCGGTACGGCCACCGGGGGGATTCCGACGGTCTCGATCGATATGACCAATAGTGACACTACGGGATTTGGGGTGGGGGCGCGATCTACTCTGACGACATCGCCGGGCTCGGCCAACTCAGCGACGACTTTGGGCAATGGCTTTATTGCCCAGCCCGCCAGCGGGGGCTCGATTACTTATAGCGGGGATTACATGGCGGCTTATAGTCAGGTGAGCTGGCAGGGGAGTAACGTGTCGACTGGTCGGCTCATTGGATTTGCGGGAAAAACTATTGTGAATAGTGGTACCGGGGCGGTGACGAACGCGATTGGGATTTTGGCTGAGAATACGCTCAGCTCGGCGGTGACCAATAGCTATGTGCTGAAGGTGGCGGATAACGCCGGCTCGGTGGCGCCGACCAACGCGTATGGGGTGTATGTGGATAACCTTACGTCGGGTACCAACCGATATCCTTTGTATCTGGCGGGGAGCTCCAAGATTTTGTTTGATGTTAATTCGTCGGGGCAGATCGGGGTGAATTTGCCGACGGCCAGTGTGGCGAGCGCCGATCTGACCTTTGGCGAGGGCTCGACGCGCGCCGTGAACGTGCTTACGCGCACCACCAACGCGGCCGGTAATGCTCTCACGGTGACGGCGGGGGCCGGCGGCAGCGGGGCTACGGGCGTTGCCGGCGGGTCGCTGACGCTGGCGGCTGGGGCGGCGGCCGGCACCACCGGCAACGCCAACGGTGGCGACGTGCTAGCCTACGGTGGGGCTAAGGTCAATAGCGGTACCGATGGCAACATACTCCTGGCCTACAATGGTTCGATTGCTGTGGGCAAAGTGGGTATTGGTACCGGTAGTCCGTCGCGCATGCTGGAGGTGGATGGGACAGCGCTCGTAAAGGTGGCTGGTGACGCCTTTGAGGTGCAGGATGGTGGCGGATTGTCAGAACTGCTTGTGGATACTTCAAATGACCGAGTGTATGTGGGCAATCGGACGCCCGATACGGTGGGGGCGGTTCTGGTGCTCGATACCAAGACGGTTGCCGTCGATCCATCTGGTCTTGACGGAGCGATGTACTACAATTCCGGCTATCGGCGAATGCGTTGTTATTATGATTCTTCGTGGCGATTTTGTAATGATCCGGCGGGGTTATTATGGGGCTTTAATATTGAAGAAGAATTTGTGGACGGGGGGAGAAATTGGAATTCAGGCGCGAGTGGAACTAGTTCTTCATCGGCCGCCACTGGTCCTGATTTGGCGACGAGAATTGGTCAGTTTTCGATGATTACCGGCACCACAACGACGGGGAAGGCGAGCGTATGGTACGGTAGCGCCGGGCCCGAGCAAACGATTGTGGGTGGAGGCGAAGAAATGGAATTTGCGGTTAATATTCCGACCGTGCCAGATGCCACCAATGATTATGACGTTTATATGGGTCTGTGTGATAGTCAGACTGGAGCTTGCACCGACGGTATGTATTTTAAAATTGATCGGGCAGTAAGTACGACGAAATGGGTCTATGCGGTGGCCAAGGGTGGTTCGGTCACGGAAACAGCCTCGACCACAAGCTTTTCAGCCGGCTGGCACCATTTCAAGGTGTGGGTGCATGCCACGAATAACATCGAATACTTTGTGGACGATGTTTCGATTGGCAGTATCGCGAGTGCGACGAACGTACCTACCGGTACGACGAATGGTACAGAGCCGTCTTTTTCGATTATTAAACAAGCCGGAACGGTGGGTCGGGCGCTCGTTTTAGATTATTTCCAATACCGCAATACCTTTACGGCTGCGCGGTAGGTCTCCGGGCTTACTGTTTTCGGAGGTGAGCGGCGATAAACTTGAGGGCGGCTTCGGCGCCAGTGGCTTTGGTGGTGACGAGCAGCCAGGTGTTGTCGGCTTGGGTGCTGAGAAGGGTGGTGTGGGTTTCGTCTTGGCCGATGACGGACGGGTAGCGGGCGGCGGGAACGCTCGTGGCGTGGGTGAGGTGATGCTCAAAGGCGGTGATGTCGAAGTCTTTGGACTTGGGTTGTTCGCTAAAGTTTAGGATGTGACCATTGGAGTTGGCGGCCGAAAATACGAGGACGCCCTCGGCGGTGTCGTAGGAGGCGGGATCGATCTCGTAGTCGTCCGGGAGGATTGTGGGGAGGTAGAGCGAGAATAGGGCTTTTTCGGCAATGGTGGTGGGGATTGAGAGGGGTTGGTGAGTGATGTGCCAGATCCAGACACCGCTGGCTGCGCCGGCGACGGTGAGGCCGAGACTGACGGCGAGGATGAGGCGACGGGGTTTTGGGGAGCGTGGGGATTCGTTGTTCATGATTCTACTATACCAAGAGGTGCTTATGGTTGTCATACGGTTTTTGTTCGGTATAATCTGCTGGTGGGTGCGATATACTGGAAGGGATAAGGGGTTGGTATGGCGACGGTTGATTTTACACTGGAAGATGTGCGGCAGATTGTGGCGCAGGAAGTGCGCAAAGAGGTGCGCAAGGAAGTACGTAAAGAAGTCCGCAAGGAAGTACGCTCTGAGATACACAAAGAGCGTGAGTATACGCGTGCGATGATTCGTGAGGGTGTTGATGAAATGAAGGAAGCTATGCACGCGGAATTTATGGGTTTTGTGGAGTATAATTTCGACCCGGCGATTTCGTCGCTGCAGGACGAAATTACCGCCGTAAGGCACGATCTGAAGAGTTTGCGAGTGGTGGCTGGTTAGCGGCGCCGGGGGCTGTATCCAAGCGTAAGGGCGGTTTGGTATAATGCCTCATGAATATGAGGGTTGGAAGCGGCTGATGGCCAAGATAATCGCGATCGCGAACCAGAAGGGTGGGGTGGGTAAGACTACTACCACGATCAATCTGGGTGCGTATTTGGCTTCGAACAAGAAGCGGGTGCTGGTGGTAGATTTGGATCCGCAGGGTAATACCTCGAGCGGCTTGGGGATCGTGCGCGATCAGTTGAGTGGGGATTTGTACGATGTGCTGCTAGAGGGCACGCCGGCGGCGGCTGTGGCGCGCGAGACGGCGGTGGACGGGCTGTATGTGCTGCCGGCCAGTCCGGTGCTGGCGGCGGCGGAGGTGGAGCTGGTGGCGGTGCCGCAGCGTGAGTTTAAGCTACGGCAGGCGCTGGAGCAGCTCGATTATGATTATGTGCTGATTGATTGTCCGCCGAGCCTGGGCATTTTGACCGTGAATGGGCTGGTGGCGGCGCATGAGCTGATCATTCCGGTGCAGGCGGAGTTTTATGCGATGGAGGGGTTGGGGCAATTGGTGCAGACCGTGCAGCGGGTGCGCAAGGGACTCAACCCGAAATTGAGGCTGATGGGAGTGTTGGTGACGATGCACAACGGGCGAACGAGTCTGAGTGCGCAAGTTCACGAGGAGGTGAAGCGGCATTTTCCCGATACCGTATTTGACACCGTGATTCCGCGGAACGTGCGTTTGGCGGAGGCGCCGAGCTTTGGTAAAACGATTATGCATTATGATGGATGGAGCAAGGGGGCGCGAAGTTACAAGGCGCTGGCCAAAGAAGTAGAAAAACGAGCAGGAGTGAAGCGGTAAATGAGGATGGTTGTAGAGCAATGAGCGAACCGGCAAAAACTGAGCGTAAACGGGGTCTGGGTCGGGGGTTTGATGCGCTGATCCCTACCCAAATGGTGGAGGACGAGTTTGATGTGACCGCGCCGGTGGACGAGAGCGGCCATCGTAGCTCGGCTGATCTGGTGCGTGAACTTGATCCCATGCTGGTTGATCCAAACCCGCATCAGCCGCGGCAAAATTTTGATGAGGCGGCGCTGGAGGCACTGGCGGCGAGCATTCGCGTGCACGGGATTTTGCAGCCGCTGGTGGTGACGCGCGTGGGCTCGCGGTACGAGCTGATTGCCGGTGAACGGCGGCTGCGGGCGGCCAAGCGCGCGGGCTTGGATGCGGTGCCGGTGATTGTGCGCAGCTTTGATGAGCAGCAAAAGTTGGAGCTGGCGCTCATCGAAAACTTGCAGCGCGCGGAGCTCAATCCGATTGAGGTTGCGACGGCGTATCGCAAGCTGCTCGACCAATTTAATATGCGGCTCGAGGATTTGGGCAAGCGGATTGGCAAGGAAGTCTCGACTATCTCGAATACTACTCGGTTGCTCAATTTGCCTCCTGAGGGCAAGCGGGCGATCATCGAGGGGAGGATTAGCGAGGGGCATGCGCGGGCGATTTTGTCGCTGGCCGAGAAGGACCCCGAGAGCCAGCTGGCGAAGCGGTTGGAGCTACTCGACATGATCATCCGGCATCATTGGACGGTGCGGCAGGCCGAGGAATTTGCGCGGGGCTACAAGGGGCGCTATGGCAACAAACTCAAAGCGGCGGCGCGGATTGCGGCGGTCAACCAGCTCACAATGGAGCTTGGCGATTACCTGGGCGCCAAGGTGACGCAGGTGAGCACGGCCAAGGGCGGTAAGATTGTGATTGAATATTATTCGCAGGAAGAGCTCGATCGGATTTATCGGGCGATTAAGGCCGAGCGGGAGTAGCTCGCGCGGTACTGCTGCTGTTGCTGCGGATACCGCTCAAGCCGGTCAAAACGAACTCGTTCTCTTTGCTGAGGGTGGGGGTGTTTTGTTGTCTGGCGTTTTGACCGGTTTGAGCGGTATCCTTCGTTTTTTGCTCGCGTGTTCTACCCTGGGTGGTAGGGAGGTGACATGGGTGAGCGAGAGGGAGAGGCGCACATCGCCGCGAGCGCCAGACAAGCTGGTGCATCGAGAGAAGACGCGGGACGAGTTCGCTCGCAAGATGTGCGCCTCTCCCGGGAGCAGCTATCGAGCGAATCCGCTAGAGAATCTTGACCTGATCGAGCGGCAGTAGGCGCAGTACGGCGTTGCCAATGATGTAGCTTGAGGGTAGTTCGCCCCATTCGCGCGAGTCGTAGGAGCCGTTGGGGGTGCGGTTGTCGCCCATCACGAAGATGTTGCCGGGTTGGACGGTTTCGTCGGTGTCGATGAGGGTGGGGGTATCCTTGGCCTCGTAGGTGGCGTCGGGGTTGAAGCCGTCGGAATGGGCCGCGTTGTAGACGGTGACGGTGCCGTTTTTGACCACGACGCGATCGCCGGGCAGGCCGACGACGCGCTTCACGAAGACCCGAGAAGTGTCCTTGGGAAAGCGAAAAACTACCACTTCGCCGCGGGCGGGAATATATTTTTTGTCTTGGCCGAATATGCGTTCGACGAGGGCCTGGGTGTAGCCCACCTTGGACACGATGAGGTAGTCGGCGTCGTGGAGGGTGGGGACCATGCTGGTGCCGATGACGTGGTACGCCTGGAAGACGAAATTGTGGAGAATGAGCACTACGGCAATGGGGAAAATGATCCAGGAGAAGATGGCGCCAAATACCGTGGCGAAGCCGGAGGCGATATTGGATACGGCTTTGCCGGTGTTGGGGGGCGGTGGGCCGGTTGGTTCGCTGGGTTGGCCGTAGTTGGCGGTAGGCGTAGTGGATGTAGCTCGGAGATCGGCTGGCTGCGGGGTTGGGGGGGCGGTCTCGGGAGAGGGGCTCAGCGGTGAGTTTGGTAGGCTCGCTGGGTTCGGGGTTGGACCGTTGGTGTCGTTGGTCGGCGGGGTCGGGGTTGTGTTTTGGTTATCCATTAGGATTTAGTATACCTGCCGAAACGGCGATGGTTCAAGAGTGGGTGCCGATGTGCGGGATGTGTTCGTGCTTGTGTCGCCTTGTTGATACTGGTTATACTTGGTGGCGATGACAACGTTTAAATCCAACAGTCGGCGGTCGCTCGACGGACCGGTTCGCCGCCAAGTAGTGCCGCCCGCAAGCGGTAATCTCGGCTCTCACCCTGCGACCCCACCGGCGTCGGTTGAGCCGGCGGCTGAAGCATCCTTGGCTTCGGAGGAGGGTTTTGTGGCGGTTGATACCGGAGGCGCTAAGGGGTCTCAGGTGCCTGATCGGCCGGTGGCTGAGGAGCCTGTTTTTGTTTACCGCAAGCCGAAAAAAGTGCGCGGTGCGGCGATCAAAGCCCTACGATGGGTAGGCTTGGGAGTGTTGGCGCTGGTCTTGGTGACGGGTGGTTGGTTTGGCTTGCGCGCGTTCGCGGCGGCCCGCAATATCATTGCTCATTCCAATGGTGTGGCCCCGGCCTTGGCCGGAATGTTGGATGTTACCAAGCTCAAGGGTGAGGGTGACGGCCGCGTGAATATTTTGGTGCTGGGTATTGGCGGCCAGGGGCATGAGGCGCCGGATTTGTCGGATACGATCATGGTGATGAGCATTGATCCCAAGACCAAAGATGCGGCGATGCTTTCGATACCCCGCGACCTGTATGTGAAGATCCCGGCATCGGCCAAATCGCGGCAGCAGTATGGCAAAATTAATGCTGCCAACGTGTACGGCGGGCCGGAGTTGGCGGCGCAAACGGTGTCCAATGTGATCGGCGTGCCGATTCACTATTACGTGCTCATCGATTTCTCGGGCTTCCGCCAGGCCATTGATGCGGTGGGGGGTGTGGATATCACGGTACCGAAGGCGATTTATGACCCGGACTATCCATGCGACAACGAACGCGGCGGGTACTGTCCGTTTCGGATGGCGGCTGGCCCGCAGCACATGGACGGGACCGTGGCGTTGCGATATGCTCGGTCGCGCAAGAGCACGAGCGATTTTGACCGGGCGGCCCGGCAGCAGCAGGTGATTGCGGCGCTGCGGCAAAAGGCATTGCAGCTTTCGACCCTGACGAATCCGGTGAAATTAACGCAGCTGATTGATACGGTGGGGAGCCATCTCAAGACCGACATTCAGCCCAAAGAGATCACAAAATTGGCGTCGCTGGCCAAAGATATTGATCCGGCCAAAACGCCTCAGAAGGTGCTTGATACCGACTCCAAGGATGCCTTGCTCGTGGGCGGCACCAATATTATTAGCGGTGCGGGATACATTGAAGTGCCCAAGTTGGGCAATTTTAACTACAGCGATATTCAGGATGTGGTAAAGAATATTTTCGTCGACCACTACATCGTAGATGAGAATGCGCGGTTGGAAGTGCAGAATGGTTCGGGGATGGCGGGAGTGGCCGGGAGTGTGGTGCGGAGTTTGCAGTCGGCGCATTATAGCGTGGGCGCGCCGGTAAATGCCGACACCCTCTATACAAAGACGGTTTTGTATGACTATACTGGCGGGAAGAAACCGTATACGATAAATTACCTTGAGCAGCGGTTTAATGTGAAGGCGCAGCGAATGACGGCTCCGACGCCGGCGGTGGATGCGAATGGTCAGGCGGCGCCTGTCCCACAGATAAGGATTATCCTTGGCAGTGATTACAAAGCAACGGGTTCGTCTGGGTAGTTTGGCCTTGCCGTCTGGGTGGGGGTTGATGCTGGCCGCGTTTGAACTCCTGGCGGTTTATGGGCTGGGTCGGCAATCGGGTTGGTGGTGGCTGGCGGTTGTAGTAGTGGCGGCGGTGGAGCTGCGGAGTTTGCGTCCGGGGGTGGGGGTGTCGGATAAGGGTTGGGTCGCCATGGGCTGGGAGCGGGTGCCGGGGTTCATCATGGGCATTAGCATTACGCTGATTATGGTGCTGGCACCGCGGCTGGCGACGCAGGTGGTGGTGGCTATGCTGTACGCTATGTGGCTGGGGTGGCGGGCGCTGCAGCCGGCTGAACACCTGACACGCTACGTGAATTTGCTATTGGTGCAGGCGGTGATGTTTGAGGCGATCTTTCTCATGGCGGCGATTTGGCAGACACCGGGTTGGTTGATTTTGGGACTGATTTGGCTGGGTTCGTATTCGAGCGTGTACGCGACGCTCCGGCAGCGGGCCGATCGGTCGGCAGGCGTGATGGCGGCTACTTGGGGTGTGATTGCGACAGAGGTGGCGTGGGTGCTGTCGCTGTGGCTTATCACTTACACGATGCGGGGTGGCTACGTGCTGGTGCCGCAGCCGGCCTTGATTTTGACGGCTTTGGGATATGTGTTTGGGAGTATTTTGGCGTCGTCGCGAGAAGGCAATTTGAGCCGGGCTCGCTTGGCCGAGTATTTGGTGATTGCGTTGGTGCTCGTGGCGATTGTGGTGGCGGGGACGTCGTGGCGCGGCAATAGCTAGAGAATTTAAGGCAATTCTCAGGCGTGGCTCGCAGACTGGAATGAGGGGGTTATAATAATTACGATCGTACGAGGGCTATATCTATGACGGATTTTTCTGAGCAACGTGAGCATGAGCTGGTAGTGCCCCGGCCGCCGGTGCGGGCGCGGATGTTGGGCGCGGGGCCCAAGGTGTTGGCGGCGGCGATTGTGCTGGGCTTGGTGGGTGGTATGGCTGGGTCGTATATGTTTGTGCGCTACTTTGCGTCGGCGATTCCGGCCGATCGCAAGCAGTTGGTGGTGCAGGAAAGCTCGGCGGTCGTGGACGTGGCGCAGAAGGTGAGCCCGGCGGTGGTGTCGATCACGACCAAAGCGGTGACGCAGGATTTCTTTGGCCGGCCCACGCAAACCGAGGGCGCCGGTACCGGCATGATTGTGACGGCCGACGGTTTGATTTTGACCAACCGCCACGTGGTGGACGACGCGACGGCCAATTACACAGTGGTGACGAGTGACGGCAAGACCTATGCCGCCAAGGTGGTGTCGCGCGATAGCATCAATGACATTGCGTTCGTGCAGATTACGGCCAGCAACCTGCCGACGGTGGCACTGGGCGACAGCGGGGCGGTGAAGGTGGGTCAGCGCGTGGTGGCGATCGGGAACGCGCTGGGCCAGTTTCAAAATACGGTGACGGAAGGGATTATTTCGGGCTTGTCGCGGGGTGTGACGGCCGGCGATAGTAACGCGACCATCGGGGGTTCGACCGAGAACTTGCAGAATTTGCTGCAGACTGATGCGGCGATTAATCCGGGTAACTCCGGCGGTCCGCTCGTGAATCTGGACGGCCAGGTGGTGGGTATAAATACCGCGGTGGCGGGACAAGGGCAGAATTTGGGCTTTGCGATCCCGATAAACGAGGTGAAGCCCTTGGTGGCTAGCGTGAAGAGCGCCGGCCGGATTGTGCGGCCGTACCTGGGGGTGCGCTACGTGGCGGTGGATAAGCAAGTAGCCGCCGAAGGTAACCTGTCGGTGAGTAACGGCGCGTGGGTGAAGGCGGCGAATGATCAAAACCCCGGGGTGGTGCCGGGCTCGCCGGCAGCCAAGGCGGGGGTGAAGGAGGGGGATATTATTACGAAAGTGGGCGGCGATACGATTGATGCGACGCATAGTTTGCAGTCGCTGGTGGGCAAGCACAAGGTGGGCGATAAGGTTGGCGTGATGGTGTTGCGCGATGGCAAGACGCAGACGTTGAGTGTGACGCTGGAGGCGGCGCCGGTGCAATAGTGGGTGCTGGGGTCGGGGGTGGCCGGGGTCCCGAGAACCGAGACCCCGGCCTGCGCTTGTCCGTTTGAAGCCGCGGCTTATCCTGCGGCTTTTGGTTGCGAGAAGATTTCCACGGTGTTATCGTCCACGCGGTTGGTCTTGAGCACCGTTGTGTCCTTGGCGGCGTGGGCGCTGGCGAGGGCTTGCGCCGGGTCGGACTTAACGATCTTGAGCCGCACCCGATTGCCGGCGCCGTTGTCTGGGGTGTACCAGACGATGGCGGCTGCGAGCCAGACTGGGCCGTGATTCATGGAACACCAGGTGGTGTCGACGCGTTGGATATTGTGCCGGCCGGTGTTGACGAGGGCGGTGAGGTGTTGCAGAACATATGCCTCGGTGGGGCCGGGGTGGTCGTACCAGTGAAGGTCTGGCGGGTTGATCTCCTCGGGGATTGGCTGGGTTGGATCAGAAGTGACCGGGGTATAGAGGTAAATCCGGGTCATGGTCCCCAGTGTGGTGCTGGTGTTGCGGGGCGGGTTGGTGCTGTTTGCTCCGCAGCCTCCGAGAAGTAGGGCCACCGCGATCGCGGCAACAGTGAGGACGGGTTTCCTGCGTCTCAAGGGAACTCCTTCGCTTGGGGGACAAGTTGCTTACCAAGTAAGCCGTACTACTATGAACGAAGAAGGCATTTAAATCAATGGTTTTTGTCTGACCCACCCTCACTTCCCCAGCCCTCCCGTAATCATATCCGTCGGCGGACCGTAGGCCTCCCGCATCAGGGCCTCAAAGAATTGCTTGTAATGAGAGAGCTGTTTCTTGGGGTGTCTCGGGTATTTAATCTGTTCCCACCAGTCCACCAGAAACGACAAAATGAGGCTCAGGCTCGCAAACCACAGCACGACCTTGAGGCTCAGCGGCTTCATGAATCTCACCGCCTTCAGCTCAAGTACATGCTTGAGGTCTTTAAATGTTTCCTCAACCTCAAACCGGTGGTAGTAAATCCGGATAATCTGGTCCCGGGTGCTGGTTTGGTCAGAGGTCAAAATATACCAAGGCTCACCGGTTTTAGGGTCATCACTCCGCACAACCCGCAGCTCCAGCTCGGCCAGCCGGATAGTCGTGTCGGTTGCCGCCAGATTCCGTACCGGCAACCATGTGTCGCTCAGCAGCACCCGCCTACCAGCTTTGAGCCGGATGTAAAACGTGGCCTTGTGCTCCACGAGCACCCGGACCAGATGTGTTCCACCGAAGCCTCGGTCAAAGACGAGCCGAGGCCAGAACCCGAGCATCTTGGCCCAAGCTACAAGCGCCGATTCAACCTGGCCGTACAAGGTCTCCTCAGACTTTGCCCGAGCCTGGCGCATAGCTTGCTTGCGCTTGGGCGCGTCAGGGTGGGCAGGTAATCCGAGTGAATACGTCGTTTCGACCAGGCAGGGAATGGCCCGGCCGCGCCGGGTTTGGACGGCCCCGACGAAGGCACTCAAGCCGTTAAAGTCGGAATGGTCGCAGGCCACAATACTCGTTGGCCGGATATAGCCGAGGCCGCACACAGCTTCGGCAAAAGCATTAGCTAGCCCCCCATTACAAGTCAGCCGGTCCATTTTGGTACTGGCGGTATCTGGATGAGTTATGGTTTGCCGGGCGTTTGAAGCCAGGCTGGCAAACGGCTTGGCGGTGAGAGCTGCGACTCCAAACTTGAACTGGTGCCTCCAGCGAGGTGGGATCTGCGGTAATAACTGTTGTTGGACTATCCGGCTGCACACCGGTATGATTTTTGGTGACGGCATTTTTGTTTCCTCCAGAAACGTTTTGCCGTCATTTTTGCGTCTAAATGATGGTTATGTCAAAAGTGAGGGTGGGTCAGGGTTTTTGTGATGATTATTGGCGCTGGAAGCCCAAAATGAAATAACCCTGCTCAATGGGCGAGAGATGCTGTTTGGCCGCTGCGGCAGTGAGGTCGGCGTGTTGCCACGGGTCGCACTCGGTAAAAAGGCGGCCGGCGGGAGCGAGATGATCGGGCAGGCCGGTGAGGAAACGGCGATAGAGGTTTAGGCCATCGGGGCCGCCAAAGAGGGCGACGGCTGGCTCTTTCGTGACCTCAGGCATGAGGTCGGCATCTTCACGCAGGTACGGGAGATTGGTGACGATGGTGGCGTAGCGGCCGGGGACGTCCTGCCACAGGTCGGATTGGATGAAGGCGAGATTGACGTGGTGGGTGGCGGCGTTGCGGCGGGCGACAGCCAGCGCCTCGGCGGTGACGTCGGTGGCAGTGATGTGCAGGTCGGGACGGTGAGCGGCGATGGCGATGGCGATGGCGCCGGAGCCGGTGCCGATGTCGATGAGATGGGAGTTTGGTGGTGCGTATTTGATGGCCCACTCGACCATTTGCTCGGTTTCGATGCGGGGGGTGAGGACGTCGGGAGTGATTTCGAAATCGAGGCCGTAGAATTCGCGGTTGCCGGTGAGGTGGACGACCGGGATGTGCTCGGAGCGGCGGGAAATGTAGGATTCGAAGTCGGCGACCTGGAAGGTGGTGAGCGGCTCGTCGTCGTGGGCGAGCAGCCAGGCGCGGTCGTGGCGCAGGGTATGGGCCAGGAGCAGCTCGGCGTCGAGCCGGGCGCCGGGGATGCGGTGTTCATCGAGGAAGGCGATGGCGGTGGTGAGGGCTTCGCGGATGGTGGTGGCAGGATGGCTCGTCATGTGGCGGCTTGTTCGAGCCCCAGGCGCAGATCTTCGGCGCGGAGGGCTTCAAGCATGTCGTGGATGCCGCCGAGCATGAAGCCGGGGAGACCGTGCTGGGTGCGGCCGATGCGGTGGTCGGTGACGCGGTCTTGGGGGAAGTTGTAGGTACGAATTTTTTCGGAGCGGTCGCCGGTGCCGATTTGGCCGAGGCGCACCTCGCGGTTTTCGCGCTGTTCTTCTTCCATTTTGAGCGCGAGCAGGCGCGAGCGGAGTACGCCCATGGCTTTGAGCTTGTTTTTGAGCTGAGATTTTTCGTCTTGGCAGGTGACCACGAGGCCGCTCGGGAGGTGCGTAATGCGCACGGCGGAGTCGGTGGTGTTGACGGATTGGCCGCCGTGGCCGCCGGAGCGGTAGACATCGATGCGCAGATCTTGCTCGCGGATTTCGAGGTCGGTTTCCTCGGCTTCGGGGAGCACGGCGACGGTGACAGTACTGGTGTGCACCCGGCCCTGGGATTCGGTTTCGGGAACGCGTTGCACGCGGTGCACGCCGGATTCGTATTTGAGCCAGCCGTAGGCCTCGGGGCCTTTGATCTCGAAGATGATTTCTTTGTAGCCGCCGACGTCGCTGGGGGATTCACTCACGAGCTCGATGTGCCAACCGGGTTGGTTTTCGACATAGCGGGCGTACATACGATAGAGCTCGCCAGCAAATAGGCTGGCCTCGTCGCCGCCGGCGCCGGCGCGGATTTCGATGACGGCGTTTTTGGCGTCGGCGGGGTCTTTGGGGACTAGCGCCAGGCGGAGCTCGTCGTTGGTGCGGGCGAGCTGCTCCTCGAGGGCGGGAATTTCCTCGCGCGCGAGTTCGCCGAGCTCGGGGTCGCTGAGCATTTCGTGGTTTTGCGCTAGGTGGTCGGCGAGGGTGCGGCGGCGGTCGTAGAGCTCGATGAGGGGCGAAAGCTCAGCTTGGCGTTTGGCGAGCGCTACCATTTCGGGTGTGCCAAAGAGCGCCGGGTCGGTCATGCGGCCGGCGATGTCGTCGTATTCGGTGCGAAGTTTGTGCTCGGTGGGATCCATGATCTACTTGATTATACGGCAATAAAGGCGGGTGGCGAACCCGGGGGTGTTCGTGCCCCCGGGTTCGCGTTGAACCGATCGGAGCGGCTACTCGGCGAGAGGGTCGTACTCGCCGGCGGGCCCAGTGGTAACTCGCACGCGGGTGGCGCAGGAGGTGCCGTCATCTGTGGCTTCGGAGGCGACCTCGATGCGGTAGCCGCCGAACAAGGTGGTGCGGCCCGGCAGTAGTATCTGGACTGGGCTCACGCTGCCGTCGCCGAAGTCCTGGAACACGTGCACGCAGCCGCTGGGCCCGTTCACGGGCGTGGCGCAGAGGTCCGGTGCGATGTACACCTCGCCCGACACCGGCTGCCAGGTGGCGAGGATCCGCACGATGAGGGTGCCGGGTCCGCCGTTTCTGGACTCTTCGAATCGGGCGACGAGCAGGTTGCCGTGGGGCAGGGGATGGGTTACGGGGTGGCTCTCCGCCACGTAGAGCTCCGCCCACTGCTCGGTGGGCCCGACCACTAGCTTGGCGAGGTCGGTACCGTGGTAGTTGGCGCGCTGAGCAGGGATGCCCGGGTATACTTCCTGCCAGTTGCCGTTGAGGTGGCGCTCTGGGGAGTAGGGGGCCGTGTCGGTCGGGTTCGCAGTGGTCATGTCAACGACGCTCCTCGGTCGGTACCGCATGCGTCTTGGCAGGCACAATGGAAAGCGGCTTTGTTTTTATACCATGTTTTTTGTATTTTTTCAATAAAAAACCGGCCTTGGAGACCGGTTTTTGAGAGAGACGAAGATTTAAGCTTTGGGTTCAGTTTCAGCTTCGACGGTTTCGGTTTGGAGTTCTTCCTGGATCTTGGCGACCTCAGGGTCTTTTTTGTTTTCGGCGGCGGCTTTGGCCTCGGCGCGCTTGGTGGCTTCGGCCTGGCGGGCCTTGAATTTGTCGACGCGGCCGGCGGTGTCGATGAGTTTTTGCTTGCCGGTGTAGAACGGGTGGCAGTTGGAGCAAATTTCCACGCTAATTTCCTTCACGGTCGAATGGGTCGTGAAGGTAGTGTTGCAACCGTTGCAGTGAACGGTGGTCTCGAGAAGTTCGGGGTGAATGCCGGTTTTCATAACTTGACGATTGTACCTGATGATGGAGCGTAGGTCAAGGTTTGGGATTGGGCAGACTGCTGCTCTTGACATATTTGGATAAATGTTTTAGATTGTTGGCACTGGCGCGGCGGGCTTCGCTCGCGCTTGCTCTTACGGGGATTAGTCCGGGAGGTGATATGCGTGCGTGCCGACTATGGCAACGTGGTGCTGTTCATCGGGCCAAACGGCGCCGGTAAGACGACCACGGCAAGGGGGGTGGCGCAACATCTGCAACAGGTTGGTGCGGCGGCTGTGGTGGTCTCGATCGAGATACTGCATCGGGCAGTGGTGGGCTGGGCCTGCCGTGACTCCGTTTCTCGCGGTTCGGGTCCCATGCGGCGGCGCCGTCTGCGGTCGTACCGTTCGAGTGAGCTGGTCGCGCTGGCTCGCCAAGCCGGGATGCATATCGGCCCGGATGGAGACCTCTGCCGGGGGGCCGGACAGCTTTTGCCGGACCCTTGCTCGAATCGAGCAAGCGCTGTCGCGGTGGCGAAGTGGCGCGGCGATCGGCTGGTAGGTGAGTATGTCCGTACGCTGGTGGCCGAATTCGCCGCCGGCTATGACGGCATCGTGCTCGTCGATGGGCGGTTCCGCCAGGACTTCCCTGAGGCATGGCTCACGATGTGCCTCGGAGTGTCGCCTCGGGTCGCGGCGCTGCGGGCTCGACGGAGCCAGAGGGCAGTGAGGCGCCGCGACCGCCAGGATTGGCGCGCGAGGGGCTCGTTGCGGCTTCCGCAGGATCTGTCTGAGGGCTTCGGGATCCTGGACACTGATCCGCTCTCGCCGGAGCAGGCCTGTGCCGTGGTGCTTCAGTGGATGTACGGACACATGGGCCTCGCAATGGAGGCGGTGTGATTTTATGGCTCGCGGAGAAAGGTTTTGCCGTTCTCGGCGAGCCTTTCTTCTTTGCGGCGGGGTGTTGTCTTGCACGGGTAAATCTGCTATAGTCCGGGAGCTTAAATATTTTAACGAATCAGCCCGGCCGTAATCCTCCCGCTTGGGTGGTCGTGCGTAGATGAAAGGACACAATAATGGCTGATGTAAGCCTAAAAGAACTACTTGAGGCCGGTGCACACTTTGGGCATCAGACCCGCCGGTGGAATCCCAAAATGCGCGAGTACATTTATGGCGCGCGGGGCGGGGTGCACATTTTGGACCTCACCAAGACGGGCATAATGCTCAAAGAGGCCACGACATTTGCGCGCGAAACCGCGTCGCATGGCGGCAAGGTTTTGCTCGTGGGCACCAAGCGCCAGGCGGCGCCGGTGATCAAGGAAATCGCCGAGGCCAATAATTTGCCATACGTTACCGAGCGATGGCTGGGTGGCATGCTCACCAACTTCCGTACTATTCGGTTGCAGGTGCAGCGGCTCAAGAAACTTGAGGCGGGTTTGGAGAGCGACTTCCAGGCCAAGTACAACAAGAAAGAATTGCTCGATTTTTCAAACGAGGTAGCAGCGCTCAACCGTGTCTTTGGCGGCATTAAGCACATGGATGGCTTGCCGGCGGCGATTTATGTCGTGGATGTGCCGGGCGAGATGATCGCCGTGGCCGAGGCGCGTAAACTGGGTATTCCGGTGATCGCGATCGTGGATAGCAACGCCGACCCCGATCTGGTGGATTACAAAATTCCGGCCAATGACGACGCCATCAAGAGCGTGCGGGTAATCACGGGTGCGGTGGCAGAGGCGGCGGCTGAAGGCGCCAAGCTGCACGCCAGCAAGGCGGCTGATAAGACGGAGGAGGCTTAAGTCATGGCGGTTTCGGTAGAAGATATCAAAAAACTGCGCGACCAAACGGGCGCAGGAATGATGAAGGCCAAAGAGGCGCTTGAGGCTGCCGGCGGTGATTTTGATGCGGCGGTGAAGTATTTGCGCGAAAAGGGCGAGGCCTCGGCGGCCAAAAAGAGCGATCGCGAGGCTCGGGCTGGCGTGATCGAAGGTTATGTGCACGGCGGCCGCATTGGCGTGCTCGTGGAGGTGAACTGCGAAACTGATTTTGTGGCGCGTACGGATGACTTTAAGATCTTTGTGCGCGACGTAGCGATGCACATTGCGGCGGCGGCGCCCGAATATTTGAACCCGGAGGCAGTGCCAGCTGAGGTGGTAGAGAGCGAGAAGGCGATCTATCGCAAGGAGGTTGAGGGCAAGCCGGCCGAGATTATTGAGAAGATCGTGGATGGCAAACTAGCTAAATACTATGAGCAGGTTTGCCTGATCAACCAGCCGTTTGTGAAGGATCCCGACGTAACGGTAGGTAAATTGACTACAGACTTAATTGCCAAATTGGGAGAGAATATAGTCATTCGCCGGTATACGCGGATGGAACTAGGAGGGGTATGATTCGAGCACTCGTTGAATCGACTGGACTGAAAATGGAAAAGGCCGTGGTGCACTTTGGCGAGGACCTCAAGAGCTTGCGCACCGGCCGCGCCTCAGTGGCGTTGTTGGATGGCGTGATCGTGGAGCTGTACGGCGCGGTGCAGCCGCTTCGGGCGGTGGCTTCGGTGAGCACGCCCGATGCGCGTAGTCTGGCGGTGGCGCCGTGGGACAAGACCGCGATTGGGCCGATTGAGAAGGCGATTCGAGAAAATCAGGCGCTGGGGCTCAACCCGAGCAATGATGGTAACGTGGTGCGGATGAGCATTCCGCCGTTGACCGAGGAGCGTCGCAAAGAGATTGTAAAAAGCCTGGGTAGCAAGGTGGAGGACTGCCGGATTGCGTTGCGCAATATCCGCCACGACGTGCTGGGCGAGGTCAAGAAGCTGGAAAAAGCCAAAGAGGCGACAAGCGACGACGTGAAGTTTGCTGAAGCTGAACTGAACAAAATGATTGAGAAGTTTCAGCGCCGCATCGAGGAGCTCGAGGCCGCCAAAGCCAAGGAGATCATGGAGGTCTAGTGACCGAATCCGTGCCTGCGAGGCTGGTGCCGACTCATTTGGGGCTGATTTTGGATGGCAACCGGCGCTGGGCACGGGCTGAGGGTTTGCCGCAGCTTGAGGGGCACCGTCGTGGTTACGAAAATCTGCACGAGATCGTGCGAGAGGCGGTTGGTCGTGGTGTACGCTACGTTTCGGCGTATGTTTTTTCCACCGAAAATTGGCGGCGGAGTAGTGAAGAAGTGGAATATTTGATGGATCTTTTGGTGTGGATTGCCACCAAGGAGCTCGGTAAATATGCTCGCGAGGGCCTGAAGGTGGTGTTTGTGGGCTCGCGGGAGCGGCTGAGCGTGAAGGTGCTGAGGGCTATTGAATCAGCCGAGGCCAAAACGGCTCACAACACGCGGGCGGTGGTGGCGATGTGTTTCAACTACGGTGGCCACGTGGAGCTGGCTGAAGGCGTGGCGCGGTTGGTGGCCGATGGGGTAGCGGCGGCCGAAGTGACCGTGGAGCGGCTGGCGGGGTATTTGTATCACCCCGAATTGCCGCCGGTCGACTTCGTGATTCGGACATCGGGCGAGCAGCGCTTGAGCGGCTTTATGCTGTGGCGAGTGAGCTACGCCGAGCTGTACTTTACGCCTACCCCGTGGCCGGCGTTTACCGTGGCTGATCTGGGTGTGGCCTTCGATGAATACGAACGGCGGCAGCGGCGGTTTGGCAAATAGGTTACAATAGATAGCGATGCTAGTTATTATTCTTGTGATTGTGCTGTTTTCGCTGCTGGTGATTTTGCACGAGTTGGGGCACTTTGTGGCTGCTCGACGCGGCGGCGTAGAGGTGGAAGAGTTTGGTATTGGATTTCCGCCGCGGCTGTGGGGGAAGAAGATTAAGGGCACGTTGTATTCGATAAACTGGTTTCCGTTGGGCGGGTTTGTGCGTCTGAAGGGTGAGGATACGGCCGAATCGGGGGCGGGGACGTTTGCGGCGGCTAAATTTGGTACCAAGGCCAAGATCTTGCTGGCCGGGGTGGCGATGAATTTGCTAACGGCGGTGGTATTGCTGTACGGCTTGTGCGTGACGGGCTTGCCGGCGCTGGGGCCGTCGTTTGAGCCATCGTTTTTGCACACTGAGTATGCCCAGCCGCGGGAGTTGATTTTGGCCGAGGTGGTGGCGGGTTCGCCGGCGGCTGCGGCAGGCTTGAAGCGAGGTGATTATTTGCTGTCGGCCGGGGGCACCAAGCTCGCTAGTGAGGCGGCGCTGCGGGATTATACCAAGACTCATGCTGGTCAGACCGTGCAGCTGCAGGTCCGGAGCGGTTCGGCTGCGCGCGAGGTGTCGGTGAAGCTGCGCGAAGCGGGGTCCAAGGACGGGTATCTAGGCGTAGGCAGCCAACAGGTGTACAAGCTGCGGTACGATCCGTTGAGTGCTGTGGCGGCGGCGTTGTACATTACGGGGGCGTTGTTTGTGGCGACGATCGTGGGGGTGGTGATGCTGCTCGTGCACATACCGGCGTTGCTCGTGGGGTTGTTTTCGCCGGCGGTACCAGCGGCGGCGGAAGCGGCTTCGGGTCCGCTCGGCATTGTGTTTATTTTGCAGAGTTTGTCGTCGCTGGGATTGGCTTATATCTTTGTGTTTATGGCTAATATTGCGGTGGCGCTGGCGGCGTTTAATGTGCTGCCGCTGCCGGCGCTCGATGGGGGTCGGCTGGCGGTAATTACGCTGCGGCGGTTTATGAAGCGGAGTATTTCGGCCGAAACAGAGGCCAAAATTCACACGATTGGTTTTATGGCGCTGATGGCGTTGATGGTTGTGATTACGATTTACGATGTGCGAAAGCGTCCCTAGGTGAAGGGGCCGAAGGAGCTGCCGGAATATTTGCGGGTACCGTGGGGGGTTCGCGATGCGGTGCTCCTGGTGGCTGGGTGGTTTGTGGCACAGGTGCTGCTGGGGGTGATTTTGGCGTTGCTGGCGCGGGTGATACCGCCGGTAGCGGGGTTTTTGGCCGGGGTGCGCAGCGAGGATGTGGGGGCCACCTTTGCGCTGGATCTGATTGGCGTGGCGCTGGGATTTGGCTTGATGGCGCTGTTTTTGAGGCACTACCGAGTGGGCTGGCAGATGGTAGGTTGGCGGCGGGTGAGTGTGTGGCGCGCGGTGGGGTACTTGGTGGTTATTTTGGTCGTGTTTTTGATCGCGGCGCAGGTGACGCTGGAGCTGGTGAAGCTGCTGGTGCCGGCATTTGATCCGAATCAGGCGCAGACGAACGAGTTTACGAAGGGGGCGGATTCGCACTGGAGCTTGGCCTTGATCGCGCTCGTGCTGATACCGCCAGTACTCGAGGAGACGATATTTCGGGGCTTTATTTTTCCGGCGTTGGCTAAGCGAACGGGATTGATTTGGGGGGCGGTGCTGTCGTCGGCTTTGTTTGGGCTAGCGCATGGGCAGGCGAATTTGTTTGTGTATACGATGATTTTAGGCTTGCTGCTGTGCTTTATGTACGTGCGCACACGCAGCATTGTGCCGGGGATATTGCTGCATATGGTCAATAATTACTTGGCGTTTTTGGCGATTACGAGTAAGTAGCTTGGGTATTCGTGACGGGGTTGACCGGGTCGGCGTCCCTAGTGTATTTTTGCTGTCCCGGGGAATGTAGTAACGGGGAATAGATTCCCCGGGACAGCATTTTGTGATAGTAGTATCGGAAGGTTGGGAGGCATGGAGCGTTATATATTTGAACCGTCATTTCGGTTAGTGGATACACTAATATTGGCTTCGTTGAGCCGAGAGCCGCGGCATGGTTATGAACTGGAGGCGCATGTGACGAATATCTCGCGGGGACGGGTGGCGTCGGGGAACGCGACGGTTTATAAGGCAGTGAAGCGGCTGGCGGGGGATGGTTTGGTGACGGTGATGGTGGGATCGCAGGGAGACCGGCGGCGGTATTACGAGATTACCCGCGAAGGGCGGGCGCAGCTGGGACGAGATTTGGGGTTGCTGCGGCGGACGGTGCAGGCATTTGATGAGAGATTTTGACACGGTAGCGGTGGCATGATACTTTGCTTGCAAAGCTGTGAATGGGTCTCCCGCCCTGGAGCTGCCGGCGATGAGCCGTGCCGGACCTCACCGTGATCTGAGAAATTAAGGCCGAAGCGATTCGGTGAAGACAAGATGGTACCACGAGATAGCCTCGTTCTTGTCAGACGTGATTTTTTGCGTTTGGCGGGAGCGATTTTTTAATAACGGAGAGACTTTGATGAGATTATCACAGACCTTATTTAAGACGAGTAAAACCCTGGCCGGAGAGGGCGACAGCCTCAATTACCAGTTGCTGACGCGGGCGGGGTTTGTGGACCAGTTGATGGCGGGGGTGTATACCTACATGCCGCTGGGGCTGCGGGTGCTGCGCAAGATTGAGCAAGTGGTGCGCGAGGAGATGAACGGGCTGGGCGCGGAGGAGATTTTGATGCCGACATTGCACCCGAAGGAGCCGTGGGTGAAGACGGGCGGTTGGGACGGCATTGACGTGCTGTTTAAGATCAAAAGCCGCACGGGCAATGACTATGCTTTGGGGCAGAGCGAGGAGGAGGTGGTGAGCCCGCTGGTGCTGAGTCGAGCGCAGTCGTATAAGCAGTATCCGGTGAAGGTGTACCAGATTCATTGGAAGTACCGGGATGAACTGCGGGCCAAGAGCGGGATTATGCGCGGGCGCGAGTTCTTCATGAAGGATATGTACTCGTTTCATACCACGCAGGCGGATTTTGACGCATTTTACAAAGAGGCGAAAGAGGCGTACCTGCGGATTTTCAAGCGGCTGGGTTTGACGGCCAAGGTGACGGAGGCTTCGGGGGGTGCGTTTAGCGAGAAGGTGAGCTACGAATTTGAGGTGCTGACCGATGCGGGTGAAGACGTAATTTATTATTGCGACAATTGTGACTTTTGTGTGGAGGATGAGATTGCCAAGGTGAAGCCCGGCGATGTGTGTCCGCGGTGTAGCAAGGATAAGCTTAAGGAAGCCAAAAGTGCCGAGGTAGGCAATGTGTTTGACCTGGGGCAAAAGTATGGCAAGGCGTTTGATCTGGGGTTTGTGGATGAGCACGACCAGAAACAGTATCCGGTGATTGGGTGCTATGGTATTGGGATTTCGCGCGTGATGGGCGTGATTGTGGAGAAATATAACGATGAGAAGGGCATAATGTGGCCCGAAAGCGTGGCGCCGTTTGCGGTGCACTTGGTGCGGCTGGGAGCGGATGATGCAGTGACGGTGGCGGCCGATGCGTTGTACGACGAGCTGATGCGGGCTGGTGTGGAGGTACTCTACGATGACCGCGACGCGCCGGCGGGAGCGAAGTTCGCGGATGCGGATTTGATAGGCGTGCCGTTGCGGTTGACGGTGAGCAAGCGCACGCTGGAGCAGGGCTCGGTGGAGTGGAAGCGGCGGGACGGGGATGAGGTGGAGTTGGTGAAATTGGGTGTGGTGGCGAGTAGGGTCCGACCCTAGCCTAGGGTTCGTCCCTAAACATGCCGAGGCCCCCGTGCGCATGGTGTGCGCACGGGGGCCGGTGGCCGGCTCCTGAGGAGCCGGTATCGTTAGTTGGGCTTGGTACGGCCCTTGATGATGAGGGGCAGTACGGCCTCGGCCAGGCGGATTTCGCCGAGGCCGGTGGGGTGGAACCGGTCGGGGTCGGCCACCCCGCGGATGTCGGGGCCGAGTCCGGGTGGACTCGGCTCGCACAGCCGGGTGAGGTGCGGCGTGGCGACGTCGAAGTGGTACTTTTCGGCGCCGGTGGTCAGGACCGCGTTGAGTTCGTCGCCCAGCGACCGCAGGTACGCGATCTTTTTCTCGTTGAGCGGCTTGACGCCCGCTATGCCCGGTGGCCCTTGCAGGTCTGGGCAACTCGGATTGAGCTTGACGGCGTCGGGGCTGAGCGCTTCGTACGACTTCACGATGATGATCTGCGGATGGGTGGGCAACTCGTTGAGGTCGCGCAGGAGCTGGCCGTACGCCTGGTCGAAGTCGGTCAGCAGGTACTCGAACTCCGAGTGCATGAACGGGTCGCTGCAGTCGACTACGATGTAGCAGTAGCCGATGGCGTCGGCCCAGCGGACATCGTTGGCGCCGATCATTACTACCACGAATTTGAGGCTCTTGATGTTCTTGAGTAGCCCCACTTGTGGCGGCAGGTACCGGTTGCTGCGCAGCTGGGAGCCGCGAAGGCCGGCGGCGACGGTGGCGCTGGGGCAGGCCAGGTTGGCCACCTTGACGAGGAGTTGCTGTTTGAGCTCCTCGGCTAGCGAGTCGCTGCTGCGGCCGCAGTCGCGGTCGTCTTGGGTCGGGTTGGCGACGAGCGGGCCGCCTTGCTCGGAAACCCGGGAGTCGCCCGCTACGGCGCCCTCGACGTCGGTGAGCACCGGGCCGGTGGGCGACGGCGTGACATAGGTGGTGCCGAAGATGTCGGCTAGCGACTCGGCGCCCGCCAGACCGTGGGCGCCAACGGCGGTGCCGGTGAGGCAGAGCGCCAGAGCCGTCAGGACGCCGGCGAGCACGCAGACCGCCCGCCGCAAGATCGGTTGGCCATAGCGCTGCCGGAATTCCAGTAGCGTGAGGCTGACTTGATCTGGGCGGCGCCGGCTTTGGCGCCGGAGTGCGAACAGGACTCGTCCGAGCTCGAGGATGGCGTACAGCCCGAGAGCGATGCCGACGGCGAACATCGCGAGCAGGCCGAGGTAGCGGAGGATTCCGCCCCAGATTCCGGGTCCGAAGGCGCTCTCAGTGGACCCGTTTTGGGGGTTGAGGGCTTTGCCCGCAGCCTCATTCCGGACGAATGGTCCTTTCTGAAGGCGGGGCCGGATGGGTCCGTACACCTGGTATTTGGGGATGTCGAGCTTGGTGTTGCCGATCTGCACCACCTGGGCCGGTCCTGACAGTGACAGGTCTGGAGGTTTGGCGCCGACCGTGACGTGCTGGCCGGCAGCCACCACGTCTTGGCCCGGGGTGATGATGAGCGCTAGCGGGATGGCCGCAGTGATGCTCACCAATACGAGCAGGGTTGTACGCCACGACCGCAGCTCGCGTAGGGCGCGGCGGGCGTTCCGTAGCAGGAGCAGTGAGGTGCACAATGGGATTTCGATTATCCACAGGCCGAAACGCCTGAGCTTTTGGGTCCGGCGGCTCTTGGGTGGACGGGTGTCAGAGAGCGCCGTTCCGGGGCCCTCGGTGTCGATGGCCATGGTGGTGGTCCCTTCTCGATGGACGGGGGTGGTCTGCGGAAACGGTGCACCATACTTTACGTTAAAACGCTAGCCTAAGCAAGATTGTGTGGTGGGGCAGTGGTTAATCGTGTGCCCATTCGACGGTGAAATCGCGGATCACCTGGTAGAAACGGTCGAGGTCGGCGAGGTCGATCCATTCGGCGGGGCCGTGGTGGTCGCCGCCGGTGGGACGGACGGTGATGACGGGGATGTTGTGGGCGGCAAAGAAGCGGGCGTCGGAGGCGCCGTGAGCGATAATATTGTGGAGCGGATGGCCGGTGACGCGTTCGGCGATGCGGCGAAACATCACGCCGGGACCGTCGTCGGGGACGAGGTAGGGGGCGCTGGCGACAACGGTTTCGGCGTCGACGCCCGGAATGGCCTGACGAGCGGCCTCGACCCAGGCGGCGACCGTGTCGAGGGTGGTGCCGGGGGTGAGGCGGATATCGACATAGGCTTCGGCGGTGTCGGCGACTTGGTTGGCGGCGGTGCCGCCGGTGATGCGGCCGAGATTGAGGGTGGCGTGTTCGTGGGCGGGGTCGCCGCATGGCTCGATGACGGTGTGGCGGCGAAGTTCGTCGACGAAGCGGATGAGTTGATCGATGGCGTTGACGCCGTTCCAGGGTCGGGAGGCGTGGGAGGCTCGGCCGCGGCTCGTGAGCTTCCACCAGACGATGCCTTTGGCGCCGGTTTCCATTTCCCAATTGACGCCGCCGTCGGGCAGGAGCACGGCTTCGCCGCGGTAGCCGTTTTGGGTGAGCCAATGAACGCCGTCCTGGCCGCCGACTTCTTCGTCGGTGGTGATCATGAGGCCGAGGTTGTACTGGCTGAGCTTTGAGCCGAGCTCTTGGAGCAGGGCAATGAAGGTGGCGATGGCGAATTTCATGTCGTAGGAGCCGCGGCCGATGAGCCGGCCGCCAGCGAGGCGCGGCTCGAAAGCGGCTACGGGAGCCGGGACTACGTCCATGTGGGCTTGCAGCCAGAGTCGCGGGGTGCGGGTGGGGCGGGTGGTGACGATAAGTGCGGGGAAGTCGTTGTGCTCGAGGCGCAGAATGTGGAGCGGGAGATTGGTAAGCTGCTGTTCGACCCAATCCAGCGCGGCCCGGTTCGTGGCGTGGGCGTCGGTGATGGTGGGGAAGCGAATTAAATGCGAAAGCAGGTCGGCGAGGGTGGGGGATTGAGGCACGGTTGTAATCATAGCGGATTTTTCCTTCATTGGTAGCGTAACAGGGGGGTGCGGGGGCGGAGCACCAGACGGTTGCGCTTGTGGCGCGTGTCTGGCGCTCCGCCCCGGGGGTGACGACTAGGCCATGAGGGCCGGGGTGTCACTGATTGGGCGCAGCTGGCTGGCGCTTGGGTCTGGCCAGTAGCTGACCGAGTGGCCGAGGCCGCCCCGCGAGTGCTCGATGTAATCGAGGAGCATCAGACGGGTGGCTTCGGCGGCGGGGTGGCCGCCTTGGAGGTAGTGCGTGCGCCGGGCGAGTTGCCAGCCGGCGCCCGTCAGTGCCTGGCTGCCCCGCGCGACTCGGCGGGCGATTGGCTCCAGGAACTGTTCCACTTCGTCGCTTGCGACGCCCCAGAGCATCCAGCCTTCGCGGGTGCGGGGGAGCAGGTCGTGGCGGACGATGTCGTGGGCGTGCCGGGTATCCAGGCGACCGGACGCGTCCGGCCAGATCAGGGGCTCGTTGGCGTCGTGCCTGCAGGCGGATTCGAAGTTGGCCTCGGCGTGGGGTTCGAGCGGGCCTGTGTAGTCGGCGGCGAATGGGTTGGCCATCAGCCCGCCGACGAGCACCAGGGCGGCGAATATGTCGGCGAGGGTTGGCCCCGACGACAGGTGGCGCAGCTCATGCCGCAGGTGTCGGCCGCGGGTGTCGGCGACGATACGGTCGATGATCGGCCATGAGGTGCCCACAGCCAGTGCGAGACTGTCGAGATCCGGCAGGATCCCGCGTTGAGCCTTGCTCAGACTGCGTTCGCGGTCCGGTCGGTACAGGATGGGCGGTAGCTCGGTCGCGCAGCGAATGGGCTCGTTGGGGTCCGTGATGTAGTTGTTGACCCTGCAGCGTTCGGGACCAACGGCCAGGTGGAAGAGCCGGTGGCGCAGGTCCTGGCCACTGGCTCCGCCAAACGGCAGTGGTGCGTTGGCAGTGACAGCCATGATGGGGCCGGCTGTGGCCACCGCCAGGTTGTGTGCCGGCACGATCGTTCCCAGCCCCGGGAAGTAGAAGTGGGGCTGCACGCTCGAGTTGGGCATCAGCGTGTCCACTGAAGTGGAGCAGAACTCGTACCGTTGGCCGTCGGGGTCGTTGAGTTCGGCGGAGACCGGTTCGCGGTCTTGCCATAGGGCTTTTTGCAGCACGGCGTAGCGGCCGCCTGAAGAGCGGTGGCCGGGGACGAGCTGGTCGGCGCCCATGGTTGGCAGGATGCCGATGAGGACCACGAAGGCGCCTTCGGCGGCGGCGAGCTCGACGATCGTGTCGAGGAGCCTCTCGGCCTCCTGGTACATCCGGGTGAGCCCCCGGCCGAGGAGCGGTTGGGGGGTGAGGTTGAGCTCGAGCTGGCAAGATGCGAGCTCGGGTACTACGTTGGTAATGCTGCGAGCTCGAAGTTGCTCGAGAATGAGAGGGGCGAGCCCAAAGTAAGGCCGGCCGTGTTCATTTACGAGGTGCAGCTCAATCTCGAGCCCCACTGATGGGACGGCGTCGAGGCTCAGGCGTCGCTCGCACACCCTCAGGGCGTGGAGCTGGCGCGGGAGCCGGCGGCGGAGTAGGTAGGAGCTCAACCGGCCGACGGACTGAACAGCTTGCGTACCCATGGGTACCTCCAATGTCGAGGTGCGAGGCGGGCTCTGGCGCGCGCCTAGGGATTGATGGTGCGGCCGGAGCCGGCGGGGATGGCCAGCATGGCTTCGGTTGGTTCGATCCGGAAGTCGCCGTAGTGTTTCAGCTCTACGACGGCGTCGAGCAGAGTCGGCGTTACGACCAGATCGACCGTGGAGTTTGTCAGTATTTTGTGACGAGTGCCGTACGTGATCTCGGCGGCCCGGAGGACGACGTTCAAATTGCGGAAGCCCCGACCGTGGGTCGTGATTCGGAATGGCACGGTCTGGGCCGGGGTTGCCGGGTTTGTGTCGGCGCGCGGCGGGTCCGGCTGGATCTTCGCGCGACGCCTCATGGCTACGCGATCTTTTCTGGTTGGCACCCTGACTCCATTTTCCGGCCGCTTGGCGGGCAGCCTGTGCGAGGGTTGAATCAGGCACGGGCGGCCCGGGGGAGGCCGAACAACGAAAAACCGCTCCTTGCGGAGCGGTGTCTGGGGTGAGGTTTACGAAGTACTAAACGCTCTGACCAGGCACCGCCGGTCCCAGAATCAGAACTACCAGAAACATGTCCCGCCGAAGCGGGGCTGCAATTCGATTAAGTGATGCGGCTGAGGTCATAGCGAAAGGGTATCAGCGCGGTGGGGGTTTGTCAAAACATGGGCGGGAGCCGAGGGCGGAGAGAGTTAATTCTCTCCGCCCTCGGTGCATCAGTCTCCCTGGCCGGTGGCCGGTCTAGATTTTGACCTCGATGACGCGGAAGAGCTCGGCGTACTCCATGCCGTGCTGGTGGCCGATGGCGGTCGACCAGCGTCGCACCCAGGCTTCGACGCCGGTATCTTGCTGACTGGCGTGGGCGCGGATCGCCGCGATTTTGGCTTCCTGTTGGTCCGAAACGTCGCTGACGAAGTTGGCTTCGGGGCCGAGTGTCATGAGCACGAGCCGGGGTACGGTATGCGGCTGGAGGCCCTTCTCGGCCAAGAGCTCGGGGAAGCTGGGGCGATTGCGGGCATAGAGGCCGACGGCGGCGTGCGCGGCCCAGGCGGCGGCGAGGTGGTCGGGGTGGCCCAGGTAGCCATACTCGTCGGAGTCGATGAACTTGGGGTCCCAGGCGACGACGGTGTCGGGGGCGAGGCGGCGAATATCGCGGACGATTTCGCGCCGGACGTCGAGTGAGTCGGCGAGGGCGCCGTCTTCGAAGTCGGAGAAAAACACATCCTTGACGCCCAGGAGGGCGGCGGCTTGGCGCTGCTCGTCTTGGCGCTGCTGCGCTGCCCCGCCGCGACTGCCGTCGGTGAGCACGCGCAGATAGATTTCGGCGCCGGCTTCGGCCCAGCGTGCGAGTGTACCGCCGGCAAAGCAGTCCGTGTCGTCGGCGTGCGGGACTACTGCCAGGACAATTTGAGGCGTGAATGCGAGTTTTTTCATAGACCGGCCTTTCGGAATGTGAAGCTGCGGGAGACTGATGCGGTCCAGATCGTTACGATCTGGAGACTGAGCTTGCCGCAAGCTTCAGAGCGCAACCCCGGGCGCACGAAAAAACCGCCGGAGGCGGAGGGGAGGGTGCGGCGAGGGGTTGTTGGCACTGTTAATTCCATCTCGCGCGCTAGAAACAACAACAAGTGGTGGAATTGAACGTCATGGGCTTAGCCTAGCATGATGGGAGCGGTGTGGTCAAAATTGGGTTACGAGTTGACTTTTGGGCGGCTGACCGCCAAACTATCGGTTAAATATGAAATTGCTTTCGCCCAACTTCTATGCCTGGTATTTTTTTACGGATAACCTTCCCCGAGGCTAGATTTTAAGCGAGTAAACCCTTAAGACCTGCCCCCGGGGCAGGTTTTTTCTTTGCCCCGCAGTACCTTGAACGACTATATTCTCATTACTCGCCAAACCGACCATGTTCCAAGGAGGAACTTCGGTGACCAGTACCATGACCGATATCAGACAGGACTGGCGCGGCCGACCGGCTGCTCAGCGACCGAGCTGGCCCGATCTGGTGCGCTTGGGGTGGGTGCAGGCGGATTTGGCCGACCGGCTGCCGCTGGTTTCGGGGCTCGAGCAGCTAACATTGCTCGACCGACTCGGCGAAGTTTGCCGCGGCGAGCGCTTCCTGCTTCAGGGCGGCGACTGCGCGGAGATTTTCGGGGCGTCAGAGGCATCGAAGCGGGGCCTACTGCGGCTGCTTCTCCAGATGAATGTCGTCATGATGTTCGGCGGGGGACTGCCGGTGACGCGGGTGGGGCGTATTGCCGGGCAATACGGCAAACCGCGTAGCGACGTGACGGAAACGCGCGGCAGCGTTACGCTGCCCTCGTTTCGGGGTGTCAACGTTAACGGACCGGAGTTCACGGTCGAGGCGCGGACGCCCGATCCGGAGCGACTGCTCCAGGCGTACAACGACTCGCTGGCGACGCTCAATCTCATCCGTACGCTGACGGTGGGCGGGTTCGCCAGCCTTCGCCAACTTCATCGCTGGAATGCTGCGTTCGTGCAGGACAGTCCGGCGGGTCAGCGCTACGAACAAATGGCTCGGGAAATCGACCGCGCGTTGGCTTTCATGGCCGCTTGCGGGACGAATCCGGACAAAGATGCGCGACTCATCGAGGCAGCGTTCTATGTGGGGCACGAAGGGTTGGTGCTCGACGCCGAGGCGCCGTTCTTGCGGCGGGATTCGGACACCGGCCAGGTGCACGACTTGTCGGCGCATTTTCACTGGATCGGTGAGCGGACGCGTCAGCTCGATGGCGCTCACGTAGCCTTCTATGCCCAGACCACGGGTCCGATTGGCTTGAAGGTCGGTCCGACCATGACGGAGCATGAACTGCTCGCGCTGTGTGAGGTCCTCAACCCCGACAATATCGAAGGAAGGTTGACGCTCATCGTCCGCATGGGTGCGGACAAGATACTCCAGGTGCTGCCGGCGCTGGTGCGCGCGGTTGCGCGGGCCGGCCGTAAGGTGGTGTGGGTCAGCGACCCCATGCATGGCAACGGCGAGAAGGTCCAGGGGATCAAGACGCGTCGGTTCGAGCGGATCATCCTGGAGGTGCGGCAATTCTTCGCGGTGTGTGGTGCCGAGGGCGCTTGGCCGGGTGGCGTACATGTAGAGATGACGCCCGAAAACGTCACCGAATGCCTCGGTGGAGGCGACCCCATCCTGCCGGATCATCTCGGGCGGCGCTACGAAACGCTGTGCGATCCCCGGCTCAATGCTTCGCAGGCCCTGGAGCTGGCGTTTCTGGTGGCGGAGCTGCTGCAGGCGAGTCGCTTGCGGTAGGTCGACAAGACGGTTTCAACGGTGGGGCGGGCAGGAATGCCGCCTGCCCCACCGAGCGGTTTGGAGTTATACTCCAGGCCGCGTTTTCGTTTTTGAGGGATGATGATCTAAAACGCGATACGGCCGGCAGGCCCTCCGAAGAGGGGCCTGCCGGCCGTGGGCTGGGACGCTGTGGTGAGCGCCTCAGGGGGTGGAACCGATCCAGTGCGGGGAGAACACGATGCTCACGCACTCGCCGGCGCCTTCGGGCACGTCCACCACGTAGCGCCCATGAGGCAGGTCGTCGCCGTAGGGGTGGGCGTCGTACCGGCGCAGCTTGAAGCTGTGGCGTACACTGCGCTCGACCGGCTCGGAGTAATGATCCCGATATTGGTCGAACTGGATCGTGAGCGTCGCGTTTTCCGCGTCGTGGAGCACCAGCTCCGGCTCGGCGGTGAGCCGGCCGAGCACCTTGCGGTGGGCCTGGCTGCGGTAGCCATTGCGGCTATACCGCAGCTCAACCTCGAAACCGTCGTACCCGGTGAGGGTGCGGTAGTGAACGAGGTTCTCCAGCCAGGTGCGCTTGGGGCGGATGCCCCAGACCTGCGCCTTGAGCCCCTTGGGGCTCTCGGTGAGGCGCATGATGATGCGCGTGGGTTCGCGCATGCGCTTGTACCAGCTGGGTGGTTCGGTGCTGGGCCGGTTGGTGAAGATCGGCTCCTCCGGCGTGCCCTCCACCTCGCGCTGGGCGCTGAGGTGGAAGAAGACGCGCTGGCGGCCGACGCACGCGAACCCGAAGTTCTTCTCGGGGTCGTAGTGGTCGATGTAGCCCTCCATGATGTCGGACTGCGCGGTGGTGCGGTCGTTGCTCATCGAAGCCTCCTTCGTCCCTTCCACGTATCGGGACGCTCGTTGGTACGGGGTTGTCACCCGTACGCTCGAGAGAGACGACGATGTCGTACTCTGATGATGCACGGGTGTAAAGCTTTAGGGCCGGAGCCCTAGGCTAATCGAACCGTGCCGGACATCCATAGCATGCCGAGCCCTCCTCTCGTAGTGCGATAGATGATTGATATTATAGCATAAATTGTATTTTTGTCAAAATTGGGACTCGGGAAGATTGTTTATGGACCGGCAAAGCTAGCGTCCGCGGGTTGCCCGCGTCAGATAGCAACTGTAGACTGGTAAGAGATGAAAGTGCCCCAACGATGATTAATCGCCTCCTGGGTTTGCTGTCGCATGATATCGGTATCGATCTCGGCACGGCCAATACGCTCGTGTATGTGCGCGGGAAGGGGATCGTGATCAATGAGCCGAGCGTGGTGGCGGTGAATGTGAAGACCAAGCAGGTGCTGGCGATTGGCGATGAGGCCAAAAAAATGGTGGGCAAGACGCCGGCGAGCATTGTGGCGACGCGGCCGTTGGTGGACGGGGTGGTGAGCGACTTTGAGGTGACGGAGCAAATGCTCAAATATTTCATTAATAAGGTGCATAAAGAAACGTACGCGATTTTTCCGCGGCCGCGGGTGGTGGTGGGGATTCCGAGTGGGGTGACCGAGGTGGAGAAGCGGGCGGTGGAAGATGCGGCTACGAATGCGGGGGCGCGGCAGACGTTTTTGATCGAGGAGCCGATGGCGGCGGCGATTGGGAGTCGGCTGCCGATTCAGGATGCGGCCGGGAGCATGATTGTGGACATCGGCGGGGGCACGACAGAGGTGGCAATTATTTCATTAGGGGGAATTGTGGCTTCGCGAAGTCTTAGAATTGCTGGTGATGAACTCAGTGACGATATTATTCAGTACGCCCGGGAGCAGTTTAGCCTGCAGATTGGTGAGCGCACGGCCGAAAATATTAAGATTGCGATCGGCTCGGCGGGGGAGGTGGACGGGCTGGGGCCCATGCCGATGCGGGGGCGTGATCTGGTGACGGGACTACCCAAAGAGATCATGGTGACACCCGAGCAGGTGCGGGCGGCGCTGAGCCGTAGCGTGCGCGAGATTGTGGAGGCGGTGAAGATTACGATCGAGGAGACGCCGCCGGAGCTGGTGGCCGACATCATGGACCGAGGAATTATTTTGGCCGGCGGCGGCGCGTTGCTCAAGGGGCTCGATACTACGCTGCAGCGCGAGACCAAGATGCCCGTGCACGTGGCGGAGGATCCGCTCACCGCCGTGGCGCGGGGGACGGGCCTGGTGCTCGAAGACATCGATGCGCTCAAAGAAGTGCTGGTGCCGACGCAATACGGTAAGATTCCGCGGTCGTAATGAACAGATCGAGGGCAAACCGGCGAATAATTATCGTGGCGGGGTTGGGCGCGCTGCTCGTGATTGGCGGTGTAACCGACCGGATTGGGCCGCTGCGATGGGTGTTTGACCACACGATTGCGCCGGTGGCGCGGGGCTTTAGCGCGGCGGGTGCGACGGCGAGTGAGGCTGTGGCCAATCTGTCGCGCGTGAGCTCGCTGGCGCGCGACAATACGCGGCTGGAGCACGAAAACGCTGATTTGCGCAAGCGGTTGGCGGACGACGCCGAGACGCGGAGTGATAACGAACTGCTGCGTAAGCAGTTGGGCTTGGAGGTGGCGGGCGCGCCTCGTCAGGCGGCGGCCGAAGTGGTGCTGTTTGCGCCTGATTCGTACCGTCAGTTTGTGACGATCAACAAGGGCGCGCAGGCGGGGGTGGCGGTGGGCATGGCGGTGACTTCGCAGGGGGTGCTCATCGGGACCATTGCGGATGTGCAGGCCACTACTGCGCGGATCATGCTCGTGACCGATCCGGAATTTAAGCTGGCGGCCAAAGATCAGGATACCAGCGCCACGGGGATTTTGCGTGGTCAACTGGGGAACGGCTTGGTGCTCGACGAGATTGGCCAGACGGATACTATCAAGCCGGGTGATAGCGTGACCACCGCCGGGCTGGGCGGGCAAATTCCGCCAGGGATTTTGATTGGCAAGGTGCAGTCGATAAATACGCGGTCGAATGTGGTATTTCAGTCGGCGGCGGTGGAAACGGAGTTTCGGGTGACTGGTTTGCGCTTTGTGTACGTGGTGCTTGGCCTATGAGGCGGCTGTGGGCGATTGGCTTGGTGGGGCTGGCGGTGGTGTTGCAGCTAAGTATCTTGCCGGCTTTGCGGCCGCTCGGAGTGGTGCCGAATCTGGCTCTGGTGGGGCTGACATTGGTGGCGCTGCAGGTAGTGACGAGCGAGGCGCTGGCGTTGGCAGTGTTGGGCGGGGTGATTCTGGATTTAGCGAGTGGGGCAAATTTTGGCTTATGGACGGGAATATTTATGCTGGTGGCGCTGGCGAGCGGCATGTTGCATCGGGCAGGTATTGAGCTGGAGCAGGTGCCGGTAGCGCTGGTGATGGTGGGTATGGGAACGATACTGATTGCGCTCGTGATTTGGATCGGCTTGGCGCGGGGAACGGGGCATTGGTCGCTCGGGACCTGGGGCGGCCGATTGGTGGTGGAGCTTGTGATAAACTTGACCTTAACGATACTGCTGCGCCCGGTGGTGCGAATGCTGGTGGGCGGTGAGCGGCAGGCTGAGTCGGGGGGCTAGGTGCGCAAGTCGATATTTGGTTTTTTGGAGGGGGGAGCGGGACGCGAAGGTTTGCGTCTGAGCCGCAACATTTCGCGCCACGAGGAGTGGAGCGAGGCGATTTTGCCGGCCGATGTGCAGATGGAAGCTCCCGAGGGGGCTACCAGCCGACGGCCGCTGATGGTGTTTGGACTGGTGGGGCTGGTGGCGATTGCGATCTTGGGTTTGCGGCTGTTTAGCCTCCAGGTGTTGGCCGGCAATGCTAACCTGGCGCTGGCCAATGGCAACCGGATTCGTGAGCGGGTGGCGCGGGCGCCGCGCGGCATGATCTACGATCGGGCGGGTGTGGTGCTGGCGCGCAATCAGGCCAGCTACGATGTGACGGTGGTGCCGCAGCTGCTGCCGGATGACGCAGCGGCTCGCCAGGCGGAGTACGCACGCATAGGCGCGATGATTGGCATGAGTGCCGCCGACGTACAGGCCAAGACTGAGGCGGTGTGCAAGAATCACGACCCGGCGTGTATGCGCAGTCCGGTGGCGGAGCTTGTGAGCAGCGGCGTGCCCCGCGACGCGGCTTTGCTCGTGGAGCAATCCTCAACCACCTTGCCGGGGTTTGCGCTCGATGTGAACCCGATCCGCGAGTATAGCGACGACAATCTGCTATCGGTGTTTTTGGGCTATACCGGCCGGGTAAATAGCGATGAGGTGGTGGCAGATCCCGGCTATGGCCCCACCGACCTGATCGGTAAGCTCGGGCTCGAGAAGCGCTACGAGGGTCAGCTGCGCGGTACGAACGGCGGTGAGCGCACCGAAGTAGACGCGCTCGGTCGCCCGATCCGGGTGCTGGCTAGTCGTGAGGCGGTGCCTGGTAATAATTTGGTGCTGTCGGTCGACATGGCGCTGGAGCGCAAATTTGCGGAGGCGATCGGCAAGCAAATGACGCTAGCGGGCGCGAAGCGGGCGTCGGGGGTGGCTATTAATCCCAAGACGGGCGAGGTGCTGGCGGCGGTGTCGCTGCCGAGTTATGACAATAATCTCTTTAGCCGCGGTATTTCGGTGGCTGATTATGACAAGCTCAAAAACGATCCGGCGCAACCATTGTTTAACAAGGTAGTGTCGGGAGCCTATGCATCAGGCTCGATTATTAAGCCGCTGGGGGCTTCGGCGGCGTTGCAAGAGGGCATTATAACGCCTAACACGACGGTGGACGATACGGGGCAGCTCGATGTGGTGAACCCGTATGACAAAACCATCCATTACATCTATAAAGGTTGGGAGCATACGGGGCTGGGGGTCATGAATTTGTTTTCGGCGATCGCGATGTCTTCGGATATTTATTTTTATACGATTGCGGGTGGGTTTACCAATTTTACTCATTATCTGGGAGTCGACAAGCTGACGCATTATTACCAGCTCTTTGGGCTGGGAGCGCAGACGGGGGTGGATATTCCGGGGGAAACGGCCGGTCGCGTGCCGACGCCGGATTGGAAGAAAAAATTCTCGGGGCTGCCGTGGTACACGGGTGACACCTACAACATCGCGGTGGGCCAGGGTGATATTTTGACGTCGCCGTTGCAAATGGCGTCGGCGGTGGCGGCGATTGCGAACGGGGGATCGTTGCTCGTGCCGCATTTTGTGAGTGAGATCAAGGATGGGGCGGGCAAGACGGTGAGTACGGTGAAGCCCGAAGTGATTCGCAAAGATTTCATTTCGGCGCAAAATTTAAATTTGGTGCGGCAGGGGATGCGGCAGACGGTGACCAAGGGTACGGCTTGCTGTTTTATGGACCGCGATGTGCCAGTGGCGGTGGCGGGCAAGACGGGTTCGGCCGAAACAGACCCGACCAATAACGTGCCGCCGCACTCGTGGTTTGAGGCGTTTGCGCCCTATGACGATCCCCAGATTGTGACGGTGGTGCTGCTGGAAAAATCGGGAGAGGGAGCCGAATACGCCGTTCCGGCTACGCGTGAAACGCTGCAATGGTACTTTACCCAGGGAGCAGGAGCGAAACACTAGCGGTTATCCACACCGTGGGCCGACTTCGGACTTGACGATGGCCGGGGCTTGAGCGAACATAGGGTAACAAAATAAACGAATTCTCATAAGAACTAAATCTTATCGTAGTAGACCATGGAGCTCGGGGCTGACCCCGGGGATTTTTTTCACTTTTTGTGAGCTGCTAGCGACGAGAAGGAGTGGATATTATGACTGCAACGAAAAACGAATTTTATTTGACCGCGCAAGGTCTCCAGGCGCTCAAGGATGAGCTCCTGCAGCTGACGACGGCCAAGCGCGGCGAGATTGCGGACCGACTCAAAGAGGCCAAGGCTGACGGCGATTTGAGCGAAAACGCGATGTACGATGCGGCTCGTGACGAACAGAGTTTCGTAGAGGGTCGGATTGCCGAAATTGAGCACATCTTGAAGCACGCGGTGGTGATCGCCAACAAAGGCAACGCTTCGGTGTCGCTGGGTTCGAAGGTGCATGTGGAGCTGGAAGAGGGTGAGCAGGAGTATGTGATTGTGGGCTCCACTGAGGCCAACCCCGACAAGGGTTACATCTCGGATCAGTCGCCGATCGGCAAGGCACTGCTGGGCCGCAAATCGGGGGACGAAGTATCAGTGGAGGTTCCCTCGGGCACGATTGTGTACCGGATCAAGAAGATTTCCTAATGCCGGAAGCTGCTGCTCAAGATTGGCTCGACCAACTGGTCGAGAAGGTGACTCAGGCGCATCCCGAAGGCATGCTGGTGGTGTCGAGCGGACACTCGCCGTCGGGGACGTATCATGTGGGTACGTTGCGTGAGGTGATGACGGCCAATGCCATCACCTGGGCGCTGCGGCGAGCGGGTCGTCAGGCGCGGCATTTGGACTTCGTGGATGATTTTGACGCGTTTCGCAAGGTGCCGCAATTTGTGCCGGAAGAATGGAAGCGGTACGTGGGGCAGCCGGTGGCGGTGGTGCCGGATCCGTTTGATTGCCATGAGAGCTACGCGGCGCATTTTGTGAGCCAGCTCCACGACGGGTTGATGGCGCTCGGCGCGATGCCGGACGAGACAGTGTACGGGCACGATACCTACCCGCATGGTTTGTTTGCGCATGAGATCGTCAAGGCGCTCGATGAGATGGATAGTGTGCGGCAGATTTTGGTCGATGTTGGTGGGCGCCAGCTTGATGAGCACTGGGCGCCGGTGCAAATTTTGGACGACGATAATAGCTTGCGGACGCGCAAATTTGCGGGTTGGAACAGCGCCACCCATGAGGTGACGTGGCGTGATCGTGAAGGCAATACGGGTACAGTGGCGGTTGGCGGCGGCCGGGTGAAGCTGGACTGGCGGCTTGATTGGCCGGCGCGGTGGGCGAAGTGGGGGGTGAATGTGGAGCCGTTTGGGCGTGATCATGCCACCAAGGGTGGTTCGTATGATACGGGGGCGGTGCTGGTAGAGAAGATTTTTGGCGGCGAGGCGCCGTATCCGGTGCCCTATGAGTTTATTAATCCGTTGGGTGACACGAAGAAAATGAGCAAATCGGTGGGTAATGTGTTGACGCCCCAGGATGCGCTCGATGTGATGCCGCCGGAGATTTTGCGTTATTTTGTGATTTCGGCGCGGCCGTCGCGGACGCTCACGTTTGATTCGGGCTTGGGGCTGTATAGCCTCATTGATGATTATTCCAAGGCGCAGTCTGAGGCGCCGACGACCGCGATGGCCTATGCTCATGCGGCGGGGGGCGAGGCGGGAATCTCGCAGGTGCCGTTTAGCCATTTGGTGGCGGTGTACCAGGCGGCGCGCGAGGATGCGGCGACGGTGCGCGAAATTTTGGAGCGCACGGGGTACGCGGTGGCCGAGCAATGGTCGGTGATCGAGCGGGAGCTGGGGTTTGTGAAAACCTGGCTGGCTAAATACGCTCCCGAGAGCGTGAAGTTTGCGGTGCAGACCGAGCTGCCGACGGTAGAGCTCGGTGACGAACAGCGGAAATTTTTGCAGCACCTGGCGGGTACGATTGAGGCAGAGGACGATCTGAATGGCCAGGGTATGCACGATGCGGTGTATGCGGCGGCCGAGGTGGCCGGGATCAAGCCGGGGCAGGCCTTCGTGACGCTGTATCGGGTGCTGCTGGGCAAGGATTCGGGTCCGAAGGCAGGGTGGTTTTTGGCCTCGCTAGATCGGGATTTTTTGCTGCGGCGGCTGCGGCTGCAGGGCTAAGTGCTCACGTTTGTGGCGCGTGGCCGGCGGACGTATAATTAGCCTACAACTGGAGGCCACATGATAGATATTCGGGTGCTGCGGGAGCAGCCAGAGGTCGTGAAAGCAGCTGCCAAACACAAGAACGCTGCGATCTCGTCGGCGGATATCGACCGGATTTTGGAGCTTGATACTCGGCGGCGGGAGTTGACCACGCAGACGGAGCAACAGCGTCAAGAACGCAATGAGCTTTCGGGCGGGCTTAAAAAGGGCAAACCGACCGCGGAGCAGATTGAGGCTGGCAAGAAGCTCAAGGCGGCTCTGGCTAAGCTCGAAGGCGAATTTGTGAAGGTTGACGCCGAGTATCTGGCGTTACTTAAGCAGGTGCCCAATCTGCCGGCGGCGGATGTGCCAGTGGGCAAAACCGAAGACGAAAATGTGGTCGCGAAGACGGTGGGGGAGCCGACGCAGTTTGCCTTTGAGCCCAAGAATCACTGGCAGATCGGTGAAGCCAAGGGTTGGATCGACAAGGAGCGGGCGGCCAAAGTGGCAGGTTCGCGGTTTGCCTACCTCAAGGGTGATTTGGTGCGGTTGCATCTGGCGTTGATTAATTTTGCACTCGATGTTTTGACCGATGAGGCGGTGCTTGAGCGCATTGCGGCCGATGCGGGGCTGGCGGGCAAGGTGAGTACCAAGCCGTTTGTGCCGGTGCTGCCGCCGCTCATGATTCGCACTGAGCCGTACGAGGCCATGGACCGGCTGGAGCCGCGCGATGACCGCTACAAGATTGAGGGTGAAGAATTGTGGCTGCAGGGCAGTGCGGAGCATGTGTTGGGCTCGATGCATGCCGGCGAGATTTTGCCAGAGGCCGATTTGCCCGTACGCTACGCCGGGTATGCGACGAGTTTTCGCAAGGAGGCGGGGACGTACGGCAAGGATATGGAGGGCATTTTGCGCATGCACCAGTTTGACAAGTTGGAGCTTGAGAGCATCACGACGGCCGAAACGTCGCTTGATGAGCACTTGTTTATGATTGCAATCCAGGAGTATTTGGTGAGTCAGTTGGAGCTGCCGTATCAGGTAATTATGAAATGTACGGCTGACATCGGGAAGCCCAACGCGAGGGGGGTGGATATTGATACGTGGTTGCCGGGTCAGGGTAAATACCGCGAAACCCACACGGCGGATTATATGACCGATTATCAGACGCGGCGGTTGCAGCTGCGGGTGCGACGGACCGGCGGTGCAGTGGAGCTGGCTCATTCGAATGACGCCACGGCGTTGTCGATGCGGCCGCTTATTGCGATCATTGAGAACTATCAGCAGGAGGATGGTAGCGTGAAGGTACCGAAGGCCTTGGTGAAGTATTACGGGAGGGAGTTCCTATGATGAAGTGCGAACTGACTGGACGAAATTTTGAGGTGGACGACAAAATGCGGGCCTACATCGATGATAAAATCGGCGGTCTCGAGAAATATTTGCCGCGGCAGGTCCGTGAGACGGCGAGTTGCGCGGTGATACTCGAGGATGATCCGAGCGGTCGCGAGGACAACCGGTATGTGTGCGAGGCCGTGCTGAGCGTGCGAGGGGTCCAATTGGTGAGCCGCGAGGGCACGGTAAATGTGTACGCGGCGGTGGACATCGTAGAAGCTAAGCTGCGCGCACAACTGGCGAAATACAAAGACAAGCACACCTTGGAGCCGCGTCGCGCCCGCATGGTGCCCAAGTGGCTGGGCCGGCGGTCGGCGCCGGCGGTGGACGAGACGGAGGCCCCTGAGCCGGACACGGCTTAAGGCGGCGGGGCTTCTCGCGTCGCGGCGTATCTGATGGTAAACTAGCGGGAGCGGGCCGCTCAAACGGCCTTTGTTATTGAACTATGGCTTATAAACTGATTACGAAATTGCTGGGTGACCCCAACGTTCGCGAAGTGAAGCGAGCGCGGGTCTTGGTGGAGCGCGTAAATGCCGAAGAAGAGGGCTTAAAGAAGCTCTCGGATGAGCAACTGCGCGCCAAGACGACCGAATTTAAGGAGCGCCTGGCCGGTGGTGAGTCGCTTGATGGCTTGCTGCCCGAGGCGTTTGCGGTGGTGCGCGAAGCGGCTAGCCGGGTGGTGGGCATGCGCCATTTTGACGTTCAATTTGTGGGTGGAATTGTCCTTCACAAAGGCAAAATCGCCGAGATGCGGACGGGTGAAGGCAAGACGTTGGTGGCTACGGCGCCGACGTATTTGAACGCATTGACCGGCAAGGGTGTACATGTGGTGACCGTCAACGATTATTTGGCGAGTTTGCACGGCGGCTGGATGGGCCAAGTGTATCTGGCGCTGGGCATGACCACTGGCATTATCGTGCACGATACGGCGTATGTGTACGATCCCGAGTACAGCTCCGATGAGCACGGCGACGAGCGCTTGAACCATCTGCGGCCGGTGTCGCGCGGGGAGGCGTATGCGGCCGACATCACCTACGGCACCAATAATGAGTTTGGGTTTGATTACTTGCGCGACAACATGGTGGATGACCTGGCCAAAATGGTGCAGCGGCCGCTGCATTACGCGATCGTAGACGAGGTAGACTCGATTTTGATTGATGAGGCACGCACGCCGTTAATTATTTCGGCGCCGGCTAATGAGGCTACCGACAAATACTATGAATTTGCGCGTTTGGCGGCGACGCTGACGCCCGAAAAAGACTATACGGTCGACGAAAAACTCAAGGCGGTGTCGCTGACCGATGAAGGCGTGGAGGCGATCGAGCGGGCGCTGGGGGTGGACAATGTGTACGAAGCTGGTCGGATCGATGACGTGCATCACGTGGAACAATCAGTGCGGGCGCGGGCGCTGTACTTTCGCGACCGGGATTATGTGGTGCGCGATGGTGAAATTATTATTGTGGACGAGTTTACGGGGCGGCTGATGCCGGGACGGCGGTGGAGCGACGGATTGCACCAGGCGGTGGAGGCTAAAGAGAAGGTGCAGATTCAGCAAGAATCGCTGACGCTGGCGACGGTGACGTTCCAAAATTACTTCCGGCTGTACGAAAAGCTTTCGGGCATGACGGGCACGGCGGCGACCGAGGCGGAGGAGTTTGGCAAGATTTATGCGCTCGATGTGGTCACGGTTCCGACGCACCGGCCGATGGTGCGGCGCGATTTGCCCGACCGGATTTATAAAACTGAGGATGGCAAGTTTCGGTCGGTGGCCAAAGAGGTGGCGGCGATGCACGCCAAGGGCCAACCGGTACTCATTGGTACGGTATCGATTGCCAAGAATGAGCTGCTCGGGCGGTATTTGACGGATTTGGGCGTGCCGCATCAGATTTTGAACGCCAAGAACAATGAGGCCGAGGCGGCGATCGTGGCGGCGGCGGGGCGGCGGGGAGCGGTGACGCTAGCGACCAACATCGCGGGGCGCGGCACCGACATTATGCTGGAGCCGGGTGTGGATAAGCTGGGCGGGCTGCACGTGCTCGGCACCGAGCGGCATGAGAGCCGGCGCATCGACAACCAGCTGCGCGGGCGCGGCGGGCGACAGGGTGATCCGGGATCGAGCCAATTTTATGTGTCGCTCGAAGACGACCTGATGCGCATTTTTGGCTCGGAGCGGATTGCGGGCGTGATGGATACGCTGGGCCTCGATGATGAAACGCCGATCGAGAATAAATTGGTGAGTCGGAGTTTGGAAAGTGCGCAGAAAAAGGTGGAGGGTCACAACTTCGACACGCGCAAGCAACTCGTGGAATACGATGACGTGATGAACAAGCACCGCGAAGCGGTCTACTCGCGGCGGCGCAAGGCCTTGGCGGCGGAGACGCTGCGCGACGACATGCTCGAGATGATGCGGACGGAAGTGGCGGCGATGCTGCGGGCGCACACCAATAGCCGCACGAACGAGATCGACCATACGGCGTTGCGCGAGGCGGTGGCGAGCATTTTGCCGGTGAGTGCCGAGCTGGCCGAGAGCCTGGAGCGGGCGCACGAGACCGAGGTTACGGATTTGGTGCTTGAGGAGGCCGTGAAGATGTATGACGCTCGCACCGAGCAATTTACGCCGTCGGTGATGCGCATGGTGGAGCGATTTACGTACATTAATGCGCTCGATCGGCTCTGGATCGAGCATCTGGAGGCTATGGATAGCCTGCGGTCGGGAATCGGGTTGCGGGCCGTGGGTCAGCGCGATCCACTGGTGGAGTACAAGCGCGAAGGTTTCCGCATGTTTAAGCAATTTATGGCGCTGCTTGATGCGGAGATTGCCACCACGATCTTTAAGGTGAGCGTGACAGCGCAAGCCGCCGAGGCGCCGGTGGAAACGGCGCTCACTCGAGCAGCCGAGCAGGCTTCAACGAATGTGGAGATGGACGGGATTTCGCCGCCATCAGATGGGCGCTCTCGGCAGGAGCGGCGAACGCGGCCGGTAACGGCAGCCTCGGCTACGAAATCGACCAACAAAAAACGCAAGAAGCGGCGATGAGCATGAGGGTAGCTGTGCTAGGCGGCGGGGTTGAGGGCCAGTCGGCGGTGCGCTACTGGCTGGCGAAGTCGGCGCAAGTGACCTTGCGGGATCGGTCGGCCAACGCGTCGGTGCCAGCTGGGGTGGCGACCGTCTTGGGCCCGGATTATCTGAAAGGGTTGAACGACTACGACTTGGTAGTGCGGTCGCCGGGTATCAAGCCACGTGACATCAAGACTAAGGCGCCGGTGACCTCGGGGGTGCGGGAATTTTTTGATAAGTGTCCGGCGCGGATCATAGGTGTGACCGGCACCAAGGGTAAGGGGACGACTTCCACGCTAATAGCGCGCATTCTGGAAGCGGCGGGTAAGCGGGTATGGCTGGGGGGTAATATCGGTGTGTCGCCGTTGGATTTTTTGGCCAAGGTGAAGGCAAGCGATGTGGTGGTGCTAGAGCTATCGAGTTTTCAGCTGATGGATCTGGATGTGAGCCCGCACATTGCAGTGTGCTTGATGGTGGCGCCGGAGCATTTGGATTGGCACCGCGATGTACGCGAATACGTGGCAGCCAAGGGCAATTTGTTTTGGCATCAGCAGGCGGGTGACGTGGCGATTTACAACGCCAAGAATGATTTTTCGACCCAGATTGCGCAGCTTTCGCCGGGTCGCAAGGTGCCGTACCTGGAAGCTCCAGGGGCGGTGGTGAGCGGTGGGCGCATTATGCTGGGGGCCGAGGTGGTGTGCGCCACGACCGAGGTGGGTCTCGTGGGGCCGCATAATCTCGAGAATATTTGTGCGGCAGTTACCGCGGCGCAGGAAGTGGTGGGGGATGACTTGGGGCCGGCGCGGCGGGCGGTGCGCGAATTCAAGGGTTTGGAGCATCGTCTGGAGCTGGTAGGGGAGATCGACCAGGTGCGGTATTATGATGATTCTTTCTCGACGACTCCGGAGACTGCTGTAGCAGCGGTAGCGTCGTTTGATGAGCCCAAGGTACTGATACTGGGTGGCTCAGATAAGCGGTCGCGGTACGAGGAGTTGGGTGAAGTGGTGACGCGCAGTAATGTGCGGGCGGTGCTGCTCATCGGCGCCATGGCGGGGCGAATTCGCGAGGCGCTGGAGGCGGCGGGGTACCGCGACGCGCGGGCCGGTGGCGGCTCCATGGCCGAGATTGTGGCGGCGGCGCGGGCAGTGGCTCAGCCGGGCGACGTGGTGCTGCTGTCGCCGGCCTGTGCGTCATTTGACATGTTCCGCGACTATAAAGACCGGGGTGAACAATTTAAGGCGATGGTGCATCAGGAGCTAGGGGAGTGACCAAGGCGGCCAAGCCCGTGGCTATCATCACCGGCGTATCGGGGGGCATCGGACTCGCCACGGCGGCGTTGATGGCGGCGCGGGGGTGGATCGTGGTGGGGACAGTGCGCGGGCGAATGCAGCCGGCGGCGCTGCGCGGTCACCAGGTGGATTTGCAGGTGGCAGATATGCTCAACGCGCGTGATTTGGAGCGAGTGGTACAGAAGACGTGGCGCACCTACGGGCGGATCGACGCGCTGGTGTGTAATGCTGGGTACGGCTTGATTGGTCCGATCGACACGCTGGAATATGCTCAGATGGACGAACAGCTGAGAGTGAATACTCTGGCTCCGGCTGAGCTTATTCGGCATGCGGCGCCCTTGATGCGCCGGCAGGGATCGGGGGTGATCGTGGGTGTGTCGAGTCTGGTGGGGCGCAACGGGTTGGCTGGGTATTCGCTCTACTCGGCCTCGAAATTTGGCCTGGAGGGGCTGCTGGAGTCGCTGGCCATGGAGTTGGCGGTGAGTAAGGTGCGTGTGAAACTGGTGGAGCCGAGCAGCGTCAATACCGGTTTTTGGCGCGGACTTCAGCGGGGGAGTGGCCGCAAATGGGTCAATGGCGAGCTGGGCCCCCGGACCGAGGCGAGCCTGAGCGGCGAGTCGGACCAGGGGTTGTCGGCCGACAAGGTGGCGGCGGGGATTGTGCGGGCGGTGGAGGATCGCAGCGGTCGTCTGCGCTACCCGCTGGGGCAGACGGCGGCGCTGGCGCTGGCGCGGCGGTTGCTGCCAGAGCGCTGGTTTGGGCGGCTATTGCGCCGCGTGGTGACGGGTAATTAGCAAACATTTGGGGAAGCTATGATACATCGAGTGTTTGAACGACGACTGGCGAGCGGCCCGCAAGGGCTCATCGTGGACGTGCCGGGGAGTGCGGTGGTGAATTTGCGCGTGACGTTTCACTCGGGATTTGAATTTAGCGACCCCGAGGCGTATGAGGTGCCGCATATTTTGGAGCATTTGCTGGCAACGGTGACGCGGCGTCACTCGGAGCAGAATGCGTTTATCGTAGCGGCGCAGAAAAACGGTGCTTATATGAATGCTTCCACGAGCGCTGAAACCAACGAATATATTTACGAATTTGCGGCATTTGAACTGAATCGTATCTTGGATTTGCTGGAAGAGCAGTTGTGCGAGCCGTTGTTTTCGCCGGCCGCTTTCGAGGCGGAGCGCAGCAACGTGCGCGAGGAGCTGACGCGCAATACTACGCAGCACATGTCGGTGTGTAGCATTCGGTTGGCAGCGCAGGCGGCGCCGAGATTGTGGCGTGATTATGAGCAACGGATTGGGCAGCTCGATGGAATTACGCTTGATGCGCTCGAGGCTCATCATGGCCGCACGCATACGGCGCGAAATGCGCGGTTTTACGTGGCGGGGCATTTTCCGGATGGAGGCGAGGTGGTCGTGGCGCGGCTGGAGGCGATGTTTGAGCGCCTGCCGCGGGGCCGGCGCCTGGCTTTGCGTCACGTGGTGGGCAAGGGGGCGGCTGCGCCGGTGGTGACGCATCGTGATATTGATCAGCTGTATTACCGCAGCGGGATTTATTTTGGTGAGCTGGGTGAACATGAGCGCTCGACTCTGTCGCTGCTGCGGATGCTGCTCGTGGGTGGCATGGGCTCGCGGGTACTCGGGGAGGCGCGGCGGCGGGGTTTGGCCTACGGGGTGGGAGCGGTGGGGTATAGTGAGCCGGGGAACAGCCAATTTGGCTTCAACGGGTACGTGACGCCCGATCACGCGGAGGCATTGTTTGAGGCAATGGCGCGCCATATGGGCGAGTTGGCCGCGGGCAAGACCACCCAAGCTGAGCTGGTGGCGGCGAAGGATTTGCTCATTGGCACCATCACGCGTTCGACGCAAACGGCGGCTGACATTTTGCAGTGGTACATGGATTGGTATGACGACGAGGAAGTGGTGCGTGACTTCGATACCGGCTTGGCAAAATTGCGCGAAGTGGACGTGGACGACATCACGGCGCTGAGTCGCTTGATCATGGGGGCAAAGAATCGAGGCGTGAGTTTGTTGGGTAGGGTGAGCCAAAAACAGGCCCAAACCTATGCTGCTATCTTGAATCTGCAATAAGCATAAGCGGTAAATCTGACCCACCCTCACTTCCCCAGCCCTCCCGTAATCATATCCGTCGGCGGACCGTAGGCCTCCCGCATCAGGGCCTCAAAGAATTGCTTGTAATGAGAGAGCTGTTTCTTGGGGTGTCTCGGGTATTTAATCTGTTCCCACCAGTCCACCAGAAACGACAAAATGAGGCTCAGGCTCGCAAACCACAGCACGACCTTGAGGCTCAGCGGCTTCATGAATCTCACCGCCTTCAGCTCAAGTACATGCTTGAGGTCTTTAAATGTTTCCTCAACCTCAAACCGGTGGTAGTAAATCCGGATAATCTGGTCCCGGGTGCTGGTTTGGTCAGAGGTCAAAATATACCAAGGCTCACCGGTTTTAGGGTCATCACTCCGCACAACCCGCAGCTCCAGCTCGGCCAGCCGGATAGTCGTGTCGGTTGCCGCCAGATTCCGTACCGGCAACCATGTGTCGCTCAGCAGCACCCGCCTACCAGCTTTGAGCCGGATGTAAAACGTGGCCTTGTGCTCCACGAGCACCCGGACCAGATGTGTTCCACCGAAGCCTCGGTCAAAGACGAGCCGAGGCCAGAACCCGAGCATCTTGGCCCAAGCTACAAGCGCCGATTCAACCTGGCCGTACAAGGTCTCCTCAGACTTTGCCCGAGCCTGGCGCATAGCTTGCTTGCGCTTGGGCGCGTCAGGGTGGGCAGGTAATCCGAGTGAATACGTCGTTTCGACCAGGCAGGGAATGGCCCGGCCGCGCCGGGTTTGGACGGCCCCGACGAAGGCACTCAAGCCGTTAAAGTCGGAATGGTCGCAGGCCACAATACTCGTTGGCCGGATATAGCCGAGGCCGCACACAGCTTCGGCAAAAGCATTAGCTAGCCCCCCATTACAAGTCAGCCGGTCCATTTTGGTACTGGCGGTATCTGGATGAGTTATGGTTTGCCGGGCGTTTGAAGCCAGGCTGGCAAACGGCTTGGCGGTGAGAGCTGCGACTCCAAACTTGAACTGGTGCCTCCAGCGAGGTGGGATCTGCGGTAATAACTGTTGTTGGACTATCCGGCTGCACACCGGTATGATTTTTGGTGACGGCATTTTTGTTTCCTCCAGAAACGTTTTGCCGTCATTTTTGCGTCTAAATGATGGTTATGTCAAAAGTGAGGGTGGGTCAGGCGGTAAATATTGACATATTGACATATTTATGTTAACCTTCTTTAACGCTCGTGATTGTGCATTAACGGAGGAGACCGCCTGTGGTCAGCTTGTCTAACTTTGCTACGAAAATTTATCGTTTTGCTGCTGCCGCGTTGGTGGCGGCCTCTTTGGTGGCGCCGGGGGTGGCGGCTGCGGCCGAGCCTCGGGACAATAATGCCAACTCGATTATGTGGGGTGGTTGCTATACCAAGACCGAGTGTCTGAGTAAGATCCATAATGGTGACGGCCACAACTCGGCGACCAACCTCCAACAAATTTACTTTCGCGAAAATCGCGGCATCACGGAGGCGAATTTTAATTCGTCCGATACGGTGGATGGCGTGGTGTTTAAGGACGGTCACGTTGAGGTGGGCGGTAAAACTGTAGGCACGAACGGTGTGAGCGTGGGGCGCCACCAAATGGCTGGTGCGGTCAAAAGCGGCAGTGTGTGGCAGACGCCGAACTCAACGAGCTTTTTGTCCGACTCGATTCCGGCGTTTGTGAACATGCAGGGCGGTACGCTCCACTATCTGATCATCAAGTCGTGCGGTAACACAGGTAACGCCCGGCCAGTGCCCACGCCCACGCCTAAGCCGACTCCGAAGCCCACCCCCAAACCTACGCCTAAGCCAACGCCGAGCCCGGTGCAGTCGTTTGCCTGCGTGGAGCTCAAGCCGAGCCAGCCGAATGCGCAGGCTCAGCCGGGCACGTTCCGGTTTACGGTTACGTCGTCGATTAAGAACGTGACATTGACGGGTTTCCGATTTAGCGCCCACCAAGAGGGGAGCAGCGCGGCGACCGACGTACACGATACCGATGCGGCGACCAACTTTGCTGATTACACCTTTGGTTCTGGAACGTGGGATGTGAGTGCCCAGGTGAAGACAAGCGCAGGGATTACGCAGATCAGCGCGGTTTGCAGCGCCAAGGCGGTGGTGAGCCAGGGGACCCCGACCCCCACACCGACGCCCACGCCTCCGGGCCACGTGCTTGGCGCGACGCTCCCGTCGACGGGTCCGGAAGCGGCCTTGGGCGGCGTGGCGGGCTTGACGGCTATTGGTTACGCCTCGCGGGCCTACTTGCGGTCGCGCAAGTCGCTGCTGAGCGCTCTGCGCTCCAACCGTACCAACAAGTCGTAATAGTCGCCACATAGCGGGGCCTCGGCCCCGGAACGTGTAATTGACGCCCTTAGCGCGGCTGCCGCGCAAGGTTAAAAGCTCCATCTTCGGGTGGAGCTTTTGCGTGCGCTTCGAGGTTCCTGGCTCCTGCGGTGATGCCGCCTCCTGGCTCCTGCGGCGACAAGCCTCTCCTTGCTTCGCGAACTCGACCTTCGTTGGTATTACTCTGCGTAGTGTTGTCTGGCGCTGTGCGGCGGAGAGGCTTGTCGCCTCCGGAGCGCGGAGCGCCGCGAATCTGGGTGTGGATAACCTGCTACTAGACAGTGGGTAGAAGTGGGGATTATACTGTTGCCAGTGGGTTGCAGTGGGTAGCACAGCACCGCGGTAGGAATCACAACGTGGACTTCTTCGAACGAAAACTTGACGACAAGAACCGTCTGACGATTCCGTCAGAGTTGCGTCACGAATTCGAAGGCGGTCGGGTGGTGATCACCAAGGGTTTTGCTAAATACCTGCATCTGTACACTGAAAAAGTTTGGAACGAAGATATGGAAGCGGCGCTCAAAGGCGATATTCTCGACGAGCGCACGGCCGATCTTAACGTTCAATTTCGCAGCGGTAAGACGGCTTCGGGCATGGATGCCAAGCAGGGTCGGATTACCTTAGAGCAGCATCTTCTGGAATACGCCGGAATAGGCAAGGAGGTGGTGGCGGTGCGAGCCGGTAAATACTGGCGCATATCCGCGAAGCCCTAACCAATACTAGATTTTTATCCAAAAACGAACCTTCAAAAACCAATACAAACATTTTAAAGGCAGCTATTCGGCAGTCAGCACGACGGCCCTTAGGCTCCCGTTTCCCAAACTCAGCCTCGAACCTCCGATCGTAAACTCCACCTCACAACACACTCTTTTAGGAATTATCACATTTGCTGATAATTCCTTACCACACGGTAGAATCCGCTTCGGCCGATTCTACCAACTCCACTCTTCGTCCGCTAGAGTCAAAACAGCGGATCAAAAAACAAAAACGCTCAAACAAACAGCTGGCTGCTGAATAGGTGACCTTGAAAATGAATACTCCCATGAACCAATCCGAAGTGAACCAGCCGGTGCTTCACCAACCAGTACTGCTTCGCCAGGTCATTGAGGTGCTCGACCCCCAACCGGGGGAGACGTACCTCGACGGCACGGCAGGATACGGCGGCCATGCGGCGCCGATTTTGGCGTTGCTGGGACTAACCGGCCAGGCATTTTTGGTAGACCGGGATGCGAATGCTACCCAGGCGTTGGCGCGGCGGTTTGGCGAGGGGGCGGTCGTGATTCACGCCGATTTTCTGGAAGCAGCCGACCGGTTGCTCGAGGAGGGCAGGCTGGTGGATATGATCTTGCTCGATCTGGGAGTATCGTCACCACAACTTGACAATGCGGGAAGAGGATTTAGTTTTAAGGCCGACGCGCCGCTTGATATGCGCATGGACCGGTCGCAGTCGTATACGGCGGCGGATGTGGTCAATCGCATGAGCGAGCGGGAGCTGGAGCGGATCATCCGGACCTACGGTGAAGAGCCCAAAGCCCGGGCGGTGGCGCGAGCCCTGGTGGCGGCGCGGCCGTTTGCGACCACGGGTGAGCTCGCCAAGGTGGTGCGGTCGGCGGCGCTCAAAGGCGACATCGATGCGGCCACCCGGACGTTCCAGGCGATTCGCATTGAGGTCAATGGCGAGCTTGATCTTTTGCAAGCAGCGCTACCGAAGCTCACAAAACTCTTGAGCTCTGGCGGGAGGCTTGTTATAATAAGCTTCCACTCGTTGGAAGACCGCATTGTAAAACAGTTCTTTGAATACGAATCTCGAGATTGTATCTGCCCCCCAAAGCAGCCCGTGTGTACGTGTGATCACGTGGCGGGCCTGCGAAAAATTACCGTCAAACCAATCGTCTCGGATTCCGATGAAATTGCTATCAATCCGCGCGCACGGAGTGCAAAGCTCCGGGCCGCCGAAAAAATAAACAAAAACAAAAGGAGGGACTAAATGTCCATCAAAGTACAGGGAGTTTCACGCAAAGTGAACATCACCAAGCGGATTCGCGTTAAGAAATAACGCTTTCGTTTCTTGGCTGCGCGCGGTCTAAAAAATCAGGCTGCGCGCAGCCACCCTTTAACACTGTTTGCACCCAATCAAAATCGTCCCCAAAAAACACCAAAAATCAAAAACCAAGAGGAGTCTGGCGCCATGACCACCGCCACGATTACGGCGCGCCGTAATCAAAATTTGTATCGCCAGCCGGCCAGCATTGTACTGGGGCCGACTTCGGCGACGTTCGTTGTCATTGCACTCATTAGTGTGTTGGCATTGCTGTATTTGCATCAGATAACCAAGACGGGTACCCTGGGTCTCCAGGTGTCGGATTTGAGCGCTGCTCGCGACAAGGTGATGGCCCAGCGCCAGGAGCTGAGTGTCGAAGCGGCGCGCCTGCAATCGATTCAGGCCACCAAGAATTCGGCGACGGCCGCGGCAATGGTGCCGACCGGCCAAGTCTCGTATGCCACCAAGTAGGCAGCTATGCACGTTCCATCATTTATCATAATGGCGGCACTGGCTGGGCGGTCGTGCGCTTTGTGTTGGGCCGGCTCGGTAGATGCGTGGCGGGTGCGGCGGGTGCATAATCATGAGGGAATGCAAAAGGTAGCATAATGGGCTTTACGAACGACGCCATCGCGCAACGCCGCCGGATCAGCACCTTTACGGTGCTGCTGGTTTTGTTGGGTGTGGCGCTCGCGTCGCGGTTGATGTACCTGCAGGTGGTGCAGCATGGGCGCTATTTGGTGCAGGCGTCTAATGAACATACGCGAAAATACGAGGTACCGGCCCGGCGCGGTGAGTTGTTTGTGCACGATGGTGACGCGATGTCGCCGGTGGCGCTCAATCAGACGCTGACGCTCGTGTATGCTGATCCGCGCTATGTGACCGACAAAGCGGCCGCGGCGGTGAAGCTGGCGGCGGTGCTCGGTGGTCAATCGGAGATGTATCTGCGCAAGCTTAATACCGGCATTGAGTACGCGGTGTTGGCGGAGCGGGTGCCCTCAGATGTGGCGGCCAAGGTTAAGGCGCTTAAGTTGGTTGGGATTGGTATGGCTGACCGTGACTACCGGAGCTACCCTGAGGGGCAGTTGGCGGCGCAGGCGTTGGGGTTTGTGAATGCCGACGGCGAGGGCCAGTATGGGATTGAGGGCTATCTTGATGACGCACTGGCGGGGAAGCCGGGTCAACTAGCGGCCAAGACCGATACTCATGGCATCCCCATCGCGACGGCAGATAATGTAGTGAAGCCGGCAGTGGACGGGGCGAGCTATGTGCTGACGATCGACCGCAACATTCAGGCGATGGCGGAGCAGGAATTGGCGGCGCAGATTCAGAAGGTGAAGGCCAAGTCGGGTAGCATTGTGGTGATGGATCCGAGCAATGGAGCGGTGCGGGCGATGGCAAACTTTCCGAGTTTTGACCCTAATAGCTACAGCAAGGTAACCGACTTTAGCGTGTTTGTGAATCAGGTGGTATCGAGTCAGTTTGAGCCGGGATCGGGGCTGAAAGCTTTTACGATGGCGGCGGGGCTGGATCAATCGAAGGTGCGGCCTGATACGACCTACGATGACCCGGGCCAGATCAAGGTAGGCGACCGTACTATTAGCAACGCCGACGGGGATAAGCCCGGCAAAAACAAAACCATGACGATGGTACTGCGCGATTCTCTCAACACCGGCGTGGTATTTGTGCTGCGTATGCTGGGCGGCGATCCCAACAAGATTACCTTGGCAGGCAAGAAGGTTTTGTATGATTACTTCACGAAGCATTTTGGGTTTGGGGAGCGCACGGGGATTGAGCAATCGAGCGAGGCGGCCGGCTCGGTGCTCGGGCCAACGACCAACGATGTGACCTACGCCAATATGACGTTTGGCCAGGGCGTGAGTGTGACGATGATCCAGATGGTGGCGGCGATGGCGGCGATTGCCAATGGCGGGCATCTGTATCAGCCGCGACTGGTCGACGGTACGCTGGGGGCCGATGGTACGGTGGCGCCCAAGCCGGCTAAGTTGCTGATCGATCATGTGCTTGGCCCGCAGACGATTACTGATCTGAATGCGATGCTGCAAGTAGTGGTGCAGCATGGCTCGGGCTACCTGGCCGGCGGGATGAATCCAGGGTACAAAATTGCCGGCAAGACCGGTACTGCCCAGATTCCGCGGCCGGATGGGCAGGGCTATATCGACGGCGCCAATATTGGTTCGTTTGTGGGCTTTGCACCGGCCGACAACCCGAAGTTTGTGGTGATGGTGCGCATCAATGAGCCGGGCGTTCCGGGATTTGCGGAAACTACCACGGTGCCAGTATTTGGTGATGTGTGCCGGTGGTTGTTTAAGTACTACGGGATTCCGCCGTCATCGTGACGGGTTGGCTCGAAAGTCCCTGACTTCAGATATGCTACACTAATATTGAACTAAAATAAGCGAAAAAAATGTCATTTTTACCAACGATAAATTTCATTCATGCCCAGGAAGTTACGTCGTTGTCAAGAATTGGGATTTTGGCATTTGGATCGTTTGTATTGTCGATGGCGCTGACGCCGGTTTACACCCGGCTAGCCTTTAAGTATAAGTTTTGGAAACAGCAGCGGACCGAGGCGGTGACGGGCGAAAAAGCGCCGGTGTATGCCAAATTGCATGCTGCCAAGCACAAAGGCAACATCCCGACCATGGGCGGCGTGGTGACGATTGTGGCGATTGCGCTCGTTACGCTGCTGCTTAATTTTTCGCGCAGCCAGACGTGGCTGCCGTTGTTTGTGCTGGTGGCGGCGGGGCTTGTGGGCCTCTTTGATGACTACCTCAATATTCGGGCTAGCGGCACGAAGCTGGGGGTAGCGGGGATGCGCGCGACGATAAAGTTTAGCCTGATCTTTGGCTTGGCGCTCGTGGGCGGGCTGTATTTTTACTACAAGCTTGGCTACAACATGATTCATCTGCCGGCGGTGGGGGACTTTAGTATCGGTTGGCTCTATATTCCGTTGTTTATCGTGCTGGTGGTGTCGACGGCCAACGCGGTGAATATCACCGATGGCCTCGATGGGCTCTCGGGTGGATTGTTGTCGACGGCGTACGGTGTGTATGCCGTGATTGCATATTTTCAGGGTAGCTACGGGATAGCGGGGTTTTGTGCAACGGTGGTGGGCGCGCTGCTGACGTTTACGTGGTTTAATATCTATCCGGCGCGGTTTTTTATGGGTGATTCGGGAGCGTTTGCTTTGGGTACGGCGCTAGGCGTGATCGTGATGCTCACGAATACGGTGGTGGTGTTTCCGATTATTGCGGCGGTGTTTGTGATGGAGGCGGGGTCGAGCGTAGTGCAGATTTTGTCTAAAAAATTTCGGGGCAAGAAGGTGTTTGTGTCGGCGCCGCTGCATCACCATTTGGAGGCGATTGGATGGCCGGAAACCAAGGTGACCATGCGGTTGTGGGTGATTGGCCAGGTGGTGGGTGCCCTGGGCCTGGTGTTGGCGCTGCTGGGGAATAAAGTGTCGTGAGCGCGATAGGAGGGTCACCGGCCGTTCGGGCGCATCATATTGATTATGTGATTGCGTTGGTTGTTACGGTGCTGTTGGCCGGCGGGCTCATCATGATGTACTCGATTAGCCCTATATTGAGCCATAAATTGCTGGGCAATACCAACCAAAACTATTACTTTGTCAATCAAATTCGCTACGTGCTGCTCGGGCTCGTGGGGTGGATCGTGGCCACGGCTATTCCGTATCCGGTGTGGCGGCGGTGGGCGCCCAAGCTGCTGCTCGTGGCCGGGGTGGCGGTGGCGGCGCTGCTCGTGCCGGGGCTGTCGCAGAGCTCGCATGGGGCCACGCGGTGGATTCAGCTGGGGCCCGTGTCGGTGCAGCCGGCCGAGCTGCTTAAGCTGGCGCTCATTTTGTACTTAGCGGTGTGGTTTGAGCGACGGCAGCAGGATATTCGGTCGTGGTGGGACGGGGTGGTGCCATTTTGCATTATGATCGGGGCGGCTTGTTTTGTGATTGTGATTCTGCAGCGCGATATGGGAACGATGATGGTGCTGCTGCTGGCGGCGTTGGGGATGTTCTATGCGGCGGGTATGCGGCTGAATCATCTGGGTACGGTGCTGGCGGGCGGGGCGGTGGCGGGCGGGGCGGCTATTGCGCTGTTTCCGCATCGCGTGGAGCGGTTGGTGACGTTCTTGAACCCGCGGTGCGACGATCCCAAGTTTGCGCTCGACAGCTCGCTACACGTCTGCCAGGCCCTGCTGGGCGTGGGTTCGGGCGGGCTGATTGGGTTGGGTTTGGGGCATAGCATTCAGGTGTATGGCTATCTGCCCGAGGCGGCCAACGATTCGATTTTTGCGATTATTGCCGAGGAGTTTGGGCTGATTGGGTCGATCGCGGTGGTGGGACTTTTCGGGCTACTCGTGTATCGTGGACTGCGGGTGGCTCGGGCGGCGCCGGATGTTTTTGCTCGCCTGGTGGCTACTGGTATTTCATTGTGGCTGCTGTTTCAGTCGATTATTAATATCGGTGCGATGCTGTCGCTGGTACCGCTTACGGGCATTCCGCTGCCGTTTATATCGTATGGCGGAACGAGCCTGGTGGTGTCGCTGTTTGCGGCTGGGATCCTTTTGAACATTTCTAAGTACACCGTAAGAGAGGTAAGCGATGCGAGTAGTCGTGAGCGGCGGGGGATCAGCCGGCCACATTTTGCCGACACTGGCAACCAGCGACGCGTTAAAGTCGCTCGATAGCGCTCTCGACCTGCTCTACGTGGGTCAGGCAGGCGGTATGGAGGCCAAGATTGTGGCGGCGGCGGGTTTGGCGTTTGCGCCGATCGCGGCGGGCAAATTTCGGCGCAATCATTTTGATTCGGGGATGGCCAAAATCTTCAACGTGGCGACGCTGGGGCCGAATGCGCGTGACAGCCTCAAGACTGTGCAGGGAGTGGGGCAATCGCTGCGGATTTTGCGGAGTTTTAAGCCGGATGTGGTGTTCTTGAAGGGCGGGTTTGTGTGCCTGCCGGTGGGGATCGCGGCCAAGATGCTGGGCATTCCGTTTGTGATTCACGAATCAGACGCGACGCCCGGGCTGACCAACCGGGTGCTGAGCCGGTGGGCTACCAAAATTGCGGTGGGTTTTCCGGCCAAGAGCTACCGGCTGTTTGAGCCAGCCAAGGTGGTGTACGTAGGCAATCCGGTGCGGTCGGATATTGCGGGGGTGCACCGGCTGGAGGGCATCGCGCACTTCAAATTGACGGAATCGTTGCCCGTGGTGCTGGTGACGGGTGGTTCGCAGGGAGCGGCGCAGATCAACAACGTGGTCCTGGCGGCTCTGCCGGAATTGCTGGCCAAGTACCAACTTATTCACCAAGCCGGCGAGGGTGAAATTGGACGGATTAATTTTGAATTGAGCCGGCGGCGCAAAGAGCCGCATATGGACCGGTATCATCCTTATGGTTTTCTGATGGCAGATATGGGGTTGGCGCTGGCGGCGGCAGACCTCGTGATCGGCCGAGCGGGGGTAAATACGATCAATGATTCGGCAGCGCTGGGTAAGCCAACGATTTTGATTCCGAATTATGAGATGGCGGGGCACCAGGTGGAGAATGCGCGGGTTTTGAGCCGGCAAGGGGCGGTGCGAGTGCTTGATGGGGCGCGCTTGACGGCCGGTGGTTTGGTGGCAGAGATTGATCACATTTTGGGCGATGAAGCCGAGCAGACGCGGCTGTCGGCGGCGATCGGCGCGTTTTCGCGGCCCACGGCGGCGGCGGATTTGGCTCGGTTGGTTTTGCAGGTGGGGCAGCAGGTTGGCTCGAGCAAACAAAAACCGAACACGGAGTCTCGGGCATGAATGAGCGACGGGTGAGGGTATCAGGGCGGCAGGTGTATGGCCGGGCGGCGCCGTTGGCTCGGCCGTCGCGCAGGAGGGGAGTGAAGCCGCCGGGGCTGGGCCCATTGCAGCGGCGACTCCTGGTGCTGCTGGGGCTAGTGATCGCGGCCGGGTGGGGGATAGGGCAGTTGTTTGCGCTGACCGTCGTGAAGGTGGAAGCGCCGGTGCGCAAGGCTGAAATTGAATCTGAGGTGCGCAAACTGGTGGCGAGTAGGTGGCAGTGGGGGAACCTGCTGACGTTTGACGATGGGGCCTTCGTGTCAAAATTACAACAAGATGATCCGTTGCTGCGGAGTGTGTCGGTGCGGCGGCGCTGGCTGCATACGATCGTGGTGACGGCGACGCTGAAGCAGCCAAGCCTCGGCTGGAGTACGGGTAATCAGACCTATGTGCTCGATCGTGACGGTACGGTGATTGGTACGGTCGTCGGTGCGCCGGCTTTCCCGGTGGTGTACGACGGCAGCAACTTGCCGGTGCAGGTGGGCCAAAAAGCGGTGTCGGCGCACTTCGTGGCGTTTGCCGGGCAGGTGGTGCCGGCGTTGGCGGCGACGGGGATACAGGTAGCGCGGCTTGATATTAAGGATACGACGCTGGATCTGGCGGCGACGACGAACAAGGGGTATCGCTTGTTGTTTGATACGGGGAGGGAGGTACCTGAGGAGCTGGCCGATCTGCAGGCGGTGCAGCGGCTGCTGGTGGCCCAGAAGCGTACTCCGGCGGAATACATTGACCTGCGCATCGCGGGCAAAGCGTACTATAAATGATGTTTCCACTCCCCTAGTTTAAGTTCGGTTTTTGTATGTGCCTGTTTGGGTGGTTTTTGCACGGGGGTAAACGAGTGAGAGCGAAAGAAGATTCCCCTTTCGTTGGGGGGTAGAAAAACGCAAAAAGTTTGAAAAATTGAAGATCTGATTTTGACGGTGATTTTTGCTCTAAAATGGCGTTTTAGCTGGTTCGCGCCGTAAAATATACATTGTGCGACGTAATCTCATTTCGATTGAAGATGACACGTAGTACCGGTTTCTTGGCTTGGTGTCGGTCAAATCTTCTGGTGAAGGGTTGTGCGGGACTCTAACTCCTTCCCGTTTGCGACTTAGGCTGTTCTGGTTTGTGGGGTGGTGGATTAGCGCAAATTGATGGGTTGGCCGGGCTCCAGGCTGCCTGCGGGGGGCTGGGCGGGCGGCGGCGCGGGTGGGGCGGCTGTAATGGGCGCGGCGGCCTGGTGGATCGCCGGCTCGCGTCGCTCGGCGGGACGGTAGGGGACATCCTGGCTGACGGGTCGGCTGCTGAGTCCCCCGCCGCCTCCTCCGCCACCGCTGGGCCGGTTTCCGCCGCGGTTGTCGTGGCGTGGCGGTTCGGTTCGGCGCGCACTCCCCTGCTCCCCTGTCCGCGGGCTGCCGGGTGGCGGGGTGGGATTCTTGAGGGCGTTGAGAAGATCTTTGTTCGGTTTTTGATCGGGAGCGCCGACAGCCCGGTTGCCTTCGTCGTGTCCCCCGGCGGTACGAGTCCGGATGTCGGCTTCCACGACGGCGCGCGCCGAGGCGAGTCGGTCGCGGGTCATCTGGATGATGGTGGGCGTGAGGTCGTTTTCGGGATCGGGCATGCGCAGGGTGGCGGCGGAAAACGGTGGGGCTTTTTCGCCGTCGATGATCATGGAGATGAAGATATTTTGGTTGTGGAGCTTGGTGAGGTCGATAGCTTCGAAGACGGGCTCGAAGTATTTGCCGAGCACGGTGGAGTCGCTGGGACCGATGCGGAAGCTCACCATGGTGCCGACGTTGCCGAAGACGGCGTCGCGCACGACCTCGGGCATTTGGGACACGTATTGGTTGGCGACGGTGAGATTGAGGCCGTACTTGCGCGCCTCGGAGAGGATGACGGCGAACGAGTCGGTGGCGAAGTTTTGGAACTCATCGACGTAGAGGTAAAACGGCCGGCGGTCTTCGAGCGGCATGTCGGCGCGGGACATGGCGGCCAGCTGGATTTTGGTGACCATGAGCGCGCCCAGAATGGCGGCGTTGTCTTCACCGACCTGACCGCGGCTGAGGTTTACGAGCAGGATTTTGCCTTCATCCATAATTTGCCGGATGTTGAAGGCGCTCTTTTTTTGACCGATGATGTTGCGCACGAGGGGGTTGGCTACGAACGCGCCGACCTTATTGAGTACCGGAGCGACGGCTTCGGAGGCGAATTTTTCGTTCCAGGAGGCAAATTCTGTGACCCAGAAGCTTTTCACGACCGGGTCTTGGACGCTGCGGATGACTTCTTTGCGGAAGTCTTTCTCATTGAGCATGCGGGGAATGTCGAGCATGGTGGAGTCGGGGTGGTCGAGGAGGGCCAGGATGGTGTAGCGCAAGATGTATTCGAGCCGTGGTCCCCAGCTCTCAAACATGCGCTTGAGTACACCCACGAGTTCGGAGCTGATGTGGTCTTTCATGGCGGGGTCGGTGATTTCCATGGGGTTGAAGGCCATGGGAAATTCGCGGTCGGCCGGGTTGAGGTAGATGACGTCGTTGAGACGGTGTTCGGGGATGTACTTCATGATGTCGGTGGCGTAGTCGCCGTGCGGGTCGACGATGGCAAAGCCGACGTCGTGGTAGATGTCGGACAGCGTGAGGAGCTGTAGCAGAAACGACTTTCCTGCCCCGGTTTGGCCAATGATGTACATGTGCCGGCCGCGGTCTTTGCGCTTGATGCCGAATTTGAGGTGACGGCCGCGGAAGTTGGTGAGGCCAAACAGGCTCAGATCGCCGGCTTCGCCAATGCCTTCGACCGGGATGTTTGAGGGTGGTTCGCTGGTTTTGGCGGTGGTCCAGACCATATTGGGCGTCTCGACGGATTTGTGGGGCAAGTGGTAGAGCGAAGCGAGTTCCTCGATGTTGAGGATATAGCCGGTGTCGAAAAACAGCCGGGCTTGGTAATCGCCGATGAACTCGGGTGAGTTGTACATCCTGGCGTTGGTGAAGCCGTTGAGGTTGGTGGTGTTGAATTGCTTGAAGCCGCCCACGATGGCCTGGAGGCGCTGGCGAGCCGAGGCGTCGTCGGGACCAAGGTAGGCGATGCGGATTTTGACCTCGTAGCCGAGCTTGGTGATTTTTTCTTCGACCGCCTTGATGACGGCTTGTTGGCCGGTGCCGAGCTCGACTTTGCCGGGAGCGGCTTTTTCTTTGGAGCTGGGGGGCGCAAACAGTGCGCCAAAGAAATTGCTGACGATATAGGACGGGAGCTCGAGGAGGCTATTTTTGAATAGTGAGCCGAGGCCGCCCTTGGCCCCGCCGGCTTTGACGTTTTCGACGTAGGATTTGCCCTGATCTTGCCAGGCGTCGTCGACGGGGCGGGCTAGAATTTGAATCCACACCTCCTCCCCCGTTTGCTCGAGTTTGGCGAGCACGCCCGTGATGCCGGCCAGCGGGTCGACCTCGAATGAGGCGAAGGTTTTGATGGGCAGATGGGTATCTTTGGTGAGGCCGAGCTCGGTGCCGTAGATGGTACGGCCGGCGATATCGGCCGCGGCGTAGTCTTGGGGGCCTTCTTTGATCTGCACCGTGGGATATTGGGCGTAGATCTGGCTTTCGACAAAATCTTTGAGATGGCGAGGGGTCCAGACATAGAATTGGATCGAGTTGCGCCGGGCGACGATCTCGAACGAAACATGCTCCTGGACGGAGCCTTCACGGGTTAGTTCGGATTTGGGGCGCAAAATGCCATGGAGTGAGGCGAACATCTGCTCGGCTGAGAGCTCTTTTTTCTCGTTGTCTTTGGGGACCTCCACGAGCAAGAGGATGTTTTCGGTGGTGTTGATCCACTTGGTTTTGCGGCGGTTTTGCAGCAACAGATAGCCCAGGATCGCGACCACCACGACCCAACCGTAGAAATGAAACAGCACCAGGCCGATAATCTGAAAAATGGCCGTGATGGGGCTTAGGAGTGTAGAAATGTTCATGCCTAGCAGGTACCCTCCCCCCAAGTTTACGCCACTGGGACGGTCGGTACTAGTCTAGTCGTTGAGCTTGTAGGTGGCTTTGGCGGTGCGCTGGAACTGGTCTTTTTCTTGCAGGTTGAGGATGATGGTGGTGGTTTTGACCTGGCGTTTGAGTAAGACGCGGCGCACGATTTCGTCTTTGTGGAGCGGCTGCTCTTCGCGCAAGACGCTGGCGATGATTTCGGCGACGGTGCCGGGGGTGTAGCCCCATTCGGCGAGCGCGTAAATACCGCGGCCGATGAGAATGAATCGGACGTCTTTGATGAGCTCGTTGTGCACGGCTTGGATGGTGACGTTGCGCTTGGTGGCGCCGAGGCCGCGGACGTGCTTGGCGATCTCCGAGAAGTGCAGCGGCCGGCCGTGGCGCGACAGCACCAGGTAGGTTTTGTCGCGGATGCTCTTGGGGTTGACCTCGGGCCAGGTGATGAGGCCCCATTTGCCGTCGAAGTAGGCTAGGCGCTTGGAGATGCGCATGAGCTGCTCGAGGGTGCGGCTATCGAGCTCGGAAGGGAGTTTGATCTTGAGCTTGGCAAGCGTGATCGGTTTGGCGTGGTCTTTGACGGTTTTGGCGATTTCGGTGAGCAACTGGTTGACTTGCGACGGCGAATAGATACCGGCGAGGCCGGCGGCTTGACGGGTATCGTCGTTGTCTTCGATGAGGTCAACGCTGGGCGACAGGAGGGCTAGAAAAACGAGATATGGTACGTCGGTTTCGGGGGCGCCGAGCATTTCGGCAACGTCGGCGGTGGGCACGATTCCGCCCTGATCGGCGGTGATGGCGCGCAAGAGTTCGCTACCCGTGGCGATTTCGGCGGCGTCGCTGGTGCGCATTTTGGCAATGGCGGCTTTCTCGATCTGGCGGACGCGTTCGCGGGTGATCTCGAAGTCGCTGCCGATTTTCTCGAGCGTTTGGCGGCGCGCCAAACCAAAGCCAAACCGGCGGGCAATGATTTGCCGGTCACGGTCGCGCCGGAGTTCCTTGAGGATTTGCTCAACGGCCGATTTGTAATCGTAGGTGATATTCGATTTGGTGGTAACGGAATTTGTCATCGTCTGAAATTATAAAACATATAATATGTCGCGTCAATAGCTACGGCAATATTTATGTTTGGGCCTGTTTCGTCTCAATTTGATTATAATACTATAACATTTTTTTCTCAATGTAAATAGGCGCTTGGCCAAATTAGCTTTTGGTAAGCACGCTGTCTGCGACGATGCGGTTGGCCCCAAGCCACGCGGCGGGCGTACCGGTGTCGAGATACGTGCCGCTGATGGGGTGGACGAGGATTTTGTGTGTGGTGGCAGCGCTCGTTAAGGCGTCGGTAATGGAGAGCTCGCCGTTGGGGTTGGGTGTGGTGGCGGTGGCGTAGCGTTGGAGCTGGGGCGTCAGGATGTATTTGGAGATATTGGCTTGACGCGACGGGGCTTGGCTGGGTTGAGGTTGGTCGGCAATGCTCGTGAGGTAGTGCCGGCTCCCCTGCTCGTTGGTGGCCAGGACGCCGTAGCGAGTGAGCTCGGAGGCGGGGACGGTAGTGACCATGAGCGCGCCCTCGGCATCGCCGGCGGTATAGGCGGTGACGAAATCGGTCATTTCGGACTTGGCATCGGCGCGCCAGACGAAATCATCCCCGCTGCAGTAGATGATGGTCTCGGAGGGATCGAGGTGTGGGAGCGCGGTGATGAGCGGGACGGCGGTACCGTAGCCGGCGTCTTCGGACTGCTCGATGAATTCAAACCGCGCTTGGGCATGGATGGCGGCCAGGCTTTTGGCGACTTCGGTTTTGCCAAGTCGCTTGAGGGCGGCGATGTAGGGCGGGTTGCCTTGGTAGTAGTCTTTGAGTCCGGTTTGGCCGGCGCGGGTGATGAAGAGAATGCGGGTGATGCCGGCAGCTACCAGATCGGCTACGGTGTAGTCGATCACCGGCCGGTTGAGAATAGGCAGCATTTCCTTCTGGACGGCGGCAGTGACCGGCAGCATGCGGGTGCCGAGCCCGGCGGCCATGATGACAGCGGTGGTGGGTTTCATTAGCTAAAGTAGACTCGCATTATGAGCCGGGCGACTTTGTCGGAATCATGGCGAATGAGCGTGCGCGGGATGAGCTGCTCGGAGGGTTTGAGCTGTGGTATGGCGGCCGATACGAGGTCTTCGCCGATGGCCTGGGCGTGGTGTTTCTTGAAGGCTTCGGGGTCGAATTCGACCGCAAACTCGCCGGCTTTGGCGTAGCGGCGGAGCAATTCGTCGCTGGGTTTGTGGCTGTTGTAAATGACATAGTCGACGGTTTTGGAGCCGATAAAACGCTCGATCTCGCGGACGTAATCGTCGACTTTGAAGCCATCGGTTTGGCCGGGTTTGGTGACGAGATTCGAGATATAGACGAGTTTGGCGCGAGTTTTGGCCAGAGCCTCGCTCATGCCGCTGACGATAAGCGTGGGTGCGAGCGAGGTGTAGAGGTTGCCGGGGGCGATTACGACGATGTCGGCGGCCTCAATGGCGGTTTTGGCCTCGGGGTTGAGCTGGGCGTTGGGCTCGAGCGAAAGCTGGGGCCGGTTGCTGTCGAAATCGTGCCCCACGATTTGGTACTCTCCTTTTACGACTTCCCCACTAGCCTTGGTGAGCACAAGCTTGACGTTCGACAGGGTGACCGGCACGACGTGCCCCGAGATGTTGAGGATTTCGCCAGCGGTTTTGACCGCGTCGGCGAAGCTGCCAGTGGTTTTTTCGAGGGCACTGAGGAAGATATTGCCAAACGAGTGGCCGCCGAAGGTGCCCTCGTCGAAGCGATAGTTGAAAAGATCGCGGAGTTTTTGATCGGATTCGCTCAGTGCCACGAGGCACTGGCGGACGTCGCCGGGCGGCAGGGCGCCGAGTTCATCGCGCAGAATGCCGGTGGAGCCGCCATCGTCGGACATGTTGACGATGGCGGTGATGTCGCGAGCGTAATATTTGAGTGCAGTGAGAATGGTGAACGTGCCGGTACCGGCACCGATGACGACGACTTTAGGGCCCGTGACAGCAGCCATAATCTTAAAACGCCTCCAATTGGTTATCGAGTTTGGTGGGCAAATCGGCAATTTTGACGCGGGTTTGCTCCATGGTGTCGCGATGGCGGACGGTGACGGTGTGGTCTGAGAGGGTGTCGAAGTCGATGACGACGCACAGGGGGGTGCCGATTTCGTCTTGGCGGCGGTAGCGTTTGCCGATGTTGCCGTTGTCGTCGAACATGACGCTGCCGTACCTAGCTTTGAGGGTTTTGAAGACCTCGCGGGCTTTGTCCATGAGCTCGGGTTTGTTGCGCAGGAGCGGGCTGACGGCGATCTTGATCGGGGCGAGGGCGGGCTTGAGCCCCAGCACGACGCGGGTGTCCCCCTCCCCTACCGCCTCCTCGCGATAGGCGGCGGTGAGTACGGCTAGCACGTTGCGGTCGAGGCCAAAGGTGGGCTCGATGACGTGGGGCACGAAGCGCTCGCCGGTGGCTGAATCCAAATACGTGAGGTCGACGCCGGAGTGCTTCATGTGGTTGGTGAGGTCGAAATCGGTGCGGTAGGCCAGGCCGCCGATTTCTTTGGTGCCGATCGGGAATTCGTATTCAAAATCGATGGTTTTCTTGGAGTAATGCGCGCGGTCGGCGGCGGGGACGTCGAGCTCATGGATGGCGGATGCCGGTAGGCCGATGCGCTCGTACCAGGCGAGGGTGAGCTGGTGGAGCTCGTCGAAGATTTTTTCCCAGTCCCCCTCCCGCACGAAGTATTCAAACTCCATAATCTCAAGCTCGCGCACGCGGAAAATGAAATCACGGGGGGTGATTTCATTGCGGAAGTTTTTGCCGATTTGGGCTATGCCAAAGGGTAATTTGGGGTGGATGGAATCGAGAACGTTTTTGAAATTCACGAACATGCCCTGGGCGGTTTCGGGGCGCAGGTAAACCTTGGCGGAGGTGTCGTCGACGGGGCCGGCTTGGGTGGAAAACATGAGGTTGAAGGTGCGGGCTTCGCTGAGCTCGTTGCCCTCGGGGCTTTTGAGGCCGAGCTCGCGGATTTTGAGGCTCATTTGCGCCATGGTGAGCTCGGCAACGTCTTCGACGCCGGCATCTTCGAGCAGGTGGTCGGCGCGGTAACGTTTGTTGGTCCCCAGGTCTTCCACGAGCGCATCGGCAAAGCCGGCGCCGGTATGGCCGCTGGCCTCCCACACGCGGGGGTTCATGAGGATGGCGCTATCGAGGCCGTACATGTCTTCGCGCTCGGTGACGAAATGGCTCCACCAGAGGGTCTTGAGGTTGTTTTTGAGCAGCGTGCCGTAGGGGCCGTAGTCCCAGGTGCCGGCCAGCCCCCCGTAAATATCGGAGCCTTGAAAAATAAAACCGCGCCGCTTGGCGAGCGCGACGATGGTTTCGAGCGAAGGGGTGGGGTGAGATGTGGCCATAGAAACTACCTAAAATCTGAGATTATCGGGTTCGGTGAGCTCATTATAGTCGTCATCACTGATTCGGCCAAGGCTTAGCAGATACGTGAGATCGGCGACGTAGTTTCCGACTACTTGCTCGTAGCGCGGTGAGCGCTTGTCGAGCAGGATACGGCAGGTGGCGATGGAGTGTTTGATAAACTCTTCGATTTCGTCGTCGGTCATCATCTGGCCTTCGGTGCGCTCGGGGTGGCTGATAATGCGCTCCGGTGGGTCGATGTGGGCATGCTGGTAGTCGGCGAGGGTCCAGCTGAGTTCGGATTGGGAGGTCATGGGGTGGCTTTCGATGAGGATTATGGGCGTTATTGTAGCATCCCGGCCTCAGGCTTCAAGTGGGTTGAAGACTGGGGTCGGCCCGGACCCAGCGCGGGGCGCTGGGTCCGGGGTGGTGCTTGGTCAGCTGGTGGTCGGGGCGAATTCCGCCCACGCGTCGGGCCACGCCTGCTGAGCGGCGGCGGCCAGGGTCTCGGGCGTCCAGCGCCGAGGGGCGATGAACGCTGCTCCTGCCAGTTTGAGCACTGTGCACTCCGGTGGGTAGTGCACGCCGATGGCGAGCGCCTCGATGGCCGCGGCGTCCAAGTGGTGCATAGAGTGGAACTTGTACGGTACGACGCGCACGGTGGCGCCATCCGATGGGTGGATCCTCCAGCACGACCCATCCTCGCTCCGGTACAGGTAGACGTAGGGCGTGTCGTTGGGCTTGTCGTGCCGGTCGACCGGTTCGGCTCCCGTGATGTAGTACACGGTACCGTCGGGCAGACGGAGGAGTCCGCCGGTGAGTTCTCCGTTCGGCCCGGTTACGGGCTCGAGGGTGACGGCGATGGGGGTGCCGATGGACATGGCGTGCCTCCACGAGTTGCGGGGTTCCAATTTGCTGATTAAGCTTTAATACGTTGTCATTTTTTATCGTTTTTGTCAAAAGTTGATGTTGCGAGGAATGAATAGCTGAGATGGTGTTCGTAAAATGTATTACAAAGACTCAACGTAGCGGTTGCGAGGGCGGGCGCATCGGCGATGTGCGCTATGGTTTGGTAAGGGTAGTCGGAAAGCAAGCGCCAAAATTTGATTTGCTCGGTGCTCATGGGGGTGTCTAGCGGGTTGCTGTCGGCGTGGCAGACGATGCCGCCGCGTTCGGTGCTGAAGGCGTAGGTGGTCTCGGCGGATTGTTGACCGCAGATAATGCAGGCGCCCAGCTCTGGGCGGTAGCCGAGCACATCGAGCAGGCGGAGCTTGAACCAGAGCTCAATGAGCACGATATCGCTGGGGCCGTCATCGAGGGCGCCTAGGGCCTCGCGCGTGAGCTCGTAGAGGCCGGGGGTGGGCTGCCCTGGCTCGGTGAGACGGTCGACGGTGCGGGCGATGATGAAGGCTAGCTCGAGCCGGTCGTAGTGGCTGACAAAATCGTGGGGATACCATAGGAGGCGTGCGCTGGTGACGGTGTCGAGATTGCGGCCGGCGATGAGCATGAGATTGACCTCACCGAAGAGCTCGAGATGGCCGCCGGAGCGCGATTTGATCTTGCGTACGCCTTTGGCCACGGCGCTGACTTTGCCGTAGCCTGCGGTGAGGAACCGCACTACTCTATCGGCTTCGCCAAAGTTGGTGCGGCCGATGACGATGCCTTGGGTTTGGTAGGCGGGTTTGCTGGGCATAAAGTCATTATAGGTCGTGTTGCTCCGGAAACGCCTCAGGAAGCGCTGGACACCGGCGCCGTGAAGCGCCAGACAAGACGACGGGTACGGATTTTGCAAATAAGGATGAGTTCGCGGAACAAGCCGGTGTCCGGCGCTTCCTGGGCGCATTTGAGCGTCGTCTGTGGTTAGGCTTCGGTCAGAAGGCCAACAAGATGGCTGTTGACGTCGCCGGCTGACGGACTGAGGTAAAGCGTGGCGAGTTCGGTGGCCGTAAACCAGCCGGATTTTTCGACATCGGCCGTGCTGGGGTGGATGTGCTCGATGGCAACGTTGACGCGATAAAACAAATTAGCTTTGGGGATGCCGCCCACAACGGCGCCGGCGGTGGCCAGGATGACGCGGCCGTCGGTTTTGATGTCGGCGGGGGCGAGGCCGAGCTCTTCGGCTAGTTCGCGGATGAGGGCCTCGGCCGGGGTTTCGCCGTGGTCAATGCCGCCGCCCGGTAGGCTCCACCACTCATCGTCGCGCTCTTTGACAAGCAGAATTTTGTGGTCGCGGATGATGACGGCTTTGACAGCCACCCGATACAGGCTGTTGCAGATGGCATCGAGGCGCGGATCAACGGCGTCCACGCCCCTATTTGTCGCTGGCGGCGGCTTTGTGTCCAGTCGCGCCGAGCACTTTCACGGCTTTTTGGACGACTTCGTCGGGCGTGTGGTGGCTCTTGATGAGGTAATCGTTGACCCCTAAAGCTTTGGCGAGCTCTTGGTTCATGTCGACTTCGGCTTGGCCCAAGTTGGTGAGCAAAATGACTGGAATTTGGCGCAGGTCGGGTTGCTTCTTGATCTCTTTGAGCACATGGAAGCCATTGAGCTTGGGCATGAGGATGTCGAGCAAAATGAGTTCGGGTTGGAATTCTTTGAGTACGGCTAGGCATTCTTCGCCGTTGGTGGCTACTTTGACGCTGTGGCCTTCAAGTTCAAATTTGGCTTGGTACATCTCGACCAAGATGGTGTCGTCTTCGACCAGTAAAATTTTTGCCATACCCTAACTCCTCTTCCCCTAGTTTAACAGATAATCCCAGATGGCAACCACCCCTGGGGATCAAAATATTACTCTATGAGCGGTAATTGCTTGGCAATGGGCAAACTGAAGTTAAATCGGCTGCCTTTGCCCTCGATACTCGTGACCCAAATGCGGCCGTCGTGTGACTCGATGAGGTTTTTGACGATGTAGAGGCCGAGGCCGGTGCCGCCGGCTTGGACGCTCAGGGGATTGAAAATGCGGCCGAATTTGGTGAACAGGCGGTCGATCTGGGACTTGCCAATGCCTACGCCGTGATCGGCTACGGTGGTGATGAGCTCGTCGCCCTGGATGCGGAAGTTTATTTGGACCTCGGTGCCTGGCATTGAGTATTTGATGGCGTTGTCGACGAGGTTGAGGATGATTTGATGGAGCCTGGTCTCGTCGGCGAGCACTAGCGGCAGGCGTTGGCGGCGGCGGACATTGATCATGATGTGGCTGGCGGCACCTTTGGCGGCCACCTCGGAGACGACGCTCGCGATGACACTGTCGAGGGCGACAGGGGCGATGTTGAGGGTAATTTTGCCTGATTCGATGTAGGTGGCATCCATGAGATCTTCGACGAGGTCGATCATGCGTTGGTTTGATTGGTAGACGCGGCTGAGATAGTGAAACTGTTTGTCGCTGAGCTCGCCAAAATCGTGCTTGAGGGTCATGGAGAGAAAGCCTTTGATCGCGGTGAGCGGGGTGCGGAGTTCGTGGGACACGATCGAAATGAAGTCGGATTTGATCTCTTCGACTTCGCGGTCTTTGGTGGTGTTGCGGATAATGGCGATGCCGGAGGTGACTCGGCCGGCGTCGTCGAAGATCGGCGAGTAGCTGATCTCGGTCCAGACGCGGGTGCCGCCGCGGTTTTCGATGAGTTGTTCGCTTTTGGCGATGGTGACGCCTTCTTCGAGCACGCGCTCGATGGGGCCGACATTGGTGCCGCTGATGGTGTCGGGGCTGACGTTTTTGATGACCTTGCTAAACGGCTTGCCGATGGCTTCGGCGGGGTGGTATTGGGTGATCTGGGTGCAGGCGGGGTTGAACCCGACGATGGTGCCGCTGCGGTCGAAAATCACGATCCCCTCCTCGGTGAAGCGGAATACGGCTTCCCAGCGTTCGCGTCGAGCATTGACGTCGTGGTAGAGCGCGGCGTTTTCGACGAGCACGGCGAGGCGGGTGGCTACCATGCGCAACAATTTGGCTTCGTGTTCGCCGTAGGCGCGGCCGGCGCGGCCGGCGATGAGCACGCCCAGGGTCTTGGAGTGGTGGGTGATGGGCAGGGCGATGCGGTGCAATCCCCCGCTTTGGCCCGTAAGAGTGACGGGTTGGCGGCTGGTGAAGGCTCGGGCAGCTAGGTGTGGTGAGTTGAGCTCGAGCGTGAGGGTGTCACTGGGGTCGGGACTGACGGCTTGGTCTTGGACGAGCAGCTGTTTGCTGGGGTTGTACAGATAGAGCGACACTGAAGACGATTCGAGTAAGTTGGCGGTTTTGGCGAGATATTTTTGGTAGATGTTGGCGACATTGAAGCCGACGATGCCCGATAACTCGGCGAGTTGCGAAAGCTCGCGGAGGTGACGGTGGGCTTTGGCTGCCATTTCATTGGCCTCGACGGTTTTTTCGATGAGCGAGGTAATGTCGCGAGCGGTGGCGACGGCGCCGGTGACGCGGCCGCCGAGGGTGATGGGATTGACCGAGATTTGAACGTGACGGCCGGATTGGAGATCATGCCCGTAGCAGGTGATGCGTTTGCCGCGGAGGACGTTTTTGATCACTTCGAGGGGATCGTGATCGCAGGTGAAGTTTTTGCGGGCGGCGATTTGCTCGAAGAACGGCCGGCCGATCGGGTTGTCGGTGATATTGAAGAGTCGTAGCCATTCTTGGTTGCACTCGATGGTTTCGCCTTGCTCGCCGACCAAAATCAGTCCGTCCGAGATGCCGTTTTGGATGGCTTGCAATTTTTCTTTTTCGAGGTAGAGCGAGCTGACGTCGCGGATGCTCATGAGCGCCCCGATGCGAATGCCTTTGCTGTCGCGGTAGGGCGAGTAGACGGCTTCGAAGTAACGGGTATCGCCGTGTTCGTCGAGTGAGAACTGGGTGCGGCCGATGTGGCCCTGCAGGGCTTGCTCGATAGCGGCTTCGAGCCGGACGGTGTCGATTTTGAGGCCCGGAATGCGTTTGAGGGCGCGGAGGGGGAGGTGTTTCATGAGATGCTCGGGTCCTAGTCCCAGGGTGCTGCCGGCGGCGGCGTTGTAGTAGTGCATCTTGTGGTCAAGGTCGAAGACGAGCAAGCCGTCGCGCATGAGATTGCGGGTTTGTTCGATTTCGCCCGTGGCTTTGCGCAAGCCGGCATGGAGATTGGCGTTGGCGATAGCGATGCCGGTGTGCTCGGCCAGACTTTGGGCGAAGCGAATCTCGGCGTAGGTGAAGGTGCGGGGGGTTTTGGAGATGAGGCTGAGCGCGCCCACCAGCCGGCCGCCGGTAAAGATAGGCGCTAGCAAGGCTGAGCGCAGGCCCTCGCGCCGGGCCAACTCGGGGTTGTGGGTAAGCGGGGCAGTTTCGAGGTTGTCGAGCTGGATGGGGCTGTCGGCCTTCATGAGTCGCTTGATGAAGGGAGAATCTTTGGAGGCGCGCATGTGGGCGACGAGTTCGGGGGAAAGTCCTACGGTCTGGTCGACGTAGTATTCTCGGCCGCCGGGGCTGGCCAAGGCGAGCGCTACGGCGTCGACGCGAAAGAATTTGCGGGCCTGTTGCAAGAGGGTCGACGAGACTTTGTCGAAATCGAGCGAACCGGTGATGACCTGAGTGATGCGCTGGAGGGTGATGGCTTCGGCTAGGCTGTTTTTGTTGGATTGCTCGAGCAGGAGGGTTTTGATGCCGGCGGCGATGGTGTTGATGAGATGTTGAAGGTTGGTTTGGTTTTCGGTGGAGAGCTCGGTGTCGGTCCAGATGATGATGCCGCCTAGGTATTCTTCGCGCCAGTTGAGGATGTGGTGTTGAGGCCGGCCTCCCGCGGCGGTGGCGACGGCGGATTGGTCGGTTCCCGGCCAGGTACGCAAGGTTTCGGCCGACAGGTCGCCGGGGTAGCGCAGGAGCCCGCGGGCAGCCATGGGCAGCGTTTGCTCGGCGATCGTGTGATGCCCGTCGCCGACCGCCGCAATGAAGCCGCAGACCGGTGCCTGGAGGGTGCGGCTGAGGATTTTGCAGGCTTGCTGCAGGAACCCACTGGGGGTTTTGGCCGAAGTGGCGGCGGCCAAGAGCTCATGGACCTCGGTGGGCATGGGCGCTAAAGTGATGGGCGCTGATTTGGAGTGTGGCACGAGAAGTTGGCTCCGCCTTTCTGGTTCTAACGGTAGCACCTTGTTCTTGTATCACTCAAGCATGAGACGGATGGTGCCGGGCGCTAGGGATTGATCTTGGCTTGGCTGATAATTTGATTAAATTCGGTGCTCAATTGATCGTTTTCGGTGCTAAAGAGTAAGACTTTGTCGCGAATGGGTACTACGACTAAGCGAACGGTTTTGAGATCGCCGAATTGGCCGACGATGTTGATAGCGGGCTGGCCGGAGACCTCCGTACTACTTTGTTTGAGAGTGCCTTTCTTGAAGAGGCTGGCGTACTGGGCCAGGTACTTATCTTTGGGCTGGTCGAGAAATATTACTTTGGCGGCGATTTTGTCGTCTTGACCGTTTTTGCGCCGAACGAAGTCGGGGTTTACGATGAGCTTTACTTGGGTGCCGGTGTTTTCTTCGTCGACGGTGCTGGTCCAGGTTTTGGGGAAGTTGATTACAAAGGCGCCAAAGGGTTCGGGGGCGGTGTACGAGCGAAAGGGTGATTCGTTTTGTTTGGTGAAATCGGCCTGGTCGGTTTTTTTCTGCTCATCACGGGCTTTGGCTGCGGCCGCGGCTTTTTGCGCCTCGAGGGTTTTGGTAGCGGTGGCGGCTTTGCTCGAGAATGTGAGCGTGAGTACTCCGAACCCGACGGTGCCGAGGCCGAGCAACAGAACCAGAATAATGAGAATGCCCGCCGGGCGTCCACTGCCTCCCCTGCCGGGGGCAGTGTTGAAGGGCCCGGAACTGTCGGGCATGAGTGTCTGAGTATCCATAATTAATGCTTATGCTACAGCGATAGGTGGGTTATTTCAAGGTGGCGACGGGCGCGCCGTACTGATAGACGTAGGTGTTGTGCGTCTCGTGGATGGGGGTTTGTCCGGGGAGTTGAAAGACGTATGAGATGACCCTGGTGGGTGCGGTGATTTCGGTGCGGAATTTTTCATGGAGCCGGGCCATGTACTTGTCGAGGATGAAGATGTAGATGACGTCGGCGGGCGGGAGTTTGACGTGCCAGATGTCGGCGGTGTGGATGGTGACAAGCTTTCGATAACGCCAACACACGAGGCGCGAGATGAGCACCAGGTACGGATTGATCTCGTAGCCGATGCAGCGAATGCCCCGCGCGGCGGCGGCGCGCAAAAGGCGGCCGTCGCCGGAGCCCAGATCGATGAGGGTTTGGCCGGGCTTGAGGTTGGCGATCTCGAGTAGTCGCCGGCTATCGCGGTGCAAAATGGGGACGTAGGGCGCACCCAGTACGGCACCAATGCCAAAGGGCAAAACGATGGCGAGGGCTATGAGAGCGATGGCTTCCACGGCTGCCGGTAGCTCTAGGCCCCGAAGAGGCCGGTTTGGTCACCTTGGTCGTCGGCGGGTTCGGGTGCCGTAGTGGTGTCGGTGGGTGTGGCGGCGGGGCCGGCCGCGGGAGCGCTAAAGCGCTGGCGGATTTTTTCGACCCGGTTCTCGATGGTGGTGAGGTGGGTTTTGAGCTCGCCGGCGAGCTCCATGCCGCGCTCGAATTTGGCGAGGCCGGCATCGAGGTCGACGTCGCTCGATTCGAACCAGGCGGTGATTTCCTCGAGCTCACCGAGGGATTTTTCGAATTCAAATGGTTTGGTTGTCACTGGCTTGCGTTACCTCCGCGGCGATAGTTTCCTCGGCCAATTGTATCATGAGCGGAGTGCCGGGCCCGGCGTCGGCGGCGCGGCGCACGATGCGCTGTGGGCTGCGCACGATGGCGTAGCCGCGGCCCAGCACGGCTTTGGGGTCGAGACTTTGCAGGAGGCGGGTGAGGCTCGTGACGCGCGTGTGGCGCTCGGTGAGCACGTGCTCGAGGCCTCGCTCGAGGGCCTGGCGTAGCGCGGCCAAATGTTCGCGCGGGTAGCGCAAGGCGGCTTCGAGCCGGCCGAGCGCGCCGTCGGTGCGGCGGTGGTAGCCGGCGATGAGCGCACTCACGGCGGCGCTTTGGCGGCCGGCCAAGTGCGTAATGTGGGCGGTGATTTCGGTGCGGTCGGGCACCACAAGGCGCGCGGCGTCGGTGGGCGTGGCGGCGCGTAGGTCGGCGGCGTAGTCGGCGAGCGAGAAGTCGACTTCGTGGCCGACGCCGACGACCGTGGGGGTGCGGCTGGCGGCCACGGCGCGGGCGACGGGTTCGGTCGAGAAGGCCATGAGGTCTTCGAGCGAACCGCCGCCGCGAATGAGTACCAGTACGTCGGCGGGCGGGCTGAGGTGGTTGAAGTAATCGAGTGCGCCCAAAATTTGGTCGGGAGCCGCTACGCCCTGAACGCTGACATCGGCCAGCAATACCTCTACCCCACCCCATCGGGAGCCCAGAATTTTGATGAAGTCGGCGTAGGCGGCGGAGGCGCCGGAGGTAATGAGCCCCAGGCGCACGGGGAATTTGGGAATGGGTCGTTTGCGGCTGGGGTCGAACAGGCCTTCGGTCTCGAGTTTTTTCTTGAGCAGCTGCATGGCCCGGCGCAGCTCCCCTTCTCCGGCTAGTTCGATTTCGCGGACAGTCAGGCTAAATTTGGAATATTTGGTAACTTTGGGCGAGCCGGTGACGCGAATCTTCATGCCATCTTCGATGGGCAGCTTGAGCTGGTGAATCATCATGAAGCAGCCGAGGGTGTTGGTGTCGTCTTTGAGGTCGAAAAAGATGAATTTGCCCTGGTTGACCTTAAAGCTCGATACCTCGCCTTCGATTATTACCTCGGGGTAGGCAAAATTCAGGGTTTCGTTGATGATGGCGAGGAATTCGCTGACGGTGATGGTTTGGGGGGTCATGATTGGATTATAGCGTACGGATGGGTTGGCGCGCGGGCCCTCGTCTCGGCGTGAGACGAGGGCCCGGCGGCGGACTGCCCATTACCCGGGGCAGCGGGAGACTCTGATCACCCCCTTAGACGGCGTTGGCTCCGACCGTGTGGCGGGACGGCGTCGCAGTGTGCATCGTGTTCCCCCTTGGTGGTGCTAGGCGGCTAGCTTGAGCTCCATGGCGTGGTCGGCGATCCCATCCTTGATGAAATCGCGGATGCTGTAGTGGCGGGAGTGCAGGGCCTCGAGCTCATCGCGGGTGATGAGCAGGATTGCTACCTGGTTGAGGCTGGCTGCTGCGCGCACCTTGGCCTGCTTGAGGTGCAGGCAGCGGCGCGCGAGGGTGACCTCGATGTAGATGCCCTGATCGGGCAGGTAGAAATCGGGCCGGAGGATGCTCATCCCGCGGCCGGTGAGCCCCGTCTCGAGCTCGTGGGGCTCGTACTGGGGCTCGATGTCTGCCTCGCTGAGCCATCGGTCTACCATGCGCTCGCTGGGGTTCCGGGGCCCGCGCCTGTAGGTGCCGCTGGCGCCGTGGTGCCGGCTGGAGCGAGATCGGCCGCTTCCGAGGGTGCACCGTGGTGGTCGGCCGGTGGGCCGGTGGGTGGGTGGATGGCGGTAGTTTGCTACAATTGCCACGAGTTCTCCCTCGGGTTGGGGGCATGTCAACGAGCAAAAGAGCCGCCCGCGTGGGGTGGCTCAGGTCGTGCTAAGAGGCGCGGTGACCGCGAAGGGTCCGATGGGGACCGCCCGGATGGTGGCTGCGCATCTCATGGCTCTATTATGGGATATTTGCGTGTTGTTAGTCAAATTGCTATAATTATACAATTATGTCATTACTTAATTTCGTGGCAATTTTGGGTCGTCAGCCGGAACTTGGCTTGGTGGAGCTAGAATCTGTGTTGGGTGCGCAGGGGGTGCGACCGTTTGGACGGCAGGTTGCCTTGGTGGGTGAAATGGTGCCCGTGGACCAGCTGGGTGGGGTGTTGAAGCTGGGCGAGGTATTGTACCGGGGTGCGGTGAAGCCGTTGCGGGAGTTGCCGGTGGATTTCGAGGCGCTGCCGATGCGCGCCACGAAGACGCCGTTTGCCATCAGCTGCTACGGTGGGCGCGAGACGGCACGGTCGCTGACGGCGGCGGGGCTGGAATTGAAGAAGCGGCTGCGTGAGCGCGGATCGGTGCGGTTGGTGCAGCCGGCGAAGGGGCTGGCGGTATCGGCGGCGGAGTTGCGCCACAACCGCGTGATCGAGGATGGTTTTGAGCTGCTCGTGGTGGTGGCCGAGCATGAAATGATCGTGGCGCGTACGGTGGGGGTGCAGGATATCGACTGGTACTCCAAGCGCGACTACGGCCGGCCGGCCCGGAGTGCTACCGTAGGCATGCTGCCGCCGAAATTGGCGCAGGTGCTCGTGAATACGGTGCGAGCCGAGGTGGTGTGCGATCCGTTTTGCGGTACGGGAGTGGTGCTGCAGGAGGCGCTGCTGGCGGGGCGGGTGGTGGCGGGTTCGGATCTGGCGGCGGAGATGGTGACGGCGACCAGCGCGAATCTTGCTTGGCTGGCCGAGCAGGTGTCGACTCCCCTGCCGGCTTGGAGTGCGGCCGAGGCTGACGCCCGCTTGGTGCGGCTGCCGCCCGGGTGTGCCGTGGTGAGCGAGGGCTACCTGGGGCCCAACCTGATGCGGCTGCCAGGGCCGGCGGAGCTCGACCGGATGCGGGCTGAACTGCGGGAATTGTACCGCATGAGTTTGCGCAATTTTGCGGCGCAATTGCCGGCGGGAGCTGAGGTGAGCCTGTGTGCGCCGGCGTGGCGGGATGGCCGTCGCTGGCAGTATCTGGGATTGGTTGACGAATTACCTGATTTAGGCTACACTCTGAAGGGTTTTGAGCATGTCCGCACTCCCCTGCTCTACGCGCGGGACGATCAAGTGGTCGGACGGCAATTATTGTTACTGAGGAAGAACTAAATGTCACATACAAAAGCTGGTGGTTCAGTCAAGACTGGCCGCGATAGTCAGGCTAAGCGTCTCGGCGTAAAGCTCTTTGGTGATCAGTTTGTGCGCTCCGGCGGGGTGCTGGTGCGCCAGCGTGGTACTCGCATGGAGGCCGGCGTGGGTGTGGGCGTGGGTAATGACCACACGTTGTTTGCACTCACCGATGGCATTGTGAAGTTTTCGGTGAAGAAAGTGCAGAAATTCACCGGTACCAAGGTCCGCCGCACGATTGTTTCGGTCGTTTCGGACAATTAGTCGCTCGCAATTTTGATTGAGAAAATCCGCCTTCGGGCGGTTTTTGCTTGCCATAGGTGGACTGGGTCGGGTATTATTGAAATATGAACAAAAGCCGAACTAAGCTTTTAGAATTGCTGCGTAGTATCGTGCCTTATGACGATGATGAGAAGCGGGTGTTGACCGAGGTGCGGGCGTGGATTCGGTCGGATGCTGAGCTGTATCGTGGCGATCAGCCCGATGAGCCGAGCCCTCATCTGGTGGCTTATGTGGTGTTGGTGGATCGGCGGCGGCAAACGGTGCTGCTGTTTGACCATCGCAAGTCGGGCCTATGGTTGCCGGCGGGTGGGCATGTTGAGCGCGGTGAAGACCCGGCGGCTACCGCGGCGCGCGAGCTGATCGAGGAGCTGGGTTTGGCGGCGGCCAAAGCGGCGGTGATCGCGTCGGTGCCGTTGTTTGTGACGGCTAATCAGACCCGCGGTGCTCACGGGCATGTAGATGTTAGCTTGTGGTATGTTGTGGATGGATCGGAAGATATGCCGATGATGCCGGATCCCCGCGAGTTTCGCGGCTGGGCATGGCGGAGCTTTGAGGAAGTTTTGGGAGCGGACGCCGATACCATGGACCCGCAAATAAAGCGGTTTGTGGCTAAACTGCGCGGCTCGGTTGGCTTCTAGCTCGTAGTTTTTAGGTTTCTTTGATGCCGAGATGAAATCGGATGCGTTTCATGACGTCAGCGATGACGGCTTGGGACTTCACGAGGAATTCATCGGCACCCAGATCTTTGGCGCGTTGGCGATCGGAAGGCTGCGATAGAGCCGTGAGGATGATGATTTTGGTGTGGGCGGTTTCCCTGGTGTTGCGGATGATGTCAAGGACATCGAAACCGGAGATCTTGGGCATCATGATGTCGAGCAAGATGAGATCGGGGTGGTATTCCAATGCTTCTTGCATGGCGGCTTCACCATCGGGGCAGTGATGAACGTCAAAGCCTTCGGCTTCCATGCGGACCTGATAGGCCGTGGCGAGAGCAAGATCGTCTTCGACGAGGAGAATGCGCGGCTTCTTGCTCTCTTTCATAACTCAACTATACTACGTTTTGCCTCGGCATGAGTACCATGCTGCTCATGCTGGCGACCGGCGGCTTTGATGAAGCCGTCGAAGAGCGGGTGCGGGCGGTTGGGACGCGACTTGAATTCGGGATGGAATTGGCTGGCGACGAAGTAGGGATGTTGGGCGATCTCGATAATCTCGACGAGGCGTTTATCGGGCGACAGGCCGGCGATCACCAGGCCGGCCGCGGTGAGCTGTTCGCGGTAATCATTGTTGACCTCGTAGCGGTGACGATGGCGCTCCAGAACTTCTTTTTGGTTGTAAGCAGCGGCGGTTTTGGTGCCCTTGGTGATGACGCAGGGGTAATTGCCCAGCCGCATGGTGCCGCCCTTGTTGGTGATGTCTTTTTGGTCGGCCATGATGTCGATAACGGGGTGGGGTGTCTGGGCGTCGACTTCAGTGGTGTTGGCGCCGGTGAGGCCGGCGCGTCGGGCCAGGGCGATGACGGCCATGTGGAGGCCGTAGCAGAGACCCAGGTACGGGATGTTGTGCTCGATGGCATAATTGGCGGCGGCAATTTTGCCTTCCACGCCGCGGCTACCAAACCCGCCGGGAACGACCAGACCGTCGTAGCCCTCCAGCAATGATGAATTGTCGACAATTTGTTCGGAGTCGATCCAGCAGATTTCGGGCTGGATGCGGTTGGCCCAACCGGCGGCTTTGATGGCCTCGAAGACGCAGAGGTAGGTATCTTCGTTTTCCATGTACTTGGCCACGACGCCGATTTTGAGCTTGCGGTGGTCGGGGTGCTTGATGAGGTCGACGAGGCGCTGCCAGTCGGCGAGTTTGACACGGCGGTTGCTCAGGCCGAGCTGAGTAGTGATGTAATTGCCGATGCCGGCTTGCTCGAGCAATAGCGGTACTTCGTAGACGGTTTTTACCGTCTGCATAGGCACAATGCCGGCTTCATCGACGTCGCAGAAGAGGCTAAGCTTGTGGAGTACATTTTGGCTGACGGGTTTTTCGGCGCGGGCCACGATGACATCCGGCTGGATGCCGGCTTCGCGCAGATCGCGGACGGTATTTTGGGCCGGCTTGGTTTTGATTTCGTGCGAGGCTTCGAGATACGGCAGGTAGACTACGTGCACATACAGCGTGTTTTGGTGGCCGACTTTGCGGCGGAGTTGGCGGATGCCTTCGAGAAATGCCAGCGATTCGATATCGCCAACGGTGCCGCCGATCTCGACGATGTGGAAGTCGAAGCCCTCCCCCGCTTCGAGGATGCGCTTGACGATTTCGCCGGTGACATGCGGGATGATTTGGACGGTTTTGCCGAGGTATTTGCCGGCGCGCTCGTCGGCGAGGACGTTGGCGTAGATGCGGCCATTCATGAGCGAGCTGGAGCGGCCGAGTTCTTCATCCAAGAAGCGCTCGTAGTGGCCGAGGTCGAGATCGGTTTCGGCGCCGTCTTTGGTGACGAAGACCTCGCCGTGCTCGGCGGGGTTCATGGTGCCGGCATCGGTATTGAGGTAAGGGTCACATTTTTGGATATTAACAGAAAAACCGCGAGCTTTGAGGATGGTGCCGATCGAAGCTGCGGTAATGCCCTTTCCGAGTCCGGAAAGTACTCCCCCTGTTACAAAAATAAATTTTGTCTGGCTTCCTTTCGCCACACGTCTCCTTTCCAACACACTCGTTTCATCGGTAACACCAATTGGTTCAGATAATACCTGAGACTGCGGGCGAGGGCAAGCAAAATTTTTATGCTCTGGTTGGTAGATGGCTATTGGACATCGTCGAGGGTGCGGACGATTTCGATCGAGGGATCGGTGGTTTGGGGATAACGGTGACCGGGGCGCACGATCTGGACGCGGCGAATGCTGGGTCGGGACGGCACGGCTTCTATCTGGGCCGGAGAGTCGTCGACGACGAGAGCGGTGTCGTAGGGATGGTGATCGTAGGTGATCGCGGTTGCCCATTCGCCGGCAAGCATCAGGCCCTTATTGGTGGCGATAACGCGGGCGGAGATGGCGTCTAGCTGCGGGCTGCAGAGGCGCTGCTTGAACCAAAAGCCAAACTCGAGGTTGACCGTAAGGATGGCCGTCTTGGTGTGGGGGTCGGCTATGAGGCGCTGCACGAACCTCCGGGCGTCGGGGAACATCAAGTCGGGTTCGCCGGTCCGGAGGTGGTGGATCGCGAGTATGCGGTGAACGAGGCGGTCCTGGACGGTTTGGTCGGCTGGGTCGTGACCGTGTTGGCGCAGATGTGCCTGCACGTCGTAGCCGATGCCTTCGCCGGTTTCGTCACGAACGTAATGTTGGTTGATTTGAGCGGCGAACGCCTGGGCATCGATGCCAAACTCGGCTTCTACGGCTTGCGAGAGGGCTGTTACGAAGCTGTTTACGTCAAACAGGGTGCTGTCAAAATCGAGAACGGCGATGCGACTGGCAGTCACGGGCGGGCGCCTCCGGTTATTTCAGTAATTCGAGGGCTTTGTCGAGCTGAGGGTCGCGGCCGGCGTTGAAGTCGTCGGGGGTGAGGGCGGCCTCGACGTCGGGCTTAATCCCCTCTTTGTTGATGTTGACGCCGGCGGGAGTGTACCAGTGCGCCACGGTGACTTTGAGCTGGGCGCCGTCGGGCAGGTCTTTGATTTCTTGCACGCTGCCTTTGCCGAAGCTCTTTTCGCCCACGAGTTGAGCGGCTTTGTTGTCGTGGAGGGCGCCGGCGACGATCTCGGAGGCACTGGCGGAGCCGGCGTTGATGAGCACGATGGTGGGCAGGCCCTTGAACTTGCCGCCGCTCGAGGCCGTGAGCGTGTTGGTGGTTTTGCCGCCGGTGCGTTCGGAGACGACGGTTTTGCCGGTATCGAGGAATTGGCTGGCGACCGATACGCCGGCGTCGAGATAGCCGCCCGGGTCGTTGCGCAGGTCGAGGACGACGCGAGTGGCGCCTTGGGCCTTGAGGTCGGTGGCGGCCTTGTCGACGAGGTCGGCGGTGTCGGGGCTGAAGCGGGTGATGTTGATGTAGGCGACATTGCCGTTTTTGAGGCTGGATTTCACGCTTGGCACGGTGATGTTGGCGCGCGTGATGGTGACGTCAAACGCCTGGGGAGTGCCGGTGCGGACGATTTTGAGCGTCACTTTCGTGCCGGCGTCGCCGCGGATCTTGGAAACGGCGGTGTCGACGGTCATGCCCGAGGTATCTTCGTTGTTGATTTTGGCGATGAGGTCGCCGCTCTTGAGTCCGGCAGCGGCGGCGGGGGTGTCGGCGATGGGAGCGATGATGGTGAGGATGTTGTTCTTGATGCCGATTTCGGCGCCGATGCCCGAGAGTTTGCCGGTGAGGTCGTCGGATAATTCTTTGGCGGATTTGGCGTCGAGGAAGACGGTATAGGGGTCGCCGCCGGCCGCCACCAGACCGGCTTTGGCGCCGTCGACGGCTTTTTGATTGTCGATTTGACCGTCAAAATTGCGCTGCATAAGGGCATAAATGTCGTTGAGACTGGAGAAATCGGCTTTGTGAACGGGTTTGAGAAATGGTAGCGAAACTAGGCTGCCGGAAGCATCGCCGGCGTAAAATGAGCTGCCGGCCACCGCGATAATGATGGCCGCTAAAATGAGCGGGTTGAGTTGGACTTTTTTCAAAACCACGGGCCTTTCTAGTGAATATATTTGAAGTACGTCGCCGGGTAGCTGCCATACCGGAAGTGGCCGTCGCCGTCGTAGTTCATCTCGCTGACGATGACGTTGCTGCCCTGAATCGCCTCCACGACCGTGACGTGGCCGAAGTAGCCGGCGTCGGTTTGGGCTACGGCGCCGACTTCGGGAGAGCTGTCGACGCGGTAACCGGCGTTTCGGGCGCCGTCGTCCCATTGATTGGCGTTGCCCCAGGCGTAGACCGGGTGGCCCATTTGCTGACGCCGCCAGCCAGCCCAGGACACGCATTCGCGGTTGTAGCCCCAGGGTCCGCCGTAGCCGGGGTAATCTTGGGCGGCGTTGCACCAGAGCATGGGGTAGCCGCCGTTGCCGTGGCCGTTGTCACAGGCACCGCCCGAGCCGCCCGATGCGCCCGGGATGGAGCCGTTGAAACTGCGGGATGAAGCGGCCAAAATGGCGGCTTGCTGGGATTTGAGGCTGGCAATCTTGGTGTTTGAGTCTTTGACTTGCTGATCGGCGGCGCCGGCATTCTGCTGAGCGAGTGCGAGGAGCTGGTTGATCTCGTTTCGAGAGGCGATGAGCTGTTGCTGTTGCAGTTTTTGGCCGGAAAGGATGGACGCCACCTGCTCGCGCTGGCCTTGGAGCTGCTGCTGGAGGGTTTGGATGTCGGCCATGGCGGATTGAATTTTGGTTTTGATACGGTCCTGATATTGCTGCTGATCGAGAAACTCCGAGATGTTGTGGCTCGAAGCGAGCATCTCGATGGGCGTGACGTTGCTGTCGAGGTACATCGACTTGAGGTTGGCGGCGAGCACAGTCTTTTGCTCGGCGAGTTTGGCTTCGTTCTCGGCAATGTTGGCGGTGACTTTGTTGAAGAGCGCTTGATTGAGGTTGATTTGCGTCTGGAGCGCGGCGGATTGGGCCTGGAGTTCGGCCACTTTGGAGCGGTAGTCGTTGGCCTGGGTGTGGAGACTAGCGGCCTGTTGGGCCTGTCCGCTCATTTGCTGCTTGAGGGCGGCGATCTGATCGTCGAAGCTGTCCGCGAATGCCGGCCCAGCGCTCGAGAATACCATCGCAACCAGGCTTACGAGAGCGATGCACGCCTGATTGATTTTTGGTTTTGGGTCGCGGTAGAAACGAATGGTCTGGCCCCTCCAAGGTACCCCAATAGTAGCCTCGGTAGCCCTATCTGTCAAACTGGTTGTGCTCTTGACGTAATTACTAAATTATGGAGAGATCGAGGCTCAAACTTGAGAATTTAACTCAAAATTCAGCGAGGGTAGCGCTTACGGACCAGCGTTGTGATGTGCTCGGCCAATTTTTTGTCGCGGGCCTCTGTCGGCCCAACCCCAAAAGCGCGTTTGATATTAACGGCCCAAGCCTTTGATTGGTTTGTCATGGTAGGTAGTGCTTCGGGCAGATAAGCGTAATAATCGCAGAGAACCTGGTCGATATGCTTAATGTAAAAAGGATATTGGATAGCTATCCGCGCGATCAAATCCCAGTCTTCGGCCCATGGCTGAGAGGGGTCGAATGTCCCCACGATTTTTATAATGTCGGCGCGATGGACAAAACAACCAATGTCGATATAATTGCCATTTTGAAAGGCTGCCGGGTTGAAGGGTAGGCTGCGGGTTTTGCGCCCGATTACGTGCGGTTCGTCTAAATTGCCGTCGACCAGGAATAGATTTTGACCGGTATAGGCTGCTACAAAAGGCTCTGTTAATTCATCGGCTAGGACTTTTAAGAAATCTGGATGGAAGGTGTTATCTGAATCGAGGTAGGCAATAAATGTACCTTTGGCCGACTCTAGGGCGGTGTTGCGAGCGGCGGCCGGTCCGGCATTGGGTTGCTTGATGATCTGAAGGCGTTGGTCGGCTATGCGGGCTAGGACTTCACCTGTATTATCGGTAGATCCATCGTCAACCACGATTAGCTCAAAGTCGGCGAAGGTTTGGTTTAGGGCCGAGTCGATCGCACGTTTGAGCAGCTTGGCTCGGTTGTATGTGGGCATGATAATGCTGAAATATGGTGGTGTGTTATTCATAGCTTCAGGTACCGGCTCATGGCGAGTAGCGAGGAGAATGCGCCGATGAATATGCCGATCACGAGCTCGCCGATGATGACGAAGGCGGGGTAGCTACGGAAGAACTCAATGGTGGATTTGACGTCGATGTACCCAGAGAGCTTGGGCCCGGCGCCGAGCAAGAGCGCGTAGGACAGGCTGGCGGCGATGACGGCGGCGACGATGCCGTAGAGGGCGGCTTCGAACAGGAATGGTCCGCGAATAAACCATTTGGTGGCGCCGACGAGCTTCATGATCTCGATTTCTTCTTTGCGGGTAAAGATGGCCATGCGGATGGTGTTGAAGATGATGAGCGTGGAGATGATCACGAAGATAATGCTGGCGTAGAGGCCGGTGGATTTGAAGAAGTTTGACACCGAAACGATGCGGTCGATGGTGGATTTGTCCTTGCCAGAGTAGGTGGTGCCTTTGTCGGGGTCGAGCAGAGGCTTGTAGTCGGGTTGGTTGGTGACGGCGATGATGCTGTCGATTTTCTTGGGGTCTTTGGCTTTCACCTGGAATGAGGCCGGGAGGGCGTTGCCGGCGACATCGAGGGCCCTGAGCAGGCTGGGGTCGTTGGCGTGTTGGGCCTTGTACAGCGCTACGGCGTCGGCTTTGGACGTGTAGTGGATGGCGTCGACGTTAGGGTTGTTTTTCAGTGCGGCTTGGAAGGTGTTGCGCTGCGCGGGCGTGATGGTGTCGTTGAGGTAGACCGAGACGTCGATTTTGTCAGTGACACCTTTAATGGTGCTGGTGAGGGCCGAGTTGGAAATAAACGACAGCACGATGATCGACAGCGTGATGGTCATCACGGCGGTGGCGGCGGTGGATAGCCAGGCGTTGCGGATGAAATTGCGCAGGCCGGCGTGCATGACCCGCCATAGTTGAAGTATCATTTGCCGCCCTCCAAGGTGTAGCGGCCCTGCTCTTCGTCTTTGATGATGCGCCCGCGGTTGATGGTGATCACGCGGCGCTTGAGGGCGTTGACGATTTCTTTGTTGTGCGTGGTGAGCACGACAGTGGTGCCGAAACGGTTGATTTTGAGCAGGAGCTCGATGATTTCCCAGGCGTTTTTGGGATCGAGATTGCCGGTGGGCTCGTCGGCGATGAGGATTTTGGGCTGGCGGATGAGGGCGCGGGCGATAGCGACGCGTTGGCGCTCGCCGCCGGAAAGCTCCGTGGGGAAGCTGTTTTCCTTGGGGCTGAGGCCGACGAGGGTGAGCATTTTGGGCACGGCGCGCTTGATTTCGCGGCCGCGGGCACCGGAGACTTCGAGCGCGAAGGCGACGTTTTCGCCGACGCGGCGGCCGGGCAGGAGTTTGAAGTCTTGGAATACCACACCGATGCGGCGGCGCACCAGCGGCACGTCGCGGGCGGTGATGGTGTCGTAATCGAGGCCGCCGACAATGATTTTGCCTGAGCTGTGGACTTCCTCGCGCGTGAGGAGCTTGATGAGCGTGGACTTCCCTGCCCCGCTCGATCCCACAATGGTCACGAATTCTTTGGGCTGAATGTGCAAATTCAGGCCGCTGAGCGCGACCATCTGGTTCGGGTACACTTTAGTGACTCGGTCGAAGAGAATCATTTGACCTTAGTGTAGCATATGGGGCTGGCTCTGGTGGTGCGGTGTGCCCATTTGTAGCGGGTATAACGGAATCCGAGGAATGGGGCGAGATTCTCCCTCGCTAATGGGTCAATTCCTCGGATTCCGTTATACGTACTGGGTGGGTCAACTCCGCGGTCATGGGCTAGGCTCTGTCGGCGCCGATTTGGGAGTTTAGATAGGCTTCGATAAATAGATCAAGGTCGCCGTCAAGCACGTCTTGAGCCTGGTTGGTTTCGGCACCGGTGCGGACATCTTTGACCTTGGTGTAGGGGTGGAGGACGTAGTTGCGGATCTGGCTCCCCCACTCGGCCGATTTGTCGCTGGCGCGCAGCTCGGTGAGACTGGCCTTGGCTTGGGCTTCCATGAGGGTGGCCAGGCGGGATTTGAGGATGGCCATGGCTTTTTCTTTGTTTTGGAGCTGGGAGCGTTCGTTTTGGATGGCGACCACGAGGCCGGAGGGGAGGTGCGTAATGCGCACGGCGGAGTCGGTGGTGTTGACGGATTGGCCGCCGTGGCCGCCGGAGCGGTAGACATCGATGCGGAGGTCGTCGGGGTCGATTTCGAGCTCGGGGCCGGCTGCGATCTGGGGCAGGACCTCGACGAGCGCGAACGAGGTTTGGCGCAGGTTGTCGGAGTTGAAGGGGCTCAGGCGCACCAGGCGATGCACGCCGGCTTCGCCTTTGAGCTTGCCATAGGCATAGGGGCCGTTGATCTCGAAGGTGGTGCTTTTGATGCCGGCTTCTTCGCCGTGCGAGGTGGAGTCGACTTCGGCGCTGAAACCGGCGCGTTCGGCGTAGCGCAAGTACATGCGTTGGAGCATCTGGGCCCAATCTTGAGCGTCGGTGCCGCCGGTGCCGGCGTGGATTTCGACAATGGCTGAGGAGCGGTCGTGCGGGCCGGAGAGTTTGAGCTCGAATTGGCGGCGGTCGAATTCGGCCTGGGTGTGGTCGTAGAGTTCGCGGACTTGCGCCTGAGCGGCTTCGTCGGTGCCGCCGACCTCGAGGTGTGCGAGCTCGAGGGCCTCGTTGGCGTCGGTTTGAAGGTTGTCCCAGGAGGCCACGTGACGCTCGAGCTCCGCGAGCTGTTTGCTGACGGCGCCGGCGGCCTGCGAATCGCTCCAGAAGTCCGGCGCGGTGGCTTGGGCTTGGAGCTCGGCCACGCGGCGGCGATCGGCGTCGAGGCCGAGTTTGGTGGTGGCCTCGCGGATGCTGCTTGCGAGGGCTTCGAGTTGGCGGATGAGGTCTTGCATGGTGCTCATTATAGCTCGACAACTCAAAAAGACCCTCATGGCGAGGGTCTTTTTGGCTGAGCCGAGGCTCGGTTTGGGTTTACTTGCGGCGGCGCGACTTGATGTAAGCCGTAGCCGTGCCGATCATGGCCGTGAGGCCGATGATGGCGCTGGCGTCGCCCGCACCGGTTACCGGCAGGATGGCCGGAGCCACGGTGCTGGTGCCGAGCGTAACGCCCGGGGTCGGGGTGGGCGTGGGGTCGGGCGTGTGCGTAGGCGTGGGGGTCGGGGTCGGAACCACGACGTTCACGTAGGCTACGTCACAACCCCTTTGGGGTACCTTGTGGTCGACCGAGTCGCCGGTGAAGCAAGCGGTGTTTTTGATGGCACCGGCCGTGGTGGCGCTGACCTTGACGGTAATGGTGCGCTTGGCGGTTTGCTTCATCTGGATGGTACCAACGTTGTACGAGTCGGTCTTCACGAGCGTGAGGCCGGCCGGCAAAGCGTCGGTGATGGCAGTGTTGATGAGCTGGTCTTGGTTGCCGGTAGCCAGGTTTGAGATGCTAACGGTGTAGACGAGCGTGTCGCCGGGGCGAGCCATAACGGCGGTACCGAGGGTATCGGCTTTGGACAGGGCAGAACCAGTGGTGAGGTTTTGGACATCTTTGGTGATGACGCCCTGGGGGTGGCAGGCGCCGGCCAGGCCAACGCCCAGTACCGCGAGGGTACCCATGGCGACGCCGGCCTGGGTGAGGCGGCGAGCCGAGGTTTGATTCATGGTGATCATAATAGTAGTAATCTCCTTCTCAATCGCTCGGGTTATGAGCGAATCGATACACTTTACTACATATACTCTATTTTGTCAATAGTTTAGGCGCGGGGTGCTATTGAAAGGGGTTCAAGAATGGCTTGGTGTGGGGCAGGATTATAGGGGGAAGATTGGGCAACGTGAGGAGCGGAATCGTGGGTGCGGTGGGACTGGCTGGGGTCGGCGGTATGTCGACCTGTGGAGCTCGGCTGGCGCAGGGTTTGGTGGGCATGGCTGAGGTCATGAATATCTCGGTGTAGCCGGCGTCCCAGGGGTTGGCAAGCCCCCCGTCGGCGGCGCAGACCTTGGCCGTGCCGATGCCGGCGGGAATGCTGAAGTCGACGACGGGTTGGTCGGCCAGGGCGGCTTCCATGAAGGTGCCCCAAATGGGGGCGGCGCCGGTGATGCCGTCGACATTGTTCATCGGCGTGTGGTCGTTGTTGCCCACCCATACGGCGGTGGCGAGCTGGGGCGTGTAGCCGACGGTCCAGTTGTCGCGGAAGTCATTGGTGGTACCGGTTTTGGCGGCGGTGGGGCGGCTGAGTTTGAGTGGTGAGTTGGGGCCGAATTCGGGGGTGCGGGCGGGGTTGTCGGAGAGAATGTTGGTGATCATATAGGCGATGCGGGGATCGAGGACCGCTTGGGGAGTGGTGTTGGCTGGTTTGGTGATGTCTTGGCCGTAACGATTTTGGACTTTTAGGATGGCTCGCGGTTCAACTTTGGTGCCGTTGTTGGCAAAGGTGGCGTAAACAGTAGCCATGTCGAGGGGGCGCACTTCCCCGCCTCCGAGTACGAGGGCGAGGCCAAAACGCGATTCGTCTTGCAGGGTGGTGATGCCCATGTCGTGAGCGGTTTGGATGGTGTCGTGGATGCCGGCAAATTGCAGCACTTTAATGGCTGGGATGTTGAGTGAATTGGCCAAGGCTTGGCGCAGTGACACGGAGCCGCGGAATTTGAGGTCGTAGTTTTGGGGTACGTAGAGTGTGCCATCGCCGTTGGGGACCGACATGGGCGTGTCGTCGACATGGGTGGCGCCGGTGTAGCCTTTTTTGAAGGCAGTGGCGTAGGCGATGGGCTTGAAGCTGGAGCCAGGTTGGAGCTGGGAGAGCGTCACGTTGACGTTGCCAAATCCGGGTGCGTTGTAGTCGACGCTGCCAACCATGGCGACGATGTTGCCGGTGGACGGCTCGATCGAGATGAGTCCGCCGTTGGTGACGTGGTGCGAGCCTAGCTTGCTGATTTGGGTTTGGATGGTTTGTTGGGCTAAATCTTGCTTGGTGAGGTCGAGCGTGGTGTGGACGGTGAGACCGCCATTTTCGACGGCGTCTGAGCCGTATTTGGACCGGAGTTGGTCGAGCACGTAAAACACAAAATGGGGGGCGCGGATAATAATAGGCTTGGCGTAGACGATCAGGGCATTGGGGCTGGCGCCGGGTGAATCGGCGAGGGCGAGAGGCTGGGCTTTGGCAGCGGTGGCCTCGGCAGGGGTGATTTTGCCCAGCTCGGCCAGGCGGGTGAGCACATAATCGCGCCGGCCGAGGGCGGCGTCGAGGTTGACATTGGGGTCGAGGCGCGAAGGGCCGAGCGGCAGGCCGGCTAGCAGCGCTGATTCGCCGAGCGTGAGTTGGCTGACGGGCTTGTGAAAGTAGGTCTGGCTGGCGGCTTCGACCCCCGATGAACCCTGGCCGTAGTAGGTGTCGTTGAGGTACATCAAGAGGATGTCATCTTTGGAGTAGCGCTGCTCGAGCTCCATGGCTAGCAGCAACTCTTGGTACTTGCGCTGGAATTTCTTGTCGGAGGTGAGCAGAGCGTTCTTGATGAGTTGCTGGGTGAGCGTGGAGCCGCCTTCGGCGCGGTTTTGGTGAGTGAGGTCGGTGACGGCGGCGCGAATGGTGCCTCGCCAGGAAAAGCCGGGGTGTTCGTAAAAACTGGGGTCTTCAGCTGCTAGGGTGGCATTTTTGAGCGTGGGAGGGATGTCGCCGAGCTGCACGGGGGTGTTGGATTGGGCGCCGTAGCCTTGATACAAGACTTGGTTGTTGCGATCGAGAATGGTGATGCCGGTTTTCTTTTTGTCGAGCAGGGCGCCGGGGCTGGAAATGTCTTGGGCGTAGGAACGCAGGGTGTTGGTGGCAGTGACGGCGGTGACGGCCACCAGGCCAAACAGGGCGCCGGCGGCTAGCGACAGATACAGGGCGCGAGCGCGCCGATCCCCTAGGCGCCGGCGCACGCGGCCGGCAAATACGCCGGCGTCGGCGACGGCGGCCGGGGCGTAGGTGCGGGTGGCGTCGCCGGCATAGCGGGTGGCGACTATTCCGGCGCGGGCCCATTGGCCGAGGGTTGCGGAGGTGGCGAGGCCGGTGCGGATCAGCCAGGCCGACCAGGCGCGTGAGACGGGGCCGGATTGTTCGCGCAGGGTCTGCCATAGCTCGCCGAGAGTTTGGAGGGCGTCGCGGAGTTGTTGCCCGGCGTCGCTAAGGCCGAGTTGCGATGGTTGAGCAACCGGAAGCGCCTCGTAAAAGAGGCCGCGGGGTGACTTGCGGGGTTTGGGTTTAGACTTGGCCATAGTACTAGTAGACGAGGCTACGTTGTGATATTAGACAATTATCGTAACGAGCCTTGGGATTTATTACAAGATTAAGATTTGACGATGCGACGGCGTTTTGATTTGGCGGGAGCGTCGGCTAGGAGTTTTTTGGCTTCATCAAGGGTAATTTCGGCTGGTTCGGTGCCCTTGGGGATTTTGGCGTTTTTCTTGCCGTCGGTGATGTAGGGGCCGAAGCGACCGTTGAGAATCACGATGGGGCTGTCGTCAAAGTTCTTGATGCGCTTGGCGGCGTCGGTGGCGGCTTTTTCGGTGATGAGCTCGCGGGCGCGTTCGAGCGTAATGGTGAAGGGGTCGTCGGGCTTGATGGAGACGTAATTGCTTCCCCATTTGGCGTACGGGCCGAAGCGGCCGAAGTTTACGGCGATATCGGCGCCGTCGGCGGTTTGGCCGAGCACGCGGGGTAGCTTGAAGAGCTCCAGGGCCTCTTCGAGCGTAACGTCGTCGATGCGGCGGCCGGTGGGCAGGGGGGCGAATTTGGGCTTTTCTTCGTCTTCGGCCGAGCCGAGCTGCAGCATGGGTCCGTAGCGGCCGAGGCGGGCGATGATCGGTTTGCCGGATTTCGGATCGGCGCCGAGCTCGCGGGCGCCGGCGGCTTCCTGGCGGCTGATGGAGTCGGCGGCGAGGATGGTGGGGTGGAAGCCTTCGTAGAATTCGGCGATCATTTTGTTCCAGGTTTGCTTGCCGTCGGCGATTTCGTCGAATTCTTCCTCGACCTTGCGGGTGAAGTCGTAGTCGACCACTTTGGGAAAGTGTTTTACGAGGAAATCGGATACAAGCATGCCGATAGAGGTGGGAAACAGCTTGTTGCGGTCGGCGCCGTAGGTCTCGACCGTGTTGGCTTCGGTGACCGTGCCGGCTTTGAGCTCGAAGCGCTTCACTGGGCGCTCTTTGCCTTCGAGGTCGCCTTTGATGATGTATTCGCGGTCTTGGATGGTGGAGATGGTGGGGGCGTAGGTGGATGGGCGGCCGATGCCCATTTCTTCGAGGTTTTTAACCAGGCTGGCCTCGGTGTAGCGGGGCTTGGGGCGGTCGTAAACTTGCACGGCCTGCATGGTGTCGAGGACGACGGTTTGGCCGACGGTGAGCGGGGGCAATATTCCCTCTTCCTCGGCTTCTTCGTCGGTGTCTTGGGCGAGATAGAGCTTGAGGAAGCCATCGAATTTGATGATTTCGCCCTTGGCAACGAGATTTTCGGGGCGGGTAGAGGTGGCAACGCCCACCGTGGTGCGTTCGAGTACGGCGTCGGCCATTTGGGAGGCCACGGTGCGCTTCCAGATGAGTTCGTACAGGCGTATTTCGCCGGATTCGCCGGTGACGGTGTCGCGGGTGAAATCTGAGGGCCGAATGGCCTCGTGGGCTTCTTGGGCGCCGGCGGATTTGGTGGTGTACTGGCGTTTTTTGTAATACTTGTCGCCGAATTTTTGCTTGATCATGCTGGCGGCGCCGTCGATGGCTTGGTCGGAGAGGTGCACAGAATCGGTACGCATATAGGTAATTTTGCCGGATTCGTAGAGGCGTTGGGCGAGCACCATGGTTTGTTTTACCGAGAAGCCGAGCTTGCGGCTGGCTTCTTGCTGGAGCGTGGAGGTGGTGAACGGTGCGGCGGGTTTGCGCTCGCCGGGCTTGGTTTCGAGGCTGGCGACGCTAAATGAGGCAGTGGCGACGTCTTCGAGGAATTTTTTGGCTTCGGTGTCGGTCTTGAAGCGCGCGGGAAGCTCGGCTTTGAAGCCGGCGCCGGCGGCGTCGAATTGGGCGGTGATTTTGTAGCTAAATCCCGAGGTGAAGTTTTCGATTTCGCGTTCGCGTTCGACGATGAGGCGGACGGCCACGCTCTGTACGCGGCCGGCGCTCAAGCCGCCCTGCACTTTTTTCCACAGTACCGGCGAGAGTTCGTAGCCCACGAGCCGGTCGAGCACGCGGCGGGCTTGTTGGGCGTCTACGAGGTGTTGGTCGACGGTGCGGGGGCTGGCGATGGCGCGTTCGATGGCAGGCTTGGTGATTTCGTGAAACACAATCCGCTTGGTGGTTTTGGGGTCGAGTCCCAGCGCCAGGCAGAGGTGCCAGCTGATGGCCTCCCCTTCGCGGTCTTCATCGGAGGCCAGCCAGACGGCGTCGGCGGTTTTGGCGAGCTTTTTGAGCTCGTTTACGCGCTTTTTCTTGTCGGGGCTGATTTCGTAGGTGGGCTCGAAGCCGTGCTCAATGTCGATAGACATGCCAGATTTGGGTAAGTCACGAATATGGCCGTACGAAGCCTCAACCTGGTAATCTTTGCCCAGGAAGCCGGCGATGGTTTTGCCCTTCGCGGGGCTCTCTACGATGACGAGGTTTTTGCTCATGGTGAATAACGTATCACAGTTCTTGTGCTTTATGGTCTGGGGCGGTGCACTTAGGAGACTGACGGTAACAGCTCGGTGCCAGGGGCGTCAAGTGAGGAATTACAGGTGGCGAGGCTCGTCCTCGACAAAATCTTGGAACTATGCTACAGTACGCCTAATTGTTGATCGTGAACCCGCGGACCTATTTACTGGAACTGCAGATTTGCGAGGCAGTTTATCAGTAAATTTTAGGAGTCCCTTTGTACCCACAATCATCTGCAGGTAGCGGTCGTCGCGGCGGTCGCCCGATGTTTTCATCGAAGAACCTACGCCAGCCCAAAGTCCGAGCTATCGACCCGAATAAATTCATTAATAAAGCCGTCGCCCCGCTTGAAGAAGTGGTGTTTGAACCGGTGCATACGTTTAAGGATTTTGCGCTTGACGACCGTTTGCAGTTTAACGTCGAGCAACACGGCTATGTGAACCCGACGCCGATCCAAGACGGGGCTATCCCCTACGTGCTGGCCGGCCGCGATATCATCGGCCTGGCGAACACGGGTACCGGCAAGACCGCGGCGTTTTTGCTGCCGATTTTGCAGCGGATGCTGCATGGGCACGCCAAGCGTTGCTTGGTTTTGATCCCGACGCGCGAGTTGGCGATTCAGATCGAGGAAGAGTTCCGGATTTTTGCCAAGGGGCTCAACCTGTACGCCACGCTTGTAGTGGGTGGGGCTTCGGTTGGTCGGCAGCTGTCGCAGCTGGCACGCAAGCCGCAGTTTATTGTGGCGACGCCGGGTCGGCTCAAGGATCTCATTGAAAACTATGGCCAGAGTATTGATGACTTTGATGTGCTCGTGCTCGACGAGGCCGACCGCATGCTCGATATGGGCTTCATCAAGGATATTCGGACGATTATGGGTTACCTGCGCGAGGAGCGGCAGACGCTGTTTTTCTCGGCTACTACCACGCCCGAGATTAACCAATTGCTCACCACGATCTTGAAAGACCCAGCTACCGTGAGTGTGCGCCGCGGTGAAACGAGCGACCACGTGGAGCAGGACGTGATTCGCGTGGAGGGTGGCAAGGAAGCCAAAGAGGAGAAGCTGGTGGAGCTGCTTTCGGGCTCGGATTTCAAAAAAGTGCTGATTTTTGGCGAGACCAAATGGGGCGTGCAGAAGCTGGCCGACCGGCTGGAACGGCGCGGCCTCAAGGTGGCGGCGATTCACGGCAACAAGAGCCAGCCGCAGCGCCAACGCGCCTTGAACGACTTCAAGGCCGAAAAGGTGCAGGCGCTGATCGCCACGGATGTGGCCGCGCGCGGACTGGATATTCCGAACGTGTCGCACGTGATCAACTTTGACGCACCCAAGCAGTACGAAGACTATGTGCACCGTATTGGCCGTACAGGCCGCGCTGGGCAGATGGGCAAGGCGCTGACGTTTGTGAGCACGGGTGCGGCGGCGATTGCCGAGGGTTCGCGGGCCGATCGCACGATGTCGCGCGGGCCGCGGCGCTAAGGTTCGCTTTTAGCTAGCGCGTAAGAATGCTCCCCTTTTGGGGAGTTTTTGTTTGTCGGGTCTTAACTCGGCCTAGTGCATGGTGATATAAAAAAGCCCAGCCTTATGCTGGGGTATATTCGGAGAGCAGGGTGGTGGAACCCAGCGCGGCCGCTGTGGCCGCGCTGGGATGCAGCGTCACCTGGCTGGCTGGGCGCGGGATTGCCGCTGGCAGCTTGCCACGAGGTTGGTGAGCGCTTCGGCGCTGGGAGGTTCGGCGTTGAGTCCGCCGAAGAGCGCGAAGATCGCCTCCGGAGGCAAGAGCGCCAGGGAGAGCGACAAGAGTTGGCAGAGCGATTCGTAGAGCTTCGCCTCTGCCGCTTCCAGACGCTTGAGCCCGGCTTCGAACTCCCAAGGGAGGGGGCTCTGCCTGAGACCGTCGAGCTGGTCGCGCGCCAATACGACCTCGTTGCGCGCGTCGTGAGCTCGGCGCAGGGCTTCTGCGACTTCGGGGGCGATTTCAGGAGCCTTACTGGCGGTAGTCATGGCTTTGTGACCTGCTCTCGTCTCGAAATGGGCGGGTTTTTGGGGACGGAGGTATTATATAATATTTCTACCTAAACTTCAAGCGGCGGATCAACTGGGGTTGGTTCGCTGCCGCCGCCGAGCTGGCCGGCATCGAGGGTGATGGTGTCGCCGGGGCGAGCCTCGCCGCGCAGGATCATGGCGGCGACGGTGTCTTCGACGCGGCGAGTCACCATGCGGCGCATCGGGCGGGCGCCGAGGCGGGGGTCGTAGCCGGCCACGACGAGCTCGGCCGCGGCGGCGTCGGTGAGGGCGACGATGATTTTTTGGTTGGCGAGGGTTTTGTTGACCTCGGTGATCATGAGGCGCACGACTTGGGCGAGCTCAGCCTGGTTGAGAGGCCTGAACAGCACGATTTCGTCAAAGCGGTTGAGAAGCTCAGGCCGGAAAGCGCCGGAATCGATGAGGCTATTGGTGAACTCTTGTTCGAAGGTTTCGAGGGCTTGCCCGGCTTCGATGCGCTGGCGAATTTCTTCGGCCCCGGCGTTGGAGGTGGCGATAATGATCGCGTCTTTAAATGACGCGGGATGACTGGTGGTGTCGGTGAGGTTGCCCTCGTCGAGGAGTTGGAGGAGGAGGTTGAGGATATTGGGGTGGGCTTTTTCGATTTCGTCGAACAGCACGACGCTAAATGGGGTTTGGCGGACGCGCGGGAGGAGGCCGGAGGGGTTTTCGGCGGCCGACATGAGGATGCGGTCGACGTCGGCGATCTGTTGGTACTCGGACATGTCGAGGCGGATGATGTTGGACTCGTTACCGAAATAGAGCGCGGCAATGCTGCGGGCGAGCTCGGTTTTACCGACGCCGGTGGGGCCGAGGAACAAGAAGCTGCCGATGGGTCGCTTGGGGTTGGCGACGCCGGCGCGGGCGCGGCGCAGGGCGTTGGCGACCACGCTGACGGCGCGGGTTTGGTTGATCATGCGCTCGTGAATTTTGTCTTCGAGGTGGAGCAAGACGTCGGATTCGGCCGAGGTGGCGGTTTGGACTTTGACGCCAAACTGGCTTTCTATGGCTTGCTCAACGGATATTTCGGATATGAACGAGCCATCGGGGTGGTTGAAGGCGGCCTCGAGGAGCTTGAGGGCTTTGCCGGGGTAGGCTTCGTCTTGGAGGTAGCGGCCGGACAGCCGGTAGGCCTCGACGAGCGCCGAATAGGTGGTGAGGAGTTGGCCTTTTTCCAGATACAGCGCGCGGTCGGCGAGCTGGCGCACAACATTGGCTTGGCCGGGCTCGGCGAGCACGAGCGGGGTGAGCAGGCTGGCCATGGCGGTGTTGGTGGCTTTGAGCCGCTGCCAGTCGCCGGGGGTGAGCGCGAGCACGAGCTTGAAGCTGCGTGATTGGAGGAGCGGCAGCAACACTTGGCTGAGGTTGACGGCGCCGGTGCCCTGGCCGAAAAACAGCTGGGCTTCGTCGAGGGCGATGATGATGTTCCCGGCGTGGCCGGCTTCGGATAGCAGGGTCATCACGATGCGCTCGATGTCGCCGCTGCGCTCGGAGCTGGAGAGGATGGTGGAGGCACTGAGCGAGTAGATCTGGTAATGGGCCAAGCTGCGGCTGGCACGGCCCTGGAGCAGGCGCTCGGCGAGGCCTAGCAGTAGGGCGCTTTTGCCGACGCCGGGCTCGCCGATGAGCACGACGCTGCCCGAGGCACTGTTGAGGCCGGTCACCAGGTCGTCGAGCTGGTCGGTGCGCTCTTGGGTGGCGAGGTTGCCGGCGGCGGATTCGACCTCGAGGCTAATGTTGGTGCCAAAGCGCGACAGCTGGGGCGTGAAGCCCGAAGCCCAGTCGCGCGCGATGCCGCCGTAAATAGGCCGTTTGATATGGCTGAGTTCGTCGACGCGATGGACCCAGCGGGCGCCTTCGGCCAGATCGGCTGGGGTGAGTTTGATCTTGGTGAGGTAACCCGTGAGCTCGGGGCTGACGGCAAACAGGGCGGTGAGGATGGTGCCGGCTTCGAGCGTGGGAAGGCCCAGTTCGGTGCTGGTTTGTTCGGCCGTGCTCCAGAGCTGGTCGGGGTCGAGGCTGCTTTGGGCGAGGATTTGAGCGATTAGGTTGAGATCGAGGCCAAAGCGAACACAGATGAAACGCGTCTCCCAGCCGGCGCCCAGGGCTTGCCACAATCCGGCGGCAGTAAATGGCTCGCGGTAATGCGAGGCCAGCTCGAGGGGCAGCAAAGCCTCGAGCTGGGTGGTGGAGCCGACGGCAGCGGCTGGCAATTGGTCGAGGTCGCGGCGAATCCAGATGAGCGTCGTGATGAGCGCCACTGCCACGCCCGTGAGGCTCAGTCCGGGGTTGTGGCCCAGGATTATCAGGACGACACCGGAGATGAGGCTGAGCCCGGCGACGGCGCCGAGCAGGGTTTTGAGCGTGCCGGGTATGAGGCGGGCGGTGCGGGCTTTGGTGATGCGCAGGGCCCCGGCATTAAAGGTGTACCGGCTCAAAAGATTAATCCTCCTACGATCAGGATGGGGCCCAGCAGCGGCGCCACCGGCCACACGAGCAGGAGGATTCCGCCCAGTACGAGGTAGAGCGTGATGATGACGCCGGCGGCGATAAGGGCGATGAGTCGCACGATGAAGCCGACGACCCGCGAAATGAGGTTGTCGAGTGTGGCCCGGGCACGGTCGCCGATGCTGCGGCCGGGTGACGAAATAATGCGCCGCCACGGGGCAAACATGGTAGTGAGCAGGCTTGGAACCGAAAACAACAGATAGGTATCGTGAATACGCGCCAACAAACGGCCGGCGGCGTCGCGCCAGCCGGGCCCGTACCACCACTGCACAAAGGCCACAAGAAGCATAAGGATATTGTAACATTTTTTGTCGGGTTGCTTTGGGTTATTTTTGACTCCCCCTTCGGGTGGATGTGGGTAGAGGGTGGTCTAAAGTTTAGAATTTGAGGGATAGTTTGAGCGTAGATGAGCAGATTTTGTCTAAGTTTTAGACTTCGAATGCTCGAGGGCGCGGGTTCGTTGGGGCGGGAGTTATCCGATTAACCCGCTTATGCTATTGACAAAAATAGGTAATTGGTATATACTACGTCGCGTTCACTCAAAACGACCCTTTTGCGGGGTCATTTTTTGTGACACCCATTAACGAAAGGGCTAAGAGGTTGCTTCGGTGACCCTCCCATGCGTAACATCTTGCAGTTCGCGGCATCTCTGGTGCTGCTAGCTTCTCAGGTGCACATTCCTTTCTTAAGTGATGTGGCCGCCACGGCAACGTCTTCGGACAGCGCCGTTGGAGTCTACGAGGTGAAACTTAATACCAACACTGCTTCGGCGGTTGAGATAGTCGGCCCTAAAAAGCCCGACTACGATGCCGAAGTGCTCGCTCCCCTGCACGCGGCTCAGGCCCAGGCTGAGGCGGCTGCCAAATTGGCGGCCGAGAAAGCCAAGGCTGCGGCCAAGCGGGTAGTAGCTCGCCCGGTGGTGACGATCCAGATTGCTGGCAGTCACGCCGACTGGATGCGAGCCGCCGGCATCGCCGAACGAGATTTTGGCTATGTCGACTACATCATCGACCACGAGAGTGGTTGGGGTGTAACCAAGAGCAACTACGCTGGCTCGGGTGCGTACGGCCTCGGCCAGGCCATGCCTGCTAGTAAAATGGCACCGTTTGGTTCGGACTACCTGACCAACCCGGTCACGCAGCTGCGCTGGGCTAACGCCTACGCAGTAGGCCGGTTCGGCTCCTGGGCTAGCGCCTACAGCCACTGGCTCGCCCGCCACAGCTGGTAATTGCTACCGGCTGATCAAAAAGACCCCCAAGCGCTTCGGTGCGGCGGGGTCTTTTTGTATGCGAGCGGGGTGAGCCCAAGACGGCGCCGCAGTGGGCCGTCTTGGGGGTGGTTGTGGCCGGCGAGTTATCTCGTCGGTGTGGGTGGTGCCGGTGTTGGCCGTACCGTCTCGTTGTAGTAGCAGGTAGCCTGGGCACCGGTTCGTCCGGTGACAGTATCTGAAAAAAGTGGCGCTTTGATCTGGGGGTCGAAGACGGCGCAGCGGACCCTGCTATCGATTCGTATTGCGGGTATGACGTTACCGACAATGATGTGGGCGAAAGCGGCCGTTACGGTGATCCTGCGGAAGCCTGTAGCGGCGTCGAGGGGGGTACCGGTGGTGTAGCTGGGATCTGTCGGGTCCAGCTTAATGCCATTGGCTGCGGCATCGATCTCTACGCCCCCTGGGGTATTGGTCCATTGGGCAACGAGCACGAGGGTGCGTTGCTGGCTGAAGGCCCCCATTCCCTCGGCTACACCGGCTAGGAGGCCGATGACTGCTAGGACGACGAGGAGGAGCCGGCCCCTCCTTCTCGTTCCGGTGATCACGTTGCGCCATCCTTTGCGGGTCGGGTTGGGTTTACGAGACGCCGATTATTGTAACGCATGTGGTGGTATTAGTGCGATGGAGGGCCCCAAGACGGCACGACAGTGGGCCGTCTTGGGGGTGTGAGGCGGGCAATTGCTACACGCCGGTGGCTGTGAGCGTGCAGGTGATGCCGGTTTTGCCGGGGGTGGTGACGTCGTGGGCCCGCATGTTCGGTATCTTTTCGTTGTCTTCCAGCGGTGCGAGCTGGGTGACGAGATACACGGCGCATTGGCTGGCGTAGCTGTTTCCACGAGGCAGCCGGTGAGGCACTACATGTACCTGAATGAGGCTGTCGCGAGGTGCCGTAATGAGAATTTTTTCGACCCCATCCGGCCGTTTGTCGGTAGTGGGGGCTGGCGCTACTGGTCCGATCAGGTAGGCGATTGATACGCCGGCAGAACGCTCCCATTCGATCACCGCCCAGTAGCGGACGTGATCGTCGTCGATCGTGGTCGGCGGTCGGGGTGCCGGTACGGCGTCGGCCTGGGCTGGGGTTGGGTAGTAGATGACGATGGTGGCATCATGGTTGGCCGGCGGATGTGGCACGGCGGCCAACCAAGCAAAGCTAGCAAGAGCAGCGAGCGCGAGGACTGCGGGTGCGATGCGACTGCGGGTGCGGAGCATGATGCCCTACCCGGTTAGCGCGTAGGGTGGATGTGCTCGGCACGTGATCTGTTCATTCACACTAAACCCGGGCACGTAGGCCTGGCCTTCGAACGCGCCGTTCGGGAGGATGCGCACGAAGATTTGGCAGATGGTTCTGACGCCGGTTACGCGCGACCGGTTGGTGGTTTCCCGGGGCGTGATCGTCATCTCGGCCGACTGGTACTCGGTGCCTGGCCGAGTGGTCTCCCAGGTGGGAGTGATGATATTGGGATGCGGCTGTGCGGCTCCACCAACCTCGGTTTCGATCTCGGTATGGGCCAGTCCGGTGAGGGTGGCGTCGAATTTGAATTCGACTGCCCGGGGACCGGCTGGGGTTACCGATGGCGTAGTGACGGGGTTGGGGTGGGTTTTGGCTGGGAACGGGATGACAATAACGGCAGCGATGAGGCCGGCTATCGCCAGGAGTACCCTGCCGCTACCCCGGGCTTTTGGCCGGTGCCGCTGGGTGGTTGTCACGAACACTACCTTTCGACGGGCGAACAGCGGACCACATGATTTTAGCGCAGATGAGAATGATAATTCTAGGACCTTCCGGGATAGCGCGACATTGGGCCATCCCGGAGTGATCAGGCGAATGGAGGTTCACCCGGTGTTAGGCTATGCCCGGCGTGTGGCATTCAATGCCCCATTTTCCGCTCGGCAGCTGCTGTAGGGGTCCATCCACGGGGAAGTACTCGGCGGCGTCGTATTGCTCGTTGGTGTCGGGGTTTGAAAGCCGGCACTTCAAGAAGCCGATGTAGGAGCCTCTGGGGGCGCTGAGGCTAATGAACCCGACGGTTCCCGGCAGCGTGACGTCCCATTCGTCGTATGCAGTGTCGGGGTGCGTTGGGCCCAGGCCGTGGCCGTCGGCGTAGTACTCGACGACCAGGCCTTCGGGTGCTTCGGACCACGAGAGCCGGAATCGGATTTTGGGTCCGGTGGAGCAGTCGCCTTGAGGTTGGGAGCTGGTTTGTGCCACGGCGGAGCAGGTCTGCGTGTCGGGGTTGAGCCTAGGCAGTCCCCACAGAACGGCTGCAACGATGAGCACGGTCGTGACTACGCTGCGCATGCCTCGTCGTCGGGTTGATGGACGTTGCCCGGTCAAAACCACTGCACAATCCCTCCTGCGGTGGGTATGGGACGGGGCTTGCCACGCAAGCCGGGAACCATTGTATCGGAACTCTGTGGTTTTGACACGCCAATAATTGTGGTTGCAGGGCCATTAACTTGGGGATGACGCTAGATTTGTACGAGCCGAAAGTGGCTGATTATACCACGAGCATAATAAATTTACCCTGCGTGTTTTGACGAAATAGTGGTGGGTAGATGAGCTATCTGTTGGGATTTGAAATGGCGGCGGCTTGAGCGCCTGAGCTTGTGTATAAGTATTGGAGCTCGGTGAGCTGGCTGGCGGCCACGTCTTGGGCTGCTTGGAGAAACCAAAGATATACCAGAACGCCGATTATGAGTACGACAGCTTTCTTCATGGTATTCCCTACCGTATCTGGTGGAGGTGGAGGATGCAAGCGTGGAGCGGGTTGGGCAAGAGCCCAGGACGGCCCGGCGGTGGGCCGTCCTGGGCTATGGTGCCTCGTGGAGCTCAGCTCGATTTACCGGGCCACGCACAACGCTCCGCCCGTGCGATCCACCGGGTAGACGATGCCGATGGGCAGGTCATGTTCGTCATGGATGCTGCAGCTCATCTTTGGGGTGCGGGGCTCGGGCGTTTTGGGGGCAATGCGAAGCATTACGCCGGGGCCCGGGGTGGATACCCAACTATCGAAGTTACCGAAGGGGTCCTCGGAGGGGGTTGGGTCGGGAGCGGAGCCCAAGACGATGACGGTAATGACAACCCGAACGTGGGGTTTGCCGGGCTTGGCCGGCAGGTCCCAGTGGCCTTGCAGATGGAACCATCGCTCTTCGGGCCCCGTGGCGACCGGTGCGCTCGTGATGGCACTGGGCTCGGTGCTGACTGTGGGCTGCGGCACGACCGAGAGGTGCCGGGTGGGTCGTGCGGCTGGGGGTGTGGCGGATTGGCTGGTTGGCAAGTTGGTTCCGATGCCGATCGCTAGCGCGCCGGCAAGGATGACAAGCAGCGTTTGGCGCAGCCTACTGGGGGCGCGCTGAGCGGTGGTACGCACGGATGTTCTCCTCGGGCATCAAGGGTGGAGGGTTTCATGCTGGCGTGCCCCAAGATGACACTTCGGTGTGCCATCCTGGGGCCGGCGTCTCACGCCTCGTGAAGGCAGCTAGGGCTTGGGCCGCAACGGGTAGTAGCAGGTGACCCCGTCGTTGATATGGTCGTCGTGGATGCCGGGCTGTTCGTCGACCGGGATTCCGTTCGGACCGAAGATTTTGCAATACATCGTATAGTGCTTGTCTTGCGGGTTGACCGGCCTGATGTTGAGTACCACCTCGTCGCCTGGAGCGACCACGTGTGGTTGGTTCCAGTCGTAGAGGTTGCCGGGGAAGGTTTCTGGCAAGGGGATCGCATGGCCGTTGGTGGTGATGGTGATCTTGACGTCACCATCTACGCTGTTCCAGTTGCCGCCGAGTTCGATGACTTCGGCGGTTTGGGTAGTGGTAGGGGTGGCGCCGCTGTGGGGTGCGGATCGATTGCTGGGTGCGGAGAGGGCTTGGAGTCCGAGGATCAGGAGCCCTATGGCAATAATCGCCCACACGGCCTTGGATCTCTTGCCTGATCGAGGCCTGGTGGGGGTACGAGTGAGCACAGAAGTCCTCCGGTGGTGGATTGTGGGGTGCTGCGGGGCTGGACGCGAGACGACTTAATTTTACGGCATAATGTCGGATTTTTAATATCAATGCAGGGTGCGGGTGGGCCGCAATGGCGCAACGCTGCGCCATTGCGGCCTCTGCGCCGGGGCGTTGTGCCTCGGCGGGGTGTCTCGGGTGGCGTGAGGGACTACTCGCCGGAGATTATTTCGCAGTGGGCGTGGCCCTTTGGGCCCGTGCCGGACTGGGGTACTCCGACGAGGTTGGCAGGTACGGCGTTGGCCCTGAGATTGGCCGGGTCGGTGATGCGGTAGAAGGCGCACGCGACTTTGGCTGTCGGGTTAGCGTCGCCGACCCCGGTGATGTCGATTGTGAGTGGGTCGCCTTCGAAGGCGGTGAGTAGGCCGGTCCAGCTGGCTTCGCGCTTGCCGCGAGAGAACGGGAGTATATTGCCGCTAATCGGCCCGACTTGGTACTGGGCGCCCATAGCGTAGCCGGTTTTTGTGGAGGTGCCGTAGTACGTGTGGACATGCCGAAGAGCGGTGGTCTGGGAGCCGGGTGGGGTGGAGCAGTCGCTGGAGGCCGATGCGGGCTTGGTGGTGGCCGGAGTAGCGGGGCCCGGTGCGGACTTGCAGGTCTTGGTGCCGGTTGAGTTGGCGATCACTATGGCTCCGATCGCTAGTATTGAGACCGTGACCACGGGGCCACCGATCCGAGCAATCACTCCGCGCCGGGCGGTGCGAGTCATGTTGTCTGCCTCCTGGGGCAAAAGTTGGGATGGAAAGAAGCCTCACGTTGTACGAGACGTGAATTATTCTACTGGATTTTTGCTTAAAAGGGTTTTTGAGGTTTGGCCTCGGGACGGCGCGGATTTCAATAGATTTGGGGGTTCGGGGACGACGGTGATGCCGCCGTCCCCGAACCGGCTAGGGCGTGACTACCCACTTGCAGTGGGCAGATTCAAGCGCGTCGGGGGTATAGCCGTGTGGCGGATCCACGTGCCCCTCGATGCGTCGGCCGAACTTGATCTGGTAGATGAAGCAGCGCACGTTCGTGGGGGTGAATTCGTTTTCGAAGACCGGCGTGATAGAAAGCTTGATCTCGTCGCCGATTTCGGCGGGGACGGGAAACTCAAGCCCTTCGTGTTCGTGCCGGCCGTCGGTTATGGTGATTTCGCGCTGGTGGCCGATCCGGTAGCGGATGGTGACGCCGTCGGGGGCTTGCCGCCAGGCCAATCGGAGCACGATCTGACGCTCGCTGGGTGGCTGATGGGGCTTTGCGTGGCCGTGGTTGTGAAAGGGCTGCTAGAGCGACGGACGGGTGCTGGGGTTGGGACGATGGTGCGGGGGGCCGCGATGGCGCTGTTTTGCGCCATTGCGGCCCCCGTGCCGGGGTGCTGTGCCTCGGCGGGACAGTCTCGGATGTACGCGGTGCCCGGCTAGTGCTCGGGATCGAGTTCTGAGGCGTGCTTCCGCTTCCCGGCGGTGAAGTCCTTGCAAATTGCGCTTTGTCCGGTCGTGTTGGTGGCACGGGCCTGGACGTTGGACGGGATCATGCTGTCTTCCGGCTTGCTGGTGCTGACCAGGTAAACGACACAGCTCACAGAGGCGCCTTTGGTGAGCCCATGGACATCGTTGCAGGCCCAGGGGGGCGGCGTGATCTCGAGCGTGGGCTTGCTGCCGTTTGGCGCGGTGATCACGGTCTTCCAGCTGCTGGGGCCCTTGTCAGTGTCGAGGACGATCTGCTTGCGCGGGTGGCCATCTTCCAGGTAGTCGGTGTAGAGAATGTTGACTTCGTTGGGCTGGAAGCGAGTCCATTGGGCCAAGAAGACGTACCGGGTGCTCTCGGGGGCCGCGGCGGTTTGGGCTGCCAACTGGACGGCTGGAGCGGGGGCCGGTGCGGACTTGCAGGTCTTGGTGCCGGTCGAGCTCATGATCGCTACAGTGCCGGCTAAGAGCGCCACGACTGTGAACAAGAGGCCACCGATCCGGGCAATCACTCCGCGCTGGGCGGTGCGGCTCATTTTGTTTGCCTCCTGGGGCAACCGTTGGGATGGGAAGGACGTCTCAGGCTGTACGAGACGTGAATTATTCTACTGGATTTTTCCTAAATGTGCGGCAATAATGCCTCGTGTCTGCGCTGGCATGGAAGTCTCCATGAGTTCGGCGCGCAGTTCGGCGGCGCCGGGCCAGGAGTTGGCATAGATTTTGAAGAATTTCTTCAGGGTTTGGAACGACTTGGTACTCCCCCACTGCTCGTAGAGCTCGACGTGGCGGAGGAGGATGGCGAGGCGTTTTTGGGGGTCAGCGGTGGCCTGGGCGGGGTCGAAGATGAAGGGGTCGTGGAAGATGCCACGGCCGATCATGAGGCCGTCGACGCCGGTGTCTGAGGCCAATTGCAGGCCGTGGGCGCGGCTTTCGATGTCGCCGTTGCCGATGATCTTGGTGGGCACGGCCAGTTGGTTGCGTAGGCGCACTACTTTGGCGATTTCGTCCCAGTGCGCCGGGACTTTGCTCATTTCGCGCACGGTCCGGCCGTGGATGGTGAGGGCGGCAAGGTCTTGGCCGAGCAGGAAGCCAGCCCAGTCTTCGGTGATGGGTTGGCCGAGGCCGAGGCGAGTCTTGACGCTGACGGGCAGATGGGGCGCGCCGGCCTTGGTGGCGGCGATGATGTCGGCCGCGGCGTCGGGGTGGCCGATGAGGCCGCCACCGCAGCCGCGGGCTACAATCCCCTTCTCGGGGCAGCCCATGTTGATGTCGATGCCGGCGAAGCCCAGCGCGGCGATGTCTTGGGCGGAACGGTAGAAGCGCTCGGGGTCGTTGCCCCAGATTTGGGCCACGAGGTTGCTGGCGCTGCCGGGGGCGATGCGCAGGCGTTCGAGCGTGACGGTGCGGCCGGCTGATTGGAGGCCGTCCACCGAGACGAATTCGGTCATGAAGACGTCTGGTGGCGCGATTTCGGCTATGAGCTGCCGAAAAACCACGTCGGTGACGTCGTCCATGGGGGCTAGCACAAAGAACGGCTGCGGTAGCTGTTGCCAAAACTTCATTTTGATATTGTAGCAGGTATGGGCGCGGGTTCAAGCGGTGGTGCCCCGGGAACGGCACCGCTGTGTGGCGCCGTTCCCGGGTGGTGCGGGCGTCTCGTGCTCAGGCCGCTGGCGTTACTTGCGGTTGGGATACCGGCAATGAATAATCGGGGGGGGCCTCTTCTGCGGGAGTGGAGATTTCTCCGCTGAGAAAATTTGCTCGCACGATGCTGTTTTCGGGTGCATCGGGTGTGGTGAGGCGATAGATGCCGCAGGCCAGGCCGGAGTTGGGGTGGTGTTTGTGGGTGGCGTCTGAAGCCCCCACTCCCATGAGGACCCGGTAGTTGTTGTCTTTGAAATCTGGTATGTCGCCGGGTTGGGCGCCGATGGTGACGCCGTACCAGTGTCCTGTAGGTTGCGGCAGGCGAATGGTGCGTTCGGTCATTCCGAGCGGTGGCGGCGATACATTGATGCTGACGCCGGTCTCGTAGGGAACCCCGAAGAGATTGCTCCAGCCAGCCACGACCACGAAGAGCTCTCGGTCTCTGATGGATTTGGGGACTGGCGGCATCCGGGGGATGCAGTCGTTGGCTCCGACTACCACCACGCCGCTGTCGGCGGGATTGGGGGTGGCGACGGGGCAGGCGTCCGCATTGCTGCCGGGAAGCATCCGGCCAACTTGGGTGGTGCCGATGACCAGACTGGCTCCGATCAGCGCCATCACAAGAAGGCGTGCTTTCGCTGCTGTTCGGCTTCTCGACACGATGGATCCTTCCGATTGGGGTGAAGGAGCGCCTAGGTGGGTGGTGCCCCGAGAACGACGCTGGAGGGCGCCGTTCTCGGGTGGTGCGGGTGTCTCGTGCCGCTGGTGCTAGAGGGGAATGCTGCATTCCAAGGTCGGGTTGCGTAGAGGCCGGTCGGGGTGGAACTCTTTGTGCTCCAGCCGGTGTTGACTGGCAACATTTCCGGGTGTGTCGAAGTTCGTTATGCGATAGATGGCGCAGGTCAAACGGCTGCCTACCCTGAGGTTGGCTTGGATGACCACCCTGACTTTCACCGGCTTCCCCTTACTATTCTTGATGGCAGGGTTGGTGTTGGCGGTGGTCAGGCCAAACCATAGGCCCTCATTGCCACTGACCTGGAAGAGCGAGTCCGTGGAGGCGAGGGGCGGAGGGACGACTCCGATGGTGGCGTTGGAGGTGCCCTTCCAGCCGGCTAGGACCAGGTATAGTTCTTGGTCGCGCTGGGCCCGGGTGACAGCCGGGAGCGCGGTAGCTCCCGGGAGGCAGTCGAACTTCGTGAAGCGGGCTCCGGGAATTCCGGAATGGGTTATTGGCTTCTGGCCACAGGATGACGGGCGGCTGTCGGAATCGTTGTTACCGGCTAGGCCTACTATGGCGATGAGGCCGATGACGAAGACAGCAGCTCCTGCGGCGCTGATCCCGCGTGTTTGCTGCTCGTTGGGCATGGAGTGGGAGCTCCCTTGGGTCGTGGATGTGAACGAGCTTTCCTGAGCGACACGAGACGAAATTATTGTAGTGCCAAGGATTGGTTTATGGCTAGCGAATAGTTGGTGGTGCCCCGGAGGAACGGTTCGTGGCCGTTCCTCCGGGCAGAGCGTCTCGTACCTGCGGATTACCGGGGTACCAGGCAGCGAGTTACATCACTGCCTGTGCCAGTGGTGATCGGGTCACTTCCGGCGATGCTGGCCTCGGCTGCGCGGAGTGTGATTTGGGTTCCGGTGAATGGAAAAACACGGCAGCTGGTCTGGGCCTGCTCGATCTTTCGCGGAGTCTTCTTCGCGCTCACTCCGACCGTGACCGCAAATTTGCTGGCGGCAGTGGGATTGGCCGTCGTGATGGCTACCCAGCGTCCTGCGTCGATGACCGGGGCGGAGTCGGCTACGAGTGGTTCGGGCGCGACCTTGATGTCCGGCCCCTCGGGTTTACCGTCGAGGCCGCTCCATTTCACCAGGACGACATAGAGCTTGGGATCGGGTTTGCAGGTCTTGGCTCCCGGCGGCGGAACACAGGTCGTTTGGGCCGGCTGCGGGCTCTCGCTGGGCAGGGCGGGATTCTTGCTAATGGTGACTTGCGAACCCAGCGTGATGACGCCAGCGAGGAGGATCAAAGACAGTAGGACGGCGCGGACCCGCCCTCTCGCTCGGCTGGGCGTGCTGGTGGTCTTGGTGGCCATGCATCCTGCTCTCTTGGACGGGAAACAACGAGACGGGTACCAGTGTAAATCATGCGGGAGCGGACAGCCAAATGCTTACCGCACCACCCATTGTCCGGCGCCGAGGTTGCGGACCTTGCCGGTGATTTCCATGAGGCTGATGATGTTGGCAAATTGGGCGGCGCTGAAATTGCCGCCGGCGATGAGGTCTTCGCTATTGCTGGCGCCGCCTTCGAGGAGCTCGAGGATTTTGGCTTCGTCGGGGCTTTGGGCCGACACGGGCACAGCCTCGCGGGCGTGGAAGCCCAGCGCTACGATGGCATCGGCCGTGGAAGTGATGGGGGTGGCAATATTGGTGCGGATCAGATTGTTGGGGCCGGCTGAGTAGACGGAGGTGATGTTGCCGGGCACGGCCATCACGAGCCGGTTGTATTTGGCGGCGCGGTGGGCGGTGATGAGCGAGCCGCTTTTGGTGGCGGCTTCGGTCACGATGGTGGCGGCGCACAGGCCGGCGATGAGGCGGTTGCGCTCCACGAAGTGGTGTTTGTGGGCCGGGGTGCCAATGTCGTACTCAGAAACCAGCGCACCGCCGGAGGCGAGAATCTCTTTGGCCAGGCCGCGGTGGCGGGGCGGGTAGATGCGGTCGAGACCGTGAGCTAGTACGGCCACGGTGCGGCCGCCGGCATCGAGGGCGGCGCGGTGAGCGATGGAATCCACGCCGATCGCTAGGCCGCTCACGATGACGGCGCCGGCCTTGGCCAACTCCCCTGCTATTTGGTAGGTGACGCGTTCGCCGTAAGCGGTGGGCCGGCGCGTGCCGACGACCGCTACCATGGAGTCTTTGGGCAAAGTTCCTAAAACGTTTATGCTTCTGGGCGGTTCGGTAATTTGCCTGAGTATATCTGGAAACGAGTTTGAGTTGTGAGAAATGTTAGAGATTTGCATAATTATTGTTGACAGAATCCGTAAAGTGTGTTAGCATCTTAGTTATGCCTGCAATGCGTAGGCAAGAACCACCTCAACATACCACTAATTCGCCTGTAAGAATATCTAAATGCACCCTCCTTTAGCTATTCACTGCAGGCGGATTAGTCCCTTCACACCCGTTACGCTATACGCGTTTCGCATAAAACGCCCCCGAGGTGAGGTTGAAGGGTGTAATAAAGACCCGAGCTTTTTCGTGCGGTGACCACCCACTGCGCGAATGAGTCTCGGGTCTTTATTTTGTTGGATTTATGTTCGGGTTCGGCGCCGGGGATGGGGCGTCGTTGCGCCATCCCCGGCGGTGTCTCGGCGCCGTCGCGATTGCTAGATCGAACAACTCACCGTTTCGCTGGCGTTTGTGGTAGCTCTACCTGGCGGATCCTCGGAGAGAGGGAAGGTGGCATGGGCGCTCATAACGGCTTTGATTCGGCACTGCAAGTGTGTAGGGATATGGGCGCCCCGCGCATTGGGCGCGGCAGTTAAGACGACGAGTTCGTTGTTGATGACCGTTATCCGTCGTTTCCAGAGGTTTCCGGTGGTTTCGCGCTTCTGGGCTTTCGCCGGGACCACGTACGGTATGGCGCCGATGGAGTAGGAAATGGAAATTCCAGACGGTGCGTGAACGCGCAAAACCTCGAGGTCGTAGGTGTATACCTGGTTGTCGTCCGGGCCGGGGGCGGCATCAATGACGGCGGTCGGGGTGGCGGATGGTTCAGGCTGACCGATGGGGTGGTTGCTGGTGATTACCACGGCGCCAAGCAACAGGCCGGCTGTGAGCAGTAGTCCGCCAAATTTTCGGCGTGTTGGGGTCTGAGTGTTGCCCATAGGTGGGGTCTCCTCGTGGTGAGAAATGGCTTGGGATGTGCAAGAACGCGGCTTGGGCCGAGACATTGTTTAGTGTAACGTATTGCGGCGGTTTGGTGCGGGTGGGCCACCCAGGACGGCGCGGCGGTGGGCCGTCCTGGGTGGTTTCGGCGGGGCTTGGCCTCGCCGGCGTGGACGTCTCGGTGATTAGTCGGGGTACGGGCCTGCGACGGGAGTCGAGCAACTCACCGACTGGTTGGCGTTTACCGTGGCTTTATGTGGTGGATCCTCTGCGACAAAACCACGTACCTCGCCTTTTCCGCGCACCACGATGAGCCAGATTTTGCACTGCATGTGCGTGGGCACGTGGGCGCCGCGGGTGACCGGGACAGCTCTTAGCAGAATCGTCTCGTCGTTGCGGGCGGTGACGCGTCGTTTCCAGATGTTTCCGGTGGTTTCACGGGCCTGATCGCTCGGTGAGACTAGATGCAGTACTGCGCCTATCGTGTAGGTGATGGCGATATCAGTCGGAGCGTTAACTCGATAAACCTCCAGGTCGTAGAGGTGGCTTCTGCGGTCACGTGGCCCTGGCTGGAAGCTTGGTCTTGGCTCGGCGTCGATGACGGCCGACGGTGTGGCGTGCGGGCTGGGCCGATTCGTAGGGGTGAGGTTGCCCGTGAGGGCTCCGATGCCGATGAGCAACGCGCCCACTACGAATACTGCTGCGGCGCTGTTTCGGCGGCGAGTTGGGGTTTGGGTGCCACCCATTGCGCTTCTCCTTAACGACGACAAGAGGCTTGGGATGTGCAAGAACGCGGCTTGGGCCGAGACAATGTTTAGTGTAGCGTATTGGAATAATTTTGGTTGTAAGGTGGTACACCCAGGACGGCTCGGCGGTGGGCCGTCCTGGGTGGTTTTTCCGGCGAAGGCGATGGGTTTCGCGGAATATATCTCGGCCGTGCCGGTCTAGCCCTTGATGCGTCGATTGGGGTTGGGGCCCCAGCCTACCAGCTTTTGACACCGGGCTAGTCCCTGTCGTCCGTCGTCGACCCACTGCAGGTCGATGATCTCGCCGCGCTGATCGGTGATGCTGCAGTTGAGGGTGCCGACGATGCCGTAGCGCGACGTGCGGCTAGTGATTACATCAATCGTCTCTTCAAAGGCGGCTGCGACGGTGAAGTAGGCGATGCCGTGTGGGCCTGGGTGCGGGGTTATGGGGGCGTTATAGGCATTGCCGCCGACGCTTATTTGGCTCTGTACGCCTGCGTCGTGGGCATTGATCCACCAGACGGACACGCTAAACAGGCGTTGGTCGGGGCGGCGGGGTGGGGTGGTTGTGGCGGCCTGGGGCGCCGGCGGCGGGCGGTGGCCGGTGATCTCGGGAGTGGCGACGCTGTTTGGCTTGGCCGCGGATCCGGTGTGGGGTGCGCTGGCGGGAGTGCCATGGGTGGCAACCGCAAGGAGGGCTGCACCGGCTGCCGCGAGGGCGATAAGTCGCCAGGGTGTGCGGCGTCCGGCCTGGATGGCTGACACGTAACCTCTTCCTCGAGCGTAGGCGGGTTGGCAGGGCGTGAGACAAAACAATTTTACGATAGCAAAGGCTTTTTGCGAATTGGCATCGGGTCTGGTGGTGAATTCATGTACGATAGGCGTATGAAACTTCTGGTATCGATGTTTCCGGGTTTGAGGGTTTTGGTCGTTGAGGAAATGGCGGCTCGTTTGGGTTTGGCGCCGGTGGCGACGGGCCGCGCGCGGGGTAGTGAGCTGGTGTGGGTGCAGACGAGTGATCCGGCTGGGTTGCTGGGACTACGGTTGGTTGAGGACGTGTTTGTAGTGGTGGAAACGATACCGTTGAGCGGCAAAACGGTGGATTTGAAGGCGGTGACGGCGGCGCTGGGGCGGCCTGAGGTGTGGGAGTCGGCACTGCGCGCGCAGGGCCACCTGGCCGGCCGGCCGACGCCGGCGCGAGTGGTGTTTCGGGTGGTAGCGCAGGCGGATGATGCGGCTTGGCGCGGGTATCGGCGGGTGGATTTGCAGCGGGCGGCGGAGGCTGGGGTGGGCCGGGCGCGTCCGGGTTGGCGGCTGAATGCAGGGGAAGCGCCGTTTGAGGTGTGGCTGCACCAGGTTGGTCGCAACCTTACCGTGAGCTTGCGTCTGACGAGCGGTGTGAATCGTGCTCGGGGCGGCCGGGCGGTGGAGCGGGCGGCAGCCTTGCGGCCGACGATTGCGGCAGCCATGGTGCGGCTGAGCGAACCGGCTGACGATGACGTGTTTTTGGACCCGTTGTGCGGCACGGGGACAATATTGCTTGAGCGGGCTTTGGCGGGGCGGCATGGTTTGCTGCTGGGTGGTGATATTGACGTAGGAGCGGTAAAAGCGGCGGTGGCTAATTTTGGCCCGCGCCACAAACCGGTGCGCATTGAACGCATGGATGCACGCAAGCTGCCGCTGGAAGACGCGTCGGTGGATAAATTGGTGACAAATTTGCCTTGGGGAAAGCAAATTGGTCGCCCTGAGGATTTGCCGGCGTTGTACGGGGGGATGCTGGCCGAGGCGGTACGGGTGGTGCGCCCGGGCGGTTTGGTGGTGGTGCTCACGAGTGAGGTGGGGGTGCTGGATTGGGCACTGAAGTCGCAACCGGGTTTTGTGGTGCGACGGCGAGTGACGGGGATCGAGGTATTGGGGCGGCCGGCGGAAATGAGGGTGCTGGCGCGGCGGTAGGACACCTGGGACGGCACGATGTTGGGTGCCGTCCCAGGTGCGAAGGCGTCCCGGCCTCAGCGCTGTTGTAGCAGACCGTCTAGAGCACAATCCAATGGCAATGGAGGCTTACGATAGGTCCTACTCGTTGCCATCGGGTGTCGTTTTCGTTTACTTGTTCCTCGATGGTTTCCCCGAGTGATTGGTGTATTCGAAAGATCAAACACCAGATGAAGTGGGCTCGGCTATTGGCTCCAGGATGGGCAAAAACGGTGAACGAAATCGTCTGCCCCTCGTGGGCAGTGACTGGCTGCTCCCATTGGTTCTTGACCTGGCTGCGGTCGGCCTGGGGGTCGGCGCCGCCGCCATGATCGCCATCGGGGGACGCGCTCCATTGGATGTCTTTGGCGCCACCTGGCAGTCGCCACATGGCCACGAGCTTGAATTGCTGGCTGTTGCCACCCTCTTCTTGGCCGGTTCGTGGTGGCAGGAGGTGGGTGACACCGGGGCTGACGAGGCTGAGGAAGCCGAGTAGCACTGCGAGTGCTATTATGCGGTGCCTGCGGCGTCGGGTGGTTTGGGCTCGCATGAGGGCTCCAAGTGGGTGTGAGGGTGGGGATGTGTAGGTGCGCTTTTTGGCTTTGGGACGTTGTTTTATTGTGGCGATTGATGGCGGGGTTGTCTAGCGAGGTTGGAGTGGCGCGGTACAGCTTCCTTTTTACACGAGGTCGAAGGTGGTGTCGGGGGCTGTGGGGTGGTCTAATTGATCGGCGACAACGCTAGCGGCGGTGGTGATAAGTATGGGTAATTTGGCTTGCTCATCGGGTGTGAAGGGTTTGAGCACATACACCTCGCTGGGTTCGGTGGTGCGGTCGTTGAGACTGATGCCGACTTTGACGCGCACGAAGTCGGCGCCGATGTGGCTCATGATGGAGTTTACGCCCTGGTGGCCGCTGCCGGAGGTGCCGGCGGTGCGGATGCGCAGGCGGCCAAAGGGGACGTCGAGGTCGTCGAAGATCACCCAGACATCGGCGGGGCGGGCGCGGTATTTTTGCATCAGGCGCTGCACGGCTTCGCCGGAGAGGTTCATCATGGTCTGAGGCTTGGCCAGGATGATTTTGTCTTCGGCAAGGGTAAATTCGGCTACTTCGGCTTGGAGTTTGGGCTCTTGGCGCCACTGGGGGGTGACGGAGGGCGGGCTGATTTTGCCGATTAGTGAAGAGTTGAATTCGTGGATCTGGGTAGATTGGAGCTTTTTGGCGAGCTCGTCTGTGACCATGAAGCCGAGGTTGTGGCGGGTGTGGGCGTAACGTTTGCCAATGTTGCCGAGACCGATGATGAGTTTCACGGAGTTTTCCTGAGTTTTTCGACTTTAAAGCCCTTGCTCTTCCCGCTACCGCCGCCGCGACGGATGTCGTCGCCGTGCTTGTGGCGGAATTCGAGGCGGATGGGGGTGCCGCCGAAGTCCCACTCGGTGCGGATGTTGTTTTCGAGATAGCGGCGATAACCGAAATGAATGAGATCGGGGTAGGTAGTGAAGAAGGTGAAGGTGGGTGGTTGGGCACCGGTTTGGGTGCCATAGTTGATTTTGGGCAGGCGGCCTTTGAGGCCGGACGGCGGCTGCTTGGTGACGAGCTTTTCAATGAGGCGGTTGAAGGGGCCGGTGGGGACCTCGGTGCGGCGGCGTTCGTCGATCTGGACGGCCAGCTCCATGAGCTGGTTCACGTGTAGGCCATGGGTGGCCGAGGTGTAAACGAGCGGTGCCCACCAGGCGAATTGGAATTCGTTGCGCAGGAGCACGGTGAGGCGGTCTTGGGTTTTGTCGTCTTTGTCGGGTACGGCGTCCCATTTGTTCATGGCGATGATGAGGCCTTTGCCGGCGTCGAGGATTTGCCCGGCGAGATTGAGGTCGCCGGCGACTTGGCCTTCGATGCCGTCCATCACGAGCACGCAAACATCGGCTTCGTGGATGGCGTTGAGGGTGCGCAGGGCGCTGAATTTCTCAATCCCCTTTTCGATCCGGCCGCGGCGGCGGATGCCGGCGGTGTCGAGCAGCTCGATTTCGCGGCCTTTGTATTTGATGATTTCGGAGGCGACGTCGCGGGTGGTGCCGGGGGTGGCGGATACGACGGCTTTTTGCTTGCCGATGAGGGCGTTGAGCAGGCTGGATTTGCCGACGTTGGGCCGGCCGACGAGCGCGAGCTTGAGGGGCGCGGCGGCGTCGGGCTCGGGGGCGTCGGTGATGAGCTCGGTGATGGCGTCGAGCAGGTCGCCGGTGCCGCGGCCATGGATGGCCGACACGCCGATGACGGTGGGGATGCCCAGACGGCGCCAGGCTTCGAGCTCGGCGCCGGCGGCCGTGTCGACCTTGCCGAGGGCCAGGATGACTGGTTTGCCGGATTTGAGCGCTAGGCGCGCGGCGGTTTGGTCGTCGGCGGTGATCATGGTGGCGGCGTCGACGACCACGACGATGACGCTGGCGGCCTTGGCCATTTGGCGGATCTGGTCTTGGGCTTGGAGCTCAATATCGCCGGCGCCTTTGGATAGGCCCGCGGTGTCGACGAGTGTGAAATGTTTGCCACGCCACGCTATCTGACCGTAATTGGCGTCGCGGGTGGTGCCGGGCGTGTCGTGGGTGATGGCGCGTCGGGTGCCGATGAGCCGGTTGAACAGGCTGGATTTGCCGACGTTGGGCCGGCCGACGATGGCGACGAGGGGGGTGCTCATAGGCTGCCTCTCAGGGTGGCATCGGTGGAGAATACTACCCCTTTGTATGCATAGGCGAATTTATACCATATATGAGATTGGTCTGATACCATATATGAGCTAAAAACACCGAGCCTATCGGGAAGGCGTAAGCCACGTAAAATGTTCGGAGTTAGAGCCATTGCCAAGTTCGTGCAATCCAATTGGTTAGTATGACAGTAGAGCCGAAGCGATCATCCGAGCCGAGTACCACCGTGATGATTTCATGACCCTTAATACGAGTAAGGCCGACGAAGCATTCGCCGGCGGCTAGCGTGTACCCCGTCTTTATACCATAAAACCCACCAGAATCCAAGAGTTCGTTGGTGGAAGCGGCGGTGTAGGTGCGGCCTTGGCGGCTCGCGATGGTCATGTTGGGGTTGTTGATGATGCTGACGATGGTGGGGTTGTGCAGAGCTAAGCCGGCCATTTTGGCGAGCGCCGCGGCGGAGGCGTAGTTGCCGGAGTCTTGGAGGCCACTGGCGCTGGCGAAATGGGTGTCGCTGATCCCCCATTCGGCCATTTTGGCGTTCATGCGGGTGGTGAATTTGGCTACGGAGCCGGCGTCCCAGATGGCCATGGCGTCGGCGGCGTCGTTGGCCGAGGGCACCAGGGCGGCTTCGAGGATTTGCTGGAGCGTGAAGGTGTCGCCGGAAACAAGGCCAATAGTTTCGGCTTCGGGGGGATAATCGGGTAGTTTGGGGAGAGTGATGGTCTCGGTGGGATCATGGCGCGAGAGAATCACGAGAGCGGTAATGAGCTTGGTGACGCTAGCGATGGGCCGGTGGGCGCCGCTATTCTGGGCGTACAGGACGGTGGCGGTGTCGCGGTCAATGGCAAAGGCCGAGGCGACGCCCAGATGGGGCTCGGCGCCGGCGGGACCGCGAACCGGCAGGGGCACGAGCGGCGCCGGGGGCGGTGTGATGGGCAGTGTCGCTGGCGCCGTGACACCGGAGGCCTTGGCGGCAAGGTGGGCACGGCTGGGGGCGGAGAGGTGGCTCCAGAGCCCGGTGGCCTGTAGGGCTAGCATGAGGGCGAGAGTGATGGATTTCATGGGTGTGGTTCCTCGAAGTGATCGGCATGATCGGTCTTGATCCATTTTCCCGGAGGGAGGTCGTGTAGGTCAAATGGCCCGAGTTTGGTGCGGTGGAGCCGCTCGACCGTGTAGCCGAGGGCCCCGAAGGTGCGGCGGAGTTGGCGATTGCGGCCTTCACTGAGCGAGACGGTGACGTGCCGGCCGCGGTGGTTGAGGATTTTGACTCGGCTGAGACCGTCGCCGAGCATGACGCCGCGTTCGAGAGCAGCGGCGTCGGGGGCGGCGAGGGGTCGGGCGAGTTTGAGTTCATAGTGCTTGGATTTGCCGGCGCCGGGATGGGTGAGTTGCTGGATGTAGGCGCCGTCATCGGTGAGTATGATGAGTCCGCTGGAGTCGCGGTCGAGCCGGCCGGCGATGCGCAGGTGATGGTGGGTGGCGGGGAGTAGGTCGTAGAGGGTGGGACCTGAGCCCTGGCGAACGCGGCTGGATACGTATCCGGCGGGTTTATTGAGCATGATGTAGGTGTGATTGGCGGGGAGTGTGAGCGGGGTGCCGTCGAGCGTAACGGTGTCGGCGAGGGCTATGGGCTGTCCCAAGCCGGCGGCCTCCCCGTTTACGAGTACGCGTCCGGCGGCGATGGCGGTATCGGCGGCGCGGCGCGAGAGACCAGAGCCGGCGGCCACAAACTGGTTAACTCTCACGCGGCCGGCTCTTCGGCGGGAAGTGGCGGGAGGTCGGTGGTGCTGGTGAGACCAAAATGCTGCAGGAAGGTGTGGCTGACGGCGTAGAGCTGCGGCCGGCCTGGCTCGGGGCTGCGGCCGGCTTCGGCTACGAGGCCGCGCGCTACGAGGTTGCGCAGCATGCTTTCGGAGGCCACGCCGCGGATGTGCTCGATGTGGGATTTGGTGATGGGTCCGCGGTAGGCGACGATTGCCAGGGTTTCGAGTGCCGGCCGGGTGAGGTCTTGGCGCTGCGTGTCATCGAGAAACGCCTGGATGACTGGTGCGGCTTCGGGGGCGGTGACGAGGCGGAAGGTGTCGCCGGAATGAGCCAGCCGGATGCCGCCCGTAAGCCGGCCTTTGAGGCTTTCCAGCGCGCCGGGGATGGCGTCGGTGTCGGCGCCAGTTATGGTGGCGAGCTGGGCCATCGTGAGGGGCTCATGGGTGCTAAAAAGCACGGCTTCGATGAGCGCATCAAGGTTGAGGTTACTCATGAGCGACCTTTGCAGAGGCGGCTTCGACGCGGATGGGATCGAATTGGCCGGCCTGGATGACGTAGGCGGCGCCGTTGCGAATGAGCTCCAGGAGGGCGAGAAACGTGACGACGACTTCGAGCCGGTCGCGGCAGCCTTCGATGATAGTATGAAGATCGAAGCCGGCGGGCAGTTTTCGGTGGAGCTTGGCCGTGACGGTTTCGAGGCTCAAGTGGGGTTGGAGTGCGGTGTGGCGGGGTACGGCCGGGGCGAATTTGAGCGCCCGGCTAAAGGCTTCGGCGAGTTGATCGAGGCTGAGTGCTGGCAGCGGCTGATCGGCGCCGGACCGGCGGGGGCTGGCCGGCCGCTGCCAGGTGCGCTGTGAGCCGCGTGAGGCCAGGAGTTTGGCGGCGGCTTGGAAGCGGCGGTATTCATCGAGCTCCAAGCTTAGTTGTTGGAGCTCGCGGGTTTGTTCGTCGGAATCTGTTTGCGGAAGGAGGGCCAGGCTCTTGATGTAGAGCAGGCGGGCGCCGAGTTGGAGGAATTCACTGAGTTCTTCGGGACCGACATTGGCTAATTGGTGGACGTGTTCGAGATAATTGGTAGTGATGCGTCCGACTGAGATGCGCGAGACTTCGAGTTGGTTGCGCTCGACCAGATCGAGTAGCACGCCGAGCGGTCCCTCAAATTCGCCAACTGCAACCGTATGGCTCATGGACGCTCCTTACTTGGCGGCGCCGAGAATTTCTCTTACCGAATTAACTACATCTTCGAGGGTCACCTGAGATTTGATCAGGTATTTGTTGGCGCCCAGGGCTTCGCCGCGCTGGCGGTCGGTTTCTTGGCTGAGGGCGGTCATCATGATGACTTTGGTGTCTTTGGTTTCGGGGGTGGAGCGAATGATGTCGAGAACGTCAAAGCCGGATATTTTGGGCATCATGACGTCGAGCACGATGAGGTCGGGCCGTTCGCGCACCGAGGTAGCGAGAGCTTCTTCGCCGTCGGAGGCTGTGATCACCTCATATGACTCGGCCGCAAACCGGGCCGAATATATCTCACGAAGGTTGACATCATCTTCGACTAACAGGATTTTTGCCATTGTATCTAGTCTAGACTATTCGTCTTATGCTTGGCAAGGGGGTTGGTCCAATCGGGATCAACGTATTCGCCGATTGCTGGTTGAGCTGGCGGGATGCGCGGCTGGGGCTGGTATGGCGGCGGGTGCGGCAATGGAATCAACGCCCGGGGTGGTGACTCCGGGCGTGGTGGCGGTGGCCGCCAGCTTAATTTTGGTGATTTCAGCGTCGGTGAGCCGTGGCAGGGTGAAGCGGAACGTGCTCCCCTCCCCTACCTTGGATTCTACCCAGATGCGGCCGTTGAAGAGCTCAATGACGCGGCGGCAGAGATAGAGACCGAGGCCGGTGCCGCCGATGGTGCGGGTGGCAGAGTTGTCGATGCGGTAAAATTTTTGGAACAGGTGGCCGATGTCTTCGGGGGCGATGCCGACGCCGGTGTCGCTGATTCCCACCGTGGCCTCTTTTTCGTTGCCTTCGAGGGTGACCTTGATGCCGCCCTCGGTAGTGAATTTGCCGGCGTTGTCGATGAGGTTCATGAGTACTTCGCGCAGGCGCTCGGGGTTGGCGGCTACGTAGTAGAGCGGGGCAATGGCTTTGCCGGATTGGCCGCCGATTTGGTATACCAGGGTGAGGTTTTTCTTTTGGATGGTAAATTGCATGTCGTCGACGGTGCTTTGGACGAGCTCGCCAAGGTTGATGGCGTCGATGTGGCCGCCGAGCTGGCCTTCCTCGGCCTTGGTGACGCTGAGCAGGTCGCGGAAGAGCTCGCCGAGATGCTGGATGGTGTCGTGGGCTTTGCCGAGGTATTTTTTGGCACGGTCATCGACGGTGGCTACATTAGCGTTCATGGCGAGCGAAATGTAGCCTTCGATAGCGGCTACGGGGGTGCGCATTTCGTGGCTGGCGGTGCTCACAAACTCGTCTTTTTGGCGTTCGACTTCTTTTTCTTTGCTGATGTCGCGGAAGAGGGCGATGGCGCCGCTGGGCGCGCCATGGTCGTCGAAGAGCGGTGAAATCGAGAGGCTGAGTTGAATTTTGTGCCCGCTGCGCGTGGTGGTGGTGAGATTGTCGTGGACGATTTCGGCTTGTTTGCGCCAAGCTTCGTTGAACGGGTCGTTGAGGTCGTTGAGGGGTTGATCGTCGGTGGTGCGCAGCTGCAATACCAGATTGTAGTCGATGTTTTGGGCGCTGGATTCGTCCCAGCCGGACAGGTTTTGGGCGGCTTTGTTGAAGACTTGGATGCGGCGTAGGCTGTCGACTACCATTACGCCCTCACCAATGCTCGAAACGATGGCGTCGGCTTTGATTTGCTCGGTGCTGAGCTGGCCGGAGAGCTTGGCGATTTTGCTGGTGGCGACGGCGGCGTTGCGGGTGCGGATGTGCACCCATTGCGCGAGGCCGGCGGCGGCGAGCGTGAGGCCAAATTCGATGAGGTGGTCGGTGAGGTACTGGGAGTGGAGCCCGCCGTGGAAAATTTCGTAGGCGTAGTACCCTACCGTGAGGCTGCCGACCAAAATGATCTCGACGACGCCAAAGATTCCGGCTACCACGATGGCTAGAATCCAGAAGGCGTAAAACGGTGAGTCGAGCCCGCCGGTGGAGGTAATGACGAGTACGAGATTCATGCCGGTGATGATGCTCAGTGCCAGCGTGGATAGGGCGAGTTTGCTGAATTTGAAAATTTGGTGCAACGTGCCGAAATAAACGGCGGCAAACGCGCCCAAAATGGCGGCGGTAAGCGAAAGGGTGGTGTCGGTGAGGAGGTTGGGCACGAGGCCGTAGAGCCCAAACACAATCACGGCTATACCGGCTCCGAGGGCGGCTTGGAGTCGGGCGAGGATGGTTAGGCTGCGGGTTCGCTGGTCGGTCATGGGTTCATACGCGCATCAACACACAATTATGCTTGTGGTTAATTATGCCCGCTCGGGGCCGGGCTCGCAAGCGCAGGGGGTGGGTGTGCGCTGGGTGGGGCTGGGGCTCGTCCCGGGGGTTGCGTCTGTTCCCTATTATCAACGGAATCCGAGGATTTTATGTATTTGTAAGCAGGATCCATCTCCGTTTTCCTCGGATTCCGTTGATAATATGTACTGGGAGCGTCCGAGTGTCGAGACTCTGCTCGGCCGGTGTCGAGGTGGACAAAACGCTTGTTTCCTGCTATATTCATACGGTCTTTTATGTGGTCCCGTCGTCTAGCGGCCTAGGATGCCTCCCTCTCACGGAGGAGATCAGGGGTTCGAATCCCCTCGGGACTACCAAGGTATTATTTTGGCTCAAAAATAAAAACAACCCATGGCTTGTGGGTTGTTTTTTGAATAAGGGCGGTGCTCCCGGGTCGGCGGGTGGGCCGACCCGGGGTGCCTGTTGCGGTTAGACGTCGCGGAAGTACTCCTGCTCTCTTTCGATCCCGCGTGCCGGATGGGCCAGTATGAGGGCAGGAGTGGAGTCAGCCGAGCCTCATCGCTCGTTTAGCAGTTCCACCAGAGGGACCTCCCAATCAAAGCAGGTGGGACGGTAGGTCAGGCGGTATAATGTTGATTTACAATTGGGGTCTAGGTAGACAAAATGCTTCAGCACGATAACCGTGTCTTCTATGAACGAGCCGACGGTACCATCGGAATCATCAACCCCGCCGGTCATGAGTTTGCGATCGAGCCGGAGCAGAATGTCTACGAGTAATTTGGCTGCCTGTGGGCTTATGGGCAGTTTTGACACAATGTCCGACAGTCGATAGCAACCCTCTTGTAGCGATCCTTGATAGGCGAACCAAGTTCGAGATGGTCCTGAATAGGCTTTGATATGGCGCATTGCAGCGGTGACGGCTTGTTTGGTTTGGGCTAAATCCTCTTCCGATAACTCCCCTATTTTGCCGCTGGGAGTCGGGGCGCTTACCGGTGTTATTTCGGGCTTTTCGAGCGGTTGTCCATTTTTTGCGGCCATGATAGCAACTGCCACAAGATGCTTGCATAATGTATCTTTGCGGCCGAGGTAGCATTCGCAGCTGCCGTGATCGAAGTGTTTCGCCGAAACGACCACGCGATAGGGCTGCGTGCCAAGAACGGTGGCGCGAAAACCGTCGGCGAGGGCGGTGAAATCAACTATTTTGGATTGCTCATAAAGCTCCACGGCTCGCTGAAATGTTGGCGGATCGGTGGCGTATTTGATCTTTTCTATATCATAGGTGGGCATGGTTTGCTCCTATCTATCTACTGTATTGAACCAATGTTAACGGCTTTGTTCATTAACGAGTAACGCCCTGCCAAGATGACGGGGCGTTAATCGCTCCAGCCCTGGCAGGGCATGAGGTTGCGGGTACTCAGGGATTGCTGAGATGCTGGATGGCGCCCTTGAGGATGCGCTTGACTTCGGCGAGCGACCGATTGGGCTGAGCGGCCCACTCGCCTATATGCGCCAGGGCGGTGCTGTCGACACAGTCCGTGTCGATATCGGGGTGGAGCTTCGCGTAGGCGGCGACGATCGCCGTGGTGGCGTCTTGTAGTGGGCACGTGTGGCGCCATCCCACTTGCTGGTAGCCCACTTCGGTCAGCGCGGTGGCAAGCGCGGCGGTCAGCTTGGCCGGGTTTCCTTGGAGGTGCAGGTACTCCTGCGTCTTGCGAACGATCGTGATAGCCTCGTCGCGCTGGACGGCGAGCGCCGGCGGTCGCTGGCCGATGCTGCTCATGAAGCTGTCGGTGGCGGCTTGCCGAAGGAGTCTGAGGTGGTGCCCCGGGACTTCTGCTCGATGCCAGACCAGATAGTGGAGCGTTAGGGAGGGCAAGATGTGGCCGTACAGCCCCGGATCCTGCACATAGTATTCGAACTCAGGTGCGGTGACTCCGCAAGCGCAGGTTTGCTCAGCGGCGGTGGCGCCCGGCTTGAACTCGTGGTAGCCTGCTTCGGCAATCACGAGACCGGCGGTGGCAGTGCCTAGGACATGGACGAGGTAGTGGGTGAGCAGGTCGAGGGCCGGCTCGCCTGACAGCGGCTGGGTCGGCGTGATGTTGAGCAGGCGACGAGGACCGTCGCTCCCGATGTACATGGTGTACCACCTAGTGAGTGGGGGCGTGCAACCGATTTAATACTTTACTATAATTTCATAGGTTCATCAATAATCGGCTCGGTTAGGTTAGCTCACTGAAGCGGCAATCTGCTCCGCGCGCCGAACGGGCCGGTACGCGGAGCAGTAGTTGAGCCGGCTGGGTCTTAGGGATATTGGCAGTAAGCGTGTCCGTCACCTTCGTTTCCAGATCCGAACTCAGGCAGAGAAATAACGATCGAGACCCTTAGATGTACCTGGTTGTTCTTGGCCTCGGCTTCAATGCTGGCGAACTCCCCGTTGTAAGCGATGTTCGGTACTCCTAGTTGGCGCTTGTGTGACCAGGAGCGGTATTCGCGGCCAGCGTCATGCACGGTCTTCACATCCGATGGCTGGAGTGGGCCCGAATCATGTCCTTCGCCCAGCCGCCACGAAATTGTCAGCTCACCTACCCTGTCCTCGGGTAGGTCATCCGGCGACCAGCGCGCCCGCATCTCGATAGTGCGTGGCGTTGTGGTCGATAGTCTTATTTTCGGGTTGCGATCGCCAGTCGGATGTATGCCAAGAACCATTGCTCCGACTCCAAGTGCTAGCGCGAGGAGAGTTAGAGTACCGCGAACGGCGCCCACTCTTGGCCGCTGGGCCGTACCTGTTCCCACCTTAGCCCCTTTGGCTCGTCTACGTAGCTTACCGGACGGTAAGCATGTATGGCAGTTTACTTATCTGAGGCTTGTGTTTCAAGGGACGGGTTGTATGCGTTCTTGGATTAATGGGGCCGGAAAAAGTCGGAGTTGGCCAGGCCGGAGGGGAAGAAGACGAGCACGACAATGAGGAGAATGATGGCCAGGGCAAAGCGGTAGGCGTGGATGCGGGCGGACGGATCGGCTTGATGTTGACGCAAGTAGGTTCGTTCGCCGATGAGGGCTTTGTATAGGTAATAAACTACCATGGTGGCTGGTAGGGCGACGATGAGCAGACGGCCGGAAACGAAAGGCAGCGACGGGAAGGTGGCTTGGCCTTCGAGGACGATGGCGAGGGCTTTGGCAGTGAGGGCTAGCTCGATGAGCGGTGTGAGCGCGGGGTGCATGAGGTAGGCGTTGAAGCGGGCTTTAACGGCTCGATGGAGCGTGTAGACGAAGCCGCCGGTGGCAAAAAGGAGCATACAGCCGGTGATGAGCGACAATATCGCGTCGTTACCACTGAGACTCGTGATTGGCGCCATGTCCCAGCGAGTGTATTGAAAGGTGAACAAGCTGAGCAAAATGCCGAGCGGCAGCGCGATGCAGGCGACGGGGGCCCAGAGTTGGCGGGCCGGGACGCCCATGAGGTAGGCGTAAATCACGAAAACCCCCAGTACAAAGACGGCGGTGTTGCCTACCGAGGCGGCACTGAGGCTGAGGAGAAAGTTATTGGCCAGGTCGGTGAAGCTGGTGATCTGGTTTGAGCGGTAGAAGGCGTAGGCGATGAAGAAGAGCGTCACGATGATGAATGTTTGGAGACGCGCGGCTACCTCCATGTCTTTGGGCGGGTCGGGAAATTTGGTGCGGGCCCAGCGGATCCAGTTTCGGACCCAGAAACAAGCGCGTACGGGTAGGAGTAGGCGCCAGATGAGTTTGAGAATGGAGTTTGGGTAGGCGCGGTTCATGGAATTAGTATAGGAGACGCGGTTTTAAAAGGAAGTCCCTCGACCCGAGCCTGAGGCCCTTTTCGCTAAGAGCCGTTTGCTGTAATTTAATTGGTATGGCGGAACTCCCCTTTCATCCCGATCAAGAGCCTAATCTGATGCGTTTTAAGGCCGGAAAGAGCGGCGATCTGGTTCGTGCGAACGCGGAGGAATCAGATGATGAAGCCTTTTTAGCTTACTGGGCTGAGGCTCGACAGCGTCTTATGGAGGCGACGCCTTCGCGCGAAGAAGGCATCGACGTCGCTCGGGTCGCTTCGTATTTTGCGAAGAAGGGCCTGGCAGTTAGGCCTCATATTCTGTTGACGCCCGAAGACGTTCCGGAGTTTCGGCGAGTCTTAGCGGCTAACGGTATTTCTAATAATGTGGCAGAAAAAGATAGTTTTATTGGGGGATATTTGCACGAGGTAGGGTTGACCTTTGTTGTTCGCGATCCTGCGATGGAGGCCGCCAATGGGCCGGGGTTTTCTGAAGCGACTCTGGTTCATGAGAAGTCGCATAGTAGTGGGAAATACTACGACATGGCCCTGCTCAAAACAGAAGATGGTACTGAATTATTCCAACCGCTTCGTCAGGGGCATAATGTGGCCGGCCAAGGCGGTTTTATCGAGGAGGCTTTTGGCGCCGTTGTGGAGATGGATTATATCCAAAATGAGCTGGGTCTCCCCCATGGTTTTTCCGGCATTGATGGTTTCATGGATACGGATTTAGGCCAAATTCCAGGTAAGTACATTGCCAAAGCGCCTAATGGGGCCATTGCTTATGGTTCGAGCGCTCTGGCGGGATATGGGTTTGAATTGCTCAACGCCAAAGACCCCGAGATAATCCCCGCCTTGTATCGGGCCCGCAATAACGTCGATGGGTTGCGTGAGGTGGCTTATCGCATCGAGAGGGTTTCACCAGGGCTTTATCGGAATTTGAGAGACCTTTCTTACGAGGATACGGGTGACGATTTTAAGCGTGGGCTTGATTTGATTCGGCGTGCGAGTGGTGGGGATTCTGAATAAGCGGCAAATGTAGCCGAGTTAGGGATTTTTTAATATTTTCCATGTATAGCGGGGGTTGTGGTGCTCTTAATTCTTGTGCTTATCTCTAATAATTATTGATTTTTGGATGAGAAAGTTTTCGTTTCTGTGAGTGGCTGAATCCCTCGGGCAAGCCCATTATGGTCGAGTCGTTGAGCTCACGATGTTTTAGGGGATGACACAATTAAAAGGAGTGTTTATGAAATTCACGCTTAAAAGGAAGCTGGTGGCGGGTGTTGGCCTGGCCGGCCTGTTGGTGCTCGGAGGCGGGCCGGTGCTGGCGGAAACGCAGGCGCAGAGTGCGCAAGATGGGTTTAAGAAGTTGGACGCAGCGGCGGTGGCGGCGGCCAATCCGGACTGTCGGTTCTTCTCGGCTACGAATGCGGCGGTTCAGCGCCGGGCGTATACGAATAACACGCCGACTGCTTACACCACGACGGATTGGGTGAATTTGCAGTGTGGTTCGTTTACGGTAACGGTGCCGCGCGGTAAGTCGGCGTTGGCGGTAGTGAAGGTGGACGGCGAGGTGACGTGTACCAACTCGGCGGCGGCGAACAATCAGTGGTGCGAGGGTCGGGTGCTGATTAATGGGGCCGAGGGCCAGCCAAGCGCGCCCGAGCCTGACTCGTTTGCGTGGTCCAACAGCCAGGTGGATCCGAACGCCTGGGAAAGCAACGCTTTCACGCGTACGGCTTACTTGCGCTGCTCGCCCAACACTCGGGAGGCTGTGTGTACCTACTTTGTGAGGGCTCAAGTGAAGAATCACGCCAGTGGTCTTAACTTCCGGCTTGACGACACGACGGTAGATGCTAACCTGACCTACTTCTAGCTCCCGTATCTTTCGTTCAAAACGCCCGTGCTTTTGTTAAGCCGGGCGTTTTGCTGCTATAGTGCCGGCTCGTCTTTGGGTTCGGCTTGGCCGAGCTGAGTACCAGCATGAGTCCGCCGGCGAGTGACTTAGATATGTTTTGGCAAGGCTTGTTGGGTTCGGGAGTGCCTGAGGATGATTTCGTAGAGGACAAGGCATAATTCCGGGTCGAGGTGGGCGTCTATGGCGAGGGTTCGCAGGCGCTCCTGGAGGGCTGTTTCGCGGTCGGCATCGAGTATGGGCAGGTGATGGATTTGTTTGTACTCCCCCACCTGCTTTGTGACAGCGAAGCGTTGGCCAAGCAGGGCGATAATCTGGCGGTCGAGGGCGTCGATTTGGGTGCGGTATGCTTCCATGGGGTGTGGTTAGAGTCTCCCCAAGGCTGCGGCGAGATCAATGCCGGGGCCCAGCACTGGTGCCCACAGGTCGCCAACGGCTTCGAGGCGCTTGGTGGTGGTGTGGATGGTGTGGTCGGTGGGCTGGAGGCCGGGCTTAACCTCGTCCCAGCGCAGGGGTGTAGAGACGGGTGCGCCGGGTCGGGGCCGAACCGAGTAGGGAGCGGCCAGCGTTTGGCCGTGGCGGTTTTGGAGGTAATCGAGGTAGACTTTGTGCTGGCGTTTGGCTGGGTTGCGCTCGACGCTGGTGAGTTTGGGTACTTGTGCGTTTACGAGCCGTGCGATGATGTGCGCGAAATCTTTGACCTGTTCATAGGGGTACTTTGCGCCCATGGGAATGTAGATGTGAATGCCGGTGGCGCCGGAAGTTTTGGGATAGCAGGGAATTTTGGCTTTATCAAGCACAGATTTTACGGCTCTAGCGGTTTCGATGACGGCTTCGAAGCCGATGTCCTCGGGGTCGAGGTCGATGACGCACCAGTCGGGGTTGTCGAGGTGCTTCAAACGCGAATTCCAGGGGTTGAGGTCGATGCAGCCGAGGTTGGCCATGTAGATGAGCGTGGCCTCATTTTGGCACAGTAAATAATTGATATCTTTGTTGGCGGATTCGGAATGAATCAGGGTGGTTTTGGCCCAGGCGGGGTGGTCTTCGAGGTCTTTTTGGTAAAAGCTGTCGCCGTGGATGCCGTGCGGGAAGCGGTTGAGCGACTCGGGGCGGTCTGTGAGGTAGGGCAATATGGTGGGGGCGATCGCGCGGTAGTATTCAATGAGCTGACCTTTGGTGATGCCGTCCTCGGGCCAATACAGTTTGTCGCGATGGGTGATGGGGACGGTGTGTCCGTTGAGCTTGAGTGTGGTTTCGTTGGTCACGGTGGGTTCCTCGTTGATGGCTTGTTCTCTGTGCACCTCGGCGGCGGGCTTGTCTTCGCGCAGGCCTCCAAAAATGGGGTGGCGCATGGAGCCGTCTTCGGTCCATTCAGTAAATTCAACTTCGGCAACGAGTTTGGGGCGCACCCAGGTGGCGGGTTCGTTGGTTTGGGGCGCCGGGTCGATGGGGCACTGGGTGGTGACGAGCGGCTGGAGCTGTTCGTGGAGGCTCTGCAGCGATGCGTCGGTGAAGCCCGAGCCGGTGTGGCCGGCGTAGACGAGCCGCTGGTGGTCGTAGATGCCGAGCACCAGCGCGCCAAAATGGTGGCGGCCAGCGCGCGGGGCGGTATAGCCCACGATGACGGCTTCTTGGCGGTGTTTGGTTTTGAGCTTGAGCCAATCGCGGCTGCGGTGGCCGAAGCGGTAGAGGCTGTCGGCGCGTTTGGCGATTATGCCTTCCATCCCCTGCTCTTTGATGTGCGCCAGCATCGCCGTGCCTTGCTCGGCAATATGGTCGCTGTAGCGCAGATGCGGGCCCGGGGGCAGTATTCGGCGCAGCAGGGCTTTGCGGCTTGCCAAAGGTAAATTTGTGAGGTCGTGTCCGGCGAGGTGGAGCAGGTCAAAGGCGTAATAAAGGAGCCGGCCCTGGCCCGTGCGCAGGTAATTTTGGAGCGCCTGGAAGCTGGAGCGGCCGTCTGGGTCGACCACAGTGATTTCACCGTCGATGAGCGCCGGGACGCGTAGGTGGTGCAATTCGTCGGCGATGATTTTGAAGCGCTGGGTATAATCCTGGCCGCCGCGCGTGTGCAGCGTGACGCCGCCGGCTCCCAGCTCGGCCATAATGCGGTAGCCGTCCCATTTGATCTCGTAGATCCAAGCGGGGTCGTCGAATGGATGCTCGGCGAGGGTGGCGAGCATGGGCTCGAAGGTGTTTGGCAGGGGCGCTTTGGGCGCCGTGGTTAGTTCGCCAAGGTGGAGTTTGGTGATGGGTTTGCCGGCGGCGGTCTCTTCGATAGTGCGGTTTGTGACGACTGAGCGGTTTTGGGCCGTGATGTCGCTGGCGGAGACAAATTTGTCTTTGTGGGCCTTGACGATTAGCCAGGCGTTTTCATCGGCGTTGCCGTGCATTTTGATGAGCGCGAATTCGCCGTTTAGTTTTTGGCCGTGCAGGATGAAGGTGAGGTGCTCTTTGTGGACGCCGGCTCGGGCAAGTTTGTCGTCGGCGTCGCGGTCGCCGGTGGCAAAGAGCGGCTCATAGGTGCCCTCGTCCCAGACGATGACGGGACCGGCGCCGTAGTTGCCCTCGGGAATGACGCCCTCGAAGGTGCGGTAGTCGTAGGGATGGTCTTCGGTCATCATGGCGAGGCGCTTGTCTTGGGGGTTGAGTGATGGTCCTTTGGGGACGGCCCAAGATTTGAGCACGCCGCCCATTTCGAGCCGAAAATCGTAATGCAGGGCGGTGGCGTGGTGTTTTTGGACTACAAATCGTAGCGGTCCCTCCCCTGATCCCCCGGTGGGCTCGGGGGTTTGGTCGAATTTGCGCTTGGCGTGGTAATCCTTGAGGGGCATGCCGGGTGGCTCCTGGCTTAGGCGGCGCGGGCGCGGAGCTTCATGATGTCGCGCGAGTGCTGACCGGCGAGCTTGTCGAGGTCGGTCATATGGTGCTTGATATAGCGGACGTCTTTTTTGACGTCCTTGAGGTCGGTTTCGAGATGGTCGAATCGCGCATCTATTCCGTCGAGTCGGGAGTCCATTCCGTCGAGTCTGGCGTCCACGCCGTCAAATCTGGCGTCTATACCATCGAGTCTGGCATCCACACCGTCGAACCTGGCGTCGATTCCATCGAACCTAGTATAGATGGCAAGGAAATCTTGCTGGATGGCGGCTATGTCGGATTCGTATGATTGTTCAAACTGCTTGAATCGTGTGTCGATTGATTCATCGATAATAGTTTGAATCTCTGGTAACAGAGAGGTTCGAATGTCTTGGAGGGTGAAATCTACTGTGGGCATGGTGAGTATCCTTGATTATCAGTATAACGGTTGTGCCAAGGTATTATACCGAACTAAAACCGAAAGTAAATCTTATTTTTTGGCCTCTTCGAGGCTGGCTTTGAGTGCGGCCATGAGGTCTTTGACGGGTGCGGTGTCGGCAGCTTTAATCTTGGGAGCAGGTTGGTGTTTGACCTTGGCTTCGATGCGCTCCTCGAGCTCTTCGGTGTAGGTGTCGTGGAAGTCTTCGGCGATGAAGGGCTTGGTGAGCTGGTCGATGAGCGTGCCGGCCATTTTGAGCTCGGCGGGTCCCGCGAGGTCCTTTGGCGGCAGCTTGAGGCCGCCGGGGGTACGCAGGTCGGTGGGGAAACGCATTTGATTAAGCACCAGCATCTTCCCGACTGGTTTGATGGCGGCTAGATGTTCGCGTTGGCGAAGCACGAAGCGGGCCACGGCGATTTTGCCGGCTTGGGCGAGCGATTCGCGCAGGAGGGCGTAGGCTTTTTCGCCGCCCTTGGAGGGCTCGAGGTAGTAGGGGCGCTCGAGATAGCGGACGTCGATTTGAGCTTCGCTGGTGAATTCTTCGATATCGACGGTGGCGGTTTTTTCACCCTCGGCGGCGCTGAAATCCTCATCGCTGAGCACTACAAACCGGCCATCATCATATTCGTAGGCTTTGACGATGTCTTCGTACGGAACCTCGATATTTTCTTTGGTGCAGAATTTGGCGTAGCGGATGGGGGCTTCATCTTGTTTGTGGAGCATGCGTAGGTCGATGCCGTCGCGGGACTCGGCGGCCGAGTATAATTTGACGGGAATATTGATGAGTCCAAATGAGATAGAGCCGGTCCAGATGGCGCGCATGGCTTGGTCCTTGTTGTTGGATACAGCTTAGCGAAAATGGGGCGGCGATGCATTAGGGATATCGCACAAGGCATCAAAAAGCAGTGAGCCCCGGCACGAGAGTCCGGGGGCTCTCCTGCCGGGGCCTTAAGTGGTGGGCCTACGAGCCCGCCACGAGGGATTGCCACCATGGTTGCGGGCTGAGTTCATCCATGAGGCTGGTTACTTTGGCAACCTCGGGTTCTGGGCCCAGGTATTGGGCCGCGGTTTGGAGGGAACTGAAGATGCCGTGCTGGAGGGTCTCGGCGCTGTCCTGGCCGAGCTCGAGCAAGGCTAGATAGCACTCTGCCAGGCGGAGACTCAAGAGGCCTTGGACGCGGGGATCACTGGGGTCGGATGCGTGCTCGGCTTCGGTGTAGGGTCTGATGGCGGATTCGTACCAGACGGCGGGATCGTCGGTGGCTCCCGCGAAGGCTGCATGGAACTTTCCACGTGCCTGGTGGTATTCGGCTGTCCGGTCTTCGAGTGCGGCGTCGAGCTCGGGCTGGACATCGTCCCAGCCTCTGCTGCTGGCCGCGTAGTCGGCGTACATGAGCTGGATCAGGTATTCGACGGGTTCGCCGGCTTCGCGGTACATGAGTGCCTGAGCGATGATGCGACCGGTGCGGGCGCGGTTGGTCTCATGGGCGTCTGGGGCCTCCACCCGAGGGTCCGAAGCTTCGAAATACCTCCTCCAGGCTTCGTGGATAGTGGCCGTCCGTCCGGTCCTGATGGCGGCTACGGTTTGTTCGCGGACGTGCCGCAGGGTTTCGTCTTCCTCGAAGCCGAGGATGCGGGGCAAGTCTTCGATGGGCTTGAGGGCGGTTGGAGCTGGATCCATTCGGTCCGTCCTTGGTGGGTTTGAGAGCGGGGGTTCTCCCGCGGAGGTTATTATACGCGGGCGAGGTCGCTAACTCCATTTTTGGTGGATTTTTCGGTTTAAAGTGGTTATGCTTGGGTTATGTCAGGTACCAAGAAGCCGGTTGTCAAGTCTGGGCCCAACCTCGTCAAACAAAGCGCCAAATTTGGGTTGGTGGGTATTTCGAATACGCTCATCGACTACACCCTCTACCTGGCGGTGACGAAATTACTCAATGTGCCGCTCGACCGGGTGTTTATGGTGAAGTTTTTCTCCGGCAGCGTGGCGATGATTAATAGTTTTTATTGGAACCGGCGGTGGGTGTTTCGCAGTAAAGCGGGGATCGGTAAGTCGGGGGTGCGCTTTTTGACCGCGACGCTGGTGTCGATTTGGGCGATTCAGCCGGGCCTGGTGTTTGTGTTTTCGGCAACGGCGGCGGGGCTGACATTTAGCAGTTTTTGGTTTGACGCTGCTCGGGCGCTCGGGCTGGTGGGCTTAGTGCCCGGTGTGCTCACGCGGGAATTTGTGATCAAGACGGTAGCGTTTGGTATGGGCGTGGTGGGCAGCGCGATCTGGAATTTTACGCTCTATAAGTTGTGGGCGTTTCGCGAGGATTGAGCTAGTCGGCTGCAGGCGGCGCAGAGGCCGGTAATTTCGAGCTGGTGAGCTTGCACGGTAAGCCCGAGGGCTTGGGAAGCGGCATGAATGGCTTGTTCGAGTTCGGGATTGTCGAAATCGGTGACGGCGCCGCACTGGCTGCACCAAAAGTGATGGTGGTGTTCGCCGAAGTCGTCGCTGAGTTCTAGCAGGCGGTGCCTGCCCATGCCGATTTCGCGTACGAAGCCCAGCCGCGTAAAGAGCGCAATGGTGCGATAGACGGTTACGCTGTCGACGCCGTCGCCGGCGGCGCGGTCGGCGAGCTTGCGCATGGGCAGCGGGCTGTGCCGCGCGAGCAGGCGAAAGATGGTGAGCCGGGGGGTGGTGACGCGCTCGCCGGCGCTTTTGAGGTGGGCCAGGAAGGCGGCGTCGGGGGCTGGTTGTTGGTTCATAGCCTAGATGTTATTGCATATGCAATTATTTTGCAACAGATACCGGTTTTCGCTATGCTGAGCGCATGAATAAAAAATCTGTCTATGTAATTTTGGTAGCGGTAGTAGTGGGCGGCGTGCTTTTGGCGGCGCTGGCGGTGCGTGATCGTAGTGGGGTGACGGGTTCGGGGAAACTCAAGGTGGTGGCGGCGGAAAATTTTTGGGGTGATATTGCGCGGCAAATTGGTGGTTCGCAGGTGGTTGTAACTTCGATTATTTCTGACCCGCAGGCTGATCCACATTTGTACGAATCGAGTGCGCAGAATGCGGCGGTGGTGGGCTCGGCCGATGTGGTGATCGTCAATGGCGTGGGGTACGACGACTTCATGGATAAACTGGTGGCGGGCTCGCGCAACGACCACCGAGTGGTGGTGAAGGCGGCCGCGGTGACCAATACGGCGGAGGGAGCTAATCCGCATTTGTGGTACGACACCGCGAAAGTTGAGGTGGTAGCGCAGGCGATTGAGCAGGCATTGGCGGGGCGAGACGATGCACATCGGAGTGTCTATGAGACGAATCTGGCGGCGTTTATGATTAGTCTGCGGTCGCTGCACGATGAGGTTGGTCGGATTAAGGCGGATTATGCGGGGGTTGGGGTGGCCTATACTGAGCCGGTTCCGGCGTATTTGCTGCTCAGTGCCGGTCTGAGCGTTAAAACGCCGGCTGGGTTTTCGCAGGCGATTGAAGAAGGCAATGATCCGAGCCCGGCTGACACGGCGGGGATGGAGTCGCTCATTACCGGCCATGCCATTAAGGTGCTGCTTTACAACTCGCAAGCTACGAGCCCGGTAACCGAACGGGTGAAGGCTTTGGCTCAAAAGAATGGGGTGTCGGTGATTGGCGTGACCGAAACATTGCCGGCGGGCAAGGATTTTCAGACCTGGCAACTTGATCAGGCAAAGGCATTGTATACTGGACTCAGTGGCAACTAATCCTTCTAATTCCTCGGCAATTCGGCTATCTGGCGCAACGCTTACTCTGGGCGGACGGCGGTTGTGGGGGGGGCTCGACTTGCAAGTGGAGCCGGGTGAATTTGTGGCGGTGCTGGGTCCTAACGGCACGGGCAAGACTAGCTTGCTCAAGGTGTTGCTGGGTCTGGTGCCGCTCACGAAGGGACGCGTAGAGGTGGCCGGCGAGATGCCGGTACGGAGCCGGGGGTTGTGCGGGTATGTGCCGCAGCAACGCAGTTTTGACGCGGATTTGCCGGTACGGGGGCGTGACATTGTGCGGTTTGGGCTCGATGGCGGCCGGTTTGGCTGGAGGCGGAGTGCGCGCGAGGATGAGCTGGTGAACCGGGCTCTAGCCGAGGTGGGCGCTGAGCATTTTGCGGATGGGCCGATGGGGCGGCTTTCTGGTGGCGAGCAGCAGCGATTGCGGATTGCGCAGGCGCTCGTTGGCGATCCGCAGGTGCTGCTGTGCGACGAGCCGCTGTTGTCGCTGGACCTGTCGCATCAGCAGGCAGTGACGGCGCTGATTGATCGACGGCGGCGCGAGGCGAATACGGCGGTGCTGTTTGTGACGCACGAGATCAACCCGATTTTGGCGTCGGTGGACCGGGTGTTGTATTTGGTGAACGGCCGCTGGGCCATCGGGACGCCTAAGGAGGTGCTGACGACCGAGCGGCTGACGGAGCTTTATGGCGCGCCAGTGGATGTGGTGAACGTGCGGGGTCGCTTGGTGGTGGTGGCGGGCAGCGAGACGGGAGGGCATCATGATTGATTACTTGATGCAGCCATTTGCCCAGCATGCCTTGCTGGCGGCGTCGCTCGTGGCGGTGATTTGCGGCTTGATTGGCCCGTTTGTGATCACGCGCGGGATGGCGTTTGCGGTGCATGGCACGAGCGAGCTGGCGTTTACGGGTGCGGCGGCGGGGTTGCTGCTGGGCGTGAGCCCCTTGGCCGGGGCGCTGGCGGGATCGCTGGTGGTGGCGGGGGTGATCGGTACGCTGGGGGTGCGTGAGCGCGAGCGCGATTCGGCGATTGGGGTGGTGCTGGCGTTTGGTTTGGGCTTGGGGGTGCTATTTTTGAGCTTTTATCATGGTTTTGCCACCCAAGCTACCAATATTTTGTTTGGCGATATTTTTGGGGTGAGCGGGGTGCAACTGGCGACACTGGTGGCGATTAGTGTGGGGGTAATGCTCGCGATGAGCTGGTTGTACCGGCCGTTGTTGTTTGCGTCGGTGGATCCGGAGGTGGCGGCGGCGCGGGGGGTGCCGGTGGCGGCGCTCGGATTGGGTTTTTTGTTTGTGCTGGCGATCACGGTAACGGCGGCGGCGCAGGTGGTGGGTACGCTGCTGGTGCTGAGCCTGGCGATTGCACCGGCGGCCGCGGCGAGTCGGCTGAGTGCGCGGCCGGCGGTGGTGACGGCATTGTCGGTGGCGTTTGCGGTGACGGCGGCGGCCGGCGGAGTGTTGGCGAGTTTGGCGGTGGGCACGGTGAAGCCGAGCGTGTTTGTGACGAGCATTAGCTTTGTGATTTATGTGTTGAGCCGCGTGCTCGGGCGCCGATGATAGGCGTGAGCGACGAGGCGTTTTACGCCTTGGTACAAGAGGCGGTGACGGCGATTCCGGAGCGGTTTGCGAAGCATTTGAACAATGTGGCGTTTATGGTGGCCGACGAGCCGACGCGCGAGCAGCTGGGGGTGAATCTGCGGCTGCATCGGCGCGGGATGACGCTTTTGGGCTTGTATGAAGGCATTCCCCTCCCCCGTCGCGGCGACGGCTATAGTGGCGTGCTGCCGGATGTGATTACGGTGTTTCGCGGGCCGCATCTGGCGATGGCGCATGATGTGGAGGGATTGCGGCGGGATGTGCGACAGACGGTGTGGCACGAGGTGGCGCACTATTTTGGGCTGGATCATGGGCAGATTCGAGCATTGGAGGAGTAGGACGTGGTGGGCATTTTGGGTGCGGGTGTGTGCACTATTCCATTTTCGGAATAGTAGCTCAGGCATAGTTGGATTATGCTTTTATAAAGCCAAAATATTTTAATATTGTGCGACTGTTCCAGAAAGTGGAATAGTCGCATGATGGGGTGAATCGGAAAGATTAGTTCGAGCGTGTTCGTCCCGGTTACGCCTCGGGTTGCACATACTCCTGCCACGATGTGATCGGTATTTCGCTGAGCTTGATTTCGCCGAGTGCGCGTAGGAGCACCACGCCAATTTCGGCGTTGGTGACGAGCGGGATGTGATTGTCGATGGCTAGCCGGCGGATTTCGGCGGCGTCGGTGTCGTCATTGGTGCTCGAGGGTACGTTGACCATGAGGTTGAGGTCGTGGGCGGCGATGGCGGTTTGGGCGGTGGGGGCTTTGCGCTCGCGGAGTTTGTAGAGCGGCGTGGAGGCGATGCCGTGGGCGGCGAGATAGTCGTGGGTACCGAGGGTGGAAAAAATCGTCCACCCGGCTGCGACGACGCCGGCAGCAGCTTCGACGATTTTGGGTTTTTGATCGTCGGGTACGCTGATGTAGATGTGTTTGCCGATGAGCGGTTGGTCGGTGGAGAGCCACGAAGCGTAGAAGGCTTCCAGCAGGTTGCGGCCGATGCTGGCGACTTCGCCGGTGGAGGCCATTTCGACGCCGGCCACGGGATCGGCGCCTTTGAGACGGTTGTAGGAAAATTGAGGGCTTTTGACGCCGACGTAATCGAGCTCGAGGGTTTCGTAGTGCTCGGGTTTGTATGTGCCCAACATGACTTGGGTGGCAATCGTGATGAAATTGTGGCCGGTGACCTTGCTGACGAACGGGAAGCTGCGGCTGGCGCGAACATTGGTTTCGATGACTTTGAGGTCATTGTCCTTGGCGATAAATTGGATGTTGAAGGGGCCGGTGACGTCGAGCTCGCTGATGATGCGCGCGGTGATTTTTTTGGCGCGGCGGATGGTTTCGAGGTAGAGCCGCTGGGGCGGCAGTACTACGGTGGCGTCGCCGGAGTGAACGCCGGCGTTTTCGATGTGCTCGGAGATGGCGGAGATGACGATGGTGCCGTGGTCGGCTACGCCGTCGATTTCGAGTTCTTTGGCGCCTTCGATGAAGCGCGAGATGACCACGGGGTGGTCGGGCGAGAGCTTGGTGGCGCGGGCGAGGTAGCCGGCGAGCTCTTCGGGGGTGGTAACCACGCTCATGGCGCCGCCCGAGAGCACGTACGAGGGCCGGATGAGCACGGGGTAACCGACCTTGCGGGCAAAGGCTTGGGCCTTGGCCAGGGTGGTGACTTCGTCCCATTCGGGTTGGTCGATGCCGAGGCGTCCGAGCATGCTCGAGAAATGGCGGCGGTTTTCGGCCTGGTCGATGGAGGCGGCGGGGGTGCCGAGGATGGTGTAGCCGGCGTCCGCCAGCGGTACGGCGAGGTTATTGGCGATTTGGCCGCCGACGGAGATCACGAAGTTGGCGGGGGCTTCGAAGTCGGCGATGTCGCGCAGGCGTTCGAGCGTGAGTTCCTCGAAGTAGAGGCGGTCCGAGCGGTTGAAGTCGGTGGAGACGGTTTCGGGGTTGGAGTTGACGATGATGGTGCGGCGGCCACTGCGGCGGAGCGTGGCGGCGACGCCCACGGCGCACCAGTCGAATTCGACGGAGGAGCCGATGCAGTACGGGCCCGAGCCGAGCACGATGGCGGGGCGGGCGCCGATGGGATCGACGTCGTTTTGATCGCCGTGGTAGGTGGTGTAGAGGTAATTGGTGGTGGCATCGAACTCGCCGGCAAGGGTGTCGATTTGCTTGATGACGGGCTTGATGCCGGAGGCGAGCCGGCGGGCGCGAATGGTGTCTTCGGTGGTGCTGGTGAGACCGGCGATGGTAATGTCGGCGAAGCCGTTTTGCTTGGCGCGGCGCATGAGCTCGGGGGTGAGTCTGGAGCTCGTGAGCTGGTGCTCGATATCGGCGATGCGCACGAGTTGACTGAGGAACCAGGGATCGATGCCGGTGCGTTTGTGGGCGTCGGCGACGGTGCCGGATTGTTTGAGGTAGTCGTAGAGGGCGTAGAGCCGGTGGTCGGTGGCTTGGCCGATTTCGGCTTCGGGATGGGCAAAATCGTACGGATGGTCGCTCAGGCCGGAGGCGCCGGTGTTGGTCATGCGCACGGCTTTTTGGAGGGCTTCGGTAAACGATCGGCCCAGCGCCATGACTTCGCCCACGCTTTTCATTTCGGAGCCGATGCTGCGGTCGGAGGAGCCGAGTTTGGTGAGGTCCCAGCGGGGCATTTTGACAGCCAGGTAATCGAGGGCGGGTTCGAAGAAGGCGCTGGTGGAGCCGGTGGCGGCATTTTTTAATTCGGGCAAGGTGTGGCCGAGCATGAGTTTGGCGGCTACGAACGCGAGCGGGTAGCCGGTGGCCTTGGAGGCCAGGGCGCTGGAGCGGCTCAGCCGGGCGTTCACTTCGATGACGCGGTAGTCGCTGGTGGCGGGATCGAGGGCGTATTGGATGTTGCACTCCCCCACTATGCCGAGGTGTTGGATGGTTTTGATGGCGACTTCGCGTAGGCCGTGGTATTCAGCGTTGGTGAGGGTTTGGCTGGGCGCCACCACGATGGATTCGCCGGTGTGAATGCCCATGGGGTCGAAGTTTTCCATGTTGCAAACGGTGATGACGTTGCCGGTGGCGTCGCGCACGACTTCGTATTCAATCTCTTTCCAGCCGCCGAGGAATTCCTCGATGAGGATTTGGCTGGTGGCTTGGAAGACTTCAGTGGCGCGGGAGGCGAGCTCAGCGGCGCTGGCGACGCGGCCGGAGCCGAGGCCGCCGAGGCTAAAACCGGCGCGCATCATCACGGGGTAGCCGATTTCGGCCGCAGCGGCCAGCGCCTCATCCACGGTGTAGACACTGGTGCTGCGAGCGGTGTGGACGTCGATTTCGGCCAGCGCTTGCTTGAATTTCTCGCGGTCTTCGGTGATTTCCACGGCGGTGATGGGGGTGCCGAGGATGCGCACGTTGTGACGGGCGAGCACGCCGCTGTGGTGGAGCGCCAGGCCGAGGTTGAGCGCGGTTTGACCGCCGAAGCTCAGCGCGATGGCTTCGGGGCGCTCGGCTTCGATGATGCGCGTGACGATCTCGGCGGTGAGAGGTTGGAAATAAACGGTGTCGGCCATGTCGCCATCGGTTTGGACCGTGGCGATGTTGGGGTTGATGAGAACGGTTTTGATGCCTTCTTCTTTGAAGGCCATAATGGCCTGGGAGCCGGAATAGTCGAACTCCCCGGCTTGGCCGATTTTGAGCCCGCCAGAGCCGAGAATGAGGACTTTTTTGGGCAATTTGAGTGTCATAGCATCTTCCTAAATTCGTCAAACAGCCAGGCTGTGTCGGTGGGTCCGGGGGCGGCTTCGGGGTGGAATTGGACGGCGAAGAAGGGTTTGTGGCGGTGGGCGATGCCCTCGACCGAATTATCGTTGAGATTGCGGAAGGTGACGCGCCAATCTGCCGGCAGCGAATCCTCGGCGACCGCGTAGCCGTGGTTTTGGCTCGTGATGTAGCCGCGCCCCTCGGGGGTGACGGCCGGTTGGTTGTGGCCGCGGTGGCCGAAGCGGAGTTTGTAGGTGGAGCCACCGGCCGCCAGCGCCATGAGCTGCGCGCCGAGGCAGATGCCGAAGACAGGCTTGGTGCCGGCTAGTGCCCGCCGGAGTATGGCGGTGGCTTCCTGGTAATCGGTGGGATCGCCGGGGCCGTTGGAGATGAAAACGCCGTCGTAGGCGTCGGCGGTGTAGTCGTAGTTGTGCGGCACGCGCTTTACCGTGAGGCCCAGCCCTACCAAGTGGCGGATGATGTTTTCTTTCATGCCGCAGTCCACAGCGATGACGGTTTTAGACTTACCGGGGTTGTAGATGCGGGGGGCTTCAATTGAAACTTTGGCGGGCGCTCGTCCGGCTAGTCGCGGCCGGTCGGCGGTGGTGATGAGGCCGGTCATGGTGCCGCGGGTGCGGAGGTATTTGGTGAGCGCGCGGGTGTCGACGCCGGTGATGAACGGGATGTTTTGTTCGCGCAGCCAGGCGCCGAGCGACTTAAGGCTGCCTACATGGCTCCAGGCCTGTGTGAGCTCGCTCACGACCACCCCGCGCAGATGGATTTTTTGGCTTTCCCAGGTGCCGGCGTCGGGTACGCCGTAATTGCCCAGTAACGGATAAGTAAATGCTAGAATTTGGCCGGAATATGACGGGTCGGTGAGGGTTTCGACATAGCCGGTCATGCCAGTGTTGAAGACGGTTTCGCCGGAGAGGCCGTCGTGGTGCCAGTCGGGGACCTGGCCGGCGAAGCTTTGACCGCCCTCCAAAACCAGCCGACCTGGCTTGGTTACAAAAAAATCGCCCCCATCGGGACGACCGCTTGTGTTGGTAACCTGGTTTGTAGTCTTCGGATTATTCACGCCTCCACCAGATTAGCAAACTGTTTTTGTTCTGACAAGGGCTTGGCGGCGAAAGCGTGGCGGCGATGGCTTTCTACCCACGTAATGGTAGTGTTTGATTTTGACCCACTGAAAGTAAGAAGGGCAGGTTTTTTGTGATAAAGCTAGGCTTTTATGCCATTTTTGAGGTCTTTACAGAAGCATTTTAAGCATAAGCGTATTAACCTTGTTCTTGTGCTTAATCACAAAGCTTACGGCGTAGCGTTGCGTGAATTTTTATGACTTTGCATTATTGCAGAGTTTTTTAATTGCTGTAGGGTTCCGCTTTGTGTGAAGAAGTTGTGTGCGGTGGGTTGCTGTGTGCAGATATGCAGGAGCCTTTCCCCACGTGTTTAATGAGGGAAAGAAGACATGGTTCAGACTTTTTTGGCGACGATAACGATTTTGAATTTTGGCGCGGCGTTGTCGTTTGGATGGCTGCCGAGCAAGCCGGCCACTCCGACGCCGAGCCCCAAAGTGGTTTTGGCGGCGGTGGCTAAGCCAGTGGAAGCGCCGCCGGCACCCAAAACCCATACGGTGGCGGCGGGTGACAGCTTGTCGATCATCGCGACGAGTGAGCAGCTGGAGACCTGGCGACCGTTGTGGAATGCCAACCCCGATGTGCAGGACCCTGATTTGATTTATGAAGGTCAGAAGTTGATTGTGCCGACTGGCCCGGTGCCCGACCGGCCCCTGCCGGAAGGCGTGGCGCTGCCACCGCCGGCGTCGGCGGCGGTGGCAGCGCCCGTGGCCCGTCGCAGCGTGGCGCCGGCCAATTATGCGGCTGGTGCCGACGGGATACTGGCGCGGGTACGGGCGCGTGAGTCGGGTGGTAATTACGCTACTAACACTGGCAACGGGTATTATGGTGCGTATCAGTTTAGCTTGGGCACATGGCAGGGCGTGGGAGGCTCAGGGCTGCCGTCGGACGCCAGCCCGGCCGAGCAGGATATGCGGGCGCAGATGCTGTATGACCGGCGCGGTTGCAGCCCGTGGCCTAGTACCTGCTACTAGGGCTTGTCGGCGGCGGGGAGCGTTACGAGGTCGAGATAAATGGCTTCGCCGTAGAGCTCCTTGCCGAGCTGGTGGGCTTGCGGGGTGAGGTCGGTAACTTGAAATGTATGGGTGCCGCCGCGCGAAAGCTGGTGGGCTAGCTCGCGGTGGCGCCCCAGATACTCGGTGAGTTTTTGGGGGATGAATTCGTCTTGGGAGATGACCGTGACGTGCTCCCCCATTTGCTCGCGGAATTGAGTCTTGAGATAGGGATAATGGGTGCAGCCTAAAATGAGGGTGTCGACGCCCCGCAATGGTTCCAGATATTGCGCCAGCACTTGTTCGGCCCACTGGGCACCGCCGTCTTCGATGAGCGGCACGAGGAGCGGTGCGGCTTGCCGAGTGATTTTGAGTGTGGGGCGCAGTTTGCGGAGTTCGCGGTCGAAGGCGCGGGAGGTGATGGTGCCGGTGGTGGCGATAACGCCAATGTGCCCACCGGCGCTGGCGGCAACGGCGGCTTCGGCAGCTGGGATGAGCACCCCAAGCACGCGCCGCTGAGGGTAGTGGGTCGGCAGGTAGTCGCGCTGGATGCGGCGTAGGGCCTCGGCCGAGGCAGTGTTGCAGGCAATAATAATCAGCCCGCAGTCTTGGGCAAACAGGTATTCGACGGACTGGCGGGTAAATTCGTAGATGGTTTGGGCGGAACGGTTGCCATAGGGTACGCGAGCGGTGTCGCCGAGGTAGAGGTAATCGTACTCGGGGAGCGCTTGGGTGAGGCTGTGGGTGATGATGAGGCCGCCGAGGCCCGAGTCGAAGATGCCGATTTTCATAACGGGTTTCATTATGCCAGGTTTTGACGATAAAGGTGAGGGTGTGTCAGAATAGGCGCGACATGGATATTGAATTAAGCAACCGCAAAGTAGTAGCCGTAGATGGCGGAACGGCCACCGGCAAGGGCCGGCTCATCGAGGAGCTGGCGATTTTGCTGCGTTCGAAGGGCGTGCCGGTGGTGCATGTGTCGACGGGGTCGATTTACCGGGCCGTGGCGTATGCGGCTCTGGAGGCGGCGGCCGATATGGTGGTGGGTCGGGCCGACATGACGCCGGAGCAGATCAACCATGCGGCGCTGGCGCTGGTGCGCGAGATGTCGGCCGACGAGTTTTTGAAGCTGGCGCGACAGCGGCAAATTGAGCTGCATGGTGGTGTGGTGTGGATCGACGGCGTGCCGGCCGAGGTGGACGAGCAGCTCAAGGGCCCGGGGGTGGGCACGGGGGCCTCGATCGCGGGATTGCACCTGCCGGTGCGCGAGTGGGAGACGGAATTGGTGCGGCGGCAAATTAACGAATTTGATGGTTTTGTGTTGATTGACGGTCGCGACATCGGCCACACCGTGGTGCCGGATGCGCCGCTGAAGCTGCTGCTGGTGGTGGCACCCGAGGTGGCGGCGCAGCGGTCGCGCGAGCATACGCTCGAAGAGATCGTGGAACGCGATGAGCGCGATCGTACGCGTGAGCACGGGGCATTGCGGCATCCGGGTGATCCGGGCGAGGGCGTGGTGGTGCTGGCGACCGACAAACACACCCCGGAGTCGTTGCGCGATGAGGTGTATGAGTTGATGTGCGGTGTGTTTGCGGATTTGCCCGCGGCGTGACGGAAAACTAATGCTTTGCGATGAGGACTGCGATTACTGCGGATATGAGCGATGTTACGACCGTAACCGCAATGGTCGAGAACCAAAACCGTCCGCTCTTGAGAATTCGATTGTCATATTCTTTCCCCGCATACTTCATTATTAGTTCTTCAAATTCTACCGTGCCGGTGTAAGTCAGAATCATTGCGTTGATTTTTGCTTTGTATCGATCATGCTGTAGGGCTTCATAAATCTGGTCGCCAATGGTTCCGTCAAGGGAAATGGCAGGAACCTTTTCTGAAACTTGCCGGTTAGTATTGCTCATGTTTAGCCTTCGGAAATATGTTTCTTTTCGTTTGACTCTCTTACGTTCTCTAGAATACCGATGGCATACTTGATTACTTCATAAGGGTCTTCACTTTGAATCTTCAGGAAGGCGCCCAGCTCGCGGAGTTGCTGGAGCGATCCATTGCTAAATTCGACTACGAGCTTCTCGCTTACGGTCCCGTCGTCCTTGGGCGTTTCTTCGATGTGAGATTCTGTTGGCATAATTTTATTGTAGTGAATCTAGCATAATTATTACAGCTCGACCGGTATCATATTGCTTGATAAGCAATATTTGGTTGACTTATTGCAGTTATCGGATGCGCTGTTCGGCATTCGTTCGCTGTTGTATCATGAGAACGTGAGCAGCATACTCCATCAGCCATTAGCGTTTGTCGATATTGAGACCACTGGCGGCAGCCATTTCAACAGCCGAGTGCTGGAGGTGGCGGTGATGCGGGTGGAGGGCGGTCGGGTGGTGGCGACGTACCAAACGCTGCTGCATCCGGACGCGGCGGTGCCGAGTTTTATCACGGGGCTCACGGGGATCACCGACGCGGATGTGGCGGAGTCGCCGCGGTTTGGGCAGATTGCGGATGAGTTGGCGGAGATCCTGGATGGTGCGGTGTTTGTGGCGCACAATGTGCGGTTTGATTATGCATTTTTGAAAATGGAATTTGAGCGGCTGGGAGCGGTGTTTCGGCCGCCGTTGCTGTGTACGGTGCGGCTGAGCCGGCGATTGTTCCCGCAGTTTAAGAGCCACAAGCTGGCGGCGTTGATTGAGCGGCATGGTTTGCGCGCGCCGGTGCGGCACCGGGCGTACGACGATGCGCATTGTTTGTGGCAATTTTGGCGATTGTGTTTGGCGGAATTTGATCTGGATACGGTGGAGGCGGCGGTGAAGGCGCAGCTGGGTACGCCGTCGGTGCCGAGCCAGCTTGATGCGGCTCAGGTGGCGGCGTTGCCCGAGGGGCCGGGGGTGTACGTTTTCGAGGATGGGGAGGGGGCGCCGCTGTACGTAGGCAAAAGCGTGACGGTGCGGCGGCGGGTGATGAATCATTTCGCCTCGGATTATGGCCGCGGGATGGAGATGAAGCTGGCGCAAACGGTGCGGCGGCTGCGCGCGGTGCCGACGCACGGCGAACTGAGTGCGCTGCTTCTGGAATCGGATATGATCAAGGATTTGCGGCCGCAGTACAATCGGATGCTGCGACAGCGCGAGCTGATGACCCTGGTGCTCGGGGTGGTGACGCCCGAAGGGTACGCGAGCGTGGAGCTGGCGGATGCGCGCGACATTACGCCCGAGGCGGCGGAGCGGCTGTTGGCGGTGTACGCGACGCAGGGTCGGGCTCGGCGTTCACTCCAGGCCCTCGTGGAGCGGTACCGGTTGTGCCCGAAAATGCTGGGGCTGGAGCGGACGTCCCGGGCGTGTTTTTTGCGCCAACTAGGCAAGTGTGATGGGGCCTGCGAGGGCGTGATGCCGGCGGCTGAGTACAACGAGCGGTTTGCGTATGCGTTTGAGCGTCAGAAGATTGCGACGTGGCCGTATGCCGGCCCGGTACTCATTCGGGAGCGTCATGACGCTCTGGAGGGCTCGGTGGGCTTTGTGGTGGACGGCTGGTGCTTGGTGGTGCGACTGCGGGAGCTGGAGGACGGCACGGTGGAGTCGGAGCCGGAGGTGCGGCGGTTTGATCTGGATCGGTACAAGATTATCCGGCAATTTCTGGAGAACCCGCGCAATCGGCGGGCAGTGACTCCCCTCTCGGCCGGGCAGGTGCGGGAGTTGGCGGCGGCGTAGGGCGGGAGTTGGATTAGGGCTTTCGGTAGACACTCTGGGGTGCTTGTGCTATATTTTTGAGGCTGGTGGCGCAAGCCGCCATTTTTCTTGCTTATGATATCGCTTGTTTCTCCATCTCGGATTGTTCATCATCTTCGTTCAGACAGCCTGTTTCGCAACTCATTTTTTTTGATGTTGAGCACGGCTGTGATGTCGGTGTTGGGCTTTGGTTTTTGGTGGTTGTGTGCGCGGCTGTTTACTCCCGACCAGATCGGCTACGGGACGGCCTTGATATCGGGCATGACGCTCATTTCGTATTTTAGTTTGTTGGGCGTGAACAGCGCCTTTATACGGTTTTTGCCCAAGAGCATTGAGCGCAACGAGGAGCTTAATACGGGTTTGTTGCTGGTGGCGGGGACGGCGGTGGTAATTTCGGCGGCGTACGTGGGGCTGTTGCCGTGGCTCGCGCCTCGGCTTGATTTTGTGCGTACGAATGCCTGGTTTGCGCTGGGTTTTGTGGTGCTGGCGGCGATGGCAGCCATAAATTTGCTGACCGACAGCGTGTTTATAGCGTATCGGGCAAGTCAGTATAATTTGCTGATCAACAGCATTATGAGCTTGGCCAAGTTGATGCTGCCGGTGGCGGTGATTGGGCTGGGCGCCTACGGAATTTTCTTCGCTTCGGGGGTGGCGGCGGTTTTGGCGCTGGGGCTGAGTGTGTACTATATGGTGAGGCGGTTTTCGTATCGGCCGGAGTGGCGGATTCATCGGGCGGTGGTGGGGCGGGTTTTTAGCTTTGCATCGGCGAATTATGTGGCAAATTGCCTGAATATTGCGCCGACGATGGCCCTGCCGCTGGTAGTGGTAAACCGGCTGGGGGCGGCCGAGGCGGGGTACTTTTACCTGGCGTTTATGGTGGCGAACTTGCTATACACTACGGCCTATTCGGTGGCGCAGTCGTTGTTTGCGGAGGGTTCGCATTCGGAGGAAGAGCTGGCGGTGTTGGTGCGCCGGGCCGTGACGATATTGGCGCTGATTATGGTGCCGGCATCGGCCTTACTGGCGCTGTGTTCGCCGTGGTTGCTCTTGGTGTTTGGTAAAACTTACAGTTTGGAAGCGAGCACCACGCTGGCGGTTTTGGCGCTGGCAGCGCCAGCGTTGGCTGTTTATACCGTGGCGGTGGTGTTGTTGCGGGTGCGCAAGCAGATTTATAGCATTATTGCGATGAACGTGGTGTTTGCGACGGTCATTATTGGGTTGGCGTTGGCCTGGACGGGGCGTGGGCTGGTGTGGGCGGCCTGGGCTTGGCTGGTGGGGCATATCGTGGCGGGTGGGTGCGGCATGGCCATGGCGGCTTGGGGGCCACGGCTGAGGCGGGGTAATCGCAAGCGGTAATGGTATTTTTGGGGGAACGTGAGATGATTAATTATTGCTACAAGGAGCCAAGACATGATGTTCGGTAGTGGGTGGCGCAAAATTTCGGTAGTGGGTATGAGCGTGCTCGTGGTGGCAGTGGCCTCGAGTGTGATTTTGAACGTATCGACGGATGATTTGGTGGGTGCGGCTGGTTGTACCCAGGGCTCGACTTTGAATATTGTGGCGCATGAAGACGACGATTTGTTGTTTATGAGTCCGGATTTATTGCACGACATCACCTCGGGTCGGTGTGTGCGGACGATATTTATGACGGCGGGTGATTCGGGTGCGCCGGCGTCGTATTGGCAGGGTCGGGAAAATGGGATGAAGGCGGCTTACGCCAAAATGGCTGGCAGAACGGGCCTCGGAACATGGAATATTTCGGATGCGGGCGTGCTCGGGATGCATGTACGGGCCTATACGCTGGTCGGCAAGCCTACGGTGTCTCTGGTGTTTTTGCGGCTGCCTGACGGTGGGATGGATGGAGCGGGCTTTAATACGCATAATTTTGAGAGTTTGCAAAAGTTATGGCTGGGATCGATTTCGTCGATCAGCGCGGTTGATGGGAGCGCAAGTTATAGCAAAGATACCTTGGTAGGGGCGCTGGCGGCGATGATGGCGAGCTTTGCGCCGGATCGGATTCATATTCAAGATTATAGCGGCGCCTTTGGGGACGGCGATCATGCCGACCACCACGCGTCGGCGTATTTTGCGCGGGCGGCTCATCAGCAGTACTCGCAGCCACATACCTTGACGGGCTACGAAGGTTACTTGGATTCGGCTAATCCGGCGAATGTGGCGCGTGGTGATCTGACGAAAAAATCTGAAGCCTTTTATGCGTATGCGAACTATGATCACGACGTCTGCAACAGTTTGCTGGCGTGTCGCAACGGTGAGTTTGAGGGTTGGCTGGCTCGCCAATATGCAGTGGGAACGGAATCTGGCGGGGGTACGGCTTCAAACTCGGTCCCCTCCCCTATCGGTGGCAACCTGGCGGGGTTGGCTCAGGTGACGGCGTCTTCGGAGGATCGATCGAGTGGCCAGTTGGCTATTCGGGCGATTGACGGCGTGATTGATGGTTATCCTGGCGATTACACCAAGGAATGGGCCACTGTTGGTGGCTCGGGCGGTAGCTGGATCAAGCTGACGTGGTCGTCGGCGCGTACGGTTGGCCGGATGGTGCTGTTTGACCGCCCAAATGCTGCCGATCAAGTAACCGCGGGAACTTTGGTTTTTAGTGACGGGTCGAAAGTGGCGGTGGGTACACTGAATAATGATGGGACAGCGACCACGGTAACTTTTTCGCCGCGGGTGGTAACAAGCGTGCAGTTTAATGTGACGGGTGTGGCGAATGGGACGGCTAATATTGGACTGGCCGAAATCCAGGTTTACTGATTGCCGGCTATGGCCTGCTTGAGGGCTTCGTAGGCGGGTTTCGGTGAGCCGTCGGCCCGAATGAGGCCGAAGAAGTTTTCGTTTGAGTCTGTCGATGTGCCCTCATCTCGGTAGCCGTACCAAAACAGTGGGCCGATCCAGGGAGCGTTGTGGGCGCTGCGAATAACGTCCGCGGCGATTTGGGCTTGGAATTCTTCGGTGACATGGTCGGGTGAGTCGTTGAGATGGTAATCCTGGGAGCTAGCTTCGGTGCTGGGACCGCCGGTGGGTGCGCCGTATTCCGTGACCCAGATTTGCTTGGCGTCGTCGCCACTTGCGGCCATGATTGAGCGCAGGCTAATGGCCGTGAAGCCCATTTGAGACCAGGCGTTCCAGGTGATGTTGTACGAGGCGGGTACGGGGTAGGAATAGGGGTGGTAGCCGATGGCGTCGAAATATGGTTTGGCCCCAGCGGCATACATAGCCCGGAGGTAATCGAGCTGCGGAATGCCGTCGGCGTTGCTGCTGGAGGCGAGCCCGCCAGATATGACGGTGGCAGAGGCGTCGATTTGTTTGATGCTGGTGTAGGCGGCCTTGAGGAATTGAACGTAATCGGCGGCATTGGCGGCTGGTTCCCAGGCGCCCTGGCTATTTTCTTCGTTCCAAATTTCCCAGTGATGAATGCCGAGGGGGGCGTAGTGCCGGGCGGTTTCGCGGGCAAAATTGGCGTATTGGGCGGGATCGGCGGGGGCGCAGCGAGGATTTGAGCCACAGGCGGGAAGGCGGGCCCAGGGTGCGGTGTAGGTGAGAATTGGCAAGAGACGCAGGCCGCGGGCATTGGCGGCTGCGACGACTTTGTCGTGCTGCGACCACGAAAAACTCGCCGCGTTGCTGGGCTGGAGGTCGTTCCAGTCGAAATCGAGGCGAATCCAAGCGATGCCAAGGGCCTTGAAGTCATCGAGTCGCCGGGCAAGCTCATCGGCGGGTAGTCCGGGTAGGGTGTTGCCCACGGCGATGCCGTAGCCCTTGAGTGGCCCTGGGGTAGGCGCGGGGCCGGACATGGCCTTGGGCTCAGCGATGGACTGTTTGGCCGCTGGGGCGGTGGAGGGGCTTGGTCGAACGGTAGAGGCGGCTCCGGCGATGTCAGCGGCGTTGTGCGGCTGGCTGGGAGTGTGGTGGGGTTGATAGAAATCGGTGAGGTAAATCAACGTCGAGCTAAAGGTGAAGATGGCTAAAGCTACCAGCGTTCCTGAGGTGAACCATGGACGCTTGAGGGGTTTTTGAAGGAGATGGTCGAGTTTTTTGAGCGGCTTTATGGCACATTCCTATCTGACACTAAGCCAATGGTATGGTATATAACGCCTATGGTCAAAGCGGCGTTGCGGATGGTTCGGTGGCATCGCGATAGATGGTTTCGAGCTGGTCGATGTGGCGAGTAATTGAAAACCGCTGAGCAGACTGGGCGGCTTCGGCGGCTAGTTTGGGTAGGAGGCCTGGGGTTTGAAAGAGCTGTACGATGGCCGCTGCCAGGCGGTTCGCGTCGGCTGGGGGCACGACGAGTCCGGTGTGAGCGTGCGTGACAAGTTCTGGGAGTGAGCCTAGGTCGGTGGCGATGACGGGTCGGCCGGTAGCCATAGCCTCGACTGCCACCAGCCCGAAGGCCTCGGGGCAAATTGAGGGTATGACGAGCGCCGAGGACCTGAGGTACTCATTGCGAATGTGACTGGGCTGGATCCAGCCGCAAAATTCGGTTTGGTGGGCGATGCCCAAATCGATGGCCGCTTGCCGGAGGGCTGGCAGTTGGGGGCCGGTGCCGACGATACGGAGTTTGAGCAGGGGAAGGACGGGTGTTGCCTGCGCAAACGCTTGGAGTAGGTAGTTGATTCCTTTGAGCGGTTCGATGCGGCCTACGAACAGGAGGGTTGGGCTGGGGGGCAGGGCGTGGGCGGATGGTAGCTTGATACCATTTGGTACGACGGTCATCGGTACGCCAGGGAAGTCGGTGTGGGTGGTGCGACGCATATAGCGGCTCGGAGCCATAACGTGGCGCAAGCGCTTGAGCCCGAGCCGGTAGATGGGTCGTTGTACAAACCTAAAGTACTGGTATTTGAGGAATCCGGTGAAGGTGAGATGAGCGGTGTCAAAATCCTGATTTTTGAAATCGCTGGCGCCGAGGAACCATGGGAGCAAGCTCAGGGTGAACTCCTCGGGTCCGTGGATGGTCATGACGGCGGGGACGCGGCCGGCGGCAAAGAGTATCGAGGGGCTGCATGAACCGAGGGTGTGGAAGTGAATGACATCGGGCTGGAAGTCACGGATAGCGGCCTTGAGTGCTCGGTATGACCGCACGTAGAAGAGGTGATGGAGGGCTTTGAGCGGCGAGTGGAGAGGGATGGTGCGAAACGTGTAGTCGGAAAATAAATCATGCTTGGGGTCATCGGCGGACAGAATTTTGACTTGATGCCCTCGCGCCAGAAGCTCAGAGCGTGTGAGCATTAAGCTATTTTCAGCTCCGCCTCCGACGTAGCCTTGACTGATGACCATAAGTATTTTCATCGATATATCCGGGTGGTTTGGCTGGAGTATAGCAAGTCTTTTTGATCGTCCAGGAACTGGAGCGGGTATTGGTAAGTGATGACGTCGCCGTCGACCGATAGCAGGGCCTGCTGCTTCGTAACATTGGTGTATCCCAGGAATACGTAGGCGTTACGTTTGATGAGGCCGGGATACAATCCGCCTTTGAGGCTCAGCGAGGTGAAGCTTTGGATTTTGGCATAGGTGGGCTGGTCGGCGTAGATGCCGGAGCCGCCATTGCCCCGGTGATAGAAGATGGTGTTGGTGCTTTCAAGCCAATCGGCGGCGCGTTCTTCGCTGGCATGGGGGTAGTAGAGGTCGTAATATTTGCCGCTGTTGGCAAGGTGTAGTTGGCCGGGGTAGCCTCCGAGCAGGGTGGTGAAAACCCCGGTGGACGAGAGCAGAAACGCGATGGCTAGCGCGGACGGGATGATCTGTCGAGCTCGGCGGTAGCGTGCGGGAACGAGGGCGATGGTGGCTAGCGCAATGGCGCTGCCAGACACCAGCAACATTTGCTGGAAGGCGCGCAGGAGGCCGTATTCGGCTGAGATGACCGGGAGGAGAACGATCATGGCAAGAATGCAGATGGTGGAAAGCGCAAAGAGCTGGTATTCGGTGTAGTGCCGCCGGGTGATATGGCCGGCGAATCGGTAGCCTATAAATAGGAGCAAGATGCCGACGATCAGGACGAGTTGCAGGAGGGCGGCCGAGCTTTGGCGGATGAGGGCGTTGAGAGCGGGAACATTGATGCCGGCAGCTGATAGGCGCTGGCCGATCGGTGTGAGGGCGAGATTTTCGTCGGTGGCGGCTTTTACGGGGTATGGTGCGTAAGTTTGGGTCGGATAGAGGGTGGCGGGATCGGCTTTGGCTCGGTCCTGGGGTACGGATTGCTGGAGGTAGCCGTCGAGGCGCTGTTGGGTGGTGGCGTGGGTTTTGGCGAGTAGGCTGTAGCTGGTATCGCTGGAGCGGTTCTCCCCCGCTATGCCGGTGCGAATGCTTTGGACGGTACCGAGGGCGACGCGGGCGAGGTTGCCGCCGGTGCCCGTGAGCTGGATGCTCCAGATATAACTGCTTGCGAGAAGCATGGCGATTACCCACAGGCTGATTGGAGAGGGCTTGGGTTTGCGCCAGCGGGCGAGAAATAGGTGTAGGCGCTGACGAGAGGAATCAAGGTGGTTGGTGATGAATTTGAGGCTGGTGCTGAGTGCGAGGAAGATTGCAAACATGGCGATCATGGTATAGGTGGTGGAGTAATGTGACAGCACTACGCCGAGGCTGAGTGTCGCAATGAGCCAGCGTTTTTGGCCGAGGCGCCAATCGGCATTGAAGATGGTGAGAAAGATAAGCCCCAGGAATACGAAGGCGATTTCTTGGCGGTTGAGCATCGGCATATCGCCAAAGAAGGTGGGAAAGGCCATGAAGTAAATTGCCGCCAACAGGCTTACAAGACGCGAGGCGTAGTTTCGGGCTATGAGGTACACCATGCCGGGTACGAGGGCAAAGATCATCTGGAAGACGATTTTGTAGACATATCCCTCGTTGATACCGGTTATTTGGTGAACAATAGTAGGTAGTACGGTGATGCTCAAACAGGCGTTGTAGGCGTCGCGCAAGTTGGCCATGTTCCAGCTGAGATGGTTGAGTGTGAGGAGAAACACATGATATTCGGCCTGGACGTCGTGCCCGGTGGTGGTCCAGCCGCGCAGGCTGGTCATGAAAAGGAGAGCGAGCGCGGTGCCATAGAGCGCGAGCACGAGGGCGTTTTCGCTGAATTGGCTGCGACGGGTGACGAGGTATCCGAGGTAGGCGGCCAGGTAGAGGAGCAGGCCGACGGTGAAGAGATTGGTGCCGTGGTTGTTGAGGCTGTTGGCGCCCAGGATGGCGAGGGCTACGGGGATTAGTGCGCCCAGTGTGAGGAGCCAGGGTGGGTTTGGTATGGCTTGGGGTAGGGAGATTCGTTGTGATGGCAGGCCTGCGCGATGGCGCCAGAGGGCGCCCGCGAGCAGGGCGCTCCAGGCGATATCGGTTCCGATCATCAGGTTGGGGGCATCGAGGGGGTGCGGGTTGCCAAGTAGCATGAGGGTGGTGTTGATGAGGAGCGTCGTGAGCATGGTGGCGAGGGTGCTAAAGCCGACAATGAAGCCAACGTATTCACCGTGGCTGGGGGTTTTGAGGCGGATGATTTGGGCAATGAACCAACCGGGAGCCAAAAATAACCAGGCAAACCCAAGCACGGCCTTGATGGGGTCGAAGTATGGGATGGTGAACACGAGAATATTGAGGACGACGGCGAGGGTGATGAGTAGCGGAAGGAGCCAGATGGTGCGAATGGAGCGCAGCTTCATTGGGCGGTCTCGGTTTTGGCGGCGGGGGCGGGATGGTGAGCGGAGAGGGCGGCATAGAGGGTATCGAGCTGGGTGGCGGCTTGGTCCCAGCTGAGGCGCTTGGCTTTGGCTTGGCCGCGTCGGCTGAGGGTTTGCCAGAGCGTTGGGTTATCCGCGAGCTGCAGAATACCGTCGCGGAAGGCGGTGGCGGTTTTGTCTACGATGAGTCCGTCGTCGCCGAGCGTATCGATGAGCCCGGGAATGCGCGAGCCGATGACGGGAGTGCCGCTTGCCATGGCCTCGAGTGCCACGAGCGGCTGAATTTCATAGTCTGAGGCTATGAGAACCATCTGGGCTTGACGGTAATAGGCGGGTAGTTCGGCTTTGGTTTTGTAGCCGGCCATGGTGATGTGGGCGTGAGGGTGGGGGCTGGCGGCAATGATTTGGGCTAGGTTTTGCTCGAGCGGACCATTGCCGACGATCTGGAGCTCGACGGGGCGCCCCAGGTTTTTGGTGGCTTCGATGAGCAGGCCCACGTTTTTTTCCCACGAGAGCCGGCCCACGTAGAGGAGCCGGAGGGGGCGTTTGGAATCGGGTTTGAAGCCGGTTTTGGGGGTGAAGAATTCGGGGCCGACGCCGTTGGATACGATGGCGAGGCGATGGAGGCGATAAGCATCAACGAGAAACTGGCGATAGGTGGGAGAAATGGCGATGACGAGCTCGGCTCTTCGGAGTAAGGGTCCGAGGCTGAACTTTTTGTAGATGGGCAAGATTTTGCCGGCGAGACCGGAGGCGCCGACGTCTTGGTGAAAGTGGAGCACGAGCGGGATGCGGCGGAGGCGGCTGACGAGGTAGGCGATTTCGGGCGTGTAGGCTTGAGCGACGTGGACGTGGATGATGCTGGGGTGTTTTACGGTCATGAGCTGCCAAAAGAGGCTCCAGATGATGGGGGTGTGAGCGATTTCGAGGCTGGGTAGCCGATGGACGGTGCAGCCTGATTCTTGGGTGCGTCCGGCGGGGGCAGCGATGTTTGAGGTGAATATTTCGACGTGGTGTCCCAGGGCTGCGAGCTGGTGCGAGATTTCGCGGGCAGCGTTTTCCATCCCGCCGGTATGGGGCGGGTAGTAGGAGACGACCTGAACGATGGTTTGGGGATGCTGGTCGAGTACGGCGATGGCGATGGCTTCGAATCGTTGGGCTTGGTGCTGCCAGCTAAAGTTGGCGGCAACGGTTTCGGCGCCGCGTCGGCCGAGGCGTGCGGCGTAGGCGTCGTCGCCCAGGATGCGCAGGAGCGAGCTGGTGAGCTCGGGAACGGACGATGCGGCCACGAGCTCGCCGGTGCGGCCGTGCTCGACGACAGCCGGGATTCCGCCGATGCGGGAGCCAATCACGGGCGTGCCGCAGGCTTGGGCCTCGAGGAGTACCATGCCGAAGCCCTCGGAGGCATTGACGGATGGCAATACGGCCACATCGGCGCCGGCGAAATAGCGCGGCAGGGCTTCGTCGCTGACGCGGCCAGCGAAGGTGACGCGAGAGCTGAGGCCGAGGCTATTGGCTTGCTGTTGATACCCGGCTGTGCCGTCGCCCTCCCCTACCACGACTAGATGGAGGTTGGCTTCGTGAGACAAGGCCCGGGCGAATGATTGGAGCAGTATATTCAGGCCTTTGTGCGCGTGGGATTTTTTGAGCGAGGCCACGAAGAGCACAATCTTTTGGCCGGCGTGACGCTGGTGCAGCCAGGTTTTGTCGATGCCGGAGTGATAGGCGGCGATATCGACGCCCGGGGGCACGACAGCGATTTTGCCGCGATGGGCGGCGAGGTAGGGCGAGAGGTCGGCATAGTATTGGGAGGTGGTGATGATGCGGGTGGCCAGGCGGAGCGTACGCCGGCCTAGCAGTGCGTAGTAGAGCTTGGTGAATACCAGGCCGAGGAGGCTCGATTTGGCGAGATCATTGTGGTACGTGAGAATGGTGGGGATTTGTCCGGCGGCACGCACCGCCATGTCGGCGATGAACGGTACGGGCGTGTGGGCATTGACGAGGTCTGGTTGCTCGGTGTGAATGATGGTACGCAGCTGAAAATACCATCCCAGGCCGATTGGCGTGTTGCTGAGTTTGGCGGTGATGGGTAGGCGGATAATGCGCAATCCGTTGATGGTTTCGTGGACGCGGTGGTTGCCCCGGTGGTTTGCGGTGACGACGACGATGTCGTGTCCGGCCTCATGAAGCTCCTTGGCGAGGTTGAGGGCGTAATTTTCGAGTCCGCCGAGGGCGGGCGCAAAGTAGGGTGTGACGACAAGAATTTTCATTAGTGCGCAAACACCTTCTCGATGCTTTTGGCTACGGTGTTCCAGTCGTATTGTTCGATGTTTTGCGTGGGGTGCAGGGTGGTTTGCTGGTCGAGCGCAAGCAGGATTTTTTGGGCGATGCTGTCGGGTGAGAGGTCAGTGAGGTAGCCGTTGACGCCTTCGATGATGAGCTCGCGGCCGGCGTTGTCGGGGTGGTTGGTGGTGACGACGGGGATGCCGTTGGCGTTGGCCTCGACTACTACGAGGCTGAAGCCTTCGCGGATCGAGGGTAGCACGAAGACTTTGGAGGCCTTCATGAGGCCGTAAAGCTCTGAGTGCAGGGGCACAAAAGGGCTGATGCGGACGTTTTCGGCGAGGCCGAGTTTGTGGATGAGGGCTTCGAGCCGGGGGCTTTCGGGCCCGTTGCCGATGATGCGGCAGAGGATTTCGGGGTTGGTTTTTTGGACCTTGGCCATGGCGTGGACGAGTAGGTCGACGTTTTTGTGCGGGAGGAGGCGCCCCACGAAAATAACGTCGCTCGTGCTCACTGACGGCTGGATGGAGTAAATGGCTTCGAGGTCGACGCCGAGCGGGATGGTGATGATTTGGGGTCGGGTGCCGTTTTGGCGCAGGCGTCGGGTGGTGTGCTGGGAGTTGGAGATGATGAGGTCGGGTAGCGCGGTGGCGAGGCGCTCGACGGCCCAGGCAATGGTGCCAGGGATTGTGCCGATATAGGTCGTCCAGGCGGTCCGGTCGGTGACTTCATGCCAGGTGGCGTAGAGTTTTTTGCCGCGCAGCCAGCAGACGATTCTGGCGCTATATAGCGGAAAGAACGGCATGGAGTCGACGTCGAGAGTGTCAAATTTTTGGAACAGCAACTTGAAGGTGGCGAACCCAAACATGAGCGCCTCACGAAACGAGCGCCGGCTGTGGCGGTACAGGGGATGGAGCCGGCTGATGGCGTGGAGGTGGATGCCGTCTTCGATGATGGTTTTGGGACCGTCCCACCACTTCATGGTGTAGATGTGGACTTCGCGGCCGGGTTTGACGAGGCGTTTGGTGATTTCGGCCAGGCGGGTTTCTTTGCCACCCATATTGTAGGGATAGATAGTGTCGGAGACGAAGGCGACGCGTTCGACAGTGGAGGCCGGCCGCCAGAAGAAGTTGCGCAGATACATGGCCAGAATGCGCGCGCCGTCGCGGATGGGCCGCAGGCTAGAGCTGCCCGACCGCGAGTGGTAGCTGATGGGTACCGAGTAGATTTCCTCGCCGAGTTTGGCCATTTTGGTGATCATTTCCATCTCGATGGCAAAACCTTGGGATGTGAGGTGAGGACGGAGCCGCTCGATGGCATGGCGGTCCCAGGCGAAATAGCCGGTGAGCACATCAGTGACGTTGACGCGATAGAGGTAGCGCACGAGGTGCGAAAAGATCCAGTTGCCAAGGCGGTTGAAGGTTGTCATGGAGCCGCTCGTGATGCGGCCGCCGAGTCGCGAGCCGATGACAACGTTGCAGAAGCCGGAGTTGATGGGTTCGAGTAGCCGGATGATTTCGGCGGGGTTGTAGGTGAAGTCGCCGTCGAGCATCACGACGTAGTCGGTGTCTTTGGTGACGCGGTGGAAGCCGGTGCGGATGGCATGTCCCTTGCCTTGGCGGGTTTCATGGATCACTTGGGCGCCGGCGGCTCGGGCGACGGCGGCGGTTTGGTCGGAGCTGTTGTTGTTGATGACGACGACTTTGAGGGCGTAGCCGTGGGCCTTCATCTGCTGGACGGGGAAGCCGGTGACGACGCCGGTGATGCTTTCGGCTTCGTTGTAGCAGGGTATGAGAACGGTAACTTTCTTGAGCGGCTGTTTCACGATGGTTGCTCGGTCCAGAAGTGAATCGACTGGCCAGTGTTGAGAAGCTTGACGGTGATCATAGTGCGCGTCTTTGTGCCTGCGATGACGAGGGATTGATTGACCGGCGAGGTTGCAAAGTTGTTTAGCGTGATGGTGCCGGTGGCGATTTGTTGGTCATCGCGGTAGATCGCGTAGGGATAGGCGGTGGTGCGGCCTTCGAGATTGTGTACGGTAAATTCGATGATGCGAGATTGGCTGGCCGGGGCGGTTTTGGCGAGCTTGTCGGGGTGGGTGAAATACAGCTCGGTGTAAGCTTCGGGCTGTTGGGCGGTGGCAAGGGTGAGGGTGCGGCTGTGGCTGAAGGCGGCGTAGGCGGCAATGCCCGCGGCGGCCAGGGCCAGGATTGCGAAGCGCAATGTGGCGTGACGAAGCGGGTGGAAGAGACCGGATTGGCGACTGCTATCGGGGGTTTCCATCTTTGAATTTGGTTACGGTCACAATAAAAGACCTCGAGAAGTAACGCCTTGGGGCCGGTGTTATTCCGAGATTCAATTTGATGCTATCACGGCACTTTACTTTTTACGAGACTTTTTTCATTATTTGTTAATAAAAATCTGTTTTTGGCGAAATGGTGGGCTGTGTGTGCGGTATCAGGTATGATGGGGGGTATGAATGTTTTCGGATCATTGCTGTCGGCTGTGAAGTATCCGCTGCTTGTATTGCTGGCCGGCGTGGTGCTAGCGGCAATGGTAGGCGGACCGGGCGAGGCGGTGCTCGTGGCGGTGCTGGCGGTACTGGAGATTTCGCTGTCGTTTGACAATGCCGTGATTAACGCCACGGTATTGCGGCGGCTTAACGCGTTTTGGCAGCGGATGTTTATGACTGTGGGTATGGTGATCGCGGTGGTGGGTATGCGGCTGGTGTTTCCGGTGGTGATCGTGGCGGTGACGGCTGGTTTGGGGTTTGGGGCCGTGATCGATTTGATCTTGAATCACCCTTCGGAGTACGCGGTGCGGTTGGCGGATGCGCATCCGGCTATCGCGGCCTTTGGTGGAATTTTTTTGCTCATGATTTTTCTGGATTTTTTGCTCGATGAAGCCAAGCGGGTGCATTGGCTGGCCGTGATTGAGGCGCCGCTCGCCAGTGGTGGCCGGCTGAAGACGCTATCGAGTTTATTGGCGCTGCTGGCGCTGATTGTGGTGAGTCATACGTGGGGTGCGGCAGAGTCGCAGCGGGTGATGATGGCCGGGGTGACGGGGTTGGCGACGTACCTGGCTGTGCGAGGGTTTAGCGAGTTGTTTGAGCAGTTTGGGGGGGTGCGGCCAGATGGTTCTTCGGCGCATGCGGCCAAAGCGACGGTGGGGCTGGCCGGCCGGGCGGCGTTGTTTTTGTTTTTGTATCTGGAGGTGCTCGACGCATCGTTCTCGTTTGACGGCGTGATCGGGGCGTTTGCGATTACGAGTAATGTGCTGACGATCGCGATTGGCCTCGGGGTGGGGGCGTTCTTTGTGCGGGAGCTGACGGTGTGGCTGGTGCGCCACGATACGCTAGGTGAGTTTATTTATCTGGAGCACGGAGCGCACTATGCTTTGGGGGCGCTAGCGGTACTGATGGCGGCTAGCTTGCGATACGACGTGCCGGAGGTAATTACGGGTTTGACCGGGGCGATTTTCATCGGCCTGGCGGTGATGTCGAGTTTGCAGGCCCGGGGACGGCGGCACGCTTAGGCTGCTGCTAGGCTTAGAGTAGCTTGGAGATGAGACCGGCAAGCTGGCTTGGTACGATGTCGGCTTTGATGATGTAGCCGTCGGCCTGGGCCTTGAGGGCTTCTTGGCTGGTTTTGTCTTGGGCGAGATTGGTGAGGATGACGATTTTGGTTTGGGCGCTGCCTTTGCCGTCTTCGCCGCGCAGGGCATTGAGTACTTCGATGCCGGTTTTTTCGGGCATCATGATGTCGAGCAAAATGAGATCGTAATGTTTGGTCCGGGCTTTTTGGAGGCCTTCGGTGCCGTTGTAGGCAAATTCTATCTGGAAGCCTTCACGCTCCAAGACTCGGGAGTACATCTCGGCGATCGGTTTGTCATCTTCAACGAACAGGATGGTTTTTGATCCAGCCATGGGCTCCTCGGGTGATTGTGGTTTCATTATCATTATGGCTAGATTGGGTGCGCGTGGCAACTGCTTGGCGGGGCAGGATAAAGGTAAATGTACTCCCCTCTCCTTCTTTCGATTCCACGACGATGCTGCCGCCATGGGCCTCCACGATAGATCGACAGATGTAGAGGCCCAACCCAGTGCCGTGGGTGGGTGCCTTGAGTTCGTCAACGCGATAAAATTTGGTGAATAGCCGGGGCAGGGCGCGCGCGGGAATACCGGTGCCGTTGTCGGTGACGGTGGTTTCGATGCTGGTGCGGCGCGGCGTGACCTCGATGTCGATGGTGCCGGAGGCCGATGTGGTGTGCTCGATGGCGTTGGACACGAGGTTGTCGATGACCTCGCGCAGGGCGGAGGCGTCCCCCATTACGAGCAGGGGTTGCTTGGGTACGGTGAGGGTGAGACGGCGGTGTTGCTGGAGGGCGCGCTCTTGCAGTGCGGGCTCGGTGTTTAGTATGAACGTACGGAAGTCGATAAGTTCGGGCTGATAGCTGAGCTCGCCGTGTTCGATGCGTGAAACATTCAGCAGGTTGTGCATGAGGCTGCCGAGCTGGCCGGCGCTGATAATGGCTTGAGCTAGAAAGGCTTGCTGGGTTTTGGTGAGGCCCTTGGCTTCGGTGCGAAGGATGTCGAGATAGCCTTTGATTTCGGTGAGTGGCGTGCGTAGTTCGTGTGCCGCTAGAGCCACAAAATCGATCTTCATCTCTTCGAGCTGGTGAGATTTGGTGAGGTCATGGAAGGTGACGAGGGCGGCGATGCCGTTGGGGTCGTCTTTGATCACCACCGCCTGCACGTCGACGTAGAGGCTGTGGCCGTCGGCGCGGTAGAGCTCAAGGCTTTTCCACTCCCCTACTTTGTGCTCGGCGCCACTGCCCGACGCGAGCCAGCGGGTCATGACGAGCTCGCCGTTTTGGCGGAACGGCATCACCTTTTCGGCGAGCTGTCCGGCGACTTCACGGATGGTGCGCCCGGTGAGTTCGCAGGCGGCTTTGTTAAACAAGATGATGCGGCCGCTGCGATCAAGCGCGAAGACGCCGTCGGTCATGGAGTTGAGCACGCTGCGCAATTTGCCGCGTTCGGATTCGATGACGGCGGTCTCGCTGGCGGCTTCGGATAAGGTATCTTGGAGTTTGGTGGCGACTTTGTCGAGGGCATGGCCGATTTCGGCGAATTCGCCGTTGCCGGCGTCATCGAATTGGCGGGCAAATTCGCCGGCGGCGAGCTTGGTGGTGGCATGGTGAATGCGGCGAATGGGCCGGGCGAGGAGTTCGGCGAAAATGAAGCTGAGGATCACTGCCGGGATCACGCCGACCATGATAACCGGTAGCACGAAGGTGTTGAAGTCGAGAAAGAGGAAATTGAGCGTGGCGCTCTGCGTGTAGACGTACCAGACGGCTCCCACGATGAGTGCCGGTACCAGCGAAACGATAAAGAAAAGCGCCAGTGTGCGGCGTTTGAAGCGTTCAGATCCCACGCAATAATTCTAATGCTTCCCCAGGGTCTTTGCTAGCGCGTGTTACAATTGGATTCGAAATGTAAGCAAAGGTGGATTTTGTGGGTACACGTGTACTGATTGTGATTGCTTCGCTGGCGGTTATTGCGTTGATCGTGGGGGCGGTATTTGTGTTGCAGGGCGGGGCGGTCGCGCCGGCTTCGTCGCCTGCCTCGAGCGTGGCGGCATCGCCTGGGGCGGGACTCGTGGTGACCGATGAAGTGATTGGCACAGGGGCAGAGGCTAAGGCCGATAGCACGGTGACGGCTAAGTATACCGGCATGCTGGCCGACGGGACGGTGTTCGATGCCAGTGAGCGCCACGATCCGAACGGCCTGGAATTTTCGCTGAGCGGTGGGGTGATTAAGGGGTGGCAAGAGGGTATTCCCGGGATGAAGGTGGGTGGTAAGCGCAAGCTCGTGATTCCGCCGGACTTGGGCTATGGGGCGCAAGCCAAGGAAGGGATTCCGCCGAATTCTACGCTGACGTTTGAGGTTGAGCTGGTGGGCGTAAAGTAGTTTTTGCGGCTGGGTTTTAGTCTTGGCGGTGCTGTTCGCAGAATTGGCCGGCGTGGGATTTGTGGCAGAGTGAGTAGCCGACCACTGCTACGAGGTCGTTTTCGGTGGGTGACAGGCCGCCGGTAGGTCCGCTGGCTACTCGTAGCTCTACGGGGATGGTGCCGCGACCGAGGTTGTCGACGGCGCTGAAAGAGCCGCGCGAGAGGTCGATGATGCGGCCGGTCCAGGCTTCGGGGCCGTAATCGTTGACGCGACAGACGACGGTATTGTTGTTGTAGAGGTCTTTGACGAGCAAATACGTGCCGCGCGGGAAGGTGCGAGAGGCGCAGGTGAGGCTGTCCGGGGCGGGGAGGCCGAGTGCGTACCACGAACCGCGGCCGGTCATGGCGGCGGGGCCGCCTACGGGCTGCGGCGTGGGCGGGCCGGCGATGACAGGGGCTTGAATTTGGACGCCGCCGGCAGCAGAGGTGTGCACGGACACGCCGACTATGGGCTTGTTGAGTGTGATGCCGTAGGCCAGCGAGCCCATGGAAACGGTAGCCAGCAATACCAAAAACGACCTCAAGACGTGCTTTGAAGTCTTGCGTTTAACGAGTTTTTTCTTGGTGAGCACGTGCAGGACGCGCCGTTTTGTTTTGGCTTTCATTCGATTTTGTTATGAACTATGCTTACTTTAGCATAAGCGTCGTGGAGATCAAGGTTATGAACGAATATGAGACCGGTCAACCTATGCCCATCGGCGACGTTCGATATACGAAGGAGGGAGTTAAGTGGCGCCAGGCGTTGGCCGATATGGCTGATCAGGCCGCATTCCTAGATGATGAGCCCAGTCAAGAGCCTTTGTCGGCTCAGGGTTCGGTGGCACAACAAGAGGCCGAGCTGCTAGCGGCTGATCGGGCGCAGGCAAAGCATTGGGCTATGCTTGAGCGCTTTTTTGCTTCGGGGGGACAGATTGAGCTGGCGGATGAAGCAGAATTCAATGCAATGTGGGGCAATCTTCGGAAAGAGCAGCAGGATCAATTGCGCGCAAAGCGCCGCGAGATGATAAAAGATACGGTTGAGCGGCAGAGATTGCAGGCTGGCATTGAGGCGAAGCTGCGGGAGACCGCGCCGGCGCTCTTGGAGGGTAGATTGCCCGCCGACCAAGAGGTTTTGTTGGGCGGGGCTGATTATGCGATCGGAGTGAATCAGTCGGGGCCGCTGACGGCGCAAGAGGCGGTTGAGTATCTAAAAGAACAAAGGGGTATAGATTTGCGACATAGTCCCATCGCCCATCGGTTTTTGACCATGGATCATACGATGGGGCCGCCGGACATACGCCACACGGTAGTGGATGGGTATTATGGTCCTCAGGCTAGTGGGAAGTTTGTGGTGGCAATGCCCCTGGGCCCGGATGCCCACGAGATTGAGCGCAAAGGGCCCGCGGGTGCGGTGAGGACTATGGAGTACGAGCCCCCGGCTGATTTTTATTTGGAAGCGGACGTTCCTGGAAGTGCGCGCAGGGTTAGTAGATCGGTTAACGCCAAATATATGGCGGGTTTTGTGGATATAACCGGAAAGTATTTCCCGAATCGGGGTTTTATGGAGGATCGGCCGCGTTAGTTCTTAGTGGGGGTGCGTCGGACCTGAATCTTAGAACGAAACGGTTTTACCGACTGGCACGATCGAGTACCAGGTGTTGCCGGCGTCGAGCGGGACGTCGTTGCCGCTAGCGTCGAGGAGCTTGGTGCGGGCGCTGTGCGAATCTTTGGACCAGGTGACGGGGATGGCGTCGCCGTCGCGCAACACCCAGCCCTGGCCTTTGCCCACGGTGCCCATGATGACGGTTTGTTCGCCGATGCGGGTGGTGCCGTTGCTCGTGGGCATCATTTCGATGACGATGTTTTTGACGTGGATTTGCTTGCCCGTATTGCGATCAACATGCGGGGCCCCGGCGAGCGAACGGGCGTAGTCGTTGGTGGTGGGGTCGTATTTGTAATCGACTTGATAGCCGGCGTAGGAGTAGTCGATGTGAATGTTGGGGTGAGGAGGGGTGGCAACGGGGGTGTCGGGTTTGCGCGGGCTGGGGGTGAACGTGGCGGGGCCGTTGAATTTGTGGGTGGCCAGGAGCTGATCGAGCTTGTCGCTGCTGGTGTAGAGGTTGTGGGGTGCGAAGCGGTCGGTGGTGCGGTAGAAGCCGCTGGCGGCGAAGCTGAGGGCGTTGAGGTCTTTCATGCCCAGCGGGCTGACGAGATCGAGGGCGTCGGCGTTGCCGCCGGCGTGGGCGACGGGTGAGTTGAACTCGAGTGCCCAGTCGACGAAATAGGTGCGCAGGCTGCGGACGGGACCGAGGCTGGGTGGGCGCTGGTCGAGAAAGAAAGCGATGAAGCGCGTGATGCCACCCTCGGCGTTGGCTTCGTACACGACGCCGGCTTGGCTCAGACCGGATTGAGGTCGGGCGTCGGTTTGGTTTTCGATGACCACGCCGGTGATCGGACGGTTGGCGAGGGCGGGATCCACCGCCACGCCGGTGAGTGGAGACAGTTTGGTGACAGGCGTTGGGACGGGAGTGGGGCTGGGTTTGGGCGTAGGCGTAGCGTGGGCAACGGGCTTTTTGGGGTGCGTGAGGTTCCAGCCCAGCGCGCCGGCGCCCGCGACTACTACTACGGCCACGGCGATGATTATGGCCGCTTTGCGGTGGCGTTTGAGCCAACGGCTGGGGGGTTTGGGCTTGGCGTGGGGATTTGCAACGATGATGGATTCTGGGGTGGGGTTGGGGGTCTGGGGGTCGAGTTCATTCATACCTCCAGTATATCATCATGCCGCTTATGCTAAACGGAGACCCGAGGGGTCTCCGTTTCGTTTCGGACAAGATTGGCTGGTGGTCTAGACGACGGGGCCGTCGAAGGCGTCCCAGGTAGCCTGGCTGACGAACTTGGTCAGGTTGCGGCCCTGGTAGTTGCCGCGGAGGGCGTAGCGGACCTGAGTCTTGCCGTCTTTGGTGGTGCGCTCGTACTTGGTCTTGGAGACGTCGCCGTCGGCTACATCCACGGACTGGCGGGTTTTAACGTCGTAGAAAGAAACACTCATGGGTTTTTGACCTCACTCGCTTAAGTGTTTGAACTATAGGCCAGGGAGACCGAGCTTGTCAAACCTGTTGGCTCCGGAGAGGCCTAAATGTGCAGCTTCTATCTGTTGGAGGCAGCTTCTAGGCGTTGGAGCGAAATGTCCTTGCCGAGGACGTGCAGCGTCTCAAACAGCCCCGGGGCGGCTTTTTTGCCCGTGGTGGCGAGGCGGATAGCGGTAAAGAGGGTGCCGGGTTTGAGGGCGAGCTGTTCGGCGAGGGCGCGCAGGCGGTGTTCAAGGTCGGCCTCGGTGAAATTGGAATCGGCTAGGGCCTGGTGGGCTTGATGTGCTAGCTTAGCGTCGGCGGCGAGGGCATCGGCGCTGGGATCGGCAAAGAAAAAGTCGGTGAGGCTGGGTAATTCGGCCAGGTATTTGAGCCGCTCCTGAACGAGCCCCAGAACCTGCTGGCGGTAGGCGGGCGAGGTATTTGCTGCTTCGGGCGGCCAAAAGGCCTCTGAGCGCTCCAGGAGCTGTTCTAGGGGCATCTGCCGGATCATAAGCCCGTTGATCCAGGTGAGGCGCTCGCGGTCAAACATGGCGGGGCTTTTCTGGACGCGCTCGAGGGTGAATTTGGCGATGAGCTCGGTGGGGGTGAATACTTCCTGCGTGGTGCCGTCATTCCAGCCGAGTGAGGCTAGAAAGCTCATGAGGGCCTCGGGCAGGTAGCCCTCGGCGATGTACTCCCCTACCGACTGGGCGCCGTCGCGTTTACTGAGCTTCTTTTTGCCGTCCGGGCCTTGCACGGGGGGCAAGTGGGCGTAAACGGGCGGCTGCCAGCCGAAGGCCTCGAAGAGCAACAGGTGTTTGGGGGTGCTGGGAAGCCATTCGTCGGCGCGGAGCACGTGAGTGATGTGCATGAGGTGGTCGTCGATGACGTTGGCGAGGTGGTAGGTGGGGTAGCCGTCGGATTTGAGGGCCACGAAGTCGTCGAGCTCGGTGATTTTGAATTGGTTGCGGCCGCGGACGGCGTCGTCCCAGCCGATGGTGTCGGGGGTTTCGGGGATTTTGAAACGGAGCACATGCGGTTCGTCCATGCTGCGTTGGTTTTCGGCGATGAGGCAATGGCGATCGTATTTGAAGGCGACGCCGGCTTTTTGAGTCTCCTCGCGTAGGGCGGTGAGGCGTTCGGGTGGGCACCAGCATGGGTACAGGGCACCTGAGGCGACGAGCTGCTCGGCGTGCGCGCGGTACAGGTCGAGCCGCTCGGATTGCAGATACGGGCCGAACGGACCGCCCTGGCGCGGCCCTTCGTCGGGTGCGATACCGAGAGCCTGGAGGCTGTCGTTGATTTGATCCATGGAGCCTTCGACGAGCCGGGCGCGGTCGGTGTCTTCGATGCGCAGCACAAACTGGCCGCCGTTGTGGCGAGCCCAGAGATAGTTAAACAGGGCCGAGCGAATCCCGCCGACGTGGAGATAGCCGGTGGGGCTGGGCGCGAAGCGTACGCGAACGGCGGTGGAGCTGCTTGACATGGACCGTATTATAACCCGAGCATGCTCGGATCGATAGCCTCCCAGTCGGCGCCGTCTTCGCGGTAGAGATTGGTGCGGAAGCTGACTTCGCCCGAGTCGTAAACGTTTTCGACGCGGGTGGTGGCGCCGGCGCGGCGGGCGCCCATGGTTTTGCGGTCGATGATGGCGGGGCCTTGGATGCGTTCGAGCTTAAACTTTTCGCCGTCGCGGTTGAATATTACGAACGAAACGTACTCGGTGAGATCGGGGGCGTCTTCGACCGGACGCTTGGAGCGGCCGTGCTCGATGAGGCCAAATTTGGTTTCGACGGCATCTACGATGCGGTCCCAGGCGCGGTCGTCTTGCATAGCTCTCCCCTGTTGGTTGTTGTTAGCCTAGCACATTTTGCTGGGGTGTGATGCGAGTGAGTGCGAATTTGCTGTCCGGGGGAATGTAAGAACGGGGACTACATTCCTCGGGACAGTAAAACCGGGCGGTTGTTTATGCGGGTGACGGCGCTATTAGTTGCCGCCAAGATTGCGGTGGATAGCTTCCTTGAGTTGTTGAATTCTGGCGGGGGATTTTTTAGCTAATTGCCGGCGAGCCCACCCTAGCCCAGGAATTTTTGAGTCCTTTTGGGCGAGCCGTAGGGCTCGCTCCTCACGCGAAACAGCTTGCTCAAGCTCGTACGTTTGCATGGCCGCTGCGGGAGTTTTTGCGCCCGTCGGCTCAACTTTATAGGAGAAGGCGATATCGGCGTTGTTTCCAGCCTCTACGGCAAATTCGCCTAGGCGGTCGCGGGCGGCTTCGGCTCGGGCGGCTTGCGCTTCGGCTAGCCCGACGAGGTCGCCTGATCCGGCTACAAATGGTTGTGGGGCTTGTTTTTCGTACTGGGCTGCAGTCGCGCGTGCTTGTTTAGCGTTAACCGCCATTTCGAGAGCGGCTGTGCGGAAGGGATCTTCGGCGTAAGCCTGGACTTCAGCTCGTGCGATGGATTCTTTTTCAGACATTGGTTTGTACACCCTGCCTTAAAGTGAGTATGCAATCTTGAGGATTTGTTCGCGGCTGAGGCGGCTGGCGCCCTCGATGCTGTACCAGATGCCGCGGTTGACCCAGGTGGCGTGGTTGTTGTTGAACAGGTAAATGGTGAGGCCTTGGCCCTGCACGGTGGCATAATCGTCGGTAGTTTTGGCGACAAAGTTGTCGAGGAGCGAGCTGGAATCCCAGGTGGTGCGGTGTTGGTCTATTTTGAGCGGCTCGGTGCTGCTGGGGCTGGAAAAATTAAGGGTGATGAGACCGGGGCTGGTATTGGTGCCGGCTAGGCTGTAGCTCGATGGGAGGTATGTGGGTAGTGAGGCTGTCACGCCGGCTTTGTTGCTGGCGTTTTGGAGGGCCAGTTTGGGGTAGTTTTGTAGCCAAATGTAGCCGCCCATCAGCGCCACGGCGGTGACGGTGGCGAGGGTGCGGCTGCCGCCGGCGCTCAGGCCGAGGTGCGGACGCCAGGGCGCGCCGGTGCCGGTGTGGGTCTTGGGGGGTTCGGCCGGCGGGGTCGGGGTGAGCCTCGTCATGGCTTCGTGGTGGGTGGCGGCTAGAGGCGGGAGCTCCTGGCTTGGCGGCTCGGGTTGGGCATTGGGTTCTTCGACGATGCGGCCGCCGGCAAATTTTTGGATGTGGGGACTGCGATTGACCTGGCGGGCTTTCTCAAACCGGTCGGTGAAGTGGGCTAGATGGCGGCCCCGGGTGGTGGCTCCGGGCGATTCGGCGGGGATGTGATGGGCGGGATGCACAACTGCGGCCGGCTCAACCGGATGCGGTGCGGCGCCGCGCAGATCGAGCAGGTGTGCGGATTTGGTGCGGGCGTGCAGTTCGTTGGCGGGGTGGGCGTGACGGCCGGCGGTTGGGTGGCTGGCGGCATTGGTGCGGTTGCGGGGTGAGAGGTCGAGCGACACGCGCTTGGCCGGCGGTGCGGATGGTGCACCGGGGATTGCTGCCGTACCACACACCGCACAGTAATCCCGGCCCCCGATTTTAACGGTGGCGGTTTCGGTTTGGCATACCGGGCAGTTCACGCGCGCTTCGCTCTTGTTTATTGTGCTTATGTTACAACACAATGCCTGTGCTTGGAATAGGTTTTTAGTGCGTCCGGCGGACCTTGGCGATAAACCGGGGAATGGCGAATTGGCGGCGCAGGCGGGTGGGTTCGAGGGCTAGCCGCCAGAGCCACTCTAGCCCGATGCGCTGAATGGCGGGTGGTGCTTTGCGCTTGGGACCGCCAAAACTCTCGTAATCGAAGGTGCCGCCTTCGCCGATGAGCAGGCCGTGAGGGAGGCGGGTGACGAGATCGGCGCAGACGTGCTCTTGGAGCGGGAACCCCATGCCTACCAGGATGAGGTCAGGTTTGGTTTCGAGCAGCTGTCGGGCGGTGGCGTCGGTCCATGACGGGGTGACGTGGCCGCGGGGGGCATTGGGGTCGCGGCCGGGAATAGTGCTCACGATCGTGATGCTGGGTAGGGCCGCGGTAATGGTACTGGCCACTACGCCGATATCGGCGGCGGTTTCTTTGCCGATAAGGGCTACGCGAAGCTGTTTTTCGGCAGCTGTGCGCAGAAGTTGCCAGGTAAAATTGGTGCCGGCAGCGCGTTCGGGCAGGGGCCAGCAGAGTTCGGCGGGTGCGGCGATGATTTGGCTTAGGGTAAGCAAAAATCGTGCTAATGTGCGCGGGCCGGCGTACAGGTAGTGGGCTGCCCACACCACGGCCACGCCGTCGGCTACCGAGAGTTCGGCATCGTTGAGGAGCGCGGCGAGTTTGGGGTTGGTGGACGCGCGGTCGAGGAACTCCACGTAGGGTTTGATGACGTAGCCGGCTGGCGTACGCGGATCGGCGGCGGTGGCGATGAGGTAGTTTGTGGCTTCGGCAAGGGTTATTACATCGACTTCTACTCCGAGGAGCGTGACGCGGTCGTAGGTGCGTTGTTTAGACATGACGCGCCTTGGGGGTGACGCTGGCGGCAGTGCCGGCGGCGATCCAAGCGATGAGGGCGGTGGTGGAGTCGGCCCAGGCCGGCAGCACGATGGCTACGAGGCAAATGCCGCCTATGGCGGCTGCCAGCGGAATGGCGAGCGCGTGAGCTGCGCTGGTGCGCCACAATGCCATCAAGAGGAGGCCGAGTGCGGCTGTGAAGACGCCGAGCCCGACCAGGCCGGTTTCGTACCCGACTTGGAGGTAGTAATCCTCGATGATGTGGGGTGGGCCAATGTGGAAGGTGGCGGGTCCGGCGGTACCGAGGCCGTGGCCGAACGGACGCGCGATGAGGGCCTGGTAGCCGTCCTGCAGGGAGGCGGCGTGTTGCGAATCGGAGAGATTGGCTTGGCTATGGGTGGCGACGCTAGCGTGGAGGAGCAAGTACTGGAGCTGGCCGTCGCGGGTGAGAATGATTGGTAGCGCTAGGAGGCTGCCGGCAATCACGATGGCGACGGCGAAGGTGGCGGTGCGGCGCAGGCGAGCGGGGAGACTGGCGATGAGGGTGATGATTATGGCGACGCCGGCACCGATCCAGGCGCCGCGCGAGAAGGTCCAGATGAGGCTGATGAGGCTAGCGGCAAACAGCGCTAGCTGCCACCAACGGCGCTGACGCGTGAACAGGGCGAGGCTCAGACATAGCGGGATAATGAGGTATGTGCCGAGTTGGTTGGGGCCGCCGAGGGTGCTAGGGAAGCGGAGCGCCGAGGTGCCGATGGCGATGTGCTGGTAGGGCACGATGGTGCCTGGCCCGTAGCCGAAATGGGTGAGAAAATCGGCCGGCAGGACGAAAATTTGCAGCAGGTCATAGCCGGCGACAACGGCGCAGCCGATGAGAATGATCGTGATCAGGCGCACGAGCAGGGTGCGGGTGGCGATAGTGGCGGCAATGATGCCGGCGAGAAGGAATTCGAGATCGGTTTTGGCGCCAAAGGCGGCTAGCTCGGCGACGGGGCGAGTGAGGGCGGTGACGATAAGGGCCACGGCTCCGAAGGCGAGGGCGGCGAGGATCCAGGGCTGGCGCAGACGCTGGAGGCGGGCGGGTTCGCGGATGAGGAGCGCTAGGGCGGCGACTGCCAGGATGAGCAGCAGCGCCTCTTTCCAGCCTTGAATGACGGCCTGGTGGCCAAACAGGTGGCCGAGCCACACGCTCAAAAAGGCGTGAAACGGCATCACGGCGACGATGACGAGCAGACCGGTTTGGATGAATTTTTCAATCTGTTGATTGAGTTTCATGGCTTGATTATACAGAATTTCAGGCGAGGTTGGGTGGGATGTGTCCGCTGAGAAGGTATAACGGAATCCGAGGAATTATAGCTGGTGTGGCTAAATTTGAGGCTAGCAATGCATCGAGTCGGTGATAATCCTCGGATTCCGTTATATCAGCCGGAGAGGCGTGGTCGGTCACCTGTGTTGAATTATTTAACCGCGACCAAGCTGCGTTTGTACTCCTCGAGATTGTCGAGTGCGATACCGGTGCCGCGGGCCACGCAGAGCAAAGGCTCCTCCCCCACTACGCAAGGCACGCCGGTAACTTGGGTGAGCATTTTGTCGAGATTTTGCAGGAGCGCTCCCCCGCCGGTGAGCACCATGCCGCGGTCAATGATGTCGGAGCTAAGTTCGGGTGGGGTTTGCTCGAGTACCACCCGAATGGCCTGAATAATTTTCTCAAGCTCGTCTTGGAGCGCGCCGGAAATTTCGTTGGCGCGGATGGTGATGGTTTTGGGCAGGCCCTGGATGATGTCGCGGCCCCGGATTTCCATGGTTTTGTCGCGGGTGAGTTTGAGCGCCGTGCCGAGCTGCATTTTGATGATTTCGGCGGTGCGGTCGCCGATGGCGAGGCCGTAGGTGCGGCGAATGTATTCGGCGATGGCGTTGTCCAGGCGGTTGCCGCCCACGCGAATGCTGTGCTGGGCTACGACGCCGCCGAGGCTCAGGATGGCGATTTCGGTGGTGCCGCCGCCGATGTCGACCACCATGTTGCCGGCCGCGCTCGCGATGGGGATGCCGGCGCCGATGGCCGCGGCTACAGGCTCGCGGATGATGTAGGCGGCGCGGGCGCCGGCGGCCAGGGTGGCGTCGATGACGGCGCGGCGTTCGGTGGAGGTGGCGCCGGCGGGTACGCACACCATCACATCCGGGCGCGAGAGACGGAACCCGCCGGTGACCTTGCCGATGTAGTGGCGGATCATGGCTTGGGTGATGCGATAATCGGCGATCACGCCGTCGCGCAGGGGCCGCGAGGCTGTGATGCTGTCGGGCGTGCGGCCGAGCATTTCTTTGGCTTCGGCGCCGATGGCCACGATTTTATTGTGGTCGTCGATGGCCACCACGCTCGGTTCATTAATGACAATGCCGCGCTTGGGTACGTATACCAGAATGTTGGCGGTGCCCAAATCGATTGCAATGCGCTTAGAGAACATGTGTGTAGTATACTATGGGCCAAGTCCATGCTACGTCGAATCTTATCTATCTTTGGTTATCTTTTGGTTGCGCTCGCGATTGTCGGGTTCACCGTAGGTCTTGTGGCTTATGGTAATGACTATACTTACGACTTCAAGACTCATCGCATAATTCAAAAAGGCCACGTTATTATCGATTCGCTGCCCGGCGGTATTGTGGTGACGGCTGATGGTCGTGTACTTGGTAAGCGTACGCCCTACCAGGCGGCGTATAGTATCGGGGATCATATTTTCCGGCTCGAGAAAGATGGTTTTTGGCCTTGGGAAAAGAAATTAATGGTCACGGCGGGGCGGGTGGCGCTGGCTGACTACGTCATTATGGTGCCTAAAAAGCCAGTTGTGACCGAGCTCGATGCGAAGACGCAAATTACGGCTCAGACGATTTCGAAGGATCATCGCCATCTGGCCTACGTGGTGGGGGGGACGGACGCCGCGGTCTATACGCTTGATCTGGGTAACAAGAAGCTCGTGAAGTTATATTCGGCTAAGCCGGCGGTGGCGGCCAGCGAAGGCGTGGCGCCGGTGGGTGCGGAGGTGTTGCATGATGTGGCGTGGTCGGATGATGCGTCGCATTTGTTGATCGTGAGCGAGGTGGGGGGCGTGTTGACGCACCGCTTGGCGGCGGCTGGCGGTGGTGAGCCGGTTAATTTGACTCAGACCTACGGATTTAACTTTAACGGGCTGCATTTTTCGGGCTCAAACTGGCGGCAGATGTATTGGGTGTCGCCGGATGGTTTGCGGCGGCTCGATATGGACGCTGCGGCGGTATCGGGCGTGCTGGCAGATAAGGTTAGTCAGTTTTGGGTGCAGCCCGACCGGGTGCTGTATGTGCAGCAAACTGATCTCGGCCGGTCGCTGTGGAGCCTCGATAGCCGGGGCAAGCGCCAACAAGTGATATCGGCGTTGGTGGAAAGCGATAGCTATAGCGTGGCGCTTTCTCGTTACAACAATGAAGACGAGTTGGCCGTGGTGCCGGCCAAAACCGGCGTGGCGACCTTGTACTCGGGGATATTTAGCGATACTCCGGTGGCCAAGGTGGTGGCTCAGGGGATTGTGAGTGTGAGTTTTTCGCCCAAAAACGGCCGTTTTTTGGCGCTGAATTCGGCGGCGGGTTCGAGCGTGTACGACTTGGAGCGGTCGACGCTGGAGCATTCGTTTGTGCTATACCCTGCCCCGGCGGCTCGCGGAACCTTGAGCGCTGTGACGTGGTTTGACGATGAGCATTTGCTGTCAAATCGAGACGGCGAGCTGTATTGGAGCGATTTTGATGGTACGAATCAGGTAGATTTGGGTCGAGGGTATGGGGTGCTGCCGGCGTATGGTGATGCTGATACTCGGGGCGTGATTGTGTTTCGACCGACCGATACCGGCGTAAGGGTGCTGCAGTTGCAGATTCGCTAGCGCTGGCTTACTTGACGTTGGGAATCTGACCGGCGGGAGCGGGCGACGGCGAGGGTGACGATCCGCCGCCAAAGAGCGACGGCAGTCCTGAGAAAATTCCCTTCCAGGCTTGTACGAGCTGGTCGAGGAAGCCGGGCGATGAGCTGGTGAGCGTGGCCGGCGTCGCCTGAGCGGCGGGGGTGGTGGCGGCCACCGCGGTTTTGGTGGGGTCGGGGTTGATTTGCTTGGCCGTGACTACGAGCCGGCGCAGTGAGGTGCCGGGCGGTGAGCAGGTGATGAGCGTGAGCGTGGGGGTGGCGGTGGGGTTGAGCACGCTCACCTCGGTGGGTTCTACTACCCGGGCGCCGGTGACCTCGTAAATGTAACGCTTGGATTGATAATCGAGGCTTACTTGATCGCCCACGGTGAGTTTATCGAGCAGCACGAATTCGAATTTGTGGTCGCCCGGCTCCCACCAGTCGTTTGATGAGTGGCCAAAGATGGCAACATTGCCGTTGGCGCCGGGTAGCGCGGTGTTGCCGTAGTGCACCACGCCGTCTTGCAGTGCTCGCTGGATGGCGGCTTCTTGGATGCTGGGCTCGTAGATCACGGGCGAGTGAACGCCGATTTTGGCTATGGTGAGGGTATTTTCGGCGGGGATGATGTCGGCGGCGGGATTGGTGGTCGTGACGGGTGCGGCTGGTTTGTTTGAGAGCGAATAGTTGATTTGGTTGATGATGACCGGGGCTTTGAAGAGTAACAGCACCAACAAGAACACGCCGGCGGCCGTGAGAAATGGAATGACGGCCGAGGGCAAGCGCCGGCCGCGCACGAGGGGCTTGGTGCGGGCTTCGTCGGCTAGTTTGGATTTGCTCGTGACTAGGTCGGCTGTGGGCGCGGGTGTTGCGAGCATGGGTCCGGCTACTGCTGGGTGCAGTTCGGACAGCGCGGCGAATTCGGGCAGCGCGGCGATGCGCGCGCGGGCGGCTGCGGCTGCAGCGGGGTGCTTAGCGCTTTCGGGGTCGCGTTGAATCTGCGTTTGCGCGATAGGGTATTCCTTGCGCAGGCGCAGCGAGCCAATATTGAGGGTGTCGGAGGGGTCGGCCATAATTGTCTGCTTTATAGCTTCTATGGTATCGTGAGTGCCGTGCTATTACCAAGCGCGATCATTGTTCGATCTAATATTTTAACATAAACATCTCTTTTTACAATAAGCCGCTGTGGTGGAATGGTAGACACAAGGGACTCAAAATCCCTCGATCGCAAGGTCATGTCGGTTCGAGTCCGACCAGCGGTACCAAGAATCATTGCGTATAACGACCCGGTTGGGTCGTTATTGCGTTTGGTATGATATTTACATGTATTCAATCCACGCACGTTGCCATCAGTGTTACAAACAGAGAAAAATCTGTAGATTTTTATAAATTACTTGAGTTCGAGCAAGTTCATCTTTGGGAGGCCGAGGACAAGACTTTGAGCATAACGCACCTTCGTAATGGTGAGTTTATCTTAGAATTGTTTTGTTATGCTGCTCCCCTGTCTGCTCCGGATTTCATACATGCGACCTCAACGGATCTTCCCGTCATTGGCACAAAACATTTTGGATTGAAGGTAGATTCAATCGAGGCAGCGCGGGAGGACTTGGCTGCTAAGGCTGTGGTCGCCTCTGATGTCAAGGTTACTCAAGGCCGAACTGGCCCTCGTTATTTCTTTGTGGCTGATCCAGACGGTATTTTGGTTGAAATCTCAGAGGATAACCGCGAGTTCTAGTGGCATAGAAAACGAGTTATTTGCAACGTCTTGACGTTATGACGTTGTTGCATTAGAATAAGGCTAAATAAGGAGAGCGATATGGCTACCCTCACGGAGCGAACAACCGTTTATTTAAACCCCTATGTCAAGAAATATCTGCAACATGAGGCGGTTGAACAAAATAAATCAATTTCAGAGCTGATCAATGATCAACTCGCTGAGCTGCTGGAAGATGCAGAGGATGTGGCAACTATTAATGCACGCAAGGCCGAGCCATTGCTTGCATGGGATAAAGTTAAAGCAGATTTAATGCGAGACGGACTACTTTAGTAGATGCTCTATTCAGTAACCTTTCGGGCTAGTGCCGCTAGGGAGCTACGTAAGTTACCTATTTCTGTTCGCAAGCAGGTTTCGGAACTGATTGATTCCCTAACTCACGATCCCAGACCGCATGGCGTAAAGAAGATGACGGGTGTTGATGCATGGCGGATCAGGATTGGCGACTATCGGGTTGTATACTCGGTCATGGATCAACAGTTAGTGGTTGAGATTATTAAGATTGGTAATCGTCGGGAAGTTTATAGGTAGGGTTGCCGATCGAATCGCAGTTCTAGCGTCTGTGACTATGGTTCTGGTTTGCCAATTCCTTCAAAGGGATTGCGCTGGCAAATATCCTTAGGCTGGGTCGGAATTGCTTAACCGAGAGGCTTTAAGCTCTTCCAGCTCTTTTTTAAATAGCTGCATGTCTTTCTCGCGTCGTGTTATGGTTCGGTTTAATTTTTCTAGTTCGCGTACGCGAAATTCTAGCTGGGCTGTTCGTTTGGCGACTTCACGGGTAAGGCTTTTGGTATAGGCCTTCAACTGCTCTTCTAGCTGTCTTTGCCGGGTGAGGTCTTCCATGGCGAGGAGTATGATCGGTCGTTCTTCGTCTGTCGTATAGACTCTGCGGGCGTTGAGCATCATGACCTTGCGGCCTATTTTGGGGAATTCGTGGTCAACCTTAAAGTCCTCGAAGAAGGTGTTTTTGGGCAGGATGTCCTCCAAAAGAATTCTCAGTTTGGGGGCACTCCATTCGCCGTTGCCCAGGTCGTAGACCTTTTTGCCCTCGGTTTGGTTCTGCGTGACCTCAAACATGGTGTAAAAGGTTTTATTGGCCGAGATTACCACGAGATTTTCGTCGAGGATCAAAAAGGGGTGTCGCACGGTGTCTACAACGGTCTTTATGTATGTCCAAGCTACATGCCATAGTTCATCGGCATCAACTTTAACCGCTTTAACCGCCATGGCATGGTTGTCCTTCTACTCTGCTGGGGAGGAGTGGCGTTAACTTGATCTACCTTTAAATATTAACAGGTGAACGCGAAACGCGAAAACGCCCCGCCACGGGCGGTTTGTTTCCGCCACGCCGCAGGGCGTGAAGCGTCTCGTGAGACGAGAGCGCTGACTAGATGAGTTCGATCTCATCTCCTTCCTCGATGACACCCATGCCCGGCTCGACCAGCGAGCAGTAGACGCCCAGGGCCTTGGCGTGATGCTTGGTGAGAGCGGCGAGCATGCCGACGTCGGCGGTGAGTCCGTGCTGGGCTTGAGATCGGGTGGGGAGTCCGCAGCGCTCGGTGCGCTTGCGAACCATCATTTCGACGCCGCTGGGGAACCGCAGTCTGTGGCCGACCCATGCGTCTTCCGGGAAGCTGGTGGTGATGCCCTTGGGTGACTCGATGACGCCGGTCATGCGTAGGCGCCGGGGGTCGTAGGCGCCGGGGTTTGGGTAGAGGCTGCCGGCGGTGTCGAGGGCGGCGGTGGTCACCCAGCTGAACGGGCTGGAGTCGTAACCCACGCCGGGACGCAGCGAGAACCTGGCATTGGTGGCCATAGGCTTGGGGCTGTCTGTGACACGGACGAGGTCGATGTTCCGACCGCGTAGGACCTCGCGCAGGTAGAGGGATATGAGGCGGTTTGACCAGGGGTATGCCTTGTCGTATCCCGGAACGTGGAGCAGGATCTTTCCCCCATCGTCTACCCAGGACCGGCACTCGAGCAGCCATTGCCCGCCGGGTTCTTTGGCGGTGATGACCTGCCCCGTTTGGGGGTCGACGGCTACGACAGTTCGGTCGTTGATGACGCCCTGCCATCCGACGGTTATGCGGGGTACCGTTGGGCTGTAAACGGACTTGATCGGGCGCGCACATAGCATGCTGGCTCGGCCGACGATTGTGGCTCCTCTCGACTGGACTAGCCCTTCGCAGCAGGAACGGTGGGCTCATGCGCTGGCAGGGACCGGGCGGGATAGCTGGAGGTAGTGGGGGACGAGCACGGTATACGCGTACTCGGACATCTGTGCCGCCAGCACGTAGGGCGGCTCCTTGGGGTGCAAGGGGAACTGCACGATGGCCGGGACGAGGCCTGGGGCTAGCCGGACTTCGCCGGTGTCGCCGAGGGTGAAATGCACTGTCCCGACGACTCCCTTGGTGCTTTCGACCACGGCGATGCTTCCGGCGAATATCATCACGCCGATGCCCACTTGGCCTTGGCGTTGGACGCTACTGTAGAGGTAGCTCGCGCCACACGCACTTGAGAACTGCTGCACTGCGAGGGGCGGTCCGGCCCACACGACGCCGTACATTCGCGGCCGACGTAATCCCTCGATGGTGAGAGGCGCGACGCAGCCCTCGGTCAGACATACGACGGGCCAAATCGCCCCCGGTACGATCGATGGTCGTCCGTCGGGATTAGCCGCCGGCAGGGAGGCGTAGCCTCCGCTGTGGAACATTTCGGAGCGGGGTATCATCGGTTCCTCCAGGAGGATCGGGACGGGGTCGGGATGCAGGAGCTTACTTATTATACAACTTTCCCCCTTTTGGTCAATGAAAGTGGGTGTGAATTGGGAATGCTACCGGGGATGGGGTCCCCGGTAGCAGGGTAGGTGGGGGTTACGCCGGTTCGCTGGTTTTGGAGATGGCTATGCGCCATCCAATACAGGGGCAGAGAGCAGATGCGAGTCCTTGGGGGGTGAGGGCGTCCGGATGGAGGGTCTGGTCGAAGAGTCCCGCCTGGTTTCTGGGACAGATGGTGGAATACCACTCTACGATAATGCGATGACGGCTGGAGGTGAGCTCGGTCCCGTCTGCGTGGGGAGGCGTTGGACAGGCGGGATGATTGCCGAGGAGCTCGTCCAGTATCTGGGCCTGCGGAGAAGTGAGATCTACCAGCGTAACGATCTTTTGGGCGGTGATGGGGTCGGTTTCTGTGCGGGGGCTGGATTCCCGGGCCCCTAGCTGGGCGTACCAGGCTCGGAAGCTTTTGCGGTGCCTCCAGGCGGGGTTGGCCGGTGCGGTGAGCATGAGCTGCATGATCGTCCCCCGTGGTCGCGTGGAGCGGACCTGATTATATTAGGCTGGTCATGGCGGCGGATATTGGGTTGATTGTCTGAAGAGTTGGGCTTGATTGAGCGGAGACTTTGGAATATTGACGAATGGCAAAGTATAAGCATAACTACTATGATGATAAGTAATGTCGATTGGCACTTATTTTGTTGCTTTCGCGCCGTTTTTGAGTATATCCGGCATTATCGTTGCCTTTGGCATCGATCTTTTAGTGGTGGCGCTGGTGCTCGTGAATGTGATTCACGGTCGCCGGCTGGGTTTCACGCGGCAGGTGTTGGCCGATATTGGCTTTTTCCTGGGGGTGTTTCTGGGTATGCAGCTGGTGCCGATTGCGGTTACTATGACGGCTAATCGACTGGGCCGCATGGCGATTGCGTTTGGGGTGGTGCTGGGTGTGGGGTTGTTTATGGGTTTTGCGGGCGATCGCCTGGGGCTGGACCTTCGGCGGGCAACGCCACGGCTGGCTGGCTTGCACCGGGGAGGTGCGATCATGGGGGCGGTGCTGAGCGGGGCCACGAGCTTGATTTTGGTGTGGTTGGTTTCGGGCATGGTGCTCACGACATCGTTTGGATGGTTTGCGACGGGGTTGCAGCATTCGCTGATGCTGCGGTTTTTGACGCGGGTGGCGCCGCCGCCTCCGTTGGGGGTGACGCGGCTGCAATCGTTCATTGATCCGAACGGCATCCCGCAGGTGTTTGTGGGCTTGGAGCCGGCGCCGGCGAAATCGGTGGATACGGCTGAGCAGGCATTGGTAGACAAAGTGGTGGCGCTCGATGGTGACTCGACGGTGCGCGTGGAGGGACTGGGCTGCGGCGGTTTGGTGAGCGGCGGCGGTTTTGTGGCGGGTCCGGATGAAGTATTGACGGCGGCGCACGTGGTGGCGGGCATCAAGCGGCCGTTTGCGGTGGATCGCACGGGGATTCATGCGGCGACGGTGGTGGCGTTTGATCCGGGTAATGATATTGCGCTGTTGCGGGTGGAACATGTGGCGGGTAAACCGTTGCGGCTGGCGCCGGATGAGTCGGCGGCAGGGGCCAAGGCGGTGGTGCTTGGGTATCCAGACGGCGGGCCGTTTACGGGGGAGTCGGCGGGTATTTTGGATAGGGGGGTGATTACGGGGTACGACATTTATGGTCGGGGTCGGGTGGAGCGGCCGATGTACTCGCTCGAGGCGGCGATACGGCCGGGTAATTCGGGCGGGCCGGTGGTGCTGCCGGACGGTTCGGTAGCAGGTATGGTGCTGGCGCGATCGCTGTATTCGAACGATGTGGGCTACGCGTTGACCACCAAAGTGGTGGAGCCGTTTTTGGCTATGGCAAGCGGTAGGACGGAGGCGGTGGGCGTGGGCAGCTGCACGACAGGCGATTAAATAGCGAGGCCCCCGACGAATGATCCGTCGGGGGCCTCTGCTCGGCTGTTGGCCGTGCAGATGGTGCGGGTTGGGCCGGCGCGGTGGCCGGCGGTTAGGGGGTGGACTCAGTGCTGGCCGTCAGCCAGCGGTCGATCGGGAGCCGCTCGCCGTTGGCGGCGAACCACGCGACGGCGGTTTGCAGCAGGTCGGGAGTGAGCGCCCGCAGCCCGGGGCTGGCGTTGAGGTAGGCCTGGAGGCCCTGGGCATCGGTTCGGGTGGCTCCGGAGCCGGAGTGGAGCACTTGGGCGGCGTCGTAGACGAACTCGGCGGGAACCACCTCGGGTGGCAGGTTGAGGTCCCAGGTCGTCGGTGCGTTGACGAAGCGGCTGACGAGCTCCTTCCAGTCGGGGATTGTCGGCCAGGTGAGGCCGAGGTGGAAGCAGTGGTTCGGCGGCTGCAATCCGGGGTAGCGCGTGTCGACGCGGTCCCGGAGCTGGCGAAGCTTCGCGAAGGCCGCCGCCGCCAGGTTGTCGGCGGCGGTGCCGGTGGTCTGGGCGGCGGTCGTCAGCTGCTGCACGTAGGCGTCGAGGACTGTCTGGAGCTGCTTCGACGGGGGCCGGGAGCCGCACTTGGTGGTGAGGCGACCGAGGTACTCGTTGGGCAGCCGGGTCTTGGTGTAGACGTCCTCCCAGATGCGGCGCGCCGCGATGCCGGCCTCGAACCGCGCGGCCAGGCTGCCGTTCGGATCGGCCCAGGTGGACATGACGGCCGTGAGCTCAGGGACCGTCTTCTCGTAGTTGCGTCGGTGCTGGTAGGCCGCGACGGCGGCGCGGTATTCCTTGTTGTAGCCGTGGTCCTGCAGGAGCGTAGCCCAGGTCACGCGCAAGTATCCCGGCACGACTTCGCTGAGCTGGTAGTGGGCGCCGACGTCGTCGGCTTCCAGCTGCTCCAGCAAGGCGGCTGCGTGGGCGATGTCCATCGCCAAGCAGTTGGCGGCGGCCCGGCGTTGCGCGCCCGGCAGGCGCGATGACAAAACGGTACTCACGTTCGTCTCCGATCAGTAGTGGGAACGCGTGGAGTATTTTTACCGCTAATTGGGTATTTTGTCAAGGTAAGAACGAGGGTTGGGTTGGCGATTTGGGTCTTAAGCTGGCTAAAACGGCTGCGGGCGGGTATGCTTTGGGCGGATAATTAAGCCGTAAACGGGAGTACCGCGTGAAGATTAATCGCCTTGATCTGGTAGTGTCGCTGTATATTCTGTGTATTGTGGTTTCCGAGCTGATGGGGGCTAAGATAGTTCCGCTGGGGACGATTTTCGGATTTCACCTCAATGCCAGCGTAGCTATTTTGGTAGTGCCGCTGATGTTTTCGGCCGTGGATGTGATGGTGGAGGTGTATGGCCGGGATCGGGCGCGCAGCTTGGTAATGTGTGGAGTGATCGTGATTGCGCTCCTGATGGTGTATGCGCTGGCGGTGACAAATTTGCCCCCGTCTACGCGTTTCGCGGCTATGGAGCCCAGCTACGATAAGGTATTTGGCACGTCGATTCGGATGGCGGCGGCGAGTTTGGTGGCCTTTGGCTTGGCGAGTTTGCTTGATGTGATGGTGTTCTCGAAATTGCGCGAGCGCATGCACAAAAAAGCTTTGTGGTTCCGCAATAACATCTCCAATGTAGTGTCGCAATTCTTTGACACCGCGATTTTTATGACCTTGGCGTTCTATGTGCCGGCTTTGGGACTGGGCGATAATTTGAGCTTCTTGCTGGGAGTTGGTATCCCCTACTGGCTGCTGAAATGTTTGATGTCGGTGATTGAGACGCCGCTGGTGTATGCCGGTGTGGCATGGTTGCGCGGCGACAAGAGCAAGACTGCGTGAAGCTCGCGGCCAATTTTGTGATGACCGTTGACGGCAAGGTGCAGGGGCCGGGTGCGGACTATTGGCCGATCGGCTCGGCGGCGGATTTGGCTCAGCTGCTCGACCTGCGGGCGCAGTGCGATGTGCTCGTGCACGGCCGGCTGACGGCCATGAGCCACGATCACCTTGGCCGCTTGCGGTCGCCGGAGTTTGGGGCGGCTTTGGCGCGGTATGAGCATGCGGGGCCGTATGTGTATGTGGTGGTGAGCGCGCATCCAGATGAGGCGCTCTTGGCGCAGGTGGATCCCAAGGGCGCGGTGTTGCGGGTGATCGTGGCGACGACCGAGGAGGCGCAGCTGCCTTCGGTGCCGGCGGGCGTAGAGGTGTGGCGGCAGGGGTCGGGGCAGGTGGATTTGCCGGCTTTGCACGATCGCATGGCGGCCGAGGGCTGGCGGGCTGGGGCGCTTGAGGCGGGACCGCGGCTGTTTGGCGCGTGGGTGGCGGCGGGGCTCGTGGACGATCTGTACGTGACGGTGGCGCCGAAGCTGTTTGGGACGTCGTTTGGTACGCCCACTATGATTAACGGGGTGTTATTTGCGCCCGATGAGGTGCCCGAGCTCGAATTGCTGGATCATCGCGCTGAGGGTGACGAGGTATACTTGCATTATCGATTTGTGAAAGGCCGGGCGTGAAGTTAACGACGATTCAAACCGACGCGGTGCGGGCTGGGGAGCTTGACCTCCTGGAGCTGGTGGACCGGTATGTGACAGACATGCCGGAGCGGTCGATTTTGGCGGTGACGGCGAAGGTGGTGTCGCTGTGCGAGGGCCGGGTGGTGAAGTTTGGCGCGGAGGCGAAAGAAGCCTTGGTACGGCGCGAATCGGAGTATTACCTGCCGCCGGAATATAATCCCTACGGCGTGATGGTGACGGTGAATCGCGATATTTTGATAGCCTCGGCGGGGATTGATGAATCGAATGGTGATGGGAATTATATCTTGTGGCCGGACGACCCGCAGGCCAGTGCCAATCGGATCCGGGAGCATCTGCGCCGGCGATTCGGGCGCGAAGTGGGGGTGTTGATGACGGATAGCCGGATTACGCCGATGCGCCGCGGTACGGTGGGCTTGGGGCTGGCGCACAGCGGGTTTGCGCCGTTGCATAATTATGTGGGAACGCCGGATGTGTTTGGGACGTATGATCTGAAGTATACGTATGCGAGTATGGTGGACGGTTTGGCGGCGGCGGCGGTGCTGATGATGGGCGAAGGAGCGCAGCGAACGCCGATCGTGGTGATCGAGGGGGCGGATATGGTGGAATTTCAGGATCGTAATCCGACGGCCGAGGAGCTTCAGAGTTTGCGGATTCCGCTCGATGAGGATTTGTATGGCGAGATGCTGAAGGCTATACCTTGGGATAAGCGACCGGGTACGGCTTAGAAATTCTCGGCTTGTTTGATGGCGTTTGTGAGCGCGATGGCTAGTCCGGAAGCCGTGGGGGTGTCGGTAGGTCCGAGGTCGTCGCCGGCGCGGGCGATGAGGTAGGCGGCGGTGGCGAGTCCGGCGGCGGGTTGGGCGTGGTTTTGGATCCAAAAAGTGCTGAGGGCGCCATAGAAGAGCGCCGGGGTGAGCGAGAGTCGGTAGTTGATGGGCGTGACGATGAGCTCGGCGCCGGCGGCAATGATGATTTCGGTGCCGTAGACGGCATAGGCTGCGCGGCTGGCAGCGGCGACGTTTTGGATGATTTCGAGTTTGTTTATGAGGCCGGCGCCGGGGCGGATGTTGATGGCGACGCCGAGCGCGCCGGCTAGCTTGAAGAGCTCGGCCATGGTGAGAATGATCAGTGCTTCGGGATTGTCGGTGACGGCCGGGAGCGTTTGCCGGAGCGCCACTAGGCCGTCGTCGCAGGCGATGAGCGGGCGCTGGATCTCGGCGGCGAGGCGTTCGGCGAGGATGGCGGTGGCGGAATTATTTGAGAGGCTGGGGCCGATAGCCACGGCATCGGCCTCTTCGCTGAGCTCGAGGATGCGGCCCAGGGCTTCACCGCCGAGCGATCCGGATGGTGTGGCGGCGGCGAAGGCTGTGCCAGGCGCGCCGCCCAAGAATTTCGCCAGCGTCTCGGGCATGATGACGGTGCACTCGCCGATGCCGGCGGCGGTGGCAAACTGGTGCATGGCGGTGGGGAGGCTGAATTCGCCGACGTGGCCGCCTACCACGAGCAGCCGGCCGCCGGCCCGACGCGTGACGGGGCGGCTGTAAAGCACCTGCGGGTAGAGTGGCGCGGTGGATTGGCGGACAAATTGCGGTGGGGTTTGACTCATGGCGGCTAGGCGGTAGCGGTGCGCAAGATCGGCGCCGTTGGCGTTTGTCGCGCCATAAATGTTTCGTATTCGGCGACTTCGGTGATGCGCTCGTTGATGAGCCGCCAGGCGATGGTTTGGCCGACCGGGGTGAGGAACAGGCCTTCGACCGAGGTGCCGACGTTTTGGATGTAGGCACCTGGCTCTACCCCTTTGCGGACGACATCGAGCCAAAAGTTTTCGTGGGTAAATGGCCATAATCGGTCGGCTTCACAGGCTACGAGGAGCGCACTGGGGGTGCGGCCGTTGATTTGATATTCGAGCGGACGTTCATGCCAGAGCGCGATGTTGCTGATGAGGTCTATTTCGCTTGAGCTTAATGGTTGGGCAAAGTCGTAGTGGCGCAGGAGTTCGGCTGCGAGTTGGCTGCCGTGAACGGTGTGGAGGTGTTTGGCCATGGCGGCGGCGGGGGTGAAGATTACCCCGGAGTAATCGAGGCTGTCGGCGATCTGGGCGTCATCCACGCGACACCAGCCGCAATCGTGTAATGTGACGGCGAGATGGGCCAGGTAGGGGTTGGTGCCGGGGTCGATGTTGGTGATGAGTTCGTTTACGAAGCCCAGCGAAATGGCGGTATGGACGTCGCTTGTGCGGGTACTGAGATAGGGCAGGACAAATTTGAAAAAATTGCGGTAGGCCTGGGGTACGTGAGCGAGATACTTGTCGTGCCAGGGGATGTGGGCGAGGAGATGGAGGCGATGGTTTTCGACGGCCGTGGTGGTGGAGAATTTGAGGTCGATTGTGGTGGGGGCGTAGGCCGCCGAGGCTCCGGGAACAGAAATTTTGCGGAAGCGCAGGCTGCTCATGCGCCTAGTATATATCTGATTGTTCCCGCGGTATACTAACATTTATGAGCGCCTCCCCCATTGTTTCAATTGCTAATTTTCGCATGCAGTTTGGCGATAACGTTGTGATTGATGACCTGTCGTTTGAGGTGAATGCCGGCGAAACGTTTGCTTTTTTGGGCTCGAATGGCTCGGGCAAGACCACAACCATTCGGACGCTGCTGGGGATTTTCGAGCCGACGGCCGGCGAGTTGCTTGTGAAAGGCCGGCATTATGATCCGAGCATGAGCGCGTTTTTGGGCTATTTGCCCGAAGAGCGTGGGTTGTACAAGAAAGAATCGGTGCTCGATACCATGCTGTACTTTGGTGAATTGCGCTGGATGAGCCGGCCGGCGGCGCGGGCGTGGTCGCTAACGTACCTGGAGCGGGTGGGCTTGGCCGACAAAGCTCACGTGGCGATCGAGAAGCTGTCGGGTGGGCAGCAGCAAAAAATCCAACTGGGGGTGACGATTATGAACGACCCGGAACTCATGATTCTGGATGAGCCCACGAAGGGATTTGATCCGGTGAACCGGCGTTTGCTGATGGAGATTGTGGAGGAGCACAGTCGGCGCGGTGCTACGGTGATTCTGGTGACGCACCAGATGGAAGAAGTGGAGCGGTTGTGCGACCGGGTGATTTTGCTCAAGGACGGCCGGCGTCGGCTCTACGGGACGGTGGACGAGATTCGCCGCGAGTACGGTGAGGAGGTGATTGATTTGGAATTTAACGGTCAATTGCCGCTGAAGGGGCGGCGATACGAGGCAAAGCTAGCGGGCAAGCGTTCGGCTGAGCTGGTGGCCGCGGACGGGTGTACGCCCCAGCAGGTGTTGGAGGAGCTGGTGGGACATCATGATCTGGTGATTACGAAGTTTGAGCTGCGGCGATCGTCGCTCGATGATATTTTTGTGAACATTTATAGTGAGCCAACGGAGGTGCCGGTTGGGTAGATTGCATACAGTGGCTCGGTTTGAATTTGCGCGTACGTTGAGCAAGCGGAGTTTTTGGGTGCGAACGTTGTCGATTCCGGTGCTGCTGGCGGCGGTGATTGCGCTGTCGTATTTTTCGAGCCAGGTGTCGAACGAGGCCGACCAAAAGGTGCAGCAGAGCCAGTTTTCGATAGCGGTCGAAGATGCGTCGGGCCTGGTGGGTCCGGAGGTGTTACGGGCGGCGGGAGCTAAAATCGTGGTCGGTAAGGCCAGTGGCATCGAGATGGTGAAGCGGGGGCAGGTTGATGCATTTGTATATTATCCGGTGGGGCCGGCGCAGCATGCGGTTGAGGTGTACGCCAAGGACGATGGTATTATCAATAATGCTAAGTATTCGGCTGCGGCATCGGCCTTGTTGAAGGCTGGGGTGACGGCCAAGCTGGGCGGTGGCGAGGCGGTGAGTTTGCTGCAAACGCCGCCCGACGTGAGTGTGGTGACCTACAAAGACGGCCAAGAAACCAAGGGGTTTGGTCGGGCGGTGGCGCCGGGGTTGTTCCTGGTGCTGTTTTACGCTGTGATTGTGCTATTGGGTAACCAAATGCTCACGAGTACCACGGAGGAGAAAGAAAATCGGGTCATTGAGATGATTTTGACCTCGGTGACGGCCCGGACGATTATTGTGGGCAAAATATTGTCGCTGGTGGGGCTGGGGATTATTCAAATTGTGGCGATTTTGGTACCGGTGCTCGTGGGGTATTTCGGGTTTCGCGAGGTGCTGAATATTCCGGTGCTGGATTTGTCGCAGGTGAGTTTTGCGCCCTGGCCGATTGGGGTGGGCGCGGCGATTTTTCTCGGTGGATTCTTGCTGTTTACGGGGCTGCTGGTAGCGATTGGGGCGGCCGTGCCTACGGCCAAAGAGGCCGGCGGGTTTTTTGCGGTGGCGATGATTCTGGTATTTGTGCCGTTTTACGCGTTGGGGGCGATCGTGACTTCGCCCGACCAATTGGTGGTGAAGGTGATGAGCTTTTTCCCGCTCACGGCGCCGATTACGCTCATGCTGCGTAATGCGGTGGGCAATTTATCGGCCGGCGAGACGGCGGTTGGCCTCGTGATTTTGTACGTGACCGGGGCGCTGCTGATGGCGCTGGCGATTCGAATCTTCCGCTTTGGTTCGCTTGAGTACGCTCGCAAACTGGGGATTCGGGAGATTTTGACGCGGCGGGCGTAGGCTACCAGCCGCCGCCCCCACCTCCGCCTCCCCCGCCGCCGGCAAACCCGCCCGAGCCAGAGCTCGAGGGGGCGGTGAAGCTGGCGCTGGCGGCCGAGCTAAAGCCCGCGAGCGAGCTGGCGAAGTAAACGGCGTTGAAGCTGGAGGCGCCGCCGTACCAGTCGGGGGGTTGACTGTAGAGGGCGGCGAACTGGCGTGCCCAGTCTTTTTCGAGGCCGAAGAGCATGGCGTAGGGCAGAAGTTTTTCATAGAGTTTTACTAATGTGGTGGTGTCGGTGACGTCGATCTTTTCGGTGAGTTTGCCGTGCGGCGCTTGGAGGGCCTTGATACGCTCGGCTTCGGCGACCGAAATGAACATTTTGAGCCCGAGCAAATATTCGCGGCGTTCGACGCCGGTAGCGGTGCGGGCGGGCATGATTTGGCTAAAAATGGCAATGATGCCCGCCGAGATGAGCAGCATAATGCTAGCGGGTAGGAAAAAGAAGCTCACGGCGCCGATGACACCGGCGATGATGAGGTAGGGTGTTTTGGCTTTGGCGGGGTCAACACGAAAGTAGCCGGTGTGGGCTAGGCGTTGATTGACCGTGCGGCCGATGGCCGTGGCTCCGGCGGAGAGTTTGTTTCTGAGGCTGCTGAGATTGACGCGCGTGCCGGGGGTGAGCTGATTGCTGAGTATGAGCTGCAGCACCGCTTGTTCGTCGGCGCGCAGATTGCCAGGAGCTTTCACGAGCTCAATATCGTAGCTGGTTTTGGCGCCGATGAGGCGAGCCTGGGTAGTTTCGTAAATCTTGAGGTAGCCGCGAACGGCGAGATCGAGAATGGTGGCAGAAATGGCTTTGGGCTGGAAGGATTCGGTGAGGATGGCACTGGCGTCGAGTACGCTGAGATCTTTGGGCGGCAGGTATTGGGGCACGATGACGCCGCGGCCTTCGGGGTCGCGGCCGTAGCGCAGCCAGCGGCGTAGCATGATCGCGATGGTGAGCGGTACGGGGAGGATGACGAGTAGTCCGATGAAGGCCAGATTGATGAGGGTCTGGGTGAGCGGCTCGTGGTAGGCCGCGAAGGTGCCGGGGGCGAAGCGCTGCTCAAGGGTGAGGGTTTCGCCGGCACCGAGCGCTCGGGTGGCGGTGTAGGTGGTGATGGTCTCGCCATCTGGGCCGGCGGCGGCTACGGTGGTGCAGGCGGTGGCGGTGGAGCCGGGTGGGCCGGTGAAACAGCGGGCGGCGGCGGGTTGGATGGCGGCGGCGATATCGCTGGTGAGATGGACGTTGGCGGTGACTTGGCCAAATTCTTGCTGCCAGGCGTCGCCGTTGGCGTCCCAGAAGAAACCGTCGTAGCCGGTGACGCCGGTGGTGACATTATCGAGGGCGTAGTCGAGATTGTAGCTTTGGAGGCCGTGGACATAGCGGTGAGCGTCGCCGATTTTGAGTACGAGATTGTGGTTGGAGTGGCTGGTGGTGTAGGGAAGGTTGGCGCCGGTGTCGTCGGTGACGCTCGTTAGTTTGAGGCCTGTGGGGTGGTTTTGGTAGGTTTCGGGAATGGCCCGGAGCAGGCCGTGATTTTGATCAAAATCGGGAAATTTGGCCACGAGGTGTTCGTGAACACGCAGGTGGGAGATATGGGCAGAGTCACGGCTCAGGTAGTAATCGGCGGTGAAGGTGGGAATGGTGAAATCTTGGGTTCCGGCCGTGGCGGCGAGCGGCCAGAAAAGGCAGCTGGCTAGGAGAGCAATAATAAGGCGGTGAAGCTTCATAGAGGTAGTGTAGCGCACTTGCAGTGGCTCGTGTTGGCTGCTCGGTAACGTAAGCGGTATAATACCTTCCATGGAAGCCAAGGATCTTCATGCCAGCCCGCAGCCGGCAGCTAATTTGATGGATAAAATTGCGGCGGATCCGGACATTATCAACCGGGGCGCGGCTGTACCGGCGCCGGTGGTGACGAGTTCGACGCCGGCGCCGGAGGTGGCTCGGGGTGCGGGCGGCCAGGCGGATTTGATGAGCGCGGGTAGTAAAGCGCCGGTGTTTAATTGGCTGGACCCGCAGCCGTTGGCGCCTCCGGTGGCGGCTGCGGCGTCGATCCCGGTTGGCGGGATGCCGGGGGCCGGGGCGGCGGTGCCGGCCAAGCCGCGTAGCCGTCGGTTGTGGCTGCTGCTAGCGGTGCTGGCGATTGTGGTGGCGGCTGGTGGCGTGACGGCGTATGCGGTGCTGGTACGGCCGATGGCGGAGCCGGTGGCGCAGGCCACGCCCACGCCTCATGTGCCCACGCCCACGCCCACGCCGAGCGTCGCGCCGACTGCTACGCCGACCCCAACTCCGACGGCGCCCGCTACTCCTTCGCCCACTCCCCCACCCGTCAACGTGACGGCTCCGGTGGTGGCGCCGACCGTTGAACATCCTCAGGCGGTGAAGGTGACGTCAAAAAACGGCTTGTGGTTGCGCAGTTCGCCGGATAGCTCGAATCAGTCCAATGTGATCGGCTGGATGCCCAACGGCGCCACGGTGAGTGTGGACGCGACCGGGAGTTTTTGGTGGCATGGGACGTATGGCGGCAAGACCGGCTATTTCGCGGTGAGCTACACCAAGTAGGAATTAGCTGGCGATTTGTTCCCAGGGGAATTCTGGGCGGCCAAAGTGTCCGTAGGCAGAGGTGGCGGCGTAGATCGGCCGCGCCAGATTGAGCGTTTCGATGATGCCCTTCACGCTGGTGTCGAGCAGTTTGTCTTTGAAGGCGTAGAGTTTGTCCTTGCTGACGGTGGCGGTGCCGAAGGTGTCGATGGTTTGCATGAGCGGGCGGGGCTGGCCGATGACATACGCCAGGCCTACCTCGCAGCGGTCGGCTAGGCCGGCGGCGACGATGTTTTTGGCGATGTAGCGGGCCGCGTAAGCGCCCGAGCGGTCGACTTTGCTGGGGTCTTTGCCGCTAAAGGCGCCGCCGCCGACTCGCGCGTAGCCGCCGTAGCCATCCACCACGATCTTGCGGCCGGTGAGGCCGGCGTCGGATTGTGGGCCGGGGATGTGCCACAGGCCGGTGCCGTTTACCACGATGTCGGAGTCTTTTGGCAGCTGGAAGCCATATTTTTCTACAACCGGCTTGAATATGTGCTCGATCACATCGGCGCGAACCTGGGTGGCGGGGGCGTCTTCGCGGTGGGCAACGGCGGCCACCAATTTTTCGAGGGCCACTGGTCGGTCGTTTTGGTAGCGGATGGTGACTTGGGTTTTGCCGTCGGGTCGCAGCCAGGCGAGCTCACCCTGCTCGCGGGCGCTGTCGATGCGGCGAGTGAGGGCGTGCGCGAGAGCGATAGGCAGGGGCATGAGCTCGGTGGTTTCGTTGCAGGCGTAGCCAAACATCATGCCTTGATCGCCGGCGCCATCTTGATCGGCGCCAAGGGCTATCTCGGGAGATTGCTCGTGAATGTTGTTGCTAAAGGTGGATTCGCCGCTGAAGCCCCAGCTTGGTTCGGTGTAGCCGAGTCGCTTGATGGTATCGCGGGCGATCTGTTCATAGTCGATTTTGGCCGTGGTTTTGATTTCGCCAAACAGGCAGATTTGGTTGGCGCCGGCGACGGTTTCGATGGCGCAGTGAGACTTGGGGTCTTGCTCGAAAGCGGCGTCGACGATGGCGTCGGAGATGGCGTCGCAGACTTTGTCGGGGTGGCCGGCGCAGACTGATTCACTGGTAAAAAGACGTCCGTCGGTATGGTTGTTCAATGAAAAGCCTTTCTGGTGTGGTCCCGGGGTAAGAAAGGCGTGGTTTCGCGATATCTTCCCTTGCGGGCTAGACGGAGCACCGTTCGACCGGGTGGGTCGGGGGTTGCCGGCAGGTCGTAGGGCTAGGTCCCTTGCTGCGCTCTTGATATGACAATTTGTGTACGGCCCTAGCATAGTGGGGCGGGACCGCGGATGCAAGCTAAAAAAGCCCCTCAGGGGAGAGGGAATTTTTTGTTGGCGGCGACTTCGGGTTCGTCGTCGAGATCGGCGAAGTCGAGCCGTTCGTAGTACACCGGTGTGCGGGTGCCGACTTGATGGCGTTCGACGATTTCGTCTGCCACCTCGGCGTCAAATCCGAGCCTCATAATACTTTGGACTTTACTGAGCGAATCGGTGTTTGAGAATAATATCTCGTCGATTCGCTGCTCTTGATGAGCAAAATTCTGCTTGCTCATAATTGTTGGCCCTCCACCTTACCATTGGTGGCATCATACGGCCGGCGGGAACGGGGCGCACTGGTGGTTTCCACAATGTGGGAGTGAGATTTGGCAGGGATGATTGGCCGGGTCATAATGGCAAGGCATGAGTTATGTGTTGTCACAAGATCAAGCGGCGGCTTTGCGCCAGATCGGGGCCTGGTATCGGGGCAAGACGGCGCCGTTTTTGACGCTGGGCGGGTATGCGGGAACGGGTAAAACGACGCTTATCTCGTACCTGCGCCAGGCGCTGACCGAGCACGATGTTGACGCTACTGTGGGTTTTTGTGCGTACACCGGCAAGGCTACGCGGGTGCTCCAAGATAAGCTGCGCGAGAGTCGGACGATGCGGCGTGGCGATAGTGTGTCGACGATTCACAGTCTCATCTACAGCACCGAGGAGGGGCCTGGCGGGGCGGTGAAATGGGTGCGCAAGGAGGCCTTGGACCGCAGCCTGATCGTGGTGGACGAGGCGAGCATGGTGGACGAATCGATCTGGCAGGATTTGCTGAGCTTTGGCATTCCGATTTTGGCCGTGGGCGACCATGGGCAGCTGCCGCCGGTGGGGTCGGCGTTTAACTTAATGGAAAAACCGACGTTGCGGTTGGAGCGGATTTTTCGGCAAGAGGCCGACTCCCCCATCATCGAGGTGGCGACCATCGCGCGCGAGACGGGACTGCTGGCGGTGCGCGAATATGGGGCGGGGGTGCGCAAACTCGACCGCGCGCAGCCGGAGACGGGCACGATTGTGCAGGAGTTGTTGTCGAATTGGCGGCCGGATTTGCTGGTACTGTGCGGCTACAACGCGACGCGGGTGAAGCTCAACCAGGCAATGCGCGAGATGCGTGATATGGTCGCGCCCGAGCCGCAATCCGGCGACCGGGTGGTGTGTTTGCGCAACAATCGCACCAAGCATTTGTTTAACGGCATGCTGGGGCGGATTGTGCGGGTGGTGCCGGCCATGGGCGAGGAGGGCGCGGCGTGGTATGAGGCGGAAATTGAGCTGGAGGGCGAGGATTATGTTTACACCGGGTATATTTTGCGTGAGCAATTTGGGGCGGCTACGACGCTCAAAGACGTGCCGGTGGGGCCGGACGGGGAGCGCGGCGACCTGTGGGATTTTGGCTACGCGCTGACGGTGCACAAGGCCCAAGGCTCGCAGGCGCCGGCGGTACTGGTGTTTGAGGAGCGGTTTGCGCGCTCAAGTGATGAGGAATGGCGACGCTGGCTGTACACGGCGGTTACGCGGGCTGAGCTGGAATTGACGGTGGTGGGGCCAGATACCGGCGGCGGCCCAGAATGATGGCGCATAGAATTGCACTGTTGCCGATGAAGACGAGGACTGGCACGAGCGAGACGAAGTCGTAGCGGCTGAGGCTGGCGAGCGTGAAGATGCCGGAGGCGATGGCTACGGCGAAGCCTTGCCAGGTTTCGGCGCGGGGGCTCAGCCAGGCGTGACGCCATGTCGGCAGGGCGGCTACGAGGACGACAATTTCTGAAATGGCGACGGCGGTGATGGCATTGCCCGTGATGCGCCAGGCTACGATGCCGATGAGGGCTATTGCTTGACAGGCGAAATCAAACGGCGTGTAGGTCTTAACCCCGCCGCGTAGGCCGGCAACCAAGATGGCGGCCGCACCGAGCGTAATGCCGCCCATAAGGATGGTGGTCGCGACGCTGCCGGAGCTGAGTGCGGCGATAAACAAAATCACGTCCACTAGCGTCCATGTGAGCCATGTCACCAGATTGGGGTGCGTTTTGCCGCGGATGACATCGACGAGATAGGGAAAGGCACTGGCGAATGCGAGTAGGCCGGCGGTGAGTGCGAGGACGTTTTTCATCTTTTCAAGCCTATCATAGGTGGGTGACAATTTGCCTAACGCTCGCTATGATATCGCTAACGTTAAATCTGATAGGAACCCATGGAAGACAAAACAACGCTAGAAGCCGTGCACCGCTTGATGCTTGAACTGGCGGAGACGCGGGGCAAGATGAAGAAGATTAAGGATGATTTGAAGGATATTGCGGAGCAAAATGATGAGTATCGCGTGCTCCAGGAGGAGCTCAAGGAGGTATCTGAGAAGCGTGCTACGGCCAAGAAATTGCTCGAGGCTGATAAAGACTACCAGGTCGTCAACTCGGAGCTTGAAGAGTTGAAGTTTAAGCACAAGGATTTGCAGGAGATTATGAGTCATCATTTGGTGACGTATTTTAGTGAGTCAGGTGAGACGTCGCTGACCACGCCGGACGGTGAGACGCTGCAGGTGGTGGTGAGTGCGAAGTTGGGCAAGGAAATCGCAGAGTAGACTGATCGATTTGGTTGCATGCGAGGGGATTTTCCTTGAGTAGTGGTTGCTGGAATCAGGACACTTTTTGTGCTTGTAAGTTGTCCTGGTTCCAGTATGGTAGTTAAGGTAATAACTCTCGGTCGATAGTAATGCCTCCTACCCTGCTCACGCTTCATATTTTACTGGCTTTGGCTGAGGGAGATAATGTTCCGGCTGCCATTGACGAATTGATTGTGCGAGATTCGCAGAGTATTTTTATGCCGGATGCGAGTGCTTTATACAAAGCCATTCATCGGCTGGAGCTCGAGGGCTTGATCGCGAAGGCGCCGTTGGGTCGGCGCGCATATCGATTGACGGCTCAAGGTCGACAGGTGCTCCATTCCGAAAGCGTGCGGTATCAACGCGTTGCATATTTAATGCGGTTGCGCCGGCTCTAGACATGCTACTTCGAGCTGGTGGTTTGCTTGATTTTGTCGGATTCGTTGATATTGCAGCCGGCCCAGAGGCCGCGGTTGGCGCTGCGCGCTTCGGTTTCGAGGGCGCGAAATTCATCGAGTCTTACGAGCGGGAATACGGTATAGGCGAAGGCGTAGCCGTCGCGGATGATCTCGGCGTTTACGAGGGTGCCGTCTGGTAGGTAGACGTAGCGTAGGAGGCGGTGGTATTTGTCGCGGTTGGAGTTGGTGGGGTCGGGTTCGAGGCGCACGTTTTTGTCCTCGAGGAGCGCCTTGGTGTGCGCGGCGGCGGCTTGGCCAAAGCATTGGACGGGTTTGCGGGGGTCGTGGGTTTCGGGCGTATCAATGCCGAGGAAGCGCACGGTGTCTTTGTGGCCGCCGAGCTCGATGTCCATGGTGTCGCCGTCGACGACACGCGTGACGTGTGCTAGGCCGGGCTGGGCGTCGAGGACGGTTTGGGTGATGGTGGGCGGGGTGGCTTGGAACAGCGCGGCGCCGAGGAGGGCGATGAGTCCGATGAGGCCGCCGGTGATCTTGAGGCGGTGCCGGCGGCGATGGCGTAGTGAGGGTATAAGTTCGGTTTTCATACGGTATTTATTGTGCCATAAATGAATTTGACAGGCAACTTGTAGACAAACTTGGGTCTATATGTTATAATTGTGGTTCGGGATTTTCTCGTATCTCGGCCCCGCCGCATTTGCGGCTCGATCTAGGGAACATCTCATGAACGTTGGTCTTCAAGCCGCCTATGGCGTGGCAGCGCTGGCAGCTGCCATGGCCTTCGTGTGGATCTGCGTGCACTTCGGCCGCAAGCAAGCTCTGTACGGACCGGCCGTCGGCTGGCTCAGTGGGTTCGCTCTGGCGTCGGCGATCCTTGGCATCCGCCTGCTGGTCCCCGCCTACGAGCACAACGCCGAGATGGCCGGCGAGGGGACCATCGTCGGCGCGGTCATCTGCGGCGTCGTGACGCTGGCGGCCCTGGGATACCGGCGGCACAGCCAAACCTCGGCTGACCGACTGGAGATGAAGTAGCGAGAAGCGGCCGGGGGTCCCCCCGGCCGCGCACCATTTATGGCAATTATTTAGCGCGAAACAAAGCGATTATTTTTGAGGTAGAAGCGCCAGGGATAGTCCTTGGCTTGGCTGACACCAATGCGCGGACCGGCGACAATCGTGGCGGCTTCGGTGCGCTGTTGTGGTGGCCGGAGTGAGATCTTGCTGCCCATGGCTGTGTCGGAGTCGTCTAGGGCGATGCCTAGGGCCTGGGTGAGCCGGCCGGGACCTTTGCAGAGGAGACGGACTTGGGTGAGGCCGCGGCGGGCGGCCATGAGGTCTAGCCCGGTGGTGGGCTCAAGCGCTCGGATGAGCACGGCCTGGCCCGATGATCCGGGCGCTCCAGTGACGAGATTCACGCACGTGTGAATACCATAGCTGCGGTACGCGTAGATGTGGCCGCCCCCGAGAGCCATGGGGGCGGTCCGGGGACGAATTCCGCGAAAAGCGTGGCTGGCCGGGTCCTCGGCGCCGTGATAGGCCTCTACTTCCACGATCCGTCCGGCGGTTTCGGCGCCATCAATTGTACTTACGAGCTCCCAGCCAAGCAGTTGTGGGGCTACCACGAGCACGTCTTGGCAGAGCCATTGATACGGTGAGGGAGGTGGGGTGGGGCGTGGTACGATGGCCATATATTAACCGGGAGTTACTCCTATGCTCAGGGATTTTAAATCATTTTTGTTGCGCGGGAATGTGGTCGATTTGGCCGTTGCCGTGGTGATTGGGGCGGCCTTTGGGTCGGTCGTGACCTCGCTTGTAAGCAATCTTATCACCCCCCTCATTGCGGCGGTGGGCGGCACGCCGGACTTTAGCGGACTGTCATTTACGATTAATCATAGCCGGTTTGGGTACGGATTGTTTTTGAATTCGCTTATCTCGTTTTTGATAATCTCAGCCGTAATATTTTTCTTCGTGGTGAAGCCGCTCAATATCTTGCTTACCCGGCTGCAGAGTGGCAAGGAAGCGGAGCCTACGCCGAAGGATCCACAGCTGGAAGTGTTGGAGGAGATTCGGGACGCGCTCCAGAAGCGGAAGTAGCCGGCGGGGTTTGGGTGCCGCGGCGCGAGCGGCGGGCGATCCAGGCGGGTAGTTTGCTGAGTTTGGTGAACCAGACATAGAGGATAGGGGTGGTAAAGAGCGACAAAATGCCCGAGGTGAGGATGCCGGCGATGATCACCGAGGCTAGCCCCCGCCAGAACGGGCTCAAGATGGCCAGCGGCAAGAGTGAACCCAGCGCGGTGATCTTGGTGAGGAAGATGGGCCGGAAACGCACGGCGGTGGCTTCGGCGATGGCTTCTTTGACGGGCATGCCAGCGGCGACGCGGTGGTTGGCGGCATCGATGACGAAGATGCCGACGTTGACCACGATGCCGGCTAGGGTGATCAGCCCTAGGATCTCCAGGAAGCCAAATTCGTTGCCCAGGATGGCTAGCACCGGGAACACCCCGAGAAACGATAGGGGCAAGGCGAAGGTGATGATAAGGGGTTTCAGGAACGAGCCAAAGAAGATGGCCAGCAGGAGGTAAATCATCACGATAGCGACGCCCAGGGCGGCAAAGAGGTTGAGGAACGATTGGGCGATGTCGTTGTCTTCGCCCTTGTTTTCGAGGGCACTGGAGCTGAGGCCGGCGGCGGCTAGGTGTGATTTGGCCCAGTCGTTGAGCTCGGATTGGACTTTGTTGGCGGTGGTTGAGCTGTCGACTTGAGCGCGCACCGTGGCGTAGCGCAGGCCGTCTTGGTGGTTGATGCTGCCGGAGGCGGCGTCGTTGGAGAGGTTGGCGATTTGGCTGAGCTGAACGGGTCCGGTGGGTGAGGTGATGGTGATTTTGCTGAGATCGCTGGTGGCGGTGTATTTGCCGACGTCTTGATAGGAGCTGACGACATCGAGCGTGATGTCGTCGAGGGCGAGCTTGGTGAGCGTTTGCTCGCCGAGCAAGCCGCTGACTTGCGCGCCAATGGTGGCAGGATTGAGTCCGCGAGCGGCGGCTTTCGCCTTGTTGACATTGATTTGAACGGCGTTGACGGAGCCATCGGTGTAGCCGTCTGATACGCGAGTGACGCCGGCGGTGGCGCGGACGTGATTACCGGCGGCGATGGTGAAGTCTTTGAGTCTGGCCAGATCGGCTTCGTAGATCTGGAGTTGAACGGGGTAGGTGTTTTCGGGAGGCCCGGCCGACAAGGTGCTGGCTGAGGCGTAAATCTGTTTGGCGGTGTCGTGGGGCAGGTCGGCTTTGAGCTGACTGACCATCTGCTCGGAAGTTATGGTGCGGTCTTTGATGGGGGTGAGTGTGATGTAGACGGTGAAGCTGTTGCTACCCGAGCCTCCCGATGTGTTCCTGAGCTGATCGAGGTAATAGTAGCTGGCGATTTCGAAGTGCTTGGCCAGCGCTTGCTCGGTTTGGCGAGCAAGCTGATCTACCTGAGTGGGCGTGAAGCTGGCGGGGTACGCGATGCTTGCCATGGCTTCGGTGGTGTCGTGCGGCTTGGAAAATTGAGCGCTTTTGACTTTGCCTGAGGCGAACAAATATCCGGTAGTGGCGAGGGGCGCGACAACGGCGACGATCATGATAATAATTTGCAGCCAGACGCGGCCGAGAATGTATAGGTTGGCGCGTTTAAACCAGCGGCTGGTGGCCCACAGGGCGGCTTGTTCGTCGCCGAGCTTTCCAGCGTGGCGGTGGGGTTTGATGAAGCGCGTGGCGAAGGGGGCGAGAAAAATGAGGGGCACGAAGAATGAGGCGATGAGCGCCGGAATGACCGTGATGGGTATGAACTTGATGATTTCGCCAAAGACTCCCGACACGATCCCGAAGGGCGTGAAGACGATGATGGAGCACAGGGTGGCGAGCACCAGGCCCTGGCCGATCGAGCCCATCGCGGCGAGTACGCCGTCTTTGCCGGTGTAGCCGAGGTCTTTGTAGCGCTGAATACTTTCGAGTACCACGATGGCTGGGTCTACAACGAGGCCGAGGACGAGAATCATTGAGAACAGCGTGAGGGTATTGAGGGTAATACCGCCAAAGTAGAGCGCCATCAGAGTAAAGAAGAACGACAGCGGAATGGCTACGCCGGCGATGAGCGCTATGCGGAGGTTTACAAACAAGAACATCGCTAGCATCAGGAGCCAAATGCCGCCCACGAGGTAGCCAGCGAAGCCCAGTGGCCCTATGCCGCTCCAGCTTTGGCCGATGGCGCCGGCTTTGATTTCGTTGATTTGGTCGGTGGTGTTGGCGGCGTCGTCAATCAGCCGGGTGATGTGGATGCCTGAACTGAGCGTGTGGTTGTCTGCCAGACGCTTCAGGGTGTCGCTGAGAGTGGTGTCGACGGTGAGGATGTCGGCGTCGCTGCTGATGTCGACATTGTAGACGAGGCCGGGTTTGGCTACCGGCAGACCGTCCTCGACGATGCCGATGCGGTTGGTGGAGCCATTGACATGGGCGACGCGGTCGATGGCGGCCACGCTGGCGAGCGTGACGGTGCCGCCGGAAAGCGTCGGTAGCGGGGTGGCGCCGAGGTCGGCGAGGCTGCGGTCGCGGCCGGCAGTAAGGGCGGTGGCGCGGGCGCCGTCGAGCGTGAGGCTGGAGCCGGCCGGTAGGTTGAGGTTGCCTGCGGCGACGGCGGTGGCGATGTGCGCGGTGTCGACGCCGGCAGCGGTTAGCTTGGTGGGGTCAAATACGACGTTGACGCGATCAGTGACGCTCGAGGCCAGCTCGACCTGTTTGACGCCTTTCACCTGCTCGATTTCGCGTTTGAAGATGCGGCCGGCAGCCAGTAATTCTTCGTACGAGGCTGGCCCGCTGAGCCCAAAGACAAACGACGAACTGCCGGTGGTGGGTTGGCTGACGGTTGGTTTGTCGGCGTCGGGAGGCAGGGTGATGCCGGCAACCTTGGAGGTGATGTTTTGGAGAGCGGCGTCGAGGTTGGCGTTTTCGTTGAGCGTGGCGACGACGCTGGAGTGGCTTTCGCCGGAGTTTGAGGCGATAGACTTAACTTCGCGTACATCCTTGATCGCGGCCTCTACGGGATTCGTGACGGTTTGTTCGATCTCGCCGGCAGCAGCGCCCTTGTAGACCGTGGACACGACTACGATCTTGACGGGGACGCGCGGAAAGCCCTCGCGGCGAAGACTGGTGAGCGCGGTGAGGCCGCCGAAGACGAGGCCGAGTAGCAAAATGATGACGATCTGGCGGCGGTGCAAAAAGAAAGCTGTGGTGCGGCTGACCCAATTGGTGGAAGGCTGTGTCATTGAATACTCCTGATAGCCGTATTATGATCCTAGAAGTATACAGTAAGATCGGGGCATATGAGAGAGATTGGAGAGCCGATTGGGGCGCAGCGGTGTCGGGAGTTGGTGGACCTCGCGGCGCGAGTGTATGACGCCGGGGAGGTGAAGCGGGCGGTGAAGGCCAGTGAGTTTGCAATGGAAGACGTGCCCGACCGCGTAGTGGTGCAGGAGGTGGAGGTGCGGGTGGACGGTGAGCGCCTGCGGGTAGCGCGCACGCGGCCGGATGCGCGGCCGCCGTTTGAGTGGCTGCTGGAGGTGTCGTCGGATTTGGGCGAGACGGATTATTTTAAACATTATCTCTTTCGAGACCATGATATTGTGCTGGCTCAGCGCAAGGTTTTGACGGTGATCGATGAGGTCGAAGCCGAGGTGCTGGAACGCGATTTGCGGGCGGCTTTGCGCGAGCTTAAGGGCTAGACGACGGCGGGTTCGGCTGGAGCGGGTGTCGGGCCATGCGAGGTGCGCAGTTCGCGCTCCTCTACCAGGTAGAACACGACCAGAGCGATGGCAGCGAGCGCCATGGAAACCGTGAAGACAATGGAAATGGCATAGGCGATGGAGCCTTTTGAGAGATCAAGGTAAGCCGTGATGCTGGGTTGGACCAGGGGCAGGACGTTATGGGGAATGTGGGCTAGCACCTGATTGAGCGCGGTCTGGCTGGTGATGATGTTGGGATCATGCAGCGCAGTGGAAAGCTGGTCGGGTAGGCCGGCAGTAGGTAGTGCTTTGAGGCTGGTGGTGAGCTGGTTGTTGAAGACGGTGCCGAGTACACTCGCGCCCAGCGCGCCGCCGATGGTGCGGAAAAATTGAGTGGCACCGGTGACTACGCCGGTGTCTTCGGGGCCGAAGGCGTTTTGGATGATGAGGGGCATGAGGGGCAGGCTTGGGCCAAGGCCGAGGCCGAGGATCACCATGCCGAGGCTCACTTGGCCGGCGGTGCTGGCGGTGGTGATGTGTGATAGGAGCAAGAGGCCGAGCGTGCTGGTGGCGAAGCCGATGAGGCCGATGATGCGGTACTTGCCGGTGCGTGAGACGATTTGGCCCGACACGATACTGCCGAAGACAATACCGACCATGAGCGGCAGGAGAATGAGCCCGGAGCTGGTGGCGCTTTGGCCAAGCACCATTTGGAAGAATACGGGAATGTAGAGAATGCCGCCAAACATGGCCGCCGACGACAAGATGATGATGAGGTTTACCAGATTGAAGATACGGTGTTTGAAGAGCCGGAGTGGCAAGACGGGGTCTTGGGCGCGGCGCTCGACAGCGATGAGGACGGCGGTCATGACGGCGGCGGCCGCGAAGAGTCCCAGAATAGTTGGGCTGCTCCAGGAATACTTTGAGCCGCCCCAGATGAGGCCGAGCAGCAGCGGAATCACAGCGCCGGCGATGCTGATGGAGCCAAGCCAGTCGATGCGGCCGCGCGAATCGCGCTTGATGTTGGGCAAGGCGACGGCGGCGATGGCTAGGGCAATGAGGCCTACGGGCAGGTTGACGTAGAACACCCAGCGCCAGGAAAGGTGGTCGGTGATGTAGCCGCCGAGCGTGGGGCCAATGACCGAGGCGAGGCCAAACATACCGGCTACGAGGCCGGTCCACTTGCCGCGTTCGCGGGGTGGGAAGATGTCGGCGATGATGGTGAAGGCGGCCGCGGCCAGTCCCCCACCGCCGATGCCCTGGATGGCACGCGAGGCGATGAGCCAGCCCATGTTGGGTGAGGCACCGGATAGGATGGAGCCGATGAGAAAAACGATGACGTTGAAGAAAAACATGGTCCGACGGCCGAAAATGTCGGAAAGCTTGGAGGTAATGGGCACGGATACGGCTTGGGCGAGCAGGTAGGCTGACACTACCCAGGTGATTTCGGAGAGGCCTTGAAGCTCGGCCACGATCTTGGGCATGGCGGTGCCGACGATGGTTTGGTCGAGGGCGGCCAAGAACATGCCGACCATCACGCTGACGAGAATGCCGATTTTGGTGCCGCGGCTGAGTTCGTGGAGCATTTATTTGGCCTCCTTAGTGCTCTGGTTATTCTTGGAGGGCCCCTCGGTGTCGATCTCGGCCAGCTGGGCGTTGAGCACGTCTACGAGGTGACGCATGCTTGAAGCCGGCACCATGCAGATGACTTCGGCGTGCTTGGTGAACACCATGAGTTTATCGCCCGGCTTGAGCCCAATAGTGTCGCGGATTACGGCGGGTATCACGACTTGGCCTCGCTCACCGAGCGTGACCATGTCCATAGCGGCGTGAATTGACTCATGGGAGTTTTGCATACTAATCATACTATTCATACTGAGGCGACTTGTCAAGACAGGGGTTGTTGGCGTAAAAATAATTCGGCTCATGTCGTAGTGAGCCGGTTCCCCCTTCTATCGGAGAGGCTGTTTATGCGCAATCAGACGATTCAGAAGAGCCGGAGAAGCGGTAGAGCTGGGGTGGGTACTGTTAGTGTACTCGTGGTGGTCGGGTTGCTTGGGGCTCTTCTGTCGACGACCCGTCAACCATCCGCCCCGCCTCGGTCCGTTCCCGCTAGCCCCGTGGTGACGGATGATTCTCGGTGCCAGCCGGGCGAGCTTGACTGTCGGCAGATCGAGGTCAAGGCCTACTGGTATCTGCCGGGTAGCGGATCGGAAGTGGCAGGAGTTCAGAGGCTTCTGATCTCGATTCCCGGGCAGGTCAATGAGGACCGGCCCGACCTTCGGCAGGGTTATCCTGCTACGACTCATGCTCCTCTCATGGAGTACCATGCACGCTGGGTGCGGGTCGGGACGGTGGTGCGGGCCAGCATTACTCCTTATGGCGGCTATAATCGTTTTCAGCAGGGGGTATATGCCTACTGTGCGATCGATCCGCTCGACACGAGAGACGAGTGGACTCCGCGGGGGAGCAACGCAAGCGCCGACTGCCAGGCGATCGTTACTTAGCGGCGGTATGAGGCCCGCAAGTATATCGGCCGATGGGGCCGCGGTCTCATCGGTTGGCCCCGGGACGGCCCAATGACGCGCCGTCCCGGGTTTGACAATCTTGGCTCGCTAGCGTGATAATAATGCGTCTCGCGTAGTCAAGAGACCATCCTATCGGAGTCGAGAAGCAGGAGGGCATTCTGATGTCCGACACGATCCCACGACGAAGGTTCATGAGCAGGATCGGCGCGGCTGTGCTTGCGGGGGCTGCCGTGCTGGGGCTGGGCCAAGCGATGCACTCGTCGCCGAAGAAGCCCACCCATGTTCAATCCAATTGTCAGGAGGGAGGCAGTAACTGTCATCATGTGCGGTTTTTGGCCGAGTGGTGGCTGCCAGGTACTAATCCCACTCAGAAGGATCCAGAGCCGACGACCGTGGTGGCGAAGAAGGCCGGGGTGCATGACGTCTGGATCAGTGTTGAGCGTACGCCCAGCGTAGTTCTTCATGACCGGCGGCCGGGATACCTCGCTCCCCCGCGTACCGCCTACATGATAGATCAAGAGGCTTGGGTGAGGAGTGGCACGAAGGTACATATCCAGGTAACGATACCGATGGGTCTCTACGCCCCCACTCCGGGGTGGGCGATGCCTCCACGGATTCAGGCGCACTGCTACATTGTGGTGGACGGCACGGAGAGAAAACCCACAGGGTCCTGGTTCCCGGGACGATTTAAACGAGTTGTTGTTATTTTCGGTGAGCTAGCGCGTTGCGGCCGGCGAAGCGCGTGGAAGCGCCGAGCTGCTCCTCGATGCGCAGGAGCTGGTTGTATTTGGCGACGCGGTCGGTGCGGCTGAGCGATCCGGTTTTGATTTGGCCGGTGGCGAGGCCTACCACGAGGTCGGCGATGGTGGTGTCTTCGGTTTCGCCGGAGCGATGCGAGATGACGGCGGTCCACCCGGCTTCGCGAGCCATGGTGACGGCCTGGATGGTTTCGGTGAGGGTGCCGATTTGGTTGAGTTTGATGAGGATTGAATTGGCGGAGTGGTCTTTGATGCCGCGAGCGAGGAATTCGGTGTTGGTCACAAACAGGTCGTCGCCGACGAGTTGGAGTTTGGAGCCGAGGCGGGCGGTGAGCTGGGCCCAGCCGGTCCAGTCGTCTTCGGCTAGGCCGTCCTCGATAGAGATGATGGGATATTTGGTGGCGAGGTCGGCGAGGAAATCGATCATTTCGACGGAAGTGAGCGATTTGTTTTCGGTGTGAAGGGTATATGTGCCATTGGCGTAGAGTTCGGTGGCGGCGACGTCGAGGCCAAGGGCGATTTGGTCGCCGAGGCGGTAGCCGGCTTGCTCGACGGCGGCGGCGATGAGCTCGAGGGCCTCGGCGTTACCATGACGCACGGTGGGTGCGTATCCCCCTTCATCGCCGACGGTGGTGCCGTAGCCGGCTTTTTTGAGCACCTTCGCGAGCGCGTGAAAGACCTCGGTTCCCCATCGCAGGGCTTCGCTGAAGTTGGCGGCGCCGACAGGCAGGATCATGAACTCCTGGATGTCGGTAGAGCCGGCGGCGTGCTTGCCGCCGTTGATGATGTTCATCATGGGTAGCGGCAGCGTGGGGTCTTGGACGCCGGGGGCGAGATGCTGGATGTGCTCCCAGAGGGGCCGGTCGTGGCTGGCGGCAGCGGCTTTGGCGGCGGCGAGGGAGACGGCCAGGATGGCGTTGGCGCCGAGGCGGGATTTGCCCCGGGTGCCGTCGAGATCAATGAGTACGTGGTCGAGCGCGTCCTGGTCGTCGGCATCGAGGCCGGTGACGGCGTCGGCGATCTCGGTTTTGACATGGCCGACGGCCCCCGTGACGCCCTTGCCGCCATAGGCCGCTCCCCCATCGCGCAATTCGACGGCTTCGTGCGAGCCGGTGGAGGCGCCACTGGGGACGGCGGCGCGGCCGAGAGCACCGGACTCAAGCGTGACATCGGATTCGACCGTGGGATTGCCGCGGGAGTCGAGAATTTGGCGGGCTGTGACGTGGGTGATCTTCATGAGAGGGGTTTCCTTAAGCAGGCCTTATTATACGCCTCAAAATTACTTACATTTTTTATGCATAAAATTTTTAAGTAATTTTGCGTATGAGAGTGATCCGATGGTGGTATTATGGGCGGATGACGGCTCAAATACCGGTTAGTCAAATTCAGACCTTTCGCGATTCGACACCGGCGGTGATGGCGCTGCGATTGCAAGAGCAGGAGGTGACGGCGTATTGGGGTGTAATTTTTTCGCCCAAGGGGATTGCGACGCTCACGAAGCAAGATATGACGGGGTTTTTGAGCTACCGGCAAAATCATCGTTGGCGCGAGATTAGCCGCGAAGATGTGACGGCCGACATGGAGCGGTTGCGGGTGGCGCTGGCTTGCCTCATTGACGAGGCGCGGCCGGTGGCGGAGCGGCTGAATGCGCTGGAGCCGGGCCGGGGTGAGCTAGCGGTGGCGCATTTGGGTAAGGCCAAGCTGACGCCGATTTTGCTCGTGACTGGGCCGCGGAGCTATGGGGTGTGGAACGATTATGCGGAGCGCGCGCTTGCGGGCATGGGGCTCATGCCGGAATTTGCGCAGGGGGAACGGTTGGGCGATCGGTATGCGCAGGTGAACGCGGTGTTGCTGGAGCTGGCGGCTACGTATCGGGTGAGCCTGTGGTGGCTCGACGTAATCCTGGAGCGCATTGCGCGGCTGGTGCGCTAGGGCTGCCTGGGGGTGTGGTTGTCGATCCATTGGGAGCCGTAGTTGGCGGCGAGGCGCTGAGCGTCGGCGGGTCCGCGACTGCCGCGGGCGTAGCTTTGCGGCGGCTCGGCGGTATGCGACCAGGCATCGAGCACGGGTTGTAAAATGCGCCAGCTGACGAGCACTTCGTCGTTGGTGGCAAATAACGAGTGATCGCCGCGCAATGCGTCGATGAGTACGCGCTGGTAGGCGTCGGGTTGGTGGCCGTCGAAGACGCCGGAGTAGGAAAAATCCATTTGGACCGGCTGGAGTTGGTCGTCGAAACCAGGCTTTTTGGCCAGGAGCTTGAGCGAGATGCCTTCATCGGGTTGAATGCGAATGACCAGCAAATTGTCGGGGGAGGCTTTGCGTGTGCGGTCTTTGAATACAACGACGATTTCGGTGGTTTTGCGCGCGAGCGATTTGCCGGTGCGAAGGAGTATCGGCACGCCGCCCCAGCGCGAATTGGCGACTTCGAGTTTGAGCGCGGCGTAGGTTTCGGTGGTGGAACCTGGGTCGCCCACTTCGTCGCGGTAGCCGGCGTATTGGCCACGCACGGCTACATCGGGCACGCTGTGGGGGGTGATGGTCTCGATGCTCTCTAGTACCTTCAGCTTTTCGGCGTGGATGGCTTCGGAGGTGAGATCTTCGGGGTATTCCATCATTACGAGCGCCATGAGCTGCATGAGGTGGCTTTGCACAAAGTCGCGTAACGCGCCCATTTTTTCGTAGAAGGCCACGCGGCCTTGGATACCGATTTTTTCGGTGGCGGTGATTTGGATATGATCGATAAATTCGCGGCTCCAGATGCCCTGGATGAGAGGATTGCTAAAGCGAAACGTGAGGATGTTTTGGGCGGTCTCCTTGGCGAGGTAGTGATCGATGCGAAAAATTTGATGCTCGTCGAAATGGGCCGACATGGCGTCGATGAGCGCTTCGGCCGAGGCGAGGTCGTAGCCGAAGGGTTTTTCGATGAGCAGTCGGCTGGAGCGGTCGGCGTCATCGTGATTGAGGCCGCCCGTGGCGAGATTATCGATGACGGTTTCGAAGATATCCGGCGGGATAGCGAGGTAGAAGAGATGGTTGAGCTTGGTTCCGGCGGCGTCGTCGAGGCCGTGCAGGAGCTCGGCGAGGCGTGAAAAGTCGCTGGGATTGGTGCTGTCCATTTTGATGGTGTGAAGGCGGCTTTTGAGGCGACTGGTGACGGCTGGGTCGATGGTTTCGCCGTTTTGCTCGAGCTGGGCGGTGGCTTCGTGGAGGATGGCATCGACGTCGGGGACGCGCCGAAAGATGCCGACGATGTAGAATTCCTCGGGTAGTAGCTGCTGGCTTTCGAGGTGGTAGAGGGCGGGTAGCAGCATGTGCTGGGCCAGGTTGCCGGTGACGCCAAAAATTACGAGAGCCGCCGGTGCGGGAGGGTTCGCTGGAAGTGGCGGCTTGGGTTTGACCATATGGATATCATACATGATTGTGCTGGGAATATGGTCGCCGCCGAGTATAATGACTGCCTATGATGACAGTAACATTCGAGAAAGTAGTGGGCGGCGGCCGGGCGCTTGGTTATGCGGAGGGACGGGCGGTGTTTGCGGCCGGTCCGTTGCCGGGCGAGACGGCCGAGGTGGAGGTGACCAAAACCAAAAGCGGCTATGTAGAGGCTCAAGTGACGCGAATTGTGCGGGCGGCGGCTCAGCGCGGTGAGGCGGCCGAGGAGCACTTTTTGGCGTGTGCGCCGTGGCAAGGTGTGGAGTACGATTATCAGCTGGAGCTTAAACGACAGGTATTGGCAGAGGCTTTTGGGCACCCCGATCTGCTAGTGCCGGTGGCCGAGATGGTGGCGGCACCGGCGCTGCTGGGGTATCGCAATAAGCTGGAGTTTTCGATAGCGCGGGCGGGAGCTGCGATGGATTTGGGCTTTCATGCTCGGGGAAGTTACGGCGATATCATTCCCCTGCCCCATGGCTGCCGATTGGGGTCTGAGGCGATGAACGCGGCGGCACTGGGTCTGCTGGAGCGGGTGCGGGAGTTTGGTTTGAGCGAGTCTCTGGATACGCTGACGGTGCGCCAGAGCGTGGCGACGGGGGCGGTATTGGGCCATGTGGCGTTGCTCGATAAGCCGCGCCGGCGATGGGCTGAGCTGGAGGTGCCGGGGCTCGAGGTGCTGGTGGTGTCGCGGCGGGTCGGTCGGAGCCAGCATGAGCTGCTCGGGAGTAGCGGGGCGCCGGAGTTGACCGACCGGGTGGCCGGGATTGACTTGACGTATCCGTACGACGGATTTTTTCAGACCAACGTGCCGTTTTTTGAGCAGATCGCGGAGCGCATTGTGGCGGCGGTGCCACCGCGCGGGCGGTTGGTGGATTTGTATGGCGGCGTGGGTACGCTGGGTTTGGCGGCGGCGCGGGTGGCCGGCGAGGTGCTGGGGGTGGAGATTAATCCGGGGAGTGTGGAGGCGGCGCGCGCGAATGCGGCTCGCGTGGGCATCGCCAACTACGCCGCGGTGGCGACGTCGGTGGCGGGTTTGGATGCGCGGTTGCTTGATGGTGCGGACTGCGTGATCGTGGATCCGCCGCGGGCGGGGCTGGAGCCGGCGGTGGTGCGCGCGATTGTGGCGGCCGCGCCGCGCCGGATTATTTATTTGTCGTGCAATCCGGCCACTCAGGCCCGCGACATGCGGTTGTTGCAGCCGGATTATCGAGCGGCGGCCGTGACGGGGTTTGACCTGTATCCGGGGACGCTTCACCTGGAGTCGCTGGCGATACTGGAGCGGGTTTAATAGTTGGCGGCAGCATAGCCGGGAAAATTGTCTTGTTTGAGCTGGCGTGGGGGGAGTCGGTGGGGCGGCATGCAGAGCCGAATGAATGATTTGGGACCAGACACATACAGGGTGCGCTGGGCATAATCGGGAACGTATCGCACCAACTGCTCCGGCGACAGAAGGCCGGCGTGGTGAATGATGGTGAGCGTGGGGTCGGATTCGGCCCAGGCCTGCAGCTCGTCGTCAAACACGGCGCCGGTGCCTGGTCGGTGGGCGTAGACCAGTACGGCCTCGGTGGGCAGACCGTGATGCCGCCGGTCTTTGATGATGGCGTAAAACGGCGTGATGCCGATCCCTTGGGCGGCGAACAGCCGCGGTCGATCGGACGGGCGCCAGACGAAATTGCCGGCTGGGGACTCGAGCAGCCGCAGGTGGTCGCCGATGCGGAGGTTGGCTAAGGCTTGTTTGAAGGTGGAGTTGGTGAGGCGGGTGGTGATGGTGGGCACGGCTTCGTGGGGCGCGGCGGCGATGGTGAACCAACGGCTCGCGCCGGCGGCGTCGACATCAGCGTGCGGGAGCTCTACGCGCATAAATTGGCCTGCGAGCCAGAGCATCGGGTGCTCCGGCTGGAACCGAAACGACCAAACGTTGTCGACGCGGTGAATTTTGGACTCCAAGGTGAGCATCATCTGTCTGATCACTATACACGGCTGCCAACTCGCAAAAAATAACCGTTGGTTCGGTGAGGGGGCGAGAGTGGGGCGCAGGGCCGGCTTCAAGTCGTTGTAGAAACTCGAAGCCGGCTGATTTCTTCTATCCAAGCTCTCTATCGCTTCGGCCTTCGTTCAGTGCCGTGCGGTGACGATGATGCTAGGGCCCGCGGTGGGCCGCCTATCTGGGGTATGGCACTATATTGTCATCTCCGGGTTTTGTAAAGTATGGACATTTCTCTAATTTCTGGTGCACCTAGGCAGCCAGATTTAAGCATTAGTGGGTTGGGTTGTAATCTTGCGGATGGTTTTGTCGCTGGGATGGCCAGATTGGTCGAAGGTGTAGATGACGATCTCGCCAAAATGAATTTCGAGCTGTTCTACGCCCTTGTCGCTCGTGTCGTCGAGATATTTCATGAGGGCGCGGAGGCTGTTGCCGTGAGCTGAAACAAGGACGGTCTGACCGGCTTCGAGGAGGGGTACTATGTGGGTTTGGAAATACGGGAGGGCGCGGGCCTGCACGTCTTTGAGGGTTTCGCCGCCAGGTACGGGGAAGTCCCAGCCGCGGCGCCATTTGGTGAATTGTTCCTCGCCGTACTGTTTTTCGACCTCCCATTTGTTGAGGCCGGTGAGTTTACCGTAATCGCGCTCGTTGAGTTGGTGAGCCTGGTGCGTGGGGATGTCCCAGTCGTTGGCAGCGAGCATAAGTTTGAGCGTTTCTTGGGCGCGAATGAGCGCTGAGGTAAACGCAACGCTGGGCTTGAGGTCGGCGAGGGCCTCCCCCATTTGCTTGGCCTGACCGCGGCCTTTGTCGGTGAGCGGGATGTCCCAAATGCCGGTCCAGAGTCCCTTGGCGTTGAACTCGGACTCGCCGTGTCGCGCGAGGATGAGGGTGCCGGGCATTTAGAGGTACCCCAAAACGTATTCGATGAGGCCCATGCGCACGAGCATGCCGTAATGCATTTGCTTGAAATAGACGGCTCGGGGATCGCTGTCGACCTCGGGCTTGATTTCGCCGACGCGGGGCAGCGGGTGCATCAAGCGGGCGCCGGCGGGCATGTGCGCTACTTCGGCGAGTCCGAGGCTGTAGTCTTCACCGGTGGTGGGGTGGGCTTTGAGGTAGGCGGATTGCTCGTCGGTGATGCGTTCTTTTTGGATGCGGGTCCAGTACACGACATCGGCGGATTTCAGCGCCGGAATTACCTCGGCGGTTTGGTCGTAGGCGATGTTTTGGGCTCGGAGCTCGGCTAGGATATCATCGCCCATTTCGAAAGTGGGGGGTGCCACGAAGGTGAAGTGATTGTCGGGGTATTTGGCGGCTAGTTTGACGAGGCTGCGGACGGTGCGGCCGTTGGCGAGATCACCGCCCATCACGAGTTTGAGGCCGCTGGTGCGCCCGAGCTCGCGTTGGATGGTGTAGAGGTCGAGGAGGGCTTGGGTGGGGTGTTCGCCGCTACCATCGCCAGCGTTGATGATTGGCACGCTCGAGACGGTGGCGGCGGTGGCGGCCTCGCCGACGCTCGCGCTGCGCAACACGATCATGCTGGGGCGGTAGCTGCAGATGGTGCGGATGGTGTCTTCGAGGGTCTCGCCCTTGGCTACTGATGAAAATTGCACGCTTTGGGTGCCCAAGACGTTCATACCGAGGTGGGTGGCGGCAAAGCCAAATGATTCGTAGGTGCGGGTGGATTCTTTGTAAAACAGCCGGTACAAAATGTGCCCAGTGAGCCGGTTGCCGATGTGCTGGTAGCGCTGTTCGTCGTCGATAATGGTAGCGGCTCGGTCGGCGTAATCGAAGAGTTGGCTCATGAGATCGGGGGTAAATTGATCGGCCGAGAGGATGTGGCGGAGTGGGGTGCTGGGGTGGGGCATGATTCCTCTGGGGGTTAGGGTTGTCGCTGCAGATCTAGCTCGTGACCGGCGGGGTTGATGATGCGGATGAAGATCTCGATGGCGTCCGTGGGGGCGTCGGCTTGGATGAGGGCGGCTTTGACGTACTTGGCGGCTTGTTTGAGGTCGGCGGTGAGCCGGTCGATTTCGGCTGCGAGCGAATCAAACCGCACTCCGGCGAGCCGGTAAGCGCCGCAATCGGTGTGGCTTTCGAGGTAAATGGTGGTGGCTCCGGCGATGCGGTAGGCAGCGACGATCTGGCTGAGGGCTACAGACCTGGCCTCGGGGTCGAGGAAGGCGGCGCCCCCGCCGGCGAGCGCGGGGTGAAAGGCGCCGCCGTGTTGGTTGATGAATTCGGAGTCGGCGGCGGTGAGCCGGTCGTCGATGCATCCGAAGAGAACACTGGTTGCGGTGTGGGGTATGGTGTGGGTTGTCATTTCGATCCCATGATACACCAAAGGTGTCGACAACGCGCCATGCATGGGCAAGAATGATCTCAAGAGGAAATCATAATGCTGACATATTGCTACCGGAGCGTCCGGGAAGACAAGCTGGCTAAGGCGGATGTTTTTCGCCCGGGGTCGCTCATTTTGGCTGAGGGCCCGACGCCCGACGAGCTGAAATTGCTCGAGGCTAAATTTAAGCTTGATCCTGATCTGCTGACCGATGCCCTCGACCCGGATGAGATCCCGCGCATCGAAACCGATGACGACATGCTGTACGTGTATATGCGCTACTCGTACCGGCGCGGGGACGTGGTGGATACCGATCCGGTGCTGTTGGTGGTGAGCTCAAACTTTGTGGCGCTGGTGTCGCGGCGGCCGTTGCCGGGGCTGGACCGGTTGTTGGGCTCCCCCACTCTCATTACGACGCAGCGCGCGAAGGTGCTGCTATTGCTGCTGCGCAGTTTGGTGCTGAGCTACGAATCGAATGTTAATTTCTTGGATCGTCAGATTCGGGGCGTGCGGGCCAAGCTGAGCGTGGAAAAAATCAGCAACCGTGATTTTGTGGCGTTTGTGGTGATCGAGGACTCGCTGGGGTCATTTTTGTCAGATCTGGTGGCGGCGAACGTGGTACTGCAGGGGCTGCTGAGCGGTCGGTACGGCTTGGTGTTTCACGAGGAAGATAAAGACCTCGTGGAAGACTTGTCGCAGGCTACTCGCCAGCTCATTGAATCGAGTCGGTCGAGCATGCAAACGATCGTGAACATCCGTGAGGCCTATTCGACGATCATGGCCAATAACCTGAACCGGATTATTAAGCGACTGACGGTTATTACGATTTTTATGTCGATCCCGACGATTGTGTCGAGCATTTACGGCATGAACGTGGCGCTGCCCGGCCAGCATAACTCGGGGATGTTCTGGGTGTTGGGCGCTGTGGTGATTGGTGCGATTGGGCTTTTGGGCTGGATATTTTGGCGCGAGAACTGGTTTTAGTCGACGGCGGCGGCCAGGTGAGCGAGAAATCGGTGGACTTCCTCGACGCTCGTGACGTGATAGCGGGCGCTAGAATTGCTGAGGCCGACTTTGATGGTGAATGAACCTACGGGTAGGGTCTCGAAGAGATCCTCGTCGGTGTAGTCGTCGCCGATGGCGAGCACAAAATCGTAGGCCGCGCCGGCTAATTTTTCTTTGGCGGCGGCGCCTTTGGTGATGAAACTGGGTTTGAATTCGAGGATCTTGTTGCCCTGAAAGACTTCGACGTCGCTGTCGTGCAGGAGGCGTTCGGTATCGTGCCTGAGGCTGGCTTTTCGCACGTAGGCGAGCTCGGGCGAGACATTGCGATAGTGCCAAACGAGCGAGAAATTTTTCTCTTCGATGAGCGAGCCGGGGGTACGCTCGGTGATAGCTTCGAGGATGGTGCGGATGGGCTCCTTCCAGCCTGCGGGGATGCTGGAGCGGGCAGACCATTTGCCGTCGTCTTTGACCCAGGCGCCGTGCTCGGCGACGAGGTCGAGGGGCAGCTTGCTGAACCACGAATCAAGGGCACGTTTGGGCCGGCCGCTGACGATGACAACTTCGTTTCCGGGGGTGCTACCAAGTTTTTTGAGCATTTTGAGGAGGCGGCCGGAGGGGCGCGACGACATGGGGCGGATGTCGTTGACGAAGTTGGTGAGCGTGCCGTCGTAGTCGAGCATGAGCAGGCGGCGCTTGGCCTGGCGGTATTTGGCAATGATTTCTCGCGTGGTGATGTCGTCGACGAGTTTGAGGTCGTGGGCGACGCGGCGGTTTTTGGCGGTGGAGAGCTGCTCGATGAAGTCTTGGGCCCAGCGCCCGACGTCGTAGAGCGCTAGCCGGTGCTGCATGGTGGCGAGTTTGCGGCGCTGGGTGGCGATCGGCATGCGGAGGGCAGTTTCGAGGGCTCGGGCCATGTCTTCGCGGTATTTGGGGTTGACCCGAATGGCCTCGGGGAGCTCGTCGGCGACGCCGGCCATTTCGCTAATGATAAGCACGCCGGGTCGGCTTTGTTTGCTGGCGATGTACTCTTTGGCGACGAGATTCATGCCGTCGCGCAGGGGCGTGACCAGGGCAACGTCGGCGCGGGCATAGAGCGCCACGAGTTGTACAAACGGCAGGTTTTTGTACTGGTACGAGATGGGCGACCAGTCGACCGTGGAGTAGCGGCCGTTGATGCGGCTGACGGCGCGCTCGATGTCTTCGCGCATGTGCTGGTAGGCGTCGATGGCGATGCGCGAGGGTACGGCTACCACCACGAGCGTGATTTTTTTGAGCCAGCGCTTGTTGGTCTCGAGGAAGTGATCGAAGGCTTCGAGACGCTCCAGTATGCCCTTGGAGTAATCGAGCCGGTCGACCGAAAGCACGATTTTTTGGTCATCGTAGCGATTTTTGAGCGCGGTCAGCTCGGCTTTGACTTCGGGCGATTTGCTGAAACCGGCAAACTTGTCGTAGTCGATGCCGATGGGAAACACGTCGGCCCGCACGAGGCGGTCGCCCACGGTGATGGCCGACATGTTGCTGTCGTGGCCGAGCGTTCGCAGGGCGGCGCTCAAGAAGTGTCGGACGTAGTCGTAGGTGTGGAAGCCCACGAGGTCGGCGCCCAGCAGGCCTTCGATGATCTCTTTGCGATCGGGCAGCAGACGGTAGATTTCGTACGAGGGAAACGGGATATGCAGGAAAAAGCCAATGGAGCTTTCGGGCAACTCGTCGCGCAGGAGCTTGGGTAGGATCATGAGGTGGTAGTCGTGAATCCAGATTTGGGAATCGGCGGTGGCGTACTTCATGACGGCCGCGGCAAAGAGTTTGTTGACCTTCTGGTACTCGCGCCATTGCTCGGTGTGGTGCTCGGTGAGGGATTGGAAGTAGTGGAATAGCGGCCACAGGGTGGCGTTGGCGTAGCCGTCGTAGAATCGTTCGATTTGCTGGGAATTGAGAAAAACTGGATAGCAATGGTTTTTTTCGAGCTCTTTGCGGATGGTTTTTTTGTCGTCGGCGGTGAGCTCGTCGGAGCTAATGCCGGGCCAGCCGATCCAGATGTTGCTGCCGGAATTGTCGAGCGACGACATGGCCGTGGCCAGCCCGCCGGTGCTAGCTTCGAAGACTAATTTGCCACCAGATTTTTTTACGCTAACGGGGAGCCGGTTTGAAACGACGATGAGGGGAGGTATTGCCAACATTCTACTCCGTATCTGGGTTACTATAGTAACACTTTCCGTAAACGAGGCGGTATGGTGGTTACTCCAACGGTTTGGTGGCGATGGCCTCAATTTCGATTTTGAGGGGTACGGTGGCCACTCGGGGCAGCTCGCTGACGCCGACGCAGCTGCGGGCGGGGCGCGGCTGGGCAAAATGTTCGACGTAAATAGCGTTCATGGCGGCGAAATCGGCCATGTCGGTGAGGAATACGGTAGTTTTGACAATAGTGTCGAGGCTCAGCCCGGCGTCGGCCAGAACGGCAGTGAGATTGGCGAAGGCTTGGCGGGTCTGGGTGTCGATGTCGGCGGCGGCGGTTTTGGTGCCGGGGACGAGCGGGATGACGCCGGAGATGAAGTAGAGTTCGCCGACCCTGCGGATGGGGCTGTAGGGGCCGACGGGAGTGGCGGGTGTTGGGGGCGGGGTGGTCATGGTTTATCCTCTCGTGTGGTGTTTGATGAGCTCGAGTTGAGCGAGATTCGTGGGCTCGTATTTGCCGAGGAGAAATTCGCCTACTGTTTGTTCGTTTACCTCGTGGGACTGGAAATAATGATTGAGCAATAATCCTCCTCGCCAATATTTGGTCATAGACCGGTCCACGAGTACATTGGTGCCGAGTCGCAGCATGCGGATCGTGCGGGCGAAGGCCTTGCGCTGGTAATTGTAGCGGTGTTGGTCGAGCTGGGTGTCGTCGGGGTTGGCGAGGCACAGAATTAAGGCTTTGACGAGGTCGTAAACCTCCCGGAAGGACCGACCAGTGGCGGGCGTGGCGAAGTCGATGATGGCGAAGGCCTCGAGCGGTCCGAGATTGGGCCGATGACTGGTGCCGGCGGTTCCGAGCAGTTCGGCAAAGGCTTCTTCGGTGGGCCCGTAGCCGTGCAGGCCGTAGCCGGCTAGGCGCTCATGGCTGGTTTCGCCACGCACCGAGCGCGTGACGTGGACGCCGATCTCGTGGACTACCAGGACGCGAATTTGAGCCAGGGTGTAATTGCGGCCGGCGGGAATGACGATGGCGTGGTGTTCGTAGTCGATAAACACATTGGGTGCACCGTCTTGGATGATGGTCGTCCAGCTGGTCCCCGCTTCTCCTAGAGTCGGCTTGAGGGAGCTCTGGAGGATGGATTGAGCGGCTTGCGGGGTGAGGATTTCGTTTGGCTGATGGGTTTCGAGCAGCGTCTCGAGAAAGCCGAATCGATATGCTACCAGTGGACGAAGTTTGAGCCGGTAGGCATCGGCTTGGGCGAAGATACCCGAGACCAGCATATTATCTGATCCCATCGTGTGCCAGGTTTCGAGGAGCAGATCACGCGCTGCGCTGACGGGAGCTGAGCGCGGATCTAGGTTTTGGAGGTAGTGCTTGAGGTATTGGAGTACCTCGTGGTAGTGCATGTCGGCTAGTGAGCCATACAATTCGTCGTTGTAGTCCGCGAGCTGCTCGGCCTGGTTGGCACCCAGCACGACATTCAATAAAACCAGCCGTTCCTGCTCAAACGCCACGTATTCGTCTTTGCAGGGAAAGGTGGTGCTATCGAGCGGCTGGATGTGCCGGAGAAAGGCTTTGATTTTGTGTTTTGATGCCCTTATCCCCTCTTCATTGAGAGCTTGCGATGGCGTGGGCTGATCGCCGGTGCTTTCGAGAAACTGCCGAATATTGGTTTCGCTAAAACGAGGCCAAAATTCGCTGGTGTGAAACATTGGCGCTGAGGTTGCCTGCCAGGTATCAAATAAACATTGCTGGGAATGTATTTTCATCTTGTAATATTGCGCGACAATCACTAATCTTTTATATGACTTGGAAGCATTCGATACTGCAGTAGGTTATGGACGTACATCGCTTGAGAGAATTTTCAGTCGACACAGAACACGAAAGTCATTATTGCTCATATTAAGAATTATCGCCACTGCTGGCTGTGGCGGGGTGTCTAATGGTAATCGTTACAGGAGATACGGTGAAGACTATAGGGTTTTTTGTGCGCAATATCGATGTCACCAAACCGCCTTTTTTGCGATCAGAGGTGGGATATAACGATTTTGGGTTTGCCAATCAGCAATACTTGTTGGCGCTGAATCGGGCCGATGTGAAGGCGTATTTTGTGACTGATAATGCTAGCTATCTGGGTGGCGGACGTTTTGCCAACGCCTGGACTATCCATGAGGCTCGGGCGGTGCCGGAATTTCGGGAGGTTGGCCCTATCACGGCGAGCGTAGTGTATGAAAAGGGTGGGTTTGAGGGCCGGGATGTTCTGACCGTAACCGACCCGAAGCTGCGTGAAATTTGCAACAAGGCTGAAACCTACCGGCGGTTTGGTCAGTTCCAGCCGAAAACGGTGATTGTGGCAAATCCGCAGGAGCTGAAGGCGGCGATTGCCGATATGCCCGGTGAGATGGTGGTGGTGAAAAATCCAGCTGGTAGCAGCGGCCAGCAGGTGTACATTGCGGCCAAAGACGAGCTGGTGGTGCCGGAGACTGAAACGTACCCCATGTTGGTCCAGGAATTTGTGGATATGAGTGACGGGCTTCCCGGTTTGGCGGCGGGTCCGCACGACGTGCGCGTGATTATGGCCGGGAACACGATTCTCGGCGGTACATTGCGGCAGCCGGCTGCTGGCCGACTGCTGGCCAATACGGGCCAGGGGGGTAGTTTGCGTTTGCTTAGCCGCGCTGAGCTGCCGAAAGCAGTGGTTGATATGGCGCACAGCATTGACGGTGAGCTCAAGGAATTTCCGCGGTATTATAGCCTGGATTTTGCGAAGGGTACGCAAGGCTGGAAGCTGATTGAGCTCAACGGAAAGCCGGGTTTATACTACCGGGATGTGGGACCGTTGGCGCAGGAATTTATGGATGGATTTGTGTCGTATATGGTAGGGCTGGCATGAAAACGGTGGTTATTTTTTGCCGAACCGTTGATCCCCATGGCTATCCGTTTAATGAACCGTATTATTGGGAATCTTATCTGGATTTGATGTTTGCCATACGCAAGCGTGGGGCGCAGGCATATTTTGCGACCGATAACGCTACGTATCTGGGTGACGGCCTGTTTTCGACCGCCTACACTACCGACACCAAGCGGCCGGCCGATGAGTTTGAGGTGGTGCACAACGTGAAGGCGGATGTGGTGTACGAAAAGGGTGGGTTTACGGGTAAGGATGTTTTGGTTATTAACCCGGCGTTCGTGCATGATATTACCTCCAGCAAAACCGAAACCTATAAGTATTTTGGCAAGTACCAGCCCAAAACGGTGATCGCGCATGATCGCTCCGAGCTCGAGCGGGCGGCCGAGGAACTGGCCGGAGACATGATTGTGGTAAAAGAGCCGGAGGGAAACGGCGGTAAGGCGGTTTTCATTGGTCCTCGAGCCGAGGTGCTGGCAAAGATGCCGGCTACCTATCCGTTGATTGTGCAGGAGTTTGTCGATACCTCGGTGGGTATCGAGGGGCTGGTGGAGGGCATGCACGACCTGAGGATTAAGATTGGCGGCGGGAAGATTTGGGGCGCGAAGATTCGGATGCCGGCGCCGGGTGAATACCGAGCCAATGTTTCGCAGGGGGGAAGCGAACGGTATTTGTATACTGAGCAAATTCCGGCGGATGTGGCGGCGTTGGCACTGGAGATTGATCAGTTTTTTGCAGATTACCCGCGCTATTACGCGCTTGATTTTGCGAATACGCCGCAGGGCTGGAAGCTCATCGAACTCAATAGTAAGCCGGGGCTGACGCCGGTTTCGCAGAGTGCACCGACGCGACATATTATTGAGATGTTGGCGGATTATTTAATTGAAGTTGCGCCTTCGTGAAAACCATCGTTATTTTTTGCCGGACGATTGATCCTGATGCGTACCCGTTTCATGATGAGTACCTGTGGAATTCGTATCTTGATTTGTTGTTGGCGATTAAGGCTCGGGGGGCGATGGCGTATTTTGCGACTGACACCGCTACATACTTGGGGGATGGCAATTTTAAGGTTGCCTACACGGCCGAGACGAAAAAGCCGGTACGGGAATTCACTAAGGTTGGCGACATCCGGGCCGGACTGGTGCTCGAAAAAGGTGGGTTTACGGCCGATGATGTGGTGGTGATTAATCCGCCCTTTGTGAACCGGGTGGCGGAGAGCAAGAGCGAGACATATCGGATTTTTGGGCAGTATCAGCCGCTCACGATTGTCTGCGGCAATCGGCGGGAGTTGGAGCGGGCGATGGACCGGGTGCAGGGCGATTTGGTGGTCGTGAAGCATCCGGTGAGCTCTGGGGGTGAGTCGGTGTACATCGGCACGCGAGCAGAGGTGCTCGGGGAGGCGCCGGATGCGGGCTATCCCCTGCTGGTGCAGGAGTTTATGGATACGTCGGTGGGCATTGAGGGCATTGCGCCGGGTATTCATGACCTGCGGGTGAAGATTGGTGGCGGCCAGATTTTGGGCGGGATGGTGCGGGTGCCGGCCCCCGGGGAATACCGAGCCAACCGCAAGCAGGGCGGGTCGATTCAGCACCTTTACCCGGACGAGATCCCAGCTGAGGCCAAGCGGATGGCCCTGGAGATTGATCGGTATTTTGCTGACTATCCGCGGTTTTATTGTGTAGATATGGCCAATACTACCCGTGGTTGGAAGCTCATCGAGCTCAATCATAAACCCGGCCTATCGCCGGCCTCGGTGAGTCCTCAGGCGGCCTTTGTGAACGAGAAAATTGCTGAGTACCTCATTGAAGTTTGTCCGCAGGAAGGTTACAATCGCGCGGGTAGCTTCGCGAACTAAAGAAGTTATGGAACAAGACTATGGCACAATATCACCAGACGGGGAATAGAGATAAGATCCTATTCGTCAATAGCTTTACGCCCGCGCAAGACCGGGCCGTAGCGAAATATCGTGAGCTTACGGGAGCGCACGTGAGTTCGGTGATTATTTTTGATCACAAAACACCGGTGCCGGATTGGCTCAAGCCTTCGGATAATCATACCTTGCTCACGGTGGATTTTGCTGATACCGACGCGCTTCAGAGCACGCTTAAGCCGTATGCTGATGATATTTTGACCGCTACCTTCCTGGCCGATCGCAATTCTAGCTATTTCCGAAAAGTGATCCCGCTTATTCCCAACTGCGTGTTGCCGACCGAGACGTCCCTAAAATGGACTACAGAGAAGATCAGGATGCGGAGTTTACTGCGTAACTATGACAAGTCAATTGCTCCGAATTTTACCGTAGCCCATGACAGTACCCCCGAAACGATTGAAAAGATCGAGAAACGTGTGGGTTATCCATTAGTAGTGAAGCCATCGGGCCTCACGGCCAGCTTATTGGTAAGTATTTGCTATCATCGTGAAGAACTTGAGAAAGTTTTGAAGCAGACATTTAAGAAAATGGATCAAATCTATAAGTCCAAAAAGGGCTTGGGTGAACCTAAAATTCTGGTAGAAGGTTTCATGGAAGGGACTATGTATTCCATTGACGCCTATGTGAATGCTCGGGGTGTGATCTATTTCGCGCCGCTCGTATATGTTAAGACAGGTCGCGAAGTGGGTTTTGACGATTTCTTTGGCTATATGAGAGTTACTCCTACGCAATTGAATGTTCCTCACACGGAAGAGGCTCAAGAGGCCGCCACGAAGGGTATTAAGGCCCTTGGGATGCGCAGTACCACGTGTCATATTGAGCTGATGCGCACCGAGACGGGGTGGAAAGTGATTGAGCTGGGACCGCGCATGGGCGGGTTTCGGCATGAGATGTACGAGTTGTCGTTTGGCATTGACCATTCGCTCAATGATTTGCTGATTCGTAACTCGCGCAAGCCCGTGCTGCCCAAGAAAGTTAAGGGGTACTCGGCTCTTATGCAGTTTTATGCCAAACAAGAGGGTAAATTGGAGAAAATTCAGGGACTGTTCAAGATTGAAGCCGTGGAGTCGTTTAAGCGCGTGAAAGTCCGCAAAGAGCCGGGTGACAAATGTACGTTTGCGAAATACGGTGGTGATCCAGTGCTGGACGTGATGCTGTTTAATCCGGTGCGGTCAAATTTGCTGGCGGATATTCGGCGGATTGAGCAAGCACTCAACATTGTGGTGTCGTCGAAGGGCCTGGAGCTGGCTAAACCGACGGCTTAATCGGTGGATGTGGTGGAGGTGAGCTTGTGGCGGCTGGCGATGATGCCGGCCGAGACGAGGCCGACGTAGAGTAGGCCTATGGTGCAGGTTTCGAGCAGGTGGGCGGGCTTGGTGAAGGTGAGGTAAACGCCGCTCGTGATGGTGAGGGCTGCGAGTCCATACGACGCGTGGAGTTTGGTGCGCGAGGGCGAGAAGAAGACAAAAGTGGTGAAGCCGAGGCTGGCGAGCGCGATGATGACGTGGATGAGGGTGACCATGACGGAGTCCTTGTTTAGCGCGGTAGAGCGTCTAGGGAAATCATAGCACTAAAGGTTAAGATGACGAGCAGCGAGAAGCGGAAGAGCTGGCGGGCCCAGAGCGCGTTGTCGGGGGCGTGAAAGCCGCGCAGAGCCAGCCGCAGCCAGATGGTGGCCAGGCCGAGCATCACGATCAGGTAGAGTGGGCCCACGTAGCCGGTGGCAGACAGCGTGGCCAGCGCGAACATGAAGGCGGCGATGTAGGCGACGATTTGGACTTTGGCGGCGCGGATACCGCGTTTGACCGGTAGCACCGGCAAGCCGGCGGCGCGGTAGTCGGCCAGCCGAAAGATGGCAATGGCGTAGAAATGCGGCATTTGCCAGAGAACCAGAATGATAAACACGATGGCGGCGCCCGCGTCCAGCTGCCCTGACACGGCCGTGTACCCCACCACTGGCGGTACGGCGCCCGCGACGGCGCCGACGATGGTGCCGTGCACTGAGCGGCGTTTGGCGAGGCCGTAGAGCGCTACGTAGACCACGAACCCGCCGAGGGCAACGGCGAGGGTGAGGAGATTGGTGAACCGGCCGAGCAGCGCTGCGCCTACGAGGCCGAGGACGGTGGCGTAGATGAGGGCATGGCGGGCTGGCAGGGTGTGGGCGGCGAGGGCGCGGTGTTTGGTGCGGATCATTTTGGCGTCGATACCGCGGTCGATGTAGTTGTTGAAGACGCATCCGGAGGCCATCACGAGTGAAATGCCGGCGAGCATGGCGATGAACAGCGGGAGGCTGGGGTGGCCGCGCGAGGCGAGCAAAAAGCCGCCGGTGGCGTTTATGGCGTTGCCATAGATTATGCCGGGTTTGACGAGCGTGTAGTAAGTCTTGAGCGTAGCTACGGGCCTACTCCCTCGTCGTGGATGATGGCGCGGTCGGTGTCGGTGGGTGAAATCATGTGGTAATTCAGGTTGGTCATGATCCAGAGTGATCCGCCGACGAGGATTACTATCACGAGCAGCGCAAACGAGAATACGGACACATTCCATTGGGGTTTTGAGCCTTTGCCAAGGTGCAAAAACAGTGCTAACTGCACAATGAGCTGCATAACGCCGAGGCCGAGGACGACGGTGACGAGCGTGCGAGACGGCAGGGCGTGGTTGGCTGCGAGGGCGTAGGCGGTGAGGGTGAAGGCTAGCGACAGCGCGAAGCCGAGCACGTAGGAGCCTACACTCCCCTGCGCGGTTTCGGGTTGGGGCTGAGGCGCGGAAGTGGGCCGACTCATGATATGGCTCCCATGAGATACACGAGGGTAAAGATGAAAATCCAAATGACGTCTAGGAAGTGCCAAAACAGGCTGAGCATCATGAGCCGGCGAGCTGAGATGGTGGTGAGGCCGCGGCGCAGCAATCGGAGCATGAGCGTGCCCATCCACAAGAGCCCAATGGTGATATGCAGGCCGTGGGTGCCGACGAGGGTGAAGAAGGCTGATAGAAAGCCACTGCGCTGCCAACTGTTGCCTTCGGCAACGAGGTGGCTAAATTCGGAGAGCTCAAGAGCCAGGAAGCTGGCGCCGAGCAGGAAGGTGACGCCGAGCCATGCCAGGATGGCGGTTTTGGCGCCGCGGTGGGCGGCTATCATCGCTAGACCGCAGGTGAAGCTGCTAGTGAGCAGGAGCATGGTTTCGGTGAGCACGAACGGGAGGCTGAAGAGGTCGGTGCCGGAGGGCCCGCCGAAGGTGTTGTGGCGTAGTACGGCGTAGGTAGCAAACAGCGTGGCAAACAGTACGCAGTCGGTCATGAGATAGAGCCAGAAGCCAAAAACGGTTTTGGAGCTGGGGCTCATGGCGGTGGGGTCGATGGAGGGATTCACGCCCGGCCTCCTTCGGATTTACGGGCGGCCTTGGCCTCTATGGCGGCTACCTCGGCGGCGCTGATTTCGTATTCGGTATCTTCGTTGGTGGAGCGAGCGATGATGGCGCCGACGACGCCCACCAGAGCCACCAGCGCGAGCCACCAGATGTGCCAAATGATGGCAAAGCCGAATACGAAGCTCAAGCCGGCGATGAGCAGACTCATGGCGGAGTTGCGGGGCAGGCTGATGGGCTGGTAGGCGGCGTGAGATTGGGGATGGTCGTGGGCGGCCTGCTTGGCGGCCCAGAAGGCGTCGCGCTCAGACACGGCGGGTGTGAGGGCGAAATTATACACCGGAGGTGGTGAGCTGGTAGCCCATTCGAGCGTGCGGCCGTCCCAGGGGTCGCCGGTGGTATCGCGGGTATCGTGGCGTTTCCAGATGCTGTAGGCGAACTGGAGGAGCTGGAAGCCGATGCCGAGGCAGATAATGAGCACGCCGATGCCGGCCACGATGAACAGCCATTGCCAGCCCATCGAGGCGTCGTAATGATCGAGCCGGCGAGTGGCGCCCATGAGGCCCAGGATGTAGAGCGGCACAAAGGCGAGGCAGAAGCCGGTCAGCCAGCACCAAAAGGCGCATTTGCCGAGGGTTTCGTTGAGCCGGAAGCCGAAAATCTTCGGAAACCAATAGGTGATGCCGGCGAAGTAGCCAAATACCACGCCGCCGATGATCATGGTGTGGAAGTGTGCTACCAAAAACAGGCTGTTGTGGAGCTGGAAGTCGGCCGGCGGTACGGCCATGAGCACGCCGGCCATGCCGCCGATGGTAAAGGTGACCACAAAACCCAAAAACCACATCATGGGGGTGGTGAACCGGATGCGGCCGCGGTACATCGTAAACAGCCAGTTAAACACTTTGACGCCGGTGGGAATGGCGATCACCATCGTCATGATGCCAAAGAAGGCGTTCACATCGGCGCCGGCGCCCATGGTGAAGAAGTGGTGCAACCAGACGAGGAACGACAGCACCACGATGCTCCAAATAGCCCATACCATGGAGGTGTAGCCAAAGAGCCGCTTGCTCGAAAATGTCGGCACAACTTCCGAAAACACGCCAAACGCGGGCAGTATGAGAATGTAAACCTCAGGATGTCCCCAGGCCCAGATGAGGTTGACGTACATCATAGGATTGCCGCCGAAGGCCGAGGTGAAAAAGTGCATACCCATGGTGCGGTCAAGGGCGAGGAGGGTGAGTGTGACGGTGAGCACGGGGAACGCAAACACGACGAGCGCCATGGCGCCGGCTACGCTCCAGGCAAATACCGGCATCTTCATGAGGCTCATGCCGGGACGGCGGAGCTTGATGATGGTGACGAGGAAATTGATGCCCGAGAGCAGGCTGCCCACCCCGGCGATCTGCAGGCTCCAGATCCAGTAGTCGACCCCGACGCCGGGCGAGTAGGCTAGCTCCGATAGCGGCGGGTACGCTAGCCAGCCGGTGGCGGCAAATTCGCCGACGGCCAGCGAGAGGTTGATGAGCGCCATGCCGGCTACAAACAGCCAGAGGCTGGTGGCATTGAGAAACGGAAATGCTACGTCGCGAGCGCCGAGCTGGAGTGGCAAAATCAGATTGATGAGGCCAAACATGAGCCCCATAGCGACGAAGAAAATCATGATCGTGCCATGGGCGCTAAACACCTGCTGGAAGGTATCGGACGAGACGATCCCGTGGGCGTTGCCGGCTGACGTGGCTTGCTGGGCGCGGATCATGGCGGCGTCGCTGATTCCGCGCAGGAGCATGAGCAAGGCGACTACGATGTACATGACGCCGATTTTCTTGGGGTCGAGCGAGGTGAGCCATTCGCGCCAGAGCCACCGGGCGCGGCCGGCGGCCCAGCCCCAGCGCCTCGTGACAGTGAGCCAGATGGCGGCGGCGATGGCGCCCAGCGTGCCGGCGACGGCGGTGCCAATGAGCGCGAGGCCGGTGATGCCGCCGTGCTGAAAGGCTTGCAGGGTGAGGCGTCCGAGGATGCTCATGGTGCGCTCGCTGGCGTGAGGGTGGCGTTTGGCATCATGTATTGCATTACTACCTCATCATACAGACCAGCGGGGGTGGCTGAGTAGGGGCTGGGCGCCTGATTTTCGCTTGGCCTTGCGAGCGCTTCGTAGCTGGTGAAGGTAAGGGGTGGGGCGGAGTGTTTGACCGATCGTACCCAGTTGTCGAAATCGGCCGGTGCCTCGGCGCGGGCTACAAAGTGCATGCCGGCAAAACCGCGGCCGCTGAGGTTGGCCGACGAGCCGGTGTAGTCCCCCGCCGCATCGGCTCGGAGGTGCAGATGCGTCGACATGCCGCTCATGGCGTAAATTTGGCCGCCGAGCTGGGGGATCCAAAACGAGTTCATGGGGGCGTCGGATGTGATTTCGAACTCCACCGGCGTTCCCACGGGAAGCTCCACGAAGTTGACGCTGGCGATATTTTGTTTGGGGTAAATGAAAAGCCACTTCCATTGCAGGGCGACTACCTGAATTTTGAGCGGCTGCACCGATGAGGCTAGGGGCTTGGAGGGATCGAGAGCGTGGGAGCTCTGCCAGGTGATGACCGATAGCCCCACGATGAGGGCCGACGGTATGAGCCACCAGATAGTTTCGAGTTTGCGGCTGCGGTCCCAATCGGGTGCGTAGGTGGCTTTGGTGTTGCCGGCTCGGTAGCGCCAGGCGATGACGAAGGTAAGGACGAGCACGGGCACTACGATCAGTAGCATGAGCATGGTGGCCGTGACGATGAGCTGGCGTTCGTCGGCGGCGATGGTGCCTTTGGGGTTGAGGACGGCGGGGATATGGCTGAGAAATTTGTTCATTGCTAGTTTTAACTATAGCAGTTTGGCGGCTAGCGAGTGAGGCTTCGGATGGCTCGTTGCTCCAGGCGCAGCATATACAGGCCATAGATGCTGGTAGCGGTAGCGGTGGCCAGGCTGACTACGATCGAAGCTGTGGGCGTCGTGATTTTGCCTTGGGAGAGCATAATCATGCTACTCAAGGCCACCGAGCAGACCCAGGTGGCGAGGTAGTAGTCGATGGTGCGGTGAAATACCTTTGCCATGGGGTAAAAATGCAGGCCGACGATCAGGCCAATCGTGGGGATGAGGTAGGCATCGTGATGGGTGGCGGTTATTATTCCGGAGGCGCCGCCGATAAGCAGGGCCTCGGTGCCAAAAATGGCGCCATACGCGATCCCTATGCGTTTGCTTTGGGCGCGGTCGGCTTGGCTGGAGTGCGCGGGGAATTTACCCGACGCGAGCAGCAGCTGGGCGCCACCAAAGCCAACCAAGAGGCTGAGGGTTCCAAATGCGACGATTGCGGGGATGCTCAGCGGACTGGGTAGTGCGGAGGAGGCGATGCCGGCCCATATGAGGGTGAAGCCGGCCATGAGCAGCATTCCGCCGGCGATGCTTCGGGCAGCGATTCTGGGCATTGGCTTGGGGCTCATGGGTTGACGATAGCAGGGCTGGGGAGACGGGGTCAATTGGGCTGTGTGGTTTTCTTGGGCGGTATAATTGTGGATAATATCGGGTATAAGGATGATATATGTCGGAACATCAAGAATCTCCACGTAGTCCGGGTGAACACGAACGGTCCGCGTCGACGGCGGATATGCGAAATTGGCCAACTGGCTTGACAGAGCCAAAGCTAGAAGCCAATGACCATCAATCCCAGCGCGAAACATTGATACGGGACAAAATCGCGAAGTCGTGGGGAAGTTTGGTGGGCGCTCATGGGTATGGTGAGCCGCAAGCTGCTGCGGGGTTGCTCTACGATTCGCTTTATCGGTCGGGGGCTGTCGGCGATCAATTGCCGCCGGATGAGCGCGAGACGACGGTAGCGATTTTGGAGCAGCCGGTTGATCTGGAGGGTGATATGCCCGATCGGGATGAGTTTGTGCAAGCAGTTGCCGACACGATGGTACGTGGGGTGAGTGTGGCCGAGACCCTGCTGCCGGGCGCGCGCGAACAGATCGAGACGCTGGCGGGTAGAGGTGACGAGGTGATAATCTGGTCGGCTGGTGACCCGGCGCATCAGCATCATAAACTGGGGGCGATTGGGCTGCACGATCCTGATGTCACCCCTAATGTTGAGCCGCCGGTAAGGCTTAATCCTGATTTTGAGCCTCTTGAAATTCAGACGGCGATCGCAACTAATAAGTCAACGCCGGAAAATTTCGACCGGGTTCGCGAAGCTGCGACAGGTCGTCAAGTTGTGGTGGTGGATGATCGTGCGAAAAACATCTTGAAGTTTTTGGAGGAATTTCCTGATGCCAAGGGAATTTGGGTGCAATTTGGTGTTCATGCTAAGAGGGCATTGGCTAAGCAGGCATCCGGTGAGGCGACTGATGTGGTAGATGCGATAGCTCAGGGCAGAATTTTTCCCGTTGGTGCCGTGGACCAAACGGTGGCGTCGATTGATTCAATGTACGAGGCCGGGGTTTTGGATAGTGCCAAGGAGTTGGCCGTGGCATTCGATTACGATGACACCATCATCGATAACATCAGGCGTCGTGATCTTCAGCATGCGGCTGTTGAGCGGGTTCTTCGGACGCAGGGATGGATCTAGCAGCTATTAATGCGCGCCCATCGGCATCGTCATCGGTGCCCCGCTGCCGTCGGTGGAGTAGGTGCGGTAGCAATAATCTCGCATCGCCATACTCATAGCATGGAGCTCGTTGGCGTGCTGCCGGTAGTAGTCTCGCTGGTGCGTAACGGTGGATTGGAGCATGGCGGAGTTTTGGCTCAGGCAAGCTCGAATAGTCGTTTCTGGCGTGGCGGCGCGGGCCTGATCGGGCTTAACACCGAGGCTCAGCGAGGCTTGGCGCAAAAAGGTTTGTTTGGCGCCTGCTGGTTGCGACGTTAGGGTTTTGGTGGTGGCAAATGAGCTGATGACCTCGCGCGTGGAAGCTGTAGTGGTGGCGGATAGCGTCTGCCCGTGGGGCTTGAGGATGAGCATGAAGGCGCCCACGAGTAGGAGTATGACGACGGCAAGCGTTGGTGCCCCGATTGTCACTAATCGACGAGTGCTCATTGGACCGTCCAGTAGGTGTTGCCGCGCGGGCTGATGCTGCTTAAATTGCCACCCTGGCCGAACGGCACGGAGGTGCCGCTGATTTGCAGATACAGGTGGACCACCTTGGCGCTGCCGTCGTAGCACCAGGTATTATTTTTGTTGCTGCTACCGCAGGCGACTTCGGGGTAGGGGGTCTCGTCGCCGCTGTAGCCGGACCGGACCGCCGACGGCTTGGTGGATTTGTTGTAATACAGCTCGACTTGGCCGGGTTCGGAGCCATTGAAGTAGAAATGCATGCTCGTGGGGTCGGAGCCATTAAGCTGCTTGAGCTGGTAGGCGTGGCCCATGGCGAAGGCGCCGATGTCGCCGTATGACACGGGTGTGCCGTCGTCGCGACGGATCTGGAGCCAGTTGGTGCCGCCGAATTTGAGGCTCATGATTTTGCTGCGGTCGAAGCCGTTTTGCACGAGCGGGCCATAGGCGCCGTGGACGGGGCTGTACCAGCCGGCCCAGTTGTAGAGCGTTTGGTCTGCGGGTTGGCCGGCGGCGGGTACGAGCAGGCCGGAGAAGTTGCTCAGCAGTGCCGGGCCGATGGAGCCGTTGGTGATGGAGCCGTCGAGGTCGGCCATCCAGTGGTCGTGATCGATGTAGGGGTATGCGGGGATGGGGTCGTCGAGGTACGGCCGGCCGTACATTACGCGGTGGCTGTCGCTAAACATGGCCGTGCTGCCACCGTGCAGGCTACTGAAGAAGGTGAGGCCGCGCACGCGGTTGGTGTAATCCCAGCTGCTGGCGAAGGGATCGCCGAGGGCCGAGAAGTCGGCGTCGTAGTTGTTATTTAGGCGGTCGAAGTTGGCCAGCCAGGCGCCGTCGATGTCGGCCTGGCCGTGGTAGAACCGCGCGAGCGCGACGAAGATCGGCACGGTGGCGGCGTCGGTGTTGGGGGTGGTGCCCACGAAGAGGCCGCCGAGAGCGGCGGTGTCTTGGGCGTTGTAGGCCACGCCGTTGTTGGCGGCGGTGGCGTCTTTGAGCGTGTAGACGCCGTCCATCCACATGCCAAAGGCGGCGTTCATCCAGGCGCTATTGTTGGCGAAGGTCGGCCGAGCTTGGGTGGAATCGCCGGCGTATTCGTCGAAGCTAATGCCGGTGCCGCCGTCGACGCCTTCGTCTGAGAATGACAGGCGGGTGGTGGCTTTGTGCGAGTGGGCCACGTTGTTGTTAAAGAGTCCGACGGGCCGGAATTTGGCCGCGGCGAAGTTGGTGTTGTCGCTGTTGACGCTGAAGTCGTACCAGATGCCCGCGCCTTGGCCACCGGCCGCGGCGTTGCCGGTGAGGTCGTTGTTGGGGTTAGTGATCCAAAATTCGGCCGGGGCTTCGTCGCTGAGACGCAGGCGCTGGGCCGCGACGGGGTCGTAGCGGGTGCCGAGCACGAGGTTATTTGCGAGAACGTTGTGCTCCTCGAAGCCGTCTTCGAGCATTACGCTGTGGCCGACGGTGTCGTTTGCGACCATACCGGAGGTGTGGAGGCCGTTGCTGCCGTGGATGGTGAGTTGGCGGTTGAAATTGTCGTGGAGCGATACGTCGGTGATGGACGAAGCGCTGGCGTCGCCCGTCATGGTGTTGCCGCCGGCCGTGGTGGGGTAGGTCATGATGTGGAAGTGCAGGGGATAACGGCCGAGCACGCCCTGCTGGCCCAGGTGGTACATTTCGGTATTGGAGAGGCGCATGATGCCGCCGGCGAGGGTGGCGGTGTGGCCGCCAAAGTGGGTGGTGGTGGCGTCGTCTGGGCCGGTGACTTTGAGGTTGTGCGTGAGCAAGCCGACTTCGCTGCGTTCATCTACGCACCGACTGTTGCCGCCGTTGCTGAAGCAGGTGCTTATGCTGGTGTGCTTGTTGGCGAGCGGTGCCGTGAGCGTGATGGTTTTGCCGTCGGCCGAGCGGCTGGCGACGGTGACGGTTTCGGATTGGAATGGGTCGAGGGTGCTGGATGCGAGTATCAGCTGGTCGCCGGCCCGCCAATTTACGGCTTGCTGGAGTGACAAAGTGGTGCCGCCGGCGGCTGCGGTGGCGGCTAGCCGGGTCCAGGTGAGGCAATTTTGGCCGCTGGTGTCGCAGTCATTGTCGGTGCGGCCGTGCAGGTCGATGATGCCGCCGTTCATGGCGGCTAGAACATTGGTGCCAATGCCGGTCTTCAGCACGGCGCTGTGGGTGGCGTTGTAATTGGTGATGGCGGTGGCGGCTAGGCCGGTGAGCGCGTAGCTTTCGGTGGTGCCGCCGCCGGTGAGCTGGATGACGGCATTGTGTTGGTAGGGCGTGGTGGCGGTGCCGGCTTGGAGTTTGCCGCCGCTTCCGGTGACAACAACGTACTTAGACACGAGTTTTACGTCCTTCGTGTCGTCAAAATACAGCTCACCGCCCACCGTGAGGCCGCCGAGCCCGGCGCTATTCGTATCGAGCAGCACTTTTTGACCGGCGGCGATGGTGACGACTTCGCCGGCTGTAGGCACATGGCCGCCCCAGGTGGCGGGATTGCTCCAGGCACTCAGGCCGGGCGGAAGTCCGGCCGAATCACCAAACTTAATGTAATGGCCAGTGGAAGCGCTAGCATCGGTGCCGATTGTTGCAGCTCCGCTGAGGGTGCCTTGCTCGGGTTCAAACGAAGCGAGGGGCGCTGCAGCCCAAGCCAATACGAGGGTGGTGAGGCCGATCGCCACAAATACTCCGACAAATATAGTCGGGGTACGATATCTCCAGCGTTGGGTGTTTCGCAGTAACCGGGTAGGGCGCATGAAGTCCTTATGCTTTGCATTTAATTTAGCATCGCATACGAATAATCTCAAATTTTGGTGGTTGGTTTGGCTTCAGAGACCCTTCTCGCACCGAGCAGGTCGGAGTGAGTCCGCCTTGATATGTAGCGGAATGGAATTAGTCCATGGACGACAATGTCTGAGTCATAAACTGCGCGTGATCGATGGAGGTACTTGGCCCTGTTACCCCCAGGTCGTTTAATGAATACCTGGATACGCTACTCATGGTGGGGCCACCTGGGGCATCTTGAGCATTTGGAGCGAATAGATTTAATGCTAGCTCAACGTTGGGGCGCTGTGGGTTGAGCTGGTGACCAGCCTCCCGTGCTTGCGCTATGACATCACCCAGCAGGCCTTCTCCTATCGAGGTCATAAGGGCTAGGGAGCTAGCTGATTTTGGGTCGCTGCCGCCTTCTCCAAACACCCAGGCTTGTATGGTTGAGGCAGACTCATTGTATTTAAACCGACCCCCAATCGTATAGGGTTCCCCATCCCATACGATATCTGAATGCTCGTTAGGCGGTTGGCCGGCTTTCTTTAGGGCTTTTTGGAGCACTACGTGTCCAGTGGGAGTGGGGCCAGAACGGAAAAGGCCCCTGATAGCGCTGGAGTTTTCGGGCAGAACATAGGCCGCTATACCCTTCAAGTCAACACGGGAAGGATAGAGCTGACCGTTGTCTGCTGGGCCGACTTGAATATCGGTAATGATTCCATGCAGTATGTCGCCGTTGGGTACTATGATGGTCTCCGGAACGGTCTCTACGGCTAGGGTATGCTCAAAGTTAACTGGGCCGGCCAGTAATTCGGATGTCGTTGGGGGTTGGGGCGATGGCACGCTTGGGTCGTGGTCCATTTGGGGCATGGCATGCAAAAGCTGTCTTGCGCCGTCTTCCCTTGCCTCGCGAGCAGGCTCATGAAGCTTCGCCGTAGCTTCCGCATGCCCAGGATCGTTCTCGTGCGGCTGACTGGCATCAAGCACCTTCTCCAAATTCGCATAAGCTGGGGGCCGACTCTCCGCTTGGGCATCTCCCAATCCGGGGTCCGGACCATCACGTTCAGGATCGTTAGACACTACCTACCTCACATCAGCTATGATAGTTATATCATAGGGGTGTGTCTTCGTAACCCTGAATGTAATACTTGATCTTATCGGTGTCTATATTTTCAAACGACCTACGAGGGCGCTATCACTACCTGGCTTGCACACCAAGAAGGGAGTGTGGAAGAATGGAACGAAGTTTAAGGACTATATTATGACCAAACAGCTGCTTATTAACATGCCAGTTAACAAAGCGGAGGAGTCGAAACGTTTTTTTGAAGCCGTAGGCTTTCCTTTAAACAAAAAATTGTCAGATGAGCAGGCAACATGCTTCGATATAGAAGACAATATAGGTATTGTCTTGCTTCCCGCAGCGCACTTTAAAGACGCTATCAATGGCGGCCAGGTTGCCGATGCGGCAACTCACGAAATACTTTTATCAATCGGCATGGACAGCAGAGAAGAGGTTGACGAACTCGCGGATAGGGCTTTGGCTGCTGGCGGCAAGCAAACCCAGGAACCGGTTGATATGCCTGAGATATATGGCCGAACATTTGCCGACCTCGATGGACATTTGTGGAATATTTTTTACATGTCCGCGTAGGAATCTCCGGTCCATCACAAAGTCCAATCAAAAAATCACCTCTTTTCAGGGGTGATTTTTGTTCGAATACCATGGCCGAGTTGCCTCGACAATAAAACTATGCGCGCATATAATATAGCTTTAGATAAACAGGATACATCGTTACCATACGATTGGACACCAGTCATTCATGGCCGATATGCAAATATTATGAACTCACATCACCAGGACATCGAATTTAACGCTGCACGCGACAGCCCGGGCTACTTGCTCTGGCTCATGAGTAACAAATGGCAAGCCGAGCAAAGATTAGCTCTCAAGCCATTCGAACTTACGCACGTGCAGTTTGTGCTGCTAGCTTGTCTTGTCTATGCACCGGGCAACGAGAGCCTCACGCAAATACAACTTGCCGAACGAGCCGAGACTGACCCAATGATGACATCGCAGGTGCTCAGAAAACTAGAAGTGAAAGGTCTTGTACGAAGAATGTCGAGCACACAAGATAAACGAGCTGTTAGCTTAGAAGCGACCGCCAAAGGTGCGCAGCTGGTTGATCGAGCGATAATGGCTGTTGAAGCAGTTGATAGAGAGTTCTTTGGCGTCCTTGAAGCAGATATACCAAACTTTGTGGTCATGATGCGTAAACTTGTCTGGACACCGCGAAATAACCTAGCTAAAACGAGGGGGAACTAACTATGACAAAAGATAATCGTAAAGTCGCGCTCATAACGGGGGCAAATAAAAGTATCGGCTTTGAAGTGGCACGACAACTAGGTGAACAAGGTATACATGTGCTGATTGGCGCGAGAGATGAAGGTCGTGGTAAGGCTGCGGTCGAGCAGTTGACTTCTCAGAACATTCTCGCAACCTACCTTTCGCTTGACGTGACCGATGGTACAAGTATTAAAAAGGCTGCTGCTCAGATATCCAAAGAATTCGGTAAACTCGATATCTTGGTTAATAATGCTGGAATATCAGGGGGTAATATACGCACACCACCAAGCCAGACCGATATAGACGTAGTGCGCCAGGTCTATGAAACGAATGTTTTTGGCGTGACGAGCGTGACAATTGCCATGATTCCATTGCTCAGATTGGCAGACCAAGCTCGGATTGTAAACGTTTCGAGTAGCCTAGGCTCACTTAACATGGCACTTGATCCAAATGACATGTTTTACGGTATCAACAGTTTGCAATACCAATCTTCAAAGGCTGCTCTCAATGCCATTACGATTGAGTTTGCTAAAGAATTAGAGGGCGAGGGCATAAAAGTAAATGCAGCCTGTCCAGGATTTGTCGATACCGACTTCAACGGCCATCGTGGCACGAAGTCAGCCAAACAAGCAGCAACTATTATTGTGAAGTTAAGCACTCTCGGAGCAGACGGTCCTACTGCTAGTTTCCGGGATGAGGATGGTGAGCTGCCTTGGTAGAGGTTAAAGCCTGCGTAGACATAAAGACATAAGGAGGCAAGCCTGAAAGCGGTGCAATTTTGTGAGTTTGGCGGCCCCGAAAGATTGCAGATTGTCGATTTGCCGCAGCCTGCGGTTGGTCGAGGCGAAGTTCTCGTACGGGTGAAAGCGGCCGGCCTTAACCCTGGCGAGTCTATGATTCGGCAGGGACTACTTGAAGATTTCTTTCCGACCAAACTACCGTGCGGCGAAGGATCCGACTTTGCTGGTATCGTCCAAGAATTAGGCCAAGGCCTAACAGATTTCAAATTGGGTGATGAGGTTGTTGGCTATACGGACAATCGGGCAAGTCATGCCGAATTCGTATTAGCGGACGTAGATAAGCTGACGCTCAAACCGAAAGGTGTTTCCTGGGAAGTCGGCGGCTCACTATTTGTGGCTGGCAACACGGCAATAGCGTCAGTTGAGGCAGTTGGCATGAAGTCCGGCGATACAGTGGTGATAGCTGGGGCTGCTGGTGGCGTCGGTGCTATAGCTAGCCAATTGGCGGTCATACGTGGAGCGCATGTTATAGGAATAGCGAGCGAGAACTACCATGAATGGTTATATGCTCACGGAATTACACCAGTGGATTACCATGGCGATACTGCGACACAAATACGCAGACTAGCAGATGTAGTCGATGCCTTTATTGACACGGTAGGTGACGGTTACGTAGAGCTGGCCTTAGAACTAGGCGTAAGCCCAGAACGCATCAATACAACCATTGATTTCCAAGCGGCACATAGATACCAAGCTCAGTCCAAAGGTTCGGCAGACGCTAACGGCAAACAAACTCTACAGACCTTATTGCGTTATATAGATGAGGGAGAGCTTGAAGTTCCTATTGCGCGAACATTCTCGATAGATCGGGTGCGAGATGCTTACATCTATATGGAAGAAGAGCACGAGCTTGGGAAGACGGCGATAAGATTCTAGAGAGTTTACGTGCGTGCAGGGTGTTAATATATTTGATCAAATCCACTTTACGGCGAGTCTTGGCTGGGGCTAGTTAATGAAGTTAGAACCCTTCTAGTGACGAGTCCTGCTGGCCTTGCGGCATAAACGATTGGCCGGGATGATTGGCCTCCCACTTCCCTATCAATTCTTCTCGGCGCTTTAGCATCCAGTCGCCGCCAGTGTCCTCGTCAACGGCTGGCGACATTAGTGCTTCTCGTAGTTGGTTTCGCGCAGCCATAAGCTGGGCTGAGCCAGTGAGCCGATCACCAAGTATGTATTCGCGGGCAATGCTTTCATGGACGTCATCTTGATCCCCTCGATTTGGGCGCTCGTTGTCCTGATAATGTAGGTCTTGGGCCAATATATCCTCCAAGATAAGTTCAGGAGATCGCCTAATACCTGAATCTGGATCTTGGAGTGTTTTCGAGTATTCGGCCCACATGGCCCGGAAGCCTGTTTCGGGATCATTACGGGATTCTGCATCGGTATCGCCATGACGGCGTGGCGGTAGCAACTCATCCACCTTATCATCGGCTAGCGTGAGGGCGTCGACGAGTATGTCCTGGTGGCCGACTTGTAAATGCTGATCTGCCAAGAAACTAAACAGAGGTGGTTGAATAGCTGTCTCTTTTTGGGAAAGACGAAAGGTTTGATAGAAGTCCCGCAATAAATCTCCACTCAGTCTTCCTGCCTCCACTTGACGCTCAAGTTCCTGGCTTAACTGTACGCCACTCAAACCGTTCTGATTTTCCGGCATATTTAATTCTTGATCATGTTTAAATTTTATACGATATGTAGGCTGACAACAAAATAACGACTCAATTGAGCCGCTATTTTAAGCATAAGTTCAATGGCTGGGGAGGAGGGACTCGAACCCCCGAATACCAGGACCAAAACCTGGTGCCTTACCACTTGGCCACTCCCCAACGATGTAGGTGAACAGCCTTAGATTTTAAACTACCGGCTGTTCTTGCGCAAATTTGGTTCGTTATGCCATAATTTATTTCAGTTATGAATATTTCTTCCCGCACGGTAGTAAAGGTCCTTGGTATTACGGCGTTGTTTGTGGGAATGCTGCTGGCGGCCTATATGCTTCGCATCCAGTTGGTGTGGATGGGCACGGCGTTTTTCTTGAGTGTGGCGCTGAATCCGTCGGTGGAGCAGCTTAGGAGGCTGGTGCGTAGCCGATCGCTGGCGGTGGCGAGCGTGTTTTTGCTGGCGGGGGCGTTGTTGGCGTTTTTGTTGGTGGCGCTGGTGCCGCCGCTGATTCACCAGAGCGAACGATTGGCGCAAAATTTGCCGCACTATACCGATGAGTTGGTGAACGGGCACTCGGTGGTGTCGGAACAGATCAGAAACTACCATCTGGTGGATCGAGTGAAGAATAGCCAGACAGAGCTGATTCGCTACGTGTCTTCGGCGGGCGGTTCGTTCTTTTCGGTGTTGCAGCGATTGTTTGCCAGCTTTGCAGCTGGGTTGACGATTTTGGTACTTACTATTTTTATGTTGCTCGAGGGGCCGCACTGGGTGGAGGCGTTTTGGCGAGTGGTTCCCGAGAAGCGGCGGGTGCATGGGCGCGAACTGGCTGGCGAAATGTACAAGGCGGTCACCGGATATGTGCTGGGTTATTTGCTGATGAGCCTGTTTGCGGCTAGCATTACAGCCATTTTGCTAACTATTTTGGGCGTGCCGTATGCGGTGCCGTTGGGCATTTTGGTGGGGATTTTCGATTGGCTGCCGCTGGTGGGCGCAACGATTGGTGCGGCTGTGGTGGTGATTGCGGCGCTGTTTAGCTCGAATTCGGCAGGACTGGTGATGCTGATATTCTTCTTGATTTACCAGCAGGTTGAAAATCATGTATTGCAGCCCTTGGTGCAGGGGCGCACGGTGAAGATGTCTCCCCTCTTGGTGTTGGTTTCGGTGCTTGTTGGTGTGGGCTTGGGCGGGTTTTTGGGCGCCATCGTGGCTATTCCGGTGGGTGCGAGTGTGCAAATATTGGCGCGTGACTTGGCGCGTCATCGGCTGGCGATTCGTCGCTAGAGTCTGGTCGTGGCGCGGCGCCAGCGGGGGCCGTTGGGGGTGTCGCTGATTTCGAGATCGTGTTTGGCGAGCTGCTTGCGGAGTTTGTCGGCAGCAGCCCAGTTTTTGGCCTCGCGAGCGGTTTCGCGTTCGGCGATGAGGGCTTTGGCGGCGTCGTTGATGTCGGGGCGGCCGGCGAGACGCAGGCCAAAGAGGTCGTCGAGGGAGGCGAGCAGCGGCTCGAAGTCTTCGGGGCTGAGGGTCATGCCGGGTGCTAGGCTGGTGCTGTAGCCAAATAGTTCGGCTAGCGCTCGGGTGGTGGAGAGGTCGTCGGCCAGGGCGAGCTTGATCCGATCGAGAAATTGGCTGAGATCGTCGTCGCCCAGGCGAATTTCGGCGAGGCCGGTTTGGTGCTTGAGGTCGGCCCAGGCGTAGAGGTTGAGCAGGGTGTTTTGGGCGCTGTCGAGCGATTCGAGGGTGAAATTGAGCTGGCTGCGGTAATGGGCTTGGAGCATGAGCAAGCGGAATGCCAGAGGGTGGAAGCCCTGCTCCGTGAGGTTGGCCAGGGTGTAGAAATTGTCTTTGGATTTGGACATTTTGGCGCCTTCGACGAGCAAATGTTCGCTGTGGACCCACAGGCGGGCGAGATCGTGGCCAAAGGCACCCTCGGTTTGGGCCATTTCGTTGGGGTGGTGGGTGCCGATGTGGTCGATGCCGCCGGTGTGGATGTCGATGGGGTCGCCGAGGGTGGCATGGATGATGGCTGAGCACTCGAGATGCCAGCCGGGGAAGCCGTCGCCCCAAGGGCTGGGCCAGCGCATGGTGTGGTCGGCGAAGTGGCCGGTGGTGAAAAACCAGACGGCAAAGTCGTGGGGGTGGTGCTTGTGGGGGTCGGTGACGACCTCGCTGCGGGCGCCGACTTCTTTGTCTCCCAGGTCTTGGCCGGTGAGTTTGCCGTAACCTGCGAGTTTTTGGATGTCGAAGTAGATAGCCTGCTGCGTCTGGTAGGCGTAGCCGTTTTTGAGCAAGCGCTCCACCATGTCGATTTGCTCGGGGATGAAGTCGGTGGCGCGGGCATAGGGGTCGCCCGCGGCGTGGTTTTGGGTGCGCTTGGGGTCGACGTTGGGGGGCAAAACATTGAGGGCTTTCATGTCGGCTTTGAACGCCTCGGTGTACTGGGCGGCGACGTCCCAGACGGATTTGCCTTCGCGGCGGGCGCCTTTTTCGAATTTGTCTTCGCTGAGGATCGATTCGTCTTCGTCGGCGACGAGGTGGCCGACGTCGGTGATGTTCATGACGTGGCGGACGGTGAGGCCGGTGGCTTCAAGCGTGCGGCGCAGCACATCGTCGAAGATGAACTTGCGCAGGTTGCCGATGTGAGCGTAATCGTACACGGTGGGGCCGCAGGTGTAGAGCGTGACGGTGCCGGGCGAGTGCGGCTCGAGGTCTTCGACGGTGCGGGTGAGCGTGTTGTGGAGTTTCATGATAGGTGCATCTTAATAGGTTTTGAGGGTGTAGGCTATGAGGTCGCGAAAAATGGGTTGTAATTCGGGGGTGCACTGCTCGAGATGCTCGGCTTGTTTGGCTTGAAATTGCTCGAGGCTAACGGGGTACTCGCGGTACGGTCGCCACTCATCGAGGTTGCCGAGAATGTAGGCTTGGATTTTGTCGACGCTCCAGACGAACCGGGCTTCGGGACTAGCCATGGCTTGGTAGTCTTGGAGGCAAGTGGTGATATCGGGGAAGTAGGTTAATTCGCTGGTTAGTCGGCCGAGGGCTTTGGCTTCGTCAACTTCTTTGCGCTGGCGGGCTTTGGGGTCGGCGAAAGTGTGTACGTCGTCGGCGTAGATTTCGACAAAATCGTGGATGATGGCATATTTGAGTACGAGGTCGAGATTGGTGGTCGACGCGACGTGTTGGTGGAGAAACCAGGACAAGGTCGCCACCGACAAGCTATGCTCGGCGACGTTTTCGTGTTGATCGGTGCCGGGGTGGTAGTGATGGCGCTCGATGTTGCTGACGCCGGCTACGAGCTGTTGGAGTTGGCTGAGGAGCTCGGGCGTGTGATTCATGCGGCGGGTTGCTTTGTGAGGTAATCGTGGAAGGTTTTTACGAGCAGGTCAATTTCGGTGCGGATGTGGGTGCCTTTGGTGCGGTAAGCGGCGGCGTTGGGGTGACCGCCGCCGCCGAAGATTTCGGCGATGGGGGCCGCGACGCCGGTGGTGGAGCGCAGGGGGACGTTGATTTTGGAGCCGTAATTTTTGAACACGGCGACGAGCTCGACGCCTTTGGTCCATTGCATTTCGTTTAATATGAGCGTGTAGGGTTCGGCGATGTCTTTGTATTTGGCCACCATGTCGGGGGTGATTTCGGCGACGGCGAGCTTGCCATCTTCGTAAAATTCGACCGATTCGAGCAATTTGCCCTTGAGGTGGAGCAAATCTGAGGTGATAGCGCCGGCCTCGCGCTTGGTTTTGTAGAGCTCGTAGAGGTTGGCGCCGCGGCGAGTGAGCTCGGCGAGGGCCTCGACGCTCCTTGCGGTGGTGCCGGAGGTGGTGAGGCCGAGCGAATCGCTGAGCAGCGCCGAGGCGAGTTTGCCGGCCGCCGCCTCATTGATGGGCCAATCGAGCTCGAGGCAGATGCGGGTGACGAGCTCGCTCGTAGCGACGGCCTCTTCGACGATTTCGGTGACGGTAAAGCCAAAAGGCTGTCGCGAGACGTGGTGATCGATGATGAAAAACGGCTTGGAGGTGAGCGCGGCAAAGTGGTGCTCGAGCGCGGATTTGATGAGCGCGGGTGCGCCGGTGTCGACGAGGATGGTGAGGTCGAACGATTTTGGCAGGTCTTGCGACACGCGGTCCCAGCCCTCGAGGCCGTGCAGATAGGATTCGGGGGCTTTGTAGGCGTACATGGCAACTGTTTTGCCGAGATCGCCGAGGATTTCCTCGAGCCCGAGGGCGGTGCCGAGGCTGTCGCCGTCGGGCGAATCGGGTTGGAGAATGAGAATGGTGGTGGCATCGGCCACGGCTGCGGCGAGGTGGGAGAGCTGTGATTTCATTGGATTATTGTACAAGCTTGGTGAAGCGTTGGATACGGCGTCCGTCTGATTCGACGGACTGGAGCCAATTGGTGAGCGGACGGATGAAGCTCAGGCGGTCGCCGTATTGGGCTTGATACACGACGCAGGGCTCGGTGGTGGCTTCGAGTAGCGCCAGCTGGAGTACCTGGTATTCGCCGCCCTTGTAATGGCGGTAGCGTGCGCCGACGGTGACGAGTTTGCCCGCGGCTGCGAGGTCTTGCTTGAGATCGGTCACGGTAGCAGGTGCTTTTTAACGATCGAAACCAATGTGTCGTGGACATGGCTGTTGGAAATGATGGCGCCGCGGATGGGTTGGTCATAGCGCTGCTCGCGCCCGTAGAGATCGGTGACGGTGCCGCCGGCCTCTTCGACGATGAGCTTGAGCGCGGCAATGTCCCAGGGCGAGGTAAACGCGAAGGTGGCGCCCGAAAACTGGCCAAGGGCCACGAGCGTGCCTTCGTAGGTGATGCACAGGTACGATAGCCCCCAAATTCCTTGCTCCATGAGCTCGGCGTTGAGGCCGGCGATGTCGAGTTGCTCGGTTTTGTAAACGGCGACCCCCACGTGAGTGTTTTTCAGGGAGATATGGGAACTTACTTGGAGGCGTTGATCGTTGACGAAGGCTCCTTTGCCCACGGTGGCGCGATAGAGCCGCTTGGTGTACGGGTCGTAAATGACAGCGACTTCGGGCTTGCCCGCAACTACCAGGGCCAGCGAGAACGTGCTGGTGGGCACGCCGAGGGTGTAGGGAAATGTGCCGTCGATGGGGTCGCAGACCCAAACGTGGGTGGCGTTTGGCTCGAGGTGACTCCCCTCTTCGGCGAGGATGCTGTGGGTGGGGTAGGTTTGCCGGACGGTGTCGATGACGAGCTGGTTGATTTTGAGGTCGGCGACGGTGACGGGAGTGTTGTCGGTTTTGGTGTCGCGGTCGATTCCGATCTGGAAATGCTCGAGCATGATGTCGCCGGCCTGGTGGGCCAGTTTGGTGGCAAATGCGAGATACGTTTCGTGGTCGATCAAAATGCCTGTCTTCCTTGGAGTGCCCTGCCGAGCGTAATTTGGTCAGCATACTCGAGGTCGCCCCCTACGGGCAAGCCGCGGGCGAGCCGCGTGAGCTTGACGCCGGTGGGTTCGAGTTGAGCACGGATGTACATGGCGGTGGATTCGCCTTCGAGCGACGGGTTGGTGGCGAGGATGACTTCGTCGACTCCCCCGCTGCGCACGCGGGTGATGAGGCTGGCGATTTCGAGGCGGTCGGGGCCCATGCCGTCGATGGGCGAAATGACGCCGCCGAGCACATGGTAGAGGCCCTGGTACTGGCCGGTTTTTTCGACCGCCACCACGTCGAAGGGCTCCTCGACGACGGCGATGAGATTGTGCAGGCGGCTGGGCGAGCGGCAGACCTCGCATTCATCGGCCTCGGCAAAATTGAAGCAGACGCGGCAATTGCGCACGCCGGCGTGGAGCCCATCGACCGCGGCACCGAGGGCGCTGGCGCGGGTGGGGTCATTTTTGAGCATAAAAAAAGCCAGTCGTTCGGCCGTGCGCGGCCCGACGCCCGGGAGTCTACCGAGCTCGGTGATGAGGCGTTCGACGGATGAGGGGATGATTTGCATGACTTTTTAAGTTTATCAGAATTTAACCGGCTCCCTGGAATTACACGGTGCATGATATTATGGCAAAATGGAACAGAGAGAATTTGGATCTCCGGGTGATCGGGATCACTTTAAGGGGGCAAAGGACTTGCTCGCCCAATTGCAGGGCGAATCCGTAGAGGGTCCGGAGTTGTCAGAGTCTGCGCGTAGTGTTGAAGCTGAGTCGACACGCAAAACCCTGGCGGAACGCCATCCGGACTGGCCACCAATAGCATTAGATTTTTATTTTGCTCCGCATGGAAGTGCCAAAGATATCCCCGATTTGCCTGGGAAGCTTCAGGGGGCTGATGTTTATTTATACGAAGCGGCCAGGGGGCGTAAGGGGCTTAGCCGAATGCAGGAGCTGGCAGATGCTAACCCAGCTGATTTTCCCGCTGACCATATCGAGACGGTTGTTGATACCTTTTATGGATCAGACGAATCGATCCGCGGCACTTTTGATGAAGCGCAGCTCCGGGCGCTGTATGGGTCCGGGGTAGTAGTGGGTCATATTGATTTGCGAGCCGAGGAGGAAGAGGAGGATCATGAGATAGCGGAGAAGATTTTCGAGGCTTACGCTCGCCCTTACGATAAGACGGCGAGTTTTGATGAAGTGCTTGCACAGGTTCGAGGACGAGCGACTGACATTGCGAAGTGGCAACATAAGCGAGAGCAAGTTATGTTGGAGCGTCTGGAGCCGGAACTCGAGGCTATTTTGGAGCGCCACCCCGAACTTAAGCAAAAATCAGAATTAAGGGTAGTCGATAGTGTAGGGGCTTTTCATACGGCGCTTCATCATGAGGCGGTTCGGACGATGGGCGTGGAAGCAACGCGTAGCTTCCCGGGGCGCCCCTATTCTTTTAACTATCGTGGGGAATTAGAGAGAAGCATGAGATTTGGGAAGGAGCCGAGTCGCGATCTCTTGGCGAAGGCTTATATCGAGGCAGTGTTTGATCCTATTTTAGATGGGTTTATTGAGGACCGGCCGGTTGATAGGCCGAGTAGTGATTTGCGGGATAATACTGAATGGGCTATGTATACGCGGAAGATAGCCTCTGCATTTCCGACCGAAGAGATTGAATATATTCACGATCTTCGCCGACACAATGAGCTGGCCGACGAAGACATTATCACGATCATATCGGATGTGCACGGCCTAGGACCCTTGCCTCGCACAATGGCTAACGTTGGTTCTTATTTACGCACGGACGCTACGCAATAAGCCCCATTATATCGCGAAAATCGGTGATGGCGTGGGTGGGGCGGTGCGCCAGCATGTCCTCGAAGTCGTAGAAAGGGGCGTGCTGGGGTGGGAGAAAGAGGATGGAGTCGATGCCGGCATTGTGGGCGCTGCCGATGTCTTTTTCGGTGTCGCCGATCATGATGGCCTGGTCTTTGATGCCGCCCAGGGCGGCTAGGGCTTTTTGGAGCGGTTCGGCGTGGGGTTTGTGGTGGGTGACGTCATCGCCGGTGATGACGATGTCGAATAGCCCGGTGAGCTCGTGGTGCTGCAGGGCGGCGTCGATCATGGGTCGCCAGCCGGTGGTGACGAGGGCGAGGTTTTTGCCGCGGGACTTGAGGTGTTGGAGGACCTCGAGTGCATCGGGGTACAGGGGGGCCTGAGGTAGGTTGGCGGTGACTTCGTCCCGGATGTCGTTTATAGCGGCGCGGGGGTTTTCCACGCCGAGGCGGGCGAAGGCTACTTCAAAGTGGCCGAGGCTGGCACCGAGGGTTTGGTCGTCGGGATAATGCCCGTGGCGGGCCAAAACGCTGCGCGTGGCGGCCATCCAGAGGTCGAGGGTGTTGGCGAGATTGCCGTCCCAGTCGAGCAGAATGTATTGGTAGTGTTTTGCCACTCGGTCTACAGCCCGGGTAGCCCCAATCCGCCGGCGACGCTGCGCATTTTTTCGGCGGCAAGCTGCTGCGAGCGAGTGATGGCTTGGGTGATGGCGGATTCGATCCATTTTTCGACCTTGGCCATCTCGGTGCCGCGAATGACGGCTTCGTCGAGGGTGATTTTTTGGATTTTTTGCTCGCCGTTGATGCGCACCTTGACGGCGCCATTTCCGGTCTCTACCTCAATGATTTCCTTGGAGAGTGCACTCTGAATTTTCTTGAGCTCAAACAGGGCCTTACTTTTTTCGAACATGGGTATGCTCCTTACGCTATGTTGTGACAGACCCGCCCGCTTGAATAATACTTATGCTAGAATCAGTTTATACTCAAGGGCATCATGAAGTCTTACTCCAATCGTACCATAGCCAAGCTCGCACACATCATACAGAACCAACAGGCCTGGATCGCCGGAGGGCTGCTGGCGGTGATGGCGGTGCTCGGTTTTGGCAGTATGGCCGGCAATTCGGCCATCGTGGACGAGGTGGCGCACATTTCGGCGGGATACTCGTATTTGCATTATCAAGACTACCGGCTTAACCCGGAGCACCCGCCGCTTCTCAAAGACTTGGCGGCGCTGCCGCTGCAGTTTACGCCTCTCAAATTTCCGCTCGACCTGCCAGCGTGGAAAACGGATGTGAATGGTCAGTGGGAGACGGGCTGGAATTTCTTGTATCACTTGGGCAACGATGCCGACAAGATTCTGTTGTTGTCGCGGCTGCCGTTGTTGCTGCTGGCGCTGGCCTTTGGGGCGGTGCTGTATTGGATCGTGCGGCGGCGTTGGGGCACCGGCACGGCTCTGCTGGCGCTGTTTTTCTATGCGCTCAGTCCGAATATTTTGGCTCATGCCACGCTGGTGACGACCGATGTGGGGGCGAGTATCTTCATGGTGATCGCACTGGCGGCGTTTGTGTGGTTTGTGGAACGGCCGACGAAGATGACGTTTTGGTGGTTGTCGCTAGCGATTGCGGGCGCGCAGCTCGCGAAGTTTTCGGGAATTTTGTTGTACGCGTTTTTGGGTTTGGTAAGCATCGGTTTGGCTCTGGTGTTGCGGCGTCCGGCGAGCCTGGGGGCGCGGATGCGAACGTACGTGGGCGGCTTGGTGGGGGCGAGCGTCGTCAGCTTGGCATGGGTGTGGCTGTATTACATTCCGCAGGTGTGGCGGATGCCGACGGCGGTGCAGGATGCGCTCATCCAGGGATCGTTTGATAGCCGGTTTCGGGCGCTGGCGGATGGTTTGGCGGCCATCAACCACTTGCCGCTGATGAAGCCGCTGGTGCAGTATTTGCTTGGTGTGCTGATGGTGTTTGGGCGCGTGACGGGCGGGAACGTGACGTACTTTAACGGGCAGGTGTCGAACCAGAGTTTTCATACGTATTTCCCGGAGCTGTTTGTGCTCAAGACCCAGATTGGGCTCTTGATATTGATGGTGGTGTTGGTGGGGCTCGTGCTGTGGGCGTGGCGCGGCACCCCCAGGCGTGAGTGGCCGGCCCGCTGGGCGGCGTCGATTCGGGGTCATTTGTTTGAGTGGGTGCTGGGTTTGTTTGCGGCGTTTTATTTTGGGTTTTCGACAGCCGGTAACCTGAATTTGGGCATTCGGCACATTTTGCCCGTGTATGTGCCACTGTTTGTATTGGTGGCGGTGGGTACGGTGAAGCTGATGCGGCGGCTGGCGGCTGGGCGCTGGGCGCGTCAAGCGGTGGCGGCATTAGCGCTGCTTTTGGTGTGGTACGGCGGCAGCACGGTGGCGACGTATCCGAGCTACTTGTCGTACTTTAATGAGTTTATCGGTGGCGGGGCGAATGCGGGGCGTTATTTTTCGGACTCTAACGTGGATTGGGGTCAGGATCTGAAGCGGCTTGTGGGCTACGTGAAGGCGCATCCGGAAATTCATCATATTGCGGTGGATTACTTTGGCGGCGGCGTGCCGCAATACTACTTCTGTCAGCGGCGGTATGACGATGCGGGTAATTTGGTGACATTGGCGGATGGGTATGATTGTTCGCGGAGCGTGTTTGAGCAGTGGCGGGCAGATTATGGACCGTATAAGGGCCAGTACATCGCGGTATCGGAGACGTTTCTCGAGAACGACCGGTTTTACGCTCAAAAGGATCACCGGCCGGGGTATGAGTATTTGCGCGTGCGCCAACCCGTAGCCCAGATTGGCAATAGTATTTACGTTTATAAACTGTATTAGTATCGGGCTTTGTGAGTGTAGTGAGCTTGGCGGTAGCGACCGGCCCAAATGCCGGCCCGGATTTTGAAGGGATCGAGGAAGCCGCTGAGGGCAACCTTGATGATGGAATCTCCGACGAGGCTGGTGCCGGCGGTTTTGGGGTCTTTCCAGTCGGGGGTGTCGAAGTATTCGATGGGGTAGTGGAGCTGACGGGCGATGGCGAGAATCTCCATGTCGAAGCTCCATTGGAGCATGGTCATGCGGCTGAAAATTTTTTCGGCGGCCTCGGCCTCGAAGACTTTGAAGCCGCACTGGGTGTCTTTGATGCCGGGCACCACGAGCACTTGGGCGGCGATGTTGGCGGCTTTGGATACGAACTTGCGCGTGAATTGCTTGTGAATCACCAGGAGGTTGCGCACGGCGATGCCCACGACGCCGCCGCGATCCATGAAGGCTTTGACGTCGTCGAGGTGGTGGAGCGGGGTGGCGAGGTCGGCGTCCATGAAGAGGCGGTAGCGGCCGCGGGCTTCGAAGATGCCCAGCCTCACGTCGCGGCCCTTGCCGACTCGCGGGCCGGCCTGCACGAGGCGGAAGTGTTTGAACAGACGGGCTTGGGCGGCCGCGATTTTGGCCGTGCCGTCAGGGCTGTCGGCGGTGACCACGATCACCTCGACCTTACCGTAATCGCGGGATTTGAGAAAGGTGGCGAGGTCGACGAGAGCGTCAGCGATCCGAGCGGCCTCCATGTAGGCTGGAATGATGATGCTCAGGTCGATGGTAGGTTCGCTCATTTGGTGGTTTCGTAGGTGTAGTAAATTTCGATTTGGTTGAAGCCCGAATAATGCGGGTGCAGTACCCCGCCGGGGAATTTGGCCTTGAGTATCTTGACGGCGGCGTCGCGGGTGCTCGTGGCGATGTAGAATTCGCGGCTGGCAGTGGCGATGGGCAGTCCGGCGAGCGCGGTGGTGTCGAGCAGGCGGTAGTTGGCCAGGTCGTGGTCGAGGTATTCGAAGACGGGAACTTGATCGGCTCCCACCACCACAAATCGTTCGCCGTTAAATTTGTCGGTGCGCAGGTGGGTGGCCATTTGGGTGGTGCCTTCGTTGTAGGCGACGTAGACCGCGGTGGAGCCGGCCCAGGCGCGGAAGTATTGGGTATAACCCTGGAGCAGCGATAGGGCTAGGAGCAGGATGATGGCGGCTTGGCCGGTGGCCCTAGCGGCGGAGTTGATCGGGAAGGTGGCGTACCAGAGCTCGAGCATGTAGGACGTACCCAGGCCCACGAAGGCAAAGACAAAGGGCATGGCTCCGACGGCCCAGCTGGCGTTGGGCGTGCCGGCTCCGGCCAGAAGCGCTGGGCTGAGCATGACAAACGCGAGCAGGAGCAATATGCGGTAGCGCTGGCGATGGAGTCGCGAGATGCTCACAAGCAGGCCGGCTATGAGCATGAGGCCCACGAAGGCGTTGAGAAGCGGCTCGCCGGCGAGATTGTGGCGGTAATTTTCGTCGCCGTGAACGTTGAACATGAGCAGGACTTTCACGATGTTGTCAGCGAAGGCGCCGGCGGTTTTGACGAGGCCGAGGGCATGGGGAGCAGATTTGAGATTGGTGAACGATGTGGCTGTGAGGTAGGCCAAGACAGCGAGACCGAGTGCCAAGATGCTGGAGCCGACGAGACGCGCGCGGGTGATTTTGAGCAGATTGTGGTCTTTGGCAGATTTGACCACGGCGATGCCGACAATGGCGAGCGTGAATATCCAGCCGATGGGCCCGCTGAGTAGGTTGAGTGCCAGGGCGGCGCCGAGTGCGGCGTAGGCGATCAAGCTGGGCTGGCGCATGACGCGGCCGCAGAGCCAGAGCGTGAGCGGTATCAGGACTGGCGGGAGGGCCGATTCGAGGCCGCCTCGGCTGAGGGTGACGGCCCAGGGCGATACGGCGAGCGTGAGGGCGCCGACCCAGGCGATGCGGGGGCTAAACCAGTCGCGCAGCCAGAGCCAGGTGGCGACGACGGCGAGCGTGCCGAGCACTGCGGCCCAGAGCCGTAGGCTGAGTGCGGTGTGGCCAAATAGGCCGATAGCGGCTGCCTGGAGCCAAACCCATAGCGCGGAGTAGCCGTTGGCGGTGTTGAGGGCGGGAAATCCGTGGGTGGTGTCGAGCTGGAGTGCCTGCACCCCGATGCGCGCGGAGGTTTCGTCGAGCCCGGGCGGAAGGCTGCCCAGCTGATAAAAGCGGAAAAATGCGGCGGTGCCGGTGATGAGAGCGAGACCGACTGGGGTCCAGTACCGGCCGAGCCAGGCGAATGGTGGGGTGATTGCGGGTGGTTTTGTCATTACGAAAACACTACCTTTTTATACATTATGTAATTCCAGACGAGACTAACGATGGTCGCGATGGCCTTGGCGCCGTTTTTGGCCAAAAATTGATCGTGGCCGAAAATGCCGAGCATATGGGCGGCTGCTAGCCCCAGCCCAATCGGCGCTAGCCAGATTTCGGTGAGCAGCTTGATTGTGACGGTTTGGAGTACATATAAGCCAAAAGCGGTGACGGCGAAAAAGATGATGCCTTGGCGCCAGACTGAGCCATTGCCGTTATCTTTTTTGAACACGAGGTGACGGTTGGCGGTAAAGCTAAACAGCATTGCCACAGTGGTAGAGACGATGTTTGATTGAATGAGCGTAAAGCGGAATATGCTCGAGAGGAAGTTGAACACCGCGAAGTCGATAAGGGTGTTGAGGGCGCCAACTAGGCCGAATTTGCTAAAACGGACTAAATCGTGACCGCGGAGTACCTGTTTGTTTAGCACGAATACCTCTGGTGTTGATGGTTTAAAGCATAACCGATTCGAGTACGCGCGTAAACGTTACCCATGAGACCGGAAACTGTTGGGGGCGTCGGTGAACCGGCGTTGTTCGGGGTGGAAGTAGAGTTCGACATCACCGATGGGGCCGTTGCGGTGCTTTTTGATGAGCACCTCGGTGGTGTTTTCGTCGGCTTGTTTGTCGTAATACCAGGGACGGTAGATGAATGCCACCACGTCGGCGTCTTGCTCAATGGAGCCGGAGTCGCGCAGGTCGGAAAGCTGTGGGATGGGCGGGTTGCGGGATTCGACGGCGCGGGAGAGTTGGGAGAGGGCCAGCACCGGCACATTGAGCTCGCGCGCGAGGCCTTTGAGCCCGCGCGAGATTTCGGAGACTTCTTGCTGGCGGCCTTCGAGGCTGCGCGCGCCGCCGGAGATGAGCTGGAGGTAGTCGATGACGATGAGTCCGAGGCCGTGTTCGGCTTGGAGGCGGCGGGCCTTGGTGCGCATTTCCATGACGTTGGTGAGCGCGGAGTCGTCGATGTAGAGCGGGGCTTCGGACAGCTCGGCCATGGCTTCGTTGATGCGCGGGAAGTCGTCGTCGTCGAGGGCGCCGGTGCGCAGTTTCCAGGAGTCGATGCCGGATTCGATGGCCAGGAGCTGGTCGATGAGCTGCTCCTTGGAGACCTCCAGGCTGAAGAAGCCGACCGGTATCCCCTCTTTGGCGGCCACGTGGTGGGCGATGTTCATGACGAGCGTGGTCTTACCCATGGACGGGCGGGCGGCCAGGATGAGCAGGTCGGAGTTTTGGAGGCCGGCCAGCAGGCGGTCGAGGTCGCGGAAGCCGGTGGGGATGCCGCGGAGTTTGTCGGCGTTGGAGTGCATTTCGTTGAGGCGGTCGAAGGAGTCGGTGAGAATGGAGCTGATGGGGATGAAGTTTTGCTTGAGGTTTTTTTGCGAAACTTCAAAGATGGTTTGCTCGGCTTTGTCGAGGAGGGCGTCGAGCGGGGTTTGCTCGTCGTAGCCGTAGCCGGTGATGTTGGAGGCGGCGGCAATGAGACGGCGCAGGGTGGCTTTGTGCGACACGATGCCGGCGTAGTGGACGACGTGAGCCGCGGTGGGCACGGCGCTCGTGAGGCTGGCGATGTAGGCACTGCCCCCTATCCGCTCGAGTTCCCCGGCGGCACTGAGTTTGTTTGAGAGGCTGACGATATCGATGGGCTGGCGTTGCTCGTAGAGATCCATAATGGCGGCGTAGATGAGGGCGTGGCGATCAACGTAGAAATCTTCGGCCGACACAATGTCGGCGACGCGAATGATGGCGTCTTTTTCGATCAGGATGGAGCCGAGGAGGCTGGTTTCGGCTTCGAGGTTTTGCGGCGGGATGCGGCCGGCCGAAACCTCGCGCGCCAGAATCTCGCCGATGGATGGGGCGGCTGGTTCGTCGCGACGACGTTTGGTGCTTGGCTGAGCCATTAGTCTACGACCTCGCCACCGAGGATTTCGAGAGCCGAGGATACGAGTTCGGCGGTGGCGTCGCGTTTGCCGCTGCGAACAGCCTTGGCGTTTTCGGTGGTGCGCGATGCGAGCCGCAGCGAGCGGCCGTAGACCTTGGCCATGGCGGATTCGATGGTGGTGCGGTTGGCGGGTTTGAGGAAGAGGTCGCGGTGGAAGTTGAAGCGAGGCTTGACGGTGACTTCATCGGGGCTGAATTCTACCGGGTACATCTGGAGGAGTGCGGCCAGCGAATTGTTTTGGGACTTGATGAGAATGAGCACTTTGGGCCAGAGGTTGGCTTCGGCTGTGGCCGGCGTGGCGGTTGCGGCGGGGGCGGCTGGGGGTGGTGGTGCGGCGACGGTCGGGGTCGCGATCGGGGCGGGTTTGGCGGCTGCGGGCATGGGTGGCGTGGGGAGAGCGGCGACGGGGGCGGCTGTGGCGGTTTGGGGCGCAGCGGTGAGTTGCACGAGCCCGGCCTCTAAGGCTAATTGGGGCCAGCTAGAGCGAGAAATTTCGATGAGACACGAAATGACGGTGGCAGCATGGGCGGCCTCGACGGTGGAGCTGAGCTCGCGCACAACGTCGTCGGTCGCCGGGGCAGCGCCGGTGATGGTTAGCAACAGGTTGCGCCACAGGCCCGCTAGCTGGGCAGCCACGGTGCCGGCTTGGGCACCGGCGGCGTCGAGTCGGGCGGCTACAGCGAGCGCTGCTCGGGTGTCGCGGGCGGCAATAGCTCGGCTGAGCGCGGCTAGCTCCTCGCCCGATGAGTAGCCAAGGAGCTCGCGTACTCCGGCGGCGGTGATGGTTTGGGTGCCGGCGCCGGCTAATTGGTCGAGCAGGCTGATGGCGTCGCGAAAGCCCCCGCGAGCGGCCGTGGCGATGATGTTGAGCGCCTCTGGCTCGGTCTTGATGCCTTCGCTGGCGGCAATGCGCTCGAGATGGATGGTGAGATCGGCCTGGCTGATGGGTTTGAAGGCAAAGGCTTGGGTGCGCGACACGATGGTTTCGGGTAGCTTGTGGGCTTCGGTGGTGGCCAGAATAAACACGGCGTGGGCCGGCGGTTCTTCGAGGGTTTTGAGGAGCGCGTTGAAGGCTTCGGTGGTGAGCATGTGGACTTCGTCGATAATGTAGACTTTGTAGCGGCCTTGGGTGGGGGCGAGGTTGACCTTGTCGCGCAGATCGCGGACGGCGTCGATGGAGCGGTTGGAGGCGGCGTCCATCTCGATGATGTCGAGTGATGAGTTGATGGCGGTGAGGCAATTGGGGCACTGGTTGCAAGGCTTGGGATCACCAGTGCAGTTGAGCGCGCGGGCGAGCAGTCGGGCGACACTGGTTTTGCCAACGCCGCGAGGACCGGTAAAGAGATAGGCATGGCGCAACCGGCCGCTTTCGAGGGCGGCTTTGAGGGTGCGGACCACATGATCTTGCCCCACCACTTCGGAAAAATTTCCGCTGCGATATTTACGATACAACGCTAACTCAGCCACGGCCTAGCCTCACTTCCCCTCACTTCAGACTAGAATTATATCTGATTGGCGGACGGCTTCATAGTGGATAACGCTTGCGGTTATGCAGAGGTGGCGAGGTGGGCGGCGAGCTGGCGGGCGGCCTGACCGCGGGCGCTGAAAGCATTCTTTTCGTCGGCGGAGAGCTCGGCGTTGGTTTTGGTCTGGCCGTCGGCGAGAAAAATGGAGTCAAAACCGAAGCCATTCTCGCCTCGGGGGGCGACGATTTGCCCGTGGTGCTGGGCCGAGAAGTAATGGGTAGCGCCACCCGTGTCTCGGTATCCGATGGTGACCTGGCTGGTGACAGAATGATCCTCGTAGTGCGTCACGAGCTCGGCCAGGCCTGCCGGCCGGAGCGCGTCGAGAAACCATTTGACGAACGTGCCGGGAAGTGGCTTGATACAGCCGAATGTAAGCATGGTGTCTTCGACGATGAAGGTGCCGTCGTGGTGAGCGGCGGCTTGGGTGAGCTTGTGCTCGATCACGACTTGCGGATCGAGGCTCTGGATCTCGTCGAGGTCGAGCTTGAGCTGCTGGATTTCGGGGATTACTGCCTGGATTTCGCGAAATTTGCCGGCGTTGCCGGTGATGAAATAGAGCGAAGCGGACGGTTTAGCCAATTACGGCCTCGATAGCGGCCCATTCGGCTTCGCCTTCTTCGGGGATCACCATGGTGACCTGGTCGCCGGGCTGGGCCTTGAAATACGTGACGCTGGCAAATAGCACATGGTATTCCTGACCGCGCGCTTCTACGAAGTAAGCACCATCTTTGAGATTGAGGGTGCCAATGAGTTTTTTGCGCTCTACGGGGCCGATCTGCTTGTAGATGAACGTGCCGTCATCGCCGATGATGAGTTTGAGTTGGTCGCCCTGAACGAGCTTGGATTTGCTGGCATAGTTGGCTGGCACTGGGTAGGATTTGCCGTCGGGACCGATCATGTGCTGGCCGTCGAAGCCGCCCTCGATGACCTTGCCGGTGCTGCCCGTGCTGCTTTTGGCTTCGGCTACCGAAACGGTTTCGTCGGAGCCAATGAGGCTCGTGAGGAGCTCTTTCGCGCCGGCCAAATTGGTTTCAGCCGATTCGATGAGCTTTTTGAGCGTCTTGAGTTGTTTTTCCGTAATATCTGCCACCCAAATATCCTTTGGTCTTGGTTTCACTCTTGCTTGGCTCTATTCATACTACGCCCAGCGAGCAAAGTCAAAACAATCTCGAGGCTTCTTACTCAGAGTCCGCGAGTTTTAGACGTTTTGGGGTGAAGCCATGTGCGTTTCGGCAACGTCTTTCAGGACCGCGGCGGACTCGCGGAGCTGCTTTATTTCGGCGGCGTTAAGCGGATAATCGTCGAGCAGCTGGGCGCCACTGGCGTTGACGAGAGCCGGCAAGCCCAAGACGACATCGCGAAGGCCATACTCGCCCTTGGTGAGCATGCAGACGGGGAAAATGCCGCCGTCGGGGTGAGTGAGCGCGGCCACGAGCTTGGCGACGACTTGGCCGATGCCAAAATAGGTGACCTTTTTGGATTCGATGATTTTTTGCGATGCAGTGCGGATTTCGTGACTGAGCCCCGCGGCCATTTGAGGTTTGTAGCCGGGGAATTTCGCCAAGGGGAGGCCGCCGATGGACGCGCCAGAGAGGGCCGCAAACGATGAGTCGCCGTGCTCGCCGAGGATGTAGGCTTGGATTTCGGCCGGCGAGACCTGGAGATGCTGGGCGAGCGTGATGCGCAGCCGGGCGGTATCGAGAGTGGTGCCGGTGCCGAACACGCGCGAGCGAGGTAGGCCTGAGGCAACGAGTGCGACATGGGTGAGGATGTCGACAGGGTTCGTGACTACCACGATAAACACTGGCTGGCCCTGCGCCATCACCTTCCCTACTACGTCGCGCATGATGCGGGCGTTGATGCCCGTGAGCTCGAGGCGGGTTTGGTCGGGTCGGCGGGGTACGCCGGAGGTGATGACGACGATGTCGTCGCGCTTGATTTCGCTATAATCGCCGGTGCGCACGCGTACGCCGGCAGAGTAGCCGGTGGCGTGGCTGATGTCCATGGCTTGGCCTGCCGCTAACTCGGTGGCCACATCGATGAGGACGATTTCGCTGACGGTTTCTTGGATGGCAATGGTGTAGGCGGCACTCGCTCCCACCATGCCTCCGCCGCCGATGATAAATACCGTTCTGGAATGCACCTAGTGAGTGTACCACGCAAAAACGACCCCGGGGAGGGGTCGTTTTTGCATAGGACGAGGAGCTTACTGAAGTTCGACGGTAGCGCCGGCGGCTTCGAGCTTGGACTTGGCGTCTTCGGCGTCGGCCTTGGCGACATTCTCTTTGACGGGCTTGGGGGCGCCGTCAACGAGGGCCTTGCTTTCAGCCAGGCCGAGGCCGGTGATTTCACGCACGGCCTTGATGACGTTGATCTTTTGGTCGCCGGCGGAGGCCAGGACGACGGTGAAGCTCGACTTCTCTTCGGCGGCGGGGCCTTCCTCGCCAGCGGCGGGGGCGGCGGCTACGGCCATGGGGGCCGCGGCGCTGACGCCGTAGTGCTTCTCGAGGACCTTCACGAGCTCGCTGAGCTTGAGGACGCTGAGCTTGTCGATCTCGCCAACGAGCTTCTCGAACTCGGCGGGAACTTCAAATTTTTCTTCGGTCGCTTCGACCTTCTCTTCTGCCATAGGGTTTCTCCTTTACGCTTTCGCTTCGCTGAGCGCATTTAGTACATTGATGATGGAACGGACGTTGCCAGACATGACGCCGACGAAGCCGGTAAGCGGGGCGGCAATGGTACCCACGACCTGAGCAATGAGCTGCTCGCGGGTCGGCAGGGTTGCCAGCGCCTTCACTTGGGCGGCACTGAGGACCTGACCGTCTGCGGTGATCGCGCCGACAATTTCAAGCGCCTGGTGGGTCTTGGCGTATTGGAAGATAACGCGGGCCGGAGCCACTTCGTCGTCAAATCCCATTGCCAAGGCCATAGGGCCCGTGAAACTGGTGGGTGCGATGTCGCCGAGCGCAGGGTTGTTTTTGGCGGCGAGGCGCAGGAGCGTGTTTTTGGTAACGCGATAGCTGATACCTTCTGTACGCAGGGCGCCGCGGAGCTCTTCAACCTCGCGGACAGTGAGACCTCGGTAGTCGGTCATGACGGCCAGTTTGATGCGGCCAAGATCATCCGATAGCTTCGCTACCGCCTGCTCTTTGGCTTCTCGAGAAATGGCCATACACTACCTCTCTATTAAAAAATCTCCTGGTTGCACACCAAAGGGACAGCTCGGGGGTTCTTGGTTCGGCCTTGGCCGGTTTTGAGAATTACCTCGGTAGCGGATTAAGCTCGGGTGAGCGGCTACTGTCTGTGGTGAACTTGATTATTGTAGATGATATTACGGCTTTGTGTCAATGGTTGTGGCGACGATAGAGCGAGTGCAGGCCGCCCCAGACTGGTGGTCCGGGGCGGCCTGGGGCACACGAAGGGCCGGACTTACGCGGCTTGGGCGGCCGCGGCGACCACCTGGAATGCGGTGGTCGTGCGTGGATGCAGCCCGTTGTCGCTGCTCACCGGCTTGGGATGGCCGAGCTGGTCGGTGACGCCGAAGTGGGCTTCGATGTCGGGATCGTTGGCGCTGCCAGCGTCGCGGAGCTGGTGGACGATGACCTCACCAACCTTGATGTCGTTGTGCCGCAGGATGAACACGCCGTCGAAGGCGTCCTGGAGGAAGCGTGCCTGCCAGTACGGCGTGACGGGCTGGTGGTTCTGCCATTCGGGGTAGCGGGTGTCGGCCGGTTTGCGCGATCCGCCGGCGGTGGGCCAGCCGATCTCAGTGATGTCGAGGGTTGGTCCGATGATGCGGCAGTCGGTTTTGAGCGTGTTGTTCACGCTCGCGAGCTGCCGCCATTGGCTGTTGGGGTCGGAGTCGGCCGGCGTGGAGGGGAAGGTGTACGGGTGAAGCGTGGCGATGGTGCCGACCGCGGCGTAGCCGTCCGTAGCGCAGAGGTCTTGGTACCACTCGGTGGGGGCGTAGCCCTCGTCGGCATTGCTCGTGCCGACGGCCGCGGTGCCGCCGGGTTCGACGCGTGCGCTGGGGCAGGCGGCGTGGACGGCCTTGGCGACGGCGACGAACAGATGAGCGTACTGATCGGGATGCTGCCAGTAGGTCGGCAGGCTGTTGGGCTCATTGAGCACCTCGAGCGTGCGCAGGGCGCGGCAATAACGGTGCGCGGCGGCAGCGGCAAAGCGGACGTACGCGGCGGCGCCCGACTGGGCGTCGGACGGACTGCCGCTGGGCCCGCAGTGCCACGACTGTTCGCCGCAGGAGCTGTCGGTGCTCCAGCTGGATGGGGAGTCGATGAGCGCGTGCAGCCATTGCCCGTGTCGGGCGGCGGCGGTAACCACCTGATCTGGGGCGCTCCATGCTGATGGGGCGGTCCAGTTGGTGGTGCGCGACCGCCAGACGTCGGACATCTGGATGTCGGTGCGGGCGAGATGGACGCCGCCGGCGGCTTGCTGGGCGAACTCGCCGTCGAGCGTGCGGCCACGATTGGCGCCGGTCGAAAAGCCGACCGTGGCGCTTGTGCGGCTACTGGCAACGGCGAGGTTCAGGGTTGGTACATCGGGTACGGCTGGAGTCGAGGTCGACTCGCCATGGATGCAACCGGCCAGTAGGACTGTTGCCGTGGCGCAGACAAGAAGTCGGCCGGCGCGGGCCCTGGACAGACGTTTCACGATTTTCCCTTCGGGCTGGGGTTGTTCGCGTTTGTCGCGAACCGTGTAATGGTAGCTTACGCTTTTTGCAGCGTCAAACTTTGGATGAGCGTGTAGGTTCGTTGTACCACCAGGCGAGTTGCTTGGCGAGGCTTACGGTTTGCTCGTGGGCGGCATCCTCGGTGGTTTTGCCGAGGGCGAGGCTGGCGATGAGGCGGCCGAGGTCGCCGGCTTGCTCCACGGTGAGGCCGCGGCTGGCGAGGGCGGCGGTGCCGAAGCGCATGCCGCTGGGGCGCCAGGCGGATTTGGTGTCGAAGGGCAGCATGTTGCGGTTGGTGATGATGCCGACGCGCTCGAGCAGGCGCTGGAACTCGAGGCTGTCGACGTCGTCGGGTAGCTTCACGAGGCAGAGGTGGTTTTGAGTGGGGCTGACCACGGTGAGGCCCCCCTCTTTGGCGCCGTTTTCGAGGGCTTTGCAGGTGTCGAGTACGGCCTGCGAGTAGTCTTTGAAGCTGCGGCCGTCGGGGTGCTGGTCTTCGCCCAGAATTTCGAGCAGCGCCTGACCGACGGCGGCGATGGCATGCAGGTGCGGGCCGCCGGAGGTGCCGGGGAAGATGGTTTTGTTGATGGCGGCAATATGGTCGGTTTTGGCAAACAGCATGGCGCTGCGAGGGCCGCGGAAGGTTTTGTGCGTGGTCATCGAGACAAAATCGGCGCCCTCGTCGCCGGCGCGGAAGGGCGTGTCGTGGAGGCCGGCGGCGACGAGGCCGTTGATGTGGGCGATGTCGGCGAGCACCAGGGCGCCGGCCGCGTGGGCCCAGGTGGTGAGCTTGGCAAACTCGTATTTGCGCGGGTAGGCCGAGAAGCCAAGGATGACGAGTTTTGGCTTGTGTTCGGCTAATTTGACCTGATAGTCGGCTTCGTCAATGTCGTAGGTGCCGGGGGTGGTTTCGGTGACGTCGTAGTTGACGTGCTTGAAGAATTTGAGGAAGTTCGAGGTGGCGTGCAGGTGCGACAGGTGGCCGCCGTTGGCGAGGTTGAGGCTCATGATGGTGTCGCCGGCTTCGAGCATTGCCATATACACCATGGTGTTGGCTGGGGAACCCGAAAGCACCTGAGCGTTTACGCTATACTCGCCGGTGGTGTCGAAAACCTCTAGGGCTTTTTGCTGTACGAAGGTTTCCATTTCGTCGGCGTAGACGTTGCCGGCGTAGTAGCGTTTGCCGGGGGTGCCTTCGGCGTATTTGTTGCTCCAGACGCTGCCGAGGAGGTCGAGAACCTTTTGCGACGGGTAGTTTTCGGACGCGATGAGATTGAGGGTGTCGCGCTGCTTGGTGTATTCGGCAGTGGTGAGTTCGGTGAGTTTGTTCATGGAGCTCCTTTTGCGCTTAGTGTATCAGACAACACGCTCAAGCGTAATGAAGCTGTAGGGGTAATCGTTTTGGTCGTCGGCTGGGTGGTCTTCGTGGCTAATTTCGCGCCAGCCGGCGGCGGGGAAACGGAAATAGGTGTCGCCGGGGGGCGCGGCGTGGACGCGGGTAAGGTAGATTTGATCGGCTAGCGGGAGGGCTTCGGCGTAGATGGCGCCGCCGCCGATCACGAAAGCTTCGTCGGTACCGGTAGCGCGGGCGGTTTTGAGAGCGGCCTCAAGCGTAGTTACGATCTTGCAATCAGGGGCGGTGAAGTCGGGGTGGCGCGAGATCACGATGTTGAGTCGGCCAGGAAGCGGTCGCCGGCCGATGCTGTCGTAGGTTTTGCGGCCCATGATGATGGGGTGGCCTTTGGTGATATCGCGAAAGCGCGCCATGTCGGTGCCCAGATTCCAGGCGGGCATCATCCCGGCTTGCCCGATGACATCATTCTCGGCCGCGGCTACGATTAACGAGATCTTCACGGGCTAAACCGCGATGGGGGCCTTGATGGCCGGGTAAGGATCGTAGTTTTCGAGGCGGAAGTCGTCGATGGTGAAGTCGAAGATCGAGGTAACTTCGGGGTTGATCCACATGGTGGGTAATGGCTTGGGGGTGCGAGAAAGTTGCTCGTCGACTTGCTCGAGGTGATTGAGGTAGAGGTGGGCGTCGCCGAAGGTGTGGACGAACTCGCCGGGTTTGAGTCCGGTGACCTGCGCCATCATCATGGTTAGCAGCGCGTACGACGCGATATTGAACGGTACGCCGAGGAAGGTGTCGGCGCTGCGCTGGTAGAGTTGGCAGCTGAGTTTGCCGTCTGCGACATAGAATTGGAACATGGTGTGGCATGGCGGCAAGCCGGCCTTGGCCATTTCGTCGATCTCGGCGACATTCCAGGCCGAGACGATGATGCGGCGGGAATCAGGGTTGTGCTTGATGGTGTCGACGGCGTTTTGGATTTGGTCAATGTGGCCGCCGTCGGGCGTGGGCCAGTGCCGCCACTGGCTGCCGTAGACGGGCCCGAGCTCGCCGTGCTCCTGGGCGAAGGCGTCGTCTTGTTTGATACGTTCGGTAAATTCTTTGATGCCGGTCTTCCATTCGTCCGAGTCGCTGGCGGGTAGCGGCTTCCCTTGCTTTTGGAGGTAGGCGCGGTAGGGCCATTCGTCCCAAATGTGCACGTCGTTGTCGACCAAATATTTGATGTTGGTTTCGCCTCGCAGAAACCACAGCAGTTCGTGCGTAATGCCGCGCATAAACAATTTTTTGGTGGTGACGGCGGGAAAACCGGCGCTGAGGTCGAAGCGCATTTGGCGGCCAAACACACTCTTGGTACCTGTGCCGGTGCGGTCGGATTTGGTGGTGCCGTTGGCTTTGATGTCTTCGAGGAGATCGAGATACTGCTTCATGGTTTGATCATATCATTTGCGGCGTCGATTGGCGCGGAGCACTGGCTGATTTTTGACACAAAGTGTCAAAAATTGGAGATGGATTTGTCGAGGACGGGTTAAGTGTGTAGGTGTTGCTCGATTGCCTCCATGATACGATCCTCGACTACTTTAAAGGTGCCTTCGCCGTCGACGTGCAGAACTCCTTCGTCATTTTTAACCAGCTTATAGTTTTTGTTGATGCGAAGACGAAACTCAGGGGTGCTATCGAACCGATCGGGCGAAAGGCCGCGTTTTTGCTGTCGGCGGCGTGATTCTTCGAACGACACATCGAGAATCAAGATGAGATTGGGAAAGGCATCTTTTATGGCGTATTTCACTACGGTTGAGAAGTCTTTATCGTCGGCGTCTTTGGTGTCTTTTGAGATTAGCTCTCGGCCTCCTCCCTGGTAGATTATGGTTGAAAGAAATGACCGATCTGAAAGTACCCAGGTGCCGCGGTCGAGATGGGGTTTGACGACGTTGGCGATCATGTTGGCGCGGGCGGCGGAGAAGGCTAGGGTTTCGGCGACGGGTGAAATGGGGTACTCGGCGTGTTTGAGGAGCTTGCGCAGCTCCTCGGCAAAGGGATCGCCGCCGGGCTCGCGCACGATTTCGACGGTGTGGCCGAGAGCTTCGAGGCGATCGCGCACGCGCACGAGCTGCGCGGTTTTACCCGCGCCCTCGTCGCCTTCGAGAACGATGTACTTACCGCGCGCAGTCATGAGCTGCGGACGTCCTTGAAGGCTCGGGGTAGCATTTGCTCGGGTTTCCAGGTGGCGATGACTTGCTCGATGTCGGTGCTGCCCTGATATTTGCCGCCATCGCCGTAGTGGCGCTCGACGGGGCCGGTTTCGTGGAAGATGATTTGCGCAATGCGCTCCCCTACCGGCAAGGGCACGCTCTCGTGCTGGTTGAGATTGTAGATTTCCATGGTCCAGCGGTTGATGTAGCCGGGATCGCCCCAGCCGGCGTCGAAGCAGGCGGCGATGCCGTTGCGGCCCCAGCTGGAGCGGGATTTCATTTCGGTGGTGCCGGGCGGATTGATGCCGATAAATTCCCTGGTGTGTGCGAGGATGCGTTCGCCGGGGCGCAGCACGATAATTTGCTTGTCGGCGGGGATGCCGCCAAAGAGTTTGCGGCCGTTGTTTTCGCACCATTCGTCGTGGCGGATGGCCTGGAGGGGTCCTTTGAAGTAGCGCGCTACATCGTCTTCGTCGAAGGGATTGTAGTAGTCTTTGCGGCCGTTGGACTCGGTGACGTAGAACCACTCACCGAGCGTCACGTCGACGCTGGAACCGCGGATATTGTCGGGTACGAGCGGGTTGATGATGATGTGGCCGTCTTTGAGGGCGTCTTTGATCTGTTTGTCGGAGTAAACCATGGGTCGAGTATACCTTAAGCGATTCGTCGCGGAAACTTGGTAGCGAGTTTTCGGCGTAATTAACTCGAGTTAATGATTACGTAATGTTTACATCATAATTTAAGAGTGCCGGGTGATGTTATATTCGGCTTCGGAAGGATTGAATTGAGACGATCGGTGTTTGTTTGCGCGGTGGTGTGCGTGGTGACTCTGGGCGCGCCGGGGTACACCTCGCTGGATCTGGCGCCGTCGGTGGCTCCGTTGCGCACGACGCCGCCTGGCCCTACGCAGGAGGCCGCGGTTGCCGATGCGCCGCCTGGTACTGTCCTGGGGCTGGCTGATCCGAGCGTGATCGGGATGAGCCCGAGCGACCTCGATACCCGGTTTGGCTTGATAAGTGCCAGCCACGCGGCGGGTTTGCGCGTGGACTTATTTTGGCGCACGATCGAATCGCAGCCGGGGGTGCTCAAGTGGAGCAAATTTGATCCCATTGTCCGGGCGGCGGCCGGTCATGGCACGCCGGTGTTGGCGATACTGGACTACGCGCCGCCGTGGGCGGGACGGCCGGGTTGTACCGACACGGGGCCGCGGTGTGCGCCGACTGATCCCGCCGCCTTTGCGGCTTTCGCGCAAACGGTGGTTTCACGCTACGCGCCGCTTGGTGTTCATCAGTATGAGATATGGAATGAGCCGAATATGGCGGCGCGGTGGTGGCCTCGTCCCAGTGCGGCGGAATACTCTAGCGTGGTGCGGGCGGTTTGCCCGGTGATTAAGCAGGCGGATCCGAGGGCGGTGGTGGTGGTCGGGGCGCTGGGTTTGGGCCCGGGTGCGAACGATATCGCGATGGCGACGTTTGGGCAGCAATTTTTTGCGGCTTCGCCGGGTACGTGCTGGGATGCTTTTAGTGTGCATTTATACAATCAAACGACGGCGTGGGATCAGGCGATGCAGGTTCGCCAGCAGATGGTTGCCAATGGTGCCGGTGCTAAGCGGATGTGGGTGACCGAGGCCGGACAGGCAACCTCGGGTGCGTGTGGGGCGACTGGCAATCCTAGTGAGGCTCGGCAAGCTCAGTTCTTGACCGATATTGTGGGGTTGGTGCGCGGTCAGCCATGGATGGGGCCGGTATTTTGGTTTGCGGCGCAGGATGTGCCGGTCTTTGGTAGTCGTTTCGGCATTACCTGCCATGGCGGCGCGCCCAAGCCTGCGCTGGGAGTGTTTCGGCAGTTGGTGCCGTGAGGGCCGGGCTGCTTTTGGGGTTATTTCTTGCCGGTAGCGATTGCCGAGATGGTAGCGGCGGCGTCGACTTTGATGCCGGGGCCCATGGAGGTGGTGGTAGAAAGCGCCTTTACGTAGGTGCCCTTGGCAGTGGCGGGCTTGGCTTTCAGGATGGCGCTCAGCAAGGTGCCGGCGTTTTCGCGCAGGTTCTCGGGGGTGAAGGAGACTTTGCCGATTACCTGGTGAATGATGGCCTGCTTGTCGATGCGGAATTCAACCTTGCCGGCTTTGGCTTCTTTGACGGCCTTGGCGACGTCGGGGGTGACGGTGCCGGATTTGGGGTTGGGCATGAGGCCGCGCGGTCCGAGGACCTTGGCGACTTTGCCGAGTGAGGCCATGCTGGCGGGGGTGGCGATGAGCATGTCGAAGTCGAGCTTGCCTTTTTCGATGTCGGCTAGCAATTTGTCGGTGCCCACGATGTCGGCGCCGGCGGTTTTGGCGTCGTCGCCGGCCTTGCCGTCGGCGTAGACGGCGATGCGGATGGTTTTGCCGGTGCCGTGGGGCAGCACGACGGTGGATCGGACCATTTGGTCGGCCTGGCGCGGGTCGACGCCGAGGTTGATGTGCAGCTCGACGGAGCTGTCGAATTTGGTGCTGGCGGTTTTGCGTGCGAGCTCCAGGGCGTCATCGAGGCTGTAGGCGGTGGCGGCGTCCACGAGCTTGGCGGCTTCGCGGTACTTCTTGCCGTGCAGGTGTAGCGGGTTGGGCACCGAGCGCTGGGGGGCCTTGGGGGCGTCGCTTTCGGTCTCGGCCTGGTGCTCTTCTTTGGCTTTGAGGCGGGCTTCTTCTTCCTCGGCTTCACGCTGGGCCTTGGCGCTGTGCTTGCCGGCCTTGGTGAGCTTGCCCGAGCCGGCGGCTTCAGCCTCGGCATCGGCTTTGGCTTCGGCGGCGGATTCGGCGTTGGTTTGGCTGCTCGGAGCCTCGCTTGGCAGGTCGACCTGCGCGGTCTCCCCTACTTCTTCGAGTTCGGCCTTGGTCTCGTCTTCGATTTTCGTTTCTTCAATGGTTTCGGCGGTCTTGTCTTTTGCCATGGTGATGGTCTCCTCGTGGTCCCGGCGGCGCTACTGGGGCGCCTCCCACGTTAGTAATTAATCGGTAACTTCGATGCCCATGGAACGGGCTTGGCCGGCGACAATCTTGGCCGCGGCTTCGACGGTGTGGGCGTTCATGTCGGTCATTTTCTTCTCGGCGAGCTCGTTGACTTGAGCTTTGGTGAGGCTGCCGACCTTGGTTTTGTTCGGAACACCCGAGCCTTTGGCGACGCCGGCGGCTTTGCGGATTTGATTGGCCATGGATTCGCCCTTGACGGCGAAGGTGAAGGTGCGGTCTTCAAAGATTTGCACTTTTACGCTGACGACGACGTCGCCCATGTCGCGGGTCTGGTCGTTGAAGGCGCCGATGAACTCCATCATGTTGACGCCGTGGGCACCGAGCATGGAGCCGACGGGCGGCGCCGGGGTGGCCTTGCCGGCTTGAACGCGGAATTTGATGTTGGCTTTGACTGGTTTGGCGATTGGTTGTGCCATGGGATTCTCCTCGTGGTGCTAGCGGCCGCTGCGGCGACCTCCCACGTTCGTTAAACTTAAATCTTCTTGACCTGCAAGCTGTCGAGCTCCACCGGGGTTTCGCGGCCAAACATGTTGACCAAAACCTTGATTTTGCCCTTGTTTTCGTCGATCTCGTTGACCATGCCGTCGAAGCCCTTGAAGGGGCCGTCGACGATGTTGACCGCTTCGCCGACCGAGAAGTCGATCTTGAACTTCGGCTCCTCGACGCCCATGCGCTTTTGGATGTGCTTGACTTCATCTTCGGAGATCGGGGTGGGGGTGGTGCCGGAGCCGACGAAGCCGGTGACGTTGGGAGTGTTGCGTACGACGTACCAAGAATCCTCGGTGACGTCCATTTGCACGAGCACGTAGCCGGGGAAGATGCGGCGCTCTACGATGCGACGACGGCCGTTTTTGATCTCGATCTGGTTTTCTTTGGGCACGATCACGTCGAAAATTTTGTCGGCCATGTGCATGGTTTCGATGCGTTGGCGCAAGTTTTCGGCGACGCGGTCTTCGTAGCCGGAATAGGTATGAATTACGTACCAGTGCTTAGTAGGATTGTGACTGTCGGCCATGCTTACCCTTTAACGATTATTTTCTGAACCAGAGCGGAGAAGATGACATCGAGGCCACCCAAGAAGGCGGCGAAAACGAGCGAAAACGCGATAACGAGCAACGTGAGACGAGCGGTGTTGCGGCGCGACGGCCACGTGACCTTGGTGAGTTCGATGCGCGAGGCTTTGATGTACTCGATGAACGGCTTCGTGGCGGAGATCTCCGGCGGCCGCTTGATAAACGGCCAAATTAAAAAAAGCTCGTGGCTTTGTGTCAAATAGTGCCTGAAATTGAGGTAAAAGTCAAATCGCGCATGCGGCGAGTTGATGTGGGTCCCCGGAGTAATTTAGATTAGTGCTGTGGTTCATGAATGGCATGAGCCAAGTCTGCCCCTTGGGGCTTCATCGGAATTGGAGCAAAACATGGTGAAGACACGCCGCCGCCCACTGGTCGTGTTGCTCGTCGCTGCGGCCGCCGTGGCTTTCTTGCTGGTGCGGCCGGGTACGCCAGCTCCCAGCGGTTCCGGGTCGTTTAGCTTGTCCGGAGTACTCGAGCGGGTGGCTCAACTCGCCGAGAAAGACGACGACCCAGACACGCTGGCAGTGATCGTGGAGTTTCGCCCGGAGCAGGTAAACATTGCACAGCTGGCAGTTAGGCTTTACCAGTTCGATTACATTCGAAAGCTGAGGCTTAGCGACGGCGTGCTTATACCTGTATCAGGGGGGCGTGGATCCTGGGTTTACTTCCTGCCATACGCGGGCACGTCGATACAGGTGATAGCCGAGTTTAAGGAGTCGCCTCAGGCGTTCGTGGGCTGTGGGCTCTGGGAGGAGAGGACGAACCGCATGCTCGATGCTGCTTATGCCACGAGGCAGGTCAGCTGTTCCAACCCTCACGGCTTCCAGCCGATGCCGTTGCTCTGACTCGATCGGCGACTACCTAGGAGTCGGTCTATCCGGCTCCGTCTCCCCCGCCGATAACTAAGTGGCGGGAGGTGGGGTCACAGGCCTGCCCGAGGTGCGGCTATGCGCTGCATCTCGGGCAGGCTGGTTGTGTTTTTGGAGAATGTTGGCTTGCGTATGGGCGCAGCGTGTTGCTGCGGACCCCCGGAGTAATTTAAATTAGTGCTTGTGGCTCATGGATCCATGAGCCAAGTCTGCCCCTTGGGGCTTCGTCGGAGTGGAGTGAAAGCGTGCTGAAAATTGCTCGCCCAGTGGTCGTGCTTGTCTGCGTGGTTGTCGCGGTGTTGTTCGTGATCCAGATGGGTACGTTAGCTCCCGTTGGTGCCGGGCCACTGGACTTGTCGGAGATGCCCGAGCAAGCGGAGCAGCTTGCGGTGCAGGATCACGATCCAAACTTGCTGGTCCTCATCGTGGCGTACGATCCGAGGCAAGTGACTACTGGTCTCCTGCTCGCGGCCACTATTCACTACCACGGTAAGCCACTCGGTCTGGATGCTCGTGAGGGTACATTCCGAGCTCTATCGGGTGGCGTTCACGTGTGGGTGTACCTGATGGATGGGTACGACGGTACGCCGATACAGCTGCGAGTGTACTTCTTGACTAAGCCCAAGGCGGAAGTTGGCTGCGGGCTTTGGCAGAGAGAGGGGGCACTCATGCTCGATAAGCGTGTGGCGACGGGAAGGGTTAGCTGTTCCAATCCTAACAACTTCCGGCGACTGCCGATGAACTGAAGGCGCTAAGGGGCGGTGTCATGCCCTGCCGGCTCTGCGGAGTTGGCAGGGCACGTCCCCCCGGATTGATTAACTGAAGTGAAGAAATGGTACGGTGATGCTGGCTGCTACCACGAGGGTGGTGAGCGCGACGATGAGTGCGAGCGGGCCGCGACGGGCTTCTTCGGGTTGGCGGCTCGAGAGCAGAGGGACGCTGGCTCCGGGACGATCGGCGAGCACGAGCTGGCGGTAGAGCATGGACCACCAGGCGGCGGTGCCGGCGCCGGAGCAGGCGCCGGCTACCCAGGCGAGCAGGCCGGCAGCGACGGCGAAAGCGGCGTGATCCTGGGGATCGGCGGCCGCGACGCCGGCAAGGCCTACCGCGAGGATGGGTACGGCTAAAATGGCCTCCATGAGCACGGCGCTCAAGCGGGGGCCAATGAGCTCGACGCGGTGGCTAAAGAGTTGCCAGCCGAGTTTGGCGGCGGTGCCGGCGCGATGGGTGGTGAGCGTGAGATTGACGCCGGCCAGCCCGCGCGAAATGGCGAGAGCACATAGCAGATACAGCAGCACGAGATAGATTGCGAAAATGAGGCCAACCTGCAGATTGGGGTTTATGGGCCAGGCGGCGCCGCCGGTGACGAGCAGGGTGCCGCCGGCTGCGATAAGCGCAAGCTCTGCCAAGCCAAAGCCGAGATCGAGGCGCAGTCGCCGTCCAAAGGTGTTGATGGCTACGCCAAATTGGCGAGCGAGCGTGACGGGGCGTTGGTCAGCCTCGCGCGCGATGCCGTAGACGATGGCAGTTTGGCCGAGGCTGCGGCCAATGTAGTACACGGCCGCGAGCAACCCGGCCTCGGTGGCGAGAGGCCAGCCGCCGTGCAGGAGCGCAGTGGTGAGGGCGCCGGGACCGCCGTTGAGGAATTGCCACACTCCCCAACCGCCGCCTACACCGAGGCTAACCGCGCCGATCGCGCCGAGCCCCACGAGGCCGGGGTGGGCGCGCGCTCGGAGGCTAAAGGCGATGATGGGCGCGTAATGAAGCGCCGGTACGCCGACATGGTGTGCCTGGCCGCGGCGGTGTTTGGCGGGTTTGACGGCGGCATCGGTGGATGCAGGCGCGGCGTCGGCCGGCTTGGGGGTGTGCGACGGCTTGCCGCTAGCATGGGTGGCCTTGATGGCGGGTGCGTGAGGGGTGTGCTGGTGTGGTGCGGCTCGCCGCGGAGCTAGGTCGCTCATGCTGCGGGGACCGGCGGGCTTCGATGCGGTGGGTGGTGCGGGCGGCAATGGCGCCGGAACGGTGTTGGCGATGGCGCGTGGCAGGTCGAGCCGGCCGGCTTTGGGGCGGCCAGGTTTGCGGCGCTTGGCAGTGCTGCCGGCTGGATCTGGCTCGGTTTTGGCGGCGGCTAGGCGGGGTCGTTTTTGGATGAGCGGGCCAGCGGGCGCGGGGAGTGCCGGTGGCGGCGATTTGGCGGTCGGTGCGTCTGGGACCACGGGCAAGATTTTGACGCCTTCGGGCAGGCCGTTTTCCTGGACGGCTACGGCGGCTTTGGCGGGTGGTGCGGCACTCGCTTCGGGCACCATTTGGCCACAATTAATACAGAAGTGCTGATCTTGCACTGCAATAATCTGGTCGGAGTGGCAATTTGGGCAAACCATTAGCATTATTTAAGCATTATTGGGGTGAGTTCTCAAACGGGAATGTGGGGCGGTTTATCCACCGCTATCCACAGATTTATTGTGCGAAATGACGGTAAACGGTGATTCTTACTCAGAAGTTTGTCCAAGAGCGGCGGTGGTAATGGCGCTGCTCGCGGCTTTGTCGGTGCGCACTGGTACCATGATGCGGAAAGTGGAGCCATGGTTGAGCCGCGAGGTGAAGGTGATGATGATGCCGAGTTTTTCGGCTAGTTTGTGGACGATATAGAGGCCGAGGCCGGTGCCTCCGGTTTGGCGCGTGCGGTAGTCTTCGGAGCGGTAGAATTTGCTAAAGATTTTGGTTTTGTCGCTAGCGGAGATGCCAATGCCCGTGTCTTTGACGGAGAATTCGGTGCCGCCATCGACGAGATTGATGCCTAGGGTGACTGATCCGGCGGCCGTGTATTTGATGGCGTTGGTGAGGAAATTTTGGAGAATTTCGCGTAGTTCGTGTTGGCTGGTGACAACGCTTCCGAGTCCGCTGCCGAGTTCGAGGTTGAGCTTGAGATGGCGCGCCTCGGCTTGAGGTCGGTAGTCGCGGGCGAGCTCCTCGGCCAGCTCAGTGACGTCGACCAGCTCAAGTTTGAGCTTGAGGTCGCCGCGTTCGGCGCGCGAGAGGGTGGCGAGGTCTTCGATGAGCTGGCTGAGGAAGACGATATTTTCGTGAGCTTGACCCAGGAGCGTTTTGGCCTTGGTGTCGATTTTGGCATAGCCTGGCAGCAGGGCGGTCGAGAGATTGGCCTCGGCGATGGCGAGCGGGGTGCGCAGCTCGTGCGAGGTGACCGAGATAAATTCGTCGCGTTCTTCGTCGAGCGATTTTTCTTTGGTGATATCGCGAAATACGGCGATGTACCCACCCCAGTTGTCTTGATCGTAGCCGAATACGTGCACCGGCGTGACGGTGAGGTCGAGGATCATCTGAGAGCTATCGGGCGCTACGTAGTGCAGGTCTTGGCGGTTGAGCGCGTGGTCTTCGCTGGTGATGAGTTGGAGGAGATTTACTTTGCGGCCGGATTTGTTGTGGAGCGGCAGGAGCTCGTTGATGGGTTCGCCGTTGATGTCGCGATTGGTATTGAGTAGCTCAAGCGCGGCGGCGTTGTAGAGGTAGACCTTCCCCTTTTCGTCGATGGCGAGCACGGCGTTGGAGAGCGAATTGATAAGCGAAAGCAGGCGCTGGCGTTCGTTTTCGATGCGTTTGGTGAAGCGGCCCTCGAGCAAGTATTCTTCGTCGCGGCTACGGACGGATTGCTCGGCGACGAGGCTGAAAATGATGAGAATGACGAGTTTTATGACGAATTGGAATTCGGGACTGTTGGGCTCGGGTAGTAATTGGATGCGGAGTAAAATGAGCGTGATAATGACCTGCGAACCGAGCGAAAAGGCGAAGCCGGCGATGCCGTATGAGGCGATAACGCCGATGATGAGCAGGTAAAATAAGGGGTAATACGGGCTGGCCAGGCCGCCGGTGAGCAAGACGAGTGCCAGCACAAACACGTGATCGACGGCGAGTGAGTTGGCTCGGGAGCCGAAGAATTCGGCGCTGCGGAGGCGTCGGCTGTAGCGGAGCAGGTTGTAGATGGCGGTAAACACCAGCATGGTGAACACGACGATGTTGTTGGGGCCGTCATAGGGGTAGCTGATGAGGACGAGCGCGAGCACGATCCAGCGCACGGTGCGTGACGATGTTTCGTAGTACTCGTCTCGATCAAAAACCGGCCGTTTAACCGCAGCTCTCATATGGTGTTAGCATAACTGGTTTGGGGGTTGGCGGCTAGAGGTCGGTTTGGGTGCGGGCAAAACGGCGGCGATCACGGATGACGACCGCGGCGCCGGCAATGAGAGCTAGCAAAATGGTAGCGAGCGGCCAGGTCCAGGTAGTGTCGGCGGTGTCGGTGCCGTCGTGGGTGGGGCCGTCGCCTTCGCCGGCGAGCACCTGGAGCGGGGCGTCGCTGGCGGCGGGGGCTTGGAGGTTGCTCGCGGGCGCGCCGAGGTTGGCGGAGTCGTCGGTGGTGGCCTGTAGCGGCGCCAGACCTGCGGGCTGCAGGGCGCCGGCGTCGGCGTTGGAGCCGCCGGCGCCGGTGGTGGTTTGTGGTCCGAGACCGGCGGAGCTGGCGGTGTCGTCGGCCAGGGCGCTGAGGGGCAGGAGGGCGAGGCTAAGGGTGAGTGTGATGAGGGCGAAGAAGCGTTTTGGCATATCGATATTGTACCCCACTTGTTGGTCTTTAGCTGGCGGGCTGGTTCGGATGGTTTTGGCAGATGCGCATGGGTGATTTTTGACAATTTTTGTCATTTTTTGGCTATAGTCCTCCGGTGTCTGCATCCCAGCCGATAATGGGGCTGAGCTTCAAATTGCGGGTGCCGGGCGGCGACTGATGGTCCGGGAAGTCCGGAACCGATCTGTCGCCACCCGGGCCGCACCTACTGGTTAGCGCTGCGGCATGGCGTAAGCCATGTTGAAGCGCTGCTTGAGCGCCGCGGCGAAGCCGCCGGTCAGCATGGCGTAGACAGCGGTGGCGAGGGCGGTGGCGATCGTGAGGTTCATGGAGGCCGTGCTGTGAGCGGGCGAGGTCGCCTGCGCGAGCACCGTGAGGGTCGCGTAGAGGCCGGCGAAGGTGAGGAGGCCGGCGACGACCGTCAGGGTCGTCCAGAGGGCGACGGTGGTGCGGTTGCGGTTCTGCTTGATCACGGGGTTCTCCTCGCGGGGTGGTAGGTGCGGTTGGTATCGTGCGCGGTGAAGCCACACGATCACTGAATCATACCATAAGAAGTATGATTCGTCAAGTGTGTGGTTAGTTTTGGCTTCAAAATTGCGGAGTGCCGGGCGGCGATTGGGTTGGCTCCGGGTTGAACCGAAGCCGCCAATCGCCGTCCGGGCCGCACCTACTCGGATGAATCGATCTGGGCGGGCCGAATTACCCGGTGGTTGGCGTGGCTTGGGTATCGGCCTGAATTGTGGACGGGAGGCCACGTGAGGCTCGTGGGATCAGGCTGGGTGCGTGGGTGCCACGGACCCCCCGCCGGCCCACTGACGTGTCGTGAAGCGGTGGGCGTGATGGTTACCCGGCCCCGCTGCCAGCGGAGGGGGCGGTTGCCGTAGGCCAGGATGCTCCCGAAGGTTGCCACGAATGCGGCAATTCCTTCGAGCCACTGGCTCTTCGCCCATGACCATGGGGTTGACTTGATCACGGCTAGGCCGCCGAGCCCCAGCAGCGTGCAGCCCGTGCGGAATAGCCGCCGCCGGCGGTCTGGTGAGGGTGTGCTCATGGGATTCTCCCTTGCATCGAGTGGTAGGTGCGGTGATTGGCCGCGTAGCGTGGCTACGCGATCGATATAATCATGACATAAGTAATGCTGTTGTCAACGCGGATGCCGGACGGCGACTGGGTGGCTCCGGGTTGAACCGAAGCCGCCAATCGCCGTCCGGGCCGCACCTACCGGTTGGGCCTGGTGGGGTCCTGGGTGCACTCGATGCGCAAGGGTTCGACGGGCATGGGCTTGGGGAGCCCACGCAGGCGATCGGCTCGGTAGATCTCGCAGCGGAGCGAGCCCGGGGGGATGTCGAAGCGCACCTGCACCGGCGGCGGTCCATCGAAGGAGGTGGGTATGATGAAGGGGGCCGGACTTGCGGCGGCGTGGTGGGCCGTTCGGTACAGGGCCCGCAGCATGGCCCAGGCCAGGTACATCATGCCGACTCCAGCGAGGACGCCGAGCCCGCAGAAGGCCATGGTCCTCCAGCGCGGTGGGTGGTTGAGCTCGACCAGCGAGATTGCCCGGCCGGCGTTGGCGTACAGCTCGAGTACGCAGAGGGCGGATACCAGCAGGCCCAGGGCCCCGATGATATTCGCGATCAAGAATCGGCCGCGACGGGTCAGCTTCATGGTGCTCCCTTCGAGAGCGAGAACGATGGTAGGTGCGGTAGTGGCCGCGCGGCAGAGCCACGCGATCAGTTACACCATACCATAAGTGACGCGATACGTCAATTAGGGACACCAGCCCCGGCATTTGTTTCTCAACTAAGATTGGGCTTCAAATTGCGGGTGCCGGGCGGCGATTGGTCGGTCCGAAGTCGGAACCAGACCTAATCGCCGCCCGGGGCGCACCTACAGGCGTGGCCGAGGGAGGTGGCTGAGCGTGATAACGGTGAAGGAGATCCAGGCTGCCGCGTTCAGGAGGGCGAAGAACTGAAGTTCTCTGGGGTGCGGGGTGATCACCTCGACGATGATTATGCAGACACTGCCGATGGCCATCAGGAGGCAGAAGACGAAGGCCCCTAACGGGGCTCGGTTCTTGATGGTAGTGAGCATGGATGTCTCCCAAAGCTTGTAGGTACGAAATTGTCGCGTGGTGTGGGGTAGCGCAACGCTCGCTATATTAACATAACTAGTATAATAAGTCAATGGGGGCGCCGGTCCTCGAGAGGTTCGAAGTGGCGGGCTAGCCCGAACGGTGGCGCTTACGCTCGCCGGCGCTGAGGTAGCGCTTGCGCATGCGAATGTTTTGGGGGGTAATTTCGAGCAATTCGTCGTTTTCGATAAAATCGAGCGCTTCTTCGAGGGTGAGGAGCGTGAAGGGTGTGAGCTGGGTGGTCATATCGGTGCTGGAAGCGCGTACGTTGGTGAGCTTCTTTTCTTTGGTGACATTGATTTCCATGTCGTCGCCGCGGCGGTTGAGGCCGATGATCATGCCTTCGTAGACTTTGGTGGACGGGCCGATGAAGGCGGTGCCGCGCTCTTCGACGGTTTTGAGGCTGTAGGTGGTGGCACTGCCGGTTTCGGCGCTCACGAGCACGCCGTTGCGCAACTGCTGGAGCGGGGCGCCGAGGGGCTCGTAGCCGTGGAGGAGACTATTGACGATGGCAGTGCCTTTGGTGTTGGTGAGGAGTACGTTGCGCAGGCCGAGAAGGGTGCGGGTGGGCAAAGTATAGATGAGCTGAGTGGTGTTCTTGGTGGTGGGTTCCATGGTGACCATGCTGGCGCGGCGGCGGCCGAGCTCGGAGGTGACGGCGCCGACGAACTCTTCGGGCACCTCAACGGTGAGCTCCTCGATGGGCTCCATGGTTTTGCCGTTGTCTTCTTTGGTGACCACTTGCGGGCGGCCCACTTCCATTTCGAAGCCTTCGCGGCGGAGGGTTTCGATGAGTACGGAGAGATGGAGCTCGCCGCGGCCGGATACGAGGAAATCGGTGCCGCGGTCGACCACGCGCAGGCCGACGTTGGTTTCGAGCTCGCGCTCGAGGCGGCTGCCGATTTGGCGGCTGGTGGTGAATTTGCCTTCGCGACCGGCATAGGGTGACGTGTTGGGGCCGATTTGGATCTGGAGCGTGGGGGCTTCGATTTCCATCACCGGCAGGGCCTCGGGGTTTTCGGGGCTGGTGACGGTGCCGCCGATATTGGCCGCGCCGATGCCGGTGATCCAGACAATGTCGCCGGCGATGGCCTCGGTGACCTCGATGCGCTCAAGCCCGCTGGCCACGAACAATTTATCGGATTTGGCGCCGGAGACGGTGCCGTCGCGGTGGATGTAGGCTAGGGGCATCCCGGCGGTGATGACGCCGCGCTCGATGCGGCCGATGGCGTATTTGCCCTGGTATGAATCCCACGACAAAGAGGTCACGAGCATTTGGAAATCGCCCTCGAGGTCAACCGAAGGAGCGGGAATATCGTTGATGATGGCGTTAAAAATGGGCTCGAGGTCGGCCGGGGCTTCGGTTTCGGCCGGCGTGGGGATGTGGTCCCAGGCCTTACCGTCGCGGCCGATAGCGTAGTACACGGGGAATTCGAGCTGGTCGTCGGAGACGGCGAGGTCGAGGAACAGATGCTCCACTTCACTCACTACCTCTTCGATGCGCGAATCGCGCTTGTCGACTTTGTTGACCACCACGACCGGCTTGAGACCGAGGGCCAGGGCGCGTGAGAGCACGAATTTGGTCTGCGGCATGGGGCCTTCTTGGGCGTCGACGATGAGCAGGCAACCGTCGGCCATGCCCAGGGTGCGCTCCACTTCCCCACTGAAGTCGGCGTGGCCGGGGGTGTCGATGATGTTGATCTTGTGCCCATCATGGCTGACGGCGATGGTTTTGGCGCTAATGGTAATCCCCCGCTCGCGCTCCAGGTCGCCGGTGTCCAGGATGGCGGTTTGCTGCATTTCGGCTTGGTTGTCGCGGAAGGTTTTTGATTGCTTGAGCAGGCCGTCGACGAGCGTGGTTTTGCCGTGGTCGACGTGCGCGATGATGGCGACGTTGCGGATGAGATTGGTGGTGGTGAGGGTGGGATTCATAGTTGGCTCATAAAAACGTCTCGGGCAGGGCGCGCCGGGACGCTGGGGTTGATCTAATCTGGGTATATTGTAACACAACAGTTATTGCTTGTATAGGGCCGCTATGCTTACCGCTTTTGCTTAATGACACGAGTCGGCACGACCGGTACAATGCGTTTCATGAACTGGTCTTTTCGGTCTGTTGGATTCCGCTGGGTATTGCCGGTGTTGGTGGTGCTGGGCTGGGGCGTGTTGGCGCAGGCGGCTTCCGGTGACCAGCCGGGGTCGGTGGTGGCGCGGGGTTTTACGACCGCCGATAAGGGAGTGGTGGAGGGGTCGCTCGTGGCCACGAAGGCGGATAATTCCGGTGCGGTCGAGCTAGCCACGCCTGAGCGCGCCGGCCGTTTGGCGGGAGTGGTGATCATGAGTCCCCTGCTGGGGCTGTCGAGTGGCGCGGGGGCGCAAGTCCAGGTGACGCTTAGCGGTACAGCGCCGGCGCTGGTGAGCGACATCAACGGCGCGATCAAGGCAGGCGACAAGATTACCGCCTCACCTATTGAGGGCGTGGGGATGCTGGCCACGGACGATGCGCAAATCGTAGGCACGGCCGGGTTGGCGTTTGATACTAACGTGGCCAAGGCGGTGAGCGTGACGGATAAAGCGGGTAAGCGGCAGACGGTTCATGTGGGTACGGTGCCGTTGGCGGTGGGGGTGTCGTATTATGTGGCGCCGACTAATCAGTTTTTGCCGCCGTTTTTGCAAAGTTTGGCCAATAGTATTTCGGGGCGGCCGGTGTCGGGTGCGCGGATTTTGCTGAGCGGGGTGGTATTGTTGCTGGCGTTTGGGGTGGTATTTGCGCTGATCTATACGGCGGTGCGGGCCGGCATTGTGTCGCTGGGGCGCAATCCCCTGGCGGCGGGAGCGATCCAGCGTGGGTTGGTGAATGTGGGAATAACGGTTTTGCTCGTGATTGTTTTGACGCTTTTGGGCGTGTATTTGATTTTGGTCTACTAGCTAGAGCTCCAGCCATAACCGTTATAGAATAGAGGGGATGGATGAGTCTGCGGTATCGCCCAAAACTGATGGAGCCACGACGGCGCCGCTCGATTCTTTGAGCACGGCGGGTGTGGTGCCGCCGGCGCAAAATCTCAACCAATCACAGGTGGGGGTGCGGACGATAGGCTCGGTACAGCCAAACGTGGACATGGTGGGCTCGGCGCGGCCGGGACGGTTGGGACGGTTTGTTCGTCGTTTTCGGGTCGCTGGGCTGGTGGTTTTGGTGTTGATTGCGGGGGTGGTGGCTCTGGCCCGGCGGAATGTTACGCCGGCCAACACGGTGAAGGCGGGCAATTTTAATACGGTGCAGTTGGGGCTGGCGGGGTTGGCGCCCGAGACGACGACAACGGCGGCGCAAGCGCTCAGGGTGAATGGGCAGCTGCAAGTGGCCAGCTCGTTGGTGCTTAACCCCACGTTGCAGCCGGCTTCGTCGGTGGCCGGCCAAATGTATTACGACCAGTCGTCGAATCTGCTCAACTACTACAACGGCAGTCAGTACGTGCCGGTGGCGGGCAATACTACGTTTATTCAGGGTGCGACCAATGTTACCAATGTGGGCGGCAATACGGTTATCAATGCTACTGCGGGTACGGGTACGGCGGGGCGCTTGGTGAAGTTTACGGGTGCGCAGTCTACCGGCGACTCGATCGTGACGGATAACGGCACGCATATTCAGGTCAACGGCGGGGTGAATCTTTTGGCTACATCCACGCTGTCTGACCTGGATTTTTGGCCGACTAATCCGATTCCGGCGGTAGAAAACTCGCCGGACGGCAACGGGCCGGTGGAACTGGGCACGAAATTCACTGCCGATGTGGCGGGTCAGGTGCGGGGATTGCGGTTTTATAAGGGTTCGCAAAATACGGGCGCGCACACGGGGCGATTGTGGACCAGTACGGGCACGATTTTGGCTAGCGTGACGTTTACGGCCGAGGGGGCTTCGGGCTGGCAGACAGCGCTCTTTAGCAGTCCGGTGTCGATTTCGCCAGATACAACGTACGTGATTTCGTATCATACGGGAGCGGGATTTTATGCGGCCAACAATAACTATTTTGGCTCAAATGGCGCCGATAACGGGCCGTTGCATGCGCTGGCTAGCGGCATTGATGGTGGCAATGGGGTGTTTAACTACGGTACGCCGGGCACCTTTCCGACGCGCACGTTTAGCTCCAGCAACTACTGGGTGGACGTGGTATTCACCGGTGCCACCTACGATTTGGCGGCCAAATATCGGGTAAATGGCGCCCAAATTGCTTCGGGGGACCTGGCCAACGATAGCAATATCGCCAAACGCGGGTCGGCGCAGATCTTTAGCGGCCATAATATTTTTCGCAATGCCAATGATTCGCTCGATGCCTTTAGTATTCAAAAGGCTAATACGACACCGCTATTTACGGTGAGTACGGCGAATTTGCGGGTGATCATCGGGCCCGGCGGCGGGGATACGGACGGGACGATTCTGGTGCTGGGCAACAAAATTGAGCCGGGTGATCCATCGGGTACGGAGGGGGCGATTTATTACAATCGTTTCCAGAAGATGTTTCGGTGTTATCGCGACGGCGAATGGAGTGATTGTACTTCGACGACCGTGGATCAGGGCTTCTCGGTCGAGGATGAATTTATGGGCGGGCAGACGAATTCGTTTAGTCCGAATGATAATATTGGCAGCTTGGGCTGGCATGCGACGGCCATCGGCGCCAACGGAGCGATTGATTTTAACCCAGCGACACCGGCGGCGGTGGCGGACCGGCCGGGAGTGCTGGCGCTGCAGACGCCGGCGGTGGCCAGTCAGGGCACCACATTGATGCTGGGCAACACGAGCGGCGGGTCTGCTATTTTGCAGCGCGGCGATATTTTGAAGACGGCGGTGGCGGTGGGCGCGACGGCGGGGCTGGTGCTGCGGATCGGCCTGCACGGTGAGACGAGCGGCACGACAGCGCCGGTGTCGGGCGTGTGGTGGGAGGCCAATCCGGCGGTGAATCCAAACTGGCAATATTGCTACGGCGATGGGGTGGCAGCTACGTGCACGCCGACTACAAACTTGATCGTGGCCAATGCGTGGGTGCGGTTGAGCATTAATGTGAGCGGCGTGGGTGTGGGGACGTCTGAGGCCACCTTTGGCATCAACGGCAGCGCACAGGTGGTGACGGCGGTGACGATTGATGGTGTGGCGCGCATGTCGCCGGCTCTGAGCTTTTATGCTACGGGTGGTGCGGCGCGGGACGTGTATTGGGATTATTTCCAGCTCAAGGGTACGGCGAACGCGGCGCGCTGATTTTTAGCAGAGCGAGGCTAAATGTGGTATAGTATGGCCTGCTTTATCGAGACATCGTAAAGCAGTCCTTCATCCTTCTACCCTGAAACGGGGGAACCGCGCATGTCAATCCAACAACGCTACGACGCCTCGGCCTCGGCGAGTCCGAGTTCGTTCCACACCGATTTTGACGGTGACCGCTACAACGATCACTATGTCAACGGAGTCGGTGCGGAAGACGCCCAGATTATCGACGGCCTGGTAGGTTGGGTGGTCGATCAGCTCCAGGCGGGTACGCTCGAGCCCCACTCGCTGGAGGGCCCGCATCTGGATGTCGGGCCGGCCAAGACTCGGCACTGGCCTGCCATCCTGGAAGTCACGATGGCACCCGGGGCACAGTTGCACGAGGTGGAGTTCGGTCGCGGCAACGTCGCGGGACTTCAGAAGGCGCTGCTCCAGCCGCTCGACCAGCGTTGGTTGCCGCAGGAGGCCGCGATGGTAGCGGCTGGTGGCGGTGCCTACGGTCCCTACTGGCAGGGTGTGCTCCAGCGCCTGCGCGCGCGGTCGGTGGTGAGCCAGGGCAGTATTTACGATCTGCCCAGGGCGCACTACGGCTCAGGCTCGATGTTCTTCGTGGCCTGCTCGATCGCTTCCAGCAAGGCGATGTTCGACGCGGCGGTCGCGGCCTTCATCCGCTCCTTGCGACCGGGTGCGCCGTTCGTGGCGGCCTTCATGGAAAAGTCGCAGGGATATGCCGCCGGCGCGGGCACTTCGTTCCCGGCTTGCTCGGTGAGCAAGGACGAGATCTGTGAGGCTGTGGCTCGCTACGCTCGCGTCGACCTCTGCGAGCGTACTACGGCACTCAGCGAGGGCAAGGTGCGGGAGGGCTACGAGGCCATGGTGGATCTCGCTGGCTGGGCACGCTAGTGATTCGCTGTCGGGGCGATACGCCCCGCCGGTCCTGGATTTTTCGGGACCGGCGGGGCGTTTGACGTTTGGGGGGCTTGAGAAATGTCTCGGGCCGTGCTAAGAATGGCATACAGGCGATGACGCGGTCGACACCGCACGAGCTGGGAGAAGAAAGCCAAATTGGTGATTAGAACTCCCCGGGAAGGCCCGTAATAGCCGTAAAATGAGGCCGCGAGAGCGGCAAAGCAAGGTGGCACCACGAAATTTTCGTCCTTGCGGGCTTCCGATTTGGTTCGGGAACCGCGGGGATTTTTTGTTACTAAGGAGATAGTTTTATGAAGCGATTATTAACAGGTGAATTGGCCACCGAAGCGGGCAAGAAGGTATTGGTGAAGGGTTGGCTGCACAAGCGCCGTGATCTGGGAGCGCTGGTGTTTGTGGTGCTGCGCGACCGCGACGGCGTGGTGCAGATGGTGGTGAAGGATGAGGCGGAGCAAAAGAAGCTTGAGGGGCTGTACCCTGGCACGGTGCTCGAGGTGCACGGCACGGTGGTGGCGGAACCTCGCGCGGCGGGTGGGGTGGAAATCCATGACCCGGAGCTTGTGGTGATTTCGCCGGTGAGCGATGTGCCACCGATCGAGATCGATAAGGCAATTGATCACAAGAGCGAGAATTTTGACACGCTGTTTGAGTATCGGGCGCTGAATTTGCGCAATCTTAGTGAGCGGGCGATTTTTCGGGTGCAGGCGGCGGTGGGCCGGGCGTTTCGTGAATACTTCGACGAGCGCGGGTTTACGGAAATTCACACGCCCAAGTTGCTGGCCGGGGCGACTGAGGGCGGCGCGGAGGTATTTAAGACGGATTACTTTGGGCAGGTGGCGACTTTGGCGCAGTCCCCGCAGTTTTATAAGCAGATGATGGTGGGGGCGCTGGAGCGGGTGTTTGAGGTGGGGCCGGTGTATCGCGCCGAGCCGAGCGTGACCACGCGGCACATGAGCGAATACATTTCGCTCGATGCGGAGGTGGGGTTTGTGACGTTTGACGAGCTTTTGACTATGCTGAGTGAGTTGCTTAACCATATGGTGGGTTCGGCTTGGAAAGAGGCTGGTGAGGAATTGACGCTTTTGGGCGCTACGAAGCCGAAACTCACCAAGGAGTTGCCGCGGCTGAGCATGCGTGAGATTCACGATTTGTACTCGAAGGCTACGGGTGAGAATACGCGCGAGGAGCTGGATTTGTTCCCGGCGGAGGAGCGCTGGATTTGTGAGTATGCGGCCAAGGAGCTCGGTTCGGAGGCGGTGTTTGTGACGGAATGGCCGATGCGCGACGCGAAGTTTTATCACTTGGCCGACGATGAGCATCCGGAGATTGCGGTGCGGGCGGATTTGCTGTTTCGGGGCATTGAGGTGGTGACGAGCAGTATGCGCGAGCATCGGTACGACCGGCTCGTGAAGCAGCTGCGCGAGATGGCGAAAGGCGACCCGGAGAGTGATGGGTTCAAGTATTTCGTGAGCGCGTTTAAGTACGGTATGCCGCCGCATGGTGGGTTTGGCATGGGGCTAGAGCGCGTGACGCAGGAGCTGATCGGGCTGCATAATGTGAAGGAAGCTTCGCTGTTTCCGCGGGATACGAAGCGGTTGGCGCCGTAGGGCGGCTTGGGACTTAAGCTTTCGTTCTTTTGAACTCGTCAGAACGATTACGCAATCGTTGAGCTTAGCACCAACACATCCAAGCCCTTATTCCGGTCGCCCGGGCGGCGGAGCTCCTCGGCCCCGCCGCCTTGTGGTTGGAGGCTAGGCCTCTGGGGTGGGCGGCGTCGCCGGGTGGCGGCTCGCGGCCTGGTTCTGGATGACCTTCTCGATCATCAGGCGGAGCGAACAGACGCCGGAGAAGAAGCCGACGCCCAGGAGGAGGGCGATCCAGGCTCCGAACTTTGCCACATTGACCGGCTCGCTCGGATTCGGGAGGTTCAGGTTGAGGAGCAGGGCGAACGCAGCAATGACTGCGCTGCCGAAGCCGATGAGGCTGATCGCGTAGCAGATCCATCCGGGCTGCATGCCGGAGAACTTGCTGGCGGTCGGCGTCACGGCCTTGATGGCAGTGGTCTCGGTCATGGTGCTCTCCCTGTCTTGGCCGGGTGGCCGCGTAGGTGGGTGCTTGGGATGTGTTGGTGCGATGACGTCGCGCGCGGTTGTGCATGACGATTTTATATAATAGCATAAATATATGATTTTTGCAAGAATCTACTTCAGTTTTAGGGCCTTGCGTCCGCCAAATGCGCCAAAGGTGAGGCCTACAAGCGTCATCCATAGGAGTTCGATAGCGAGCGCTAGCTGCCAGGTGCCGATGGGGATGAGGGTGCCGAAGAGGCCGTAATTGGATACGGCAAGGTCTCGGAAGATGGCCGAGGTGGCGAGATATGTCCAGAGGTACGGCAGGCTCACGAAGGCGGATGCACTGGCCCGGCGCAGGCCGCGGCTAAGAGGCAACCGGCACAAAAACGGTAGCGAGAGTAATTCGAGCCCGATAACGCTGCCGGCTAGTATGGCCGAAGCGGGGGCGCTGGCGAGCTGGTAGGTTTGGAAAATACTGGCGAAATCGGACCAGCTTGCGATTTGAGTGGCGGCCAGTATGGCCGTGAAGATGGCTAGCGCGTAGCTGAGTCGTCGCAGGATGGCGGTTTTGAGTGGCGTTGGTGGGGTGGCGGAGGCGAACTTCATGATTTACGAGATTTGGGTGCCAAAGAGCCGGCCGATGAGATAGGTGGCGCTGGCGGCAATAATGAGCACGAGGAGCTGGCGTAGTGCGGAGTGAAGCATGCGGCTGCCGGCGGTGTAGGCGAGGTACGAGCCGATGGCTAGCGCGCCGATGGCGGATAGGCCGATGGATAGCCAGATGGCGGTCGGGCCGCTCGTGAGGAGCCACGGCAGGAGTGGCACGAAGGCGCCGATCGAGAACATGACGAGCGAACTGCCGGCCGAGCCCCAGACGGAGCCGAGCTCCTCGGGGTTGATGCCGAGCTTGCCGCGGGCGTACATGGCCATGGCTTTTTCGGGATCGGCGGCCACCTCTAGGCTGGCGCGGTGTGCGGTCTTGGCGGCTACGCCGTCGGCCTCCAGGATTTCGTGGAGCGCTGTGTGAACCTCGTCTGGGTTGCTGTGTAGTTGCTCGCGCTCGAGCTTGAGGATGCCCGAGAGCAGTTCGACTTGGCCGCGCATGGAGATGTACTCCCCTACTGCCATGGAGAGCGCGCCGGCAATGAGGCTGGCGAAGCCGGCCACCTGGATCACCTGCGGTCCGGCTCCGGCGCCGGCCACACCGAGGATCAGCGAGATGTTGGTGACGAGACCATCGCTGGCGCCCAGCAGCGCGGCTCGGGCCGTGCCGCTTTTGGCTTGCTGCATCACGCGGCTGTTGGCGCGTTTGGCCTGGGACGGTGGTTGGCTCATGGTGCTTTTAGTATACGCTACGCTGGCAATTTGGCGGCAGCTTGCTCAATGGCTGCGAGAGCGGTCATGGCGGTGGATTTGGCGTCCCAGAGCGGGTTGTGGGGCTGTCCGGAATCGGATTTGCTAGCCTCGGCGGAGTAGGCGCGGCGATCGGGCGCGGTGGTGATGCCGAGCGTATAGAGCATTGAGGAAAGGTCGAAATACGGGAAGGGGTGGTCAAATTCGCGAGCGGGCATATCGTCTTCCTGGCAGGCAATGAGAAAACGGGCTTCTACTGGGTAGGGATTGGCGGCGACGATGAGGTCGGCCTGGGCTTTGACTTCGTGGTACCAGTCCCAAAAGGCGTTGCGCATCGTGAGGCCGTCGGCGGCAGTATCGGCCATGCCCTGCATGGGGCCGAGAACGTTTTCGGATACCCACGGGTCAACGGGACCGATGATGGGGCAGCGGCTCGTGAATTGGCTTAAGATAGCGCGGCCGGAATCCATCAGCACCCCGGCAACCGCGAACGCTTCCCCGTGCAGCCCGTTGCTCTCGACGTCAAAAGTCAGAATTTTCATGCCGGTATTATAACAGGGATTGCTCGGTCTCGGCGGGGACGGGGTGGCCGGCTAGTGGTACTTGGGCGGTTTGGCAGGAGGCGGTAATGGTTTGTTTGGCGCAGAGTAGGTCGATAGCGGCCTCGGCCATGCGCCGCGAGGTGGTGACCTTGCCGCCGACCACGCTGATGAAGTTTTCGATGCCGGCGGCTTGGTGGTCGATGACGGTAAAGCTACGCCGAATGTTCCGCGAGCTCTGGCTTTTGGAGGTCGGCTGCGCGGTCTTAAAGAGCGGACGCACTCCCGAGTAGGCGGAGATGATTGGTGAGGTGGCCAGGCGTGGCACTAGGCGGGCGCCCTCGCGAATGAGGAGCTCGATCTCGGCCGTGGTGGGCTGAGGGTTGTCGATTACGCTCGGTTCGGGCGCGATCAAGGAGGTGGTCCCCATGATGCTATGCGTACCGGTGGATACGAGCAGGTCGCCGTCGGCTTCGGGTCGGCACCGATTAAGCACCGCCCTGTTGAGCTGATCTTGGAGGACGACCATGGTGCCTTTGTCGAGCACGAGGTCGATGGTGACGCCGGCGAGTGCTCCGACTCGGCCGGCCCAGACTCCGGCAGCGTTGATGACGAAGCCGCATTCGATCGCAAATTGCCGACCGGATTGGGTGTCGCGGACGGTAACGGTCTCGAGGCGGTGGTTGGCCCGGCCAAGAGCGGTTACTTCGTGGTGCGTGAGAAACGTGGCCGGGGTGTCGGCGGATTCGGCAGATTGGCGCAGAAGCTGCAGTAATACTTTGGAGTCGATGAAACCATCGGGTACGGCCAGGGCGCGCTTGAGCTTCCGCGTGATGTGGGGTTCGCGTTTGGTGGCTTCGGGTAGCGAAATATCGCGAATGGGGATTCCTTGCTGATTGCAGGCTTGGGTGAGGATGTCGCCGTGGCCGGCTTCGTCGTCGTCGAGCGCCAGGAAGAGCCCGCCGGTGTCGTGAATGGCCGGTGCGGCGATTCGGCGGAGGATTTGATTTTCGGTAAAGCATTCTTTGGCAGTGGCGGGGTCGTTCACGACATACCGTGCCCCGCTATGGAGCATGCCGTGAAAACGGCCGGTGGTGCCGGCACCGAGCCCGGTTTTTTCGATGAGTATGGCGCGTAGTCCGCGCAGGGCGGCATCGCGGGCAATGCTAGCGCCGGTTGAACCGCCACCGATGATGACGACGTCGGCTTGGCGCGGGTGGGTAGGGTGTGGTATCGAGGGCATGCTGGTGTCCGAATTTCTCGATGTATGACACTAGTATGAGCACTCATTTGGCCGCTGTAAAGCCATGAAATGGTCCTTCCGCCGTCAGGTGAGGGGAAATTTTGGCAGCGACTCGACAAAAGCCTGGGAACTGCGCGATAATCGGGCTAGATAGGTGAGAACTCGTGGTCCTGCTGGGGGTGTTGGTGACTACGGCTATCGGCACGGGTGTTGTTGCCGCTATTCTGCATACGAAGACCGCCGGACGTACTGTGGCTCAGGTTCAGGGGGCAGCTACCGACCGACCTGCTCAAAACGCTCAGTCAGAACCCACTCCTCTTACCAATAAGCTGGCAGGCACACCGCAGCCGGTGCCTACTTCGACTCCTACACCGACCCGAACCACTGGTTTGCTGTCCACGCCCATCCTGCGTAGTGAGTCTCGTGTCGTGGCCGCCGCGACGCCTCCCCCGTCTTCGCCGGCTCCCGCTGCCATAGACCTGACACTCGGAACCCTCACATTCGACCCCTTTACTCCGCCCACTATTACCTTCACCCTTCCCGTAACCGTTAGCGCCAGCGCGAGCGTGACGATGATGGTGACGAGACAGGAGACCGGCGCTACTCTCTGTTCGCAAACCCTCACTGTGGCCGCCGATGAAGCGCAGGATTTTGCGTGTAGCTATGCACCTAGTGAGGCTCCCCATATGGCATATGCGACTGTCGTGGCTGGTGCGACATCGGTCAAATCAAGCAATGTGTATATTGGCGGGTTAAATTGGTGATGGTAGGCCTGATTGGGCCTTAGCAGACACTTCCCCCATCTCGCCTCAACTGCTACCATTGAGCGTGATCATATCCAACCCCAGGACAAGGAGTGCCAGGTGACAACTCCCCCCAGCCCCCGTCAGCGAGCCTTCACCATTATCGGCGGCCTAAGCGCTATCGCTGGCATCGTGGCTCTTTTTACGAACGGTCTGCGTGCAATGCTCCTGACTATGGCTGCTGGAATCGTGATCTACAGTACGTTCGAGGTGGCGCGCCTATGGCGGCTTCACTGGCGAGGACTGCTGTGGCTTTTGGCGCTGCTAGGCGGTCTGGTCTTGGCGTGGATCGGGGTGTCTTGGTCAAATGGCGCGTCGAACACGACCTCAGACCACTCCCGTCCGACCACCAGCTCGCCAATCGTGTCTGCTTCGGTTTCGGCGCCCACTCCCTCGCCTCCGGCTGGGATGATTCTAGATAGCCAGGTCAGCATTCTGCCGGGCAAGACGGTCGACCTCGATACTGGCCAGGTTGTCACTTCGGACCTCATCCAGAACGAGACCGACCTATTTTTGCCCCGCGATCGCGCTGTGGTTCAGTCGATCGCTGATGAGAAGGTCTACCCCGTTGACGGGCCGACTGAGCCGGAGGCAGCGGTTCAAGAGTTGTGCGCCAAAGTGCGCGAAACTGTCAATCCGCTGACGTCGGGGAGCCGGGTCCAAGGCGAGCAGTTCTGCTTCTTTACGTCGGACGGCCACATCGCTTGGTATCGGGTCGAGGGTGTTAACCCCGACACCCACCAGGTGATTTTTCGCATTAGGGTGTGGCGGTAGCATTCCAGACCCCCTTGGCGCACGTTGCGCCCGGGGGGTCTGGAACAAAAACGCGCTCATGATGAATCGAACTTTTTGGGATGATGTTGAAGAAATTCGCAACATTCTAGACCAGGATTCGGATTAATCCAGTGTGCCTTTTTGGGCATTGTAGTGCTGCAAGTACGGTATAGCTGCGGCTGCAACAATACTAGTAATTCCAATCAGAACTACTAGACTAGGTCGTTCGTGGAAGAAAATGACACCGAATAACACACCAAACACAACTTCTAATAAACCCAAAATTCCTGCTGCTCCTGCCTCAATGAGCTTCAGTCCCTTAATAAATGTCCATGAAGCAACCAAAGATGCGACAGCAAATAACAATAAGTAGCCCCATTGTGCGTGCCAGCCAACTGACGGCAGCGGCTCACTGAGCAAGAAAGCCATCGGCACATTCGCGATTACGCCAGAACCCCACACTAATATGGCAGATTGCGACCCGTTATAGGGCACTTTCTTAGTCGTCGCCATGTTGGCTGCAGTCGCTAGCCCAGCCACTAGTGCGCCGGCAAGCGCAAGCCAGCCGCCCAGTTTAATACTCGGGGAAAACACCAGCACAAGGCCAAGTATACCCAGCATCGTTGCTACTAGTTTTTCCTTAGTAAACCGCTCGTTTTCAAACAGCCAGCCGAATATAAACATGCCGATGACGATTCCGATATAAGCAATCGCAAGACTTATGCCGATGCCGGCGTTTAAGACTGCATAATACAGAGGCGCAGACACGAAAATCGATGAAACAACCATCGTCGTTAGCCATTTACGGTCACGGCGCCAGTTAATTTTTTGCAGTTCTCGGCGCACCATGGCGACAACGATTAAACCACCTAATACCGATACGCAGCGTAGAGCGCTAGCCGTAAAGCTACCAAAAAAGTCGCCCATAAGTGTTGTCCAGACGCCATAAGTGGCATAAAAAACCGACGACAGTACTATCAGGCTCGCGCCGATTGGTGCACGAGATGCTTTTTGGGCTTTCATATTCGCTAATAATACCAAAATTCGATCCGTTCTGTCTGACCCAGTGCCAGGATTCGAACCTTCTAACAGATAAGGAGACCCTATCAGAAACAGAAAATCGAGCCATAAAGCGCGATTAACAGATACAAATAAGACTTGGCAGGGGTGGCAGGGCTCGAACCCACGACACACGGTTTTGGAGACCGTTGCTCTACCAACTGAGCTACACCCCTATGGTGCGTTTGGATAACTGGTATATTGTACTGAAAATGCGGGTTTTCGTCACGCGCGGGCGGGTGTGGGGCTGCTCAGGACCTGGGCCATGACGTCGTGGAGGTGCTCGAGTTGCTCTGGTGTGGGCTCGGTGCCGAGGTTGGTCCAGAGGTTGAACGACGGGTGGCCCTGGTAGAGGGTCCACCAGATGCCGTCGACGGTGCGGGCGCCGGCCTGTTTGGTGGCCTGGAGAAACGGGGTTTGCACGGGCTCGAAGACGGCGTCGGCGGCGATGGCGTGGTTGAGTGATAGGCTGCTGAGACGGTTGAGGTCGAATGGGGCCGGGGCTTGGCCGGTCATGCCGGTGGAGGTGGCGTTGTAGATGACGGCGGCGGTAGCGAGAGCGGATTCGAGGTGGTGGTCGTAGGGGTGGAGCGTGATGCCGAGCTCGGCTGCGCGGGTCTGGAGATCTTGGGTTTTGGCGTCGGTGGGTTCTTCGTAGAAGGCGCGGATGTCGGTGAAGCCGAGCTGTTTGGCGGCGTAGATAACGGCGCGCGCGGCTCCGCCGGTGCCGAGTACCACGAAGGTGCCGCCCGGGGTGACGCCGGCTCGCTTGAGGGCGCCGTACGCGCCTTGCCAGTCGGTGTTGAAGCCGAGCCGGCGGCCATCCTGCAGCACGTAGGTGTTGACGGCGCCGATGAACTGGGCGGCCTCGTCGGGCTTCACTAGCTTCATGGCGTCGATTTTGTAGGGCAGGGTGATGTTGCCGCCGATGAAGCCGAGCTGCTCCAGCTGGTCGAAGGCGCGGGAGAGGTTTTGGGCCGTGACATCAATTTTGAGATAGGCAAAATCGTTTGGTCCGAGGCCGGCCATGCGAGCGAGTTCGCCGTAGAGGACCGGCGAAGCACTGTGGTTGACGGGGTGCCCGATCAGGGCGGCGTAGAGCATGTTTTTCCTTAAAAAGCGATGCTTAGCGTAGCACGATTTGAGCCTAAGCTCAATGGCCAGTGAGGCGGCCGAGCAAAATCAGGGTGAGTCCGGCGAGGGCAATGAGCGTAGCGGTGATTTTTTCGCGTAGTTGGGTGCGTTCGCGCAGGATGAAAATGCCAAACAGCACCGTGAGGGGCACACTCATACCAGAAACGTAATTGGTGACGGCCAAGGAGCCGTATTTGAGCGCGAGCAGGTAGCCCCAGGCCGACATGGTGCGCAACACGAGCAATTGCAGCGTGTGGCCGTCGAGCGCGGCGACGACGTGCGGAAGGCGGATGCGTCGGCGGTAGACGATAATCCACAGAATGGCGGTAGCGATCCCGCCGGAGATGACGATGTAGGGCATGAAGCCGACGTTGACGATATTGAACTTCTCGAGCGTAGCGTGGAGTGAGAAAAATAACGTGATGAGTACGCCATACACGATCGGGCGGCTGGCGTAGCGGCGCTCGCGATGAAGATTGAGGGCGATAATGCTGGCGAAGATGATGAAGCCGCCGAGGAGTTGTATCTGGGTGGGCAGTTCGCCCAGAAAAATTAGACCGAGGATGGTGGTAAATAAGAGCCGCAGGCTGAAAATGATCGTAAACACCGAGGCTTCGAGATACTTGAGGGCCATAATGCCGAAAAACTGAATGCCTACGATAAACAATCCGTTGAGCAGCAGCGAGCCCCATTGCCACGCCTGCAGGTGAAGATTAACCCCGCTGTAAGCGGCCAGCGCGAGGGAGGGCAGAAACACCGCCGTTTGCATGAGAGCGGCGAGCAGGGTCTTGTCGATGGAGCTGAGGGCGCTTTTGCGCAAATAGAGCGCGTAGCCAACGATCCCGATGAGGTGGATCGAAAGGAGAAGAATCCAAAGCATATCCATGATCATAGCACCAAAAAGGACCGCAACTGCAGCCCCTTGTAGATTGGCGAAGCCGTTATTTAGCTTCTTTGAAGAGCACTACTTTGCGCAACAGCTTGGAATATTTCCGGGCCGTGATGCGGGCGGTGGTGTTTTTGGGGTTTTTGGAGGTGGTGTAGACCATAGTGGGGTCTTCCTCGGAACGCAGCGTGATGAACGGACGGTTGCGCTTGGGCATTACTTTACTTCTCCTTCTTTGGGGGTGATGGCTGAGGCGATGAGATAAACCAGGAAGCCTGGCACCACACCCGTCATGATGACAACGGTCAGCACCAGCAAACGCACGATGGTGACGTCAACCTCAAAATAGTCGGCCAGCCCGGCGCAGAGGCCGGTGAGTTTTTTATCGTGTTGGTTGAGTACGAGGCGCTTCATGGAGCTTTCGATTAATCCTAAAGTTTGTATTACTAAATGGAGCCCAAGCAGGGGATTGAACCCTGGACCCCTTCCTTACCATGGAAGTGCTCTACCACTGAGCTACTTGGGCCTAAACTGGTGCCGGGTGAGAGATTCGAACTCCCGAAGGCTAATGCCAGCTGATTTACAGTCAGCCCTCGTTGGCCACTTGAGTAACCCGGCAGGGTAAAATGGAGCCGACGACAGGAATCGAACCCGCAACCTACAGTTTACAAAACTGTTGCTCTACCGTTGAGCCACGTCGGCACGATTACTCCATCGCTATCACGCATTTACTCACGTGTTGAGCATTTTCAACTTGGATATAGTAACAGCTTAATGCTCGGCTTTCAAGGCTTTTGAGCAGGTTGGAGAGCAGAATCGAGATCGTGAATGTGCTGGTAGGTGGTCTCGGCGTCGGTCTTGCGGCCGGCCTCGTCGTAGGCCTCGGCCAGGCGCTGGAGGGTGCGGGCCGAGGGATCAAGCTCGGCGGCGTGCTCGAAGGCCTCGATGGCGGCGGCCAGATTGTGCAGTTTGAGCTGGGCTTTGCCGAGGCCAACGTAGCGCTGGGTGTGGGGTTCGAACATAATGGCTTTCTCGTAGGCAGCGATTGATTTGATGTAGTTGCGATTATCATAGAACGCGAGGGCTAAATTCTGGAATGAGCTGCCCGATGGTCGAAGCCTAGCGGAAATAGTGAAGCATTCGATGGCGTCGGGCATGTTTTTTTGGGTGGAGTAGATAATGCCGAGGTGAACGTAGGCGGTAACGTTTTTGTGGTCGAGTTTGAGCACGTTGAGGTAGGCTTTTTCGGCGGCGAGCCATTTGCGCTCGGTATAGAGCCGGTCGGCGTACGAGGCGAGCTGAGCTAGCTGCGCGTTGGGGCGTTTGGGAGCGAGTACCGGCGCCGGGCCTTGGCTGAGCGCGGCCAATTGTCGCTGCAAGACGAGCCAACTGCCGACTACGATGGTGAGCTCGATCACTGGCCAAGCTCCAGCATGAGCCGCTCGAGCGCGACCCGCGGCGCCATTTTGGCCTGGAGCCCGCGGCGGAAGCGCTCGAGGGCGCCGAGTTGGACGGCGGCTTGCGCGGGGCCGAGCGTGCCGTTTGCAGTGGCGGCGATGAGGCGGCGATGGAGGGCGGAGCCGAATTGCTCCAGATCGGTACCCGGTGCGGCCAATCGGGCGGCTAGGAGCAGGCGTTCAAACAGGCTGTGCGACGCAATGGCATCGGCTTGGCGCGTAAGCTCGAGGAGTGCCTGCGCAGTTTCGGGGTGCTCGACGAGCGCGATGGCGGTACCGGGCGCTCCCCCGGCGGCGGTCGCGAGCTGCTGGGCGGTGGCTCCGGGGACGCCATGGGTACTCGTGAGCAGGGTGGCAACGGCCGTTTCGCCGGGTGCTACAAAATGCACTAGGCGGCAGCGCGAGCGCACTGTGAGCAGTAATGCCTCCACCCGGGTGGTGGTGAGGATGATGAGGGTGGCTGGAGGTGGTTCTTCGAGGAGCTTCAGGAGGGCGTTTTGGGCTTCGGGAGTGAGCAGCTGAGCGTCGGGGATACCGACCATCCGCACGGCGGCCGCGCGATAGGGCCGTAGCCCCAGCTCGGCGGTGAGACCGCGAACGGCCTCGATGCCCAGACTGGCCTTGTCGCCGCGGTCGAGCCACAACAGATCGGGGAAGTTGCCGGCGACGATCGCGCGGCAGTGGGCGCAGGGGCCGGCCTCGTCGCCGAGGCAGTTGAGGCGCATAGCGAGCTCGCGGACGGCTGCGGACTTGCCGAGACCCGGCGCGCCATGAAATATGGCGCTGCCACCCGCGGCGCCGGCGAAGGTGGCAAGATTGGCAGCGGTGTGCGGGTGAAGGAGGAGTTTCGTCGTCATAACTGGTCTCCCGTGGGACTGGGCGCGGCTTCGGCGGATGATTCTAGGCGGGCAAGCGCGGCGGCGAGGTCCGTGGGCAGTGGGCTGTGGAGTTGGAGCTCCCGGCCCGAGGGAGCGGTAAATTGGAGCCCGGCGGCATGCAGAAATTGCCGTCGCAGGCCGAGGGGCCGCCGCGGGACGCCGTAGGCGGTATCGCCGGCCACAGGGTGCCCCAGAGCGGCAAAGTGAACCCGCAGCTGGTGTGTGCGGCCGGACTGCGGCTGGGCTTCTAGGAGCGCAAATCCTGGAAAGCTGCGCACCAGCCGGTAGCTGGTAGCGGCTTCGCGGCCGCCGCTCACCACGGTCTGCCGCAATGGATGTGCTGGGTGGCGGCCTAACGGCAGCTTGATAGTGGCCTCCTCGTGCGACGGCAGCCCTACTACGAGTAGTTGGTAGGTCTTGTGTATCTGGCGGCGCTTGAAGGCGTCCTGCAGAAAGGCTTTGGCTTCGAGGGTTTTGGCAATAATGAGCAGACCGGATGTATCACGATCGAGCCGGTGCACAATGCCCGGCCGCTCGGCATCGGGATCGGTGGTGCGGGGGCGGGCAAAGTCGGCCACGCTGGCGGCCTGGCCACTGCCGGCGCCGGGATGCACGAGGAGGCCGGCCGGTTTGTCGACTACGAACAGGTCGTCGTCTTCGTAGATGATGGGCAGATCGGGCGCTGAGGGGCGGCCGGTTGGCGCGGAGGTCTCCCCTACCGTGAGTTTGTCCCCCGCCTGCACTGCGTAGCTTGCGCGCTGGGGGCGATCATTTACCAGCACCAACCCGGCTTTCACCAGCCGCTGGATCTGGCTCCGGGGGCGTGTGGTTTGCTGCGCTAAATACACATCGAGCCGCTCGTTGGCGGCTCTGGGGGTGACGGTAAAGGCCTCCAGAGTCATCTGATGAGCTCCGAGGCTCGTGTGAGGTCGCGTTTGGCTCCAAGTATGATGAGCCGGTCGCCGGGGTATATGACCTCCTTGCCGGTAGGTCGCACGCGGCTTGTGCCATCGATGCCGTTGATAGCGATGACGGTGGCTCCGATTTCGCCTTCGGCTAGGGTTTTTCCGAGGCGATGGCCGGCTAGTTGCGAGTGCTCCCCCACTACCATTTCTTCGACTTCGAGCTCGGTAAGGCCGTTTTTGCCCGTCATGACGTCCATGTAGTCGACCACGTTCGGGCGTAACGCCATGGAGGCCATGTGGTAGCCACCGATCTGATATGGCATGGCAACACGATTGGCGCCGGCGTGCTTGAGCTTGATTTCATTCTCGGGGCGGTTGGCGCGGGCCACAATGTAGAGGTTGGGGTTGAGCGAGCGGGCCGCCAGCACCACAAACAGGTTGAGGGAATCTTCGCCCAAGCAGGCTACGAGGCCGGCGGCTTTTTGAATGCCTACCGACGTGAGCACTTCTTCGACCGTGCTATCGAGGGCGAGAGCCATCTGGCCGCGCCCCAACGCATCAGCCACTTTGCCCTCGTCGCGGTCGAGTCCCACAAATGATACGCCTTCGTGCATCATTTCGCCTGCGACTTGCGCGCCGACTCGGCCGAGTCCACACACGATGTAATGGTTTTTTAGTTTTTCGACTTTTGCCTGCACTCTCAACCTGCGTACGTTATCACTAAGGCCCATCATATATTCGGCCAGCCACTTAAGTAAATACGCAACCAGTCCAAGACTCGAGATAATGAGGAGGATTACGAGCAGACGGGACGGGGTATCGGTGAACCCGTAGTGATCGTAATGGGTAAGCAGAATGATAAATGTCTCATAAATAGCTTCACCCACCGACAAGTGAGCGAAGTGCGAAAAACCGAGAGTACCAAGCAATCCGATACTGACGGCGAAAATGATAAGGCCGCGGATGGTCCGCTGATTGTGCTGATTCACTGGAGTAATTATAGCGCTTATGGCTGAGGTACGGAATAACGCTCGGGCGCCGCCGGTTCCTGTCCTTTGTGAGAACAAGAACCGGCGGACGTGGTTAGCCGGATAGGCTAGTTTCCCGGGTGACGACGGGTTGGGAGTGGAGGGTGATGCGGGAGGGATGTGGACCGAAGCCGCGCCTAAACGTGATCAGTCCCTGGGCTTCTAGGCTGGCGATGGCGGCTCGGAATGTAACGGTCGCGACGTGGAGTTTTTTGGCCGTCGCGACCGTACTCATCATCTGCTCCTGGTTCGGCGGGTAGCAGTCTCGCAAGAATTCCAGCACGGCCTGATCGCGCCCACTTTGTGAGCCACGCGGGATCAATGACGGTGGCCGTGGAGGCTTGGCTGGCGGCGGGTTTTCGTCCTGGACCGGAGCCGGTTCGGGTGGGTATTCGGGCAGACGGGCGTCTACTTCGCCTTCGTGGCGGCGACGGGCAACATCTAGCACGTCTCGCCAGCTGCGAACACCGGGGTTTAGCCGCAACACTGCTCGGCGCTCGCGCTCGGTCTTGCCACCCCAGACGCCAAATTCGACGCGGTTGTCGAGAGCATCGGCCAAGCATTCAGTTCGAACCGGACAGCCGAGACAGACCAGCTTGACGCGATTCTGGGCCGCTCCTTGGGCAAACATGGTGTCCGTTTCGGTAGTTTTGCAGGCGGCGCGACGGGGCCACCTTGCATCCCATTTGGTCATAGCTGTCCCACCCCCGTGAGTTGTGAAGGTCACCAAGAATTCATCCAGCGGCAGGGCTGCTAGAAGCAGGATTATTATACCATTAACTGTAGCGCTTAGCTATAAGGTGGAGGGCGCGTGCGGCGAGACGGACGCGAGCACGTCGAGTAGGGCTTGATAGCTGTTTGGCATGGCCTGGAAGCGCACCGGGATGTGCTGCAATTGTTGCAAAAGTTGGGTGTTGTCGACTGGAATGCCGCACAGGGCTTCGATTTCGCTGGCGAATTTTTGCGGGGCGGCAGTGGCCACGATCACATCGGTGGCGGCTGCGGCCGGGTGGGCGTCGCTGGCGGCCCAGGCTACGGCGGTGTGCGGATCGAGAAGATAGTGGTGCTCCGTCCATACCTTTTGGATGGTGGCGATAATTTCGGCATCGGTGATGGTGGCCCCGGTGACGGCGGCGGTGAGCTGGCTATGGTGGTCGCCAAAGACCTGAGCGAGACGCGGGAGGTTGCCCGGGCGGCCCACGTCCATGGCATTGGCGAACGTGGCCTGCACCGGACGAGTGCCGGCCTCGGGCGACTGGAGATAGCGGTGGAGCAGGTTGTTGGCGTTGTTGGCCGCTAAGAATGAGGTGATCGGCGCGCCCATGGCGCGAGCGAGGGTGCCGGCGGTGAGGTTGCCGAGGTTGCCAGAGGGTACCACGAAGCGCAGCGGCCGGTGGAGGCCGCCGGCTGCCAGCGACCCGGTAACGTAGTAGGTTATCTGGGGTAGCAGTCGGCCGATGCTGATGGAGTTGGCCGTGGTGAGGTGGAGCTGGCTAAGTGATGGATCGTTTAGGGCGCGCTTTACCAGGTCTTGGCAGTCGTCGAAGCTGCCTTCTACCTCGAGGCTCGTGATGTTGGCGGCTACTCGGGTGAGTTGTTCGCGTTGGAGCTGGCTAACGCGGCCACGAGGAAATAGCACCACAACATGTGTGTCAGGGATGCCGGCAAATCCCTGGGCGATGGCGCCGCCGGTGTCGCCGCTGGTCGCTACGAGGACGATGCTGGTATGGCCGTTTTCGGCTCCGTAAAAGCCCATAAAGGCGGCCAAGTAGCGAGCGGCGACATCTTTGAAGGCAGCAGTGGGGCCGTGGAACACCTCCAGAACTTCCTTGGGCCCCACCTGTACTACCGGCACCTCGAAGGTGCAGGCTTGGGCGATGATGGAGCGGAGGTTGGCTTCGGCTAGTTCGTCGCCGAGCCAGGCCGAGAGCAACACATAGGCAACTTCGGACGGCGTAGCATCAACTAAGCTCTCGAGCTGCGGGCGCGAGAGCTTAGGGATACGCGTTGGGAAATAGAGACTTCCGTTTTTGGCTAATCCTCGCTCGACGGCCTCCCGAAAGGTGGCGGAGTCGCGGGGGTTACCGAGGGCGTAGAACTTCACTCGACTAGCGCTTGGAGAACTGCGAAGCCTTGCGGGCCTTCTTGAGGCCGGGCTTCATGCGCTCTTTTTCGCGGGGATCGCGGGTGAGGAAGCCGGCTTTCTTGAGGGTGGGGCGCAGGTCTTCGCTCATCACATTGAGGGCGCGGGCGATGGCGAGCTGGGCAGCTTCGGCTTGGCCGCGCTTGCCGCCGCCTTTGACGTGCAGGCTCACGCGGAGCTTTTGCTCCTGGCCGGCCAGCTTGATGGGCTGCTCGACGACGGTTACGAGTGCGTCGTTGTTGAAGTAATCGGCAGCGGTCTTATCGCCGACGACGATTTCGCCCTTGCCGGGGTAGAGCCGTACCGTAGCAATGGCCTCTTTGCGGCGACCACGGGCGTAATGATAGTGGGTAGCGTCAGCCATTAGTTATCTCCAAGTGGTTTAGGGTTCTGGCCCGCGTGCGGGTGTTCGGCGCCGGCGTAGACCTTGAGGCGGCGCAGGCGGTCGTCGGTGAGCTTGTTTTTGGGCAGCATGCCGGTGACGGCTTTTTCGAGGGCCGCGGCCGGGTTGCGGCTAATGAGCTCAGCCAGCGAGGTTTCTTTGATGCCGCCGGGGTAGCCCGAGTGGTGGTAGTATTTTTTGTCGGTCAGTTTGTTGCCGGTGACGGCAATTTGGGCGGCGTTGATGATGACGATGTTGTCGCCGCAGTCGAGGTGGGGGCTAAATTGCACTCTGTGCTTACCCAGCAAATAGGTGGCGACGAGCGTGGCCAGCCGGCCGAGAGTCTTGCCCTGGGCGTCGATGATGTACCAATCGTGGGTGAGTTCGCTAGGTTTGGGTGAGTAGGTTTTAAGCATTGGGGGCCTCATTGGTGGCGGTGGCGGCTACCGCAGTCTTTTTCGTTGCAGCGGCTTTGGTCTTGGCCGGCGCCTTGGTTTTGGCTTTGGCGGGTGCTGCCGAAGCAACCACAGCCGGCTTGATGTCGTCGAGCACCAATTCCAGGCGAGCCATGGGGGCATTGTCGCCCAGGCGGTTGGCGAGCTTGATGATCCGGGTGTACCCGCCGTGACGGCTTTCGAAGGCCGGCGCGAGTTCCTGGATCATTTTTTGGACGGCGTTTTCGGTAAGCAGTTCACGGCGCAACGAGCGGCCGCCGGCCAAAGTGCCTTTTTTGGCATAGGTTACCAGGCGCTCAAAGGCTGGTGCGACTTCTTTGGCCTTGGGCAGTGTGGTGGTAATGGCTTCGTGAAGCGTAAGCGAGGTGAGCTGCCCGCGCACGAGGGCGCGGCGCGGACCGGCCGCGAGCTGCAATTTCCTTCCTGTGTAACTATGGCGGTGCATACTAGGCTACCTTCTCCGCGTCCGAGATGCCGAGTTCGGCAATTTTTTCTTTGACCTCTTCGTAGGCCTTAGAGCCGAAACCTTTGAGCTCGCGCAGTTCGGTGTCGGACAGCTTGAGGAGGTCCTTGACGGACTTAATGTCGTTATTGATGAGCGCGTTGGTGGTGCGCGGCGAGAGATTGATCTCTTCGATGTTGATCTTGGCTGAGCCGGATTCGGCAGTGCCACCGATGATGGTGCCGGTGTCTTCGGCGGAGAAGTTGCCGGCGACCACGCGGAAGTGATCCACGAGGATGTCAGCAGCCTGGCGGATGGCCTCGGCTGGGGTGATGGTGCCGTCGGTCTCGATTTCCATAACGAGGCGGTCGAGGTCGGTCATCTGGCCGACGCGGGTGTTTTCGACGTTGTAGCGCACGCGGACGACCGGTGAGTAGAGCGCGTCGACGGCGATCATGCCGACTTCGAGCTTCTCGGCTTCGCGGTTCTCGACCGGCACGTAGCCGCGGCCCTTTTCGACCTTGATTTCCATACCGAGCTTGGTCTTGTCGGTGTCGAGAGTGGCGATGACCTGGTCGGGGTTAACGATCTCGACGTCGGCGGTGGTCTTGATGTCACCAGCCTTTACCTCGCCTTTGCCGGAGGCGGTGAGCACGAGGAACTGCGGCTCGTCGGAAAATACGCGGAAGCGGAGTTTCTTGAGGTTGAGGATGATCTCGACGACGTCTTCCTTGACGCCTTCGATCGTAGAGAATTCGTGGGCAACGCTGTCGATCTTGACGGCCGTGACGGCGGCGCCACCAAGGCTCGAGAGGATGACGCGGCGCAGACTGTTGCCGAGCGTCATGCCGTAGCCGGAGTGCAGCGGTTCGACCGCGAAGGTGGCCTTGTTGCCGTCTTCGCGTGTGGGCTTGAGCTCAGGGAGCTGAATCGGGTGTAACACTTAATTAGTCCTTCCTTACCTTGAGTAAAATTCGATAATAAGCTGTTCATGGATCTCTTCGGTAATGTCCTCGCGGGCAGGGAGCCCGGTGACTTTTCCGGAGAGTTTTTTGGCATCGAAGCTGAGCCACCGCACCTGGGCGGAAGAACCGCCGAGGTCAGTACCGAGCTGTTTGAAGTAGGCGTTTGCAGCACTCTTGGGCCGCACAGAAAATTCGTCGCCGGGTTTGAGGATGATGGAGGGGATGTCGACGCGGCGGCCGTTGAGCATGAAATGGCCGTGGGTGACGAGCTGACGAGCCGATTGGCGGCTGGGGGCGATGCCGAGGCGGTAGACGGCGTTGTCGAAGCGCTGCTCGAGCAAGGTGAGCATGATGTCGCCGGAGTTACCGGTGCGGCGCTCGGCCTCGTGGACGACTTTGGCAAATTGCTTTTCGAGCAAGCCGTACATGCGTTTGACCATCTGCTTTTGGCGTAGCTGGAGCGAGTACTGGCTGGGCTTGGAGCGGCCAGCGTTGGGACCGTGCTGACCCGGCTTGTAGGGGTGCTTGGTGATGCCCTTGATGGCCTTGGGGTGCAAGGCCACGGCTTCGCGGCGGCTGAGCTTAACGATCGGGGTAAGGTTGCGTGCCATTAGACTCTCCTTGCCTTTCGCGGTCGGCAGCCGCCGTGCGGAATGCCGGTGACGTCCTTAATGCTTGTGACGGCGATGCCCATGGTGGTGAGGGCGCGGATAGCCGACTCGCGGCCACTGCCGACGCCGTTGACGAGCACGTCAACTCGAGTGAGGCCGTAATCTTTGGCGGCAGTTGCGGCGCGCTCGGCGGCGGTTTGCGCAGCGTAGGGCGTGCTTTTGCGACTGCCCTTGAAGCCACTGGAGCCGGAGCTGGCCCACGATAGTGCGTTGCCGCGCTCGTCGGTAAACGTCACGATAGTATTGTTGAACGTGGCCTGTACGTGCATCTGACCAGTAGCAACCGAACGCTTGATCTTGCGCCGGCGGGCAGTGGACGTGGTTTTGGGGGTTGGTTTCGCCATCATCTGAATATTCCTTACGTCTTAGATGCCGCTTTTTTACGACCGGAGCCCATGGTGACCTTGCGGCCGCGCTTGGTGCGGGCGTTGGTCTTGGTGCGCTGACCCCGGACCGGCAGGTTGGCCTTGTGGCGCAAACCGCGGTACGAGTTGATTTCTTTGAGCCGCTTGATGTTGAGACTGATTTCGCGCTGGAGGTCACCTTCGACCCGGTAATTCTTGTCGATGAGCTCACGGAGCTTGGAGATTTCGGGCTCGGTGAGGTCCTTGACTCGCGTGTCGGGGTTGATGCCAGTGGTGGCTAAAATTTTGCGGCTAGTGGTGGGACCAATACCAAAAACGTAGGTGAGGGCGATTTCGACTCGCTTTGCCTCGGGAATGTTGACGCCGGAAATACGTGCCACGTGCTAACCCTGCCTCTGCTTATGACGGGGCTTCACTTCGCAAATCACACGCACCACGCCTTCGCGTTTGATGACTTTGCAGCGGGCGCAGATTGGTTTGACGCTGGCGCGTACTTTCACGGGGGTGTCCTCGTCGTTAATTATTTATGCCGGAACGTGATACGGGCCTTGGTAAGGTCGTACGGTGTCATTTCCAGAGTCAACCGGTCGCCTGGGATGATGCGGATATAGTGCATCCTCATTTTGCCAGATATGTGCGCTAACACAATGTGGCCGTTCTCGAGCTCTACCTTAAAAAGGGCGTTTGGTAGAGACTCAAGGACGGTGCCTTCGAGCTCAATTACTTCCTTTGTGGCTCGCTTGCCGGGGCGTTCCGGCCTTGTGGGTTTCTTCTTGACTGGCATATATGACTACAGTTGTCGATTATAGATAAATCTTAGTGGGTTGTAAAGGCTTTTGTATCTGTTTCGGGGATTTTTGCTCCTGGGTTGGATTTGCGGGCTATCACCCGCAACCAGATAGTGTCGGGTCGGTGGGGGTATGATCCGCTTTCGAGCTGGATTATTTCGAAGTTTGCCGACTTCACAAGCTCGGCCAGGGGGTCGGCTGTCCAATAGTGAAAGTAGCGTTTGGCGCCTAGTTTGTCGGTATTCCAACCCGCACCGCTACCTTGTTTGACCGTAAATGCTAGGATGCCATCGCTGGCGAGGGCCGTGTGGGCTTTGCGGAGCACCTCTGCGAGCTGTTGGGGCGTGAAGTGCAGTACGACAGCATTGGCGTATACGGCGTCGTAGGGACCACCAAAATCATCGGCGAGGGCGTCGAGCCGATGAGCCGCCTGCGCTTGGGCTGCGAGCAGGTCGACGAAGCCGGTGACGGCATCGGTTCGCACGACGCGAAAGCCGTGAGCCTCAATATAATCGGCGTCCCGGCCAAAGGCGGTGCCGAGTTCGAGAATGGTGCCGCCGCGCGCAATATGGCCAAGCACTTGGTCGAGCCACTTCTGAAACGGCCCGTGCACGGTCTGCGGCGTACCTTCGATGTAGGCCTGAAGATTATCTTCGTAAGCCTGGAGCGTGAGGCGGTTGTTGCTCGCGTCGGCCATGTTTGCCCTAATACTGTTCGTAGGAGGTGGTGATAGCCTGGGCTTCGAGTTGTTTGAGAGTCTCGAGAGCTACCGAGACCACGATGAGCAGTCCGGTGCCGCCAAAGGTGAGGACCTGGCTATTGGTGAAGGCTTGGCCGATAAACGGCAGTACCGCGATGAAGCCTAGGCCGAACGCGCCGGCCAGAGTGATGCGGTTGACTACCCGCTTGAGGTAGGTTGCGGTTTGGTTGCCGGGACGGATGCCGGGAATGAAGCCACCTTGTTTTTGGAGGTTTTCGGCAATGTCTTTGGGATTGAAGACCACCGAGGTGTAGAAGTAGGTGAAGGCCACCACGAGCACAAAATACGAGACCGCGTACACGACGCCATTGGGGGAAAACCAGCTATTGAGCGTAGATGCGAATTGGGCTACCCAGTGGGTCTTGGCGCTCGTGAGCACCTGGCCGAGCAAACCGGGGATCGAGAGAAACGCGAGCGCAAAGATGATAGGGATAACGCCGGCCGTGATGACGCGCAGGGGCAGATGGGTGTCGACGCCGGCAAAAATACGGTCACCACGGGTGCGTTTGGCGTACGACACGGGGATGTTGCGTGTGCCCTCATTGAGCAGCACTATGAAGGCAATGATGGCGAGGGTGGCGAGTAAGAACCCGATAACGGTGATGATTTTACCCGCATCGCCGGAAGCCAGGCTAGCGAACTGTCCGGCGCTCGTAGGCAGGCGTGAAACGATACCGCAAAAGATGATGAGCGAGATGCCGTTGCCAATCCCCTTTTCGGTGATTATTTCGCCGATCCACATGAGGAGCATAGTGCCGGCGGTGATGGTCGAGACCATGAGGGCCCATTGCAAAGGGTTGGGATGCCCAATGACGTCGGTGTTGGCCACGCGAATCGAGGTTTGCTGAATGAGAAACACCATGCCAAACGACTGCACCAATGCCAGCGGTAGGGTAAGCAGGCGAGTGTATTGGTTGAGCTTGCGGCGGCCTTGCTCACCCTCTTTGGAGAGTGCCTCAAACTGCGGCACCACCTGCTGAAGGAGCTGCATGATGATCGACGCGTTGATATACGGGCCCACGCCCATCATGATGATCGAGAAATTGGCCAGAGCGCCGCCGGAAAAAACGTCAGCGAAACCGAGGACTTTGTTGGAGTTGAAAATGAATTTGAGAAAATTCGACAGCGCGGCATTGTCCGGCACTGGCACCGGCACGTGCGCCAAGAAGCGGAAGATAATTATGAGACCAAGAACCACCAGCACCCTCCGGCGCAGATCTGGGGAACGGTAGATCTGCTTGAGACTGGATAGGTTCATTATGCCTCGGTGTGCTCCTCAGTGGGCTTAGTGTCGGACTTGGCGGTTGGTTTGCCGTCGTCGGCTGCGGGCTGGGGCCGCGTGGCCTTTTTGGGGGTAGCGACGTATTTGATCAACTCGATGGAGCCACCGGCAGCTTCGATGGCGGCTTTGGCTGTCTGACTGACGGCGGTCACTTTGACCACCAATTTCTTGGTAACTTCGCCGGTTCCGAGCAGCTTGATGCGCTCACCGGCTTTCTTGACGAGGCCCGCGGCGGCAAGCGCTGCACCATCGATCGTCGAGCCCGCCTTGAAGCGGTCGAGCGAGCCGAGGTTTACGGTTTGGTACTCGGTGTGAGAAAGAGCGGTGAAGCCGCGCTTTTTGGGCAGACGCTTGGCGAGGGGGTTCTGGCCACCCTCGAAGCCGATGCGGACACCGCCGCCGGTACGGGCGTTTTGGCCCTTGGTACCGCGACCGGCGGTCTTGCCGTAGCCTGAGCCGATACCGCGACCGACGCGCTTTTTATCCTTGGCGGACTGGAGATTGAGTTCGTGAATCTTCATTGCGGGTCCTTATGCGGCAGTGGCTGCCGGCTCCTTCTTGGTCTTGCTCTGCGTTAGCGGCCGGATTTCGCCTTTGAGGCGAGAAAGGGCCAGGGCGGTGGCATAAGCATTGTTTACTTTATTACTTGAGCCGAGTGATTTGGTCAACAGGTCTCGGATGCCGGCTACTTCCACGACATTGCGGACGGCGCCGCCGGCGATAACGCCGGTACCAGCCGAGGCGGGCTTGAGGAGCACGATAGCGCCGGCAAACCGAACCTGGATTTCGTGCGGGATGGTGCGATCTTTGAGCGGCACGGTGATCATTTGGCTTTTGGCACGAGCGACGGCCTTGGCGATAGAGGTCATAACCTCTGAGCCCTTGCCGACGCCGACGCCGACGCGGCCCTTGCCATCGCCGACCACGACGGTGGCGCGGAAGCGGAAGCGACGACCACCCTTCACGACGCGTGCGACGCGGTCGATGGCTATGACCTTTTCTTCGAATTCTTTGGGCTGTTGTTCGATAGCCATGCTAAAACTCCAATCCAGCGTTACGGGCGGCCTCGGCGAGTGCGTGCAGGCGGCCGTGGTAGATGCGGCCGTTGCGGTCGAACACGACCTGCTTAATCTTCTTGGCCTTGGCGGCGGTGGCAATCTTTTCGCCTACCCATACGGCTTTTTCGGTCATCGTGCCTTTGACATCTTGTCCGACGGTCGTGGCGGCGGCGAGCGTGCGGCCGGTAGTGTCATCGATGAGCTGGGCTTGCACGTGGCTGAGGGTGATCTTGACTGACAGACGCGGGCGCGCGGCCACACCCGATACCCGGGAGCGAACGCGGGCGCGGCGGCGGTTGAGTTTGGCTAGTGTTTGATTAATCATAGTTTTTAACCCTTTGTAGCAGTCTTGCCGGCCTTGCGGCGGATCTGCTCCTCTACGTATTTGATACCCTTGCCCTTGTACGGCTCCGGCTTCTTGAGCGCCCGCAGGTTGGCGGCGACTTGGCCGACTTGCTGCTTGTCGAAGCCACTGAGGGTGATGACGTTCTTCTCGATCTTGGCTTCGACCCCCTGTGGCAGGGTAAACACGACTGGGTGCGAGAATCCGAGGCTGAGATTGATGGTGTTACCGGCGACCGCAGCGCGGAAACCGACGCCGTTGATTTCGAGCGCGCGGGTGAAGCCGCTCGAAACGCCCACCACCATGTTGTCGACGAGCGTGCGCATCAGGCCGTATGAGCGGCCAGTTTCGGCGGTTTCTACGGCTCGGGCGAGCGTGAGCGTGGAGCCGTCTTGCTCGATGGTGATACCGGGGAGCACGGTTAGCTCAAGCGCGCCCTTGGGACCGGTGACTTTGACATGCTGGCCATTGAGCTCGACGTTGACGCCGGCCGGCACGATAATTGGTTTTCGTCCAATTCTACTCATGTTACCACACCCTACAGATTAGTTCGCCGCCCAAGCCCTTCTTGCGAGCGTCTCGGCCGGTCATGACGCCACCTGAGGTGGAGACGATGACGAGGCCGCGCCCGCCGAGAACCAGCGGGATATCTTGAGCGCTCGTGTAGACGCGGCGGCCCGGCTTGGACACGCGAATGAGCGAGGTGATGGTGTCGGGGCTGGCCGGGAGCGTCAGCTCGAGCGACTTGAAGCCACCATCCTCAGCCACTTTGACGTCCTCGAGGAAGCCATTAGCGGCCAAGATCTCGGCGACCTGCGCCTTGAGCTTGGAATACGGCATCACCACCAAGCGCTTGTGCGCCGTGTTGGCGTTGCGGATGCGCGTGAGGAGATCGGAAATTGAATCGTTAAACATAGCTTATCTCCTTACCAACTCGCCTTAGTGACGCCGGGGATTTGCCCGCGCGAAGCGAATTCGCGGAAGCATATCCGGCACAGGGCGAATTTACGGATATAACCGCGCGGACGACCACAAACCTGGCAGCGGTTGACTTTGCGGGTCGAAAACTTCGGTTTGCGCGCAGCTTTTACGACTAGTGCTACTCGTGCCATTATGCGTCCTTCCTAAAGGGAAATCCCATTAACTGTAGTAAACGTTTGCCTTCGGCGGCAGTTTTAGCGCTCGTGACCACATTGATCTGCAATCCGTGCGGAGCGCCGGCTTCTTCGAAGGCGATCTGCGGGAAGATGGTGTGATCGGGCAGTCCGAGGCTGTAATTGCCAAATGGATCGAAGGCGGTGGCCGAAATGCCGCGGAAGTCGCGGATGCGGGGCAACACCACGCTCACGAGCAGGTCCACGAACTCTTCGGCGCGAGCCCCGCGCAGCGTGACGGTGGTACCGACCTTGTTGCCTTCGCGCAGCTTGAAGCTGGCGATGCTCTTGCGGGCGATGGTGGTAACGGGGTGCTGACCGGTGATTTTGGCGAGCGTCTCAGCCGCGGCGTCGAGATGCTTGGCATCACTGACTGCGCGACCCACACCGGCACTCACCACGACCTTCTGGATGCGGGGGACTTGGTGAGGATTGGTGTACTTGAACTCATCTTTGAGTGCCGGTACGGCGGTTTTCTGGTATTTTTCGCTTAATCTATTCATTACTTCTTACCTGCTTTGCTAGGTGATGGGGACTTTTTGGCGGGTTTGGTCTCGGCCTTCTTGGCGGCTTTGTCGTGATTGGCGCTCACCTTGAAGATGCGCTCCTTGGTGCCGTCGGGCTTGATCTGGTAACCAACGCGAGCCGGTTTGCCGGAGGCGGGGTCGAGCACCATGACCTTGGAGGCGTCGATAGGCTTGGTGATGTCCAGGATGCCGCCGCGCGGGAGTTTCTGCGAGGGCTTGGTGTGGCGCTTTACCACGTTGATGTTCTCGACCACAATCTTGTTTTGCGCGGGGAGTACGGCCATAACGGTGCCGGTTTTGCCCTTGTCGCGGCCGGTGATCACGATGACTTTATCGTCTCTACGGAGTTTCATTACAGCACCTCCGGAGCGAGCGAGATAATCTTCATATAGCCACCGTCGCGCAGCTCGCGGGCAATGGGGCCAAAGATGCGGGTGCCGCGGGGCAGGCCGTCTTTGGTGATGAGTACGGCGGCGTTTTCATCGAAGCGAATGCTGGAGCCGTCGGCGCGCTTGGTGTCTTTGACGGTGCGCACGATGACCGCCCGAACTATTTCTTTTTTCTTGACGCCGGCACCGGGCAAGGCCGACTTGACGCTGGCGGTGATGATGTCGCCAACGTGGGCGTAGCGACGGCGTGAGCCACCGAGCACCTTGATGCACAAGATGTCCTTGGCGCCGGAGTTGTCGGCTACTTTGAGTCTGGTTTCTGCCTGAATCATATTAGGCCTCCATCTCCTTGGCCGTCACTTTACGGGCAACTTCCCAGCGCTTGTCTTTCGACAATGGCCGAGTCTCGGTGATCTCCACGAGGTCTCCGGTATGCATTGCGTTCTCGGCGTCGTGAGCCTTGAAGCGAGTGGTTACTTTGTACTTCTTACGGTAGATCGGGTGTTCTTTGACACTGTTTACCGCGACCACGACCGTCTTGTCCATTTTGTCGGAGACAACTGTCCCCCGAAGTGTTCGAATCATGACGCGGCCTCCTCTTTAGCGATCGCGCGTTCGCGGCGAAGCGTGAGCGCACGGGCGATGGTTTTCTTGTGAGCCGCCAGAATTTTGACGCCTTTGACTTCCTTGGTGCGGCTGTCGATGATGGCCTGGGCCAATGCTGCGCGTTCGGAAACGATAAAGTCGTTTAGTTCCTGGTCGGTCTTCTTGGTTATTTCATTCAACTTAATCATGACTGGGTCTCTCCCGGGACTTCACGGACGATAAATCGCGTGGGGATGGGTAATTTGTGAGCGGCTAGACGCATGGCTTCCTTGGCGGTTTCGATGTCGACGCCGTCCATTTCGAACATGATGGCGCCGGTTTTGACCTTGGCGACGTAGTGGTCGACCGAGCCTTTACCCGAACCCATGCGGACTTCGGCTGGCTTCTTGGTGATGGGCGTGTCGGGGAAAATGCGGATCCAGATTTTGCCGCCACGCTTGACGTAGCGGGTCATGGCACGGCGAGCAGCCTCGATCTGGCGGCTCGTGATGCGCTCCGATGCCTCGGCCTTTAGCGCGTAGGTACCAAAAGCGATCTCGGTGCCACGGGTGGCATTGCCACGCATTACGCCCTTCATCTGCTTTCTAAACTTGGTTTTCTTTGGCATTAACATAGCGGTGTCCTAAAACTTCGAACCTTTATATACCCAAACCTTCACGCCAATGACGCCGTAGGTGGTCTTGGCCAGCGCCTGAGCGTAGTCGATGTCGGCGCGTAGGGTGTGGAGCGGAATGCTGCCCTGGCTGACGTTTTCGCGGCGGGCCATTTCGGCGCCGTTGAGGCGGCCGGCGATGGCGACTTTGGCGCCGAGCGCGCCGCTCTTCATGGCGTTTTCGACGCTCATCTTCATGGCGCGGCGGAAGCTGATGCGGCGCTCGAGCTGGCCGGCGATGTTCTCGGCGACGAGCATGGCGTTGGTTTCGGGCTTCTTGACCTCTTCGATCGAGACTTTCACCGGACCGCCAACGATGGCGGCCAGCAGGGTCTTGAGCTCTTCGGCGCCGCTACCGCCGCGGCCGATGACCACGCCGGGCTTGGAGGTGTGGATGGTAACAACCAACTGGCCGGGCGAGCGCTCGATGTCGACACGGGCCACGCCGGCGCGCTTGTTGAGCTTCTTCGAGATGGCCGCGCGCAACTTGAGGTCCTGGATCAGGAAGGTGGCGTAATCGCGGTCGGCGTACCAGCGTGACTGCCAGTCGTGGTCGACCTGGAGGCGCATGCTGCGGGGATTGATCTTCTGGCCCATTACTTGGCCTCCTCTTTAGCTTCTTTGGCGGTCTCTGCTTTGGCTTTAGGCGCTGCGGGATCAGTCGCCTCTGACCGACGAACGCTACCCTTCTTTTCGGTGGAACCGGTATCAGAACCTACGCCGGCTGGCGAGGCGACTGATCCCTTCGCGCTGCCTGCGTCTACTACCACCGATGCGCCGTCGCTGACGATGACGGTGATGTGGCTGGAGCGCTTGCGGATGGCGCTGGCGCTGCCTTTGGCGCGGGGACGGGAGCGCTTGAGCGTGGGGCCGGGGCCGATAAGGACGGCCTCGATCACCAGGTTGGCGACTTTGGCGTTGTGGTTGTTTTCGGCGTTGGCAATGGCCGAGGCGAGCACCTTGCCCACGGGCGTGGTGGCGCGTTTGTCGGTGTTGGCCAGGATGGCCTGAGCGTCGACGGCGCGACGACCGCGGATGAGGGCGGCCACGAGCCCGGTCTTGCGAGCCGAGGTGCCGACAAATTTAGCTGTAGCTGAGGTTTTCATTATTTACTCTTCGCCAATTTACCGCCGTGGCCGCGGAACTTGCGGGTGGGCGAGAATTCGCCGAGCTTGTGGCCAACCATATTTTCAGATACGAACACGGGTACGTGCATGCGGCCGTTGTGTACGGCGATGGTGTGGCCGACCATCTCGGGAGAAATGGTGGAGGCGCGGGCCCAGGTCTTGAGCACCGACTTATCACCGGCCGGGAGTGCTACAATGCGCCCGAGCAACCGCTGGTCTACGTGGGGTCCTTTTTTGAGTGAACGACTCATCTAGCGTCTCCTACCTTTGCCGCGGCCGCGGATAATCATGGCGTCGGTGGACTTGCGGCGGCGGGTCTTGAGACCCAAAGCCGGCTTGCCCCATGGCGTCTTCTGGCCGTATTTATAAATAGCTGTGGGCTGCGCGCCTTCTCCACCACCGTGGGGGTGATCGACGGGGTTCATGGCCTTACCGCGAACGGCGGGGCGCCAACCGAGGCGGCGGCGGCGGCCGGCTGAGCCGTACTTAATGTTCTGGTGCTGCTCGTTGCCAACGGTGCCGATGGTAGCCTGGCAATTTTCGTTTACGAGACGCACTTCGCCGCTCGGGAGCTTCACCTGGACGAAGCCGGCCTTGGTGGACTCTTTGGATACCAGCGAGGCCTTGGTACCGGCGGAGCGAGCGATCTGGCCGCCCTTGCCGAGGACGAGCTCGATGTTGTAGATCTGGGTGCCAGCGGGAATGCTCTTGAGGGCCAGGCGATTGCCGGCGCGAATGGCGGCCTCTTCGCCCGAAGCGAGCTGGTCGCCAACCTTCATGCCGGCGCCGGCCAGCACGTAGGCTAGCTTGCCGCCTTCGATGCGCACGAGCGCGATGTGGGCCGAACGGTTGGGGTCGTACTCAAGGGCTTCGACTTTGGCCGAGGCTACCGATTTGAAGTTAAAGTCGACGAGGCGGTAGAAACGCTTCATGCCACCACCGCGGTGGCGGACGGTGATTTTGCCTTGATTGTTGCGGCCCGAGCCGGTTTTCTTGGCAACGATGAGCGACTTTTCGGGGCGCTTCCTCGAAAGTCCCTCGGTGTCGGCCGTGGTCATGCCGCGGCGGCCGGGCGTGGTTGGTTTATACAGTTTAATAGCCATTACTTTGCTCCCTCAAATAGGGCGATCGTTTGACCGCTCCGCAGCTTAACCATGGCCTTCTTGACGTCTTTTTGGCGACCAAAGATCTGCTTGTAGCGCTTGAGCTTGCCCTTGGTGATGGCAATGTTCACGTCGACTACATTGACCTTAAACATGGCTTCGACAGCCTTGGCCACCTCGATCTTGTTGGTATCGGACGGCACCTCGAACACGTAAATGCCGCGTTCGGCGAGGTAAATAGCTTTTTCGCTAATCTTGGGGGTAAGCATGAGGTGTGACATTATTTCTCTCCCAGCCAGTCTTTGATCATGTCGAGGGCTTTCTCGGTGATAACAATGGTGTCGACGCTCATGATGTCGAAGACGTTGAGGTACTGGGCCTGAACAACCTTGAGGCCAGCCACGTTGCGCGTGGCGCGCTCGGTGAGGTTGTCTTTGACGCTGACGGCCATCAGGATGCTGCCGGCGAGACCCATTTTGCTCAGGAGCTCGACGGTGGGCTTAACTTTGCCATCGGCGCTTGTGAACGCTTCGATTACCACGATATTGCCGGCCTCGGCGCGCAGGCTGAGAGCTTGGCGAATGGCGGCACGCTTCATGCGCACCGGCAGAGTAATGGTGTGGTTCTCGTTGCCGGTGGGGCCAAACACCACGCCGCCGCCTCGCCAGTTGGGCACACGGATGGAGCCGACGCGGGCCCGGCCCGTGCCTTTTTGCTTCCAGGGCTTCTTGCCACCGCCGGCGACTTGGCCGCGCTTGAGGGTGCTGGCGCCGGCTACGCGGCCGTTGGCCAGATAGGTGCGGTAAGCTTGCGCGACGAGCTCATGGTTGGCCTCGACGCCAAATACGGTCGCGTCGAGCTGGTGGCCAGCCTCGCGGGTAGTGCCCGTCTTCGAGTAAGCGGTTACTTTGTTCATGCGGCACCTCGGATCATTACGAGCCCGCGCTTGGGGCCGGGCACAGCGCCGGAAATGGCCAGTACCCCGAGGGCGGCATCTACCACGACGACCTTGAGACCTTTAACCGTAACGCGCTCGTGGCCCATGTGGCCGGCCATGCGCATGCCCTTGAAGACGTGCTCCGGATAGCCAGAACCAATCGAACCCGGTGCGCGATAGTTGCGCGAACCGTGAGTCTTGGGCCCGCGGCTGAAGTTGTGGCGCTTGATCGTACCGGCAAAGCCTTTGCCCTTTGAAATACCGGTCACCTGCACCGCGTCGCCAGCCTCAAAGGCGGTAACATCGATGGTGGCGCCGACCTCGAGTGCCAGGGCCTCGACCGCGGCGGCCTCGCGAGTCTTGGCGTCGGGGTGGCCGGCCTGGACGTCCTGAATGCGGATTTCACGCAGCTTGTGAGCGTTGCTGCCGGCGGGCTTGAGGTGGCCGGCCTGCGGCTTGGGCTGATGCTTGGCCTCGCCAAAACCAATTTGAACGGCATTGTAGCCGTCCGTTGCTTGGGTTTTCACTTGGGTGACCACGCAGGGACCAGCCTGAATAAGCGTAACGCGTGCGACGTTACCGCTCTCGTCAAAGAGCTGGGTCATACCGAGTTTGGTTCCGAGAAGCGCCTTCATATGAGGTCAAACTATCCTAAAGTTACATAAAATAAGCGCTAGGCAACGATGGTTTCTCCTATCGTGGAGACCTGCCGCTTCCTAGTCTTTGCACGCCCCGCAGGTGGCTGCTGAGGCCAAATACCATGTGACTATAGCGTATCTGAGGCTGTAGTGTCAACAGGTTTAGACGGGTTTTTACGCCGGCGATGCGCTAGGGCCGCCAGCTCCTCCCCCAAAGCGTCGTTCATGAGCACCAGTCCGGTGATGGTGAAGGTGGCAGCTAGGGCATAGGACACCAGCCAGCGGTAGTCTTGGACGAACAGTCGATGCTCGGTGAGCACGGGGATGAGCACGAATACCGCCGATACATTGGTGAGCCACCAACCAATGACGAGGCGCCGCGGTTTGGCTATGGGTACGTGCTTGGAAAGTTTGCGCACGCGCAAGAACTTTCTCGTGACATGCCAGTTCAGATAGAGAATGAGCGGCAATGGTAAGTTACCGCAAATAAAAATCCACATACGTTAGTACTCTAGCGGCTCGCTGCTCATTCGTCAGTATTGACAAAGCACTTATGCTATGGTACTATGCAGTATTCCTATTGGAGAAACGCTTTGAATCAGCATTCTACGCTCAATCAAATTGGTGCATTACTCATTCCGGCCGTTGCTATTACGATCGCGTATCAGTATGTGCCCCAGGATTTAGAGGTGATGCGCGCGGTCTTGTCGGCAGTGCAGCTTGGCTGCATACTGGGAGTCGCGGCGGTAGCCGTGCGATCGTTGCTACGCGAATTTTAGCTTAGCCGAGCCAAAAGCCGAGATATGCGCCGAAGCCGGCCAGCCCGAGAACGGCGGATACGAGCAAAATAGCGTATTCTATCTTGCGATCAATCGAGAAGTGGTCGTGCTGGGCGATAATGATGCCCAAAATTAGTCCAATGGGCACTACGACGAAGCCGTTGACCTTAACCCAAATGAGTCCGAGTACAAAATAAATGAGAATTTTGAGAAAATAAGCGTTGTCGGTTTCGCGACCGCGCGCTTGTTTGGTAGTCTTTGCCATGCGCTCATTAAACCATAAGCATGTTGCGAGTGCAAAGGCTATTTTGTGGTGGCCTGGCGAAACGGCCGCGGGCTTATTATCGCTTACTGTTGATCTGGTGTGAAAAATTTCTGATGCTTGAGCTCATCGGGCAAAAAGCCTTGGTCGGGCTCAAAGCCGGGTTGCCAGCGATAATCTTGACCGTAACCCAAGTCTTTCATGAGCTTGGTAGGAGCGTTGCGCAGATGCAACGGAACCTCGGCGGCCGGGTGCTCCTGGGCCGCGGTAATAGCGGCGGCGATGGCGTCATAGGCCCGGCGGTCTTTGGGAGCAGTGGCCAGCGCGATGGTGGCTTGGCTCAATATGATGCGGCCTTCGGGCAAGCCGATGCGTTCGATGGCTTGAAAGGCGGCTACGGCCAGCGGCAGCGCGGTGTTGTCGGCCACGCCGATGTCTTCGGAGGCAAAAATAACCAGTCGCCGAGCGATAAATTTGGGGTCTTCGCCGCCTTCGAGCATGCGGGCGAGGTAAAACAGTGCGGCATCGGCCGAGCCGCCGCGGAGAGATTTGATGTAGGCCGAGATGAGATTGTAATGATATTCGCCGTTTTTGTCGTATTTGAGGCCAGGTTTTTGCATGGCTTGTTTCACCGATTCCAGCGTGATGCGGCCGCCGGCTAACTCGGCGGCGGTCTCGAGCCCGCCCAGCGCCACCCGCGCGTCGCCGGCGGAGAGCTCGGCCAGCAGGCGGGCGGCATCGGCGTCGAGCGCTTTGCCCGGAAGTTCGCGGGTGGCCCGCTCGATGATGGCCAAAATCTGCTCGGCCGACAGAGGCTCGAGTACCACCACGCGACTACGTGACAGCAGCGGCCCGATGACCTCAAACGACGGGTTTTCGGTGGTGGCGCCGATGAGGATGATGGTGCCGGTTTCGACGTGGGGCAGGAAGGCGTCTTGCTGGGCCTTGTTGAAGCGGTGGATTTCGTCGACGAAGAGCACCGTGGCCTGGCCGAGTTTTTTGCGTTCGGCCGCGCGCTCGATGACCTTTTTGACGTCGGGCAGGCCGCTCGTGACGGCGGAGATTTCCTCGAAGGCAAAATCGCCGCTTGAAGCAATGATGCGCGCGAGCGTGGTCTTGCCGGTGCCGGGCGGCCCCCACAAGATCAGCGAGGTAGGCGTGCCGCGTGTGATCATGGTGCGCAAAAATTGCCCCTCCCCCACCACCTGCGCTTGGCCGATAAATTCGTCGAGTGTGCGCGGCCGCACCCGGTCGGCGAGGGGACGCTTGGTGTTATCGGAGAATAAATTCATATCTCCACTATACCTGGGATGGAACCATGATGCCTTAGAAATTGAGTATACGGGTGCGAACGGGCGAAATAACGCCAAACTGGACGTGCTGGGCTACCGAAGTGGGCCATCGCAGCTTGGTGGTGGTGATGCATTCCTTAGCGAGATTAATGAGATCGTCGTCCGTGGCGGCGGTGAGATCTTGGTCGCCGATGACCTCCGCGACGGCCGCATTGGCGCCGGCGGCCACGAATTGCCCCAGGATTGGCTGCAGATAGAAATCTTGGGCGCTATCCAGGTAATACAGCCCCGGCTCTTCGGTGTGGCGCACGGGATCAATGCCGGCGACGATGATTTCGACGCGGCCGGCCATGCCCGCCAAATGGGGCACGACCTCAAGCACGAGTGCGGCCTGGATGAGCTGTGCCAGGGTGGCGGCGCTGGTGCTGGCGGTGAGCTTGGGTAGCACGGTTTCGACGATGGGTCGCTGCACGGCCGCCAGGTTGCCTGCCAGGAGCAGGATGGCGCGACCGGGGACGTTCATAAACTGACCAAAAGCTAGACTACCGTCCGTCGGTGTGGGGCTATCGCTGGCGGCTATGATGGAATTACGGTTCTTGAGCGCAAGCACGAGCGACATATCCGACGCATCCTCGTTTAAAAGCTAGAACTATAGTAGCGTTAATTTTTGCCGAGCGCGAGGTGGCTATGACCGGGTGGCGTCGATTTCGGCTATAGCGCGCGAAAGAGCGGCATCGAGCTGGCCGTCGAGCAGCCGGGCTTCGGCGATGAGGTGCTCGGCGGTGCGGGCTTCGTCGATTTGTTTGCCTGCGTATTTGGCCTCGTAGGCTAGGGTTTCGAGGTGGGTGGCTTGCTCGAGCCAGTAGTAGGCCGTGGCGATAGTGTTTAGGAGGTGGGCATCTTGCATCACAAACAGCCGGCCCGAAGCTTTGATGGTAGTCCAAAACGACATGAGATATTCGATGCGTGCGTACATGGTGGTACTGCCGCGGCGAGCGTCAAAGAGGGCTTTGTCTTCGACCAATTCGGCCCGGAGTTGCTCGAGAATGTCGCGCTCCATAGCGGGGGTGTTGGCGCTGAGGGCGGCGCTGGGGCGGGTGGTGCCGGACCGCAGCGAGCCAAAAAACAGGCCGATCGGGATGCCAATCATAGCCCCCAGCGCGCCGAGAGCAAGGCCGGAGCCAAGAAAAGCGATGTAACTACCAGCAAGTTGGCTCGTACTGAGACGGCCGGCTAGGTAACCCAGTGGCGCCAAAAGTGCCAACAGGCCGATGAGGCTGCGGAGGCCCAAACGGGGTCCGCGACGGGGGTTGAGAAGGGTGGTATCGGTGGTAGCCATAAGAATTGGTTATTATAGGCATATTTCACCGATTTATCAAGGGCCCTAGCCGAGATGCGAGATGCTTAGGCTGCTGGGTTGCGGCCCGAGAGCGCCAGCAGCCGAGCCTGCAGGTCGGCGTGAGGTGGTGTCTCTACGGCCGGCCCAAACACACCCATAGCGCGGTATTCTTCCCAGTGCGGCGAGAGTTCGTCCCACATGCCCTGGACCAGATCGGCCGGCAGCGTGGTATCGGCGCCGATAAATTTGGCGATATCGTAGGCCCGAAAGCCGCGGAAGCTCGTGATGTGGATGAGATAGTCTCGGGCCGGAAAGTCGCCGTAGCTTAGGTGCACCACCCGCTCGGGCTCGCGGAATCTTTCGACCGCCTTCACGGCGCGGTCAACCACGCGGCTAAAGCTGTCGGCGGGGTCGGTGCCGAGCAGATCGCCGTCGTATTTGGCGCCGACCTGGGCGGCGGTTTTGCCGGCCAGGGTGTCGGGCACCCACGAGTCGTCGTAGGCGTGGTAGTTGATGATTTGGCGCAGCGACGATCCCGGCTGGCGGGTGGTGATTTCGGGCGGCACGATTTGGGTATATTGTTCGGGCTTGATCTGACTGACTACCTGCTCCAAAGCTCGGTCGGCCATCACAAATATTTCTTGCTCGGTGAACTTCATACTGCCTCCTTGGTTGCTTGTACGCCTTGTTCGCGGGCACGGTTGGCCCATTGGTCGGCCAGCTCGTTGCCTGGGTCGTTGTTGTGGCCGCGTACCCAGATGAGCCGGGCCTGGGACGCACGGTACAGCTCGCAGACTTCGCGCACGAGGTCGAGGTTTTTGATGTCGCCGCCTTTCTTTTTCCAGCCGTTGCGCTCCCAATTGAGGGACCATTTGGTGATGACGTTGATCCAGAATTCACTGTCGGTGTGAATGAGGCAGGGGGTGCCGTCGGCGTCGGCGAGCGCGGCAATGAGGGCCCGGCCCTCCATGCGAATGTTGGTGCTAACGGGTTCGGAACCCAACACGTGTGGCTTCATAGAGCGAATAACGGCAAATCCGCCGGCCCCAGGGTTGGGCTCGCAGCTGCCGTCGGTGTAGTAAATGATGGGTGTGGCGGGTGTGGTCATGTGGGTATTTTACACTACCCGCATGCCTCGACTAAAGTGCGTAATGATGGTATAGTCGGTGAGTCCAATCTCGGCCATTCTGGCCAGTTCCCGTCAGCCCGACGCCCAGGAGGCGACCATGGAAGATCCTCTTGCTCTGCAGCCGCGACACCTAGCGCCTTATGCGGCGGGTGGCGAGATCAGCATTTCTCACGGCACTGACGAAGCTATTTCGATGTGCCAGGGAACGATCGTGGACATCACCATCGATGGATCCACGCTCACGGTGACCTTCGGCCAGCTGGCCGTGCCCGACGTGACTCCGCCGCTGCCCCACACGCGCTGGACGCTCATCGAGCCGAGGAAGGTGTCGCTGGAAGTCACGCCGACCATAGGGTCGGCCGGCCCGAGCGGACTGTTCCTCTGGGCCGGCTCCGGCAGCTGGGTCAGATTCTACCTACCGGGGCTGCCCAGCATCGGAGGACGGCTCGACTGGTCGAAGGTTCGGCAGCCCATGAGCCTCGATCTGGCGGTGCGCTACGTCTTCGGCGTGGTCGGCGCCAATGTGGCGGCCGGGCGCGATCCCAATCCGGCGGCGGCCGATCTGTCGCCGGCGATGCTGGCGGCGGTGTTCGGACGGGCTTGGGACGGGGAAGGTTCGAGGCGTCTCGCGTGGCACGAGGCCTTTGCGCGAGCGGTTACGCTTCCGGACGCGCCCGGAGTGGCGCATGACGGCGATTCGGCTGCGTTCACCCTGGCGTTCCGGCTCGACGCGCGGGATGAGCGATCGCTTTACGCGGATGTCCTCGACCCCGGTGGCCGGCCGGTTCGCGGACTCCTGATCACCCCCGGGTCGCCGTACGCCGCCTATGTTCCAGTTCGGGGCTGATCCCCCTGCACCATCGGTGCCCACGCCCCTGCCCTGACTTCGGTCTCGGCGGGGGCGCACTGCGTTTGGGGAGACAAGCGCTCGATAAAACGAGAGACGGCGCTCGAGCGTTCCGGTGGTACCGGAAACTCGAGCGCCGGGCGTCTCACTGGTCGTCCTTGTTGGCCCGGGGATGGACGACCCGGCGAGCGATGGTACGCCAATTTGGGAACTCCGACTGGCGCAGCGCGAGAAAGATGCTTGCTACTGCTTCTCGCACTTCATGCAGTAGCCCTTTGCGATCCGCTGCGCCGACTGCCTCGGCCATGCGGGCATGGGGATTCTTGGGGTTGGCGCGGGCATTGATGCCGAGCTCAGCGCTGATGCGACGAGCGAGATCACGCTCGTTTGGTGCCGTGGCGCTCATGTGCACCCGCCGGCGGCGGATGAGCTCCATTGCCACCAGGATCATGATCCCGACGATCCAGCGCTGAGACTTGGTTGATTCGTCCCACGCCACCAACCGCTTCCAGGTGTCGGCATCGATGCCGAAATTGCCGGCAACTCTGGACCGGACGTCCCCGACGATTTTGCGCTCGGCCGGGTCGAGACTCGAATCGGGCATGGTGGCCACCCTTCGGGCCGGAGTTAATACTCGGACAGTCGCGTATAGCCATCGAAGATGTGGGCGGCTTCATTCTTGAGAGCATCGAACAGTTTTCTGACTGCGATCTCGAAGGCCTCCCGACAGCTCACCTCGGTGCCGAGCGTTGGCTGGGTCTCAAGCGTGATGTCTTCGCCGGCCCAGCACATGAAGCCCGTTTCGACTGTGTACGTCACCCGCAGGAGCTCTTGCTGCAGATCGCGATCGGGCACGATGCGCTCGACGGTGATGTAGAGCGCGGCTGCCGGCGTGTCGCGGCGCAGCGAGCAGACGATGTAGCTGCGGTTAAACGCGAAGTCGAGGCGTACGCCGATGCCCCATGTGGGCTCCTCGCCCTCGCGCACAAACCAGTCGCCTTCGGCGCCGCCGAGCCGCAGCGTTTGAAGCACACTCAGCTCGGCCGAGAGGATTCCGCCGGCGTAGAGCCGCGCCATGGTGTGGTCGATTTCGCCGGCCAGCTTCATGCCGGTGGCGAGATGCGCGACCACGGCTGGGATTCCCTCGGCGACCATTGTGCGTAGACGACCGCTAGACGTAGGCGGTAGGGTAGCTCGTTCGTCGTAGTGCGGGTACATGCCACTCCCCCCTTTTGTGTTTCGGCTACCTCGTGGCCGAATCTTGAACTTTCTGCTAGGTTTAGCCACATTAGCGGACTGAGTGCAAGGGTGTCAAACTGGCGAGCGTGAAAAATAATGGCGGTGCGCCGGCCCCGGGAGATGGTCCCGGGGCCGGTTGGGTGGCGGTCAGCCTCTATGTGTGCCGCCGCTTTGGTCCGGCCTCGGCCTGGTAGTCCATCACGAACGCGGCGAGCAGGCAGGGAATCGTCGGGATGACGAGCCAGCGCACCCAAGGTTGGCTCCATCCGAGCAGGTAGGCAAGGCCGCCGAAGCCGAGCACGAGCTGGGTGATGTACCCGCCGGAGGGCATTAGCGACAAGAGCTCCTTTGCCAGCAGCGTCGTGGCGGCCCCGATGAGCACGGCCGCGGCGATGACGCCGAGCTTCTCCATCGGGCTGGTGCCGGCGTGGTTGAGGAAGGCGTGGATGACGCCGAGCGCCAGGCCGTAAGCGCCGCCCGCAGCGAGGGCGCCCTTGGCACTGAAACGGACCCGCCGGACGGTTTGGATTGGGGACATGTGCGTTATCCTTCCGCTGAGCTGTAATTTGAAGCAGCGTATGTGCGCATTGACAGCTGTCCTAGTGGAGCCGGCCCCGGGACGTCGTCCCGGGGCCGGTTGGGTTGCATGTCCCCGTCAGAGCCCGCACGCGTGCGGACCGCCCGGCCCGGCGAGCAACAACAGGTTCAGGGTGGTGGCCCTGATGGTGAGGCTGGCCAAGGGGCGGCCGGCCACGAAGTACTCGCGGGCGACCATGTAGATCGTGTCTCCGAGCGAGGGGAAGATCGGCGTGATGAGCCGCGAGACCTCGTCGACCCGGAAGCCGAAGGTGTCGGAAACAGTTCGCCGCTCACTAGTGACAGTGTAGAGGATTCCGCCGATCCACTGCGAGTAGTCGGTGAGCGGGTCCGGGGGCGGTTGGGTGTCAGTGGACATTGGCTATCCTGCCTCTCGGCTAGGCGATTGCAACAATAGCTTTATACCACAAGCGCCTGAGCTATAGAGCCCGCATCCGGTTGCCGCGCGGATTGTGCTCCACCTCGGCTAGTCCGAGCGCCTCGAGCAACGGGGGCATGTACATGCCAAATCGGCCGCGCAAGCCCTTCTTGATGCCATACCAGCCGCCTACGGGGTTGGTTTCGGCGCGGCCCCAAGCCTCCACGGTGCCGTCTTTGGCGGGCTTTTGCTCATCGGCGGCGCCGAGTTCCATCCAATCGCCGTGAGCCTTGAGCATGGCGTGCAGATCCTCGACGGCCCGCAACTGGTAGCCGAGCTTCGTGGAGCCCACCACGCACACAATGGCCGCCGGATCGGCCGATTCATCCTCGTACATCTGATACTGCGACGTCCCGGGCGGCGTGGTGAGCTGCCAGGGCGACTCTTTGGTTCCGTTGCCTTTGATTTGTGTGGCCATGGCGAATTCCTCGTGGTTTATATATTATTCTGGCGGCGTGAATAGATCGCTCTTTACTGCTCGATTTTAGGAATGATGATGTCAAGAGGAAGTTCTGATTGAAGAGTTCTCACTGTATCTGACTCACTTGTGAACACTTTAAAGGTGTATTCTCCTGCCCCAACTAATGGGAATGTCTCCATTTGTGTTATTGTCCTCATCCGCCTGTGCTGGGGTAAGGTTTTTATTTTTTGGACTATTTCACCGAGCTTATTCCCGTTGGGACCAACAATTTCTATTCTTAATTCGAAATTAACTTCTTTCCCACGCTCTTTCTGCCAAAGCGATACAATGGTGTGTTTTAGCGGAACGACGGCAGGTAGCTTCGCATCGACGGGAAGCTGAACTGTGAGCTCCTCCATGACGTCGAAAATGCTGAGGTTATTGGTCTGTTGGTCAACTGACGATTGGGTTGCCAAAATTGACCATAGGTGCCTGATCATTTTATTCCTCCGCTTGATGGATAGTAGTTGTTGGCCTCTTCGCGTTGCCTGCTAGGATTAATCGTTACGTCATATGGGCTACGCTCAATTTGCACTAAGAATTTGTATGGCTTATCTATTCTGATCTGCGCCGCCTGCTCTAGATCAATTTTTAGTGCCACCCCTAGCGCCCTAGAAAGCTTCTTAAGACTATTCACTGTGTAGCTAGCATATCCAGGGGTCTCCCACCGATTAATATTGGCCTGGCCTGTGCCAATCATTTCGGCTAAATCACGCTGCGATAAACCTCGGGACGTTCGAAGGTTTTGGATTTTCAGCGCGAGATCAGTGTAGTTTCCTAACTCAATTAGCTCCCGATCAATATCAGAGTCTTCTCGACGCTGATCGTCTATGAAATCATTAAGGCTTCTTGTCATTGTCTGCTCCTTTCACACTCGTCCCGCAAGGCTCGAGCTTTATCTAGTTCGGTTTGCGGAATCCTATCCGTAGTTTTTACGTATCCACTTAGCAACCAAATGCTCTGGTCCTGCCTATACGAGAAAAAGATCCGGGTGATATTTGCTGATCCCGTCCGAAGTTCGAACAAATTATCCTCGAGATTTTTAACCAATGGGGGGCCGTGTCTTTCTGAATCTTCTAGTTTTTTGAGATTTGCTAGGGTATGTTTTGCTAACTTAGGTTGTTTCCTCCAAAGCTTGCTTAGAAAATCCTCAGCGGGCCGCTTGCCGTTCGGAGCCTCATAAAATTTTACTTCGTACTTCATGTTTGGCTCCGAAACACCTTGATGATATCAAAAAAGATATCAAGCAGTCAACACCCCTAAACCAAAAACCCCGCCGGAGCGGGGCTGTTGGAGCGGGCGTTAGTTACATTTTGATTTCGATGTCGACGCCGGCGGGGAGGTTGAGGTTCATGAGGGCGTCGATGGTCTTGGGGGTGGGCTCGGTGATGTCGATGAGGCGCTTGTGGGTGCGCATTTCGAATTGCTCGCGGGCATCTTTGAAGATGTGGGGCGAGCGGAGGACGGTCATGGAGTTTTTTTCGGTCGGCAGCGGGATGGGGCCGGCGACGGTGGCGCCGGTACGGGTGGCGGTGTCGATGATTTGTTTGGCGGACTGGTCGATCACTTTGGAATCGTACGCCTTGAGGCGAATGCGAATGCGCTGCTTATCGGGGGCTTTGACTTCGGCTGTGGCCATGGGTAGGTGCTATCTTTCGATCAATTAATAGTAAATACACTCTCACGTGTTTGGCTTTGATTTAAGCATGGCTCAGGCGGTTTTGTCAATCTGTGCCTAAACGCCATGAAGCCCCGAGGGGCTTCATGCTCCTCAGGGCATCGGGTTGGTCGGGATGATGTGGGCGCGGCGTGTGTGCGGCAGCGGATGGGTGCTCGGCTGGCAGAAGGTGATTTCGAGATAATCACCGACGCCCCGGAGCCGATGGGGCGACAACAGGCGGGGCGGAGGCGCCGGTCGTCGAACAGGACGGCATCGCCGGGCTCGAAAACCTGTCGGTGGACGGTCTGACCATTGGCTCCGACGAGTTCGACGCAAGCGCCGAAGCCGCCGAAGCCAATGTAGACGAGGGCTGTGAGGCTGCGCCGGTGTGGCCCCGGGTCTGCGTACTCGACCACACCGCGCGTCCGTATTAGGCGCAGATCCAGGGTTCCGGGCGGCTGCCACATCGGCGTAGCCGTGAGAATCAGCGTAATGATCCAGGCGGGGGAGCCGGGCAGCGTCAGGAAGAACAGGCGGCGCCCCCGTCGGTTCTGGTCCGGCTCGGCTTCGCCACCGACATCGACTACTTCCCTTCCGCCGGATAGCGGCCACGCCTGAAGAGTGCCCCAGGCATAATCGGTCATGGACGGGAAATGCATTGAATCGGTCGGAATGTCGTTGAGCAACGATGTACCGGCGAATTTCCAAAACTCCGTAACGCAGCTCATTCCGGAGAATGCGAGGTAGCCGTCGCGCGGGAGCGCCTGGATCGGGAGCTCGGTCATGGGTCTCTCACCTCATCTGTGGGCGGGACGAACTTTATGAAAATATAACTTTCTTGATGTTTTGTCAATTACCCGTGGTACCTGAGTCTCGAAACCCCCTAAATCTTCCTCGCTCTCACTGAGTCCATTAGAACGGATAGGCAAAAAATGACAAAAATTGTCAAAAATCACCGAGTCACTCGAAATAAGGCTGGGGTTTTGAGATTCAGGTTTGGTTGGGTTGATTTTTTGGCTCTTTGTGGGTATAGTTGGTCTTCCATCTTTCGCACAGAAATGGAGATCATCGACATGGGTGAGATATCGGACCCGACAGAAACGACCAGTAAACGCCATGCGCTGGCGGTAATCCTGGGCGTGATCGTCGCGGGCCTCATGGCATTCGGCGCCGTCATGGTGCCGCATGTCCCGTGGATACTGGCGCTGATCCTGCTCGCGCTGACCGCGGTACTGATGGGGCTGCTCGCAGGAGAGAGCTACCTGCGGCTCCGCGCGGGTGACTGGGGCCTGTGGGTGGTGGCTGGCTCATTCGTGGTACTAGGGCTGGCCATTGCGGTCTCCATGCTGATCCTGAACGCGGCCAACGTCGCCTGACTCGAAGGAGCACCATGACCCAGAACGCCGACGCGGCCGGGGCGATCCCCCAGCCGAAGGCGAACTCGCTGACATGGCCGGAACTCATCGGGCTCATCGGCTACCTCGGGCTCGTGGCGGTCGCCGCCTGGAATGCCCGGCAGGGCGCCGCCATTCACACCGCCTACGCCCCGGACGCCGCGTTCTTCGCCTGCCTGCTGGCACTCGCCGGGGCGGCTTTGTGCGGCTGGAAGGTGCTTCAGGAGTTCCGAGTGGGGCGCTACCGCGCCTTGCTGATCTGGCAGGCGCCGTACGCCATCGTATGTCTCGGGCTTGGCCTGCTCGCCCTCTGATCCCGCACGGTGCGAAGGTGGAACTCGGCCCCGGGGAAACCCGGGACCGAGACCACGGCAATTATCCTCCACTCCCCTGTTCTGGGGGCTTTTTTGTGCCTAAACGCGCTGAAGCCCCAAGGGGCCTCAGGCTCCTCGGGGCTAGATGATGTAGTCGTTGAACGCTTGCCGGTGGCGCTGAGCCAGGACGAGCACGGGCGCCGTGAGCAGGACGGATTCGATGCCCAGACGGGGGCAGTAGTGCTGAATATCACCCTCTGATCCGATCGTGTAGAAGACGTAGTCGCGCCGGATGAGGGTGGGTAGCACAGCGGCCATCATGGCCACGCTGTAATTGCCGGGCGGCAGAATGAGCGCGCCTTCGCTCCGGAGCAAGCCGAACACTCCGGCCAGCACGCTGCCCTCGAAGAGCTCATGGCTATCCATGATGCCACCGTTGCAGTTGAGCTGGATAGCTCGGGCGAGCGGCGAGCCCGGGATCGGATGCCACGCTCGAGACAGGTACAAGCTGAGCGGACTGTTGGCGTCCGACGGCATTTCATCCGGGTCCCAGAACAGGCTGTGGGCGGCGCTCATGCTGTAGACGAGTTGGTGGCCGGCCGCCGTGGCCAGCACCGAGCCGATCACGGAGCATGAGCTCGCGCCTGGTTCGCCCCAGTACTCCAGGAAGCTGATAGCAGAGCAGGGCACGCCGTCGAGCAGCCCATAGGGGATCATGGCGACGGCGGAGCACGGGGCGCCTAGAAGCTCGTGTTCGGGGCTTAGCAGTCCCGGCTGCGGCGAGGGGAATTGCGTGGCCAGCGACGCGAGGTAGAACAGGTGCACGTCGTGCTGCGACGCTTCGGGCTCCTTGGGGGAACCGATGGCCAGCGCATGCTGAAGCCAGCCCCGCATGGACCCGGCGAGCTCAATGGCTCCCGGAGGTTCTGTCCGTGGGTTGGTTCCGAGGTGCTGATGTGGGTGCGGGCAGCGGAGACGTACGGTAGCTGCACTTGATGGCTGCATGACTATCTCCTCCCGGAGGCGGGGCGCGACGAAACGGGTTGTGAGGTGCGTTCACCTGAGCGGAGTGTATCAGAATTGGCTAGTTGAAGCGATTATTTGACCAGTCCGGCCACGAGATTGATGGTAGTAGCGATGATAACGGTGCCCAGCAGGAAGCCCAATAGCGCGTGTTTGAGCGCAGTGGCGCGGAAAGCCCGGGTGGTGAGGGTGGTATCCGAAACCTGGTACGTCATGCCGATGGTAAACGCCAGGTAGGCAAAATCAACATATTGTGGCTTCTGACCGCCAAAATCTACCCCACCTTCGGGCTGGGAATAGTAGAGCTCGGCGTAACGCAGAGCGTACACGGTATGCACCATCAGCCAAGACGCGATCACGCTCAGCATACCGAGCGCCGTGAGTGCTAGTTTGGTGGACTGCCCGGAGCTGGCCGAGCCCGCCAGCAGCACCGCGACGGCTCCAAGGCTCGCGACGCTGGCACCGATGAGAATGAGATCGGACGCCACGCGCGAGGGATCTTCGCGGGTGGCGTGCTTTTTGACGAGCGCTGCGTCGTATTTGGTAATCTTGAGCCAGGTAGCCGCTACATAGGCAAACGCGAGCGTATCCCAGGCTACGAGGGGCGCGATTTTCCATGAGGCCAGCGTGCCGGCGAGCAGGCCGGCAGCGAGGCCGGCGGCGGCTAGCAGACCGAGTTTGACCGAGGCTTTTTGGACCGAGGCTTCGGCGGTAAGCTTAACCTTCATGGATTGATTGTACACCACAAAAAAGCGGACCCGAAGGCCCGCTTTTTGCGGTCGTTTGCGGTGGGCAAACTTACTTGATGATCTTGATCACCACGCCGGCGCCGACGGTACGGCCACCTTCGCGGATAGCGAAGCGCAGACCTTCTTCCATGGCGATGGGCGAGATGAGCTCAACCTTCATCTTGACGTTGTCGCCCGGCATGACCATCTCGACGCCCTCAGGCAGCGTGACGTCGCCGGTGACATCGGTGGTGCGGATGTAGAACTGCGGCTTGTAGTGCTTGAAGAACGGGGTGTGGCGGCCGCCTTCGTCCTTGCTCAGCACGTAGACCTCGGCGTCGAACTCGGTGTGAGGCGTGACGGTGCCGGGCTTGGCCAATACCTGGCCGCGCTCGATGTCGGTGCGCTCAATGCCGCGGAGCAGGGCTCCGACGTTGTCGCCGGCCTGGGCGTCGGGCAGCAGTTTCTTGAACATCTCGACGCCGGTGACGACGGTCTTCTTGGTGGGGCGAATACCCACGATTTCGACTTCGTCGTTGATCGCGATTTTACCCTGCTCGATACGGCCGGTGGCGACGGTGCCGCGACCCTTGATCGAGAAGACGTCTTCGATTGGCATCAGGAACGGCTTGTCGACTTCGCGCTTGGGCTCGGGGATGAAGTCGTCCATGGCGGCAACGAGGTCCAGAACGGCCTTCTCGTTGTCGGCGTCGCCTTCGAGGGCTTTGAGGGCGCTGCCCTTGATGATGGGGGCATTCTCATCGAAGTCGTATTTGGCGAGCAACTCGCGGATTTCCATCTCGACGAGTTCGGCCAGCTCGGGATCGGCCATGTCCATCTTGTTCATGAAGACCAAGATGCTCGGCACGCCCACCTGCTTGGCGAGCAGGATGTGCTCACGGGTCTGAGGCATGGGGCCGTCGGCGGCGGAAACCACCAGCACGGCGCCGTCGATCTGGGCGGCACCCGTGATCATGTTCTTGACGTAGTCGGCGTGGCCCGGCATGTCGACGTGAGCGTAGTGACGCTTGTCGGACTCGTACTCCTGGTGCGAGGTAGCAATGGTGATACCACGCTGGCGCTCTTCGGGAGCGTTGTCGATTTCGTCGTACTTAACGGGCTTGTTGATCGAGCTGGGCTTGTGCTTAGCCAGCACGGCGGTGATGGCAGCCGTGAGGGTAGTTTTGCCGTGGTCGACGTGCCCCATGGTACCTACGTTGACGTGCGGCTTGTCGCGCTTGAATGTTTCGGCCATTCTTTAACTCTCCTTAATATGTTCCACTACAGATTGATAATGTGGCTTTTGCTAGCCCCTAGCGGACTGCCAATCGGCGGCCGCATCAGCGATCTACAGTGGAATCGATTTATTACTTTGTGAACATAAAAAATTTTGCCCACTTGGGACCCAATCATTATAGACAAGCCAGGCCGATCTTGTAAAGAGGTGCGGGCTCAAGTCGGACGGTTTATTTGATATGCCCCAGGTGCAGGCCGGCCAACATAACGGCAGAAATGGTTTGGGCGTCGGTGATTTCGCCCTTGGAGAGCATTTTTTTGAGTTCCGGCCAGCTCACCCAACGCTTGGCGGTGATGGTGTCGTCGGTGGCGCCGACAGGTTCCCGGACTTGATGTAGGCCGGTGGCGATGAAGATGATGTTGCGCTCGGCCGCGAAGCCGTTGAAGGGGTAGGTTTGCACCGGCAGGCGTTCCCATTTGTCGGCGTGGAGGCCGGCCTCTTCGGCGAGCTCCCGCTTGGCGGCGTCGGTGTCGTCTTCGCCGTCGGTGTTGCCGGCCGGGATTTCCCACGACGGCGCGCCGGTGGTGTAGCGCTCCTGCTCTACCAGGCAGACGCGGTCTTGATCGCCGAGCGCTACGATGAACACGGCCGGCGGCGTTTCGATCCAGCCATACACGGTGGCGCGGCCGTCGGGAGCGATTACTTCGTCTTCGTGGACGCTCATGTAATTGTTTTGGTACACGATTTTGCCGGACAGGCGTTGCCATTTGCTCATGATGAGGCGGTCCCGTTAGTGCTTCTATCATGCCATAGATTGGCGCCGGGCGCTCGGCGCCGCGAATTGCTTTTTGCGCTCCAATATCGCATAATCGTTACCGTCCTGAACCGATGCGAGACCCCCGGAGGGAAATCGTGAAACTGAAAGTACCACGAATAGTAAGGGTTACATTGGGGCTGGTTGCCGCGGCCGGCGTGGTTACCGTCGCCAAAGGTGGCCTCAACCACAGTGGTGCGGATTGCGCGCCCATTGCGCCGCGGCCGAATTCTGCTGCGGCCACCGTGGGCTTCCAGCACTGCAATCAGTCACTCGAGGAGATCGGGGTCGCCTACGACACGCATTACCCCAAGCAGGGGAATCGGGGCTTGTACAAGAGCTGTGCGTCTGACACCAAGAAGCCCACGCTGAACTTCCAGACCCCCTACTGCTTCCCGCGGATCACGGCGGCGCGCTCGGTCTTTGCGGCGGCGCCGCCGGCGGAGATCGGATCGAAGTCCAATCCGCCCATCTTCGTGCAGCGAGTGAAGAGTGTCGACTGGGTATTCGTGCCTGCGACCGGCTCGTTGATTGCTTCGCCCACGGCCAAGCGGGAGCGAGCTGCGGGACAGCTGACGGTGTTGCGGTCAGTCGGCGCAAAGTGGGTGCGTCAGCCGGGCGGTCTGGATGAGGCTCGCGACGGCATAGCCGCCGACCAGCTCGTCACACTGGTGACCACCTTCGATGACTTCCTGGTCCGCGCGGGCAGCTGATCGCCAGGACCGTCCGTGGTGGCCCTCGCCGGCAATGACGCCGGGGAGGGCCACTGCCCGACCCAAGTTCTCAAGCATTGGTTTGAGGCTTTGGGTGGGATAGAAGTGGTGTTTTGGCTCATTGCTTGGCACGAGCCTTGGTTGCATAATTTTATCGTCCGCAAACGTTCGAGTCTCGGAGGAGAGCATGGCGAGAGAGACTTTTGTTGGGCGGCTTCTCAGCTCCGCGGGAGGGCTTGCATTAGCGGCCCTTGCTGCCACAGGCCTGACCATCCTGCTTTTGCCCGCGGGTCTGTGCGGCCGCACGCTGCACGGGGCTCCGGCGCAGGAGCACGTCGCCGATGCGGGTACGCTCAGCTGCAACAAGGCGCTGCGGGAGCTGAAGCCGGTCTACCTGAATCACAAACCGGCGACCACCATTCTCGGCGTGGCCGGAAGCTGCGCCGCCGACCACACTGCCAAGGGCTGGCGGTTTGTCAGCGGCACCCTGTACTGTTTCCCCCGCCTGGGTGACTATCCAACGGTATACGCGGCAATGCCCGCGTCTGCCAACGGCAAAACCAACCCGGCGTCGCAGCCGCTTTTTTTCATCGAGGAGGTCGGTGATTACTTCTGGGTATTCCAGGCAGACGGGCTGCTATTCCGGATACCGGTGGGGGCCAGCATCCTGACGAGCGATAATGTGGCGTCGTGGCGCCCCGGCAAGGCTGGATGGGAGGTGGTGCCCAGACCGAGCTTTACCGATCTGGCCGGCCTCCTCAATGACTTTCATGACTTTCTAGACCGGGCGGCCGGATAACCGCAGGGAGCCGCTCGTAGTGGCCCTCGCCGGCAATAACGCCGGGGAGGGCCACTGCCCGACCCAAGTTCTCAAACGCGGTTTGAGCCTTTGGGTGGGTACAGGAGTATTTTTAAGACAGTGAGCAGCTCGGCAAATTCGGCGCGGTTGAGATATTCCTCGGCACTGTGGGGATGGTAATAGGCGGCGCCAAGCATGATGGTGTCGAGGCCGCGAGCGGCCAGAATATTCCCGTCGAAACAGCCATAGGTGGGCTCAAGATGGGGCTGAAGGCCGGCGGTGGCGAGAGCCTGTTCGACGATTGTGATTAGTTCGCCGTCTTGATTGAGCTCGTAGGCCGGGGAATCTTTCACGAACGCTAGCTGCGCTTCTACGCCGTGTTGGGCGGCCGTGGCGCGGAATAATCGCTCGCCTTCGGCCGCCGCGGCCGTGATTTTGGCCGTGTCGTAACTGCGCAACTCGGCTTGGAGGGTGGCGTGGCCGGGGACTTTGTTGCGCGCGTCGCCGAATTGCATGACGCCGATGTTGCAGGTAACGCCGGACGCGTATTCACCCTGGCGGAGCTGGGCGGCCGCGGCGATGAGGGCGGCGCCGGCGTTTTTGCCCTCTTGCCACTCGGCGGGGTGCGCGGCGCGGCCGCGGTACTCGACGTCGATCTTGAAGTAAGCGGGGCTGCGCGTGATGACACGGTTGACGCGGCCGGTCCAATCGAGCACCACGGCCTGTTTGGCGCTTACGAGAGCCATGTCGAGGCCCACGGCGCCTACGCAGCCGGCTTCCTCGCCCACGGTAAACACGAGCTCAATCGTACGGGCGGGACGCGCTGAGGTGGCGCCGTCGGCCAGCTCGAGCATGGCGGCTACGGCGGCTTTGTCGTCGGCGCCGAGCAGGCCGTGGCCGTCGGTTTTGATGACGCCCTCCGCCACCACCACCTGGCGGCCGGCCAGCGGCGCGGCGATGTCGGTGTGGCCGACCAGCGCGATTGCCGGGCCGCCCGCCGCGCCGGCGATTTGCGCCACAATGTTGCCGGCGGCGTCTTGGCGGAAAGGTACGCCGGCCGCATCGAGGCGGCGCTTAATGTAGACAAGTACCTGGTCTTCGTGGGGATGTACTTCATCGATGGCAACGAGGTCGAGAAAGGTTTGTTCGAGCTTGGTAACGGTTGGCATCTTTCGATTGTAGCAGAGGGTGGCGCCGGAGAGCGGTCTTGTTGATTTGCTTATGGTTTTAATGCTATAAGGTTTAGGTCCGTACGATCCGAGTTCCCGAGAGGATGCCATGAGCACGAGGAACCCCCGCCGCGGAAGGCTGGGACTGTCGGCGAGCGCGCTCCTGCTGGCGGGCTGTGCTGCTATCGGTAACGGCGGCAGTGTTGTCACGCCGAGCGCTACCCCAACGCCGCCGCCCATCAAGCAGGCGGCCTGTGGAGCGCAGACCCGCAGCGCGATCGAAGGCCAGCACCTCACGCTGATGATGGCCAAGCTGTGCGGCCGGCCGCTCCGCAACCTGCATCCGGTGTATAATCCGGTGCAGCGACCAGGCACCCCGCGCGGTCTGTCGGCCCACAACTGTCCCACCGTCAACGTGAAGGGCACATGGAAGCCGGCACTTCCCACTGACCAGCCGTACTGCTTTGCCCGCATCGGCGGCGTACCGGGCTTTGTGTATGCGGCCATGTTCGTCAATACCGGTGGCGACCTCGATGATGCGGCGGTGCCGGAATTTTTCGCTGAGCTCGCGCCCGGGGCCGGAGGCGGGATGTTCCTGTGGCTGTATCCACGCCGGACGGGCGTGGTGCTGCAGGTATCTGTGCCCAGCTCACCACTGCTCGACCGGGACGCACGGCGCGCGGAGATTCATGTTTGGCTGCCTACCTCACAGGGGTGGGTGCGATCAAACACGACGCCGGAATTCACCGACTCGAGGAGTCTGACAACAGACGATGTCAACACCGTTCGGCGCGCCTTTCGGGCTTTCTTGACGGTGCTGGGCCGCCAGTAGGTAGCGCCAAACTACCGAGACTGGCCGGCGATGGCCCTGACTTTTGGAGGTGGGGCTATCGCCCTAACCTGGATTTATAAGCAAAAACGCGATCTAGCTTAGGCTAAATCGCGCGGGTCCAAGGCGGTTTTGCCCTCGGACCCCCTCTTTGGGTGATGCCGCTGCTCACTGCGGCTTGAGAGCGTTGATGAGCAGGATGTAGGGGCCGCCTTCCTTGAACGCATCGCAGAAGTGGCCGTCGGCGTACACCGGCGTCCAGTAGGGATGGCTGGGGTTGTCATTGGGCCGGAGCAGCATCCGGCAGGTGCTGGGCGCCCGGGTCGGGTGCTCGATGGTTTCCACCTTCCCGCGCTCATATCGGTGCTCGGGTGGAGTATGTGCCACCGCGAAGCCTATACCGATCGCCAATGCGACTCCGGCTACGACTGCTCTAAGCTTCATTGCCCCTCCCGGGGTGTGGTAGAGGATGCTCTTACGGATGGGTCGGGACGATCTGGTCGTCAAGGTGCAGGGCGTAATTTTGCCCAAGGTAGAACCGATCGCAGACGTCCCGCGGGTACACGATCGTCCGGTGACGGCTGCCGTGATCGGGTTCCACCACCATTTGGCAGGTGGTGGGCGTGGGGTGTTCGATCGTGACGACGGTGCCGGTTTCTTTGGTGACGTGCTGCAGGCCTGTGAGCACAAATACGAACGTTGGCGGCACTAAGATTATGGCCGTTACTACTCTTCGTACTAGCATGGTCGCCCCCGCGAACGCGCTGTGGACTGGACGCGGTCATTATACAGCAAAAACGCGATCTAGCTGTCGCTAAATCGCGGGTGGGCCCTGGGTTCGTGCCCAGGGCCCCGTCTTTTGGGATGAGACCGGTGGCTTACGTGCCCTCTATCCGTTCAGACGTGTGGAATATGGTGAAGTTCCATCCGGTTTTCAGCTTATAGTGCGAACCGACGCGGAGGGACTGACACGTTCCACCGCTGAGGACATCGGTCCAATGGTGCGGCTTCTCGCCGGTGGGCGCCAGCTCAAACCGGCAGGTACTCGGCTTGGGATGTTCGGCGACGACGACTGTTCCGTGCTCGTACGTCCGGGGTATGAGCGGCATGGTTCCTATCGTGGACGGCAGGATGAATTGCAGGGTCAAGAATGCCGCGATGCCGATCCCAAACTTGACCCAGATTCCCGCCTTTGCTCTCGAGCTATCCCTGCTCATAGGTGCGCGTCCAGGTGCGCGTCTGTGGCCGGGACGCTGTCTGTCTTCACGGTAATTGCGGCGATTCCTTCCTCCGGGATGTTCTTGCAGGTTTGTTTGTCCTGTACCAGCGGCACGCTGGGGAAGTCCTTGGCGGCGGCGGGAGTGAGGCCACGGTAGGTGATGGTGCAATAGGTGTCCGAGGTGCCCTTGTACTGATCGAATTCCTCCACCTTCATGAGGCGGGCGACGACTCGGTAGTACACGGCCAACTGGTGGTCGGTCGAAATTTCATAGTTGTCCGGAAAAACGCGGGAGCCCCGGATGGCTGCGGACGGGCGGCACAGCTTGCGAGCGGCGACGCCGGTGAAGTTCTGCCAGCCGAGCTGGGTATCGTCGTTCGGCGCGACCAGCTCAAAGCTGCAGCCGTTCGGGATAACCTTGACGGCAAGGATATTCCCACTGCCGGTCACGAGCTGGAGGGCGTGGGGAGAGACGGCCGTGTTGGGGGGACCCTGCGTGACCGCGTTGCTGAGCACGATCACCGACATTCCCGCGAACGCGGCCACACTCACCCAGTGTACGAGTTTCTTCACCGTTGGCCCGCCCGGGGTGGGCGGGGAAGTTCGGGACTCATGACTGGTCTCCTTCTCGCACTGGAGCGGACAGGTGCGTGCTGTTATGGCACGCCGCCTTTTATATCACATTGGGGCGAACTTAAAAAGGCCCTGGCGGGCCTTTTTAAGGAAATTGTGGGTGAGGCTTAGTTGCCGGCAGCTTTGGCGGCGGCGCGCTTGCCAACAATTTCCTCGGCGACATTACGCGGAACTTCCTCGTAGTGGTCGAATTCCATAGTGTTGGAGCCGCGGCCTTGGGTCATGGAGCGCAGCGTGGTGGTATAGCCAAACATTTCGGCTAGCGGCACCTGGGCATCGATCACCTTGGCGCCGGAGCGGTCTTCCATTTTTTCAATGCGGCCGCGCTTGGAGTTGAGGTCGCCGATGACGTCGCCCATGAACTCCTCGGCTACGATGACTTCGACCTTCATGATGGGTTCGAGGATAATCGGCTCGGCCTGACGGGCGGCGGCTTGGAAGCCCATGGAGCCGGCGATTTTGAACGCCATTTCGTTGGAGTCGACTTCGTGGAACGAGCCGTCGTAGAGCCTTACTTTCACATCGACCATGGGGAAGCCGGCGACGATACCATTTTTAATGGCCTCTTTTACGCCCTCTTCGGTCGGCTTAATGAATTCGCGCGGAACGGAGCCACCCACGATGCCGTTTTCCCAGATGTAGCCTTCGCCGACTTCGGTCGGCGAGACTTCGAGCCAAACGTCACCATACATACCACGGCCACCACTTTGGCGGGCAAATTTGCCTTGGGCCTTGGCGGTTTTCTTGATGGTTTCGCGGTAGGCGACCTGCGGACGGCCGACGTTGGCCTCCACTTTGAATTCGCGCTTCATGCGGTCGACGAGAATGTCGAGGTGCAGCTCGCCCATGCCTTCGAGAATGGTTTGAGCGGTTTCTTCATCGGTGTGAACGCGGAAGGTGGGGTCTTCCTCGGCCAAACGCTGGAGGGCGTTGCCCATTTTTTCTTGGTCGGCTTTGGTTTTGGGCTCGACCGCGATGGAGATAACGGGCTCGGGGAAGGTGATGCTTTCGAGAATGACCGGCTTGTCGAGGTCGGAAATGGTGTTGCCGGTAGTGGTGTTTTTGAGGCCCACGGCGGCGGCAATTTCGCCGGCGTAGACTTCCTGGACTTCTTCGCGGGAGTTGGCGTGCATCTGGACGAGGCGGCCGACGCGCTCTTTGTCGCCGGTGGAGGCGTTGAGGATGTACGAGCCGGACTTGAGCACGCCGGAGTAGACGCGGAAGAAGGCGAGCTTGCCGATGAACGGGTCGGTGGCGATCTTGAAGGCTAGGCCAGCAAAGGGTTCCGAGTCCGAGGGTTTGCGCTCGATCTCTTCGCCGGTCTTGGGATCGGTGCCCCAAACAGAGCCGATGTCGAGCGGGGTGGGGAGGTAGTCGACGACGGCGTCGAGGAGCTTTTCGACCATCACACCGCGGCCATCGCCACCGGAGACGGCGAAGAAGCTGCCGGAAAGTACGCTCTTGCGAATGCAGGATTTAAGTTCGTCGTTGCTGAGCTCGTGACCTTCGAGGTATTTTTCCATGATGGTATCGTCGGCTTCCACGGCCGCTTCGATGAGGTGTCGGCGGTAGTTTTTGGCTTTTTCAAGCATATCTTCCGGAATTTCGCCAACGACCAGCTCGTGATCTTTGTAGTCTTTGTAGGTGTAGGCCTTCATTTCGACCAGGTCGACGATGCCGTTGATGGATTGCTCGAAACCAATGGGCAGATGGATGGCGTAGGCGCGCTTATTGAGGCGCTCGTGGATACTTTCGAGGCTTTTGTAGAAGTCGCCACCGGTCTGGTTGATCTTGTTGATGAAGCAAATGCGCGGCACGCCGTACTTGTCGGCCTGGCGCCAGACGGTCTCGGACTGGGGCTCTACGCCCATCTTGCCATCGAAGACGGTGACGGCGCCGTCGAGCACGCGCAGCGAGCGCTCCACTTCGACTGTGAAGTCGATGTGACCGGGTGTGTCGATGATGTTGATGCGCTTGCCTTTCCAGAAGCACGTGGTGGCAGCGGAGGTGATGGTGATGCCGCGCTCCTGCTCCTGCTCCATCCAGTCCATGGTGGCCTCGCCCTGGTGGACTTCGCCGATTTTGTGGGTTTTGCCGGTACGGTAAAGAATGCCTTCGGTGACGGTGGTTTTGCCGGCGTCGATGTGGGCGATAATGCCGATGTTGCGGGTGTTTTCGAGCGAGTAGTCGCGGGCCATGGGGGTGGTTAATTCCTCTTATAGTTATGTGTGCGCAAAACAAAACAGCGCAGTGCGCACTGGTTGCAATCATTGTACTGGTTGTGGCCGAATTTTTCAAGCTATCTGTGCGGGGGCGGGACCAGATACATTTGTGCGAAATGATAATATTTGAGCGCCAATGAGGCCTTTTTATTGACACTTTTTCCAGATAGGCGTAGCTTAATCTCGGCCTAACTTCCCAACGGCCTGGACCAGGAGCTTGACATGACGGCCACCGACTCGGTCACAGCAACGACGCTGGGCGAACTACTCGAACGACCCAGCACCCGCACTCACGGCTGGAGGTTCCTCAACGAAGTGCGCGCCATGCTCGTGTGCGCCCTCACGGCCCTCGGACTCACCTCGGAGCAAGCGCAGTTCGTGCTCGGACACTTCCTGGTGTACGAGTTCACCGTGACGCTCCACCGCGACAACGGCTCCGTGCAACGGTACAACGCGTTCCGTGTGTGGTGCCGCCCCGGCGCCTTCGCGGACGCCTCCGGACTCAACCGATGGGCCGTGAAGGGCGGCCTGAAGTTCGCGGCGGTGATGGACCGCTACGAGGCCGCCGCCCTGGCGATTCTCATGATGTTCAAGTGCGCCGCTCGCGGACGGCCGTTCTACGGCGCCAAGGGTGGCGTGGAGGTCGACCCGCTGACGCTCTCGCCCGCCGAAAGGCAGCGGCTGATGGCGGGCTTCGCGCTCAAGATGCACGAGCTCGGCATCGCCGGTCCGCTCAACGACGTTCCGGCGCCCGACATGGGCACCGGGGAGTGGGAGATGGATGCCTACCGGTGCGCGATCCAAGACCACTACCCCGAATACCCCTTCGCGCTGGTCACCGGCCAGCCGCTGGGACTGGGAGGATACGAGGGGCGACCCCAAAGCACCGGCCACGTGTGTGCCGTACTGCTGGACCGGTTTGCCGACTTGCTCGGCATTCCGCGCTCCAACCGGACGGCGGCCATCCAGGGTCTCGGCAAGGTCGGGTGGCATCTGGCCTATCGGCTGAACGAGCTCGGCTGGCGCATCCCCATGGTCGCCGAGGTGGATGGCGGCCGGTTCGACCCGAACGGTCTCAATGTAGAGGAGCTCCTGAGCTGGATGCGCGATCGCAACCCGCTCAGCACATTCCCCGGCGGCGAGCCCTTCGCCTCGGCTGATGTCATCGGGGCCAATACCACGGCCCTCGTGCTGGCGGCCGGCGAAATGGCCGTCAACGACGGCAACGCACACCGGGTGAACGCCCGCATCGTGGCCGAACCGTCGAACTTCGGGGTGACCTATGGCGCCGCTCAGGTTCTGGCTACCAAGCCGAATGTGGACGTGCTCTCGGGCATCCTCTGTGGGTCCGGCGGGATGGATGTGTCGGCCATGGAGCTGGAGTACAACCTCCGGCCGGCCGGCGCGACTCGCTTGGCTCCGCCAACGCAGCGGGAGGTGTTGGCGCAAGCCGAAGCGACGGCACTGGCCGATCTGAGGGGCATGTTCGAGCTATGGCGCCGCACGCCAGACCTCACGTCGACCCTCGCAGGCCCGGCCTACGGCATGGTGCGGCTCCTCGAGTCCCACAACCGCCTGGCGGCCTAGCTACACGATCACTACATCACTGCCCGTTACCGACGAAGCCCACCACCCTCGTCGGTGGCGGGCTTCGTCGTGTTGTGGGCGAGCTCTTCGGCCAGATCGTCGTAGCCGGAGACGGTGAGACAGAGGATAACGTCTCCCGGCTTGGCATCTGAGACTACCCGCGTGGCGAGCTGAGTGCGATCGGGCTCGTAGTGGGCGGGGATTTTGAGGGCGCCCGAGATGTCGCGGCCGCTCACGGTGGTCTGAGTGCCGGCTTCGCGCGCGCCTTCGATGTCGGTGATGTAGGCGATGTTGGCCTGGCCGAAAGCGCCCTGGTAGTCGCGGAGCAGGGCTTTGGTACGCGAGTAGGTGTGCGGGCGGAAAATTACCACGATGCGGCGGCCAGGAAAATGCAATTTGGCGGCCTCGATGGTGGTAGCGACTTCGGTGGGGTGGTGGGCGTAATCATCGACGACGGTGATATCGGCTTCGGCCGGGGTGATGAGGTTAAAGCGGCGGTAGGCGCCCTTGAACGAGGCGACGCCGGCCAGGATTTGATCGAAGCTCAAGCCGGCCTGGAGGGCGGCGGCCACGGCAGCGAGAGTATTGAGCGCGTTGTGCTTGCCATAGAGCGATACGGCCAGGTGGCCGAGCACCTCGCCGTCGTGCTCCACCTCGAGCTCGAGGCCTTGGGGCAAATAAGCGATGTTGCGGGCGTGGAAATCGCCGGTTTTGAAGCCGTAGGTGGCGAGCGACGCGGACGTCCCGGAGGCGATGAGCACGGTGTTTTTGGCCTCGGCACAGGCAATAACGGCGCCCGAGGAGGGTACGGCCGCCACGATTTTGGCAAACCGCGCCTCCACCGAGGCGAGATCAGGAAACAGGTCGGGGTGATCGTGCTCCACCGAGGTGAGCACGAGAATGTCGGGGTGGTAATATTCGGCCTTGGAGCGCGTATCGAGCGCCGAAGCCTGGTACTCATCGGCTTCCACCACGACGTCAGCGGCGCCGGCGAAGCGCACGCTGGTGGCAAAGTTAAACGGCTGAATGCCGATGAGGTAATCGGGCCGGCGGCCGGCCGATTCGAACAACCACGCGATGAGCGCCGTGGTGGTGGTTTTGCCGTGGGTGCCGGCCACGGCGATCACGCGGGCGCGGGCGGTGAGGTGGCCGAAGAATTCGGCGTACGATTGCACCGGAATGCCGCGTTCGCGGGCCTCAACGATCACCGGCGCGTCGGCGCTGACGTGCGCCCCGGTGACAATGACGGCCGTGACGCCCTTGAGCTGCGCCGGTTCGTACTCGGCCGCCCAGTCGAAGCCGTGCTCGTCGAGCCAGGTGCTGCCGGGGGGCACGGCGCTCGGGTCGAGGCCGGTCACTGTGTAGCCGTTGTCGCGGGCGGCCAGCGCGAGGCCGCGCATGGTGTGGCCGGCGATGCCGATGAAATAGAGGTGGCCCGTCATAGCTTCGAGTTTACCACGCCAAATTGGGGTAGTTTCGTCAAGCCATCGAGGGAGCCGGCGGTTTGGAGAATCTCGAACGGCAGGCTGCGCACGGAATCGTCTTTGGCCAGGCCCAGTACCTGCGAATAATCCATGAGACTTACCTCGATTTTCTCGCCGGCATCGAGGTGGATCGGCCCCTGCGATTCGAAATCCGTAGCCAGATACAAATACACCATCCAGTCGATTTTGGAGTGCGGCTGGGTGACCTCAATGAGGCGCCAGTTGGTGAATGTCATGCCGGTCTCTTCGAGCAGCTCGCGCTTGGCGGCGTCGAGCTCGGTTTCGGCGGGATTGTCGTGGCGGCCCCCGGGCAGGCCGTAAAAGGCCGGCCCCATGCTCGGCTGCTGCTCCTCGAGCACCACGAGTTTGTGGTCTTTGACGGCCATAATTTGAATCGTGTCGGGCCGCTTGAGCATTTCGAAGGTGGCCGTGGAGCCGTCGAACATCTCCTGCGGCCATTGGTAGACGTCATAAATTTGGCCCTGGAAGACGCGCTTGGCTTGGCTGGGGATGAGGCGGTGTTTGGCAGGTAAAATAGTTCTCATTGAGCTTATTATATCCGATTGAAATTAATATTGTATTTTCGTATTTTGTTCGGTATATTTGGCGGGCAGAGTTGGTAAACTAGGAACAAATGGGGATGATATGAAAGAACCTGCGCGTATTTTGGTTTTGTTTGAGGAAATGAACGGTAAGTTTGATGCTATTTTGGAATATGTGAAAGACATTCCAGATATGCGGCTGCGGTTGGGCAGATTGGAAGACCGGATGGATGGAGTTGAACTGGATTTAACGGTCATTAAGAGCCTGGTTAAACAAAGTTCCGCGGATATCCGCCAGCTTAAGGCGCAACTTCAATAACTTCCCCACCCACACCGCGGGTGAAATAGCTATCGTGCGAAATGTAGAGCACCGCGCCGGTATAGCGGTCGAGGGCTTTTTCGAGTTCTTCGATACTCGGAAGGTCGAGGTGGTTGGTGGGCTCGTCGAGAATGAGCAGGTTGGGACCGGCGCAGAGCATTTTGATGAGCTGGAAGCGGGCTTTTTGGCCGCCAGAGAGGCGCTCGATGGGCAGCTGCGCGTCGAGCTGGGGATCAAATAGATAGTCGGATAAAATCTGGCGGACTTTTTGGTCGCTGGCTGGCACATCTTGCTCGAGATAGGTATTCATGACGGCCTGACCGAGGGGCATACTGAGGTATTTGGCGTCAATTTCTTGCTCGTAGACGCCGATTTTGATCTTGGGATCGAGAATGATATGGCCGCCGAAAATCTGGGAGCCAAGCTTGGTGCTGCCGGCCGTCGAGAGGATGGCCTTCACGAACGTGGATTTACCGACGCCGTTGCGGCCCTTGAGCTCGATGCGCTCGCCCTGGCGGAGGTGAAGGTTGATGCCGGCAAACAAGGGTTGATCGTAGCCGAGCGAGAGGTTCTCGACGTCTACGAGCACACGCTGGCCTTCGGTGATTTCCTTGGTGTGAATGCGAATGTTTTTGGCTTTGTATTTGTCGTATTTTTCGACCATTTTGTTTTGCATGGTGTCGAGCTGCTCGGAATCAATCCAAAACGACGGCTTTACGATGCGGCTTTTGAGCTCGCTATATTGGCGCGCCAGGCGGTCTTCCATAATGCGAAACCGCACAGCACTGGGGCCGGCAGCTTTGTTTTTCTTGCGCCGAGCCTCCATCACCTGGTTGTGCAGGTTAGACAGGGTGCGCTGGTCAAATTCGTACTGCTCCATAGCGTTCATGGTGGTGCGGCCGTTTTGCTTGAGGTAGTTTTCGTAGTCGCCGTCGAAGCTGACCGTGCCTTTGTCTTTGATTTCAACGATGCGGTCGACTACGGCCAGCACATCGCGGTCGTGGGTGATGACCACCACAGCCTGCTTAGCAGCTTCGAGCCATTCGATGAAGGCCTCTTTGGCGATGTAGTCCATGTGGTTGGTGGGCTCGTCGATGAGCGCGAGGTCGGCGTCGGCCAGCGTGACCTTCACGAGTTCCACGAAGCGCTTTTGGCCGCCTGAGAGCGTGCGCATGGGGCCGTCGATGCGGGCGGCCGGCAGCTGGAAGTCTTCGAGCTCCTGGCGGGCGCGCTGCTCGATATCGTAGTAGCCCAGCTCGCCGAAGCGGCTTAACGCGTCGGAGTAGGCAGAAATCATGGCCATGTCCTCCCCCATCGTCTCCGGGTAGGCGTCAATGATGTGCTTGAGCTGCTTGTACTCGGGGAGGTTTTCGAGCACGTATTCCAGCACCGGCTGGTCGGCCACCGCGTGGTGCTCTTGGGCGGTGGAGGCAACCACCAGGCCGCGCCGGGTTTCTAGGCTGCCGGTGAAGCTCGAGTCGGTACCGTCCATGATGCCCAGCAGGGTGGTTTTTCCGATGCCGTTGCGGCCGATGAGGCCGATCTTTTCTCCCGCCTGGATGGTGAGGTCGAGGTTGGCGTAGAGCGTCTTGGCGCCGATGGTTTTGCCGATGTTTTGGAGATTGATGAGCATGAATTTCCTTATAGAGGGGGACTTCGCGCGGCCGTTACTGCTTGGGTTGTGGCCGCAGGAGTACTATTCCACCTTTTGGAATAGTTGTTGGCGTATAACTGAATTAAGGCTTTGTACGGGTATTATTCTTCAATATTGTGCGACTATTCCGTAAAATGGAGTAGTGGGTTTAGGTCGGAAATCCCATCCGGGGTAATATTTTAATGGGAGCCGAAATCCCAAACATTGAGGCCGATAGCATCGTCGAACTGTTTGCCAAAGCTGGTGGCGTACTGGTGCAGAAAGATTTCGAGCGTAGCCGAGCAGGCGCCGCTCACGAGGTGGCCGCCGTAGACCTGCATGAGCGAGTCGGACAGGGTGACGTGTACGTGGTTGAGCGGTTTACCTTCGAGTAGACCAACGTTGCCGAGCAGGCTCGTGACCTCGAAGATGCCGTCGAGGGGGCGTTCGGTGAATTGCTTGGTCTCGATGGAGTAGTAAGCTAGCTTGGGGTTTTCGATTGAGCCGATGCCGGTGAGCGAGGCGTTGGCGATGGTATGCTCGGCGCAAAATTCCTGGACGACGGTATGGATGTCGTCACCGCGCTCGAGCCGGAGGGCATAGGTGGTGTCGCTAAGGCGCGCAGACTTCATGGCCTTAAGCATAGCACTTAAGCTGGAGGCTTAGTAGCGGGCGAAGTGGGCAAAGGCCTTGTTGGCTTCGGCCATGCGGTGGGTGTCTTCGCGCTTTTTGACGGCGTCGCCGGTGTTGTTGGCGGCATTCATGAGTTCATCGGCGAGGCGCTGGTCGAAGGCTTTGCCGCTTTTGGTGCGGGCGGCGGCCAGGATCCAGGTCATGGCCAAGTGGACTTTGCGGTCGCCGCGGACTTCCATGGGGACCTGGTAGGTGGCGCCACCGATGCGCTTGGCTTTCACCTGTACGGCCGGGGCGACATTTTTGATGGCAGTATCGAAGATCTCGAGGGCGGGCTGCTTGGCTTTGGTTTCGGCGGTTTCGAGGGCATCGTATACCAGCGTCTCGGCGAGGCGCTTTTTACCGTCGCGCATCACTTTGTTGATGAGCTTGGTGACCATGACGTTGTTGTATTTGAGGTCGGCGTCGACGACGCGCTTGAAGGACTTGGTTTTCTTGCGGGGCATTGGCTTCTCTCCTTTGAGATACTACCGCTTGGTTCCGGACCAGCCGGGCGGTTGATGCTTGGATTAATAGTTAAGCGGCTTTGGGTTTCTTGGCGCCGTACTTGCTGCGGCCTTGGGCGCGCTTGGCGACACCGGCGGTGTCGAGCGCTCCGCGGATGATGTGGTAGCGCACACCCGGAAGGTCCTTCACGCGGCCGCCGCGGATGAGCACGACGGAGTGCTCTTGCAGGTTGTGGCCGATGCCGGGGATGTAGGCCGTGACTTCCATGCCGTTGGTAAGACGCACGCGGGCGATCTTACGCAAGGCCGAGTTTGGCTTCTTCGGGGTCTGGGTGGACACCTTCACACACACGCCGCGCATGAACGGCGAATTGAGGTTGTAGGTGCGGTTCTTCAGAGAGTTCTGGATGCGGCCGAGCGCAGGGGTATCCGACTTTTTCTTCGGGTCCTTACGGGGCTTGCGCAGCAATTGGTTGATGGTAGGCATAACGGTCCTAAATGTTACTCGGTTTTGGCTGGTTCGTCAATCTGGGTCTCGGCGGCTGCCGCGGCTTCGGCCTCAGGGAGGCCGGTTTCGCCCTCGCCGTCGACCCGGAATCCGGTACCAACCGGGATGAGCCGGCCGATGATCACGTTTTCCTTGAGGCCGCGGAGCTTGTCGGTCTTGCCACGGATGGCGGCGGCGATGAGCACGCGAGTGGTGTCTTGGAACGAGGCGGCCGACAGGAACGAGTCGCTCGACAGCGAAATCTTCGTGACCGGCAACAGGAGCTGGGTAAATGTAGCACCCTGCTTGCTTTCGCCTTCGAGTCGTTGGTTGTCTTCGATGACGCTCTGGCGCGGCACGATCTCGCCGGTGACGAACAGGCTGTCGCCGGGCTCCTCAACCTGCACGCGGCTGAACATCTGGCGGATGATCACCTCGATGTGCTTGTCGGACACGATCTGACCCTGGGCGGCGTAAATGGTCTGGACCTCAGAGATGATGTAACGCTGAACGGCGGTTTCACCGCTGAGCGTGAGCATTTCCTGGAGGTTGATGGAGCCTTCGGTGAGGCGCTGACCCGGAGCCACCAAGTCGCCGCTGCGGACTTCGAGGTTCTGGAACGCCGGGATGCTGTGCTCGCGCTCGGCGCCACCAGTGTGGGTGAGGTCGATGTGGTCTTTGTGGACCTTAACGGTGCCTTCGACCTTGGCCTTGAGCGGCTTCTTGCCGCCGGCGTTGGCTGCCATGACGTCGCCGGGGACGACCTTTTGGCCGCTCTTGACGCTCGCGATGCGACCGTCGAGATCGTGGGTGGTGACTTTGAGGTCGGCCGGAGCGATGCGTACGAGCTGCTTGCCGCCGGCTTGCTTTACGGTGACCACACCAGCGACATCGGCCAGGATGGCTTGAGCCTTGGGGCTGCGGGCTTCGAAGATTTCTTCGACGCGGGGCAGACCGGTGGTGATGTCTTCGCCGGCGATACCACCCTTGTGGAAGGTTTTCATGGTGAGCTGCGTGCCGGGCTCGCCGATGGACTGCGCGGCGATGACGCCGACGGGTTCGCCGAGGTCCACGATGTGGCCGCGGGCCAGATCGAGGCCGTAGCAGAGGCGGCAGATGCCCCAGCTGGTGCGGCAGCTCAGGACGCTGCGGATCATGACCTCGTCGATGCCGGCGGTCTCGATGGCGCGAGCAATGTCATCGGTGATGAGCTCACCGGACGGCGCCAGGACGGTTTTGCCGTCCTTGACCGGAGCGGCGGTGACGCGGCCGGCGAGGCGGTGGGCGAAGCTTTCGCCGATGCCGGTGGCTTCAGAGCGCAACATCTGGATGCCCGTGGTGTCGCCACAGTCGTCCTCGGTGATGATCACGTCCTGAGACACGTCGACGAGCCGGCGGGTAAGATAGCCGGATTCGGCTGTCTTGAGGGCGGTGTCGGTGAGACCCTTGCGGGCACCGTGGGTGGAGTTGAAGTACTCGAGCACCGAGAAGCCTTCTTTGTAGTTGCTCTTGATGGGCAGCTCGATGGTACGGCCCGAGGGGTCGACCACGAGTCCGAGCATACCGGCGATCTGGTTGGCCTGAGCGGTGTCACCTTCGGCGCCAGAGTCGATGAACAGCGCCGTGGAGGTTTTGCCCTCTTTGAGCTTATCGGCGACGGCCTTGGTGATCTGGTCGTTGGCGGTCTTCCAGGTGTCGACGGTGCGCTGGTAGCGCTCGTCGTCGGTGATGAGCCCCTGCGCATACTGGCTCGAGATGCTGGCGGTCTGCTTCTCGCCGGTGTCGATGATGCCGTTTTTGGCGTCGGGAATGAGGTAATCATCGAGCGACACGGATACGCCGGACTTGGTGGAGTGTTCAAAGCCGAGGTTCTTGACGTCGTCAATGACTTCGGCCGTGACGTCGCCGCCGAAGCGCACGAAGACTTCGGCCATGAGACGCTGGAGCACCTTCTTGGTCATGGTCTCGTTGCGGAATCCAAAGCCTTCGGGCAGGATTTCGTTGAATAAGATACGGCCAACGGTGGTCTCGATGAGCTTACCCTCGATCGGCACCTTGATGAGCTTCTGCAGGGTAATGTTGTCGGTCTGGTGGGCGTAGATGGCTTCGGCCGGCGTGGAGTACGCTTTGGTAGCCTTGTCGCCGGTTTCCTTGAGGAAGGTGAGGTAGTAGTTGCCGAGCACCATGTCTTTGGTGGCGTCTACCACGACTTCGCCGTCGGCCGGTTTGAGCAGGTTCTTGCTCGAGAGCATAATCTCGCGGGCTTCCTTTTGGGCGGCATCGCTCAATGGCACGTGCACGGCCATCTGGTCGCCGTCGAAGTCGGCGTTGAACGCGCGACACACGAGCGGGTGCAGCTGGATGGCCTTACCCTCGATGAGCTTGGGCTGGAAGGCCTGGATGCCGAGGCGGTGCAGCGTGGGGGCGCGGTTGAGGAGTACATGCTTGCCTTCGATGATTGACTCGAGCGTGTCCCACACCACGGTGGTGGCGCGCTCAATCATGCGGCTGGCAGATTTAACGTTGTGGGCGTGGCCTTGCTCGATGAGTGAGCCGATAACGAACGGCTTGAATAGCTCGAGCGCCATCATTTTGGGCAGACCACACTGGTAGAGCTTGAGCTGCGGGCCGGCCACGATGACCGAACGGCCCGAGTAGTCGACGCGCTTGCCGAGCAGGTTCTGGCGGAAGCGGCCTTGCTTGCCCTTGAGCATGTCCGAGAGCGACTTGAGCTTGCGGCGAGTGCCGGTGCTCGAGACGGCGCGCTCGCGGCGGGCGTTGTTGTCGATGAGGGCATCAACGGCCTCCTGGAGCATGCGCTTCTCGTTGCGGCGGATGACTTCCGGTGCGTCGAGCTCGATGAGGCGCTTGAGGCGGTTGTTGCGGTTGATGACGCGGCGGTAGAGGTCGTTGAGGTCACTGGCGGCAAACCGGCCACCGGCCAGCTGCACCATGGGGCGCAGGTCGGGCGGGATCACGGGCAGCTCAGTGGTGACCATCCACTCGGGACGGATACCGGCGGCCTTCATGCCCTCGATCATCTTGAGGCGCTTGAGGGTTTTCTTGCGTTTTTGGCCTTGTGAAGCCTCAGCTTCGGCATCGAGATCGCTCACGAGCTTGTCGGTGTCGATCTCGGCCAAGAGGGCGCGAATGGCTTCGGCGCCGATGGCGGCCCGGAAGACCTCGCCGTACTTGAGGTTGAGGTCGCGGTATTTGGCTTCGGGAAGCAGCGTGAGGCGCGCGAGGCTTTCGAGCTCGCTCTTGGCGGTGGCGCGGGAGGCATCGAGCTCGTCGAGCTCGACGTTTTGCGCCTCGGCCAGGGCCTTCACATCGGCGTCGGGTTCACCGGCGCGCTGCTCATAGGTCTTGATGATCTCGTTTTTGCGCGAGTTGAACTCGGCTTCGAGACCAGCCAGCGCCGTTTGACGGCGTTCGTTGTCGACGCTGGTGACGATGTAGCTGGCGAAGTAAACCACCCGCTCGAGGTCACGGATGCTCATGTTGAGCACGAGGCCAATTGAGCTAGGGGTGCCGCGCAGGAACCAGATGTGGGTCACGGGCACGGCGAGGCTAATGTGGCCCATGCGCTCGCGGCGCACAATGCTGCGCGTGACGCGCACACCACATTTGTCACAAACAACGTCCTTGTAGCGAATGCGCTTGTATTTACCGCAGTAACATTCCCAGTCTTTGGTAGGACCGAAAATTTTCTCGCAGAAGAGACCGTCTTTTTCGGGCTTCTGGGTGCGGTAATTGATTGTTTCGGGTTTGGTAACTTCACCGTGAGACCACTGCAGGATCATCTCGGGGGAAGCAAGGGAGAGCTTCACGCCGTCGAAGTCGGTGGAGGTTTGATTTTCAAATTGTTCCATATACTAGCCTTCCACCGTTAATTCTGTGTCTGCGGCCACTCGTTTGGCTTCGTCTTCGTCGGTTTCTTCGGCGTTCCCGTCGAGGGTTTCGAATTCGTCTTCACCGCCGGCAGCGAGGTCAACAAGCGGCATGTCGGCCACGACGGCCTCGCCTTCGATGATCTTTTCGGTGCCGAGCTCGGTGATTTCGTCATCGAGGCGCTCGGCGATCACGGTTTCGGCGTCGATGACGGTGTCGCTGCCGTCTTCTTTGGTGAGGTCGACCGACAGTCCGAGCGATTGGAGTTCCTTCACGAGCACATTGAAGCTCTCGGGAATGCGCGGGCCGCGGATTTCTTCGGACTTAATGATGGCCTCGTAGGCCTTGGAGCGGCCGACCACGTCATCACTCTTGATGGTGAGGATTTCCTGGAGCGTGTGAGCGGCGCCGTAGGCTTCGAGAGCCCAGACTTCCATTTCGCCGAAGCGCTGACCGCCCATTTGCGCCTTACCACCGAGCGGCTGCTGGGTGACCATGGCGTAGGGACCGGTGGAACGGGCGTGGATCTTGTCGTCGACCATGTGCTGGAGTTTGAGCATGTACTTGTAGCCCACGGTGGTGCGCTCCTGGAAGGGCTCGCCGGTTTGGCCGTCGTAGAGCTGGGTCTTGCCGTCTTCGGCCAGGCCGGCTTTTTTGAGCTCAGCTTTGATCTGGTCGAGGGTGACGCCGTCGAAGACTGGGGAAGCTACGGTGTAGCCGAGAGCGTGGGCGGCGTAGCCCAGGTGGGTTTCGAAGATCTGGCCGATGTTCATGCGCTTGCCGACACCGAGGGGGTTTAGGATCATGTCGACGGGAGTGCCGTCTTCGAGGTAGGGCATGTCTTCGGCGGGCAGGATGCGGGCGATGACGCCCTTGTTGCCGTGACGGCCGGCCATTTTGTCACCCATGGTGATCTTGCGCATTTGCGCGACCGACACATGATACTGCTCGATAACGCCGGCCTGGAGCTCGTCGCCGTTTTCGCGACTAAAGATTTTGACGCCGACGACCTTGCCGCGTTCGCCGTTGGGCAGGCGCAGAGAGGTGTCTTTGACGTCGCGGGCCTTTTCGCCAAAGATGGCGCGGAGCAATTTTTCCTCAGAACTGAGCTCTTGCTCGCCCTTGGGGGTAATCTTGCCGACCAGGATGTCACCGGCAGTGACTTCGGCGCCGATGCGTACAATGCCGTTTTCGTCGAGGTCCTTGAGGGACTCTTCGGAAACGTTGGCAATGTCGCGGGTGACTTGCTCTGGTCCGAGCTTGGTGTCGCGGACGTCGACGGTGTGGGTCTCGATGTGAATGCTGGTGTAGCGGTCGTCACCGACGAGGCGCGACGACAGCACGATGGCGTCCTCGAAGTTGTAGCCCTTCCAGTTCATGAAGGCTACGAGGATGTTTTGACCGAGGCCGAGCTCGCCGTCTTTGGTGGACATGCCGTCTACCAGCACGTCGCCCTTCTTGATTTCTTCGCCGGCAGACACCACGCACTTTTGGTGGATGGAGGTGCCGACGTTACTGCGAGCGAAGGTGGTGAGCTCGTAGGTCTTGGTTTCGCCGGTTTTGTAGGTAACGGTAATGCTCTTAGCGGTGGCGGAGTCGACGATGCCATCGGCTTCGGCGAGCACCACCTGGGCGGAGTCGCGGGCGACGGTGGCCTCCATGCCGGTACCCACGATGGGGGCCTGCGGCTTAATGAGCGCTACGGCCTGCTTTTGCATGTTGGCGCCCATGAGCGCGCGCTTGGCGTTGTCGTGCTCGATGAACGGGATGAGCGAGGCGGATACGGACACGATTTGCTTGGAAGAGACGTCCATGAAGTCAACCGAGTTGGCGTCGACCTCTTCGGCCTCACCCTTCAGACGGGCCGGAACGCGGGCTTCTTTGAAGTAGCCATGGTCGTCGAGCTCCACGCCGTAGCCGGCGATGACGGCCTGCTCCTCGTCGGAGGCATCGAGCCACACGCTCTTGTCGGTGACGTGAGCCTTGACGTTGACCTTCTCGATACCGGCTTTGGCCAGCTTCTTGGCGTCGGCTTCGGTGATGGTGTCGCCGTTTTTGATGATCACGGTGTCGCCAGCCTTGACCTGGCCGCGGGCGATCTCGCCGACAGCCTTGTCGGTGGGCAGTTCGCGCAGCACCACGCGGTACGGCGTTTCGATGAAGCCGTACTCGTTGACGCGGGCGTAGGTGGAGAGATTGCTCACGAGGCCGATGTTGGGGCCTTCCGGCGTCTCAATGGGGCAGAGGCGGCCATAGTGAGTCTTGTGCACGTCGCGCACTTCGAAGCCGGCGCGCTCGCGGCTGAGTCCACCCGGACCCATGGCGTTGAGGCGGCGTTTGTGCACCACTTCGTCGAGCGGGTTGATCTGGCTCATGAATTGAGACAGCTGTGAGCTGGCGAAAAATTCGCGCACGGAAGCCACAATCGGCCGCACGTTGACGAGCTGGCCGGGGGTGACGGTAGTGGTGTCGTAGACCGACATACGGTCCTTGACGATGCGCTCCATGCGGGCCAGACCGATGCGGAACTTGCTCTGCATGAGCTCCCCTACCATCTTGAGGCGACGGTTGGCGAGGTTGTCGATGTCGTCGGCTTGACCCTTGCCGTTGGCGAGGTTGATGATTTCCGACACGATAGCTACCAGATCGTCGCGGCGCAGGGTGCGGTATTCGCTCGTATTGGGGACGTCGAGACCGAGGCGCTTGTTGAGCTTGTAGCGGCCGACTTTGCTGAAATCGTAGCGCTTAAAGTCGAAGAACATGCCCTCAATGAGGCTCTTGGAGTTTTCGACGGTCGCCAGGTCCCCCGGACGGATGCGGCGATAGACCTCCATGAGGGCCTCACTAATAGTGGAGCTGGGGTCTTTTTCGAGGGTTTCGTCAATGTATTTGATGTCGCCGGTGTCGGCGTCTTTGAAGAGCGCTTTGATCTCTTCGTCGGTGCCATAGCCAAAGGCGCGCAGCAAGGTGGTGATGGGAAGTTTGCGCTTGCGGTCGATCTTGACCGAAATAACGCCGGCGGCGGAGGTGTCGAGCTCGAGCCAGGCGCCCCGGCTTGGGATGACTTTGGCGCCAAACAACTCCCCAGCGGCAGCGCGCTCGGAAGTGAAGAATACGCCGGGAGAACGCACGAGCTGCGACACCACGACGCGCTCGGCGCCGTTGATCACAAAGGTACCGCGCTCAGTCATGAGCGGGTAGTCGCCGAGGAAAATTTCTTGTTCGCGAACTTCGCCGGTTTCTTTGTTGACAAGTTCGGCCTTGGCTTTGAGCGGAACTTCAAAGCTGGTGTTTTTGATTTTGGCGGTTTTTTCGTCGTATTTGGGCTCTTCGAAGTGGAAGTCGCGCAAATAGAGCGCGAGGCTGGAGCCGGTGAAGTCTTCGATCGGGTTGATTTCCGCGAAGAGCTCCGAGAGACCCTCAGTGACGAACCAGTCAAACGAGTTGAGCTGGATTTCGATGAGGTTAGGGAGAGGTAAGACGTCTTTTGTTGTCTTCAGGTTTTTGCGGGTGCGCGCGCCTGGTTTGGCCAAAACTTTGCTCCTAACTATGGGTGATGTGAGTGAATATGTGCTCTGAGGCTTTTCTAAACACATAAAACTAGGGGCTACAGGCCCTAGTTGTCCGATTTAAGCATCCTCTTGGTATCTAGTGTGGCGCAATCTGGTGGCGGTGTCAAGGTGTTGACGTGCACGTGGCCGGCGTGTAGACATATAGGCGTCGTTAGTACCGATACCGAAGGGTGATTTCTGTGCACTTCACACGAACGACTGCCTTGCTCGCAGGGCTGGGCCTCACTGCAGGCCTCCTGCTCGCAGGCTGCACCAGCGATCCGGGAGGCTCCGCGACGGCAACGACGCGCGCAGCTGCGCCCACCTCGGCGCGGCCCGTTCCCGGCCCCGCATCTCGTGCGCCGCGCCTACCAGAGGGGACAAAGATTGCCAGCATCAATTTCGAACAGCTGGTCGCCAACTCGAGTCGCCCGATCCGGGCGTGCGTCTTGGACCGGAAGGTCCAGGCCACCGACAGCACCCGCACCCCGCTGGTAGTGGAATCCGGCGACCTGGTGACCTTGTCTACCCGGCCATGCCCCGCAGGCCAGACCCTGATCGTCGGCACGCCGCATGACTGCCGGGTACAGCTGGTGTCACCGCACTCGCTGGACTGGTGGCAGAAGCACTCGTACCCGAATCGCTGGGGCGACACATCTGCCGGGTACCCAGGGAGCTTGATTCTGAGCGTAGTGAGTAAGCCGGTACCGGCGGTCCAGCTGGGCTGCTAGTTCCGGGACGAGGACCCGCCCGGTCTTGGTGCCGGGCGGGTCCTCCCTCCATCGAGCTATCCTCATCATCGAGATGGAGTGGCAGGCTCTAGGAATTACCGCAGGGCTTTCTCGGCCCCTAACGAAATGATTGCGACGACCGCGACCGCTCACCGAACCGGCAGTCCCAATCCAGCTACTCCGACAGAGCTCAAGCGCTTCGTGGAAGGTCAGGTAGGGGGAGACGACGGCCCTCGGCGCGCCCGCGTCCCTCGTGTCGGCGGGCATGACGCCCGACGGCAAGCGGGTGGTCAGGCAGCGACCATTCACCACAACCGTCCGACCTCGGGCGCAGGCTCGAGGTCGGACTCCAACCCAAGAGCTCAAGCGGTGGCCTGAGAACTTAGGCGGGAAACCATTAGCCGAGTTTACCAGAGCGGCGGAGGTACCAAAATTGCCCGAGAGCAAATGCAAGCAGAAGGAGCCCAAGGGTAGAGATGACAATATTAACACTCGTGAGATCGGCTAATATGCCGGCAAAGAAAATGGGCAGCGTGGCGGCGATGTTAATCATCATACCGAGCGCGCCAAAGACCTTGCCGCGGCTCTGTTCGGTGGTGTTTTCCTGCAGCAGCGTTTGGGCTGCCACCGACACGACCGCATTCGTGAACCCCAGCATGAAAACAATCGGGATGACAATCAGGCCGATCTGGTAATGCGCCAGCATAACCTTGCCGTCGGTGAAATGGTGCAAGCGGTCGGCCAAACCGAGCAGCGTGAGAGCGACAGCGCCGGCGATCACCCCGCCCACGATAAGCCGGATGCGTGGCACGAGCGCCGTTAGGCGATCAATGAGTACTACTCCAAGCACCATGCCAATGCCGGCTGGAATAATGAGGTAATGCGATGAATTTTGCAATGGCAAGCCTAAAACTGCCAGTGATAGAGCCGGAGCGAGCGCCAGGATGACTCCCAGAATGGACTGCGCGACGGTGAGCTGGAGGATGGGAAACGATAGATTGTGAGTGGTGCGAATGAGCTCCCAGTTGTCGCGCAGTTCGCTCCAGGTATGGCGCACTACGTGCCTAAATGGCATGCCCTTGGAGCGTTCCACCTGAATATCGGGCAGCACCCACACCAGCGCCGAGGCTAGGGCAAACATAATAGCCGTGAGGATGTACGGTCCGCTGGGTCCAAAGGCGGCGATCACCGGCGCCGAAGCGGAATAGCCAATTATAAACGAGGCGTAGATGGTAAAAACGAACAGCGAATTGGCGCGCTGGAGGTGTTTTTTGGACACCAGGGCCGGTATGGCCGCGGCTTCGGCGGGGGTAAAAAACTGGGTGGCGGTGGAGATGAGGAAGGTCAGCAGCAACACGAGATACAGATTATGCTCGAAGGCCAAATACCCGAGCACCAGCAGCGCCCGGGTGACATTGGCGATGATGAGCACCCGCTTTTTGTTCCAGTGATCCACGTACACGCCGGCCGCGGCGGCGAAGAGCAGCGATGGGATGCCAAAGCTCAAAATGAGCAGTGCCACCGAGACGTTGGCGAGGCGTGTGCCTTGGGCGAGCTGGAAGACGCGGATGATGAGGGCAAAGTTGAGCAGGTTCTGCGCAATCTGCGACAGAATCTGCGCGCTCCAGAGCCGATTGAAGCTGGCATTACGGACGATCGAGGCGTCGTCAGTGACGAACTGGGCCGGTATCTCGGTGCGGCGCTTCAAGCGGGCGACTCCTGGGAATTTAAGCTTATTTCGTAGCGGAGGCGGATTTGGTAATGACTTTGTCGATCACGCCGTACTCGGCGGCGGCCTGCGCGGTCAGCCAATAATCGCGATCGGTGTCGTGATTGATCTTTTCGATGGGGTGACCCGTGGCATCAGCTAGCATTTCGTCGATGCGGTGACGCAGGCTGAGCACTTCGCGGGCCGAGATCTCGATATCGGCCGAAGTGCCTTCAAAGCCTGAGGACGGCTGGTGCATCATTATCTTAGCATTTGGTAACGCGAAACGCTTGCCCTTTTCACCCTGAGAGGCAATGATGGCACCCATGGAGGCCGCCACCCCCACCACGATAGTGGAAACGGCCGGCTTGATGAGGTGCATGGTGTCGACGATGGCCAGGCCCGAGTACACTTGCCCGCCGGGTGAGTTGATGTAGAGCTGAATGTCTTTGCTGGCATCTTCGCTTTCGAGGAACAACAACTGCGCCACGATGAGGTTGGCGACCGTGTCATCGATGCCGGTGCCCAGAAACACGATGCGTTCTTTGAGCAAACGCGAATAGATATCGTAAGCGCGCTCGCCGCCGGGAGTTTTCTCGATGACGGTGGGGATCAAAATGGATTGGCTGGTTGGCTTCATGGGGGCTTCCTTGTTCACATTCTGGGGTTATTTTAGCACTCGTGGTATGCGAGTGCTAGCCCCGGGGTGCGCTATTTGGCTTCGGCGTAACTGACGAGCCGGGCAATGACTTTGGAGCTCATGAGATGGTTGTAGACCTCTTCGCGGGTGCTGGCGTTTTCGAGTTCGGCCTGGGTGCTAGGGTCGGGGTACGATTGCTTGAGGCGGCTGATTTCGGCGTCGAGTTCCTCGGCGCTCACGCTCAACTGCTCGGCCGCGGCCACTTCGGTGAGGACGAGCGCCAGGCCGACGCGTCGCTGAGCTTCGGGGCGCATTTCGGTGTCGAGCTCGGCGCGGGTCTTGCCCGAGAGGTCGAGGTATTTGGTCAGATCAAGCCCACTGTAGGCGAGGTTTTGTTCGAGCTCGGTGCGCATACGCTCCAGCTGCTGCTCCACGAGCGTCTCAGGGGTTTGGTAGTCAGAATTTTTGAGGAGCTTATTGAGGACTTCTTGCTCGTACTCGCGCGAGGCGGCTTCGGCCTTTTCGCCGGAGATTTTGGCGGTAATGTCGGCCTTAAGCTCGTCGAGTGATTTGAACGGGCTGACGGCGTTGATGAATGATTCGTCGATCTCGGGCAGCACCAGCTCGGTGACCGTGTTGATCTTGATGGCGAAGGTGACCACCTGATCGGCCAAGGTTTTTTCGTGGTAGCTTTCGGGGAAACGGATGTCGAAGGTTTTCTCGTCGCCTTTTTTGAGGCCGATCATTTCGTCTTCGAAGCCGGGGATAAATTGGCCAGAGCCAAGCTGGAGGGTCTGGTTTTTGGCCGAAGCGCCGGAGACGGACTGGCCGTCTTTGGTGCCGTCGAAATCAAAATTGACTTCATCACCCTTCTTGGCCGGCTGCTCGCTCTCGAGGCGAGCGGCTTCACGGCGGCGCAAGTCTTCGATGGTGCGCTCGATTTCGGCTTTTTCGACCTTGATGGCGGGTCGCTTCACGCGTAGTTTTTTGAAATCGGGCAGTTTGACTTTGGGCAGGAGCTCGACGGTCACTTTATAGACGAGTTCGGTGTAGGGGACGAACTTTTCGAGCGATACTTTGGGGCCGGAAACGGTTTGGACGGCGTGCTCCTTGATGGCATCGGGATACGAATGTTGAATAGCGTGATCGATAATTTCGCTGTGAACGGTGCCCGATCCAAGCTCACGCTCCACGATCATGTCGGGAGCTTTGCCGGGGCGGAAGCCGGCGGCCTTGACGCGGCCGCGCAGATGATCGAACATTTCAGCCTTGATGGGCTTGAGATAGGCCTCGTCGAGGACTACCGTGAACTGAATTTCGGTGTCGGTGCGGGTGATAAGCTTGGTTTCCATAGTGTACTAGATTAGCACGGCTGGCGGCCGACGCAAAGCGTTAGCGGTGGTCCCGCCGGCCCCCGGGATAGTGGGGGCCGGCGGAACGCACCCGGAAGATGAGCTGTAGTCATCGCAGGATGGGCGGACGATCCCCGAAAGCGAGATCGAGCGCATGGGCCATGAGCTCGATCGCCGTCGCTGCGACGTGGTCCTCCTGTGGCCAACCGCCAGCCACGATGATGAAGGCGGGGCCGTTGAAGGTAGTCGGGATGATCGGCGCCGGCCTTACCTCGAGGAAGCTCTGCCAGCCGGTTTTGCCCTGTTCGCGGTCGAATATTCCAGCGGTGTTGTCGCTGAGCTGATTGCGATACCGCATGAGTGCGACCGCCGCCGCTAGGCTCATCGCGCCAGCGAGCGGCGGTCGTCCGTGGCTTCTCGCGGTAGCGGCGGGGCTCACATAGTGCCCCACGAGGCGTGCCCCCAGATAGGCCCGGGCTTCCTTGAGGGGATTGCTCAGGCCCAGTGCATTGTTTCGATTGACGGCGTGGACTTGCGGGTCGAGGATCATGAAACCGTACGGTGCATCGACCCTGTGATGAGCGGGGTGCAGGATGCGCATTTGATCCACGATGGATGGCCCCAGCGCATAGATGGACTGGTTTACCTGCTCACGATCGTACGGGGGGTTGCCCATACTGGGCTCCTAACTCTGTTGGGCAGTGCTCTTTCCGGGCAGGCATACGATACGCTCTGCGGTGTTGTTTGTCGACTGGCTAGCCGGCGGGATGGCCGTTCGTGTATGCTCGAGTCATGAAAAAATACGAGCTTTTGGCTGTCGGCGGGGTGTATATCGACATTAATTCAACCGGTGCGCCGTTTGATGAGCGCGGGCTAGCCGTGGAGACCGAGTTGGTGGCCGGAGATTACGAGTTTACGCTTGGGGGTTCGGCGCTGAATTTTAGCCGGCTATGTGTCGCGCTGGGGCTGTCGGCCGTGATGGTGGGCAAAACTGGGCAAGATCGGCCCGGAGAAATGTTGGCGCGAATGATCGAGCAGGCCGGAATTCGACCGGCGCTAGTGGTTGATGCGGCGGTGCATACGAATATTGGCATGAATTTCGTGAATGACCAGGCGCACACCCTGATGGCGGCGATGGGCACGGCCAACCAGGCTCTGACGGCCGATGAGGTGTTGGAGCGGGCCGAACCGCTGCTACCCGAAGTGGAGTATTTGTACCTAGGCAGCTGTCTTAAGCTCAAGCGGCTGCTGCCAGCCTATGAAGAATTGGCCGAGCGAGCGAGGGCGACCGATACGCGAATTGTGGTAGATCACGGCCGGCTAAATGCCGGTTCGACCGAGGGCGATCTTGCCATGGTGCGCGAACTGGTGCGTCGGGCGGATTATTACTTCCCGAGTCGCGATGAGTTTTTGGCGCTGTGGGGGTTTGGTGCGATCGAGGCTGGGCTTGAAGACCACGATTGGGGCGACACGCGGGTGGCGGTGAAAGACGGCGCGCGTGGTGCCTGGGGGCTGGTAGGTGGCAATGTCGTTCGAGTGCCGGCCCATGACGTGAGACCTGTGAATATGGTGGGTGCGGGCGATAGCTTCAATGCCGGGGTCATCGCGGCGGTGCGGGCCGGCAAAGATCTGGAGACGGCCATGCGCTACGGCAGTGCCACAGCAGCGCTGAAAATTTCGCGGCCGGGCCTGCCGACACTGGCCGAGGTGGAGCGACTCGTGAAGGCGGGGGCGTAACTACCGCAGATCGCTCAGCCGTTCGAGCCGGGCGATACGCTCATTGTGATTGCGCAAACGACCGGTGAGGCCGGCCATTTCGTCGCGGTCTTCGTCGCTCAGGCGCTGAATGGCTTCGAGAATTTGGTCGTGGCCATCGAGCATTTCGGCGCGGACGTTGGCAAATTCGGTGGTCATCTCGGATCTGACATTCGCAAATTCGGCGGTCATCTCAGCCCGAACGTCCGCGAGGCCTTGCTTCATTTCGGCGCGAACGTTGGTGAATTCTGCAGCCACTTCGGACCGTATAGCTGCAAAGCTTTGCTGCATCTCGGACCTGACGTCCGCGAGTCCGTGTTTCATTTCGGACCGTATACCTGCAAGTCCTTGCTTCATTTCGGATCTGACGCCTACGAATTCCTGCTTTACGATGGTCAATCCCTGCTGCATTTCGGCGCGAAGATCGGAGAATTCCTCTTTAAAGATTGTCCGAACAGCGGCGGCGGTTAACTCGGCCATGGTTGGTCCCCTTCTGCGATTCATTATAGTTGCTGACCGAGAGAAATATACCGAACATTTTGCGAACATGCAAGAGTCAAGGGAAGGGCCGGACAACCAGCGTCCGGCCCTTCGTGTGAACGGTTTTCCGTAAGCGTTACGGAGCGGGGTACCAGTCTACATCGAGGCCGTACCAGGTGTCGTTGCCCGAGCGGGTGCCGGGGTAGCCGCCCGAGGTTGAGTAGACACCATTGGGTGTACCCTCGGTGTCGCCGACGGCGGTGAGGTGACTGTTGGTGACGTCACTGCTCAGGGTGCCGTTGGTGTAGGTTTCGAGGCCGTTACGGCTGAGGTAGCCCACGACATAGTCGTGGTTGGCGTCCACGGCTACGGGTGCGTCGAAGCGTACGTCAATCCAACCGGATTGGTTGTTGCCATGAGGGATGTTGCGCGTGGCCATAGCCGTGGTGGTTGAGGCGGTATCCCAAAGGCTAACGAAGTTTTGCAGGCTGCCGGTGTACTGGGTGCCGCTGGCGCGGTACACGCGCACGCCCCAGACATAGCCGGGCTCATCAGCGTGCCAGCGCAGGCCGACGGTGAGCGGGTCGGTTTGGCCCGTGTCGGTGTTGGCCGGGTTGCCCGAGAAGATGTGGTCGAGCGATTGGCTGGCGGTCGTTACGGTGTCGGTGGCGCCGGAGGAGGCATTGCCGCAGCCGTCGTAGTTAATGACCTTGTAGGTGTACGCGGTGCCGGGAAGGGCGGTGGGGTCGTTGGGACCGTCGCTCCAGCTTGAGAGATCGCCCGACTGGCTGCCAACGATCCAGTCGCTGCTTTCGCCCTGGATGCGCTCAACCGCGGTCCGGACCGGGGTGCCATCACTGGTGGCCGCGTTGGTGTCCGCGCCGGGGGCGTCCCAATCCACGGAGGGACCGGAAGCGTCATCGGTGACCGACATGTTGCCCACCTCAACCGACGGAGCGGTGGTGTCGCCGACTATGGGCGATACCCAGTAGTTGAGGTCGGTGGTGTTGCTAGGCACGCCGGCTTGCGGCTCGTACTCGTAGATGCCCGAGTTGCCCTGGGGAATCACGACCACGTCATCGGCAGTGCCGAATTGGCCGTGGCCGCCGGGGGTGGCGCCAAAGTTGTTGGTGCCGTTGCCGCCGGCGCCATCAACAGCGTAGTGGCCGTCGGGCATTTCAACCCACACGCCGAAGGTGTGGGTGTCGTCCACCGGCACGTCGCTCGAGAAGTTTACGGTCTGCCAACCAGTGCTGGTTTCGCTGGTGTAGGTGGCCGAGGCGAGCTCGGTGGAAGCTGAGTAGTCGAAAAGGTGCGCTACGTGGGTGCCGGTGTTGTCGGTGCCTTTGTAGAATTTGACGCCGCGCACAAACGGCGCGCCGTGCACGTTGAATTTGACGCCGACATCGACAGCGGCTGAGTCGTTATAATTTGCTTCGTACGGGGTGAGGGCCGATAGCGGGTCGGTGGGGCAGCTTGAAAATGCCCGGGCCGTCCCGGCCGGCGCGAGCAGCGGCATAAATGCGGCCACCGGCAATACCGCCGCCGCTAGCGCTGATCGCAGCTTTGTTAATGACATGATGAGACTCCTTTTCTTAATAATTTCTTAACGGTTTTATCGTATAGAAATGGTGGAGTCGGTGTCTACGTGGCCCAACGGATGGCGATAAGATGGTGCAAAAAGATTTTTTGTAGATTGAGTTGAATATCGATTCGCTGGTTTTTATAATGCCTGGGGCTTTCACCAGTCCGCGTACCCTCCCCCATCCACCTCCATTTTAAGGAGCGTAGTTCGCGATGATTCTGACTGCACAGCCTCCGGCTTCGTGGCGGCATATTTTGTGGCGGCATCGATGGGAGATGCTCATCGTTCCTGGCCTTTGCGTAGTCCTTGCCCTCACCTATGAAGTAGCCCAGCTAACTCGAATCCGCGCATCAACCGAAGGAGTTCTCTATAGCTACATCTTGATCGGCGAGGGGTTTGCCATCGTGCAAGCTTCACTATATCCCGGGGTTTGGCGGCAGTCCGCCCGCGTGGAGGCAGAGGCGCGCTTTCGGACGCGACATCTGCTGCGAGTGCAGTTTATGATGTTCGGGTTCATAACCATCTACAATACTGTCGCTACGATCTTTCTGGCGCAATATGGAGCCCGACTGCATCCGGCCGACGGCGTGCTGGTGAGCATAGCCGCCGCGTTCGTGACGGGCGCCTGGCTCGAGAAGCACCGAAGCCGGGAATTGCCCGCGGTGGCGGCGCGCAGGGCACGCATTACGAGCGCAACAGGATTTAAGGTGGCGCCGCAGTACATTCAAGCCGGGCACTTCGCGCTGGCGGGTTCGGCGGGATTTAGCGGGGTTAGCCTGGCAGCGCAGGTAGCACTGGCGTGTCTACGGCTCGTCATCGTTTGGCGCACACATGTGGAGGCTAGCCAAAAAGTGGTTGGACGCCGGGGTTGGGGGGCTCGGCTGCTGACCCCTTTGCGGGGGTGGCGCAACACTACGGTGCGCAGCCAGCCGAATTTGAGCGATAGCGAGGCCTCGCTGGTACTGAACTGGCGGGATTTCTATTCGATCATCGCCATGGTGGCGGGCTGAACGCTAGGGCGGATCGTGGGCGGCTAGGACGTGCGCGATCCACGCCAATGCTCGCCGAGGCGCGGTTTTGGATACCGTTGCCTCGGCGAGCGTCTTTTGGGATTTATTGTCTGGAAGCGGCGCGCGGCAGGCTAAACGTAAATGCACTGCCTTTGCCCACCTCAGAGTGCTCCAGCTCGATCTTGCCCCCCGAAAGCTCCACGATAAGCTTGGATATATAGAGGCCCAGACCAGTGCCCTTGGTATTGTCGCGGGTCAGCAGGCTACTGCCGGCCTGCTGGAATTTGCGAAACAGCAGCCGGTGACTTTCGGGCGGCATGCCGTGACCGGTGTCGGTAACGGTGCAGTAAACGAAGTTTTGGTCGGCCCGCGCCGTGGCGGTGATGCTGCCCTGGTCGGTAAATTTGATGGCGTTGCCGATGAGGTTGTATATGACTTGTTTGATGCGCTGTTTATCGGCGGTTACCAATGGTGCGGCTGGAACACTCGGGTCGACGACCAGGGCAAGGCCTTTGGCGTCACTCAAAGCCTGAAGCTCGCGGGTGACTTCACTGACGGCATCAGCCAGCGCCAACGCCTCGGGGTTCATTTGGATTTTGCCTTGCTCGAGAGCCGAAACGTTGAGGAAATCGTTGACGATCTCGATGAGGCGCACGGATGATTCGTGAATATCGTCGATCATTTCGACGAGGCTGGGGTCTTTGAGGCTTTCGGCATAGTATTTTTTGATGACCGAGGCATTGCCGCGAATGGCGGTGAGCGGGGTGCGCAGTTCGTGGGAGGCAATGGAAAAGAATTCGTCTTTGGAGCGATCCAATACCTTCTGCTCGGTGATGTCCTCCACGAGTATCACTGCCCCGATTGGTTGTTGGTCGCCGTTTACTTCGTTGATCATGGGGGCGATGAACAACCGCAGAACGCGCTTGCCAAAGCTAACTTCTTTGAATTCGCGGGGTTGGTTTGACGCGAGGCTGGCTCGAATGAGGTCTTTGAGGTGCAAGGCGGGCTGCAAGAGGGTATCGATTGCGGCGAGCGTCCACTCGCGGTTGGCCCCGGATGGCGACGGGGGTTCGTCGGCAGACAACATCGCGCGCACCGAGAGATTGGTGAGGACCACTTCGGGATTGACGTCGCACATGATGAATCCCCTGTGCAGGCTATCAAGAAACGAGTATGCCCGAGAAGTGGAGGCCATGAGCTGCTCGGTTCGGAGCTTGATGGTGGTTTGGGCCTGAGCTCGCTCGGCGTCAAATTGGCTGTAGGTGTCGCTGATGTGGTGCAGCAACTTCTGCAGGTCGGCCGGAAGCTTGGCATCTGCGCCCAGGGCTTCGTTGATTTGGCGGCGCAGCTGCTGATGGTACGTTTCTGGCATCGCGGTAAGGGCTATTGCCCGGCGGGCTTGGCCAGGATGCTCCGCACCATCGCGATCACGGCGTCTGGCTCTGATTCGCTTTTGATCATCACGGCGGCGGCACCTTTTTCGGTGGCGCGCTGGGTGATGCGGGTGTCGGATATGTTGGTGAGCACGAGCACCGGGATCGTGGCGGTTGTGGGGTCGGCTCCTAGTTTGTCGAGCACCTCCAGACCGTTCATGGCGCGCATCATGATATCGAGCAAGATGATGTCGGGGTGAAAGGTTTTGAGCTGATCGAGCGCCGACTGGCCGTTTTCAGCCAGCTGCACTTCGAAGCCTTCGAGGGCGAAAACCTTTTGGTAGAGGCGATAAATGAGAGGGTCGTCTTCGACGAGCAGGATTTTTTGCATGTGCTGCGGATGCCTTTCTAGTCTTGCATTAAGCATAGGCTGGGAGGTGGCAGGACACAAGGCACGGGCGGCGAATAATTGCATTGGTGCGGATGAAAGGACTTGAACCTTCACGGGGTTGCCCCCACTAGCTCCTAAGGCTAGCGTGTCTACCATTCCACCACATCCGCGTGCTCTCTAAAGCTAAGCTACGGGGCGCGTTTGCGCAAGTTGGGGTGAGCCTCTTGTGTGTTTTACTACCTTTTTGGTACATACCTCGAATGGTAGTAAATTTTCACTACGTGCTATTCGGGAGCGCGTAGAAACTCAACGCCGTGTCGCCGTAGGTTTTGGATTTGACAAGGCGGAGGGGTTCGATGCTCGGTGAGGTGAGCTTGCTGGAATGCGATAGCGCTAAAATGCCGCCCGACGCCAGGTAGGCGGCGAGTCGGGCGATGACATCGGGATCGAGCTGGGCGTAGGGCGGGTCGGCGATGATGAGGCCGTAGCGCGGCGCCGACGGTTGCTGCGCGGGCGAAGCGAGCCAGGTTTCGACCGTGAGCTGGTGCAGCACGTAGCCCCAATCGAGGCCGAGGGCGGCAGCGTTGGATTGGATGGTGCGCGCCACCCGAGCATTGGCCTCGATGGCGTCTACGAGCGTGGCGCCGCGGCTGGTGGCCTCGAAGCCGGCGGCGCCGGAGCCGGCGTAGGCGTCGAGTACCGTGAAGCCCGTGATGTCGCCGACGATGTCGAACAGCGCCCCCCGCACCTTTTCGGACAGCGGGCGCACGCTGCGGCTGGGTGGCTGAGCAATGAAGCGGCCGCCGAGGGAGCCGGCCAGGATTTTCATGCCGGCGGCTCGGCCGTCACCATGCGCTGGCCGGCTTCGAGCAGCGCCAGCAGCCAGATGAGGCCGATGGTGCGCGCGGCTTTGGGCGCGAGCACGCGCTTGATCATGGAGGCGATGTCGTTGTTCCAGCCCTCTTTGTAGAAGCGGTCGTACAGATCGAGCTCGGCAATTTCGCGGGCTTCGTTTTTGAAATATTCCACGGGTCCCAGCTGGCGGGCGCGGCCGAGCTCTTGGTCGTCAAATTGGGGCTTGATAGGAAATACCAGCAGGGCAAAAGCAATGCCGAGTTCGAAGTTTTGGTGCGTTGTCATGTGGCCCTTGGCACCCCAAATATCCCAGTTTTTGCGAATCTTGCCGGCAAATTGGCTGAAACGCCCGGCTTCGAGATCTCGCGAGGCCTTGGCAGCGGCTTCGGCAATTTTGTCTTCGAGCGGGAAGTGATGCGCCGGCGTGAGGCCGTCACCCACGTAATGGGCCAGCCAGGCGGCCTCGAATGCAGCCCGGATCATGTCGCCGCTGCCCAGGCACTCCACGAGCCCGCGGTAGTGCGTAGCGATGTGCATTGGCACTTCGCCAGAATCGCTCACGGGATCGTACAGGTGGCTGGGATTGTGGTTGTCTTGCCCCGTGGGGTCGCTGCCCTTGGGCCGCAGGCCAATTTTGGAGTTGAGTCCATCGGGTCCATTGTAGCCTTCGAAGCTCAAAATTGCCGAGAGCTCAGGGAAGGCGTCGTCGGGGAGGTAGTGGGCGATCATTTTGTAGGCGGCGCTGTCGAGACGCTGATGAATGCCGGCGGATTTTACGACTCGTTTGGGGCTGATGAAGCCTGCGTACATGATGCCTTCTTAATCTAATGAGGTAACGGCTTTGAGCGCGTTTACTTTGGCGGCTACCTCCGGGTATTTTATCATGGCGGCGGGATCGGAGAGGAATTTGAGGGCTTCACCGCGGACGGCGGCTAGGAATTTGACGTCGGTGGTGTCGGCCAACTGCACGTCGAGCGTGCCATGCTGACGGCGGCCGTAGATTTGACCAGGCCCACGGAGTTCGAGGTCAATTTGGGCCAGCCGGAAGCCGTCTTGAGATTTTTCGAGCGCGCGCAGGCGTTCGAGCGTGCCCGGGGCTTTGGAGCTGGCTACCAGGAAGCAGTGCGAGGGGTGTTCTCCGCGGCCGATGCGCCCGCGCAGCTGATGGAGCGCAGCCAGGCCAAACCGCTCGGCGCCTTCGATGAGCATCACCGCGGCGTTGGGGACGTCGATACCCACTTCGATAACGCTTGTGGCAACGAGTACGTCGAGTTCGCCGGCGGCGAATTGATCCATGACGGCCTGCTTTTCAGTGGGACTGAGGCGGCCGTGGAGCAGGCCGAGGCGGCGGTGGGCAAAGGGCCCCTTGGCCAGGCGGTCGTATTCGGCGGTGGCACTTTTGGCTTCCAGGAGCGGTGAATCGTCGATGAGAGGGCATACGACGAAGGCTTGTCGGCCGGCGTCAATTTGCTCATTGATAAACGTGTAGGCCTTGTCGCGCTGGGGAGCGTCGAGCACTTTGGTGGTGATGGGTTTGCGGCCCGGCGGCAGCGTTTCGATCACCGAGATGTCGAGCTCGCCGTACACCGTGAGCTGGAGGCTGCGCGGAATGGGCGTGGCGGTCATGGAGAGCAGGTGCGGCAGGCGGCCGGCTTTGGCCTTGAGGCCAGCACGTTGGCCCACGCCAAAGCGGTGCTGCTCGTCGATGATGACGAGGCCGAGATTTGGCATGGCGAGCTTGTCGCCGAGCAGCGCCTGGGTGCCGATGACGAGCAGCGCGCCGCCCGCGCCGATGCGCTCGGCGGCCGCGGCGCGCTCGGCGGCCGGCTGCTTGCCGAGCACCACGACCACGTCGTAGCCCAGCCGCTGGAGCAGCGGGGTGAGCTTGGCGGCGTGTTGGCGGGCGAGAATTTCGGTGGGCACCATGAGCGCGGCCTGGAAACCGCCGCGCAGCGCCATGTAGGCACTCATGGTAGCGACCACGGTTTTGCCCGAGCCGACGTCGCCTTCGAGCAGCCGGTTCATGGGCTGGTCGCGGGCGAGGTCCTGAAAAATTTGCCAGGCAGCGCGTTTTTGGGCCGGAGTGAGTTCAAAGTCGAGTGCGCCCACGAAAGCCTTGGCGGCTTCGACATCGAACGGCACCTGCGGGGCGGTTTCGGTTTTGATTTCGTGCTTGATGACGAGCGCGGTGAGCATCAAAAACCACAGCTCCTCGAATGCCAAGCGATGCCGACCCTTGGTGAGGGCGGCCTGGGTGGCCGGAAAATGAATGTCACGCAGAGCCTTGGGCAGTGGTGCGAGCTTGGCGGAGGTGGTAACGGATTCCGGAAGCGTCTCATCAAGGGTATTAATGAGCGGCAAGAGTTGTTGCACCAACCCCCGCAGCTGTTTGCTCGAGAGACCGTCGGTTTCGGGATACACGGGCACGATGCGGGCGGTGTCTTTGGTGATGCGGCCCGGCGCCACGGCCTCGATGGCCGGCGACTGCAGCGCTAGGTCGTTGCTGACGAATTTGAGCTGGCCGCTCACGAGCACGGGAGTGCCGGTGGGGATGGTTTTGGCGAGGTAGGGCTGATTGAACCAAATGGCTTTGACCGTGCCGGTGCCGTCCGAGATGATGGCCTCGGTGAGGTGCAATTTGCGGGCGCGGGCGTAGCGGCTGGCGACGCGCTCAATTTCGCCCCGGAAGGTGACGTTGCCTGGGCGCATCATGCGGATAGGCATGATCTTGGAGAAATCGTCGTAACGCCGGGGGTAATGCCGCGCTAGGTCGCCGAGCGTGGCGATGCCGAGCCGCTCGAGTTTGCGCTCGACCTCGGCCCCGACGCCCTTAAGCGAACCAATGGGACGCTGCTGCCAATCGTGGGTAGATGCGGGAGTGGGTTGATCCATTTGAGTAGTGTAGCAAATCTGGTCGGGGCGGGTGGCGCTTGTGCTTTCGCGAATCCGGGACATGCCGTGCTGGCGACACTAGTCCACTTTCTGGAATAGTGAGCTCTGGTGATCGAAATAAACCCTATATCAAGCCATAATTTAGTGGTAACCTTCCAACTATTCCAGTTTCTGGAATAGTGCTATGTAATCGGTCGCGACCGGCCTAATCAAGCTTAAAGAAGCGGCGTTTGCCAACCTGCAAGAGATCTTCGCGCTTGAGCGTGAGGGTCTCATCGGTGACGACTTCGCCATTCACGCGGATGCCGGCGGAACTAATAAGCCGACGAACCTCGCTGCGAGATGGGACGATCTGGAGCTGCGGCAGCAAATCGATAACGGTGGCGGAATCGTGAGCATGGATTTTCAGAGTTTCGATCTGCTCGTCGCTGGGCCCTTTTTTGTCGCGGTAGGTGGCGTTCCAGCTGGCTTCGGCCTTCAGCGCGGCGGCTTCGCCGTGGTAGATGCGCACAATTTCGCGGGCTAGCGAGGCCTTGGCGTCGCGGGGATTGGCGCCGCCGGCCAGGGTTTTCACTAGCTCATCGATAATGGCGAGCTCAATTTCGGTGCAGAGCTTGTAGTATGGCGCGATGAGGTTATCGGGCAGGCTCATAATTTTGCCGTACATATCTGTGGGCTCATCGGTGACGGCCACATAGTTGTCGAGGCTTTTGCTCATCTTGTTGGTACCGTCGAGGCCCACCAGCAGCTCGGTGGTGAATACGATTTGCGGGGCTTGGCCGAGCTTTTTTTGGAGTGATCGGCCGGTGAGCAGGTTGAAGAGCTGGTCGGTGCCGCCAAACTCGACGTCGGCTTCGAGCGCCACGGAGTCGTAGGCCTGCATGAGCGGGTAGAGCAGCTCGTGGAGCGCGAGCTCAATGCCCGCGTCGAGGCGGTTTTTGAAGTCGTCGCGCTCGATAATTTGGGCCACGCTCACGTTGGAGGCGAGGCCGACGAGGTCGCCGAAGCTGAGTTTGCTCAGCCATTCGCTGTTGTAGCGGATTTCGGCTTTTTTGACGTCGAGGATGAGGCCGACCTGATCGAGATAGGTTTTGACGTTGGCGGCGATTTCGGCCCCCGAGAGCATCGGCCGGGTTTTGTTTTTGCCCGAGGGATCGCCGATTTTGGTGGTGTAATCGCCGATCAGGAATATAACGGTGTGGCCGAGTTCCTGGAACGCGCGGAGTTTGCGCAGGGCTACAGCGTGGCCGATGTGCAGATCGGGGCGCGTAGGATCGACGCCGAATTTGATGCGAAGTTTACGGTCGCTGGCCAGCGCCTGGTCTAGTTCGGCCCGTCCCACGATCTGATCGACGCCGCGGCTGAGTAATTCTTCCATATGGCACGTAGTGTAGCATGAGGGGGCGCTAGCGAGCGAGAGTGGTATAATAAGCCGGTATTATTCGAATAGGTGAAAAACGCATATTATGGCCAAACGACATGTCCGCAAGCCCGCTAAGCCGTCTCAAGACAACACTCGCGGCGCGAAAAACCATATCAAAAATTTCTTCCTCTCGTTTACGCCCAGCCGGTTCAAGGCTTATTGGCTGAGCCGCGACGGCTTGCGGCGGGTGGCCAAATTGGCCGGCGCCGGTGTGCTGTTTATTTTTTTGGTGTTTTTGTGGTTTGCCAAGGATCTGCCGACGCCGGGCAAGATTAATGCCCGGGTGACCGCCCAGACGACGAAATTTTATGACTCTACCGGCAACAAGCTCATTTATGAGCTTTATGGTGATCAAAACCGCAGCATTATCTCGTTTGACCAAATTCCGGCGGTGGCCAAAAACGCCACCATCGCCATAGAAGACAAAGATTTTTACCGCCACGGGGCCTTTAGTTTCGTGGGGTATTTGCGGGCTGGGTTCGCTGACCTCATGAGCCGCAGCACGCATCAGGGTGGGTCTACTATCACGCAGCAATACGTTAAGAATGCTCTGCTCGACCCGGCCGACCACAGCTTCTCGCGCAAAATTAAAGAGCTAATTTTGTCGATCGAAATTGGGGCGCGCTTCTCGAAGAATGACATTTTGGCGTTTTATATGAACGAAATTCCGTTTGGCAACCGCGCCTATGGGATCGAGAGTGCGTGCAAGACCTTTTTCCCCATGGATATCGATACGGCCGACAAAGACCAGCATTGCGCCAAAAATCTGAAACTGGACCAGTCGGCGTTGCTGGCGGCTATTCTGAACGCCCCATCGTACTTTTCGCCCTTTGGCACACACCAGCAGGAGCTCATCGACCGCCAGCATATCGTGCTCGACCTGATGGTAGAGCAGGGCTACGCGACCCGCGCCGAGGCGGATGCGGCCAAGTGGACCGTGGCCGACCTAGCGACGACGTCTACCAAGATTTCGCATGTTCAGAATCTGTATGCCAACCTCGACCCCTGCCTGGCCCACTTTGTGCTCTACACCCAAGACGTTTTGGAGAACAAATATGGGACAGCTACGGTCACCGAAGGCGGGCTCAATGTGCGCACCACGCTCGATTACGATAAGCAAATTGCCGGCTGCAAGGCGATTGCCGACAATATGGGGAATATAAAAGCGCTGGGGGGTTCAAATGCGGCGCTGGTATCAACCGATCCGAAGAGCGGCCACATGTTGGCCATGATCGGCTCGCACGACTTCAATGATCCCAACAGCGGCCAATTCAACGTGGCTACCTCGCTGCGGCAGCCGGGTTCGAGCTTCAAGCCGATTGTGTATTCTACTTTGTTTGCCAAAAACAAGGATGCGGCCTGTGCCAAAACCCGCGACTGTCCCACGTATGGCCCGGGCACCACGATCTACGACGTGCCGACCAGCTTTGGTGGAAACCCCGATTATCACCCTCACAACTTTGATAACAAAAATAATGGGATCATTACGATTCGCAAAGCCCTGGCCGGTTCGCTCAACGTGCCGGCGGTGAAGGCGCTGGCCATGGCCGGGATTTCCAACTCGCTCCAGACCGCTCAAGCGATGGGCATCACTACGCTCAAGTCGGCCGATCAGTACGGCCTGTCGCTCGTACTGGGCACCGGGGAGGTGAAGCCGATAGAAATGGCAAACGCCTATGAGTCGTTTGCCAACGGGGGCCTGCACTATGAGCAGACGCCGCTGCTGATGGTGAAAGACCAAAAGGGCAACGTGATGGAAGACAACACCAAGCCCAAGAAGCCCAAGCAGGCGCTCGACCCGCAGGTGGCGGGCTTGATGGCCGATGTGCTCAGCGACACCGTTGCCAAGCAATTCGTATTTGGCAACAGCTTGATGCTCAAAAATATTTGTGGCAATAACAGCAACACCAACTGCGTGCACGCGGGGGTAAAAACGGGTACCACCGAGTACTTCAACGATGGCTGGACCGTGGGCTTCACGCCCGATGTAGTGGCTGCGGTGTGGGTGGGCAACAATGACAACGCGCCGATGCGTTCGGCGGCGGCCAACGTGGCGGCGCCGGTGTGGCAGCAGTACATGAACCTGGTGGTGCAGGGCAAGGCTACCGATGCGTTTGCGAAGCCATCGGAGCTCAAGACGGTGTCGCTCGACAAAGAGACCGGGCGGGCGGTGGCGGCGGGCACCAAGAATACTACTGTGGATGTTTTTCCCAGCTGGTACACGCCGATGAGCTCAGCGGGCGGCAAAAGCGCGCAGATCGACACGGTGTCGGGTAAGTTGGCGGCTGAGTGTACGCCGGATCTCGCCAAGAGTACGGTGCACTCGAGCGCAATTCTGCCTGAAATTACCAAAAGCGAAAACCCCACGCAATACCAGCTCTGGTTGACGGCGCTGCAAAAGGCGGGGTATTCGACGAGCGGCGGCGATTTGCCGACCGAGAGCGACAACGCGCATCATTGCGACGATGCGAAACCGGTGGTGGCTATCACGGGCGCGGGTGGGGGCGGGCCGTATAATCTCCAGATACAGGTGACGTCGGGGCTGTTTACCGCCAATAAGCTCGAGGTTTACTTCGATGATCAGATTGTGTCGACCCAGGTTATTAACGGTTCGGGAACGTACCCGGTATCCTATGGGCCTACTGTGACGGGCAGCCATACCTTCAAGGCGGTGGTGACTGACGCCGGGCTGTATCAGGGCAGCGATGACCAAAGCGTGAATGTGACAGGCGCCGGAGGTGGTGGTTTTACGGGACTGCTGCCGACCGATGGCAGCTCAGTCAATAACGGACCGGTGACGTTTACCTGGGGGGCGGCCACGGGGGCGGCGTCGTACAGTTTGTATGTGGATAACATCTTGCGCGGTAGCACCAGCACGACATCCAAAGTGGTCAGCGGCTTGGCGGTGGGCAACCACACTTGGTTTGTGCGCGCCGATACGAGTGACGCGACCGACCCGTTGACATTCAAAGTGAAGCCATAGAGCGGCTGCTCGGTCAATGTTGAGCCTCGGGGTGCGGGCCGGCTAGTAGCCGGCCCGCACCTATTTTGGGGTGAGCTCACCCTGGACGAAGCCCAAGGTGAGGGTGGGCTAGCAGAGGGCGCCGTATACGCGAACGGCTTGCACGCTGGCCGGGAGGGTGATGGTCGCCGAATCGCCCGGGTGCACCCGGGGCGAAATCTGCTGCTTGTCGGCGAAGCCGCCGGTGTCGGCGGTGGGGTAGAGGTTGAAGAGGTTGATCCGGAGCACGTGACGGCCGATCGGTGTGGCGGTGATGGTCTTGCCGTCGGAGCTGACGGTGAGGCGGAGCTTGCTGGACTCAACCGACGACAGACCGCTGGCCCTGGTCCACAACAGGTCGGTATTGCAGGCCTTGTCGTCTAGGTGGCTAAGATAGATATACCCGGCCCCTAGCAGCACGGCACAAGCAACCATGGTGGCCAACCTTAACCTCGACACGAGTTCATCCCTTCGTAGACGTCAGAACCCAGGTCTAGTTATACCAAATTTTTACTCGTTTGGCGGGGTGGTGGCGGCGATGACACGGTCTTCGAGCGACTGGCCGTCTTGGCCACCAGCCGCCGGGCCCGGTTTGTTGCCGTTGCCGCGCCCCCGGTGGCGGCCGAAGCGATTCTTGCGCTGGGCGGCGTCTTTGTCGGCCGGGGGGGCGGTGGGGGCAGCCGCGGGGGCTACGGGAGCGGCAGCGGGGGCCGGCGTGGTGGTGGGGTCGGCGGCGATGGGCGTGGCCGCCGCAGCCGGGGCGCCGCCCAGGCCATGGCGCGGCACGGCAAAGATCATTTTGCCGGCGACGGTCTGGAAGACGCGGGTGACCTCGGTAGACACTTCTTGGCCGATGAGTTTGTCGCCGTTTTCAACGACGATCATAGTACCGTCGGCCAGGTATCCCACACCTTGGTTGCGCTCTTTGCCGGGCTGGACCACGCGGACTAGCAGCTCCTCGCCGGGCAGCACCACCGGGCGGATAGCGTTGGAAAGTTCATTGACGTTGAGCACCCGCACGCCCTGAATCTGGGCGACGCGGTTGAGATTGTAGTCGGTAGTGAGCACGTTGCAGCTAAATCGCTGAGCCAGGGCCACCAGCTTGGCGTCGACTTCGCGTACGCCCGGGACATCGTCCTCGATGATCGAGGTCTCGACATCGGGTAGCTCGCGCAGGGTGTTGAGCACGTCTAGGCCCCGGCGGCCGCGGCCCCGTCGCATGGCGTCGTCGGAGTCGGCGATGTTTTGGAGCTCGGCCAGCACAAACCGCGGCACCGTGAGGCGGCCGGGCACAAAGCCGGCGGCGGCAATATCGGCGATGCGGCCGTCGATGATCACCGAGGTGTCGACGAGAATTTGGGGCAGCGTGGGCTCAGCTGGAGCAACGGGTTCGGGCTCGGCTACGGCCGGCTGAACCACAGTGCGCGATTTAACATCCAGAAACGGCATGGCGGCCAGCAAAGCCCGCCGCCGTGAAAGCACGGCGCCCATCACGATGAGCGTCAGCGCCAGCGATACCGCCAGCGGCAAGACATTACCGACCGGGTCGGGCAGTTTGCTGAGCGGAACGCTGGCCAGAGCGCCCAGCAGCAGGCCGATTATGGCTCCGCTGAGGCCAAATACGAGCCCCTGCAGCGAGACATGCCGCAGCCGCAGCAGCGCTAGTACTATTAGTAATACACTGACGACGGCGAGAGAAACGGTCATTGTGGGAGTCATGAAAATAAATCCTTGCATTAATGCTTGCTGGTACGCAGGAGCTTGACGGCCGCAGCGACGTCGGCCACTCCGGTGAGGCCGCGGGCCGCGCCAAAGGCCGGTCCGATGGCGAATTTGTACCCGAGGCGAGCGGCCTCGGCCACGCGGACGGCGGACTGGGCCACTGACCGAACTTCGCCGCTGAGTCCTACTTCGCCGAAGGCGACGAGCCCTTGGGGGACCTGCGTGTCTTGGAGAGCCGAAGCTACGGATAAAATAATTGCTAAATCTGCGGCCGGCTCGGTGACCCGCAATCCGCCCACTACATTAACATAGATGTCGGATGAACTCAAATTGAGACCGGCGCGTCTACCCAGCACGGCTACGAGCAAGTTGAGGCGGTTGAGGTCAAAGCCAACGGCGGTGCGTTTGGGGTAACCAAACGGCGTGGGCGAGACCAGCGCCTGGACCTCAACGAGTAACGGCCGGCTGCCCTCGAGAGTGGCCAGCACCACCGATCCGGAGGCCGGGCGGCGCTCGGCGAGCAGGGCCTCGGACGGATTGGGGACGGGCACGAGGCCGTGCTCCCCCATTTCGAAGATGCCGACCTCACTGGTGGAACCAAACCGATTTTTAACGCCGCGCAGGGCCTTGAAGGCGCCGTAGCGCTCGCCTTCGAGGTACAACACGACATCCACGAGATGTTCGAGAATTTTGGGCCCGGCAATATTGCCCTCTTTGGTGACGTGACCAATGATGAGCATGGCCGGCCCGCGGCGCTTGGCCACGGCCGTGAGCGCCTGGGCGCTGGCGGTGATTTGGCCGACGGTGCCGGGCGAGCCGGTGAGCGCCTCTACAGCCATGGTTTGGATGGAATCGATAATCACGAGGCCGTAGTCGCCCTGATCAATCGTCGCGGCGATCGCGTCCACGCCCGTGCCGGCGAGGAGCTCCAGGCTGCTGCCCGCGAGCTCGAGGCGCTCGGCTCGCAGCCGGATTTGCGCTGTGCTCTCTTCGCCGCTCACATAGAGCACGCGCTCGCGGCTGGCCACGGCGGCGGCGATCTGCAGCACCAGGGTGCTCTTGCCGATGCCGGGATCACCCGAGAGCAAGATCACCGAACCCGGCACGAGGCCGCCGCCCAGTACCTGGTCGACTTCGGCCAGGCCCGTGGTGCGGCGCGGTGAATGCTCGGCGGTAACGTCGGCCATGGTGGTGGGCTTGAGCGCGGCGGCGGAGCGCGTCTTGCCGAAACCGCCGGCCGACGCAGCCTGCACTTCTTCGACGAGCGAGTTCCAGGTGCCGCATTGCTCGCAACGACCCATCCATCGGGAATAAACGGCGGCGCAGGTTTGGCAGACATATTTGGTAGAAAGTTTTGCCATGTCTGATATTATTGTAGCAGGTTGCGAACAAAATGCGAACACGCAATTGTGCTAGTGTAGGAGCTATGATTATGAGCAAATTGAGGGTCAGCCTGCGCGGTGTCGGCAGCTTTTCACGCACGCTGAGCCGGGTAGTAGCTATGAACTGGCGGGTGTCGCCGCGACTGTATGTGTTGCAGGTAGTAATAACGGTGGTTCAGGGTCTTTTGCCCCTCCTAAACGCCTTTTTGGTGGCGCTGGTGCTCGGCGGCATCGCTGAGCGCGTGGCGCATCCGGGACCGATTGTGGGCCTTTTGTGGCTCATGGTGGCGATTGGTTTGTTGCAATTTGTGATTAACCAAACGAGCTACTGGAGTTTTTATCTCGATGATGTTTTCGGTATGCAGTTTGATTTGTTTGTGCAGCGGAGTCTGTTTGAAAAGGTTCACGCGCTCGATCAAACCTATTACGAAGACCAGGCCTTCAATAACCAGCTCAACAAGATTAGTCAGAATTTGTCATCGATGCGGCGACTCAACCGCAATTTTTTGATGGCGGGCAATAGTGTGGTGCAGCTGGTGTCGACGGCGATTGCGCTGGTGGCGTTCGAGCCGTTGATTGCGCTGGCGATTACGCTGGGGCTGATTCCGGTGCTCGTGATCGAGGTGCGCACGAGCATGGCGCAATGGCGCAGCTGGGACGAGCGCGGCAACGACTGGCGGCTGCAGTGGTACCTGCGGGGGTTGCTGTCGAACGTGATCAGCCTGCGGGAAATTAAATTGTACGGGCTCAAAAACGCGCTCATCAAACGCTGGGAGCAGCACTACCGAGCGGCGCATTTGGCTCAAATTGGTATCGAGCGGCGCGCTCAAAAGCAGCGGGCCATTGCCGGCGTGCTCGACATTGTGGTGAGCGTGGGGTCGCAGGCCTGGTTGCTCCTGCGCGTGATGGCGCGCGGGTCGGGTCTGGGGAGCTTCGTGTTTTATCGCCAGGTGATTGACAACTACGCCAGTGCTGGCTCGAGTCTCGTGCGCAACCTGCACACGATGCAGGAGAGTAGCTTGTATGTGAATGATTACTTCGAGATGATGGCGCTTCAGCCGCGACTGCCCGAGGCGGCCGAGCCGGTGGTGCTCGAACCGGCCGGGCCGCCGCCCCGGATTGAATTTGAGAAGGTAAGTTTTCGCTACCCCGGGGGCGAGCATGAGGTGTTGCGGGAGGTGTCGTTTGTGCTCGAGCCCGGGGAGGGCCTGGCGATCGTGGGGGCGAATGGCGCCGGCAAAACTACGCTTATTAAACTGCTCTTGCGGCTCTACGATCCGACGTCGGGACGAATTCTGGTGGATGGCCAGGATTTGCGCGCGATCAATGCAGCCAGCTGGTACCGACGCATCGGGGCGCTGTTTCAGGATTTTAACCGCTACGATTCCTTGAGCGTGCGCGACAATATCGCGCTCGGCCGGGCCGCCACCAAGGCCAATTCGGCCGAAGTGCGGGCAGCGGCTGAGGAGGCGGGCGCCAACGGCTTTATCGAGGAGTATCCGCATACGTACGACCAGATTCTCAATCGCAGTTTCAAGAACGGCATTGAGCCGTCGGGCGGGCAATGGCAGCGCATCGCGCTGGCGCGAGCGTTTTACCGCGATGCCAGCATTCTGATACTCGATGAGCCGACGTCGGCGATTGACGCCAAAGGCGAGTTTGAGATCTTTGAGCAAATTGCGGCCAACCAGCGCGAGAAATCAACCATCATTATCTCGCATCGGTTTAGCACGGTGCGCAACGCCGACATGATTATTGTGCTTGAGAACGGCACCATTACGGAGCGCGGGAGCCACGAACAGCTCGTGGCGCTGGGTGGGCGGTACCATGAGCTCTTTGAGCTACAGGCCTCGGGATACCGCTAGAGTTTGCGGTGGCCGCATTTGACGGCATAATGGAATGATCCCGAGTCGAAATGCAGTTCATTGCGACAACGGATGGCCCTTCCCAAGTGCAGTTTCTCCGGCCGAGAGAGGTGGATTCCCTATGAACCGCAGGATAGGCCTAACGGCGGTAGAGCGACAACGGCGGCTCGAAGCCGGCCTCCTTGAGCTGGGGGCACCACCATCCGAGCCCGAGCTCTACCGGCTCATGCGGCGACTGGAGCTTTCTACTCCGGCCGCACTCATCGGCTACCTACAGAATCAGGGAGTCCAGCTAGCGCTGCCGAAGGGGGGTGTCTTCGAACTAGCGGCGGCCCAGGAGCCGATCGGTACCCTTACCGCCCTCAACCAAAGCGGGCGCCTGCTCCGGCCCAGCCTACGCAAGCTCTACTTCCTGCTGTCTTGGCTGGCGCTCCAGCCAGAGGGTCTCTGCGGGCCGGTCATGAATATCCAGCCGAGCCCACTGCTTGGCGGTAGGTATAGCCGGCTGGAGGTCCGCACGCTGCGATTTGCCGAAAGCCACCAACTGATCGATCGGGGGCCCCGCGTCTCAAAAGAGACTCGGGCCTACACGCGGCTAACTCCAGCCGGCTGGAGCGCCATCCAGGAGCTCGAAGTGTTCCTGGATGGTGAGACCGACGACCTGAAACGGGAGGTGATGGCATTTCAGACTGCTTGGCAGGCTACGATCGAGGCGGATTTCTCCCCGTCGGTGGCGACGCTCTTCTCCCCGCTCCTGACCGTCGTCCTCCTGCGTCATCTAGCCGACAGGGAGGGGGAGGTGTCGGACCTCTCGCTCGATACTCTCCAGGAGTGGTGCGGCGACATCAGTGAATGGTGGATCCGCAAACTACTTCAAGACAGTGAGGCCGGCGGTTACCTGACATGGCAGAGAGTGGGAGACGGCCATTCGTTAAGCTGGACCGCGCTTGGGCGGGAGCTGTGGCACCAGTATGGCTCCAGAGCCGATATGGTGCTTCCCACCTCCCCTGCGGTAGTCGGCGTCTTCGATGAAGCCGATCTGGACGGAACGATGGGTGGCCTCAGCCGAGCTCCGGAGGGTCTGATGATTCTTCGGTTTATTCGGCAGCGGGGGGAGCGATGGTCCTGCCCGCAGCTCAAGCCGCTGGAGACCATCACCGGTCTTCCGAATTCTGTTCTTCGCCAGCTGCTGCCGAGCCTTCAGGCGGCCGAACTCATTACCATCACGAAGAGCACGATCCCGAAGACTCCCCCTCTGTTCATAGTCCTTACGCCTGCTGGTCTCGCGGCACTAGAGTACTACGGAAGCTACTTGGAGCGCTACGAACGACTGCCAGCGGCGGCCGAGCTAGCCGAGACCCTGACGGGGATCGCGTATGGCACCAGGGGTCATCTGTATCAACTGCTTCTGTACATCGAGGCTCAACCAGGAGAGATGCTTCGGAAGGCGAGTCTGGCCTTGGTTCGGCCCTTTTTCGGTTCGGTGGGGAGTACAGCCGTGTCGGCGCTGCTCAAAACATTCGCCGAGCACAAGATGATCGAGCGCGGAGGCAGACGGTCTACGTCTTATATCCGGCTCCTGCCCTTGGGCAAACAGATACGCCAACGGCTGGCCCTGGAGCTACCCCATGCTCCGCGGCTCGCGGCCGAGGTCGTGAGTCGGCTGATCCGGGATTTGCCGACTTCGATGCCGGCTCCCGATCGGACTCGACAGCAGCTGGAGAAACAGTTTCTGCTGGAACTGATAGCTCAGCGCGATCAACAAATCGCCGAGCTCCAGTCGGCGCACCCCCGCTCGGCTGGCCCGACTGGTCCGGTGGCGTAACCGCCACCTCGCACCCGGGAGAGTGCCATGGTGGCCCTGGTCGCAATCCGATCAGGGCCACCACACCACGGATTTATTGATAGTGCGGTTGCGGTCTCTAGGCTACCTTAGGCGCGGCCCGCTTCGTCGACCGTGGTGGTTGGCGAGGGGGCAGGCCGCTCGGAAGTGAGGTGGATTTGGTCGCCGCGGCGGGTGGCGGTGATGGTATCACCGGCTTCGAAGCGGCCGTCGAGCAGCCCCGTGGCGAGCGGGTCTTCCAGGAGATCCTGGATGGCACGGCGCATCGGGCGGGCGCCCTGTTTGGTGTCGTAGCCACGCTCCACGAGGAGTCCTTTGGCCGAGGACGTCACTTTGAGCTTGAGATCTTGTTCATCGAGGCGTTTGCTCAAGTCGGTCAGCTGAAGCACAAGAATCTTTTTGATGTCGTTTTGGCTGAGCGTCTTGAAGACCAGTGTGCCGTCAATGCGGTTGAGGAATTCGGGGCGGAATTGCTTGCGCAGGTCTTCGAGCACCTTAGTTTTGACCTTGAGGTGAGTGGCCTCGAGGGCTTTTTCCTCATTCGGAGTTTCGGTGCGGAAACCGAGCTCGACTTCGCGGTTCATGTCGGAGGCGCCGACGTTGGAGGTCATGATGATGACCGTGTTGCGGAAGTCGACGCGGCGGCCTTTGGCGTCGGTGACATAGCCATCTTCGAGGATTTGCAGCAGCATGTTGAACACATCGGGGTGGGCCTTCTCGAGCTCATCGAAAAGGATGAGGCTGTAGGGCTTGCGCCGGACCTGCTCCGTGAGCTGACCACCTTCGTCGTAGCCGACATAGCCGGCGGGGGCGCCGACGAGGCGCGAAACGTTGTGCCGCTCCATGAATTCCGACATGTCGATCTTGATCATGGCATCGCGGTCGTGGAACAATTCCTCGGACAGCATACGCGCGAGCTCGGTTTTGCCGACGCCGGTGGGGCCGAGGAAAATGAAGCTGCCGATGGGACGGCGGGCGTCGGACACGCCGGTGCGCGAGCGGCGGATGCTGCGGGAGATGGCTTCGATGGCTTCTGTTTGGCCGATGACTCGGCGCTTGAGCGAGTCTTCGAGCTTGAGGAGGCTGTCGACTTCGGTCTTGATGAGGCGCGTGACGGGGATGCCGGTCATGAGCGAGACGACCTGGGCGATGTCTTCGGCGGTGATACGCACGGCGGCATCGGCGGCGCCTTCTTTGAGTTTGAGCTGACTGAGGCGGTTTTGGATGACCGATTCGCGGGTCTTGAGGCGAGCGGCCAGCTCGAAGTCTTGGTCGAAGACGGCGTTTTCGATGTCGTCACGGATTTCGCTTACTTGTTTTTGGAGGTTGCGCAAAGCCTTGCTGGAGCCGCCGCGCTTGATGCGGGCGAGGCTGGCGGCCTCGTCGATGAGGTCGATGGCCTTGTCGGGCAGAAAACGGTCGGCCACGTAGCGCTTAGCGAGCTTGGCGGCGGCTTCGATGGCCTCGTCGCTGATTTCGACGCGGTGGTGCTCTTCGTAACGGGGCCGCAAACCGCGCAGCACGTCGACGGTCTCTTCGGGCGTGGTTTCGGGGACCTGCACCGGCTGGAAGCGGCGCTCGAGGGCGGCGTCTTTTTCGATGTGCTTGCGGTATTCGTCGAGAGTAGTGGCGCCGATCACCTGAATTTCGCCGCGGCTGAGCGCGGGCTTGAGGATGTTGGCGGCGTCGATGGCGCCTTCGGCCGCGCCGGCGCCCACCACGGTGTGGAGCTCGTCGATGAAGAGGATGACCTCGGGAGTGGCTTTGGCCTCGTCGAGGATTTTTTTGAGGCGCTCTTCGAATTCGCCGCGGTACTTGGTGCCGGCGATGACCGACGCCAGGTCGAGCATGACGAGGCGCTTGCGCAGAAGCATTTCGGGGACTTCCTCGGCAATGATGCGCTGAGCCAGGCCCTCGGCGATGGCGGTTTTGCCAACGCCGGGCTCGCCGATGAGCACGGGGTTGTTTTTGCTGCGGCGGCCGAGGATAGAAATGACGCGGCTAATCTGGGCTTCGCGGCCCACCATGGGATCGAGCTTGTTGTCGCCGGCTTTGGCGGTGAGATCGATGCCAAAGTGATCGAGCGCGGGGGTTTTGGATTTGCCGGCGTTGCCGCCTCCCCCACCCTTGGCGGTACGGGCGCCGCCGCGCTCTTCGTCGGCATAGAAGTATTGCTGGTTGCCGAGGTAGTTTTCGAGCTCACCGCGGATGATAGCGGGGTCGATCTGGAGGTCGTTTTTGAGCAAGCTGATAGCGCGCGCACTTTTTTCGCTCAGGATGGCGAACAAAATGTGCTCGGTACCGCAGTAAGGCTGCCCGAATTCCTTCGCCACGCGCATGCTGTAGGTGAGCGTACGCTTAGCGGTTTCGGAGGCGCCTTTGTAGCCGCCGCCGGCTAACTGCTGCGAGAAGCTCAGTACCAGCTGGGCTTTTTCGAACGTGACGCCGACATTTTTGAGAATTTTGGCCCCGATGGAGGTCTCTTGCTGCAGCACGCCGAGCAAAATGTGCTCGGTGCCGACGTAGCTGGAACCCATTTGGGTGGCGATGGCCTCGGCGTTTTCGAGACTGCGTTTGGCGTTCTCGGTGAACCGATCGAACTGTGAGCTAAAATCGGCCATGATTGATGTCCTTTCCGTTACCCTCCCACGCTGGCATCCGGTAGTCAAGAGTACGCGAGATATGCAGATAGTATAGCATTGTTGGCACTCTATGCAAGCGAGTGCTAAACGTCATTGCGGTAGGCGCTGGAGCAGGAGACGGCGCTGTTGTTCGAGGCGCGCGAGCTCGCGTTGCAAGGTTTGGCGACCTTTGGCGGTGAGGGTGTAGGAACCGTGTTTTTGCAGGTGACCGGTAGTGGTCAATTCACTTATAAGATAATAGGCTGTACTTTTCTTGAGGACGATATTGGCGACAGTATCGGCCAGTACTTGCTCGGCGATGCGGGCGCAATCGATGGGACCCGCAGCGACGGCGAGAAGGATGGCGAGGCGCTCGTAACTGAGCGGCGTGTACTTGGTGCGGACTTGGCGGGTGGTTTTTGGTGGCTGGAGGGTGTTCATGAAGGTGATGTGGTCTAAAGTTTAGACTTTTTACGGTTATTTGAGTTCGGACCTACGGCAAATGTCTAAACTTTAGACATTGTACATAGCGCACGTAATGCCGGTGCGGCGCCCAGGCCGGATTGCCCGCCCGCACCCGATCACGGGCACGGGCGGGCCGCCGGAAGTTGACGGGCAGGTCATAGCCGATACCCGAAGTGAAAATGGGCTGGATCGACAATAAACGGGCCTCGGCCGGCCTTTTTCATACGACTGTGGTCAATGAAATCGCTGTCGCTACCGACCTCGGTGGGTAGATCGGCCGTATTGAGACCCATCACCCAGCGCGCAAACCGCCAGACTTGATCGAGACGAGTATTAACCCGCCGACCATTGACGTAGTTTATGTCCATAGCCCGCCATAACGGATGGAGTGCACCGTCACGATCGTGGCCCGTATTGACGCAGCTGACCCCGACGACGAAACCGGCGGTTACGATCACCTGCAAGAACTGCACGAGCCCCCAATACATCTTGGCGGCACGCTGGCTGAGGTCATCGAGCGGGTAGCATCGAATGCGCTGATCGTACTTGACCGCGGTGACGAGGCCACTAGCAAGCAGTTTGGTGGTGGCCACCTGACGCTGCGCGCCAGAGCTTTGGCTCGTCACTAGCGGACCGAGCTTTAGCTCCGTGAGTCGACTTGTCACCTTGGAGTAATCGATGCGGGCTTGGGACGTGACGATCCCCCGCCGGCCGGTTTGGGTGGCGCCTGGACCACCGTTGCTAGCGTGCGGGACAACATAGACGATTATGCCTATGAGCGCGAGGATGCCAAATAACCGCCTCACGGCGCTCCTTCGGGGGCTGGAGATGAACGGAGGGATGCCAACTTCGGCGATTGTTACCGTAGCGGATTATGTGCCTGGGTGCAACCGGCGAGCCGGCGGTCGCGGTGGCTAGTCGTTGGACTCGCGGCCCGAGAGCACGTCGGTTTGGCCGCCTGAGACCTCTTCGCTGCGGGCGGGGTCGATTTCGGCCTGTTGGTTGATGGCGTCGATGAGCGAGCTCTCGAGGTCACCACCCTTGGGCGCGGGTTCGGCCGCGGCGGCTGCGGCAGCGGCTTCGATGCGTGATTCGTCGGCCGAAATGATGTCGATGTTCCAGCCCGTGAGCTTGGCGGCCAGGCGGACGTTTTGGCCCTGCTTGCCGATGGCCAGCGAGAGCTGGTCTTCGGGCACGCGCACCACGGCCTTCTTTTCGACGTCATTGAGGCTGACGCTGACGACCTTGGTGGGTGACAGCGCATTGGCGATGTAGGTTTCGGGGTCTTCGGCGTAGGGGATGATGTCGATTTTTTCTTCGCCGAGGTCGCTCATGACGGCCTGCACGCGCGAGCCGCGGCCACCCACAAAGGTGCCGACGGCGTCGACGCCAGAGGCGTGCGATTGCACCGCGACCTTGGAGCGGATGCCGGCCTCGCGGGCGATGCCGACGATTTCGACACTGCCCGCCTCGATCTCGGGCACTTCGAGCTCGAACAAATGCTTCACCATGTGGGCGTGGGCGCGGCTGAGCACGATCTGCGGTCCGCGGGCGGTTTGCTCTACGCGCACCACAAACACCTTGAGGCGCTGGCCGGTGTAGTAGCGCTCGCCGGGAATTTGCTCTGAGGCAAACAATACGCCGGTGGCTTTGCCCAGATCGACGTAGGCCACGCTGCCTTCGACGCGCTGCACGTTGCCGTTGAGCACCAGGCCCTCTTTGTCTTTGTACTCGGTGAAGACGATTTCACGCTCGGCTTCGCGCAGGCGCTGAATGATCACCTGCTTGGCGGTTTGGGCGGCCACGCGGCCGAAGTCTTCGGGGTGGGCTTCCATTTCGACCATGTAGGGCTCGATGCCGGCTTCGACGTCGGCTTCGCGCACTTCGGCCTTTTTGTCGATCTTTTTGGCGTCCGAGAGACCGATTTGGAGAAATTCGTTGTCGACCTCGCCGTCTGGTACCACAGCCTTGGATTCATAGATGTGCACCTCACCGGTCTCTTCGTCGAGCTCGGCGCGGGCTTCTTGATCTTTGTCGCTGTAATCTTTCTTGTACGCCGCGGCCAGCGCGGCCTGAACGGTCTCGATGATAATGTCGCGGGGAAGATTTTTTTCCTCAGCGATGAGGTTGATAGCGGCTAAAAAATTGGTTTGCATAGTGGTGAACTCCTTATTCTGTTGTTATTCAATTGTGGCGCTGTGTGATAAAAATGACCGGCCTGCTGGCCGGCTACAAGAGACATTATAGCGTGGGGGTGGGCTGGCGGCAAGTTTGTCGATATAATGGTGATCTGTAACTCATGAGGTTGTGCATGGCAAAGGTGGCTCGTCTTTTGGATACTATTGTGCCCGAGCGGTACGCGCTGGACATTGACGTTGACATGGCGGGTTCACGGTTTGCGATTCATGAATCGATTGATTTTGCCGTGGTGGAGCCATCAAACGAGCTGGTATTCCATGCGGTTGGGCTGGAAGTGAGCGAGGTGAAGCTCGACGGCAAGCTCAGCCCGGAGTCGGTGAAGCTCGACGAGAAGACCGAGACCGTGACGTTTGCGTTTGCGGAGATCGTGGGCGCCGGCATGCATCACTTGTCGATGCGGGTGCGCGGTGTCATCGGCGACTCGCTGCATGGTTTTTACCGCAGCACTTACCAGCGCGACGGCCAGGAGCAGCTCATTGCGACCACGCAATTTGAAGCGGTGCATGCGCGCGAGGCGCTGGTGGCGATCGACGAACCCAGCGCCAAGGCGGTGTTTGAGCTGAATTTGACCGTGCCGGAGGGCATGATGGCGCTGTCGAATACCGTGGCGACCGAGGAGACGCCGGCCGGCGAGGGGCGCAAGCGCGTAACCTTTGCGCCCACGCCCAAGATGAGCACCTACTTGCTGGCGTATGTGGTAGGCGAGTTTGAGTACCTGGAGGGCGAGACGGCCGAGGGCGTGCGGGTGCGCGCACTGGCAACGCCGGGACACAAAGACCAGCTGGCGTTTGCGCTGGATATGGCGACGTGGACGCTATCATTTTTCGGAGATTATTTTGGCATTCCCTATCCCCTGCCCAACCTCGATATGGTAGCGCTGCCGGATTTTGCGGCCGGCGCGATGGAAAACTGGGGACTGGTGACGTACCGCGAAACGGCGCTGCTGCTCGATCCTGAGCGCACCTCGCTCATGGCCAAGCAGCGCGTGGCCGAGATCGTGACGCACGAGCTAGCGCACCAGTGGTTTGGCAACCTCGTCACGATGCGGTGGTGGAACGATTTGTGGCTCAACGAAGGCTTTGCGACCTGGTGTGCCGATTTGGCGCGCAACGCGCGGTTCCCGGAGTGGGAGATCTGGGCGCACTTTACGGCCGATGAAACAGGTCGCGCCATGGAGCTCGATAGCCTCGTGAGCACTCACCCCATTGAGGTGGAGGTAGAGGACCCGCGCGGGCTCGACGAAATTTTTGATGCGGTGTCATATAGCAAGGGAGGCAGTGTGATCCGCATGCTGCACCACTATTTGGGAGATCAGGACTTTCGCAAGGGGCTGCATGCGTACCTCACGAAGCACAGCTACGCCAACGCGGTGACGCACGATCTGTGGCGGGCGCTGGAAGCGGCATCGGGCAAGCCGGTGGACGCGCTGATGTCGGCCTGGACGAGCAAGCCAGGGTATCCGGTGGTGACGTTTGACGACGGCGAGGTACAGCAGCGGCGGTTTTACAGCTCGCCGCGACAGGCGGCCAAAGGCCAGGATGCGTCGCTGTGGCCGATACCGTTTAATGTGCTGCTGCCCGGCGGGCGGGAGACCCCCACGGAGCTGCTGCGAAAGCACAGCGACATGTTGTCGGCCGAGATATTGGGTTCGGATTGGTTTAAGCCCAATCCGGGGCAAACGGGATTTTTCCGGACGCACTACACCGAGGGGATGATCGAGGCTTTGACCGCGCCGTTGCACACCCGCGAGCTGGCGGTGGTGGACCGGTTTGGCATCATCGGCGACGTGACGGCGGCTACTGAAGCCGGTGTCACGACCAGCACGGCGTTGCTGAAACTGGTGGCGGCGCTGCGCGATGAGCCGAATTATGTGGTGTGGACCGGAGTGAGTGGTGCGTTGGGTGATTTGTCGCATGCCGTCGAGGATGCGGCCTTGCGCGAGCGACTCGACCATTTTGGGCATTGGCTCGTGGGACCAAACGTGAAGCGCCTGGGCTGGGAGGCCGCCGACGATGAGTCATCGTTTGATACGTTGATGCGGCCACTGGTATTGCAGCAGGCGATTCGGTTTGATGATGAGACAGTGGTGAAGGAGGCCAAGACACGCTGGGCAGCCTGGATGGACGGAGCCGAAACAGATCCGGACGTGGTGGCGGCGCTGCTGTTTGCGGCGGCGAGACATGGTGGTGAACACGAGTTTGAGGCTATGCAAAGCCGCTATGAGCGCGAACCGGTGCCGCAGATCAAACTGGGGCTACTGGGGGCAATGGGCCGTTTTCGTCAGCCGGCCCTGATTGCGCGCTATTTGGCGTACGCACTGACCGAGGCGGTACGGCCGCAGGACCTCTACATTGCGCTAGCCTGGGGCATGCGCAACCGCGACGGGCGCGACGCTACCTGGCAATGGGTCCAAGATCACTGGAATCTATGGCTGGAGCGCTACGGAGCGGGCGGCCATATGCTGGAGCATTTTCCTTTGTTTGTGGGCGCGGGTTTTGCGACACACGCGAAAGCAGCCGAGATCCGGGACTTTTTCGACAGCCACCCGCACCCGGCGCTGGGCCGGCCGACGGATCAGGCGGTGGAAAGCGTGGAGTTGCGGGCCGATTGGGCAGATCGCGACGCGGCGGCCGTGGCGGCGTTTTTGGCCGATTGGGAGCAGGCGCAGGCCCGCTAATGCGGCCAGCCGGCTACCATCCACCGACGGCGTTTTCGAGGTGCGCGATCTGGGGCTGTTCGAGGCTGCCCTCAACGGTGACGACGTCGATTTGGTAGGGGCCGTCGTAACCATGTGCCTGGTTCCAGGCCAGGGCGGCGCGCATGAGGCGCGCGGATTTGTCCCGCGAAATGTATTCGGCCGCGTAGCCGTAGCGGATGTCGGAGCGGTATTTAACCTCGATGAAGTGAATTATGCCGTGGCGGCGGGCGACGATATCGAGCTCGCACCACCGGTTGCGCCAATTGCGCGCGAGAATGGCAAAGCCACTGGCGGCGAGGTGCTGAGCGGCGAGCTGTTCGCCCGCGCGGCCGGTCTCAACCGATGACACGTGCGGCCTCCCGGATGGGACGAAAGCTATATCGGTGTTGCGGGCCGGGACCGTGGGCGGCCAGGCCGGCAGCGTGCAGGGCGGTGCCGTAGCCAACATGCTGGTCGAAACCATAGCGGGGGTCGGCCCGGTGCAGCCGCTGCATGTAGGCATCGCGCGCCACCTTGGCGATGATCGAGGCGGCGGCAACCGGTGAGATGGTGGCGTCGGCTTTCACAAACACCTGCGACTCGTGGGTGCCCCGCAGGTAATTGTGTCTGCCGTCGAGGATGATAACGGCAGCCTCAAGGCTCATGCCGGCCAGAGCGCGCAAGCCGCTCTCGCGCACTGCCCAGCTGAGGCCGTGGGCGTCAACCTCAGCGGCGGCCACCCAGCCGATGCCCACGGCGAGGGCGCGGCGACGGATGTCGCGACTGAGGCGGCGGCGGGCCGGGGCTGCGAGGGCTTTGGAGTCGCCGAGGCCGGGAAGGCGCAGGCGGGGCGGCAAGATTACGGCCGCGGCCACTACCGGGCCGGCCCAGGCGCCGCGGCCGACCTCGTCGATGCCGATGATGGTGCGGCCTGCGCGCACCAGCGGGAGTACCGCGCGCCAGCCGGGGGCGGCGGCATGCCGGGGGGTGCGGGTGGTAGCGGGAATTCCAGATATGACCGTCATGCCAACCAGCATACCGCAAAACGGCCGACTTCTATACCAAAAAACAGCACCGGTATAACGGCGCTGTTTTAGATGAACACTAAAGGATTTTGGCTACGATTGGACGGCTTTGCCTTCGCCAGGCTCGGCTTGGGCAACACCGGCTTCGGCCTCGTCGGCGGGGGCTTGCTGTTCGTCGGGAGTGCCGGTATCGGCAGCGGTGTTGGGTTCGTCTTCGCTGGCGGCGGCTTTGGCTTCGGATTTTTCAACATCAGCCAGCGGCACAGCATCGGTGAGGGCGTCTTCAGCTTGCTCGGCATCGATGACCTCGGTCTCATCGGTGTCGCCGGCGGGCGTCTCGGGCGTGGAGACGTCGTTGGCGGCGATCTTGTCGAAGCTAATTTCCCTGAGACGGGCCGACTTGCCTCGGCGCTCGCGCAGGAAGGAGAGGAAGTTGCGGCGGACTTTGGCTCGGCGCAAAATTTCAATTTTGGAAACGTTGGGTGAGTGCAGCAAGAAGGTCTTCTCGACGCCAATACCGGAAGCAATGCGCCGAACAGTAACGCAGGCGGTCAGCTCGTTCATGCGGTGCGTGCGAATGATAATGCCTTCGAACACCTGGATACGCTGCTTGGCGCCTTCCTTGATGAGCTGATGCACACGCACGGTATCACCCGTCTGCACCTGGGGCAGGGCGGGCTTGCGGTAATTGAGTTCGAGTTGACGAATGGCTTCCATAACCCGGGTACTTTAGCATATCTGAGCGGAGCGATCAAGGGGCTGGGCCTGCGGCCCGGGGAGCTGGTCCCCGGGCCGCAGCAGGTCTACGAGCCGGCGCACTGCTGCTCCGTGTTGGGCAACTCGGTGGCACCAATGACATACCGATCTCCAGGCCAGATGCCGTGGAAGGTGATGGCGTATTGCCTGTTGGGCCCGAAGAACTTCTTTCCCTTGCTCGGGTCGGGGTAGTAGGTGGCGCCGAACGTGCCCTTGTTGATGTAGTATGAACCGCTGGCGGTCTCGAGCTTGGGCGGGTCGGTGTCGAGCGGGTTGTCCGACACCTTGCACACCAGGATGGTGGCTTGGTGCGGCCGGGTAGAGGCCTGGTCGTACTTGAAGATGCCGTACCCGATGGCACCGACCACGATCACGATCGCGGCCGCGAAGTTCGCCCAGAACCTGATATTCCAGAACAGGTCCGAACGGGCCAGGCGTGGTGGCGGTTTGGCAGGTGCGGGAGGCGTGTCTTTCGCGGCCTGAACGCGGGTCGCGGCGTCGGCCTCAATCACCCTCTGCTCCGCAATGGTTTGGGCCTTGAATGCGGCCGTGGCGGTGGCGGCCTTGGCGGCCGTCTGGAGGCGAGCTGTTTGCAGTTTGGCCTCCGCGGCCAGCTGCTGGCCCTTGGCTCGGGCCGCCTCAACGCGTCCATCGCGCGATGCGGTGATCGTGGCGGCCTTCACCCTCAGCCAGGCTTGCACCAAGGCACAGAGCGGCCACACGACGTACCACAGCACCAGAGCTGCAGCGAGGCTTCCTATAACGATCAACCAAATCTGTAGACTTCCCATACGGTACCGCCTTTCGGGTGGCTAGGTGGTCATGGAGAATTTGGTCTCAATCAGTATTAATGGGCTGGGCGTTTTTGGCAAGCTCACGCGGCGTGGGTTACTTGGTCCGTGCCAACGAGGGCGCCTAATTGCTCTAAGAGTGCTTCGGAAACGGCGACCTTAAACGGTAGCCGGATTTTCTTGGGAGCGTCGGCCCCGACCACGATATAAATTTCGGCGCCGCCGGCATGAGCGCCGATGATTTGCTTGATGTCGTGAAGCAATTGCTGATCGGACAGGTCGGCGAGATGAAGCACCACGTAGCCGCCGCCAGGGGATGCCGCGGCGGCTGGGCGGGCGGGCGGGGCGGCGACTGGGGCCGCCGGCTGCGGCGCGTGGGTAGAGACATGACTGGAAGCGGTGTCGTAATTGACGATTTTGGCGGCGTCTACCATCATCTTCGGCTCGTCGGTGAGGCGGCCTTCTTTGTCGCGGGCGGAAATTTTGCCCGTGGCCATGATGATGTTGTCGGCCTCGAAGACTTCGGGGGATTTTTCGAAGGCCTTGGGAAAGACGATGAGCTCGGTGAGGCCGGTTTTGTCTTCGATGCCCACGAAGGCCATGGTGTCGCCTTTTTTCGTGAGAATTTTGCGCACCGTGGTGATAATACCGCCGATACGCAGGAGTTTGCCGTCCGACGAAGGCGTGATGTCACTGATGGGCACGCAGGTGTCGGCGAGGTAGCCGGCGTATTCGTCGAGGGGATGATGCGAGATGTAGAGGCCGAGGAGCTCCTTTTCCCAGGCGAGCTGCTCGCGGGTCGAGGCAGGGTGCGGCGCGGATTCGAGCCGAAGAGCCGGCAGGTTTTCTTCGACGCCGAGCGAGCCGAAGATGTCGATTTGGCCCGAGAGAGCGTTTTTTTGGGCTTTGGCGCCAAAGGCGGTGATGGTTTCGATGTTAAAGAGAAGCTGAGCTCGGTCACCGTCGATGAGCGCGTCGAAGGCACCGCATTTGGTGAGTGATTCCCAGACTTTTTTGTTGCACTCGCGGGCGTTGACGCGCTTGGCAAAGTCTTCGACAGAGGCAAAGGGGCCGCCCTCGTCGCGCGCCGCCAGGATGGTCTCGATGGGGCCGGAACCGATGTTTTTGACCGCCGAAAGGCCAAATCGGATGTTGCCCGACTCTTTGACCACGGCAAATTCGTGGAACGACTCGTTGACGTCGGGGGGCAGCACCTGGATGCCCATGCGCGTGCACTCGGCCACCTCGATGGCGATGCGGTCGATGTTGCCAAAATCACTGGTCATGAGCGCGGCCATGAAGGCGGCGGGGTAATGCGCCTTGAGGTAGGCGGTTTGGTAGGCGATGAGGCCGTAGCAGGCAGCGTGGGATTTGTTGAAACAATAGGCGGCGAAATCTTCGAGATTGGCCCAGAAGTCTTCCATGATTTTTTGATCGGCGCCAACGTTTTTGACCGCGCCTTCGACGAATTTGGTTTTCATTTTGGCCATCATGGCGGCGTTCTTTTTGCCAATGGCTTTGCGCAAGGTGTCGGCCTCGCCGCCGGTGAAGCCGCTGACCTCTTTGGAGATCTGCATGACCTGCTCTTGGTACACGAGCACGCCGTAGGTGTTTTTGAGCGCGTTTTCCATGGAGGGGTGCACGTAGGTGATGGGGATGCTGCCGTGCTTGCGGCCGATGAATTCGTCGATCCACTGCATGGGGCCGGGGCGGTAGAGCGCTACCATGGCAATGATGTCGTCGAAGACCGTGGGCTTGAGGTCGCGCAGGTAGCGCTTCATGCCCGCGGATTCTACCTGGAAGACACCGGTGGTGTCGCCGCGCGAGAGGAGCTCGAAGGTTTTGGGATCGTCGAGCGGGATGTCGGCAATGTCGATGGCGGCGCCGTAGACGCGTTTGATGATGCGCAGGGCATTGTTGATGACGGTAAGGTTGGAGAGGCCGAGGAAGTCCATTTTGAGCAGGCCGAGCTCCTCGATGGGGCCCATGGAGTACTGCGTGGCGGTACCGCCTTTTTGGGCGCGCTGCACCGGCGTGTAGCCCACGATCGGCTCGGGCGCGATCACCACGCCGGCCGCGTGCACGCCGTTTGAGCGGATGGTGCCTTCGAGGCGGATGGCGAGGTCGATGAGCTCGCGGGCGCGCTGGTTGGTGGTGTATTCCTTCACAAGCTCGGGGTCGGGGCGCTGCTCGCTGCCTTTGCCGGTTTTGAGGCCGGCGGCTACGGCCAGGGGGATGTGGCGGCCCTGCACCGGCTGCGGTACAAGCTTGGCAATGGCGTCGACCTCGGCGTAGGAGTAGCCGAGCGCGCGGCCGGTGTCGCGCACGGCGTTGCGGGCGGCCATGGTGCCGAAGGTGATGATCTGCGCCACGCGTTCTTGGCCGTATTTTTCCGTGACGTAGTCGATGACTTCGCCGCGGCGGGTGTCTTGGATGTCGATGTCGATGTCGGGCATGGAGATGCGGTCGGGGTTGAGGAAGCGCTCAAACAGCAGGTCGTATTTGAGCGGATCGAGGTCGGTAATGTTCATGGCGAAGGACACGATGGAACCGGCCGCACTCCCCCGCCCGGGGCCAAAGATGATGCCCTGGTTTTTGCCCCAGTTGATGAAATCGGACACGATGAGAAAGTAGCCGTCGTAGCCCATGCGGCCGATGACCGACAGCTCAAACTCGAGGCGCTCGGCGATTTCGGGGGTGACGAGAGTTTTGGCTTTGACTTCGGTAATGTGGGCGATGTCTTCTTTGGGAATGCCGCCGTAGCGCCAGGCGAGCCCCCGCCAACACAGGCTGTGCAGGTATTCGCGCTCATCCTTGAACCCCTCGGGGACTTCGAAGGTGGGGATGAGAATGCGGCCCAATTCAAGCTCCACATCGCAGCGTTCGGCGATTTTGACCGTGTTTTCGTAGGCCTCGGGGACGCGCTGGAAACGCTCGATGACTTCGTCGGGGCTGGTGACGTAGAGGTCCATGTCCATGGTCATGCGGCCGGCGTCGCTGATGGTTTTGCCGGTCTGGACGCACAGCAAGATTTCGTGCGCCTCGCGATCGGTGTGGGCGCTGTAGTGGGCGTCGGCTGTGACTACGAGCGGCACGCCAGTGCTGCGCGAGAGCTCGATTTTGGCATCGTTAATTTGTTTTTGGGTCTCCCATTGGTGCTCGTGCGCTTGGAGTTCGAGGTAATAATTGCCGCGGCCAAAGGTGGCGTCGTACCACTCGACTACTTTCTGCGCCTCGGCCAGGTTGCCGTTGAGGATGTTTTGAGCCACCTCGCCACCGGCACAGGCGGAAAGCGCGATGAGGCCTTCGTGGTACTGGGTAATGAGGTCGCGGTCGATGCGCGGCTTGTAATAGTACCCCTCGAGCTGCGCGATGGTGACGAGCTTCATGAGGTTGTGGTAGCCGACGTTGTTGTACGCCAGCAGGATGAGGTGGTAGGGATTGGCGTCTTGGCGGCCGGCTTTGTCGAGGTGGCCGCGCGGCGCCACGTAGGTTTCAACGCCGATTATTGGCTTGATGTCGCGCTTTTTGGCTTCTTTGTAAAATTCGATGGCGCCCGACATGGTGCCGTGATCGGTGAGCGCCACCGAGGTCATGCCGAGCTCCTGCACGCGATCGAGCATGCCGGGGACCTTTTGGAGGCCGTCGAGCAGGGAGTAGTGGCTGTGATTGTGCAGGTGGACAAATTGTGGTTTCGCTGTTTGTGTTTCCGGCACGCCCTCTCCCCTCTTCGTTGATTTTAATGGTAGCACATGGGCGTGACCGGCCGCGGGGGCAGTCGTCCGCGGTAATGTGTCTAAACCTTAGACATTCAGTGCGTCATTACCTTCAGGTTCGGACGGTTTGTCTAAATTCTAGACTCGTTTTGCAGTCGCAAGCCGCCGCTTTCGATTTCGGGTGGCGGACACGGATGGTTGCTTTCGCATGTTAGTTATTCTATAAAATATGAGGCCTATTCCCGCTATGGACGGTAGCGGGAGGATTTCCAACCCGAGAAGGAGGAGTACGACGGTGACATTCAGGCGCCTGGCGGCCGTGGCGATAGTGTCCGTAGCGACTGCGGTGTGGGTCGGGAATATGGGTAACCGGGATTCCATCACGAGCGCGAATGCGGGCCTGCGATCGACGATCGCGAGCCCATCCCGGGATCCTCAGCGGCCCAAGCCGCAGACTGCGCCGCCAGATTCTGTGGCGGGAGCAACGGTGATCGATTTCAAGGAGGAGCCGGTCTCGCCGAGCCGCACGAGCTGGCGGGTGGTGGTCTACGCCCAGGGCGTTGACGGACCGCTGGAGGTAGTGACGGGACTGGCCGATCGGCAGGCGGCCAAGGCCTGTGCCCGGCGGCTGAGCAGCCAAGCCTTCGGCCGGGGACGGCGCATACTGCTGGCTAGCCGGCGGCGGGCGGGAACCTGCGCGTAGAGCGCGGCATGGTGCGGTGGTCGGGCCCTGAAGCCTTTTTTGGACGGCAATTAGTTGTGTTTTGGGCTTTTTTGTAGTATCAACAGAACGTCGTTTCCGTTTCGGGACGATCTGCGGGTAACCCGCAGTGGAGCTCTTGCATTGGAGCGTGTTATGCGCATCAGGGGAATTATTGCTGCCGGGGTGCTGGTGGTGGGTGGCGTCGCCGTCGCTGCGAATGGCGGTCTGTCCGGCAACCAGTCGGGTGGTGACGTCACCCCGAACCCCACCAGCACCCGCAGCTCCAACGAACGCGTCTACTCGGATGGTTCGATCCCGGCCGCGCAGGTGAAGAGCATCAAGGTCCAGCAGTCGCCGCTCTCCGGGCAGTGGTTCGTGACGGCCGACGTGACGGGCAAGGAGTTTCGGACCTACGATCTGGCCGGCCACTTCGACACCGAATCCGATGCCGCGGCCTGCGGCAAGAAGCTGGTCGCGCTGTGGGAAGCCAAGAAGCCGGTGCCGATCGCATCGGACGAGCAGGAGAACACCTGCCCCGCGTAACTTCCCGTTCTGTCGCATGACAGAACAACCGCCCTTGGCGGGAGCTCCCGGCTCTTGCCGGGGGCTTTCGTCGTTCTAGACCGGGCGTTTAGCGGTTTTCGATGGTTTGGCCGACGTCGCGGAAAAAGTGCCCAATGACGGGCGCGCCGCCGAAGAGCTGAAGCAGTCCCACGAGTACCGCCACGCCCACGGTGGCGCCCAAAACGCCGCCGAGGCCGGCAAAAATGCCGCGCACAAACGAGCTCCAAATCTGGCGTCGGGTACTGTGCAGCACGTAGATGTAGTCGAGGATGAGCGCGTCTTCGACGGCTTTGCCGAGGCGCTCGTAGTTGACGCCGCTGCGCTTGGAGTTGGAGTCGGGTCGGTCGCTGGCGAGAATCATTTAGTGGCCGTCGCGCACGTCGTCGACTTTGCTCTTGGCCGAGGTGGCGAGATGGCGGGTGACGCGTTCGAGCTCGCTCATAACGGCTGCGCCCTCGTTGAGGAGCTGCTTGACCTCTTTGACGGCCACGTCTTTCGTCTGGGCGCCGCTCTTGGTGAGGTTGGTGGCGGAAACGCGCAGGTCTTGCTTGAGTACTTCAGCGCGGCGGATGAGCTCTTGGCTCTCTGCTTTGGCCTCGCCCTGCAGATCTTTGGCGGCCTCGCGCAGCGTGTCGACCCGGCCGCCGACTTCTTCGCTCATTTTTTCGAGTCGGCGCTGAATGTCTTCGTAGGTGCCTTTAACTTTGCGCTTGATGTCTTCTTGGGTTTCCTTGCCGCTCTTGGGGGCCAGGAGAATTCCGGCCACTGCTCCGGCTATGGCTCCGATCATGGTACCCTTCCAAAATGTTCGCTTCATGGCTCTATTCCTTTCTCGTTCGTTCATAGTATTAATCTTCCTTTGATGCTCGCTTGCTGGTGAAGCGTTTGATGAGCATACCCAGGATACCGGAGGCGGCTAAGGGGCCTAACTTGCGACCGAAGGTTTCGGCGAGGTTGGCTACGCTACTGGTGGCGGACTCTGCCCGCTCCGAGATGCGCTTGAGGTTTCGCATGATGGCAACCATGAGGCTTACCAGTACGATGCTCAAAACGATTAGGGTTAAAAACCCAACGCTTAGGAGTATTACCAATATTAGCTCGACGGTATTCATAGTGCGTGCTCGTTATTCAATCTGCTTGATTGTTAATTATTCTAACGGATAGCTCTATCATACATGCCTCTCGGAGCCTGGCTATTGTTCATTCTCACGAGCCGTTTTGGCTTTGGCTCTGAAATTTGATCTTTTCTCCAAAGCGGCAGCGCCCAAACGCTTGGCGGTGCGGGCAGCCCGGGCAGCGGCGCTGAGTTCGGCTCGGCGCTGCAACACCACCCATTCTTTGCGCTCGACGAGAGAGTTGGGGATGACATGCAGGATGCCGTCGTCGTCGCGGACGCGAATGCGGCGGGCGTCCATGCGCTCAATGACGCCCTGAGTAGGGGTTTCGCCCACAATAACCTCGTCGCCGACGTTAAAATCGTGGTCGCGGGCCAAAAAGACGGCGGCGATTACGTCTGAAACGAGCGTTGAGCCGCCGGCGGCCATGGCGATACCGATGGCAGCGATGGAGCCAGTGAAGAACAAAATGAGGTTTTGGAAGCCGAGTTCCTGGAGTATCACCACGGTAAGCAACATCCAGAGCACGGTCTCGATAATGGAGGTAAGCACATAGCGCAAGCCGGTTTGGATGTGCGTGAGCTTGAGCAGGAGCCGCAGCCCGCGGACCATAAAGCGGACGATGAGGATGCCTAGGAGTAAATCAAACAGGGCCTTTAACAGATTGGCCTGCACGAGGCGGCCAATGGCTAAAATATGATCGACAAAGCTGGAGTTGAGTTCAAACATGGTGAGGATTGTGCTTGTGGTTAGTGTAACACGGTTTGGGTGCTAGCGACGTGCACGCCTTCCCTGCTTGCTCCCGGATTGACCTCATTTCGTCAAACGCGAACTCTTCCTTTGGTGACTATCTAGGCGCGATGTTGTCTGGCGGTTTGACGAAATGGGGTCAATCCTGCCGTCTACCCTTGCGTTGCAGTCTACGCCGGCTCATCTAAGCGGTCTTTGAGAAGCTTGGTGATGAGCGGCGGGTTGCCTTTGCCCTGGGTGGCTTTCATGGCTTGGCCGACGAGGGCGCCGAGCGCCCGGTGATTGCCGGCCTGGTAGTCGGCGGCGGCTTGGGGGTTGGCCGCGATGACATCGTCGACGACTTTGCCCAGCTCGCCGGCGTCGGATTGCTGGAGCAGACCGAGTGTTTGGGCGGCCTGACGTGGGCCTTCATCCTTGTCCCAGAGGTGAGACAGGAGGACCTTGGCGTTGGTAGAGCTAAGTTTGCCGTCCTTCACAAGCTCAGCAACACCGCCGAGGGTGGCGGAATTGATGTCGGATTGGGGCAGCGTTTGGCCCTTGGTCTCGGCCAGTTTGACGGCGTCGCCGACCAGCCAGTTGAGAGCAAAGCGCGCGTGCTCGGGGTAGGCGCTGACAGTGGTGTGCCAGAGCTGGCCCGCGTCGGGGTCGGCTACGAGCGCCTCGGCCGCGGCGGCGGGCAGGCCAGCGGCGGCGAGCTCGGCGCGCAGGTCGCGGGGCATGAGGCCGAGTTCGGCGGCTTGCTCGGCCACCATGGCCGCGGTGATCACGAGCGGCGGCAGGTCGGGCTCGGGGAAGTAGCGGTATTCATCGGCGTCTTCTTTGCTTCTCATAGGGTACGTTTGGCCTTTGGCCTCGTTCCAGCCGCGGGTTTCTTGGCGGATGCGCTCGCCCTGCTCGATGGCGGCGATTTGGCGACGGGTTTCGTATTCGACGGTGCGCTCGATGGCTTTGAAGCTGTTGAGGTTTTTGGTCTCGGTGCGGGTGCCAAATTCCTTCTGGCCGATGGGCCGCACGCTCACGTTCACATCGAAGCGCATGTTGCCGTAATAGAGGTTGGCGTCGGAAGCGCCGGCGTAGCGCGCGAGATTGTAAAGTTCCTGGGCGTAGCCTTTGGCCTCGGCGGCGCTGCGCATGTCGGGCTCGCTCACGATTTCGAGCAATGGGGTTTCGGCGCGGTTGAGGTCCACGAGCGAGTAATTGGCTTTTTCGGGGTGCGTGAGCTTGCCGGCGTCGCCTTCGAGGTGGGCGCGAGTGATGCCGACGCGCTTGATTTTGCCATCTAGCGGAAACTCGACAGCACCGTTTGGCACGATCGGCTCGTCAAATTGGGTAATTTGGTACCCCTTGGGCGAGTCGGGGTAAAAATAATTTTTACGGTCAAATTTGGTATGGAGCTCGGCTGGATACTCGGCGCCCAGCGCCAGACCGAGGCGCAGCGCCAACTCGACGGCGCGCCGGTTGAGCACCGGCAGGGTGCCGGGCAGGCCCAGGCAGACTTCGCATACATGCGTGTTGGGCTCGGCCTCGCGCGAATCGTTGTCGCAGGCGCAGAACAGCTTCGATCGGGTGGCCAGCTGCACATGGCATTCGATGCCGATGACGGTTTCGTATTTGGCGCGGAGTTCGGGGTTCATGATAGGTCCTCACGGTATGGTTCATAGGCTTGTTGCAGGGCGCGGCCAAAGTTGGCGGGGTAATCTTCTTGCCCGCGCGCTAGGGCTGCGCCGGTGGGGGTTTGGAAAACGGCTTTTTTGTGGCGTCCAACTAAACTTTCGATGATTTTATCAATGTCGTAATTAAACTCCACGAACACCCGGATGCCCTGGTAGACACCGATGGGGCCAAATTTGTCCAAGAGATCGGCATCCGAAATGACCTTGGCCTCGAGCGTTGTGGGCGTTTCGTTATGCAAGCTACCCTTGTGCGTACGGATGCAGTTGGCAATGCGGGTAATTTTGTCCTGGCTAAGGCTGATGCCGGCATCTTTGAGGAATTCTTTAAGCTTTTGGGCGCCGATAGTGCCATGAGTGGGGCCGCTGGCGCCATACAAGAAGCCAATATCATGCATGATCATGGCCGGCAGCACGATGCTCATGTCGGCGTCCTCGGATTCGCCGATAACAATGGCGTTTAGGGTATCGCGGCGGGCGTGATCCCAATTGTGGGCGACCAAGTTGGGAGTGTCTTTAAAGCGTTTTTCAACATATTTGTAGACGATCCGAAAATCGGCATCGGACTCCAAGTATTGTTCGAGCTTTGACAGCAGGGCTTCGCGATTCATGAGAATATCATCTCCTGTATGTTCCAAGGTCGCTGGTTTAGATCAGCCAGGGTGGAGATGACCGCCAAGTCGTGGTGATCGATGAAAGCTTGAAGCTCCGGCTTGGTCATCGCAGAGCCCCCAGGGCGCGCAGGCCGCGTTCGAAGTCGGCTAGGGCGTCTTTGGCTTGGCTGGGCACGAGGTCGAAGCCGATTTCGTGGGCGAGGGCGTTGCGGAGTTTGTGGGCGCGCCAGACGGCCTGGTAGGCGTCGTGGTCGGCGAAGCGGCTGCGGCCGTGCTTGAGGCGCTCGCCCATCGTGTCGCCGGCAAAGCCGAGGGATTTCATGACGTGATCGAAGAGCTTGTCGGCCTCGTTGAGCGAGCTTTTGAGCCCGCTGGCGCCGGTGTTTGAGATGGCCATGATGGTGTCCCAGCGGGTTTTGATTTCGGTGGGATCGACAAAACCGCGGTAGCCGCGCGAGGAGGCCACGGGCCGGGAGCGCTTGCGGCCCTTGCGGCTGCCGTTTTCGACCACACCATAGAGCACCACACCGCCGACGAGGGCGACAACGAGAAAGGGTAACATTAGCGTTTCCTCCAATCGCCGATGAGCGCTTCGGTAGCGATGGCGGCGGCGAATAATTGGTGTTCGGCCCTTTGGGGAGCCATAATCTGCAATCCGACGGGCAGGCTGTCGGAAGTGGCGAAGGGGATGGAAATGGCGGGAATGCCCACGAGGTTGACGGCCACGGTCATGACGTCTTCGAGGTAGAGCGCGAGCGGGTCATTGGCTTTAGAGCCGAGCGGGAAGGCCGGGCTGGGCGAGGTGGGGCCGAGCAGGAGGTCGTATTTGACGAAAGCATGGTCGAACTGCTCGATGAGCTTGGTGCGGACCTTTTGCGCGCGCTTGTAGTAGGCGTCGTAGTAGCCGCTCGAGAGCACGTAGGTGCCGATCATGATGCGGCGTTTGGCCTCGGGGCCGAAGCCCTCTTGACGGCTGAGGCGGTAGGTTTCTTCAAGGTCCTTGGCGTGGGGCGAGCTGTGGCCGTATTTGACGCCGTCGTAGCGGGCGAGATTCGACGATACTTCGGCTGGCACGAGGATGTAGTAGGCAGCCAGGGCCAAGGTGGTGGCGGGCACACTCACCTCTTCCATGGTGGCGCCGGCGGCTTCGAGCTGGGGGACGAGCTCCAGGAGGTGACGCTTGGTGGCGGGGTCGAGGCCCTCGCCGAGGTATTCTTTGATGAGGCCGATTTTGAGGCCTTTCAGGCTGCCGGTGGTGACGGCGTAGGATTTGGGGTCGCGGTCGATGGTGGTGGCGTCGGAGGCATCGCGGCCGGCCATCACGTCGAGTACGAGCGCAGCGTCGGCCACGCTGCGGGTGATGGGGCCGAGCACGTCGGTGGAGCTGGCCATGGCCACCACGCCCGTGCGCGGTACGAGGCCGTAGGTGGGCTTGAGGCCCACGACGCCGCTGAGGGCGGCGGGCTGGCGGATCGAGCCGCCGGTGTCGGAGCCGACGGCGAAGGTGACCTGGCCGAGCGCCACGGTTGTGGCCGAGCCGCCGGAGCTACCGCCGGGCACGCGCGACGGGTCGTGGGCGTTTTTGGTGGGGCCGAAGTCGGAGTTTTCGGTGGACGTGCCGTGCGCGAATGCGTCGAGGTTGGCCTTGGCTACCAACACGGCGCCGGCGGCGCGCAGACGTTGCATGGCGGGGCCTTCGTAGGGCGCGCGGAACGGCTCGAGCATGCGGCTGGCGGCGGTAGTGTGGGTGCCGATGGTGAGGTAGTTGTCTTTGGCCACGAATGGCACACCGGCTAGCGGCAGGTTTTCGCCGGCCTGGGCGCGGCGATCGGCCTCGGCGGCTTCGGCGGCGGCTTCGGGGTTGAGCTCAAGCAGTGCGTGGTAATCTTCGGTGGCAGCGATGCGCTCGAGGCTGGCGGCCAGCAGCTCGGCGGCCGAAATCCGGCCGGCGCGCACGTCGGCGGCGAGACCTGCAATGGGACGCGTGAGATCGGCAGTGTGGTTAGCCATTGAGCACTCGCTTTACGACAATGTAGCCGTCTTTTTGGGCGGGCGCGTTGGCCAGCAATTGGTCGCGCGGCAGGCTGGGTTTTACGATGTCTTCGCGCCACACATCGACGAGGCCGGTGACTTGATCGGTGGGTGCCACGCCCTCGACGTCTACGGCCAGTAGTTGCTCCACAAAGCCCACGATGCGGCCGATCTCAACCGCCATGGCGGCGGCCTCTTCGCCCGTCAAACCAATGCGCGCCAATGCAGCGACGCGCTCTACCTCGGTAACACCAATCTTTGACATGGGCCTAGTATACGTGCGTTACGCTCACTCTGCCAAGAGCTGCACCGTTAATTGCCGCTCGCGCGGGCCGTCGAGCTCGATGAGGATGATGCGCTGCCAGGAGCCAAGCACGAGTCTCCCCTCCTGCACCGGCAGAATCACCGACGGACCAATCACCGAGGCCAATAGGTGGTCGGGCGCGTGACTGGGATTATGCGGGTGGCGCCACCGAACGCTGGGCGTGACCTGTTCGAGAAAATCGAGCAGGTCGAGATCGGTGCCGGGATCGAGATCGGCGGTCGTGACGGCGGCCGTAGTGTGCTGCACGGCCACCAGTACGGCGCCGGATGCGGCTGAGGGTATGAGCGCCTGCACCGACTCGGTGAGGTCGATAATTTGGCGTTTGTGATTGGACTCAACTTGTAGTTTCATGCCGCTAGTATAGCGCTAGTTGGGGCACATGCGGTCGGTCATGAGGGGGCACATTACGAGCGGGTGCGGGCCGGGACCGGTCCAGGAACCGCAGCCGCCACAGGTGCCGCCGGGCACGGGCTTGATGATGGGCGTCGGTTCGGGCGTGGGTTGGGGTGTAATGACCGGCAGCGGCTGCGGCGACGGCTGGGGCTGAGCGGCCGGAGTGGGGCCCGACGAGGGCAGCACGACGGCCGGCGCAGGCGAAGTGGCCGGCGTGGGCGCAGTGGTGGCATCAGGACCGACGGTAGCGGCGGACTGAACGCTCCCGGCGCTGGGAACGTGAGCGGCTTGGGTGGTCACCGCGCCGGCCAAATCGACCCGATTGGGCACCGGCGGACTAGCGAAAAATAGTGACCCAAATACGAACAGGGAGGAGGCGAGTCCGGCAAGGAGGCGGGGCATGATCATATCAGTAACTCCTAGTTGTCATATCTGTTGCTAGCATAATCGACGGGAGTCAGAAATCAAGCGCGAGCACCTTGGCGAGCTCTAGTGAGCCAAAATGGCGCCGGCTAGCGCGATGCCGATAAGATGATAGCCCTGGTCGATGGCATACAGCCGCATCGATCCGTTTTGGAACGAGCTATTGATGAGCGCGGTGGTAGCGGCGAAGCCCAGCCATAATTTGAAGCCGAGCATCGCACCGTTCATCCAGCCGGAGGTGCCGGTGGCAGTGACAAACCACGCTTCGACGCCCACCAAGACGAGTATGGTGACGAACGTCGTAACCATGGCCGGCAGCGCCATAGTCATGTCGGCCTTTTTGCGTTTGATTTCTTCTGCCCACATTTTGGAGAACATCACCGGCGAATACCACACCGCGCCAATGCCAAAGTAGACGACTGCTGCGAGCAACACCCACCAGAACGATATTTCGAATAACACCACGTTATTCCTTGTTTATACGCAAATCATAGTCTTTTTGGGCCGGCATACAAGCCAGACTGGTATAATGGGCGCATGAATGCGACTGGGGAGACAAAAGCCTGCGGTGTCACGCGCGCGCTTGAGGTGATCGGCGGCAAGTGGACGCTGTTGATTATTCGCGATTTGCTCGAACAGCCCCGGCGGTTTGGCGAGCTTGAAACCTCGCTCGAAGGCATCTCGCCGCGCACGCTGGCGATTCGGCTCAAAGAGCTCGAGGCCGACGGCGTGCTCGACCGTGATTGCAGCGGCGGCGAGGCGCATCCAGTGTATTGCCTCACGGCCAAGGGCCGCTCGCTGTCGGCGATCGTGGACCAGATGCGGGCGTGGGGCAACGCCGCGGGTTAGGGTTTGGGAGCTGGGGCCGGCCGGGCTATTGCGGCCGGCCGGCCCCCGAGGGACTGAGGGGCCCTCTACCGCCGAGACGGATGGATGCACCGGCTGCCCCGAGCGGTGACGGAATCGGCGCCCGGCGGCAACTGGCCGTGATAGACGGCCGTGGAGTTGACGGTGATGCGGGTCGCGACGGTGGCGTCGGTGTACGTAATGGTGACGGTGGCGATCTTGGCGCCCGTTGGCGTCACCGTGTAGGTACCGCCAGCCGGGTCGACGGCGAGCTCGAGCCGGCTGGCATCGGCGCTCGACACCGCACTCGTGGTGCGCTGCCACGAGGTGCTGATATTGCACTTGGTGCTGCTGTAACCGGTGGCGATAATCGCCGCGGCCCCGACCACGACCACGGCGACCAATCCCACTGTTCCCCATCTACGCACGGGTATACACCTTTCGGTCCGGATAGCGCCGCAAACGCGGACGCCACGTTTGGTTATACCTTCATTTATGGGCGCGGGCAAGCCTATAGCGGCTAGAGGGCCGCGAGGCTACTGAGTGCGATACCGGCCGCAATGCCGGCGAGCGAAAGCCCGGCCGTGAGCAGGTACAGCGGGCGGAGGAGAATGTGCGCGCCGGCGGCCGCTTGGAGCGAGAAACGGCCGGGGTGGCTCGAGAGCACGCCCTTCACGCCGCGATAAAAGCTGCGCACGAGCAGCATGCGAATGATAATGCCGGCGATACCCACAGTGGTGCCGCTTTGGCCGGCGGCGGCGAAGACGGTGATGGTTTCGGCCAAAAACAGGGTGAATGCGGCAGCGGCGGCCAAACGGTTGTTTTTGAGCGTGCCAAAGCCGAGGAGGGCGAAGATGGCGGCGTCGATGAGGCTCCACGGCCCCACGCCGAAGATATCGAAGCCGGCCATGGCCATGAGACCTACGAAGCCGGTAGCGGCGGCCACGATGAAGCCAGCAATGGCGCCTTCGCGGCGCAGGCCGGGGAGCTCATCGGCTTCGAGCCAGCCGTTTGCGGCGGGGGCAGCCGGGACGTAGGTGGCCGGCGCGAACTCGCCGAATTCGGCAACACCGGGGGTTTTGCGGAAGACGGGCTTGATGTCCATATGCTGGACCGGCGCGGGGTATTTGCGGCCACACCGGGCGCAAAAGGCGGCGCCGGGATGCAGCCGATAGCCGCAATGTATGCAATACACGAACGCACTCCTTGATTAGGGCAAAGTAGCCTTGAGTATGTCCTATTTCGGCGATTTGTCAAGGGGCACATAGCCTAAAAAGAGAAAGGACCCCACGGACGGCGCCGCAGGGTCCCCCCTCTTGGGGCGCGGTGTCCGTAGGGTCAGGATGTGGTGGGTTGGCCGCCGGCGCAGACGCTGAAGACCACCGATGTGGTGTGTCCGTCAAGCTTCCGCTCATAGAGCTGACCGACGCCCGTACCGGTCACCAACTTGTCGCCGAGCCGCTTGCCGTCGTAGAGCTGGGCCGCGGCGACGCGGTAGCCGCCCAATGGCTGCAACTTCAGGGTCCGCTGCGCGGTGGGTGTGCCGGCGGACGGGCCCGACAGACTCGTGAACAGCCCGGTGTCACCGGTGAAACCGCTCCCCGGCCCCTGCTGATCCCAGCTGAGGGTGTAGAGGCAGGGTTCGGTGGCGGGTGGGGTGTTGTTGGTCCCGAGTGCGACGAGGGTGCCGAGCACCGCACAAACCGCGAATACCGCCCCTGGTATGAGCAGACGGCGCCTTGATTGTCCCCTTGACACGAGGGTCCCCTTTCGGTAGACAATAGACCCTTACCGTTTATACACCATTTTGGCTGTATAGGGCGGATATTTGGCTGCTGCCCCGTTAGGTACCAGTTGTAGGCGACGTGGTGCCGCCAGGCGCCGTCGGGATTGCGTTGGTCGGGCCGGTCGTGGATGTAGATGAACATCCAGATGATCTGCTCCCGCGGCGGCACGAGGCTGATGCCCGTCGTGTGATTGTACGGCCCCATTTTGCCGCACGGCTTGGATTGGCCGATCCCGCACGCTCCACTGTCTGGGTTCACCGCCTTAGGGTTGAACTTGGACTCGGCCATGCCAACTTTACAGAGGGCGTTCCACTGGCCAGGCCCGAAACCAATCCGGACGGCGTGGAACTTTTTGCCAACCTTTACCCGGCGGGTGAGCCGGCCGTTGTTGAGGCTTTGGCCAGCGCGAGGTAGGTGGGGTTGCCTCCGGCGGTGACACAGGCCTCGTTGCTATCGATCAGCTGGCCGCTGTGACAGATGTCCTGAGGTGGCTTCGGCCGGGCGCAGATAAACCCACCTGACGTTACATGCGACGGATGGCTCGGCCGGGCTTGCGTACCGCCGAGAAGTGCCATGGTGACACCAGCGGCTATTGCCAACCTGATTGGCTTCATAGTGCCCCGTTTCGACGATGGGAGTCCGCAGGCGGAATTGTCGCGTGGATGGCGGAGCATGTCAATGGCATGGAACTGCTTCTGCTGGCGTACTACTATGGTGAGGATAGTGAGGGTTTTATGACGTATTACGACATTATTGAGACGCCGCTCGGCAATGCCTACGTAAGTGGCAATGAGGCGGCTTTGACCGGCTGGCATTTTGAGGGGCAGCGCTACTTTGACGGCGTGCCGGCAGATTGGCAACTGCGGCCCGAGGAGCCGGTGCTGCGAGCGGCGCGGCGGCAAACTGAGCGGTATTTTGCCGGCGGTTTGCGGGAGTTTGATCTGCCGATCGAGCCGGCGGGGACGGCGTTTCAGCGGGCAGTGTGGGAGGCGCTGTCGGCGACGCCGTATGGTGAACACACCACGTATTCGCAGCTGGCGGCGCTGATCGACCGGCCGCGGGCGGTGCGGGCGGTGGGTACGGCAGTGGGCCGCAATCCGCTGTGCGTGGTGGTGCCCTGCCACCGCGTGCTCGGCGCCGACGGCGGTCTGGCCGGCTACGTGGCGGGCCTCGAGCGTAAGCGCTGGCTCCTCGATCTGGAAGCGGCGCATGAAGCCTCGCTGTTCGAAAAATAGCCTTGTAAACACATTCCCAGGCAGTTATAACCTATCATGGCCTAGCTTGCGTTTCGCGAGCGGCTATTTCTAGTTTCGCGCACCCGGCGCGGGGCTACGGTCGAAAGGATAGGCGTGAAGAGAACACTGGCGGCCATTGCGGGTTGCGCGGTTGCCGAAGTGAGCGGGTGGCGATGAGGCGCATTTTCCGGTGGGCCCCAGTAGGTGCGGGGCTCCTGGTTGGCGGCTTAATTGGGCTACAGCACTTGCCGGCGCCCCACCCCAATTACGAGCGAACGTGCGGCTACGCGCTGCACTACACCACCGCCACGCAGGTGGGCGGCCGCGGAGATGCTTCCGGTAGCGGCGCTGGCGTCATCACCGTGACCGAGAACAACAAGGGCGCCGCCAGCAGGTACGACATTACCGCGACACCGAGCGTCAGAATCTTGGAGGTGAAGGCCGGCCACACCGACGACGACACCAAGCTCGTGAGGTACTTCTCTGACTTCAGCGCCGGAAATGGGGCTCAGGGGGTGATCGTGCCGCGGATCCAAACGGGCGCAAAACCCGGCGAACAGGCGGGGCTCGAGAACCTTGAGCTCTACGTTTGCGCCGATCACGCTAGCGTACCACGACTGCGTTAGCGTGATGACCCCGGCCGGATACCCTCCGGCCGGGGTCATGCTGTTGTTATTTTCGTTTAGCAGAGGCATAGTGCCAAAGTTTGGCTTAGAAAAGGCTGATAATTTTGTACCCCTAGGTATTTTTAACTACGCACTGCAATACGTATTATTTCCTGGTAACAAAGGAGTTTTGTATGAGATTTTGGCCTCGCATTAAGATTTTAACCGCCGGCGTGTCGGTGATGGCTTCGCTGCTGATGCCCTTTGGCACGGCGCACGCGTTGGCCGACCCGTCGCCGTGGACGGGCCTGCTCTTGCCGGCGCCGATCGGCTGGAGCCCGAGCACGGCGACGGCCTGCCCTACTGGCAGCATCACGTGTGTGGACGCCACGATTGCGGCCCAGCAGGCGCAGCTTGATCCGCTGATCGCTAGCTGTGATCACAATTTAGTGTTTAATTTTGTGTACTGGCGGATTACGCAGGCGTTTCGGACCACCCAAAATGACTCCACGTTTTTCCACAATCCGCAATATTTGAACCAGGAAGATGCGGTATTTGCGGGCTACTATAGCCGGCAGTATCAAGCCTGGCGGGCGGGCAATACGGCCCAAGTAGCACCGGCCTGGCGGGTGGCGTTTGCGGCTGCCGACCAGAAGCAAGTGAGCGGCCTCGGGGACGCGTTTATTGCTCTGGCGGCGCACATTTTGCACGATGAGCCCTACACGCTGCTCGAAATGGGACTTGCCTATCCGGACGGCGTGAGCGCCAAGGGCGACTACGACAAAGATAATGTGTGGCTGGCGGCCGCGCAGGTGCCCACTATTGCGGAGGCAGCACGGCGATTTGACCCGGCAATCGGGCAGCCGGCCGTCCTCAACACGCCGCCTTTTAGCACCATCGACTACCAGTTGGTAGCAGGGTGGCGCGAGCTGGCCTGGCGCAATGCTGAGCAGCTAAAATTGGCCGTGGATACGCACAATCCGTTGCTATACCAGCTGGTGGCAGCCCAGATTGATGCCCAATCTACGGCCGCGGCCAACGCGCTCAAGCTAGCGACCACCAACACCGCTCAGCAGACAGCCAACCGCGACGCATACTGCATGGCGCACCACAACGATCTGTAGCTACGCGCTCGTTCGTATGGAAAAGACCGCTTCTTACGAGGCGGTCTTTTTGGAGGCGGATTCAGGAACGATGGGGTCGGAGGCGGGATGAGTGCGGCGCGCCAGCACCAAAAACGGCAACGCCATAATTTGCACCACCGCGGCAAAGACATATGACAGGCCGTAGCCCCAAATGTCGGCGGTCTTACCGAGCGCCGGCTGGGTAAAGACCGAACCGGCCGAGCCCATGAGGTTGTCGAACGACAGCACGGTGGCGCGCTGCTGCGAGGGAATGAGGCCGTTGAGGTAGGCCTGGCGAATGGGTGAGCCGGCGGCAAAGATGAGGCCCCACACAATGAGCAGCAACACTGCTAGCCAGAACACGTGGGTGAGCCCAATGAGCGCCAACACCACGGCGCTGCCGACGATGCCGGTCATGAGCAGCGTGGTGCGGCGGCCGAAGCGGCGGCGCACGAACGGCACCGTGAGGCCGCCCAAGATCTGGGCGCCGGCCACGATCGAAGCGGCGAGCCCGGCGATGCCGTAGGCGTGGGGATTGCCGAAGAGCTGGAGCAAATACGGCTGCATGGCGTAAAAGCCGTAAATGCCCACACCAGCCGAGAAAGGTGCGGTGAGCATTACCCAGCGTACGGGTGGTTTTTTGAGGCCGTTTTCGAGGGAGGCGCTCAGGATATTCTTAATATTTTTGACGGCCCGCTCGCCCTTCACTGGCGTGAAGCCCAGATCGCGCATATACACGAGGGCCACGCCAAAGGTGGCAAGCAAGGCGGCAGAGCGCAAAATGTAGGGCACGCCGAGGTTGGTAGCCTGGGCCACGAGGCCACCGGCCACGGAGCCGGTGAGCATGGCGATGCCGCCCACGATCTGGCCGCGCGCGAATACGGCCTCGAGCGTGCCGGTGTAGCCGGTGGCATGGAGCGCATCAACCAGCCAGGCCTCGGTGGCGCCCGAGAAAAAGGTAAAGCCCAGACCCAACAGCACGGAGGTGACGGCCCAGGCCCAAAACGGCGCATGCGCTTGCCAAGCCCACAGATAGAGCAAGGTGGAGACGCCTAGCGTGAGTGTGCCGAGCAGATACGACGTGCGGCGGCCCATGGTGTCGGCGACAACGCCGGTGGGAATTTCAAAAATAACCTGGCCGGCCGAAAACAGCGCGTTGGCGGCGAAGGCGGCGGTGATGCTCAAGCCTGCGTCGAGCAAAAATAGCGTGTTGACGCCCCAAATGAACGAGGCGGCGAGGGTACTCAGCAGGGTGAGCACGAGATACACATTTTGCACCCGTTGGGGGTTTTGCTTCATGATGAAATTATACTCCCTCGTTATAGTTGGAGGTGTGCTAGCAGGTGGTACACCAGGAACGCCGGCCAGAAGATGGCCTTCAAAATACCGAGAACGCCATCACCAAATGAAGCAGCGTGCTGCAGATAGTAAACGAGAGCCCCGATGAGGCCCAGGCCGTAGACGCCCCCGCCGCCGGCGTTTGCGACTTTATGACTGTGTTCCTTCATGATGGCTGCCTCGTTTTATGCTGGTATTATCCGCTCAATTGGCGCTCAGTGCCAGCCTGCCCGCGAGGCTGCGCCAGCCGCCGGCGCGTTTTTCTTGTGTTTTTTGGGTGTTTTTGTCGTAATGTATTGTAAAAAATAATGATATGTGTTATAAATGTAATCCTTGACCTTAAGGAACGTTAATTTGGCTAAGCCAGGCCTAAAAACTGAAAAACAACGGCTGCGAAAGCGGCAGTGGGGCGCGGAGCGGCGGACGCTGCCGCTTTCGATTGTCCATGACCGGCCTTCGACGCGCAAAATGACGTTTAGTCGTTTGGCGATCGTTTTGACGATCGGCCTGTGGGCCGCGTATGTGGTGTCGACTATTATTCGCCAATTCTTTGACGGCCCGCACAGTTTTCAATTTATGATGCAGGCCCTGAGCTACCTGGTGGTGGTGACGTTTTTGACCTTCTCGGCCTTGATGTATTTGATAGCTCGCCAGGGCGCGCTGCAGCGTTTTGGCAAACACGTGCGCGTGCCGCGAGCTGAACTGGACCGGCATTTCTCGCAGGTGCAATCGTCGATCACGGTTCTGGTGCCTTCCTATAGCGAGGAGACGGGGGTAATTCGCAAGACGCTCATGTCGGCGGCTCTTCAGGAGTATCCGGGGATGCGCGTGGTACTGCTCGTGGACGACAAACCCAACTCCAAAGACCCCGTGGCGGCCGCGCAGCTCGAGGCGACTCGGGCGTTGGGGGGCGACATTATGGAACTCTTCACAGAGCCGCGCGAACGGTTTGGTGGGGCGCTGGCTCGCTTTGAGCGCAAGCAATCGAAGGCGAAATTTGCCAACTTTATGACGGTGATGGATCTGGCCGGGCATTATACCTGGGCGGCGGACTGGCTGACGAGGTTGGCTGATGCGGAGGACATTGAGGATCATGTGGATGTGTTTTTCGGCGACCAGGTGCTGCGCAGTTTGGCAGCTGAGCTGCGTCTGACGGCGGATGCACTGACGGCCTCTTGCCGCGAAGGGGCGCCGCTGGCGGCGAGCCGCGTGCACCAGCTATACCGGCGGCTGGCTTGGATTTTTGAGGCCGAAATCTCGGTATTTGAGCGCAAGCAATATGCGTCGTTGTCGCACGAGGCCAACAAGGCCATGAACCTCAACTCGTACATCGGCCTCATGGGCGGCACGTACCGCTCGATGCCGACGCCGGATGGTCCGGCGCTGGTGCCGACGAGCCGCCGCCAGCCGGGTGATGTGGTGGTGCCGGATAGTGAATTTATTTTGACGCTGGATGCGGATTCGATTCTGCTACGCGACTACTGCTTGCGCCTGGTTTACTTTTTGCAGCAACCTGGCAATGCCCGGGTGGCGGTGACGCAGACGCCGTATTCGTCGTTTCGGGGCGCGGCTACGCGGATCGAGCGATTGGCCGCGGCTACGACCGACATTCAGCATATTTTGCATCAGGGCATGAGCCACTTTGGCGCGACGTTTTGGGTGGGGGCAAATGCGGTCATTCGCAAGCAGGCGCTGGAGGACATTGCCGAGACGGAGTGGGTCGGCGGATTTGCGATTCGGCGGTTCATTCAAGACCGCACGGTGATCGAAGACACGGAGTCGAGTGTGGACCTGGCGCTGCACGGCTGGACGCTCACCAACTACCCGGAGCGGCTGAGCTATAGCGCCACGCCGCCGGACTTTGGTTCGCTGATTGTGCAGCGGCGGCGCTGGGCCAATGGCGGCTTGCTGATTTTGCCCAAGCTGTGGGCCACTATTCGCGAGCGCAAACGCCGCAATGAGTTTGTATCGCGCACCGAGGTGCTGCTGCGGCTCAACTACATGGCGTCGATCGCGTGGGCCAGCTTTGGCCTGATCTTTTTGCTGGCGTACCCGTATGACGGCCGACTGCTGAGCCCGCTGGTACTGCTGGCGGCGCTGCCCTATTTCTTGGCCATGGCCAGCGATCTCAAGTATTGCGGCTATAAGCGCAGTGACGTGCTCCGCATCTACGGCTTCAACTTGATCTTACTGCCGGTGAACCTAGCCGGGGTGCTGAAGTCACTTCAGCAGGCGCTCTCGGGCAAAAAGATTCCGTTTGCGCGCACGCCGAAGGTGAAGAACCGCACGGTTTCGCCAATGCTGTATGTGATCGTGCCGTTGCTGATTGTGGGCTTCTCGGTGTTTACGCTGTGGCGCGACGTGGTACCGCACAACTGGGGCAATGCGGCGTTTGCGGGCTTTAACGCGGTAGTGGCGGGCTGGGCGATCATGGCTTACATCGGTGTTTTCAGCATTTTGGCCGACACCTGGCGCGGCCTGACCGACTGGATGTACGTGGAGGTGAAGCCGAAGTCGGCCGCCGGCGCGGGCAAAGGCCAGGCGGGGCTGGATTGGCGAGCCGTGCTGTACCATGGCGACGCCCGGGGCACGGTGCCGTTGACCGAGCAGAGCGAGGTGGTGTCGTGAGGCGATTATCTCCGTGGCGCGTCATGCTGGGTCTATTGATTGTGGCGGGGGTCGTGGTGGGCAGTGCCTACGCGGGCCAGCGCTGGCTCGCCGAGCGGTCGGCGGCGGTTCATAAGCCGTGGTTTGCGGCTTATGTGGACGTCACGGCGTCGCCGCGATTTGCGTTTGAGCAACTGGGTGCGACCGCGAACCGCGAGGCGGTGCTGTCGTTTGTGGTAGCGCTGCCTCAGGCGGATTGCACGCCGTCGTGGGGTGGAGCCTACACGATGGCGCAGGCCAACGCTTCGCTTGATCTCGACCGGCGTATCGAGCGCTTGCGTCAGCAAGACGGGGATGTGGCGGTGTCGTTTGGCGGCCTGAAAAATAGTGAACTAGCCGTGAGCTGTACTGATCCCACCAAACTGAAGGCGGCCTACGCGTCGGTTATTAACCAATACGACATTAGTACGATTGATCTGGACCTTGAGCAATCGGGACTTACCGATGCTGAAGCCGGTGCTCGCCGCGCCACGGCGATCGCCAAACTGCAGGCGGAGCGGCGCGCGGCCGGCAAGCCCTTGGCCGTGTGGGTGACGCTGCCGGCCACGCCGCAGGGCCTGAGCGAAGACGGCACCAATGCGGTGGCGCAGCTGCTCGCCAAAGGCGTTGATCTGGCCGGTGTGAATGTGATGACGATGGATTATGGCCAGAGTCTCGAGAAAGGCCAGTCGATGCAGACGGCCTCCGAAAAGGCCCTCACCGGCGTGCAGCGCCAGCTCGGCGTTTTGTACCAGCGGGCCGGCATTCAGCTCAGCAGCGCGACGCTGTGGTCGAAGATTGGCGCTACGCCGATGATTGGCCAAAACGACGAGGCCGAGGAAGTGCTGACGCCCGAGGACGCCAAGGGGTTGAACGCCTTCGCTTCATCGCACAAACTGGGCCGCATGTCGATGTGGTCGGCCAATCGCGACCTGGAATGCAGCGGCAATTATGTGGATGTGAAGGTCGTGTCGGACTCGTGCAGTGGCGTGAAGCAAGGCAAGGGCGACTACGCCGCCTCGCTGAGCACCGGATTCAACGGCAGTTTGTCGCAAAACGCCGGCGTGGTGACCTCGCCGGACGCCACCGCAGCGGCTCAGAAGCCGGATGATCCGGCTACGAGCCCTTATCAGATTTGGTCGACCGCCGGCGCGTATCTGCAGGGTACGAAAGTGGTGTGGCATCACAACGTGTATTCGGCTAAGTGGTGGACGCAGGGTGACCTGCCCGACAACCCGGTACTTCAGGCTTGGCAGACACCCTGGGAGCTCGTGGGCCCGGTGCTGCCGGGCGAAAAGCCGGTACCGCAGCTCACGCTGCCAGCCGGGACGTACCCGGATTGGGCGGGCACTACCCCCTACAATACCGGCGATCGCGTGCTCTTTAGCGGCGTGCCCTACCAGGCCAAATGGTGGAATACGGGCGCGAGTCCGGCGGCGGCTTCGTCCAATGCCGACAGTTCGCCCTGGGTACCCCTGACGCAGGCGCAGATTAATGAGGTGGGGACGGCGCGCTAGGGGTTACTGCGCGGTCCGGCGGCGGAAGAGCCAGGAAGATAGCGGCAAGCATACGGCGAGGATGGCGACACACCAGACGGCGGCCAGCCAGCCGTGATCGCCAATGGGGCGGCCCAGCATGAGTGCCCGCACTGCTTCTACGATGTGCGTGATGGGCTGGTTTTCGGCGAAGACCTTGAGATATTTGTTCATGCCCTCGGCCGGCACGAAGGCGGTGCTGGCGAACGTGAAGGGGAAGACGATCAGGAACGACAGCCATTGCACGCCCTCGACGCTCTTGGCAAAGAGTCCCATGATGGCCGATAGCCAGGAAAATGCCAGGGTGAACAGCATGAGCAGGCCGGCCAGGAGCAGCCAATCGGTGAAGCCGGCGCTGGAACGGAAGCCCATCACGAGGCCGGCCAGGATCATCACGACGGTGGATATGCCGTTGCGGAAGAGGTCGGAAACAACATGCCCGGTGAGCACGGCAAGATTGTTCATGGGGAGCGAGCGGAAGCGGTCGACAATACCCTTGGCCAGGTCATTGCAAATGGCGATGGCCGTAGTACTGGAGCCGAAGGCCAGCGTTTGTACGATGATGCCGGGCAGCAGGAAACTAAGATAATTTACGCCGTGCGGCAGGGCTTTTTCGATAGCGCCGCCAAAGACCGAGGCGAACAGCACCAGGAACATGATGGGCTGGAAGAACGTACCCAGGAGTTGGTCGCGGTTGCGTAAGATGTGGCGGCTGGAGCGCTCGATCATTATGAGTGAGTCGGTAATGCCCAGGACCCAGCGCGGGCTGCGGTTGAATTCGAGTTTGGTGGTTGTAGCCATTATTTGACCTTCTCTGGTTTCTTTTCGGTTTCGGTGACCTTGGCCTTGCCGGTGAGACTCAGGAAAACGTCGTCGAGGGTGGGCTTGTGAACTGCCAGTTCCGAGACTTTGATACCGGCGCCGGCGAGCGTGGTGAGGGTGTGGTTGACGTCGGTGGTGACGTCGCCTATCTCCATACTGAGGGTGGTGTCGTCGGTTTGCTTGACGGCCGAGGCGCTACCGAGCAGCTTCAGCGCCTGCTTGGTGGTGGCTTCATCGGCAAATGTGAGCTCAAGCCGGTCGCGCCCCACTTGGCTCTTGAGCTCCGCGGCCGTGCCCTCGGCGATAACTCGGCCGTCGTCAATAACGATGATGCGGTCGGCCAGCTGGTCGGCTTCTTCCAGATATTGGGTGGTGAGCAAAATGCTAATCCCCTGCTCCATCAGGCGCTTGATGATATCCCACATCGCGATGCGCGAGCGGGGGTCGAGGCCGGTGGTGGGCTCGTCGAGGAAGATGACCGGCGGCGTGGCAATGAGGCTCACGGCCAGGTCAAGCCGCCGGCGCATGCCGCCGGAGTAGGTGGAGACGACGCGGTCGGCAGACTCGCCAAGATCGAACTGTTCGAGCAGTTCGCGGGCGCGCAGTTTGGCGCTGCCAGTGGTGAGGCGGTAGAGGCGGCCCATCATTACTAGGTTTTCGCGGCCGGTGAGCAGCTCGTCGACCGCTGCCGACTGACCGGTGAGGCCAATGATGCGGCGAATGGCCTCGGGGTCGCGCCCTAGATCGTGCCCGTCGACCGTGATGGTGCCGCCATCAAACGGCAGCAGCGTGCTCAGGATGCGCACCGTGGTGGTCTTGCCGGCGCCGTTTGGACCTAGTAGCGCCAGCATGGTGCCGCGCTCCATGGTAAAGTCTATCCCGCGCAGGACGTGGTTCTTGCCGTATGATTTTTGGAGGCCGCGAACCTCGATGATGTGATTGGTCATTGATGTATTTTAGCAGGGGCTGGGCGTAATGTCTGCTGGCGATCCCCACCTAAAGCCCAGATTCGCTATGCCTACGCTTTAGGCGTATAATAATTCAATAAAATTGGGGTTTTGTAAATGTCTATCCGACGCAAGCTTCTCATTGGTCTGGGAAGCCTTATTGGTGTTACGGCGGTAATTGCCGCTTCAAATCCGCAACCGGCGGCGCCCGAGGCTACACCGGCGGCGTTGGCGGCTACGGTATTGCCAGCGGCCACGGCGGCTCCTGCTACGCCGGCGCCGACACTTACTCCAACGGCCACTCCGGCAGCGACACCCGTTGCGACCCCCGCACCGGCGCCGACTTCGGCCGCGGCTGCGAACTGCGACCCCAATTATTCGGGATGCGTCCCCATAGCCAGCGATGTTGATTGTGCGGGTGGTTCCGGCAATGGTCCAGCTTATGTGGCCGGCCCGGTGACGGTGATTGGGTACGACAAATATGGGCTGGATCGTGACGGCGATGGCGTGGCCTGCGAGTAGTTAAGATGTGCCTATCTGCGAGAAACGTGCAGAGGACTTGTTCGCACCTGCCCGGCTTATTTATAGGCAACATCAATATCTCTTTACAATTAGCGCGTGTATAATTACTTGTACTATGAAACACACTACTGAATATTTGCTTTTGTGCGAGAACGTAATTGTCGGAGAACAGGGCAAGGCGAGCCTCATTAATCTGTATGATCGCATCTTTGCAGACACCCTCCCCGTAGCGGCACCTGCAATGTATTTTGCGTTTAGCGTATCCCTCACCAACGATTCCGAGAACGAATTGCCCATTCAGCTTGAGCTTAAAATACTTGCTCCGGATGGTAAGCCCCTCGATACAAATTTGCAAATTAATGCGCTAAAACTCCCCCATGATGCCGTGAGCCAAAAAATTGGGGGGGCTATCGCGGTCCAGGCGTTGACATTTTCAGTTTACGGTGATTATAGAGCAAACTTTACCATAAATGACTCACTTATTGGTACAAAAGTATTTGCAGTGTCGCCGCCTCCGGGGGAGATCGCAAAATGAAAGCGATACCTACAACAGCCAGTTCATTTTTGTTCTTCAGATATCCGCGCGCACCCGTCGTTGCCTCCGCCGTTCTCTTGGTTGGGCTGCCGGCATTCTCAATTTCTCCTAGTTTTCAGACCACTTCTTCGGTTTCGCAGAATGTCCTTAGTGCGACATCAATGCTAACCGGAGGAGCTTCGAGTTTTATCCTCACCGCCCCTCTAGCCTTGGGGTATTCGAATCGGCGCAAAAAATTTATCGCGAATATTAAGCACTGGCGCAAGGACAGCCCTTCGCGCATTAACCATTCTGATGAAAATGAGCTGGGCTAAATTTCGTGGCGTCAGAATGGTACCAACTAGCTTCAACGACAGAACCCCTATCACAAGGGGATATTTTTCGCCAGCTCCCGATACTTGAACTTCTCGATGAAGAGGTGTCGCTCGACGCTAGTAATACCACCGTTGATGTGGACGTGGTCGAGAAGGATGTCGTACTCATGACACAATCATGTGATCTGCAGCCCGGTAGGATCAAGGTTGATTATGTACAACTATGTCCGGTTTATGAATTAGCAATTTTTATTAAAGGAAAAACAGAGTTTAAAAATCGCAATAAGCTTTCTGATCTGCTGAATGGGAAATACCCTCGGTTCTCGGTATTGGCTTCTACCGAAATTTCTGCCTATCCATCTGAGCCGTTAGTGGTTGATTTAAGTCGAATTTACGCGGTAAGGGTTGGTTATTTGGATAACTTTTGCCGTAAATATCCTGAAAAGCTCCAGTTGATCTCTCCTTATAGGGAATATCTAGCGCAAAATTTTGCACGACTGTTCATGCGCGTCGGACTACCCTCAGATATTAGTGAGACCACGAAGAAGATATTGACCGATAAATACGCACCAAAAAAGGCTAATTAATCTGCCTTCAACATCGAAAGCAATTGCGACTCATCCAACGTTTTCGTCCCCAGCTTCTTCGCCTTTGCGAGCTTCGAAGCCCCTGGATTTTCGCCGACGATGAGGTAGGTGGTGTCTTTGCTCACGGAGTTTTGTTCTTTGGCGCCGAGGGCGACGAGCTTGGCGGCGACTTCTTCGCGGGAGCCCATGCCGAGGGTGCCGGTGATGACGAAATTGACGCCGGTGAGGGGGCCGGTGGTTTTGTGGTAGGTCTGGGGATTGACGCCGAGGGAATGGAATTTGCGGAGGAGGGCGGCGTTGTCGTCGTCGGCGAAGTAGGCTAGCACGCTCTCGGCGACGACATGGCCGATGCCGTCGATGGCGTCGAGGTCTTCGAGGGTGGCGTTTTGCAGGGCTTCGAGGGTGCCGAAGTGCTCGGCGAGGTCGACGGCGGTTTGCTGGCCGACGTGGCGGATGCCGAGGGCGTAGATGAAGCGCGGGAGCTCGGGGGTTTTGGCGCGCCCGATCGCGTCGGTGAGCTTGGTGGCCGAGATGTCGGCAAAACGATCAAGCTCTAGGAGCTGGTCTTTGGTGACGGCGTAGATGTCGGCGGGGTCTTGGACGAGGCCGGCGTCGACGAGTGTGATGACGTTTTTTTCACCGAGGGTGTCGATGTCGAGGGCGCCCTTGCTGGCATAATGCTCGACGGCTTTTTTGAGCAGGAGCGGGCCGGAGGCATTGGCGAGGCGGTAGACCACTTCGCCTTCGGGGCGCACAAACTCGAGCTCGGGATACTGGCGGGCGAGCTCGGCCTCCATGTCGAAGGGTTTGGCTGATTTCGGGCGGAGCTTGGGGAGCGATTGGAGTACTTTGGGGATAATATCGCCGGCTTTGTAGATGATGACGGTGTCCCCTACCCGCACATCGAGGCGGGCGATTTCGTCGGCGTTGTGGAGGCTGGCGTGAGTCACGGTGGTGCCGGCAACCACCACGGGGTCGAAAGTGGCGATGGGGGTGGCGGCGCCGGTGCGGCCGATCGAGAGCACGATATCTTTGATCACGGTGGTGGCTTCCTCGGCCGGGTACTTGTAGGCCACGGCGGCACGCGGGGCCTTGCCAACCACGCCGAGAGCACGGTAGACGGCGCGGTCGTTGACCTTCACCACGATGCCGTCGGTGCCAAAGGGCAGCTGGGCACGGGCCTCGGACCAGTGATCGATGAACTGCATGAGGCCGTCGAGGGTGGTGAAGGTGGTGGCGTGGCGGCCCGTGCTGATGCCGAGCGCCCGGATGGTGTCATAGGCGAAGGCGTAGGTGGGCACCTCGGCGGGATCGTCGCGCAGGAGGTCGTAAGCGAAGAACGTGAGCGGACGCGCGGCCACCAGCGCCGGATCGAGCTGGCGGATGGTGCCGGCGGCGGTGTTGCGGGGGTTGGCAAACAGCGGGCGGCCGGCTTCGGTGTTGGCAATGTTTAGGGCCTCGAAGTCTTTTTTGAGCATGACGATCTCGCCGCGGATTTCGGTGCGGCCGCGCAGGAATGCGGCGTGATCCTTGGACGCGCGCAGGCGCAGCGGCACGGACTCGATCGTGCGGACGTTCATGGTGACGTCCTCCCCCACTTGCCCGTCGCCGCGGGTAACGGCTTGGGTGAGTGCACCGTCTTGGTACACCAGCGCGCAGGCGAACCCATCCATTTTGGTGTCGGCGAAGAGCTCGGTAGTGGCGCCGGGGGTGAGCTTGTTGATGCGATCGGCCCAGGCTTCGACCTCGTCGCGGCTGAAAACATCATTGAGGCTGATCATGGGGACCGAGTGGCGGACTTTGGCGAAGCGGTCCGAGGGCTTGCCGGCCACGCGCTGGGTGGGGCTGTCGGGGGTGATGAGGTCGGGGAATTTGGCTTCGAGTTGGGATAATTCGTGTTTGAGCGAGTCGGCCGCGGCTTCACTCATGATGCTCTCATTGAGCACGTGATAGTGGTAGCGGTAGTCATTGATCTGATCGCGGAGTTTGGCCAGGCGGTCGTGGGCTTGCTGGTGGGTCATGTGATGATTATACCCTGCGTGGCGCAGTCCGGTGTTTTTATGCCTTAATGGTGGATTCGAGGCTGCGGTAGAGCTTGAGGAGATAGAGATTCAATAGTGGTAAGGCCGTAAAGGTGGTGGCGAGCCCGAAGAAAATGGTAGGAATGGGGCCGAGCTTCAGATACGACAGCCCCGCGGTGACGAGCGCGATGGGTACAGCCGTGACGGCAATGAAGAATACCAGGGCGGCATAGCGGCTGAACACGCGCCAAAACCGGCCGAGGGTGAGTCGGCGCGAGCGGCGCAGTGCGGCGAGCGGCCGGGCGCCTTCGGCCACGGCGATGGTGGGCGCCAAGCCGAAACGCACCATCCACCAGCCACTGACCGCGGCGATGAGCAGGCAAATGGAGGCGAGGATGAGCTGTTCGGCAATGGTGCCGGCGTCGCTGACCGCCAGGAAGCCGATGATGTAGAGCGTGGCCGCAAAGGCGGCGGGCACGAGCATAAGCACGAGCAACAGTGCACTCATGAGAAAGCGTACGATGGCGACCGAACCGTCGTAGTATGCGGCGCCGATGCCAGGTGTGACGCCAGTGCGTTCAAACTCGACGATAGCCCAGATGAGCGCTACGTTCATGATGACGGCGGCGATTTGGGTAGCGAGATTGAAGGTGCTGTCGGTGGCGAGGCCAGGAAATAAGTTGAACAGATTGAGGGGGACGGTGACGACGGCAAGAATAGCGAGGTAGCGTTTCCATTGGGTGCGCATGTCGGCCACCGCGGCGACCCACAGCTTCCAGGCGCCGGTGGACTTAGCGGGCTTTGAGCGGGCGGCGCGGCGGGTTGTCATTGTTTGGTCTCCATTTCTCGCAAGCGTTTGATACGGTCGGCGATGGGCGGATGGGTGTCGAAGAGGCCGGCGAGACTGCGGCCCTTGAGGGGATTGGAGATGTAGAGCGGAGCGGTGGCAGAATTGGCATGCTGCATGGGTTGGGGGTCGGCAGAAATTTTTTCGAGAGCCCGCGCGAGGCCTTCGGGGTAGCGCGTGAGCAGCGCGCCGGACGAGTCGGCCAGGTATTCGCGCTGGCGGGAGACGGCAAACTGAATGACGGCGGCTACCAGCGGCGCGAGAATGGCGCCGACGATGCTGAGGATGATGAGCAGGCCGTTGTTGTTGCCGCCGCCTTCATCGTCGTCTCCGCCGCCCCAAAACGACAGCCGCAGCAGGAGGTCGGAAATCACCGACACTACCGCCACGAGGGCGGTCACCAACGCCATGAAGCGGATGTCGTAGTTGCCAACATGGCTGAGCTCGTGGGCGAGCACGCCTTCGAGCTCGGTTTTTTCGAGGCGCTCGAGGATGCCGGTGGTGACGGCGACCACGGCGTGTTGCGGATCGCGGCCGGTGGCAAAGGCATTGGGCGAGGCGTCTTCAATAATGTAGACCTTGGGCGTGGGCAGGCCGGCGGCGATGGTGAGGTTTTCGACCAATCGGTACAGCTGGGGGGCGTCTTTTTTCTGGACCTCGCGGGCGCCGCTCATCGAGAGCGCGATCTGAGCCGAGAAGAAGTATGAAACGCCGGCGTAGATGACGGCCACGATCAGGATGGGGATGAAGGCGGCCGGCTGGTGCAGCAGGCGCGAAAACAGCCAATCGAGCCCGCCGACGAAGACGATGAAGCCGAGGATGAGCAGCAGGCTGCGGCGTTTATTGCTGGCTATCTGAGTGTACATTGGACTCCTGTGGCGATGGCTCGGACGCGGTGGTGACGGGGACGATGGTGGGAGCCGGGGCGCTGGCGGCGGCGGGCTCGGCCGGCTGATCGCCCACGGTGCCGTCGGGGCTCACGCTCACCTCGGAGCCGGCGCCGACTTCTGAGGCCAGCACCGGAGTGGCGGCGGGCTCGAGCTCCCGTTCGGGCGCCGGCGCCGGCTGGGGCGGCTCGGCGTCGCGGGCCGCCGGCTCGCCCGACACGAGGCCCTCGGCCAGCGCATCGGCCTCGCTGCGCACGCCGGCGGTATCGAGCGCGGGGTATACGCGATCGATGAGCTCGAGGGTGGCGAGCAACTTGAGCGCGGGCATGAGCCGCTCGTCGCTGTGCTCCTGCACCAGATCGGCGGCGATGGTGGCGGGTAGCTCCACCATGAGCTGGCGCAGCTGGAGGCTCAGGCCTGTTTCTTCGCTGGCGGGCAGCTCCTCTGCCAAAGCCATTAGTTTGGGTCCCAGATCGATGGCTTTCTGCCAGCTGCTACTATTTCGGTATTCTGACAGCTTCATGTAGTCCTCTGATTAGAATTTAACTTCGACGGCCTTCTCGACTTCGGCCTGGTTCTCGACCTCAAAGAAGTCGCGGTGAGTAAACCCGAGCATGCCGGCGAGCAGACTGGTGGGAAAGACTTGCAATTTGATGTTGTAATCGCGCACTGAGCCGTTGTAGAAGCGGCGCGAAGCCTGGATTTTGTCCTCAGTGTCTACGAGTTCGCCTTGGAGCTGCTGAAAGCCCTGGTTGGCCTTGAGGTCGGGGTAGGCTTCAGAGACGGCAAACAGACTCTTGAGGGCGCCTTCGAGCATGTTTTCGGCTTCGGCTTTTTGGGTGAGGCCGGTGGCGTTCATGGCCTGGGTGCGAGCCTCGGTGACCTGCGTGAACACTTTGGACTCGTGCTCGGCGTAGCCCTTGACGGTGTTAACGAGGTTGGGAATGAGGTCGTAGCGGCGCTTGAGCTGGACGGTGATGTCGCTCCAGGCCTCGTCGACGCGGACGCGCGAGCGGATGAGCCCGTTGTAGACCGCAATGAGTGCCCCAGCCAACACTGCGGCTACAATTAATATAATGATCGTTGTGTTCATGCGGTACCCTTTGGTTTGTTGACTATAGTATAGCAAATGTTGTGCGCTTTGCGGAGGGGCGATATGGGGGCTTTATTTGACTTTGGTAAAGGATTTGCCCTATTGTTGGGGTAATGCTTAAGCTTAGCCGAAACAAAACTCTAGCGCTCGGAATTCTGGGAATAAATTTGGCGGCGGTGACGCTGCCGTTTGCGGTGAGTGCCGACACGCAAACCACCGATACCACGCTCAACCTCACCGTGAATCCGGTGATTATTTCGTATTCTTCGGGGCCGACGGTGACGCTGGGAGCGATCACGCCGGATTCGACCGGCAAGCAGTCGGCGGCGAGCGACACGGTGACCGCCGACACCAATGATACGGCTGGGTTTACGGTGACGCTCAAAGAGACGAGCGCCAGCGTGACCGACATGGTGAGCGGCGCCAATACGATTGCGACCGGCGCGGGCACACCAGGGTCGCCGGCCACGCTCACCAACAACCATTGGGGCTGGCGCATCGACAGCTTGGGCGGATTTGGCGCCGGGCCGACCACTACGATTTCGAGTGCGGCGCCGAGCTCGCTGACCTACGCGGGGATCCCCACCAATGCGTCGCCGTTTACGATCAAGACCACCGCGAGCACGGGCTCGGCGTCGTCGACCGTGTGGTATAGTGCGCGGGTAAGCAGCAGTCAGCCGATTGGGACGTATTCTACCACCGTTACGTATACTATTACGACGAATTAAGCTTGTGCGGCGATTTGGGCTAGCGTTAGGGCTGTTTTTGGTTGCGGGGTGGCCGGCCGGGGCTTGGGGTGCGGTGCAGGGCATCGGGGTGTCGCCGACGAGCCAGGAGGTGGCGCTGGATCCGGGTGGCACGTACCGCGGGCACATTACCGTGATCAACGATGGCGCGACGGATGTGAATTACCGCGTGTACGCCACGGATTATCGCGTGACCGGTGAGACCTACGTGGGGAATTTTGACAGCAGCGGCAAGGCGGCGGATGTGTCACCAGTGTCGTGGTTTAGTCTGCCCGCCGGGAGCTTCACGGTGAAGGCGCGGGTGGAGCAAACCTTCGATTACACGGTGAACGTACCGCGGACGGCGGCGATCGGCGGGCATTATGCGGCGGTGTTTGTGGAGACGATTCCGCCGGCGGGCAGCGGCGGGGCGTTTGTGTCACGGATTGAGCGCATCGGCACGCTGTTTTATGTGAACGTGCGGGGCGAAGTGCGCCAAGACGGGAGCGTGATGCCCCTGGAGGTGGCGCGGCTGCAATCGGTGGGGCCGGTGCGGGGCGCGCTGCGGCTGCACAACGACGGCAACCTGCACTTTTTGGCCGAGGGCACCGCGCGGCTGACGGGCCCGTTTGGCGCTGATGCGGGCAAGGCGGTGCCACTCAAAGGCGAGGTGCTGCCCGGCACGACGCGGCGCTTTGACCTGGCGCTGCCGGCACCGGCGCCGATTGGTCTGTATAAGGTGACGGCGACGGTGAAATATCTCGGCCGCACCGAGGAGGTGTCGCGGTGGATGCTGCTCATGCCGCGGGTGACGTTTGTGATTGTGGGCGGCACGGTGTTGTTGTTGCTGGGGGTGGGGCTGTGGGCGCTGGTGCGGCGAGCGCGGCGTTTGCGGTCTTGAATTTTTTAGTTTTAATGCTATAATAGTTTGGTCTCGTCCGTACTCTCTCCTCTGGAGGTCAAAATGTTTGCTCTCCCCGGCTACGCTTGGTTGATAGCCTGCGGCGTGGCAGTCGCAGCCCTGCTGATCTGGACTCGCATCCGCTGCGTCGCACTGCGAAGGTTCGGCCAGGACCGGCTCGAGGAAGCCGCCGACTTGCAGCTGTATACCGAGATTCTGTTCGTGCTCGGGGCTCAGTTCAGCAGCGCCGAGTCGGCGTCCGGCCCGGGCCGGCGACTCGAGCTCGTGGACAGCTCCCGCACCGCGCAGCTGCGCTTCCTTCCGCCATTCACCTTCCGCCTGGAGGGCACAGACAGCGAAGCGGTGCGGGTGCAGTATGTTCGGAGGGTCGGGTTGGTGATCGTAACGTGCTTCACGCCGACCCTCTGCAACGACGTTGCGAACTTCCTGACAGCGAACGTGGGGGAAGAGGCTCGGTACGAGGTGCAGCTGGGCTAGGCCGAGCTGCATTCAATTCCTACCGGGGGCGAGCTCGAAGAACTGATTCGGCCGCCCCCATGCGCTCTGAGCGTAGTATACCCGTGTTTTGCATGAGCGAAACGCGGGTGTTTTGGTTTTTGAGCAATAATTGCCACTGGGATGTGAACCCCGCGGCCCGCACCGGCGCCGCGGGGTTCACTGTCACTGTCTTACCGGGTGCATCCGAGCCTCTGGCGCATCCCGTCGATGGACTTGAGAGCGGCGGCCGATAGGTTGGTGGTGTCGGTTCCGGGATTGCTCACGATGAGCGGAACTCCACCAATGCTGTTCACCGTAAACGACGTTGGATTCTCCGCTGCCGGTGCGGTGTTGCCGTCGATCGTGATTTTCGCTTTGCAGTCGGGTATCCAGACATACGTCGTCCACCGCATTACTTCATACGACGGTATGCCTGCGATTTTATAGCCGGCGGCCAAAGCCAGGTTGATCAGGGCGCCTTGCTGGTCGTTTCGCACGGAGGCGGTGTCGGGCGCTGGGGCGCCGCATCCCGCCGCGAGCAGAACCAGGGCCAGCATCACTCCTAGCCGAGCTAGAGTGCGTCTCATGCATTGTCCTCTCTGAACTACGGTCGAATGACAGTGCTGGGGTATCTTCTCATTGACGCGCTCGAAAGTGGACGATCACTCGTAACAAATAATACGGCTCAAAACCGCCTTATTTTTGGATAGTTGTGGGTAGGCGACGCTAGGTGGGAAGACTTGAAATATATTATATCTATGTTATAGTGTACCTTGTTCATGTTCTGTCGGCTCGAGACGCGGAGGTCGTCATGCCACACTGGGTCATCGCTTTACTCGTGTTACTCGTGCTCGCTGGTTGTTACGAAATCGGCAGCTGGCGGTACCGGCATCGCCAGCTGGAGCGCGTGAGGCGGCAACGGGAATTCGGGTACGGTCGAGAGCTGTACCTGCATGTGGTGGCCGAGATCGGCTTCATGCCGATTGTGACTCCCGACCGTGGGGGTGTCCGCTTGCAGATGCTGCCCTCCCGCGTTCACTTCAACCTGCTCACCCTGCCGGATCTGGCCCTCTGTCTGGAGGGAGAGGTGGCGGAACTGGTCTGGGTGCGATACGTCTCGGAGACGGACCAGGTCGTGGTGACGTGCGCCAAGCACTCGATCAGCGAGCAGATCGAGCGGCAACTGCGCGAGTTTCTCGCCCACGAGCCGCGGCTGTCCGTCGTCGCGTCGGCGTAACCCAATAATCCCTCCACCGGGGGCGAGCTCGAAGCACTGATTCGGCCGCCCCCACGCGCTCTAGGCGCATTATCTACCCGTGTTTTGCATGAGCGAAACGCGGGTCGTTTGGTTTTTGGCGTCTGCTATGATGACCAACATGGAAATGATTGTCCTCGTAGACGAGCGCGGCCGGGAGATCGGCACGGCCCCCAAGCTGGCTTCGCACCACGCGCACACGCCGCTGCACCGGGCGTTTTCGTGCTACGTGTTTGACGAGACCGGGCGATTTTTGGTGACACAGCGCGCGGCGAGCAAAAAGGTGTGGCCCGGCGTGTGGACCAACAGTGTGTGCGGCCACCCGGCGCCGGGCGAAGGCTTCGAGGACGCGATCCGGCGGCGAGCGGAGTACGAGCTGGGGCTGGCAGTGAGTGATATCCGCGTGATGCTGCCGGATTATCGCTACATGACTCCTCCGTTTAACGGGATTATTGAAAACGAGATTTGCCCAGTGTTTGTGGCGCGTACGGACGGGCAGCCAGCTCCGAATCCGGAAGAGGTCGGAGATTATGCCTGGCTGCGGTGGGATGAGTATGGCGCCGCGGTGGCCGGCGCGGATTACTCGTATTGGGCCAGGGATCAGTACGACCAGCTGATGGCCAGTTCGGAGTTTACGGCGTTTTTACGATCAATCGAGCGATAATTACTGGTAGGCGGGGTGGGAGTCGAACCCACAATCCTTGCGGCAGAGAATTTTAAGTCCTCCGTGTATACCATTCCACCACCCGCCCAGGGTGACTGGAGTAATGATAGCAGTTGAAATTGACACAGAGAAGGCCCGCAGAGCGCGGTACGAGCCTAGCTCTGCGGGCCGGGTGGCCCTAGATTGAGGGTGTCAGAATTGGGCTAGAGCAAGTTGCCGCTGGAACCAGGGCCAGTTTTCCAGCTGCTCTATGATGACGTCGACCACATCGTCAACCTCACGGTCGGCGAGGCTGACGCGTACGTAACCGAACGGCGGGTCAAGGAACTCGGTTGACGGTTTAGCGTTGGGGCTGAGCCAGAAGCCCGCTCCCCGCAGCCCTAGCGACGGTATATCGGTGACAATCACCCTCGCCCGGCTGTTCTCGATGAACCGCAAGAGCGGTTCCGGGAGAAAATTGTTCGTGACCGAGAGGGTGATGGCGCGGTCGGCAAATCGCACGAGCTTGGGGTGGTCGCGGAACCAGCGGTCATCGATGATCTCCGTCTCCCGCACCCGGATCGCGCCGCTCGTCGAGAGGGTGAGCTTTTGCTCCCCTGCTATCCTAAGCGCCTCGATTACCTCGTGGCCGAATTCGGCCGAGCTTAGCTCCGAAGGCTCCTTGACATAATCTAGGTAGCGAAGATAGGGGCGGTCCGGGTTGCGACGGTCGGCGTTGAAGCGCTGGCGTCCGAGCTCGAAGCCGATGGCTTGCAGGAGCTTTCGGTACGGCAGCTGCCGTACCGGCGACTCTGAGGGCCCGAGGGGGCTATGATCGAGACCTTCGACCAGCTTATGGAGGAGCCGTCCGGCGAGGTGCGCCAGGAGATCGCGCGGCACGGTGGGTGGGGCATCGAGCTTGATCAAGACCGACATTCTCGTCCCCTCCCTCGGGGCTCGGTGGTGCTGGCGGCAGGCCATGATGGAACACGGCCCAGATTGGGCGCGCTCACTACTCTACAATAATTGTCGCGGAATGTCGAACTATAATACCTGGAGGCACCTACCGGAATTGAACCGGTGTACGCGGTTTTGCAGACCGCTGCGTAACCACTCCGCCAAGGTGCCGCAATCGTGGTAACCGCTTGATTATACTCGGTGGCGGCGCAAAGCTAAAGCGCGCGGGGCTGCAAAGCGCTACTGGACGGGCGCAGCCGAAGGTGCGGGCGGCGCGATGGTAAAGAAGAAGTTGGCCGTGGCGAGCGCCAGGCAGGTCATGGCGACGACTGCAGCAATGAACAGCACTTGCTGCAGGGCGCGCACGACCTTGAGGCGCTTGCGAGCCTGTTCCCAGGTGCGCTTGCGAGCGGCCAGATCTTGGCCCTCATCGGCGGCGGCGTCAAAGGCCCGGCGCTGCAAGCCGCATTGGGTCCGGAAGTAATGTCCGGCCACGTACGCCACGAGATTGAGCGCCAGCGTGATGATCGACGCGTAGAGCGCCCACGAAAACCCGCTGTGCGGGTGCTGAAAACCAACGGTGAGCAAGAAGGTCATAAGCGCAATGAGCCCCACGAACAGCCCGGCGATGATGCGGATGAGTTCGGTGTAGAATTGTTCGCTATGCGGCTGGTGCGGCGGCAGAGCGGGCCGGTCAGCGGATTTGGTAGGGGCTTCGGGGGTAGTAGTTGTGTTCATGTGCTTACTATACTAATTGTCTCAAGCTGAGAAGCAACTGATATTGGCTACATTCCAGCTTTCATCGACTCCCATGTCTCGCGCGGACATACAACGGGCCAATTTTGCCAGTTCTGTCGGTATGCTTCAAATTCAGCTGGACGGACGAGGTGAAGACGCTCTGGATGGTCCTTGGGGATGCGATCCGGGAAGCGAATACCGTCAAGATGGTCGGTCTCGTGCTGGGCGATCCGAGCGGCGAAATCGACAAGGTGAAGCCTGAGAGGTTTCCCGTGCCGATCTAAGCCCTCAAGTGTAACCTCCTTCGCACGCTCTACGTTCCCGCAAATATCGCCGCACGACCAACAGCCTTCACGGCCCGGCATCGTGGCCGCAGAACGGATGGCAATGGTAGGGTTGATGACTATCAAAAGGTCCTGCTGCTTGTTCGAACCATCCGCCGCCAGATCAATTGAGATGATTCGCTTATCCACGCCTACCTGTACGGCGGCAAGTCCCACCATTTGGCGAGAGTCTGCTTTGGTGTGTCCTTTGCCGGCGGACAATTTCAGCATTCCAGCAATGACGGCCTGGATACCATCAGCATTAATCTCATCGCGGGTAACTTTTTGGGCGACTTGGTTGAGCAGTGGATCGGTGGGGCCGACGAGCTGCAGGGCTAAGGGCGAATTTGTCATAGGCCCGGCCGATCTATGATTTCCGCCTGCCCGCCGATCCAGACGATCTCGTCTTTGAATGTACCGTAAATGTAGGATAGGCGGCCCATCGCCTCGCCTTGTTCGACGCGGTATATTTCCCGCTGGGGCAATGTACGCTCGTTCTTCAGATAGCAAAGCAACGCTCCGTTGGATGTACCGGTGGCGCACTCTTCGGGAATGCCGTCGGCGGGAGCGAAGTTGCGGGCGCTGGCTAAGGATTGCTCGTTTTCCAAAAGCGCGAATACATGAAAGCCGCTAATGTCATGCCGCCGACTAAAATCAGCGATGGCGTCAAGGTTGGGACGGAGCCGCGCCAGAACCGATTTGTCGATCAGCGGTACCAGCAAATCTCTGATGCCAGTGGAAACGATTTGGGGATGGAGCGACGCGTGGAAATCGCTGGCTTTTATCCCCAGCATGCCCGCAACCTCGGGGGGTTCGACTTTGTCGAAAAATGCGGCCCTCGTTTGCTCCATGAAGACCAGCCCCTCATTTTGAATCTCCACTTTCAGCAAGCCGGCCTTGGTTTCTTGCGTGTATGTGCCCACCGAGAGTTCACCTAGTTTGTGAAGCAGAGACCACGTGGCTATCGTCGCGTGGCCGCAAAGGTCGACCTCAGTGGTGGGTGTAAAAAATCGAACCTTACGGGTGGCGCGATCGCTCTGGCTGACAAACGCCGTTTCGGACAGTCCCAGCCCGGAAGCTACCGCTAGCATTTGCCGCTCATCGAGCGCATCAGCGCCCAACACTACCCCGGCCGGATTGCCATTGCGGCCGTTGGCCGTGAATGCATTAACTCTGGAGGGGGTATCAGGCATTTTTTGATTGTATCATCGCCAGAGGTTCTACTGCCCGATCAGAATTGATAAAATCCACCCCCCACTGCTTCATTAATACCAACAAATCCTCTAGGGTTTTGCCTTTTGTGGTCAGACGATACTCTACTTTTGGCGGAACTACCGGGTATATTTTGCGCTCAACAATTCCAGATTGTTCGAGCTCCCGCAACTGCTGAGTAAGCATCTTCTGGGTCACGCCCGGCATTGCTCGCCGAAGTTCGCTAAATCTCATTACGCTATTGCTCAGAAGCTGATCGATAACGACCACTTTCCATTTGCCCCCCAAAACGCTCATGACTGCTTCTATGGGGCACTGTTGGAGGTGATCTTTTTTGATGGTATCCATATGGGTACTATACCACATAAAAGTGTGTACTTATTATTTGTATACTCGCAATGATATATTATTTTGAGCAGTAAATGAAAGCGGGATGATCATGAAAAAACTACTCTTTGTCGTTACGAGCCACACCGAGCTTGGTTCGACAGGCCGCAAAACTGGCTTTCACTTTAGCGAAATGGGCGAGCCCTACGCTTTTTTGAGAGGCAACGGGTATGCAATTGATTTTGTGAGCCCGCTCGGTGGGGCTGTTCGAGCCGATGGGTACGATGAGGCTGATCCGCTCCAAAAACAACTCATGGAAGACGACGAATTGCAGAGCAAGCTGGCTGACACCTTGCGGCCAGCGGATATTGACCCGGACACCTACGCGGCGATTTACTACGTGGGCGGTCATGGCACGATGTGGGACTTTGCGGATAATCTCGCGCTCCAGCACATAACGTCAAAAATGTTTGAGGACGGCAAAGGGGTGGCGGCTGTTTGTCACGGGCCCGCCGGACTGGTTAATGTAAAGTTGAGTGACGGCAGCTTTTTGGTGAAAGACAAAAACCTGGCGGCCTTCAGCGACGACGAAGAGCGCGCCATCAATCTCGATAAGGTAATGCCATTTTTGCTAGAAAGCGCGCTCGTGGCACGCGGAGCCAAATACACCAAGCACCCGCTATGGCAAGAAAATATTGAGGTCGACAAAAACCTGATAACCGGCCAAAATCCCGCTTCAGCATTGAGTGTGGGCAAGGCTCTGCACGAGTACCTCACCAAAACTCAATAGCGAGACGAGCCTACCAGGTCCACTTCTGGAGGGTGCTGCCGTTACACGTGGCGACCGATATGGCGGCATTATTGGCGGTCGAGGCGGTGGCAAGGCACAGCGTAGTTTTTGCGATAGGCCGTATCGTGCCGTCGGCGCCGAATTGCCAGGCTTGCGCGCTGGTGCCGTTGCAGGTGTATGTCCAAATCTTCTGACCGGAAACAAAGTTGGACCCCGGAATGTCGATGCAGTTGCCAAGTACGCGCAGCGTGTTGTCATTCGGCAGCCGGGTCAGTGCTTGCGCTTTCGTGTTGTTGCAGGCGTATGTCTGAGTGTAGGTGCGGATCGCAAGAGCCGAAGCGGGGATGTCGACACAGCGTCCGGCCCCGGTGTTCTTCACGGGACTCATCAATGGCGTTGGTCCCCCAGCAACTTGGAGGATCTTCGCAACTGATGGAACGCCGGCAGAATCGGTGATAAAGAGCAGGTAATACCCCGGAGGGGCTACTCCACTGTTTGGTGGACCGGTGACGGTTAAGGTTGTGCCCGAGACCTGGAACCTCAGTGGCACATACCGCTGTCCTTGATTTACGTCGTGAGTGACGTCACTTAGCCCGATGAGTCCAACCTTCTGGATGCTTGTAGCCCCGCTGAATGAGACGGAGAAGTTGGTGTTAACGCCGATAGCTGTTGGTGCCGTCTGGATCACCGGTCGTGGTGCGAGTTGGCCGCTTCCGTCTTTCTTGTACAGATACGGCGGCGTGAAGTATTCAATGTTCTTTTCGAGATAGCCGACGTCCATACACGGGCCGCAGATACCTCCCCCGCCCGTCATGACTCGGCCGTCGGGCAGCAGAGCCGCGGTCGAGTGGTATTGCCGAATGCGACTGGCGCTAGCGAGCACTTTCCAAGCACCCGTCGCGGGGTCCCAGCGTTCGGCCGATGTGATGGCGTGATTCAAGTCAACATTAGGCGCGCCACTGGTGAGGCCGCCAGTCGCCAATACCGAACCGTCGGCGAGCACGGTGGCGTTGAACTGCCGTCGTCCGGTCGACATAGAACCGGTAGCGGTAGTGGTCGGCACAAGTCCGGCATTGCTGTTTACGACAACGGCGGTCTTTGTGGGGACATTCGCGACCCCGCCCTCCGTCAGCTTGCCGCCGCCTACTACGAGTGATTTGCCGATGTCGTAGGTCGCGAAACTTCCGTAGTCGCGAAACTTGCCGTCGCGGGCGCCCGTGCCCGTGATGGCTCCGTTTCCGGAAGTAATGAGGGTATAGATGGCGTCGTAGGGCCCAAAGAGACCGAGCTGGGTGTCTGGCCGGGACATCATAAACGGATAGGCGCGGCCGCCGTAGGTCGCATTGGTAAAGCCTGTGAGGGCCCGTATCGCTCCGTTCGTTTGGTAAACCTCGGCGATTGCTGGTCCACCACCGACAATCACGTGTTCGCCGTTGGCCATTGTCGCCACCGACGGATACCAGCGTCCGCTTGCCATGTCGGCACCACGAGTCCAGGTCTCGGTTTGCCAATCGAAGATGTGGGTTTGCACGATGCCGGCTAGGGCCTGATTGGCGTTGCCACCGGCGACGAGCACATTGCCGTTCGGGAGATGGGCGAAACCGGCGCAGAAAATATTGTAGCCTTGAAGATCCACGCGCCTAAACGAGTTGTTGGTTGGGTCCCAGACCATCGCCCGCGTAAAACTCTGATCCGGATACGTCTCGGCGGCGTTGTCGCCGACTGAGTCCCACATCAAGACCTTGCCGTTGGGTAATACTGCCTCAAACACCGGCATAACTTCCGTTCCAAACACCGAACTCCATTGCCCGGATTGCCCGGGATCTGCGCTCACAGCCGCGGCGGAAAAGGTAGGCTCGCTGGCGCCCACCTTTGTGGACCTAGCCGCACCTGGCTCAACCCCCGTCTCGCGTATAACTTGCCCCTTGTTTTGCGCGGTTCTGAGCTCAATCTCGCTGATTGGCGTGCTTGCGAGGTCATTTGCGGCATGTTCAGCACCGTCGTCATCGTGTTCTGCCACGCTTTCGTGAGCCGCGAATATAGAGGTCCTGCCGTTGGGCAGGGCCAGTACGGTCAGCAGACCGAGGGCAAAAATGATGCGGAGCGTACGCATGGATGCGTTCTTCATAAACCCTATTTTAACAGGGTTGTTGATCGTAGACCATCACACTACAAACTTTAGACTCGCGTCTTAGACAAATGAACCGGTTTTTATGTCACCAGACCTTTTGTAGCCGGACAATCTCATTTACGAAAGCGCGGACTTCTTCACTGGGCATCGCCCAATCAAAATTGCCATTTTTATCGGCATAGCCGTCTAGCGACGTCGTCATCAGGTATATTAATTTTGCCATAATATTCGGTCTATGGGTCCGCCTTGGGACTTTGGCTTTATATACTCATATACGATTTATAGTCCCCCTCAAGCTCCGACAATACCTGTCTTAACTTCACCCGCGCGCCTGTAGCTCGCGAAAATTACGCCGTTGGGTGCCACGTGGCTGTCCATCAGCGTGAAGGCCGCGGCAATCGCGCCCTTATCAAACAAGTGCTTGCCCGTACCGAGCGTGATCGGGTATGTTATGAGATGCAGCTCATCGACCAAATCATGCTTGAATAGCGTCTGGGCCAGGTTGCCGCTCCCGTGGACTTTGATATCAGAGCCTTCGCCAGTCTTCAACTGCTTGAGATCATCGACGCTCTTCAGAAACACGGTGTTTTGCCAGTCTGACTTGGTCTTAGTAGTGCTCATAACGTATTTCGTAACGTCATTGATTCCGGGCCACATATCGGCGTGTTTGGGCCAGTAGGCAGCAAAGATATCATACGTCTTTCGGCCCAGCAGAATATCGGTCGACCGCATCCATTCCGCCATGAACTCGCCGGCCGCATCGTCGGCTTCGCGAAAATACGGTGCGGTCCAGCCGCCGTATTTGAAACCGCTGGCTGTGTCTTCGTCGGGTCCGCCCGGTGCCTGCATGATGCCATCTAAGGTGATAAATTCTTGGACAATTAATTTTCTCATGGCCCACCCTCCTATTGCTGCATTTCATCATAGCAAAATTGGATAATAGAGCCCAATGGACCAGAGTTCAGCCCTTGCCTTCCCATTCTTCGAGAAACTCCTTCAAGAATTGCTCCATAACTTCATGACGGTGCCTGGCCAGTTCTTTGCCGGTTTTGGTAAACATGCGATCTTTCAGGAGGAGGAGCTTTTCGTAAAAATGATTAATGGTTGGACTATTGCTGTTTTTGTAAGCCTCGAACGTGTTATGTTGTTCCGCAGCTTGGTTTGGATCATGCATGGGTCGACCTTTCGCACCGCCATACGCAAACGTCCGGCCGATGCCGATTGCGCCAATGGCATCAAGCTTGTCGGCATCATGGACAATTTTGCCTTCAATTGTATTAAGCTTCGTCTCAACATTTGCGCCTTTAAACGATACATTGCGGATAATGTCTTGAACGTGCTCGATGATATCATTGCTCACCTCCAAGCTCTCGAGCCACTTCCGCGCTGCTCGCGGGCCAGCTTCTTCGTCACCATCATGGAATTTCCAGTCGGCAATATCGTGCAGGAGGGCAGCCAGCTCAACAGTAACCATGTCCGCATCCGGCTCACTCGCGGCAATGTGCTTGGCAACCTTCCAAGTACGGTACATGTGCCAGTAATCATGGCCGGAACTTTCGGTGCTAAATTTGTCTTTCAAAAAGGCTTGGGTTTTGAGGATGATTTCTGCTTGGGTCATGCGTTTTATAGTAGCAGAATGAAGCCGCGAGAACGTGCCTCACTGCGAGAAGAAAGTTCATCCCCATAGGGTGATACACAAAGAAACACACCTTCGGCGGAAGGTGTGTTTCTTTTGGTGCGGGTACAGGGACTCAAACCCTGGACCTCCTCCTTGGCAAGGAGGCGCTCTATCAACTGAGCTACACCCGCATATATATGGTGGCGAGACTCGGACTCGAACCGAGGACACGAGGCTCTTCAGGCCACTGCTCTACCAACTGAGCTATCTCGCCACGACCGAGTTTCATTATGCTTGATCGGAAAAGGTACTGGCAAATAATACACGAGAGGGCGGGGTTTTTCAAGGCTACCATCTGGATTGAGGCTCTCGAATGGGCTATCATGGGATGACATGAAATACCGACGTTATGTGCTACTGGGGGTTGTGGGGCTGTCGATATTGGGCCTGGGGTATGCCTGGGCGGCGATGGTGGGGGTGAACAATGCTCAGACGGTGAGCGAATCGGCGCAGCATCCTCTGCTCGCGCGGCGGGTGTTTGCCGATAATCCCAACGACACCATCATCAATTTCACCTCGCTGCGGGCGGCGCTGCGCGAGCGATTTGGGACCGAGACGGAGCCGTTTAGTTTTTATTTTGAGTACTTGCCGACGGGCACGACGATCCGTATTAATGGTGAAAGCGAGCTGATCGCGGCGTCGCTCGTGAAGCTGCCGCTCGTGATGGATCTGTATCACGCGGTCGAGCTGGGCCGGATTCATCTGGGCGACACGGCGCAGCTAACCGCCGATGACCTTGATGCCTCGTTTGGCGATTTGTACAAAAAGGGTGCGGGCGGCTCGCTGACGCTGCAAGAGGCGGCCAACTTGGCCCTCACGCAATCCGACAATACGGCCGCGCGGCTGATTAACCGCCTGACGCGGGGCATGCTGGCGGCCAACGAGCAATCGCTCCCGGCGCTCGACATCGACCACGACACCACGAAGACCGGCGACGCGGTGATTAGCTCGCGGGGGTATTCTTCGATCCTGAAGTGCTTGTATTTGTCGTGCTACCTCAAACCCGATAGTTCGCAGGCGATTTTGGCGCTGATGTCAAAAACTGCGTTCACTGGCCGGATCACGAAATATACCCCCAAGGACGTGACGGTAGCCCACAAGATTGGGGTATTTAACCCGGCCAATGTGCATAGTGATTGTGGTATTTTTTATGTGCCGAAGCGGCCGTATTTGCTGTGCGTGATGATGCAAGGCGATGACGCAATGGTAAGCCAAAAAATGGCCGACACCTCGAAGCAGATTTACGACTGGGTAACGAGCTATAGCTCGGTATCGACTGCGCGCTAAGGAGCCTGGCCTACCAGTATTCGCAGGTACTGCCGGCTTTGGCGGTAATGGCCGAGCTCGACACCTCGGAGGCAAATCGCAGTGCTACGGTGCCGTTGGCGGACGGGCGGATGAACCCGCTGACCGTAGCGATGTTGTTGCCCGTGATGGCGGCCGAGGAGGCGCTGGAGGCGGCCGGGCTGTCGTAGGCGTTTACGGGGTCGTTGGTGGTGTAGGTGGTTGTAGTGAGTGAGTATTGGGATTTGTAAAACAGCGCGGTTGGGGTGGCCGGGCCGTTGATGGACCACCTCGACCCGGTGGTGGTGGCAGCGGCGGTGTACGAGATGGTGCAGCTGAAGGTGTAGAGGGTGCCGGAGGTGACGCTCCACGTGAGGCCGGTGACGTCGGCCATGGTGTTGGCGGTGGCGTTGTTGTTGATGACGTCGGCGGCGAGCCGCAGGACGGTGTGGGAGATGCAATCTTGCCAAACACTGTTTTGGAAACAGCGGAATTTGTTGTTGTTGGAGTTGTAGTATTCGCCGCCGCCCACGCCGGTGGGGTCGCCGGTGGTGTTTTTGGAGTCGAAGACGAGCAAGGTGCCGGTACCGTCGACCACGCCGACGGTGAGGCGGCTGGCGCTGGTGTCGAAGACGAGCAGGTTGGTGCCGGCGGCGGTTTGGATCTGGACGGCGGTGGCGGAGGAGCTGGCGCCCTTGAGCGTGAGCGTGCCGCCGGCCTGGAGCGTGGTGGCGCTGCTGGTGCTGCCGATGGAGCCGATGGTGACGCCTTGGACGGCATTGCCGCTGGTGTCGGCGACGTGGACCGCCGAGGCGGTGGCCGCGCTGCCCACGGTACCAATGTTGATAGCGCCGGTGGCGCCGCCGAGGATGTTGGTGACGGCCGTGGTGGTGGTGTTGCCGAGCGTGAGTGTTTTGGCATTGGCGCCGGTGCCGATGTTGATGGCGCCGGTGGTGCCGGAATCGATGGTGATGCCGCCGGCGCCGTTGGTGCCGAGCATAAGCGCGGTGCCGGCAGTGGTGCCGGCCTGGATGCTCACGGTAGTGCCGGCGGCGGCGTCACCGGAGCCGGCGGAACCGATGTTGATGTCTTGGGTGCCGGCGGTATTGACGCCGAGGTTGTAGGTGGTGGCGTTGGTGTTAGTGGCGCTAGGGCCGATGGTGATGGTTTTGGCCGACGTGGTGCCGGTGCCGATGTTGATGGCGCCGGTGGTGCCGGAATCGATGGTGAGCGCTGTGGCGGCAGCCGACTGGAGCGTGACGGCGCCGGCGCCGGTAATGTTGCCGACGCTGGTGAGCGCACCGGCGTTGATGACAAGGCCGTTGATGGAGTTGGTGCTGGTGGGGGCAACGATGGCCTGGGCGGTGTTGAATGCGCCGTTTAGATCGAAGAACGATTGAACGGTGGGGCTGACCGCCGAGTTGTAGACATCTAGGAGGTGCGCAGCGGTGCCAGTGGTGCCTTTGACGCTCAGGCCCACCACGCCGGTGGGCGCGGTGACGGTATTGGCGGCCGAAGAGGCCGGGGCTTGCACGAGGTAGCTGCCGGCGGTCTGGAAGGTGGTGCAGGTGCCGGCCGACGTGAGGATGCCGGTGGTGAAGGTGGCGCCGGTGATCGCCGCGCCGGCGCCGCAGGTGCTGCCGACCGCGGGGGTGCCGTTGGCCTGGAAACCGGAGGTAGCGTTGATAGTGGGGCTCGTGACGCTGGTGGTGAAGGTGGGGGCATTTGAGATGGTAATGGCGCCGCACGTGCCGCCGGTACCGAGCGTAATGGCGGTGCCGCCGCCCGAGAGGTTGCCCGAGCCGCTCGGGCACGTGAGCGCGGTGTCGCCGCGGACGGCCGAGGTACTCGAGCTGCCGTACACCACCGCGAGGCTAGTGCCGGCACCGAGCGCCACGCTGCCGCCGCCGCTCAGCCCGGTGCCGGCGGCGACGGTGAGGCTGGGGCTTGCGAGCGCGGCGTTGGCGATGGTGCCGGATTGGATTTGGGCTCCGTTGATTTGGCCGGAACCGTTGACGATGGACTGGCCGGCAACCGTGAACGTACCGGGAACGCTGACGCTGGTGCTGGCCGAGCCAATGGCAAGTGTAGTGGCGGCGGTGCCGATATTGAGCGTGGTGACGTTCGAGGTGAGCAGGTTGAACGAGGTGAGGCTGGAGTCGATGGAGTCCTCATTGTAATAGGTGGTGCCGTTGCCGGTAGCGACACCGGCGATGAAGTAGCCGCGGCCGTAGCGGCCTGCGAGGGTTTGGGCGGTGTCGGTGCCGCCGATTTCGGGCAGGTGGTATTCATTCACGACGGCGGCGTTGGCCCAGGTGAGCGCGGGGGTGATGGTGAGCGTGTTGGTGGCTTTGGCCGTGATTTTGGCATAGCACGGGTTGACGCCGGTGCCGCCGCAGTTGGCCGAGTTGACCTGCACGTAATTGCCGATGTCGAAGTTGGCGGCCGAAGTGAGGATGAGGGTGGTGGCGTTGGTGCCGGCGCCGTTGGCGGTGGAGGTGCCGTCGAGGGCGGTGAAGGCGGCGGTTTGGTCGCCGTCGGATTCGAGCTTGTAGGTGGGGGTGTTGATGAACGCGGTGTAGCCGGTGGCGGATTCGAAGTTGATGCCGTTGGTGAGCGCGCCGGCACCAAGCGAGTTGCCGGCGGCGAAGTCGAGGACGTTGAGGGTGTTGGTGCCGGACCCGGGGGTGGCGTTGCTGGGGGTGATTTTGGTGCCCTGGACGGTGACGCCCGCGCCGGCATTGGTGTTGGAGAAGCCAAGAACTTGGCCGGAGGTGCCGGCGGTGGCGGTGGCGTAGGTTTGGCTAAACGTGCCCGAGGCTTGGGTGTAGCCGGTGATGCCGCTAAGCGCGCCGGCGCTCACGGACAGGCCGTTGATGGTGCCGGTAGTGCTGGCGGTGACGGTGCCGCTGGTGGTGATGCCGGAGGTGGTGACGCCAAGATAGGTGGTGGCGCCAGCGTTGTCCTGGACCTCAAACAGGTTGCTGCCCAGCCCCCCGGACGAGTCGCGAACGGTGAGGCCGTTGCCAGAGAGGGTGATTTCGGGGTTGGTGGCGTTGTCGTAGGCGGACTGGAGCGTGGCGGGGTTGCCGGTGCCGGCGACCGTGACGTAGACGGAGATCTTCACGTAGCCGTCGCCGCCGTTGCCGCCGGCGCGCGAGGTGACCGCGGCGGTGCCCTGGATGCCGCCGCTCCCGCCGCCGCCCGAGGTGCCGGCGATGCCGTTTGCGGCAGCGGCGGCTCCGGCCTGGCTGGCGCCGCCGCCTTGGCCGCCACCGCAGCCGCTGACGATGGCCGTGGTGGCGGTGGCGGTGCTGGTGCAGCCGGGCGCGCCGGAGAGCTTCACGTCGCCGGCGCCCGAGCCGGCCGCTCCGCCCGCGCCGCCGGTGGCGGGCACGGCGGTGGTGACCCCAGTGCCGCCGGTGCCGCCGACCGCGTTGACCGCCGGCGTGGTGCAGGCGTCGCCGGAGTTGGTGCCGAGGCAGCTGGAGCTCCCGGTGGTGCCGGTGTTGGTGCCGCCTGAGGCGCCGCCCGCGCCGCCGCCGCCAACTTTGAAATAATAGTTGGCAGCCAGGCTGCCGCCGACGAATAGCTGCGACAAGCCGCCTTCGCCGCCACCACCGGCCGCCTTCACGGCGCTCGTGGTGCCCACTGAGCCACCACCACCGCCGCCGGCCTTGGATTCTATGAGTAGCCGGGAGGCATTCGAGGGCAGGGTGAGCACGTGCGTGCCATTATTGAAGCTCGGTGCGGAGTTGGCGGCGCCGGTGAACTGCACCGTGGTCTGGGTGTTGGTGGCGGTGGTAGCCTGCTGTGAGGTCCAGGCGGCGAGGAATTTGTCGCCGCCGCCGGCCGCGATGCAGCTGCCGCCAGTGACGACACCGCCGGCGACGGTGATGGCGTCGAGGATTTGGCCAGAGCTGCAGGTAACGCCGGTGCCGGCGGTGGCGCCCACAGTGATGACCCTGCCGGTGCCGATGGTGAGGCCGCCGGTGGCACTGATGCCTGCCACTCCCCCGCCCGAGTTGGTGACGGTGAGTGTGGTGGCGCCGGCGTCTTTGAGATCGATAGTGAGGCCGCCGGAGGAGGTGCGCTGCAAGGTGCCAGCGTTGGTGGTGATGGTGGCGCCGGAAGTAGCGGCGTTGAGCGTGGGGGTTTGGACGCTCGTGCCAAAGTACCCGGTACGGAAGGTGGAGCCGCTCGTCCCCAGATCGACGGTAGAGGTGGTGGCCTGAATGGTTTGCCCAACATTGAGAATACCACTGGCATCGAAGTAGGCTTGGATTACATTGCTTGAGTCTTTGACGTCGAGCGAGTGAGTGGCGGCGGCGGGTTTGATCGTGATGGCGACACCGGAGCTGGGGCTAAAAATATTGGCGCTGGTGAAGGTGTTACTGGCCGAGAGCTGGCCAAAAGCGGCCGAATCGAGGCCGTCGAGGGTGTCGGCGCTGAAGGCGTAGGGCGTGGAGGCGAGCGGCTGGCGCGGGGTCATGGCGCCTTCGGTGAAGCTCGCACAGCCGTTGGTGGAGCAGGTGGCGGTGGCGGGAGTGGGTAGCTCAACCTCCAGATACAGGGGGTAGGTGCCGCTGCTAAACAGCGTGGGGCCAAGCGCGGGATCGCCGAGCGTAGTGTCGCCAAATTGGATGTTGAAGAGGCCATTTGTGATCTGGATGCGGTGGTCGGAGGCGCCGCGCACTCGGTCGGCTTCCCAGGCGTTGGTACCGCCCGAAGCCAGGGTCCAGAGGCGAAATTTGACGTTGTATAGGCCGTCGCTCAAGATGTTGCCGGAATTGTCGGTGAGGCGGCCCTGGAAGTTCACCATGTAGGGAACGGTTTGGGCGGATTGTACCGGCATGGGCGCCAAAATTGCGGAGACGCCAAAAATAGTCGCTACGAGCTGAGCCGCTGTGCTCAGGAGAATGATTCTCCCTATGCGAAGCCGGCGGCGTAACTCCATCACAACCTTTGTTACATAAGCATTTTAACATCGTGCTTATGGTTTGGGCAAGACTGTGGCTTGCGGTAAGCCTTTTATGAATTGGTGGGGTGAGGGCGACGCCGGTGCGCCTCGATGTCACTGCGCAGGGCGTCGATGTGGGAGCGATCCAGCTCAGACTTGAGTTTTTCGTGTTCGGCGTTTTCTTCGAGGCGGCCGATGCGTGCGTTTTGGTCGGGGACATCGGCAACGTACTCGAGGATCGCATCGAGCTTTGTGTTGGTCTCCTCGTTTTGGACTAGTATGGCGCGGTAATTGTTTTGGATATCGTCAATGCTAACTTGCATACGGTCTTGGCGTAGCTCCATTTTGTCGAACCGGTTATCTATTTTGTCGAACCGACCGTCCGCGTCATCGATCCGGCCGTCTATTTTATTGAGGCGCTCCGTTACCGGCACGAGGGCCTCGGCAATGATCGTGCGAACGTCTTGGATGGTGGCGTACTCTGGCATGGGACTCTCCGTTACTGCTAGTTTATCGCGGGCATGCCATTGAATATATGGAACAAAAACCGTACAGTCAATGCTGGTGTTGGTTATGTGCGCTTACGGGCATAGGAGAGGGCGATTGGCAGCAAGCAGATCAGGAGATTGACGACGAGCGAGAGCCGATCGTCGCCTGTGACTGATGGTGAGCACGTGCGCCCACAATCTAGGTGACCGAGGCCAGTCAGCCACCATACGCCGAGCGCTACCATGACACAGGTGATGGCGAGACGTTTGTCTCTGGGGCGCAGGATGTGCTTTTGGCTACCATACGCCACCCACACCACCAAGGCCAGCGGCGGAATCACGATGAGGTCGGCTGTGATCACTTTAACGTAGATCTCCGGCTGGGCCCGATTTTGCGCGCTACTCCGAGCGTGAGGGCGGTGGCAATTACCAGCAATAGCCACTGGCACCACGCGGTGCACACCAATACCCAGCGCGTGGTGGTTTGATGCGTGTCGGTGTCGGTAATGGTGACGGGTAACAGGCCAAAAAATGAGCCTGGCCGCTCGATGGCGAACTCACGGGTGGCGCTGGGCAGGACGAGACCGGTGGCGAGCTTGGGGTGAGCCGCCCACGGCAGCACGCTCAGCGTGAGAGCCGGACGGTAGCCGACGGGGTGGGCCGTACGATCGGTGTTTTGATACTGCAGTGTGCCGGTGAGGCCGCGGCCGAGCTGCAGGAACGGCAGATCGAGTTTGGCGACAGCGCCGTGATGCGGCGTGGCCGGGCCGTTTACGAGCTCGAGCAAGGTGCCGATGCGGGCGCTTTCGGCTACGTACGAGCTATTGGGAGATTGCGACGGAGGGACGGTTTGGAAAAAGAGGGCGGCATACACACCGCCGGCAGGGAGCTTGGACGGGTCGACGTGAAACACCACACGCACGGCTTCTCGGGGCCCTAGCTCAAAGCTGCTCAGGCCGAGGCTGATGCCGCCGATGAGCTCCGGGTCGTCGAAAAATTCGAGGCGGCCGTCGGTGCCGGTTTGGCGAAAACCGCGCACGCTCGTGCGGATGGCGAGGGATCCGTCGCCGGGGTTGGAAACGTCAACGTAACCGTTTTTGATATGGCCCGGGGTGAGCGTGTCGATGTACTCGAGCGGGCTGGCTTGCAAACCGGGGGCGTCAGCGCGGGCCGGCGCGGGCATTGCGAGCCCTACGGTCGCCAGGGTGAGGCTGACCAGCAGCAGGCGCAATGGGGCATTCATGGCCGAACGGTCGCCGTGTAAACAATGGTAGCCGAGTAGGTGCCCTGCTTTTGGCTGCTGGTGGTGTCGGCGCGGTATTGGATAGTGGTGAGCTCGGGGACACCGGCGGTGAGGCCGGTGCGCGAGTGGTAAACGGTGGCGGTGCTGGGCAGGCCGGCATAGGCGTAACCCGGACTGGTCCCCCATTTGCCTTCCAGGGAGGTGCCGGCGGTGAGCGTGAAGCCAATGCCCTTCGTGGTGCCTTCGGTCCAGGCGGCCGGTGAGGCAATGGTGCCGGAGACATTGGGGATAGTAGTGACGGTGTCGGTGTGGGTGAGTGGGGTGAGCGCCTGCATGTAAAGGTCGTAGCCGGCGGCGTCGGTGCGCACTACCGCGTCGGCTGAGTAGGTTTGGGACTGGCCAGGGGTGATGTTGGGCAGCGTGAAGGCGCCTTTGAGGGCGTTGGCGCCGGCAGTGTAGTCGTTTTTGATCTCGGCGTCGCTCAGGGCGCGGGTGTAGACGCGGGCTTCATCGATGGTGCCGGCCAGGAAATTGCTCGTGGGCGCCGAGGGCCAGCCGGCGAGGCTATCGAAGCCGAGGCGCCAGTAGCCACTGAAGTTGGCCACCGTGGTGGTGCTGGCGTCGGTGCCCTGGCGCAGGCCATCCACGTAGAGCAGCAACCCGGTGGCGCCGAGCGTGGCAGCCACGTGGTGCCACGAGCCGTCGGTGTAGGTAGAGGCGGTGGCGACGGTTTTGAAGGCACTCGGCTTGGTGCCAAACACGATGTGGCCAGCATTATCGAGGTACAGCACGCGGTCTACGGTGGCGCTGGAGCCGGTTTGGGCGCTGCCCAGGCCCATGAGCTCGCCGCCGTTGGAGCTCGTGGATTTGAACCACACTTCGAGCGTGAAGGTCGTAGGATTGGCGACCGAGGTGGCGGTAGAAACATATTGACTGGAGCCATTGAGCGTGACGCCTTGGCCCACGATGCCGGTCGTCCAGCTCGGCGCGGCTACGAGGGTGCCGTCGTCGGCAGTGGTGCCGACGTCGTAGGCGACGGTGCCGGTGCCGGTGTCGAGCGGCCAGTAGGCATAGGTGGAGCCGGGCAGCACCGAGAGCGAAAGCGAGTGCGCCAGCTGGCTGACATAACCCTGGGTGAGTTTGTAGCTCTGGCTAGCGCCCGAGCCCACTGCTCCCTCACCGCCGGCATCGGTGAGCTGGTATGAGGCCGAGCCGGTGGCGCCGCCGAAGGTGTCGGCCACATTCGGATCGAGCCGAAAGTGCGTGCTTTGTAACAGGTCGGCCGAGGCGGCGGCCGGCAGGAGTTGCATGGCGACGGCGGGAGCCAGCAGCAGGGCGGCCGCTGCAATCGAGCCAAGGTGTCGTTTAGGCTTTAGCATTAGCAAAATTATACCAGGCGGCGGCTCGGGGGACTACGCGAGGCGGGCGCGCAGCTCGACAATTTCCTTGGAATGTTGCCCGACAATACGCTTAATACTCTTCATGTCGGCCTTGAGCTCGTCAACGTCGCGGGCGATGGACTCGACTTTGGTTTCGAGATGATCGAAGCGCTCGTCGATACGATTGAAATCTTCTTTGATGGCATTGGCGAAGGGCTCGAAGACTCCCATAAATGCCGGCTCAAAAGCCTGATCGAAGGCTCCGTCGAAGGCCGGCTTGAAGGCCGCATTGAATGCCGGTTCAAAAGCCGCATCAAACGCGGGCTTGAAGGCCGCACTAAAAGCCGTGTCAAAAGCTGGCTGGAAGGACCGCGCGAAAGCCGCGTCAAACGCCGGCCCGAAGGAACGCGTAAAGGCTTCATCAAACGCTGGGCCAAATTTGCGGTCGAACGAGGCGTCGGACTCCTCGCGGACAACTTGCCTAATATCTTCGAGGGTAAATTCTGTGGTGGCCATCGGCGCTCCTTGATGTCTACTATATACTGGCTGGCGATGCCAATATACCGAACATTTTGCGAACATGCAAGGGCGGGGCGCTTATATACTTGACGCAACCAATGTCCTGCACTAAGCTTGATGTATGGAAACCCTCAATCTCATCGCCTTTTACAACCGCTTCCCCAACGAAGATGCCTGCCACGCCTATCTAGCTGAATCTCGTTGGCATGGTGAGCCTATTTGCCCCCACTGCGGCTGCTTAGATGTTTACACCCTCAAGTCTCGCCGGATATTCAAATGCACGGCTTGTATGAAACAATTCTCGGCTCGTATTGGCACAATCTTTGAAGAGTCTCGTCTTCCCCTCCAGAAGTGGTTCTTGGCTATATATTTGCTTACATCCCACAAGAAAGGCGTTAGCTCTATCCAGATGAGCAAACATCTTGGCATTACCCAGAAAAGTGCCTGGTTCCTGCTCCAGCGTATCCGCCATGCGGTTTTAGATGGAAGTGACAGACTTCTAAATGGAATTGTAGAAGTAGATGAAACCTATATTGGCGGCCATCAAAAGGGCGTTGGCATGAACGCCAGTAACAAGTCTACGAACAAGACACCCGTGATGGGACTTGTGGAGCGCAAAGGCCACATCAAGACTCATATTGTGACCAAGGGGTCAGCTCCCTATCTTCTGCCTCACATCATCAAAGACATTGACCCAAGGGCTACGGTTATGACTGACCAGCTCAAGGCGTATCACGCTCTCACTGCTATGGGCTATCCGCATTACTCGGTAAATCACACCAAAGAATACGTGGTCGGAACGGTGCACACGAACACAATTGAGGGGTACTGGAGCCATCTTAAGTCTGGTATCGACGCCATCTATATTGGAGTAAGCCGGAAGCATATGGCGAAGTACGCGGGGGAGTTTGGTTATCGGTACAATACCCGCGAGATGAAGGATGGTGAGCGATTCGAGAACTGGTTCGGATATGCGAGCGGGAAACGGCTGACGTATAAGGGACTTATTGGCTAGCTGACTGTACCAATCTCGCCTGCTTCAAGCGGGTCAGTCCCCGGAAGGCGTAATATCCGGCTAAGAGTATCATTAATTGTAGCCTCAATTTGGGCATTATTTTGTCTTTGACGTTCAGTAAGATAGCTTTGATCAGATACAACCGTTTGCCCTGTTGCTTCCTCAAGTTGCATTCTTGCGTTTCCAGCAATTTTACCACCAGCTTTTGCCGCCGTAAGATTTTGCCATTTCCCCTGAGCATTATTAGCACGGGTTATCTCGGTGGCGGATTGCTCACCCAATGTAGTAAGGGTTAGCTCAATTGGCGTCATATTATCGCGGAGACTCTGGCTTTTTAGTCCTTTGAGCTCTTTGTGCTTGGCCGTGCTCAATCCGAAAGTCTCAATGGAAATTGCATCTGTTAAGATTGCGTAATCCATATCCTGTACGCCGCGCTCAAACCATTCTTTAGTCAGGATTTCTCGACTGACCTTATTTTTAATTCTAGTATCGATCCACCCATCGGGATAACCCTTTGCCCGATAAAGAGCAATGGCACGTTGGACTGCCAGCTCGGGATTGTCGATTTCCTGTAACCGTTCAAATGCAGACTTTGCCAGCCATTTTTTGAATGGCTCTGCCTTTGGAGAGGGCACGGACTGCATTATACGGAAAAGCCCCTCAATATTGGCACAATTGATGTTTTGTGGCCCTTTAGAGGTTTCAATGCGAAGGGGGGTGGCAATTTGCCCCCACCCTTCTGCTAGACCCTTATCTCGACGCCGCATGTCCTTTACATAACCAGTTGGATCAATCGATCCAGTGAGACTAGCAATAACATCTACGACAACGAACCACCACTCGCCTTCATGTAAAACTTTACGGATTTCTTTGCCTTTGAAAAGGTCGATTTTGCTTTCGCCCTCACTGGGCAAAGGCAACTCTTCATTGTCAGGCATATCTGGTCCCTTTTAGGCAGTTATTATATCAGGTATGATTACCTTGTTGACGCTCTACATCGGAATTAGCCACACCGTGGCATTTTTTGGACTCATACAGGCGGCTGTTAGCGAAAGCGGGTCCAAATCCGTTGTGGAGCGTCAACACCTCTACTAACTAGCAGTCGCCTCTTTATTTTATTGAGGCGGTTTCCGATCTAAAGGAGATCCCCATGACCCCAACCCCAACTCTCGATCCAGCAACTGCACAAGCAGCCACAGAAGTCGGTGCAGCCGCCGGAACAGCCCTGGCTGGACTGCTCGGTATTCTTATTATCATAGGTGTATTCTTCGCCATCATTTGTGGTGTCATGGCGGGTCAGCGAGGTCGTAGTACTGCTGGAGGTATATTGTCGGGATTCATTTTTGGATTTTTGGCCATACTCTACTACGCGTCTGCTGGTGACACCATTGAGCTGAAAGTGCGCAAAGAAGAAGCTGCTAGGGAGAAGATACGCAGTGAGAAAGCTGGGAGAGAAGCGGTGGAGGCTGCACGCATTGAAGCTAGTGAGCCTCTTGCAGTTCCGCAACCACCGCGAAGGAGCTAATCGCAAAATAACGGTTCTTGCGCACCTCAAAACAACCCGCTATGATAAGGGCGTGATCTCGGTAGCGTACAATTAATTTCCGTACTCAATACGGCAATTAATTTGTAAGTAAAGGCCCCTTACGGGGCCTTTACTATACCCCGACTAGGTTGTCTTTATCGGGGGAAGCTCGGGCCGTCTAGGCGGCCAATCGAGTATTCCCATTTCTGGTTCCTCCGTTTAAGTGGTAGGAACGCACCGGAAATATGTAGCAACAAAATGCTGTCGTGGAGACATGGTCTCCCGAGCTACTAACATTCGGTTGCCGCAATTGTGATCTCGGAGCGAACCTTACCTACAGGCATATCAGAGCTTGAGCGGGTTGTCCAGAACTCGGTATTTATTCTCTGGGGCTTTACTGAGCCTCAATAACCAGCCATAATTACTTCGTTGAGCCGTATAACAAGTTTTCCCACAAGTCTTGTGGGTTTTTGCGCTAACTAAGGCGGTCATCACCGATGGCGGGCGCAAAAACTCGTTGTGCGGCTCAACACTTGCACTAAGTGGTGGCCGCCTTTTTATTTGGGGACCACAAAGGAAGTTATGAAAGCTGCATTAAAGCTCATTCTGGGTATCATCCTACTTCCCATCATCTTGCCTATAGTTTTCGTGGTGGTAGAGCGTGAACATAGTCGCAAGAGAAGACGGGAACGAGAATCGATCAGAAACACAACGAGGTATAATAAACATCATGAAGCCAGAGAAACAGCCGAAGCCCCAGCCCGAGAAGCAGACTCGCCAGCAGCCGTTCAGCCTGCCGATGTCATTTGATAAGGCAATGGAGAAGATCGTAAAGACGGAGCCGGAGCGGAAGCCGAAAAAAAAGTAGTACACGAGCTCTAAGCTAGAGATGTCTAATTAGATATTGAACTAGACTCAATAATGACTTCGCTGTCCAAATAGCTAAAGTGGTAGCGATAGTGACTACGACCCCACCTACTAAGCCTATGATTAGAGATGCCAATTTGCCATATTTATCTAACATAGGATTCAGCAAGCCCCACGGTATGATAAAAAAGTCTAAAAAGTCCGTGCCTCGCGGGATACCCACCCTCACTAAATCATAAGAATTGACTTCGATATAACCCTCGTTCTCGGCTTGCTCAAATAAATCAGCGATTTTTTCATAGGATAGGCGCTTATGCTTCCTGCTGTACCCCTTGAGTATGTCATTCTTTTTAGGTCGTCGCCGTATGTTGTTATTCCTCAGCTCATCTGGGAATTTTTTATCTATGCGATGGGATTCATTATCAATATAGCGGGTCAGCCTATAGAGCCTATAAAGCGATTTCATATGCTCAATTATACGTCTATAGCGTAAAAATAACTTTTTAACTCGCGCCATCACATCGCCCTTGGTGCGTTAAGTATATAAGCGCCAAGGGCGGTGCTATTCGCGGCCGGCTAGGATACGGAAGGCGCGGGCGAAGCGCGGGCGGCCGCGCCAGAAGATCACGATGACTGCGAGCAATCCGACCACGATGAGAGCGACAAGCTTCCATGGAACCACCGTGAAGCTGGCGGAGGCGGTAAGCGTCTGGCCGTTGCCGTATTTGGCGTCGAGCGTGGCGGTATAGCGGCCAAACAGGAATGGGTGTTGACCTCCGGTAGGCCAGTCATTGTGCAGCCGGCGGATGGCACCCGGGATCACAAAGTGTTCGTCGAGGGGAATGGTGGCGACTTTGAATCCAAGCATATTTTTGATGGTGATGGTGCCAGTGGCTTTTTCATGAACCGTACCGGTATTTTTTATGCGAGTGAGGAATTTGACCGGCCCGTAGTCGTAAAAGCTCTTTTCGGCGCCAAATGAGGCTACCTCGAGCTGTTCGTTGGCCTGGCCGTCGATGCGCATAAACACGATGCCGGCGATCGTCTGCTGCACCGCGGCGCCGGATTCGCCGCTGGCGAGCTTGGGCGGAATGGTGCTAAACACGATAGAGCCGTAGCGGCCACCCGGCTCGGCATCGGTGGGGATGGCGATAGTGTAATGGAGCTCTTTGGTGCCCAGCGCGGGGATATCGAGCTGCGCGGCGTTGAGCGAAAACCACGGCGCTAGCGAGTAGAGCGGGTCGGCGGCGTCAACGAGTTCGATCTCGCCCTCTTCGCCTTTAGCGACAAAATTTTCTTTGCCAGTGCGCACCGAGAGCGGCGCGCCGGTGAGGTTGGTGACTTTGATGGTGCCGCTCTGGATGCCGCCCTTGTTGCCGGTGTAATTGGCAGTGGGCGGTGAGATTTGGTAGCTCTGCGACGTGGCGGCATGGGCCGGTGCCGACACGGCGAAGGCTGCTCCTGCGGCGCCGGCGGTGAGAGTAAGGAGGGTTCGGCGGAGTAAGGAAACAGCCTTCATAGAGCCTTAGCTTACGATCTAATAGATCGGAGTGCAAGTGTAGATGACGGTGGTGGTGTAGGTTCCTGGGAAGGTCGTGAGACTCACGCCCGCCTGGTGCCCGATGCGGTAGGTGGTGCTCGTGATGCCGGCGGCTTCGTAGGCGAGCTCAGCGTTGGTGCTTGTCATGGCGGCCCACTTTTGGCCGCCGTTGGTGAAGCGGTTGGCCGAGCCGGTGCCCAGCGTGGAGTCGTTGGTGGTGTAGCCGTAGGCCTCGGTGCCGGCGGCGCTAAAGGTGGTCGGGGTGGTGTTGGAGCCGGTGAAGTCGGCGATGGTCTGGCTCAGGGCATTAGTGGGCTTGGCGGTGTAGCGGCCGTAAATGGTATACCCATTGGTGGCGTTGGTGGCGGCGGTGAGGTCTTGGCAGACGATGCCGTTGGCGCCGGAGGTGATGGTGCCGAAGGGAATGGTGGTGGCGGTGGAGGCCTGCGTCGTAGTGGTGCCGTCGCAGCCCTGGCTGCCGGCTACGGCGTTGACGGTGAAGCTCAGGGTGTTGTCGACGGTGAGCGAGAGCGTGGAACCGTTGGTGTTGATGAACTGAACTGAGCCGTTATCCACCGGGCTGGTGGCGCAGTCGATGTTGTTGAAGGTGCTCACCCGCAGATAGTAGGCGGTGTCGGCGACGGACGAGTTGGTGATGCCGTCGTACGAAATGGTGCGAGCGCTGGCCGAGGCGGGGGTTTCACCGGTGGCGTTGGTGAGCAGGAGCGTACCATTGGTGACTTTGCTCAAGCTCCACGAAGCTGGAGTTGGTACGTAGTTGGTACCGGCATTGTTGAGAGCCACGGCGCCAACGCTGGAATCGAAGTTGGTAGGCACAGTGGAACCGGTCGCGGTGGTGGCAAATACCAGCTTGATGCATTTAATGAGCGAGGTGGTGACTGTGGAACCGGTAAACGTGTAGTTGACCGCGGTGGTGCTGGGGCGTGGATCGCTCAAGGCGACTTTGGCGCTCGACAGCGTCGCGGCGTTGGCGACGCCAGCGTTGAGGCTCAGCCCCATGAGGGCAATCAGGACAGCTGCAAATTTTGACAGCTTAGCTTTGATATTTCGCGGTCCGCGTACTCCCAACGCGGCCGCCGCTCGGATGATGCGGCTTTTCACTCTTGTTTTTCTCCACAGCTTTTTAATGAGTTCTTAATGTCGAGCGTAGCAGTTTGCACAACGGGTGTCAAACTTCTTATGTTTGCCAAGCGATTCTGCTAGTAAACCGGCACGCAGGTGTAAATAATGGTGGTGGTGTAGGTGCCCGGAAAGGTGGTGCCCGAGATACCCACCTGATGGCCGATATGATACGTAGTAGTGGCGACGCCGACGGACTCGTAAGCGAGCTCGGCGTTGGTGGTGGTCATGGCCGCCCACTTTTGGCCGCCAGTGGTGAAGCGGGCGGCGGTACCGGTGCCGAGGCTGCTGTCGCTCGAGGTGTAGCCGTAGGCCTCGGTGCCGGGGACGCTAAAGGTGGTGGGGCTGGCGTTGGTGGCGGCGTGGTCGGCGATGGTTTGGGCGAGCGCGTTGGTGGGGGCGGCGGTGTAGCGGGCGTAAATGGTGTAACCACCGGCGGCGTTGGTGGCGGCCTGGAGGTCTTGGCAGACCACGCCGTTGCTCGAGGAAGTGATGGTACCGAACGGAATGGTGGTGGCAGTGGAGCCCTGCGTGGTGGTGGTGCCGTCGCACGACGTGCTGGCGGTAACGGCGTCGACGGTGAACGTGAGCGATTGGTCGACTGATAGAGACACGGTGGAGCCGGCGGTGTTGATGAACGGGATGGTGGCGTTGTCGATCGGGCTTGAAGCGCAGTCGGCATTAGCAAAGGTGCGCAGCTGGAGGTAGTAGGTGGTGTCGCCAAGCGAGCTATTAACGAGGCCGGCTAGCACGAAGGTGGCGCCGGTAGTGGTCGATGGCGTGACGCCGGTGGCATTGGTGTATTGGAAGACATTGTTTTGGCCGCTGGAGCTGGTGCCGTCGCTGCGGGCCAGGCTCCAGCCGGTGGCGGACGAGTTGATGAGCGTGGACGATGCGGCGGCGACCGTGCCGGCGGTGCCGCTAAAGCCTGTGGGCGCAGTGTCGCCTGCCGCGGTCGTGGCCCACACGGCCTTCACGCATTTCACGGCCGTGGCGCCGTCGACCGATGAGCCGGTGAAGGTGTAGCTGCTCGTGGCGCTCGGCCGCGGGTCGCTCAGCGCCACCGAAGCGCTGCTGAGGCTGCCGGCCGCGATGGCGGTGCCCGATTGGAGCACCGAGGCCAACAAGGCCAGAGTTACGACATAGCGCAATGGCTGGTTTGGCGGCTTCGGCAGGCGCAAACCCAGCGCCGCAGCCGCTCGTTGAAAACGATTCACTCACACACTCCCTTCAGAGTTGGTGGTAGTGTCTCATAGTGGTTATGCTTTGTACAAGGGGAAAAGTGGTTGCCAGCGTTCTCGCCTTACGAATTCTCCTCTTCGATGCTCAGGCGCTTTAGGTTGTACATATGCGATAGTAAATTGTTCTTTTTTAGGCCTGGGTACCGCGCGGTCAGGCCTGAGTAAGTATCTAAGAGACACTTATCTGCTGCCTTGCTGAACTCCGGGTGAGGAACTTCAACCGTTCCATGCGTGTAAGTTGCTGTTATCTGGATCATGCTTCCGTTTTTACTAAAATTAATCTCCTCAGCGTTCTCGGTAAAGTTATATGTAGCTTTGGCATGACTTCGAAGGTCTTCTGCAATTTCAGTCATGGCTAAGGCAAAGTTCAAGAGCGGCAGCCCTTCCCGGCGCGTGGAGAGATCAACTAAGTTGTCTTTGAGGCGGATGTCGCCTAAGAAGCAGTACCAAGTGAGTTCGGTTTCGTTAAGGTTTTCAGGCTTAACGCAGTAGGTTTCCATGTACTGTGATGAATCATCTGTTATGTAGCTCTCTAGTTCAAACTTGGGGGTTCTTGGCGTGGGAGTCAGCGCCATGCTAATACGTCGGCGTACAGGTGTAGATGACGGTGGTGGTGTAGGTGCCGGGGCGGGTGGTGCTAGAGACGCCGACTTGGTGGCCGATGCGGTAGGTGCTGGCGGTGACGCCGGCGGGCTCGTAGGCGAGCTCGGCGTTGGTGGTGGTGAGGCCGGCCCATTCTTGGGTGGGGCTCGTGAAGCGATTGGCGGTACCGGTGCCCAGCGTGGCGTCGCCCGTGGTGTAGCCGTAGGCCTCGGTGCCGGCGGCGCTAAAGGCGGTCGGGGCGGGGTTGGTGCCGGTGTGGCTGGCGATGGTCTGGGCCAACGAGTTGGTGGGCTGGGCGGTATAGCGGGCGTAAATGGTGTAGCCGCCGGTGGCGTTGGTGGCAGCCTGGAGGTCTTGGCAGACCACGCCGTTGCTGGCGGCGGTGACGGTGCCAAAGGGAATGGTGGTGGCGGTGGAGGCCGCCGTGGTAGTGGCGCCGTCGCAGGCCGCCGCGGCGCCGACGGCGTTGACCGTGAAGCTGAGCGTGTCGTCAACGGTGAGCGACAGGGTGGAGGCGTTGGTGAGAATGAACAAAACGGTGGTGTTGTCGACGGGGCTTGAGGCGCAGTCGGTGTTGTTGTAGGTGTTGAATTTGAGCCAGAATTTGGTATCGGCGGCGGATGAGTTGGTGATGCCGTTGATGATGATTTTACGCGCAGCGGCCGAAGCGGGGGTTTCACCGGTGGCGTTGGTGAGCGTGAGGGTGCCGTTGGCGGGCTTGTTTAGGGTCCACGACGCTGGGGTGGGGACGTAATTGGAGCCGGCGGTGTCAAATGTGACGCCCCCGCCATTGGTGGACATGCCCGCAGGGACGGTGCTGCCGGCGGCGGTGTCGGAGTAGAGCATTTTGATGCATTTAATGGTGCCCGGCGCGCCGGTGGTGACGCTCGAAGCCGTAAAGGTGTAACTAGCGCTGATGGCGCTGGGCCGGGGGTCAGAGATACCTACCGAAGCACTCGTGAGGGTGGCGGCGCGGGCCCCGAGATTAGGCAGCAACAGTAGCCCAACGATAAAAGCACCGACGATGAGAAGGCGGCGGCGAAAAACTCGTTGATGATGGCGGCGGGTGCGTTTTGATTTTGTCACGGTCGTTTTGGTTTTATTTTGGATTAAGCGTAACCATTACGCGAGGGCTTGTCAAATTTATGGCGCTAGAGAGGCACGACTGACCGATAGCCGGTGTCGCTCGCCGAGCCAAAAACTGATCACGAGGATGCTCGTGACGGCCAGGCCGGGCCACACCAGCACCAAGTTGCCGGGGGCTTCAAATGGGCGGAGAATGCCGGACGGAACGGTACCGTTGATCTGGGCCAGCATGGTGATGACGGCTTCGGTGCCGGCGGCATCGTCGACGCGTACCGTGGGGTGGTATGTACCGGCCTGCGCATATCGATGCGTGCCCGTAACGAGGCCGGCGGCCGCGGTTGTGGTGGTTTCTTGGGAGCCGTCGCCCCAACTCCAGGTGAGGCGGTAGGGCGCTACCCCGCCGCTTAGCTTGAGTTGCCAATTCATTGCCACCTCGGGGCCGGCAGCCTGGAAGAAGTGTGTATCGCTCTCGAGCAGCAGCGGCGCGGGAGAGGGCGCCGGGGCGGGCTTGGGGGTGGCGGTGGGCTTGGGGGTGGGGGTTTCGGAGCCCGCCGGAGCGGCGCCCGGGGTCGTAGGGGTCGGCGTGGGCGTAGGACTAGGCGTGGGGGCGGGGGCGTCGTAGTAGACCGTCACGAGCGCGGAATCGGGGCCGTACTGGCTGAGCGCGTCGACATCGCGAGCCACGAGGTCGTTGGCGCCGGGGACGAGCGTGACGACGAGATTGTAGAGGCCGCCAGTATCACACGAGGTACTACCGGCAAACGTAGTGTTGCGGTAGATTTCGACCAGGAGTCCGGCGGGGCAACTCCCCCGCGTGGTTTGGGTGTTGATGCTGACGTGCTCGCCGTCGACGGGCTGGTCGATGGTGGCGGGCGTGGAGGGCGGCGGGCCCAACACGGTCAGCGAGAGCTGCGAATCGGCGGCTTGCGTCGACACCGAGGCGGCAGCGGTGAGTACGCCACACGCCAGCAACAGAAAGGCCAGCGCCGGGTACGAGGTGTGGTGATGGGCTATGAGTTTGCCGCTGTGATGATGGCCGCTCAAGCCCGGCGGCTTGGGTTCGTCGCGCGCGGCCGCTCGCAGCCGTCCGCGGGTGAGGTGATGCAGCCGGAAGACGTACGGCTCCAGCCGGACCGCGCTGCGACGCCAGACGGCTTCGACGGCCTCGCGGGCCCGCCGCGAGCGCAACAACAGCGCGCCAAGGCCCAGGAGCAACAGCCCGCCGAAGCCCAGGTTGGCATAGGCCAGCACACGCGCATCGGGCTGCGGAATGCCGGCGCGCAGGGCCGCCGGTACGATGGCGGGCGGGCCGGCGGCCCTCGGGGCGGGGCTGGCGCCGGATGCGGCGGCCGGGCCGGCGGCGGGCGAGGCGGCGGCTCCGGACGCGCTGGCCGCTACCGGCGACGCCGCGGCACCGGCAGCCGAAGCCCCGGCGCCGTGGGGCGTGGCGGCCGGGCTGCTCGCTCCCCCGGCGCTGGAGCCGCCGCCAGGTCCGCCGCCGGCCGGCGGCGTCGGCGTGGGGGTGGCGCCGGGGGTCGGGGTGGGCGTAGGGGTCGGCGTTGGGGTGGGTGGCGGGGCGGTGTTTTTGCTCACGGTGTAGTTGGCCACATTGGTGTTGGGCCCCGTGAGCGGATCGCCGCACGAGGTTACGAGCTGCAGTCCCCCGCCGTCGATGCTCACGAGCAGCGAGCCGTCGGCCGCTCCCCAGAAGCCGAAGCTGTGCGTGCCGTCGAGTGAGTTGGAGTAGGAACTGGAAAAACTAAAGCCGCCGGAACACGAAATATAGGTACCAAAGGTGTAGGCGCCGATAAACACTCCCCCACTCTGGGGGCCCGTGGGGCTTTGCACCGAGGGTAGCGCCGCCGCCACGCGTGCGGGTACACCAAGCACAACCACCACCAACAGCACCATGAGCAGGCTCCATTTGGTGGTGGGATGCGGCTTTCCAGCAGGAGCAAGATGCCCCCAGCTAACACGCGTGCTCATAGGATGAAGTTTAGCACAAGCGGCTTGGAGATGGCGCTGGGAAGCGCTAATTTGATACAAAAAACGGGCCTTTTTGGGCCCGTTTTTGTTCGATAGCGTTGAGACCTACCATGGTACCTGCAGTACTCAAACTAGGCTCCACCTCACAACTATCTAGTTTGGTTTTACCATTAGGAGTTTGGAGATGTCAACCCGGTGAAAATTTTCAGACGGTCTTTGTTTTGTAGATGCGCAGCGCTAGGAAGTACGAAACGACCAGCAGGCCGGCGCACCACGCCACGGCGATCCAGGCGCTGCTTCCGGCGGTACCATTCACCAAGAGCGAGCGCATGGTCTCGATGATGGGTGTCATGGGCTGGTTCTCGGCAAAGGCGCGCACTACCGGGTTCATGGTGGCCGTAGGGGTGAAGGCCGAGCTGATGAAAATCATCGTGAACAGAATGTAGCTAAACGCTCCGGCGCCCTCAGCACTTTTTGCAAGGAGGCCAAATACAATCGCGAGCCAGGTGGTGGCGGCAGTAAAGAGTAGCAGGATGCCGCCAAATGTCAGCCACTGCGCGAGGCCGGCACCGGACCGGAAGCCAATGAGCAGCGCCACAATCATCACCAACGCGACCGAAAAGAGGTTGGACAGCACAGATGAAACGGCGTGGCCGCCCAAGATGGACGACGGGGCGATCGGCATACACCGGAAGCGGTTAATCATGCCTTTGGTCATGTCGTTGTTGAGCCGCAGCGCCGCATAGGCGATGCCACTCACGACGCACAGGATGATGATACCTGGCGTCACAAAGTTGATGTACTTAACCGAACCGGTGTCAAACGAGCCGCCAAGCACATACACAAACAGCAGCATCAAAACGATCGGGGTGGCGGCCACAGTGATGATGGTATCAAGACTGCGGATGGTGTGGCGCAGACTGCGCTTAGCCATCACCAGGGTATCGTGCAGGGCGTGCATTAGTTCTTCTCCTCGTTTTCGTTTTCATTAATGATTTTCAAAAAGGCGTCATCGAGCGTGGGTAGCTTTTGGGAAAATTCGGCAACGTCGATGTGCGCGGCCTGAATCTGGTTGAAGAGGTGGGCGATCTGCGCCACACTGCCATCGGTGGCAATCGTAAGCGAGCGGGCATCGTCGTTTCGCGCTGGGTCGTAGCTCTCAAGTAGCTTGGCGGCGGCGTCGTGCTGCTTCTGGTTCGAAAACCTGAGCTCGATGTGGCCGTGCGGCAGGAGTTTTTTCAGCTCCTGAGCTGTGCCTTCGGCGACAATTTTGCCTTGGCTCAAAATGGCGATTTTGTCCGCCAGCTGGTCGGCCTCCTCAAGGTATTGGGTCGTCAGGAACACGGTGGTGCCTCCCTTGGCTAGGGTTTTTATGGTCTCCCACATCATGTTGCGGCTCTGGGGGTCGAGTCCGGTGGTGGGCTCGTCTAGGAAGATGACCGACGGGTCGCCGATGAGGCTCATGGCGATGTCGAGCCGCCGGCGCATGCCGCCCGAGAAGGTGGCGCTGCGGCGATCGGCCGCGTCGACGAGGTCAAATTGCTTCAGCAAATCTGCGGCGGTTTGAGCCGGATCGTCGACATGGCGGAGTTCACCGATGAGAACTAAATTTTCTCTGGCGGTGAGCACTTCGTCGACGGCCGCAAATTGCCCAGTGAGGCTGATGTGATTGCGGACTTCATCGGCTTGGGTGGCTACATCAAGGCCGCTGACTGTGGCGGTACCGCCGTCGGCATTCAGCAGGGTCGTGAGAATATTGATGGTGGTGGTTTTGCCGGCGCCGTTCGAGCCAAGCAGGGCAAAGATGGTTCCCTTTTCGACGACGAACGAAACGTCGCTCAGTACGATGACTTTTTTATATGATTTTTGCAGGTTATTGACTGTTATGGCTGTGGGGCGTTTTTCCATACTTATCCTTATATTACCGTGATGTTATTTAATGTGGCTTTGGCGCCTTTCAAGATAGCGTACGAAATTTTGTCCATGGTTGCTCCATCGAAAATGGCGTGCTTCACGGCCGTGTGATGGAATGACACATTGCGCAATACGGCGTTCTTGAACGAGGTTTTCTTGAGCGAGGCGCTATTGAAGCTCACGCCTTCGAGGGTCTGGCCATCGAAGGAGACGCCGGTGACATCGGACTGGGTAAAATCGGTATTGGTGAGATTGGCGCCTACGAAGGTCGCGCCCTGCAAGGCAGAGCCTTTGAGTAGCGTGCCCGCGAGGTTGGCGCCGTCAAAGCGCACATTGTGCAGATCGCTGCCATTAAACATGGCATGCGTGAGGTTGGCGCCGGCGAAGGATGCACCTTTGAGGGCAGTGCCTTTAAACTTGGCTTCCGCCAGGTTCGATCCATCAAATGAGGCCTCTGTGATGGCGCTGCCGCTAAAATCTGCTCCCGGCAACTCGGTGCTGCTGAGGTCGGCCTGCACCAATACTGAGTGTTTGAATTCCCGATGTACGCTGGACTCGGCCTGGTGCTTTACCTCGTCGTGCGGGACATGCTCCATGATTTCGGCAACATCGCCAAATGAGTCAACCGTAGCCTGATAGGCTTCGTCGTCGCTCTTGCCTTGGCTTTTTAGGTTATCAAACTTCTCCTGGAGATTGGCGAGCAGTTCGTGCGTCACATCGGCTCGGGCCGGAAATTCACCGTACGGTGCGAAGGCTTTGTCTAAAAATTCTTGTAGTTTCTTTTTCATCATGATTCCTTCTTACAATAACTTATCAAGAATTTGTTTGGCATAATCCCAGTTTCGCCGGTTGGCTTGGTAGAGCTCGTGGCCGCTGCCGGTGATGCGGTAGTATTTTCGCCGGCCGCCTTGCGTCTCATCGCCCCAGTAGGAGGTGATGTGGGCGTCATTTTCGAGGCGCTTGAGGCTTGAATACATGGTAGCCTCTTTCAGCTCATAGAGTTGATTTGAATATTCGTGCACGAGTTTGGTGATTTCGTAGCCATATTTGTCGCCACCCATCAACAGCTTGAGGATGATAGTGTCGGTGTGTCCGCGGAGCAGATCTGATGAGATTTTTTTATCTGTCATGAGAGCAGTGTATATCACATTACTATGACTGTCAAGGTATTATGAATCGGACCCCCATCCAGTAGGCTGGAGCCACAAGTTAGGGCTTGCTTCCGAGTAGTCGTTTTTGCTGTGCCGGCGTAAATTTGGGATAAAACAAAAAGCACCCATTTCTGGAACACTTTTTGAGCGCAGATTAAGACTGGTGGGCAATAAAGGACTCGAACCTTTGACCCCCTCGGTGTAAACGAGGTGCTCTAACCAACTGAGCTAATTGCCCAAGCCCCGAAATTATACGCAAATGCGGGGCGGGCGGCAAGCCGCGCGGAGCCCGGCGCTCGCTTAGAGCCGCTTGGCGAGGCCAGTGTTGGGGTCGATCTGGATGGTGGCGGTGAGGCCGGTGAGGCCGCGCAGCACGACATTGATGGGGTGGCCAAAGGCCGGGTTGGCCGACGAGCACATGGTGTCGATGGTCATAAAGCCGCCGCCCAGGTGGCTGCACACGGTAAGGCCGGCGTCGGTATTGAGGAAGGCTATCTCGCCGGCGGTGGCGGTGGTGAGCTGCAGTGGGTCGGGCGAGTTGAAAAAGATTTCGAAACATTCGTTGTCGGCCATGGCCGGGCAGCTGCCGGAGGCGGGTAGATTGGAGTGGGAGATAGCGCCCGTAGCGGGATCAGTGTTGGCGTAAACGGGTTCGAGTTCGGTGAGCTTGTTGTCGGGGTGGTTGTTGTCGAATTCGAGCACGGCGCCGGCGAGCTGCGACGTGCGGTTATTGCCGAGGCCGTACTCATTCACGTTGGCTAGGGAAAAATTGCGAGCGTAGGCGATATCTTGCATCACCTTATTGATACTAGAATCGAAACGCGCCTGGTTGCGCAACTGGCCCTGGCCGAGAAAGGCGATGAGCAACAGGCTCCCGGAAATGGCAATCACGATCACGAGTTCGACCAGCGTGAAGCCGTTGCTGCGCCTGCGTGCCGATGTGAGGGAGGCAGTCATAGTGATGTCACCATAGCGCTTTCGCTACGGTAGTTCAATTGCCTTGTTCCAGATTAGGGCGAACTCAAGCTAAAATGCGCCACTATGCTCAAAAGTCGAGCTATATAAAATGCTATGATGCTTTACGGTATTTAAGGTTATTATGATTGAATCTGAATCATTGTCCCGGCCACCGGACGAATCATTTTCGTCTAGCCGGGGAGCTGAGGGGTGGTCTACTGGCCTTGATCTACCCGCGCCCGCAGCCGCCGAACACGGTGAGCTAAAGGCTCCTGAACGAGAACTCACTGCCGATGAGCTTAAGGAATTGCTTGCCTCAGCAAAGGTGGAGATTGCAGATCTAAATGATTACGTCGCTCAACTAACCACTGCCATCATGAAAGATACTGGGGACGCGGATCAGCACTCTGAGGATCTGCGAAAAAAAGCCGAGGTAGACAAGCTTACCGGGCTGGGAAATCCGCATGCCTTTGCGGGGGCGAGAGCTCGGTTCGAGAGCCCAGAAGGTGCAGGGATGGCAGTGTGTGTCTTTGATCTCGGCAACCTGACGTTGCCGAACAATATTGAGGGCCATACCGTCGGAGATAGCCTCCTGGAGCGGGCGGGCGACTCGCTCAGGAGAGCAGCCAAATGGTGCAACGAGCATTGCGAACCAGTTGGCGCCGCACCAGCAACTGGGGAGCCGGCCGGACGTGGTCGCAAGCAGCTGATCCCGCCAGACAGAGGGGGGTTTCGCCAGGGCGGCGACGAATTTGCCTGGGCTCTGCCAAACACGCAGGTCACCTATACCGGTACGAACGCAGAGGGCGAACCGGCCTTGGTCATGGCGCCGTTGGCCGAAGTATTCGTGAACCGGGCTGGTGTTGAATTTGGGACAATAATGTTTTGCGGGGCGGACACCACCAGCCCGTCCGCTGAGGTAGTCTTGGGCGTATCTTCGCTCACGGGTGGATACGCCGAATGCGGCCAACCGGGAGCTCTAAGCCAAGCAGACGCGGCATCGGCAGAGGCGAAGAAGGCCCACCGATTGCCGGTGCTGGAGCGGTTTCTGGCAGATCACCGGGAGCCGGCGCCGGATAGTTTGGGCCGCGTTATCCAAATCAAGCGCGATGCGGCCGCCGGCGGCGTAGTTATCGTGGACGGTAAAGAGGAGCGCTTTGATAAAATTATCGTGGACAAGAAGGGCAACGAGCTCCCGTTATTAGCCGGGTAGCCCAAACTATTTCGCTGGCAGCTCCGTAATTAGTTTGTTGGCACGCTTAATGACCGCGTTCGATTTATGGTTTTGCTGAATCTTAAGCAATGGAACGATATCGGCCACGGAACAAGAACCGTCTTTGGTAAATTGAGCCAATGTATCCATGGCATTTGCTGCAACGATCCAGTCGACATCTTTGGTAGCAAGTAAATGCTTAAGCCAGTTTATGGCGAAGTGTTTCTGCTCAGTCGTTAGGTCAACTGCACGATAGATCTGCGCCAGATGCCATTGAATGGACGGTTGGCTACTGGTAGCTAGGTCGCTGGCGAATTTGTCTATATACGGCAGGAGCCAGTCGGGGTGCTGGCGGCAGATTTTTTCGAGCGCATCTGCAGCGCGCATGCGTATCCATGCGTCTTCATTGAATAGACGACTATACAATTCATCGAGTCGGTTTCGGTCGTTTAGTACAAGCGCTATAACTTCGTTCACTTTGCCAAGTGAGTTTGCTTTACCGCCAACCGCTAGCAAGTCTGTAAAATCTTCAGTCATGCTTTCATCATAGCAGCAGATGCGAAATTTAGATCAAACAAAAAAGCGCCCATTCCTGGGGCGCTTTCTTATCTGTAATAATCTCTCGGTGCACCAATGCGACGTTAGGTGGAACACCATTTACGACAGCATTTTTGCTGCCCTACAAGAAGCTACTCAATATACCTGATTATGCGAGCCGACGTCGAGAAATTCATAATGCTCTTCGGTCTCTCGATACACGACCCGCAAATCGCCGCCAATTGAAAACGCACGCAACCCTTTCATCGTCCCGGCAAGTGGATGGTCATCCAAGGGATAATCGCGAACACCCTCCTTGAATAACTCTAAACGTGCTATGAATTGCTTTCTGAGCTTTGGATTCGGGGAAATGCGACTTTGAAAGTTCTTTTCAAACTTACGGTGGCGGCGTATAGGCTTCACGCCCTACAGGTCTTTCATAAAGTCTTCCACAGAGGTAAATTCCTTGGCCTTACCTGACTTTTTTTCTTCGTCGAGATCAACGATCATTTGCTCGTAGCGGGCATTGGCTTCGGGACTGAGTACCACGGCTTTGCCATCAAAGTCGAGCTTGCGCCCATCGGCTTCGGCCTTCATCCACACGCGGAGATAGGCTTGAGCAGAATCAAAGCCTAAGCTGTGTGCGCGGCGCTCAAAGCCTTCGCGAACGTCTTGATCGATCGGGATTTGTAACTTGGTAGTCATAGTACCAAAATGGTATCAAAATGGTACGAGAATGTCAATTTCTCGCTACATCGGTACCAAGATGAGTATTATCAAACTACCTAAGCGAAGCTAAGAGTTCTTTTACCAAAAAAAACAGATATGGAATTACTACAAAAAGAATAAATTGGATCAGACCATGGTGCGCCAGTGCGACGTTAGGTGGAACCAGATTGAGCCCAGTATTTTGTTGCTGTATCAAAATTAAAGGATCTCGACTTCAAGCCACCTGATTAAGATAGGCCTCTGTTGCCCGCCAAGATTTTAGGCGGATAACTTTGTCTTCGTGCCCTCGTACGGCTGCCTCTATTTCCGGTCGCTCGTCACGCCTAAGTAGCGTCATAAGGAACTTCCAGCCAAACGCTTCAATATTTCCCGCAGGCATTTCAGGGCGCGTCTTGCCCCGAAATTCACGCCAACGCCTCAGGCCTCCCCAAAATGCAATATAACCTGGATAATCCAAGTAAATTACTTTGCCCGCTCTTTTAACCCGCTCAGCACCCAATGGCTCAATGTAGCCTTCGATAATCCATGTATCCTTTTGAATAACGCGGCGGATTTTTGACTCGACAACCTTTGGATCTTCTTCTTGCCAGTTCTCTTTCCAAAATATCGTGTCGAGTAAAACTGCCCGGATGTGCAGCTTGATAGACATGCGCCGAGCCAGCCGTGTCTTGCCGGTCCCGCTGACGCCAACAATGAGTATTCTTTGCATTTTTTAAAGTATATCAAACCAATGCAACAGATTAGAAATGCGATTCAAAATAAAAAGGCCTCGCATCTTGAGAGCCTTCCTATCTGTTATTCAAAAATGGTGCGCCAATGCGACGTTAGGTGGAACTCGATAGAGGCAAGTTTGACATTGTTCTGCCGTAAAATGACGGATTTGGGCTTTACTTTTGAAAGATTGATGTCTATTGAAGCAAACGCCATCCGGCCAGATACCCAACTTCTCCAAGCCTTCGGAGAAGACGTGCGACAGGCCTTGCATTAACCGAGGACAACCTCACCGGAAGGCGCGATGACTATAGGGTTACACTCTCTATCTTGCAAAGCTGCATTGAGCTGACAAAGCGCCTGGAGCGCAGGCAAGGTCAAGCGTCCTTTATCTGTGAGTGCATATTCGACCCTGGGCGGCACGACAGGGTAGGCGTAGCGCGTGATAAAGCCGTCGCGCTCTAGTTCCTTGAGCTGCTGCGATAGCATTTTGTGCGAAACGTTGCCCAGATCACGCTTGAGCTCACTGTAGCGCCAGGGCTCGGGCCGGTCGAGCCGCCATAAAATGGGCATCTTCCATTTGCCGCCGATTAATTCGAGTGCGTACTCGGGCTTATAGTTTTGAGGGTTGTTCATTAAATATATGACTCTCTAATTGGTTAGTATATAACAAACTAGTCAGTTCTTGCAATAAAGAGAGCTTTTGCGTATATGTAGGTGGGTAAAATGTAAATGAGGGATAAAAGTATGAGTACTGTTCTGGCTAAGCCTCAGCTGGCACTGTCGACCGGCGGCATTTTGGCGCTGCTTTGTATTGCACAGTTTTTGGATGGCATGGACATATCAAGCACTGCGGTCGTACTACCAGCAATTCAGCACGCTTTGGGCATGGATGCTCAGAGCCTGCAATGGATTGTATCTGGCTACGTCCTAGGCTACGGTGGATTCCTGCTTCTGGGTGGCCGGGTGGCGGATCTGTTTGGACGGCGGCGGGTATTTTTGCTTTCCATGTTGTTGTTTGCCTTGGCTAGCCTGGTTGCCGGCCTGACAAGCGAACCTTGGCTGCTCATAGCGGCACGCATTATCAAGGGCATCTGCGCCGGCTTTACCGGCCCAGCGGCGCTGTCGCTGCTACTGGGTCTGCATCAGGAGCCAGCTAAGCGTACCCATGCCTTGGGTGTATTTTCGTCTACCGGGGCGGCAGGCTTTGCGCTCGGCATGGTTATTGGGGGGCTGGTAGGCAACCTCAGCTGGCGTTACACAATGCTTTTGCCGGCACCTATTGCCCTGGTAGTAGTAGCTATTGGCGCCTTGGCTCTAGAGCGCGACAAGCCAAGCCAAAAAAGTAAGCGGTTTGACTTGCCGGGCTCGGTTATGGGCACGGTTGCGCTGCTGTTAATCGTGTTTGGTGCTGCCCAGGCTGCCAGCTATGGCTGGATTTCGATGGCCGCACTTGGGCCGCTTGGCGCAGGACTGGCGCTGCTCGGATTGTTTTTGCACCACGAACATACGCGTGCCGCTGCACCGCTGCTACCCCTAGCTATCTTCCGGCGACCAGGCCTGAGCTACGCGTCACTGCTGGCCTTCCTGATGCAAGGCAACTACGTGGCGTTTCAATTTGTGGCCGTACTATATTTGCAAAACGTACTCGGTTGGTCGCCATTCCAGTCGGCATTGTCGTTTGCGTTTGGAGGCAGCATTGTAGCACTGAGCGCCACCAAATTCGCCAAGCTTAGCTTCCGTATTGGCACGATACCGTTAATTATTGCCGGGTTACTCTTGCAAACGCTTGGCTTTGCGTGGTTTATACTGCTCGATTCTGTTCCGAACCTGGTATTGGTGGCTATCCTTCAGCTATTTATAGGATTAGGTTTTGCGATGGCTTTTCCATCGATCAACATCAAGGGGCTGGCCCAAACGCGTGAGTCTGAGCACGGTTTAGCATCGGGCATTGTGCTCTCGGCTTTCCAGATTGGCAGCGGCATCATCCTGGCAGTCGTCGCTTCCTTGTTTGCCAGTAGCACCGCCATTGGGCTGGGGCGGTATCGTTTTGCGCTTTTGCTCGTACTAGCGCTGGCTACGTTTAGCGTAATCGTGGCAGTTACTGGCGGCCGCCGTGAATATAAGGCAGCTACAGCTCCCGCGAATAGCGAGCTGTAGCTAAGTGGACTTGGCAAAAAATAAAAATACCCCGAAATTCGGAAGCATTCCTATCTGTAATAAATTGGATTAGACCTTGGTGCGCGAGAGAGGAGTCGAACCTCCAAGCCTTGCGGCGCTAGTCCCTCAGACTAGTGTGTATACCATTCCACCACTCGCGCAGAGCTGGGTTGTAACTGCGTTAGCTTAGCATGTAGGCGGCCCACAGGCAAACGATGCCCAAGAAGACGATAAACGGCCATAAAAAGAGCACGTTGAGGGTGTAATACACGGGGTTGGGTTTGGCCCAGAGGGCGGCGAGGCCTTTACTTTTGCGATAGCCCTTGCGGTAATCGTCCCAGATGCGCTGGCGGTTCAGGATGATGAGCGTGCCCGTGACGATGAGCGTGGTGCCAATGCCTACCAGGCCAACGGTCGGCTTGCTTTGGCCGAGCAGGGTGAAGACTACGAGCAGGCCCAGAAACAGACCGGGGGCGAAGGTGGGGGCGGGGGTTTTGTGACGGCGGAGTAAGTTTGATACGAGCACGGCGGGGTCTCCTTGTGATTAATACGAGCTAGGTGTAAACGTGGTAATCGTGCAGCTGACTGGCGGTGAAATGGGTGCGCAGATGGGCGCGGGCGTAGTCTTCGGTGGCGCCGGTGAGCTGGGCTGGGTTGAAGATATCTTGGGGGTCGAATATATGCTTTACTGAAGCCAAAATTTCGTATAATTCTTCGCCATAGAGCTTGGGCAGGAAGGTAGCGCGCAACAGGTTGTCGCCATGGGACGCCGAGGGCGTGCCGCCGAGCGATATGACGAGTTCGGCGTATTCGCGGGCGAGGGTGAAGAGTTTGTCGACGTCTTTTTTCTTGGAGAGGTCGAGACGAGGCTGGAGGCGCAGGTTGCCGCTGCCGGCGTGGCCCCAGAGCGCGGGCTCGAGGTCGTGCTGCCGCAGGAGTTTGTAGGTTTTGTCGATGAATTGGGGCAACTTCTCCACCGGCACCGCGGCGTCTTCGATAAACGGCAGCGCGTGCTTGGAACCATGCGACAGCCAGGTGGCGACGGTGCTGCGGCGAATCTTCCAGAGCGCGACTTGCTCGACCGGGTCGGTCGAGATTCGCACCGTGGCACCGTGACGGCGCATTATGCGCTCGGCGCGGGTGCTACGGATTTTTTGGGCCAGCTGCGAGTGGTTGTCGAATTCGACGAGCAGGGTGATGGCCGGCGTGGGGTCGGGGACGAGGCCAGTGAGGTCATCGGGGCGGAGTTCGCGGTAGTAATCGAGCACATGGCGGTCGACCAGCTCGATGGCGCAGGGGCCGAGGCTGCGCAGACGGGCTACGGCCTCGCCGGCGCCGGCCACGGTGGCGAAAAAGCCCACGGCTAGCGTGGTGCGAGGAGCGTAGGGCAGCGTGGCCAGCGTGATTTCGGTGATGATACCGAGCGTGCCCTGCGAGCCGATAAACAGCGGCGTGAGGTCAAACGAGCCATTGGGGCGGCGCACCGACCAGAGATCGTAGCCGGCGGTGTTGGGCACGCCGGTGAGGTGATGGCGTTTGATGAGGTCGGCGCCGTCGAGCAGCAGGCTGTCGACACGGCGGTAGATTTCGCCTTCGAGGGTGGTGAAGCCCTTGCGACGATTGAGCTCGCGGGCGCTGATGCGGCTGGTCTCGATGAGCGAGCTGTCGGCTAGCACCACCTTCAGGCCTCGCACGGCCTCGCGCAGGGAGCCGTACTTGACCGCGGACTGCCCGGCCGAGCCGGTGGCCACAAGGCCGCCGACCGTGGAGTATTCGGCGCCGGCCGGCTGCTGGGCCACGAACCGGCCGTGGGTGTAGAGGGTTTGCTGCATGGTCTGAAACAGAATGCCGGGCTGCACGGTAACGGCGTCGCGGTCGAGTCGCAGCAATTTGTTCAGGTGCGCGGGAAACACTACCTGCAAGCCCTCCCCCACTGCTCCCCCACTCTGATCGCTGCCCTTGCCGCGTGGCACGAGCGGCAAGGGCCGGCCGGCGGCAGCGCGCTCGGCGGAAAATTGCACGGTTTTGCGCACGTCGGCGGTGTTTTGCGGATAAATGACCGCTGTGGGGGTAGCCGTAAAAATGCTTTGGTCGGTGGAAAAATGCTCGAGGGCGTCGGCGGTATCGGTGACACTGCCGAGGAGGCGGCTGGCGAGTTCTTTGAGGTAGGCCTGCTTCATGTCCTTATGATACGGTGGCCGCCGCAAAATTACAAAATGCTTACGGCTAAGCGGCCGCGCCGAAGAGCTGAGGGCGATGCACGAGCATCAGGCGCAGCTGCTCATAGAGCTGGCTGACCGGCTCAGATACGGCGATTTTGGGTGCCTGGCACTCGTGCATCACGCTGAAACCCTGGTGTTCCTCGCGCCAGGTACGGCCGTCGGCCAGATACACCATGACCATGGGCATGAGCTTATCGAGGGCGTAGATGAACCTGGCCTCGTCGTCGGCCAGGGTTTCGTAGCGGTGGACGGCGGCAATAATCTCTTCGGCGAGCGGAAATTCCGCGTCGATCCGCTCGAGGGCGGCGGCTTCGCGCTCCCGTTTGCCCACGCGTCCGGCGGCATCGAGGGCACTGACGTCGCCGGCGTAGGCTTCGGCCAGGTCGTGAATGAGCGCATAGCGCACCAGGCTGTCGGTGTTGTAGCCAAGCCGGCCGGAGATATTGAGATACCAGCCCATCATCGCCAAATGATAGCTATGCTCGACGTCATTTTCCTTAATGTCGCGGCCGGGCACATGGATGGCCCGCACGACAGCCTGCAGCCGCAGCATGAGCTGAGAGAACTGGATCATATCATCGAGATTGAGGCCGAATTGCTTCATGGGTCTATGATATATGTTCGGTTTATGTTTGGCAAGACTATGCTAACATTATTTTGTGAGAACTCACAGCCAACCAAGGAGGGAACATCGTGTACCAACCCGGAATCGTGTACGAGCGTACTCCCGAAGAGTACCGGGACCCATTTTTGGCCTGGAAGCGGGAGGATAGGGCTTTCTTTGCGGCCGGGGCATGCCATATTCTGGCGCATATGTTCTTGGAGCTGCATACCGGGGAAGGCTACAAGCTCATCCATATCAAGCCCAGGGGAGAGCAGCCAGGTCACCATATGTACGCCAGCAATGGGGTGTGGGTGTTTGACTTCAACGGCTGGACCCGCGAGGAAGAACTACTCGAAGTATACGGTGCGGCGTATCGGCAAAAACACCCTGGCTGGGAGTACGAGCGGATAGTAGTGGAGGAGGGTCTGCCGAGCTACGCCCTCAAGAACAACCACCGACCACCGGAGTATTTTCCATACCTACCCTGGGAGCGAGCGTATACCTACATCAAACGCTTCCCGGCGGAACCGCCATCCGAGTAACGGCGAGGCCAGCCGAGGCTGACTAGCGGCTGCGGCGGAGGGTTGGACCCCGACGATCTAACCCTCCGCGGCTTCAGTTTGGGTCGATTCTATGCGATTAGTGCCGTGTGCGGAACTTTCTTATGAGCAATATAGCCAAAGACAGTCCGATGGCTAGCAGCGCAAGTTTTGGCGAGCCCGCGTTCCAGTAGCCGATGGCTGAATCTAGCGCAGGTATTAGCGCCAGCAATATGATCGCTACGAGACCGAGATTTATTTTGTAAGCACCAAGCGATTTTCCCGGTTTTAAGGCGAAGTACACCATCGCAGCGGAGAGTGCTGGCAAAAAGATCCATGTGGTAAAGTACAGCAGCCAATCGAGGTCAGTGAAATTCTGGGTCATTTTCGCGGCACGCGGAACTTCTTTGCGAGCACCATAACACTTGAAATTCCTACCGACAGCCAGCCAAGCACCGTTGTCCCGGCCTGCCAATAGTCTAGGCCGAAACCATCCTGCATCCCCAAGCCTATAAGCGTAATGAGGGTTAGCCCAACCGTGACAAAGTAAGGGACGAGCTTAACCTGGCTGATTGTGGCGCAATAGATCGAGAGAATCGACAACCCAGGCAGCAAGAGCCAAATAATAAATGTGTACGTACCGATATCCATATCCTGTTTCAACTATCTCTGTGCTCGAGGCTTTCTCCGAAGTATTATCGCTATCGACAGCACAATAGCCACCCAGCCCAGTTGCACTGGCCAAGCGGTCCAGTATTGATGCCATGCGAGGCTACTTACTGAAAAATCCTGCTGCCATGGCGAAGCCAAGCATACAAGCACCAATAAAACCACGCCAGCAGTGCCCGCGAAGGGCCAGAGCGTCTTCTTGATGAATAGGGCGACGATCACTAGCAACATCGATAGTGCAGGCAGGGAAATCATAGCCAGCAAGAGGGCTGATTCGAGATTGGTGAAGTTTGCTCCCATGCTGCTAATGCCGAGTTTGGCGATTCCTTCTGGCAAAAAATATGCCGGTTGCTAGTAGCACCGCAATCCAACCAACCAAAACAAAGACGTTTGACCAATACTTATTCCACGGATCAATATCCGTTTGCATCCAATATACGGCCAAGTATGTTAATGCAACGACTAGTGCGCCTTGGCATACTGCGTACGGCCATACTCGTTTGAAAAGTATCGAAACGAATACGAGAATTATTGATAGCGTCGGTACAAGTACGCCCGCAATAAGCGCAAACGCAACCGGTAATGTGAAGCCGTCGGACATTATTTATTATCCTTCAGCATTTAAGGCCGTTGGCTTCCACGTTTGCGGCGCCTACCTACAAGGATGGCGAACAGCGATACAATTACAGCCATAAAGGCGAGTATCGCCGGCCATTCATTCAGACTAAAATCATCGGGAGCGAGCACTGCGAAACCGAATAGGACAACTATCAACAAACCGAGGTTGATCTTGTAGACAGCGAGGGATCTTCCCGTCCTTAACGCGAAGTACATTAGTGTGATCGATAACGCGGCCAGCACCACCTGAAAGATTAGCGTGAGGAGTTCATCTCCGGAAAAACTTACCATCAGCCAAAATGATACCAGCTAAGGCTTCAGGCCGCCATTGGCGCCGCAGCGGCTATCCTCGGCCGCGCCGGTCAAGCGGGTGGTGATGCTGGTGAAGCTGAGTGGTTTGTCCCGACCATTGGGATACGCGTAATAGCAATCGGGCAAATATGACATGCCGGCGCCAAAATATGAATTGAGAATCAGCCGAAAGATGTTTACGGAGTCGGCCGCGTCGGTGTCGCGAGTCCAATCGGCGGCCGGGATGTGGTAGGCGGCCAAATTTCCAAACTTCATCTGCAGGTTGGCGTCGGACCACTGCCGCATGTCGCCGGCCTGCAGGAGTCCGTCCAGATCGTTGGCATCGAAATCTTCGTCGTTGAGCTGCGCGGGGTACGGCCCCTCATCCGATTGCAGTACGACTACGGCCTGACCTCGGCTGGCGGATTGGATGTTGCTCAAAATGGTCTTCATTTGGCCATTAATGTATTGCACCTGGCCGAGATATTTCTGCTTCACCGGTGCGCCTATGTTGTCGCTGTTGGTAGTGGTGGAGATTGAGCCGTCGGCATTAAAGTTGTAAGGGTCGTGGGGGACCAAAATGTGCGCAAAAATGAAGCGCCCGCCGGGAGGTGCGGCCGCGAGATCCTTGAGTGTTTGGAGCTGGTAGTGCGCCATGTCGACATCGCCCAAATTGGTGTAACGCAGGGCCTGAAACTGCCCGATACTGGGGCTAGCTTGAATAAACCGGCTGAAGATGCTCTGGCTCAGGATGATCTTGGGGAAATTATCGAGAGTAAACGTGTGGCCGAGTAGCGTGAAAATGCCGGTTTGCTGGTAGGTATGATCGGCGACAGGGGATTCATTTGAGGTCTCGTACCAATTGCCGACGAGATTGTAGCTATAGCCCAGCTTTTGCAGGGTCTGCGCCACGGGGGCTTGGCGGATGGTTTCATTGAAGGGAATGACCGTTTGTTTCGTGGAGTTTTCGAATTGCTGCACGATGGATGTGTTGTAGTCGGCGCTCATCGTGGAGGCTATCGACATGGTGGTGTACGGGTAATTGTTGTGAGCGGACGGGTTGACGTAGTAGTGGTTGTCTTTGAGAAATTGGATGAATTCGTCGTTGTTGAAGCCAAACTGGCTCGCTAGCACGTCTTGGCTGGCGTAGCGATCGAGCACAATGTAGTAAATATCGGGCTTGGGGCTGGCGGGGGTGGCGGCTGCTGTGGTGGTTAAGGCCGGGGCTTTGTAGAAGAATTGTGGCCATTCAACGGCGAACTCCTGGACGACGGTTGCGACCTGGATGGCGAATGTGACGCTCACCGCGATGGTGGCGGCGCGAACGATTTCGCGCGAAGACCAACCGCGCAGCCGCACGAGGCGACTCGCGAGACGCCCGATCGCCGCTGCCAATGCACCGAGTAGCACCATAAACACCAAGCTGTAGACCCACCCGACGCCCACAAACGGTGAAACGGCGTCAAAGATCGGGGAGATCGTGCTCAGGCGGCCGTCGTAATTTGAAACCAGCACTAGCACCAAAAGCCCAGCCGCGAGACCGGCGGCCAGCGCGTCTTTGCGCCACGAGCGGTAAAATACGGCCACCACCAGGGCAGCCGTAAGGAGGTCGACGATTACCGGCAGGAATAGGTCTTGCACCGACACTTGGTAGCGGTTGCCCAAGAAGCTGGCGAGCGTGGGCAGGAGCGACAGCATGGCGGTGGAGGCGACTAATTTGCCAGCCGGGAATCGACGGGTCGGCAAGGCGGAACGCCATCGGGCAAGGAACGTGGCCACGAGGGCTCCTTTCAATTCAATAAAACCTTATTACGATAGAACCAAAAGCATCTGAGGACAAGCTTAGCGCATTCGGGCGAAGAGGTGTTGGTAATCGGTGACGAGTCCGTCGTCGTCTACATCGATATTGGCGGTGAAATCGGGCGTTTCGACGTCTTGGTAGCGATATTTTTTGGGGCCGAGCCGGCGGTAGCGCTGCTGCACTTTTGTGAGCGAGAAGCTGTTTTCGTCGAAGTAGAGCGTGTCGATGGTGAGTTCTTCGTCGTCCACAAATGGGGCGCGCTTGATGGGCAGCGTGTTGGTGAAGGGCGAAAAAGAGAGATCGATGTAGGGTATGCCGTCGAATTCATGAAGCGTTTTGCCCGCGGCGTCACGCCAGGTGCCGGCGTCGTGATGCAGGGCTATGGTTCGTTCATCCAAAAGCGACGTGATATTGGCGCTCTTGATCTCCCACGCGGGCGTGAGCAGCAATTTATACTCGTATGCGAACACGGCGCCCTGATCGGTCTTGCCGGCGGCAATGCCGTGTTCCTCGATCGCCTGAGCGGTGACGACCTGCCGGTGCACCACGGTGCTGGGCCAGGCGAGCGACTGCCAAACCATGTCTTGGATGCGTGCCATGATTAAATTGTATCAGAATGGACTCACCCGAACATCAAGCCTCGGTGAGATGTGCCAGATTTTTGGAGATAGTCACTATGATTTGCTGCAAGTTTTGCCATACTCTTTGCAAATATAAAAAAGGAGGTATCCATGAAGATACGCGCATTTACCAAGCTAAGGACTTTGGGTATAAGCGCCCTCATGTCTGTTCTCCCCGCTGCCTTGTTGGCGGGACCGGCACAAGCCGCGGCCAATCCCTACACGCCTCAAGGGGTTTGTGGTTCTGGCTACACCGTACAACGTTCACATGCACTTAGTGGCGCTGTAGTTTATCAACTTTACAACGGCTCATATAATTGTGTGGTTACTATTAAGACGACACAAGTCGGCACCCCAACCCGTACCACGGCAGGGTTGCAAACGAGTGGTTCAAGCTGGGCCTATGACACCGGCGACTACAAATACTATGCCGGTCCAGTTAAGCAGTATGGCAAGGGTAAATGCGTGCGATTCTTTGGCTACCATGGTGGCACAAGCTACACCAGTCCATGGGGTAATTGCGGCTAGCGCAAGGGCGCCGCTGGCGTCAGGGTTATAGAAAAGCCCCAGAATTTCTGGGGCTTTTCTATTCACGGAATAAATTGGATCAGACCTTGGTGCGCGAGAGAGGAGTCGAACCTCCACACCGTTGCCGGCACTAGAACCTGAATCTAGCGTGTCTACCATTCCACCACTCGCGCGAGTGGGTTTGTAACTGGACTACATTAGCATAATTTGCCCCTGGGCGGAAGGGTTAGCGCGCCGGGGTGAAGCGTTGGCGGACGGTCCAACGCTCGACGCCGTAAAAGCGGTCGGCTGGGACGACGAGTCGGTGGGCGGTGAGGCCAGCGACCGTATTGCTGGTAGCATAGGTGTAGCCGGATTCGTAGAGCACGACGGCGGGGACGTCGGTATTCCAGGCCTTAAGGAAGGCATCGTATTTGCCCTGGCGCACTTGGGGGTCGCTCTTGATGCGGCCGGCCTCGAGCGCGCGATCGGCGTCGGCCGAGGTGTAGGCCGAGAGGTTGATGCCGGGGTCTTTGGCCTGACTGGAGTGCCAAAATGAGTAGACATCGGGGTCGGAGCCGAGGTTCATGCCGTAGAGCAGCAGCTGGAAGTTGCGCGGGCGCATGTAGGTTTGCTGAAGCTGCTCGCGGCTGGCAGCCACCACCTGGAGTTCAATGCCTAGCTCAGCCCACTGCCGTTTGATCTCGCGGGCGGCCTGCTCCAGCTCGCCGCCGCTAAGGGTGACGAGTTTGAGGCTGAGTTTGGTGCCGGTTTTTTGGCGAGTCGCGCGCGAACCGCCGGTTTGGGTCCAGCCGGCGGCATCGAGCGCTTGGCGGGCGGCGGCGGGGCTGAGTGTGGCCGGCGCGTATTTGTTGGTGTAGCCCAGCTGGCCGGGCAGCAGCGGCTGGGTCACGATGGTGCCCTGGGCGCCGGTAGCGGCATCGAGCACAAGCTCGCGGTCGATGGAGCGGGAAAGGATTTGCCGCAGATCTTTGTCGCCCAAAATGGGGTCGGCGGTAGCAAAAAAGAGAGTCTGGGCGTCGGGTAACGTCAGGTTGTACTCGGATAGACCAGTTTGGCGGCCAGCCTCGGCGGCCAGCTCGGGGTAAATCCGGCCCGGCGAGGTCACCTGGCGCTGGGCATACGCCTGGAGCGTTTTGGCGGGAGTGTCATATAGTTTAAATTGGAATTCGTCTATTTTGGGCTTTCCCAAGTAATATTTGGGATTGGCGGCGAGCTCGATGATTTTGGCCGAGGGGGCAAAAGTTTTGATTTTGAAGGGGCCGGTGCCCACAGGATTCTGGTTGAAGGCGGCCTCGCGCAGCAGCGAGGGCTCTACAGACTCGAGCAAATGACGAGGCACAATACCAACGGTGGTGGAGTCGAGAAACGAATTTAGGGCTTGGGGAAGGGTAAAGGTGACGGTAAAGTCGTCTTTGACGTCTACCTTCACGCCGTCCCACGATGAAGCCAGCGGCGAGCGCGAGTCGGGATTTTGGATGGCTGCGAGCGTAAAGGCGACGTCAGCCGAGGTGAAGGGCACGCCGTCGTGCCATTTGACACCGTGGCGGAGGTGAAAGGTGTAGCTCTTGCCGTCGCTGGAGACCTCCCAGGCGGTGGCGAGATCGGGAATGAGCTGCCGCCGGGAGTTGTAGCGCGTGAGACCGCTAAATATGAGGCGGTTGATGTCGCCGGTGGTAGTGGATTCGGGCAACACGGGGTTGAGGGTCTGAACCGTGCCCACGGCGGCTTCGCTGTAGGTTCCTCCTGGTAGCGACACCGCGATCTGAGCGATCTGAGCGATGGCGCCCAATTGTTGGAGCAAACCTACCAGACCGATGGCCGCCACCAGCCACCACAGCAGCAAAAATCGGCGCACTACGCGCAGCTGATGCCATTTACCCCAGAGGTGGCGCTCGATGTAGGCCGCGGTCAGTTTGTGGCTGGTGCGGACTGTTCGGCGCAAGCGGCGCAGGGCCCGCCGATACCGGAACCGTACATAACTAAACATTACTTTTTGAGGAGAATGCTCAGAACCACCGACAGCACAAATACCACGCCGAATACGATGGTGGCGTTAAAGACCACCGCCTCGGCGCCCCGGCGGGAACGATAGAAATTGGTGTCACCGCCAAAGGTAGCCCCTAGGCTCTGGCCACGGGACTGAATGAGAATGAACAGCGTGAGGAAGATGGCGGAAATGATGGTGATGGCATTAAACAGGTTGCGCATGCTTGGGTTCCAGCAATTCGGTTAAGAGATAGTTCACGATCCAGATAATAACAGTGGCGACCACCGCCGTCCAGAACGACCGCAGATGGAAGGCGGGATAAATCTTGGTGACGAGGTACAGCATGAAGGCATTGACGACCAGGGTAAAGAGGCCGAGCGTGAGCACAATAGCGGGAAGTGACAAAATGACAACCAAGGGCCGGAGAACGGCGTTGACGATCGAGAAAATGAGCGCTGCTACCACGAGAACGCGGAGTTTGTCGTTGTAGTCGATGCTGCCGCTCATGAGTTCGGCGGCGGCCCATAGGCCCAGGAAGTTTACGAGCACGCGCAAGGCGAATTTACGTAGCATAGCTCAACTACAGTAGCACAAATGGGACGGGTTTACTAGGCAGCCGGTAGCCAATTTTACGCCACCTTGCGACCGGCCGTCTCCAGGATTTTGCGAATTTCGTCGATGGAACGATCGAGGCGGCGGGGTCCTGGACCGCGCTGCCATGGGGGGTCATCGCCGGCCTGCTTGTGGGCGCCGGGGTGAGCGGCATTGTAGGTGCGGGCCTGATCTTCGCTGATGCCATTCACCCAGTCGTGGATGCGCTTGGGCGGCCAGGGGGTGAATCTGGCATTGTAGTCTTTCACTTCGGCATCGGTGACAAGCTGGATGCGGGTCTTGGTGGCGGCTTTTTGCTTGTTGCCCTCCTTGTAGACTCGTTCGAGTACATCAACGCCCTCTATCTTGTTGCCTTGCGCATCTTCGCCTTGGTAATCCTTGACGGCGGTGGCCACCCGCGGATCTTGCATGAAGCGGTACATTTCTTGCCAGTTGTCGGCGTCGAGTTTACTGCTGAGTTTTTGGTTGGTGAGCATTTGCATAGCGTTATCGATGGCGGCCTGGGTGAGTTCCGGATTGCTGCCGTACTGCCTGAGCACCTCGTCGTGGTAGTCGCGCTTGCTGGTCCAGCCGGCGACGGCGTAGTCTTCGGCCGAGATGCCGTCGTAGGCGCCGGAGGTTCCCGAATGGAGGTCCGGGGCCTGTGAATAGGGAACATTGGCTATGCCCTGTTCCCAAATTTCGCTGGCGAGGCCGTCGAAGCGACTACCGTCTACGGCTTTGTCGGCCGTGCGGCCAAAGACGCGGTATTGGATGCGGCGCAGGGCCTCACGGCCGGCGTTGGTGTAGTGGAGGCGATCCATCGCCGCAATGGCGACATCGGGCCGAAACTCGGTGCCGGTGAGGGATTTTTCCACCAATTCTTCGAGCTGAGGTATGGTGGTGGGGTTGATTTCGTGGCTCTTGATGCGGTCGCGGATTTCGCCCTTTACTTTGTAGCCCTTAATTTTAAAGCCGTTGGGACCGCTGGGATCAAGTGCCGGCTTGCCGGTGGATGTATCGATTTCATAGATGGGGATGCGGTTGTTGTCTTTGTCGAGCTCGTAATCGTAGACGATGAAGTCGTCGTTGGCTGCCTCGGTGGCGCGAGTGGCGATGATTTGACTGCGGGCCTTGTTGCGGCTGGCGGCCTCCGCCTGCTGGAAACTCCGGTTGAGCGCCTGGCCGGGGCGGGTGAGCTCGTAGCGCTCGCGGTCGGCGCCTTGCTGGGCGGCGATGGACGCCACTTGGGACTCGGTGCTCACAGCCAGGCGCTGGGCGGCCTCGAGGCGGTTGGGGGAGGCGGCGGCTTGGTTTAAGGCCGCGACTTTGGCATCGGCGGCGACGGCTTGGTCGACGGCCGACTCGTAGGCGGCGGTGCCTTGGGCGGTAATGGCCGACTGCTCCATTTCGGCGCGCATGGCGGCGACTTCGGCCGGGGTGCCGGTCTCGAGGGTGTCCTTGACCTTCTTCTCTTTGGCGGCGTAGGCGGCGTTGCCGGCTCGCGTGCCAGCCTCGGCGGCCTCCTTTTCGGCGTCTTTGATGTCTCGGCCGGCGGCAATGGCGGCGGCTTTGACGCGGGCGTGGGTGGCGTTGTAGGCGTCGTTGCGGGCTTTTTCGACCGGGGCTTGGCGCAGGGCGGCTTCGTGGG